>ERZ777306.60-NODE-60-length-202080-cov-44.090360_pt1 | contig 202080 bp, 192 predicted proteins | sample MGYA00374966_ERZ777306 | MGnify/ENA primary metagenome ERZ777306 (study PRJEB29329, sample SAMN06343882) | mouse gut metagenome | isolation source: Mouse cecum | place: Austria: Vienna | collected 2014-11-15 ... | reverse complement strand
GAAGATAGCCGTGCCTCCAAGATTTATCACCTAGAGGGCACGGAATTCAGGATTTAAAGGAAAAATAAAAACCGGGCAGCCAAACCACCCTAGGAGGATGTGCTGCCCGGAAGCTTCCAGGAATTGTTTCTATGTAGAGAAAATGTTCCTACGTATTAGAAGTCGTGAACCATACCGACGGCGATCTGATAGCCGTTCAAGTTGGTAGTAGTGAGGTTTTTGCCTTTACCCCAGCCTTTTCCGCCGTCAGTGTATCCGGCAAAGCCGTATACTTTAGTTCTCTTGGAGAGCGGATATTCGTAGCCAGCGCCAACGTTCCAGAGATTGCCTTTCTTTTCGCCTTCAATCTTAGAGGCTGTGCCGTCAATTTTACGAGTCACATACTTGAAGCCAAGTTTTGCTGTGCCGCCGCCAAGTTTGATCTGAGAGCCAACCTGAGCAGCATGCTGCTTATATCTGTTTTCTCCCCACTGATACTGGTAAATTGCCATCGGACGGAACATGCCGATCTGCCACCAGCCGCCAATCGTCACATGGTATAAGGGTTCCTTTGTTTTTTCATCTACACCCTTGTAGTCAATCGTTTCAAAAATAACACTTCCGCTCAGTGTCTTGGAGCTATACAAGGCGCCTAAGCCGTAGTAGTGATTATTTTCAGACCATTTATTCTTGGAGTCATCCGTGTTAGTACCATTGGAGTACATTGCGTGCAACGTTACTCCGCCAAAAGACGGTGTCTTATAGGCAACAGCGTTGTCAACTCGGCTGAAATGGAGGGATGTTGTGCCGGAAGCCCAGCCGGAGGCACCGTGCGTAACACCAAAAATTGCGCCGCGAAGAATGCCGGTGCTCTGTGCGAAGCCTAAGGTTCCGAGACGGCCGAATGTCAGTCGTCCAAATCCGCCGTCAACATAAAGCGCTGTCTCTCTGTTAAATGCGAGAGTCGAAGAAGTCGCAGCGCCGTCATCTACGTTGTAGCCCTGTTCAAGAATAAAACCGACCTTCAGGCCGTTGCCTAAATCTTCAACGCCCTTGATACCCCAGCGGGAACCCGCGGTAAAGCCGGACTTAACGTCAAAAGTCGCATCTCCGTGACGAGTCTTTCCAACAAGCAGACCTTCGTCGATTTTGCCGTACAGTGTAACCTGAGAAGCAAAAGCGCCCTGGCAATAGAAAGCGCCTAAAGCCAGCATCAGGGCGATCGGTTTAAATTTAATCATAAGTTTTCTCCTAGGATTCTTATTTGTTTCTCTATAACTATGCTTACGTCTCTCGAAAGAGGATGTTTCAAAATCAGTTCTCTCAAAACTAACTTCAATTGGCGTATTCGGTGTCGCAGCAGATGGAATAACCGGAACAAATTTGAAACGTTTTGCCGGCTGTCGTCATGCCTCAATTCCGCTTTTGCATCTTCTCAGCAGTCGTTGCCGACACGACTATTTTTCATCTTTGTCAGAGAAAACTCCACGCATATCTCACAAATACACTTTGCCAGCTTTGCAAAAACTTTGCGCGTTTTGCCTAGGTCTCTCACGACCTTTTCCTTCGAATAGTCAATGTGCTCAGAAAAATTTTGCGTTCTGCTCAAAAACGACAGCGGGCAGACACCCAAGTCTTGGCGCCTTCCCGCATTTAGCCCGCTAATCAAAAAGCCGTTTTATTTACACGTAAAGAAAATCTGAGCAGAGGCTTTCCTATGTGCTGCGGCAAAGTAACCGCCCTGGCAGACTTCGGTTTTAGATCCACTGACTCAAACTGTTTCCTTTGTTTGTCACAAAATTCCGTTTCCTCCATACGATATCCACCATGACAGCACCGCTATCCCAGTGCATAGAAGTTAGAGTCGGAAATCATGTATTTATTCTGACCAACGGATACAAAATCGCTGGAAGATAAAAACAAAGCTTCTTACTTTTACGAAGTGGGTCAGAAATTTTGTCGCCGATAAAAAAATCACTTATTAAATATCCGCGATGCGCTGCTTGTGATTATTACTAAAGAGTATTGTCAAACAGAACTCTCTACCCTAAAATCAGCCTACCTCTTCTCGAGGCATCTAACGATCGGAGGATTAGGCTCGCACAGAGACCGGCCGGTCGCCACCTGTTTTTCTATCTATGTCATTCCAAGAAGCTATTCAGTACAGGACAGAACTGCACCAGCTTGCAGAACTGTCCGGAGAGGAAATTAAAACTGCGCAATATATTCAAAACAAACTTGAAGATATGGGATTTGCCGTTCGCTCCGGCGTAGGCGGCCATGGTCTGATTGTTGATATCAGCAGCGGCAATGAGGGCCCGGTTGTCATGCTCCGAGCCGATATTGACGCTCTGCCCTATACCGATCCCAATGATCCGAAAAAAATTGAAGCCATTCACGCCTGCGGACACGACGCTCATGCGGCGATCCTTCTTGCTGCAGCTCCCGAAATCAGAAGCTCTCTAAAAAAAGGCACAGTCAGACTGGTATTTCAGCCTGCTGAAGAAAGCCTCCAAGGCGCGTTAGCGATGATTAAAGACGGTGCCTTAGAAGGTGTCGATATCGCTGTCGGCTCCCACATCCGCCCCGTTCAGGATCTGCCTTTCGGCAAGTACTGCGCATCTGTCAACCATGTTGCCTGCGCAACGGTTGAAGTTCGAATTGACGGGAAGCAGGCTCACGCCGCCAGACCGCACCTCGGCATCAACCCGATCGAAGCCGCCTCTCAGTACATTGCCTCTATCGCTCTCATCAAGATCGATCCGAACAAGTCCTGGTCAGTTAAGCCGACACAGATCTTCTCCGAAGTCGGAGCAACGAACTCTATTCCGAGCTTTGTAAGAATCGCCTATGACCTTCGTGCTCAGGACAATGCCGCTCTCGAAGCTATTATTGAGAGAATGAAGCTTGCGGCAGCAAGTCTGGAAGGAAGTTTCGGCGCCAAAGCATCCTGTGAGGTTACGGAATACTGTCCGGGTCCCGAGTACGATGCGGCGCTGAACGAACTTTTCAGAGAAACGGTTACTGAAACAATCGGAAAGGATGCGCTGCACGCCAACTGCGGCGGGGGCGGCGAAGATTTTCATTTCTACAAAAAAGCTAAGCCCGAGCTTCGCGTTTTGTACTATGGCATTGGAAGCGGTGCGGCTCCCGGTCTGCATGACAGAAATATGAACTTTAACGTTGAGATTCTTCCACAGGCTTCTCAGTTGCTCGTCAACCTTGTAAATAAGATTTTGGCCTAATAAACAACTCGCAAGCTGATACGACACAGCGCCTAAGTTCTTAGCTTAAGCGCTGTTTTTTTGAAAAAGCAGAATGCAGACTGAATCCTGAGTCAACCGGACAAATGTCTGTTCTTTTACCTGTCGACTCCTAATTCAGGCCCGGCAGATTTAAAAATATCTGCACGCTGAGACTCTTTCTTGAAAATCCTGCCTGCTCGTCTTCTGTCGATAGTCGAGCGCGATTTAAACGTGATACATCGCCGTCCCTTTGAGAACGGAAAGGCAGCATCAGCCTATCCCCTAGTGATTCCTTCGATTGTTTAAAACAGAGTGAACGTTGCTTGTAAAGGATTCTCGCGGGGAATTTCTTTTTTCTTAAAAAGCTTGAAAGGCGGTACGGGAATCCATTCCGGCCCCGTAAAACGACAACGGCTCAACTTGTCTAACAATCGAGCCGTAATCATACATGCCTCTAGCACTGCTAGTGTTAATTATTTCGACGGTCGCTGACAATTGGCTCCGCTAGCTGTCAGCTTCGTTTTTTTTTTAACTAACGCAGGAAGCCTCATAACGGGGCTTCCGACGGTTTTCTCAGAAACTCTCCACTATTTTCTTCTTTGACACCTATCAGAATTCTTGCGTTTCTTGATACTTCAAATTCAATCAGGCAAAAAACACCCGTTGAAATTTAACCCGATCTTATAGTGTGGAATTTTGGAAATTATCTACAGCGTGGACACTCTGCAAGCCCTCTTTCTCTTGAAGACTTTTCTTAATTTTCATCCCTATTACGTTTTACAAGAAAACTAAGCCATGAAAACACGACCTAACCATTTTTTGATCGATTCATTTTTATTCAAACCAATTTCTCGCCATTGATGTAAATGAAATAATCATTGCTAAACGATGATTAACCACGGCTCAATATCAAGCATTGCACCAGAAAGTTGGATTTGGAGTTTCGTGTGACTTTCTTACCTTTTGGTTTTTCTTTGAACAAGGGAGATAATTAGGGAAAAATCTACAAAGAAATCTAAAAATATTTCCCCGTATAGACAACTGCCCACGATTAGGATAATTCTCATCTCGGATAAGCGAACAGGAAAAATCATGAAATACATCACAGGCATACATGCATTGAATCTGAGGTGCAGTTTAGAGACTTGCGGTGACTGGCATCAAACGGGAATACAGTGGAAAATTTAACGATTAGGGAGTCGGATGATTCTGTTTTCGGAATTTACGGCATTGAAGACAATAGCTTCGTGCCAAATCATCCGGGTACGTACAAGATCGAACCATATTAGAGCATTACTCGATCTCGTCTCCGAAGGCAATTTCGGTTACGCTCAAGGCATGAACAAGGACTTCATCTGCAACAATAAATATACAGAAGAAGTTTTTTCTAAATTACTGCTGCTTAGAACGTCTCACATGTGGGAAAAAATTAAAGGGTTCATCGGTAAAGAATACGGCGTTGCGTGGCTGAGATTTTTACAGAACCACGAAAATGAACACTGAACCAGATAACTGGCAATTACTTCACGGAAAGCTTATTGATAGCTTCCTTTTGCTTCTTAACAAGCAGACAGATCAATTTGTTTTAAAGGGAGAGACCGCTTTATCGATTTGCTATGGCTTGGATCGTTTTTCCGAGGACATTATTTTAGACGGCAGAAAGCAGAACATCACAGAGATTGTCCGGCGTTTCTCCATGCAGAACGACATTGAATTTCGAATCCTAAAAGATACGACCGCAATGAAGCAGTGCCTTATGGATTATGGGAAGCCTCTTCATCCGCTAACAATTGAAGTCTTCTACAGAAATAGGAACATTGATCTCAGCGAAGCTTCGAAGGACTGGACGAAAATTAATGGAATCAATGTGTACACGATCGATGCGCTTGCGAGAACGAAAGCAATTGCCCATCAGGGCCTCGGCAAAATACGTGATTTATATGACCTGTCATTCATCTGCAATAACTATTACGAGAAGTTGTCTTATCCAACCAGAGCAACGATCCGAGATGCCTTGTCTTATAAAGGGATAGAACAATTTGATTACCTTGTGGCAACTCAGACGGATCCTTTAATCGACAAGGATAAATTAGCGGTTGGTTTTCTGAAGATGCACAGAAAATTAGGACTTCCCATAGATCAGACTCCTGGATTTAGGGCAGACACAAAATTCGAGACACTCCCCTCTCAAGCTTTCTAATGGAGTTCTCAAGCGTTCGAACGCTTGCCGCTAAATAGTTCATTCGGGAAAAATCGCCTTAAGTCACTTTCAGGATAGGGCGTGTCTATACCATGCACATGAAACAAAGCCCGCAGGAGGATCCCACGGGCTTTACTTACTACTTATGCAAAGATAATTTGATTACAGCTTGGAAACGTGAATTCCGCAAAGTCTTCCGAATGTGAAGATATCGCAAATAGCATTGCCGCCAAGTCTATTCGTTCCATGAATCCCGCCTGTAACCTCACCGACAGCGTATAGTCCTTCGATCGGTTTATTGTATCGGTCGATAACCTGGCTCTTCGGATTGATGACAACGCCGCCCATCGTATGGTGAACGCTCATTCCAGAATAACCGGCCCAGAAAGGAGCCTTTTCAATCTTTGTCAAATTACGCGGAGCCTTGCCAAGTTTATCGGCCTTGGCATCAACACCGGCATTGAATTCATCGATCGTTGCTCTAAGAGCTTTCGGATCAATCCCCATCTTCTTTGCCAGACCTTCAATAGTGTCATCTGTCCAAGCGTCGCCTGTTTCCAACCCTTTCTTAGCCATATCCTGGTGACCCGGATTCAAATCTCCAAATCCTCTGGAGTCAACAATGGCGTAGCCAGTCTGCTTAGGTAAACCTAAAACGGCATCGCGGATGTTATCTCTTCTCTCATCCTCTCTAATGAAGCGCTTACCGTCAGGGCCGACCAAAATAAAGTTCTTGGCGTATAAGTGCAGAATGATGCGCTGCTTTCTTCCCGGAGGGCAGCCCGGGTTGCATTGGATAAAGTCCATGCCAACCGTATCAGCTCCGATATCTTGCATCAACGGGATTAAATCTCCGGTTGAGCACGGAAGATTGGTAGTAGTTAAATTGCGCATACGCGGATCATATTTGGCGCGCATTTCAGGATTAGCGCCAAATCCGCCGGTTGCCACTACAACTGCGCGATTAGCCTTAACTGTCTTGTGGTTGCCGTCTTTATCGACATATTCCGCACCCAGAACTTTACCGGAGAGCTGTTTTTCACGGAAAAGTCTTACAACACGAGAATTCGTAAGGATCTGAACTCCTTCTTTATCGCATTGAGGTTTAAGCACTTTGATATAGTCGCTGCCAAGAGAACCGAAAGGAGCATGACAACGGGGATAGAGACCTCCGTATATTTGATATACGTCATCTTTGAATTTCATACCCATGTCCTGAAGCCATTTGACTGCATCATAGGAATTTGCTGTCATGGTCTTAACAAGTTCAGGATTGCCTCTTCCGTCACCGCCACCAAGCGTTTGCTCAGCATGTAATTCAGGACTATCTTTGATCTTTTGTTTTCCTTGACGTACAGGATCAACGGAGTTAAATCCTCCACCGGAGACGGAAGTATTGCCACCTACAAACGGCATTTTCTCCAATATAAGGATGTTTTTTACACCGTTTTGTGCAGCAGAAACTGCAGTTGCCAAACCGGCTCCGCCAGCGCCAATCACCAAGAGATCAACGGTTTGATCCCATTTTGCGGGAATATCGTCGGAAGCGTGTGCTGCAGACGGTAGTGCAATGGAGGTTAAAAGACCGGCTGCACTTGTTGCAGCTCCACCTAAAAAACTTCTTCTAGATAATTTACTCATCATTTTCTCCTTGTATGACTAATCGTCATGAAAAGAGTTTATTCAAGATGTTTTTTATAGGAGAGGTCTAATGGTGTATTGATTTTTTCCTTAAATTATGCATGCAATAGATTCTCCGGCAATCATTCCGAAGGTCAGTGCATCACAGATACCATTGCCGCCAATTCTGTTTTTCCCATGGATACCCCCGGTGCATTCTCCTGCGGCATACAAACCCTTGATTATTTTTCCGCTTGTAGTAACACATTGGGCAAACTTATTAATGCGTATCCCACCCATTGTGTAGTGAATAGACATTCCGGATTTAGCTGCCCAAAAAGGAGGTTGAACTATTGGGAAGCCGGTGTTTCCATTTCCCTTTTCAAAGACCCTTTCGTTATATTGATTAACCGTTTTCACCAAAGCTTTTGGTGGTACACCTATTTTTTCGGCAAGTCCTTCCAATGTGTCCGAACAAAAGGAGTCTCCGGTTTCTATACCTCTTACGGCATCACGCCTCATGAGTAGGTCGTAGCTTTCGAAACCATCATTGTCAATAATTGCGAAGAAAAGTGATTTGGGCTGAGCCAACACGGCTTCTTTAATAAAATCTCGTCGTTGAGACTCGTCGACAAATCGCTCACCTAATGCATTGATCAAAATAAATCTTGATACATCATTATGAAATCTAACTCTTATCTTTCCGCCAGAATATTTCCCCGGCAAACATTGAATACTATCCATGTCAATGAGCTCGGCCCCTATTCTTTGTGCTTCTAAAAGCATTTCTCCGGATGAGCCGTTTAAACTATTGCTCGTCAGCGCAACGAGTCGAGGATCAAACTCTTCTACAAGTTTCGGATTAGAAGCGAATCCTCCGCTCGTTAAAATAACACCCCTGCGAGTCCTAATTTTCCTTATCTTGCCCTCTGTCTCGTACTCGACTCCCGTAACCGTGCCATTGTTATCGGTCAGTAGCTTTATTACCGGACTATTAGTCCTAATTTCTACTCCCCTTTGCAGTGCTTTTTGACTCAAGACAGAAATATACTCACGCCCGTTCGGCGATTTAGGCAGATGGCATCGAGGAAAATGAGAACCATAAATTTCGATCACTGAATTCTGAAATTGAACTCCCTGTCTTTCTATCCACTCCAGCATTCGAGGAGCATTTGAAACTAGTTGGTGAATAAGTTCAATGTTGCCGGAGCGATCCCCGTTTTCAAATATATCTTTAAAATGCTTTTCTTCAGAATCTTCTATTCCCAAGGGGATCTGGCGTTTAGGGTCAACAACTCCTAAAAATCCGCCGCTTATGAGAGTATTCCCTCCGATCTCGGCTCTCTTTTCGAGAAGAACGATCCTCCCCTTAAAGAGTTCTGACGCTCTTGCCGCCGCAGCAACTCCTGCCCCTCCGCCGCCTACAACAACAATATCCGCAGACTCTTCAAAATCCTTTGAGCGATTGTAAGCGGCAGTTAAAATCACTCCTCCCAAAGTGGCCGCTCCAACCGAATATAAGAATTTTCGTCTAGCTATCACTTTGCCTTCCTACCATTACATTTATATCCCTAAGGAAATCTGTCAACTCAACAATCGTTTTCGTATTGAGTTTTTCCATAAGCGAAGCTCTTCTTTTTTTGACCGCATTCTCCGAGATTTGCATATCTATGGCGATAACTTTATTTGCAACGCCGCTTGCCACTAAAGGAGCGATCAGTTTTTCTCCTTCTGTCAGGCCATTAAAAATTAGCTTCCTCTCATCTATTGCAAGTTTTCTCTTCCTAAATGCAATATTAGATTCCACTGCTTTTCGAACAGCTTGAAGTAGTTTTTCTTCATCTGCGGGCTTTACTAAAAAATCCGTTGCCCCGTTCTTTAATGATGAGACTGCCATATCAATATCGCCGTGCCCTGTCAGGAAAATGATTGGCAGATCAAAACCCTTTTCCTTCATAATCCTCTGGAGTTCTATTCCATTTATCCCCGGCATTCTTATATCGAGGACAACACATCCTGGTCTTTGTGTGTCGTCATACGCAAGGAAGTCCTCCGCAGACGAGTATTCGACCGTCTGCCAGCCGTCCATCCTCAGTAAGAAACTCTCACTTCTTAAAACCATTTCATCATCGTCTACTAACCTTACGAACGGCGACAAGTTTTTGTGTGGCTTAATCATTTATTCCCTTTTTTGAAATGAGACTGTTACTCTGATTCCCTGCGGCTCGCGCTGTTCAAACTCCACAGCTCCGTCATATTTTTCACTAATCCCTAAGATTATCGTCAGCCCTAAACCCAAACCTTCCGCTTTTATGGATTCTTGTAAGGCTTTTCGCATACTTTCCAGTTTTTCTTTTTTAATTTTGGGACCGTTGTCATCGACTTGAAGCACTACCCTATGCTGAGAAGAAAAAACCTTACAAAAGATCCTGCCCTCTTTGCCCATTGGTTCTATCGCTTCTAATGCGTTTTTCAGCACATTAAATACTAATAACTCCAATTCCAAAGGATCTGCCTCTATGAAAGTAGATTCTTCCAACTTGCATGTAATAGGTGAGTTCCCGGCTACATAAGCCTCAATCGAGGAAAGAGCCTTCTCTGTTATTTCTGACAAAGATACAATTCCAACCGTTCCGTATGCCCCGTATTTTGAGTAACTTCGGACCTTATCAACAATAGAAGCTGCCTTCTTAATTCCCCTGTGAATCTCTGATAAGCCCTCGCGTAAATTATCATCATTACTGCCGGTGTTAGATAAATATTTGATCAACCCTGCTGAATAATTTGATACTGACGATAACGGCTGCTTTAATTCATGTGCAATTATTGAAGACAGCTGCGAAACCATCCCTTTCTTTTCAATGTAATTTAATCGCTTTAAACGACTCCTTGCCACTTGAGCAACAGCGTCTCTTTGGGCAATCGCCATCCTTAATTCTGAAGTACGCTTCAGCACGAGCTGATTGACTCGCAAAATGTGGAACAACATACCGGCCAGAAGCAGAATGGCTAAAAAAATCTCACGCTTAAAACGCTCATATAGGGAGAGAAGAGAAATCTCTTGTTTAGCATAAGGCCCAATATTTAAAGTTTGAAAAAGCCTATTGACTGCCAAAAAATCGTTAGCAATACTCCAGCTGGCTTTGATCATTCCAGACGGATTAGTAAGCAGTGAAACAGTTATCAGCCTGACTAATTCCGGTTTTGCGCTTGGAAATGACGAAAAAACCACATCCGGATAAAGAGCTGTGGAGGTTTGGCAGCTTAGGCTGGATTCTTTTGATCCGATAACTTTGAAATCATCCGGGACTGTATTTCGAGACAACAGAAATCTTTCATACTCACAGGTCGGAAGTATTGCTACATCAGCTCGACCACTCAGTAAATAATTAATGGGAGAAGGCGTACCGTAATTGGTAAAAACAACAGACGAGAAAAATTGATTATGATCAAAACCCTCTTTAATTATTTCGGCAATCGCACTAAGCCAGCCCGCAAGGGAATTACTCTCATAAGCAACTGCCCTTTTACCCTTTAATGAAGCCAGGCTCTCGCCTTCAAAATTATTCCTTACTACAAATAACGAACCGACTGAGTAAGAGGGATCTCTCGAGGAATCAGGCTTTCTTGTCACGATTTGTCTCAGGCCGGCAGAGAAGCTATGCGCCGCATAGAAACCGCTCGGAGAGATTAAAAAATCAAAATTCTTCCGGCTCAGTTCAGCAGTTGGAATATCCATCGGAATTTCTTCGCTTTCAAAAACAATATCCGGATGCTTTTGTCTTAAAAAAGCCATTGTCGGACCGAAAGAATCCAAGTAAAAATATGGGTCTTCGAGCTGTACAACGCCAATTCTTACGATCTCTGCTGCCTGTGTATTTTGCGATACAGGCTGAGCTAAACAAGTCTGCACCGTCACAAAACTGAAAAACAGGATTGATGAACAGACAAGAGAAGTCTTCAAACGAACTAAAGGCATTATGAGGTTCTACAGAGAGATTATCTATGGGATTATGCTATGGCGCATGTAAAGCATTCAACCGCATTTTCCCTCAAAAAACTTTCTACCCTAACGCTCTAAGCAACTCAATCAGCAAATCCAAAGAACAATGCCTTTAGCTTCAAAGTGAAGTAGTTTTTGTATCTAAGCAACGCAAATTCAATAATTCGAATTCAATGAATACTAATAACATCCAATGATGTAGGGCAACAGGGAAACGCCCGTTGTGATTGGGATTACAGATATTCAACGATAGCTAATAAGGCTGGGGAAAATAATGAGAAGGTTGGCGGAGAAGGAGAGAGTTTATACTATTTATAAATCAATTAGTTATAAATTTTAATAAAAATAAGAACCATGAAAGGTACCATATTTTTTGGGGATATTTCATCTAAAAACGAATTTTTCCGATTTTTTTAACACTACTTCCAATTTGCTCATTCAAACGATATGAGAAAAAAAACGTGCAGATCATTGTTGTTTTGATCTGCACGTGACAACCAGCAAGATACAGGCCCTAACCGGGCCTGTAGATTATTTATTGACTGAATCTTTGAGCGCTTTTCCCGGCGTAAAACGCGGTACTTTGGCAGCAGGAATCTCAATGACTTCTCCTGTTGTGGGATTACGGCCCGGGCGAGATTTGCGATCGGTGACCTTGAAGTTGCCGAAACCGATGAGATTAACGCAACCTCCGTTAACCAGCTCTTCGGTGACAGTTTCTAAAACAGCATTGATTGTTTTAGCGGACTGGCTTTTGCTGATTCCGGATTTTTCAGCGACTTTTTCAACTAATTCCTGTTTGTTCATTTTTACATTCCTCCAATATTTGGTTGAAGTTGTTTTGCTTAATAGCGTTGTAAATGCCCATTTTCTTCTGGAACTTCTGCTCAGAGTAAAGCCAAATCAAGCTGAGGCACATATGCTTTGCAGCCGAGTTCACAGTGCAAAATGGGTCGTTTAGGGTTTTTAAAATTTTCAGAAAATCTTCCAGTGAAAGCTCAATTGATTCAAGCTCGACCCCTCGATGGGTATCTATGAATTCTATCCAGTTTTCAATTTCTGCCTTATTCATTCTCCGTTCCTATTTTTCTGGGTCTCTTTTTTGAAAGTCTGTCCTTTGTTTTTTTGTGTACAGCTCATTGATAGTCATGCTAAAAAATTCAAACATCGGATTGGCATTGCCGGACTCATAAAACTGCCCTAATTTTTCATGAAACTGTTCTGAGTTTTTATTGAGAACGGTAATCGGAAAATATCCGTCGTTCATTAATGAACCGTTCATCATTAAAGAGGCAGTTCGTTTATTTGCATCGTAAAAAGGCTGGTTTCTTGCTAAAAACAAAAACACGCCAATAGCCCTTTCTACCGGGTTATGAATCTCAGTTTTTAGGTACTTGAGTCCGTCTTCGATAATTCTGCTTAAGTTTTGAGTTGGTGGAACGAAAGAAATATTGTGCAGACTGACATCTTTATTACGAATCACTCCCCACTCCAACGCATCTTCTTTGCCTACGAACTTATGGATTGCACAAGCAGTGGAAGTCGATAAATCAAATTTTTTCTGCTGAAGCAGCGCTAAGAGAAGTTTGGCTCCGTCCGCATAATTTTTAACCTGCATTAGATCAAAGATACTGATCCCTCCCACCGACTGCCCGGACAGAATAGTTGCGGTTTGAGGGAGAGTTGTTGGGTTATTTTCCAAGGACCGCATTGAGTTCCATGTGATCTCAACAATGTTTTTTCGGAAAATACAGCAACTTTTCAAAGTATCACCAATGTACGGCAGCTCAAACTTGAAAGAGTTGCTCTTCCAATAGATCCCGTTCAAATGTTGCTTCATAGAAGATTGCCCAGAATTTGTCAGATGTTTAATCTATCTATATTTTATCGGATCGGCCTTCCTTTGGCGTTTTTTCATTGCCTGCATTCGCTTAATTGTTTTGGCCTTAGCTTCGTTCAGCTCTCGAAGCATCCGCTGTTCTGCGCTTTCGACGGGAGCGAGATGCTTGTATCTGGAGGAAAGTTTCTCAGCCAGAATCCGATCGTCGGTTTCGTCCGAAGAGTTCAAAACTTCAACGGCATTGCTTACAAGTTCGGCGACTCGTTTCCTTGTCTTTTTTGCTTTCACAATTGACGGGTGGTCTTCGATGGGTTTTCCACGGCGGCTTGCTGAGACGACATTTTCGATGCGTGATTTCTGTCGTCGCAGCAGGTCCCGTTTTTTGCTCATGGCGTAGATGCGGGCTCGATCTTCATTGCTCAAACTGCGGTTCTTTGAAACATGATGCTCCGCCTGAGAAACGGCTTTTTCCGTCCTTCCTCTCGACCAACGACGAGTCGCATTTGCCTCAATTCCGTAACGAATTAAACAGCTCGCAAAATGCTCACGAAATGCCTGAAATTCTCCGTTGTCGAGATGGAATCTTTTTCCTTCCTTGTTAAGCGTGCGCACGAGAATGTGGCAGTGCGGCTGAGTTGTTTTTTCATCATTTTCCGCGGTGTGAAACGCGATCAAATAGTCAAAGCCGCTCAGCATCTCTTTAGCCCAGTCGTTGCAGCCGGACTTGAATTTCTCAACATCCGTTCCCTGCGGCATTGAAAGTATGATTCGGCGCACGTGTCCCTTTTTTGATTCTCCGTCACCCATTGCAGAAAGAATTTTCCAGTCATACAGTTTCTGTCGGTAAGCGGCTTTATCAAAAAAAACTTGACCGTCCTGATCTCGCAGTTCAATTTTCCCGTGACGCGCAACGTAATCGGCTGTCTTAATGACATGCAAATAACTTTTTACATTGGCCGCTCCGATGCGCAGCATGACCTCTGCCCGGTTATTTGCCACGCCTTCAGCTTTCTTTCGCGATGAAAGCGCAGAAAAGCGAAAAGCCGCGGTACTTGGAACGTGCTCAAATGAGCGGGCAACTCGACCTTTACGTGCTCGGAACGCATCCGGAAACAAATCGTCAAGAAAAGGATTGTCTTTCATTTTGCAGATTTCTCTTCCAGCAGCGCTTTAGCCTTCGACACCTCTTGCTGAATGAACTTTTTCTGAGCTTGCAAAAACGATTCAAGTTCAGTTTTTCCGGCTTCAACTTCCTTCAGTTTTCGCTCGAAAATCGCAGTGAGAACCGGATTTTTCACACGTGCCGGCACTAGATCAAGAAGTGCAACACCCTCCTGAGTTGCATGGATTTTCTTCCCCTTTGACTCTAAATAGCCTTTATTTTTCAATTCTGTGATAATTGCAGCCCGTGTTGCAGGAGTTCCAATGCCGTCACCGTCTTTTAAAAGTTTTTTGTGTTCCGGATTTTCGACGACGTTATGAATTTTCTCCATTGCCGCGATCAAAGAACCCTCTGTGAAGAAGGCCGGTGCTTTTGTTTTGTCTTGAACGATCTCGATCTTTTTCACCGGGATTACTGAGCCTACCCGAAGAGCGGGCAGACTTTGATTGCTTTCCTCTTTTTCCTCTTCGGCGGAAAAATCTCCGTAGACCACTTTCCAGCCGGCATTTGTTGTGAATGTTCCGGTTACGGAAAATGTCTCATTTTTGATTTTGAGGCTAATAGAAGAAGCGTCGAAAGAATGCTCAGGGAAAAATTGAGCCAAATATCTTCGGGCAATCAGTTCGTAAATTTTCTTTTCTTTCTCGGTAAGTTTTGACCAGTCAGCAGATTGCTGGGTTGGAATAATTCCGTGATGCGCAGTAATTTTCTGATCATTCCAAGTCGCTGATTTTATGTTTGGGTTGGCCTTCTGAGTCAGGCTCGCGAGCTGAGGGTCTGTTTTTGCGATAGCGGAGAGCACAGATGCTGCGTCAGAATGCTGCGATTCAGGAAGAAACTGACAGTCGCTTCTCGGATAGCTCGCAATCTTGTGAACTTCGTACAGACTCTGGCAAGTGTCAAGCGTTTCCTGCGCTGTAAAACCAAATCGGTTGCTGGCTTCAAGCTGGATGTCCGCCAATGAGAAAACTTTTGGCTGAGATGTTTTTTTCGCCGTCTTCTCAGCTTTCAGTACGGTCGCACTCTGAGCATTTGAGAGTTCATTGAAAAGTTTTTTCGCTTCTTCGCTGCTGATCAGCCTTTTCTCACTGTCCAAACCGATTTGCCCTTCAGACGGTTTCCAAGTTGCTGTGAACGAAGCTGAACCGCTGGAAAGCAGCGAGCGCAGGTTGTAGAAAGGCAGTGGCTTGAAATTTTTAACAAGTTCGTCTCTTTGCGCAACCAGTGCCAGTGTCGGAGTTTGGACGCGACCGACAGCAATCAGCCGTCTCTGTTGATTCGTTGAATGGGCAAGAGTGAGGGCCCTTGTGAGATTCATTCCCAGAAGCCAATCGGCGCGGCTTCTGCCTTCCGCTGCAAGTTTCATTCCTTTGAATTTAGCATTGGGCTGAAGTGAAGCTAAACCCTTGCGAATTGAGGCTGAATCTTGTGCGGACACCCAGAAACGCTGAACAGATTTTCGATACTTAAAAAACTCTAAAATCTCGTCTACTAACAGCTGTCCCTCCCTGTCCGGGTCGCCGCAGTTGACAACAATGTCCGCCCGAACGAGGAGCCCTTTAATTGTCTTGAGCTGAGCTTTGACTCCCTTGTCGTTTTTCGCGTTCAATTTCCAAATTTTCGGGAAAATCGGCAAGTCTTTCATTCGCCAGATTTTTTTTCCTTTCTTATTGACCGGAATGTCTGCGTCCGTATAAAAATCCGGTTCAGCCTGTTCGAGCAAATGGCCAAAACACCAAGTCACAACGTTTCCTCCCTTGCATTCGTTGAAACCGGCTCCTTTTTTGACAATCCCTAATTCGGCGCAAATCGCTTTAGCCACGCTTGGTTTTTCAGCAATCCATAATTTCATCTTTCCTGTTCCTTTCTTTGCGGTGTTTTTCCGGGAATCCTATAGGCGTTCACAGGTTCTCTGATGTTCAAAGCCCCTGCAATTCTGGCTGCAACGCCTTTTCTCTCTGCTTCAGAAAGTTTTAAAAATTCCGGTGCAATTTGAGAGAGATCGTTTTTTGTCTTCTGTTGTTTGCTGCTTTCCTTTGTTTCTTCAGCAAGGTTTAAATTTTTGTCGAGCCCGAAAATGAAACTCTTGATTTTTTCCGCATCTGCTGCGGCTCGGAAAATCTCTTTCGGGTCCTTGCGCAGGACTTGAAGCCACGATGAAACGTAACCGGAATGCCTGGAGCAGTCGTGCGCAAGACCAATTGCGGAACCAACCATGAAGGAAGAAATCTCGGCCCGAAGTTCCTCTCTTGCGTATTTTTGGCTGCCGAATCCTCCGCTCATGTCCCGGTTTAGGCGGCTGGAGTGTCCTGTCCAATGACCAAGTTCGTGAAGTGCCGTGTCGTAGAACCCCTCTGCGCTCTTAAACTGTTTGCGCGAGGGCAGAACGATGACATCCGCTGTAGGGCTGTAGAATGCGCTATCCTGGACCTGTTCCAGGATCGTTGCCTTTGAGGCTTTGAGCAGCCTTTCAGCGGCTTCTATCGGCGTCCATTCACGATTCTGAGGAGCTAGCGGCTCCAGCTTCAAATCGTTACATTGTTCCACATTGAAAATTGTGAACGGACAGGGGATCAGCCGGGTTTCAGTCTGTTTGCAAGACGTTTCCTGAGTGCTGTTTTCCGGACCTTCTACCAGCAATTTTTTCCAGAAAATGCATTGGGTGCCGTGCTCACCTTTTTTAACGCTTCCTCCAAGCTCTTTAGCCTGCTTGAATGTGATCCAGCGGGGGTCTGAAAACCCGTTGGACATTTGCGCAGCCATGAGATAAAGCAAATTGACGCCTCTGTAGGGCTGTCCGGAAACAGCGCTCTGAGGCAGTTCAGCTGCCGTCCATGATTTCTGCCAAGGAGCATTGTTTTTTTCCAGTTCGTTAATGAAAAGTTCGGCAACGCTCTGGACATAATCATTGAAAAATTTGTTGTTCCCTTTACTGGCTTTCTTCATACTCGCCTCCGGAAGGAACTTTTGCAAAACTCTTTAAGACAAAGGATTCGTAAAATTTATCCTTTTGCTGCTCTTCCAGCGCCGTTTCATCAAACACTCCGAACTCGGCGGCTTCTGTCTCCGACATGCTGAGTCTTTTTTCCGCTTGCTCTTCGCATAGTTTTTTGATGAAAACATTGATGATGATTTTGATGTTTTCAGTGGTTGTGGTCCTCATGTGTTTCCCCGGGAAGGAGCCCTCCCTCCATAAAAGAGGGGTTGGGCTCAAATGAAACTTTTTATCGCTCTTGGCCTTTAGACTTAGCCTTGGGTTTTTCGTAGCTGACAGAAAGTCCCGGCTGCGTCAAAGAGGCCGCAATCCCCTTAGCAGTGATGATGTTTTCTGTTTTAGAAGTTCCGTCCCTGCCTTGGAAACTTTTCTCAACGCAATCGCCGCGAACTTCGAGCGTCATGCCCTCCTTGACATGCTGAGCAAGGGTATTGGCTGTTTTTTCAGAACCGAAAAACTGTTGAACGGTGAAAAAAACAGAATCCTTGCGTTCAAACGAGCCGTCCTGCTTTTTTTCAAAAGTCGGATGGTAGGCTTTGAATTCGACAACGAAAGTGTCTTTTCCGGCGCGCTGACCGCTCTTGGGAACGATCTTGTTGACTGTCGGCTCTTTGAACACGACGACGGTGTTGCTGAACGGTTTGTAATCCATAGTTAATCTCGTATCCCGCAGTGACTAAACAGAGGGTCGGAAAAGCGGGTTTTTTCCGGCTCTGCGATATGAATTTCTGATTTTTTTTATGTTGGCAAAATCGACTCGGCCGAGGGGCTCGGATGACTCGGTTGTGTCGGGTGATTCGGATGTATCAGCTGACTCGGTTGTATCAGCTGAGCTCGGAGAGTCGTGAAGCTGTTTCTTGATTTGCTCAACCAGACTCGTCACGAATCTTGCACACGTTTCCTCGCTCCAGTCGGCAGCTTCGATGCTGGCATTGACATTGGCTTCTACTGTTCTCTGAACGTTGAGCTGCTTCTCTGAGCCTTCTTCGTTTTTTTCGACGGTGGAAACCGTATTGGCGGTGATCTCGGCATTAATCAGGATTTGATCGGCATCTGTCTGAGCTTCCGTCTCGCTTTTTTCAGCCGCATCAGAGATCGGATCGGAACTCTCCTCATCGTCCTCATCGAGTCCGCAATCTTCCAGAACACTCAAAAGATCATCGCTTTGTTCTTTGGATTCACTCTTTGGCTCTTGTGCTGATTCTTTCGTTTCGCTGTCTGCGGCGGTTTGCTGAGCAGCGGAGTTCATTCTCTCAAGGGTCCCCAGATTTTCCCCAACGGAACTGCGAACATTTTTGAGCGCATCAAAATTTGAGATCGACTGAGGAATGCTGCGGGTCATGAGATTTTCCACATAATCTTCAATTTGATCCTGACTCCAGGCTGAATCAGGTAGATTCTTCATGTCATCGGGAAGCGAAGTGTCACCTGTGACGATTGAAGAAGAAATGTTTGCATCTGAAAGTTCGCTTTCAGTGGCTGCTCTGATTCGCGCTTCGAGCTTGGCGACAAAGAGATCAACGTCCCTGAAAGGAATTTCCGGAACCTGCCAATTGGCTCGCTTAGTGAAAACAGGGTCCTCGTAGTACTTAATTTTTTTGCAAAAGATCGGTTTCGTGTTTTCAAGTGTGACGATTTCGTTATCCTGACCCAGTTCGCGGATTTCCTGCGGAAGCATCAACGCTCGTCTTTGATCAGACTCACTCGTTGAACCGCCGCCTTTGCCACTGGAGCGAGATTTGCTTTTAACCGTCTGGAAGCCGAGCATTTCTGAGTATTCGTTTGCGTCAGATTGAGTTGCAGGACTCGGCGCGTACATAATCATGAGCGCGTGGTTTGAAAGCAGCGTGATGGCACCGGCTTTTCCATAAACGTCTTCAAGCTGTGACTTGTTTTGGATGATCGTCAAAAGACGCATGTTGTAGCCCGCCATATACGAAACAGCCTGTTTGATCATGCTGACAGTGCCGATGGATGTCATTTCGTCCAACAGAACGAGGCATTGATACTTCAGGGTTTTATCCTGAGAGGGGAGGGTTCGCGTGTTCAGGTTCAAAAGCTGATCAAAAAAGAGGTTGATCAAAACCCTGGCATCCTTGAGCTTCGTGGGCTCAATTTTGAAATAGACGCTCATTCTTTTTCGCCGAACCTCTCTCAAATCAAAATCCGAGGCGCTTGTCGCGAGATCGACCTTGGGATTTTGAAACGACAGCAGCGCTGTGTTGAACGTCGCAACGATACCGGCCAGTGTGTTTTCCGAGTTACTGAGAACTCGGTTGAGGGCGTCAACGCAGTTGCTCGAGTAGGGTCTTCCGGCTTCCTGAGCCTGCTGAATTTTCTCGAAAAGGTGTTCTTTTACCGGTTTGCCCTTTCCGGATGCTTGTCTTAGGATTTCGCCCAGTGTGTTGGGAAGTTCCGGAGATTCAAGCACGAACAGACAAACGCCACGGAAAAAGTCCTTCGCATTTTCGCTCCAGAACTTGTCGTTGTTTCCTTCGCCGGCGTACAGGGCTTGCCCGATCGCATCAATGTCACCCAGTCGTTCAGCGGGGGACGTGCTGATGTAATCCAGAGGATTGTAGCGATGTGTTTTTCCGTCTTCAGCATAGGGAGAGAAAAGAAAAACTTCCTGTCCGCATGCCTTTCTGAATCCGGAAGTGATGTCAAAGTTTTCACCTTTGATGTCAAGAACAACCAAACTGTCGCTGTAATTCAGGCAGTTCGGAACGACAACACCAACGCCCTTACCGCTTCGAGTCGGAGCCGCCAACAGAACGAATTGAAAGCCCCCGTATGTCAAATATTGGTTCTTGAATTTTCCGACCAAAATAGTTTTTTCGAGGCCCTCAGGCGGGTCGATCAAACCCGCCTTCTTCACCTCTGCGTCATTGGCAAAGCGGGCGGCTCCGTGCAGCGGTCGTTTGTTTCGTTGAGCGATGAGAAAGATCACGCCCGAAACCAGTAAAACGGGAGGAAGCAGAAAGCACACATTGACAGCAATGCGAATGAATTTCGAGCTCGAACCTCGATACGTCATCCAGTATTGGATGATCGTCCAAGGTCTGCACTGTTCAATCGGGAGATTGAAAATTCGCATCAGAATGAAGCTGGCCAGCATGTAAAGCATCGTGATCGTGAGACAGCCCGCCAACACAATGAATGCAATTTTCGCTGCTCGCTGAGATTTCATTTTTCGTCTCGCAGGGGATCGTTGTAAAAAATTTCTGTCAGGTGCCTGCCAACTACACGGTCGTTTGCAACGTAGACAACGACATCAATCACTTGCTGAAGCAGTGATTGAATGACCTCGTAGGGAAGCTGTCGTCCGGTCGGAGATTGCAGAACTTTCAGCGCCAAATAGTCGAAAACCTGTTCGCAGCTTCCTGCGTGACAGCTCGTGATCGAACCTGAGTGTCCGGAAAGGCAAATGTTCAAAAAATCGTATGTTTCGCCGCCGCGAAGCTCCGCAAGCAAAATCCTGTCCGGTTTCATTCTCAGACAGGACCTCATTAGACTTGCAGCCGTAACCGTTGACTGTTCCGTCGCTTCTGAGGGATAGAATAAATTCACTAAATTTTTGTGTTTTGGTAAACCGAAAACAAGTTCCGGAACGTCTTCAATTGTGATGATGCGCTGTGAAACCGGGATGTACTGCATTAAGGCTTTCATGAAAGTGGTTTTTCCGCTGCCGGTCCCGCCGGCTATCACAATGTTTTTCCCGGCTTCAACACAGCGGCGAAGAAAGTTGGTTCGCGCCTCGGTTTTCTCGTTGTCGCTCCCGCTGTGGATTTTCCCGAAAAGCGAGTGCAGCTCCACGCTGACCGGATCGACCGATCCACTGGCACGGACTCTGGAAAAAAAGCCGCTGTTTGCATAGTCGGAGAGTTCAATGACGTTTTTGGAAATTTTTCTTACCGTCAGGCTGAGCGTTTCGGCGGTACAGGCGGGCGGCATCACAAATTGGGCTCTTTCTCCGTCCGGAAGTTCCACTGAAAGAATCGGATGTGCGGAATCGAAAACCTTATTTTCTCCGCCGTAAACGGCGCATATGTTGCTCAGTTCGTCGAGATACTTATAAGACATACTTGCATCCCGCAGGCATTCCCAGCCTGTTTTTGTTTCAAGCCAAACCTCTCCCGGTCGGTTGATTGCAATTTCAGTGATATCAGTGCGGTCCAAGTACTTTTGCAGTGCCTTGTTCAGCTGAAGTCGAACCGACAAATCTTTTTCAACATCTGAACTCATAGTTTTTCCTCTTAATCATCTTTCGCTTCCGCGATCTTTTGAAAGTTTCGGTACCTGAGGCAGGGGTTTCCCGGCTTGTTCCAACTCGGAGAATCTTTTGTAAAGCGATCGGATTTCGGCATCCGCGTCGGAGATCTTTGAATATTTTTTTGACAAAGCTTGTATATGAAGCCGTAATATTTTCTGTCCGTTTTCGCTCAAACAGGACTGAAAATTACCTTTGTCAACCGCCTGACTTGCTTCTTCAAAAACACTACGAGCAACTGGGTTTAGCTTTGGGTAGGATGCTTTGTTGGAAATGATTTTTTCCAAGCTCTTTTTGTCTGTTGTAAGGCCCTTCGTACTGATCCAAAAATCATCCGCAGAAATTTCAAAATTTAAGAATAGGAGCTGTCTATTTCTCTCGGAAAGAGAAAACTTATTCTTCTCCAATAAATGCCCATACTCATGTATGAAAGAGCGGAAGAGAAAACGATTTACATACAGCTGTCTAACATCACTTTGGTAAACACCATCCGGCTGGAACTCTTCTGAAGGAATCTTGTCAAAAAAATTTCTTCCGTCTGCTCTCTGATATCCCTGTAGTAGGTTCCCTAGGGATACTGAAGATGTTTCTTCATTTAAAATGTCTTTATAGCGTTCGTTGGTTGGTTGACCGGTTTTTTGCAAAGTGCTTTTCGAAGCCACCTCTTGGACCGGGGGTTCCCAAACGGACGCTTTTTCATATTCCTTGATGTTGATGCCATCTATAGAATGGATCATTTTCCTTTCGTGTTCTTTCTCAATGTAGTCACGAACAGTGAGCTCAACCCGATACAAAGTGTTTTCCACTCTAGTCGGAACAGCAAAAATATGAATCGCTTGAACTTTTTCATTTTCATGCAGTACATCAGCGTGAGATTCAATTAAAACTGCTGAGGATGCGATTACCTGTGCACTTTTAAATATTGCCTTTACAACAGGAGAGGAAATATCTTTCCGGAATAAAGTTTTCTTTGCATCGCTTCTTGATGCTTGAAGAAGAAATCCAGTGTCTTTGTTTATGACCCCAATAGAGAGGCATGAACTTAATCTGTCGATTACCTCCTTTTTTGACTTTATGTGACACTCAGGCTCAATCGAAAGTACAGGAATCTGTTCATTAGGATCAGCTTTTTGCGTGCCAAATACCCAATCCTTTTCACCGATAATTGTCATCTTTCATGCTCCTTGTTCTTTGAAAGTTTCGGTGCCTGAGGCAGGGGTTTCCCGGCTTGTTCCAACTCGGAGAATCTTTTGTAAAGCGATCGGATTTCGGCATCCGCGTCGGAAATCTTTGAATATTTCGTGCTCAGAGTTTTCACGTGCTCTGCCAGAACTTCCTTGCCTTTTTTGCTTAATTCGTACTGTTTCGGCAGTTTTGCGAGTTCCTTTACGTTGGCCTTCGCAATAGTGGCAATGTCAAGCGCAGTGAGTTTGCTCGAATCACGAACACCGTGTTTGACCAGCCAGACATTGACGGTTGATTTGAACTCATTGAAAAGGCGAATTACTGCTGGAGCTATTGAATGTTGTTTTGCGGCCTCTTCAACCAGGTAGCCGCAAACTTCTTCTTTGTAGTCAACGTGGTGAGGAGAAATTTTGCTCACCTGAAGCCGCTCGCTCACTCGCTTCATGAGCGGCTCACCCTTCTTGAGACCGGCTTCATAGAGGTTCACTGCCGTTTTGATCAGGTTTTGTGTTTGGTCGCGCAACTCTGAATCATTTGCCATGTGAACGCCGATTTCATGCAGCATTACCGCGCAGGCGCTTTCCCGGGTCAGGTTGTCTGCAATTAAATATGTTTTGTGGTTAACCGGATCATGGAATCCAAGAACATGGTGATCCTGAGGCAATGAAATCGATGACATGCCGCACTTGGCTTTTTGTTCAACCATTGCAGCAGAAAGCGCTTCTTTTTCTGTCTGCGCCAGGTAAAAGCGATCGCTGTCAACGAGACTGATAAGTCCCTCTTTCCCGAACGCCTCAACTAGTGCATCGCGAATGTCACTTTTCTTCGTGAAAATCGGTTCGGACTTCGATTTTGAGTAGAGGGCAATGCCTTTTTCGGTTTCCCGTGTTTTCAGTACTTTAAAAAGGCGCTCAAATTTGGAGGCGACTGTTTGAACGTCCTTTCCGTCCAGATACGGATAAAACCCGGTGTTGCCAAACGTTTTCTCAGAAAATGTATCGTTTGTGAGGAAGTCGTTTCTGACGTTCATCTCTTTGCTTCTTACCGACACAAAGGCCTCGAAGCTTCTGGCAGCTTCTTCGATCTTGGAGTGCCAGTAGTCATTTTTCCTAAGCATTCGTCGGTGCATATCCGAGTTTCTGATGCTGTTGATCGTATCGGCCCATGCGTCATGCAGCACTTCTCTGACAACTCCGTTGTCTCCGCGTTCTCTAAGGATCAAGTCACTGTTTCGCAGCGACACTGGAATGACTCTTTCGGGCCAATTTGAGCGCTCTTTGCGCTTGAATTCAAAATCGACGCTTGATCTTTCGCCGCAATTCAATTGCTCAAGCTCTCTGCGGATTTTCGCATCGGTTTTAAGCATGAACTCAATTTCTGTAGCGGCGCTCTGAGGAGCGTCAGCAGCAAACACCTTGGCTGCTTTTTCTGTGATTCTTTTCTTTGCGGTTTCGGACAGGAAATAGTCGATCCTGGAATCGGCCAAATCACTCATGAAGGATTTTTGCTGTAATTTGGTTTCGTAGTTTGTTCGTGCGATGTAGTGGTCCAGTGCATGGAACCATTCATGAGCCAAGCTTGAGTAACCCTTGGTTTTAGTGAGGTTAATGATTCGATTTTCCGGCTCATAGTTCGCGGATGCACTTCCAAAGCCTCTCGAACCGAAGCACAGTCCCAACTCTCCGTCCAGGGCAACCGCTTTGGGGGGAATGTTCAAAATCTTTGAGAGATCATAAAGTGCATCATATGCATTGTTGAGCATCCATTGGCGCTCTCTGCCGTTTTTTCCTTGTTTCACCCAGTTGCCGAATTCGACGCCTCTGAAACCGAAGGTGTTCATGAACATGTCTGGCGTTGCATCTTTGCCGTTTCGCCAATCTGGACCGATTCTCTCGCGAATGGGAGAACCGTTTCTCCAATCTTTTTCAGTTTTCGAGTACTCGGCTCTTAATTCGCGGTATTTACTTTCGAGCTCAACTCTATGATCTTTGAAATAGTCGCGGAAAGCCTTTTCCGATTCAAACGAAATCTTCTCTGTAAGCTGAAGTTCAATTGATCCCTGTTTACCGTAGATTTCAAAGGTGTTTGTGTCGCGTCTGCCGCGTCCGAACAATCGAATCGGCAGTTCCGGTTTTGTTTTTGGTTTCTTTTCCTGTGAGGCTTTGTCGGCAGTTTGCTCCCAATCCGCAAAAGTGACGCTGAGCTGCCTTTCGATATTTTTTTCAAATTCCTCCGCAGTATTGCCCACCGCAACGGCGTAATAGTCAAGCACAACTCCTTTGTGAGTCTTTAGACTGAGCAGATTGTTCTCTGGATTCATTGCTCCGGGAAGGATGCACTGAAATTTGTAGGAATTAATGTCGCTTCCGTCTGATAAATTCAGATGGTTCCATTTGCAAACATCTTTGGCATTGTTGAGATGACTCGAATTAAAGAACCTCCAGTATTTCGGATTGATGTGTGAAAACGTTTCATATTTGTCACGTGCGTTGTAGAAGCTGTCGAAGGCCTCAGTTTCAGCTTCCGGTGCGAGCTTTCCGGTGACGACCTGCCGATGCAGATTGATGGCGGCTGCCGCCGTCTTCAGATAGCTTCGATACGGGTATGACCCTTTCTTAGGCCGTCTTTCGCCCAGAGATTCACGAACCAACCAGAGACAGGCTGCAGCTTTGGGATTTTTCTTGTGCAGCTCAATGATCGATTCTTTTGGCCAAACTTTTTCAAGTGAGTTCGATGCAAGCCGCTTTTCCAAATCGCCTGCCGGGTCATATGGCAGCTCTTGATCCGCACTTTTGCCTGCGCCTCTGCCTTTGCGCGTGTTGTTTAAATCCTCTCCGAAATCTTCTAGCTTTAGAGAACCGTCTTTATTGTGTTTGAGGGTGTCTCTGTGATAAAAAAACGCAGTGTCAGCTTCGTATGACAGATTGAAAAGTTTGCTTGCGTAATCGTTTGGCAAAGAAAGTTCTGATGTAGGGAGCTTCACAAATCCTACAAAATGAACAATCTCGCTAAGCATGCTCAAACGGGCAGCCTGCTCAAGAAGTCGTTCTCCTTCTCCGTCCAAAGACTTACCATTTTGGTAAGTTTTCCGCTTTGCTTCGTATAGCTGTTCAGGTTGTCTTAGAAAGTTCCCATTTTCTGTTTCCAACTGCTTAAGCAGCCCGGGAATTTCAAATGCTTTTAGAATTTTTTCACCGTCGATCTCTTTAACCGCAGGAGCGTTTTGCTTGACCCATTGATAAATCGGATGTGTGCTGAAATCGTCGTTGATGCGTTGGTTGTTTTCTTCATGAATTTTTTCGGTCTTCGCAGTATCTTCAGTGCGTTGAACTTCAGAAGCAAAGAAGAAGTCGAAACCTAGCTGTTCAGCAATGAGTGACATTTTCACCTCTCTCGGTTGATTTCTTTTGCCGGTGCTTCTTTTTCCGAGGCTTTCAATTGAATTCCACGGCGACTGGCATCAACAAACACGTCAGCAAGTTTTGATCGGAACGACTCAACGAGCTTCGGATGCTCCTTGAATTCCTTCTGATTGACATGCGCCTGGAAAACCTTTTCAAACGTTTCTCGGTTTTCTGCACTCATGCCGGAAATTTTTTCTTGAGTTGCGCGTCTTTGCTCTTCCTCTTTGACAGCCTCTTTGTTGATAAAAACTGCCGGAACAACTTCGCCCTGCATACCGGAAATGCTGCATCTTCCGAAATCAGGTGATTCGAGTCTGTTCTCGTCAAAACTAACGAATTCGTATTTTTCAAGGAACTGATCGATTTTTTGAACCTCTGCTTCGGAAACACTGTCGCCGAGGCTGTCCGGCCCATAGACTATGTAAGGAATGTATTGGGGAGAGATGGAGCTATCAAAGCTGAATTTTTCAAGCTGTTCCGAGTATTCGATCGTCATTTTATTTCTCCTTTTCTCTTGCCGGCTGCTTCATCTGAACCACTGTGGCGTTGCGGCTTGGAGCATCAATCGCAAAGCGATTGAGACAAACCACCTGACCGTTGGCCTGAGCCTGTTCAAACAACTGATGAAGGTTGGTTTTCAGGCTTGAAAGCAGTTTGGGGTTGTTTTGAAACTCGCTCTTTTCGGCATAGCTTTTGACAAGAACGTCAAATGCCTGCTGATTGGCTCTGTTGAGGCCGCCTGACGTGTCTTTTTCTTCGGCTAGAAGCTCTTGTTTTCGCTCATTGAAATGTTCTTTGGCAGGTTCAAAAATTCGGTTGACCGCGATTTCCCTCAGAGTTGTTTCGCCTCTGTGGAAATCTAATTGGATGCAATCTCCTTGGTCGGCTTTTTCACTCAACTCTTTTGCGACCTCTTTAACCTCCTGCTCGAAGAATTTTTCGACGTTTGGATTTGAAAAATCCTCCTCACGCAGAAGCTTTTCACTGATGAACCGATCCTTAACCAGATCGGAGATTTCTCTATCCATTGCCAGGTGTTCAACCTCAGTGCCAACGAGATTAGAACAGTCAATGTCCACGGAGAATTTGTTGTCACCATGACGAGTGAAATCAACAACCGGCGAGTATTCCTGATCGTAGGGATCAATACGGATTCTCAGATCGGCGCAGCGAATCTCGGCATTAAGAAGAAAAAGCGGAACGATATCGAGCTGCTTTTTTGCAAATTCCGGTGAATATTTTTTTTCAAAATGGTCATACAGCTGAAATTCCGCATTCTGAGTCATGAGCTCAAACGTTTCAGCGGGCTTTTTGAGGTTAATGCTGTTGTAGTCTCTCGGCAAAACAAATTGCTCAGGAATAACCTGTTGAACAACTTTCAGGTCTTCAGCATCCAGGCCTTCCGTACTCAGAGGTTTGTTGTTAACAACCCGAATCTCCTCAGTACCCCAACGTTGAATGTCGTCAGTGAATTTTTTTTGATTCGACAGAATGTACTCTGTTTCATTTCGGCAAAGTTCTTTTATTTTCTGTGCGCAGTTGCGCAGATAAGTGTGTTCCACGCACTCTGTTAAAGTCTCTGCTTTCGGAGGAAGGATCAGTTCAATTGGATTGGTGAAATCAGTCCTCAGCTGTCGGTTGAGATTGTCGGCCTCACGCGTAAGGATTCGCTTTAAGGGCTCTGCATCAAACTGTGAGCATGCAGGCTCCATACTCCGAAATTTCTCTGCAAGGCGCGGCAGATTTTTACTTGAAAATAAAGCCTCAATCTTTTGACATTCATTTGGTAAATAACAAATTTCCTTCACCTGGAAAACAAAACCGCCTTTTTCTTTGTCGAATCGAGCCTGATTGATTGATAACGTTTCGTTGCCCAAGTAGAACGGATTGTGTCCTTCCGGACGCAAACCGTTCTGTTCCTTTTGGGCGACAACCAGCTTCATGTTCCCCAGATGCGCTGTGATTTGGTAGTCCTTAATCAGTTTTTCAATATCAACGGCTTGTTTTTCGCCATTTTTTGTCGCAGTCTGAGTGATGGAGGCATTAATTTTTTCAATCGCATTATGGGTGGAGGAGCCAAGCCGTGCCCCGTCCTCAATCGACGCTTGCCCGAAGGCGTTTTTGATAGCTTCCTGTGTCTTTGGCGAAAATTCTTTTAAGTAGTCGGCATTCAGATCAAAGTGAAGAGAAAAATATCCGATGGGCACGTCATTTTCATTCATTGCCGGCTCGGCAGCCGGAGCGGCTTTCAAACCAATGTCAAAGATATCCTTCGGGATTTCCTTTCCGTTGGCCTGTGCCTGTTCAAAAAGTAGATGAAGATGCGTTTTTAAACTTGAAAGAAGTTTCGGATTCTGACGGAACTCATCCTGCTCGGCATACCTGCTGATGAGTTCCTCGTAAGAATTCTGATTGATTTCATTCAATTTGTTTTCGTTTTTTTCTGACATAAGTTCATTTTTGTGTTTGCTGAAGAACTCTCTGGCAGGTTCAAAAATTCGATTGGAAACGGCCTCCGAGAGTGAAAATTCGTTGTTGTGCAGTTTCAGACTGAACTCCGGCTGAGCTGCTCTCTCTAAGTGCTCTCTGATGGGCGCTTTCACATGCTCCTGCCAAAATGCTTTGATCTTTTCGTTTGAAAAATCGTCGAAATCCAACAGATTTCTCACTAAAAATCCATCTCGGACTCGCTCTTCCAGGTCTCTCCAATTCATCAGTTCGTCTCGATCCTGATCATGCAGTTTCTGTGTATTCAGAGTGAGCGCAAATTCGTTCCCGATCTTCTCAAAGGACTTGACAGGAGACTCCTTTGCATTGAGAGGAAAGCGGACACGCAAGTCGGCACATTTGACGAAGGCGTTTGCACCGAAATCAGGAATCTCGCTGAGCTTCTCGGAAATCTCATCTTCACTGACCGATTTGCCTTTGAGGAAATCTTCAAATCGAAGTTCCGCGGCCTGGGTCATTTTTTCAAGTGCCTCGGCAGCCGCTCTTGCGTCAAACTGCTGCGGAAGGACGAATTCGGAGGGAACGATTTCATCCAGCGCGTTCTGCTCTTCTTCTGTCAAGGAGCTTGCCCAGGCGTTGTAGTAGTTGTCCTCAACCACAAACACCGGCCCAATGGTAGTGTTCAAAGAAATTTCATCCTGTCTGGACAGAATGTCATCTGAAAATTTGATGAATTCGTCTTTTTCCGTCATTGTTTGTTTACTCCTATGGGCTTTGATGAGTCGATAACGCTATTGACAACGTTCTTTATAGGATTCAGTCGATACACCGTGGAGAAATCGACATCACGCGCGACAAAAATTCCCACGCGCTCGCCTTGATTCTTTGTCAGCGTCGGCGGCATGTTTCCGCTCTGGCGCATCGCCTCACGGATTATTTCTTTCATGCCGTCTTCCGAATTTTGGTAGTAATTCACGCCGCCGTTGTTCTCGCTCTGTTTGGTCATGCCAAACTCAAACGCGTCCTGAACCAATGTGAAAAGGAGGGCATTGCCAAAACGAGCCCACCAATGAAAATCGATGTCTCCGGCCATGCCGGCTCCTCCGAGCGAATCGGTTGCCGGACTGTCCAAATTGATTCGCACGCCTTTAGGCGTTTGAATCTGGGTCCAAAGCACGAAAATTCGATTGAGGCCGTTTTCAACTGCCCCTTTGTATTCGCCGATTGCTTTAGAACCTCTTTCCAGAAGCAGCACTTTTCCGTTTGCTGAATAAATGTCTCTGGGCAAAACGCAGCTCGTCATCCCGGGAACTGTTGTATCCAGCTTCGTTTCCAAGATGCAGTCAATAAATGTGCCTTTGGCCAGAAGAAGATTTCTATCTGGCATCATGGCCGCACGGGTTGCAGGCGTCGAGACGGATGAAAGCAGGTTGCCGAGCTTTCCTCCGCCCCCTTGACCTGAGTTGTAGCCTTCCTCTCGGAAGCTCGCAGCAAGACCCTTGGTTTCGGTATCGCTCGCAATCGAGCTGGCTTGTCCCATCATCGGAGCCATGTTCCGCTTTTCTTCCAAAGTCGGTTCCTTTTTCTCTTCTTTCATCGCTATCGCCCGATCGGGAACACTGAGAGGAACGATTTGAGGCTCTGGCTGCTGAAGCTGAACCGGCTGCGGTTCAGGCTCCTTAATGACGGGCTTAGGCTCCTCAATCGGCTGAATTTCCGAGAGAGGAAGCAGCGTCAAAGATTTTGACGAAAAACCTCGTTCAACCTGCGGTTTGTCATCCGGCTTTGAGTTGGTTTTGTTTTTTTGGTAAAACCCAAAACCAATAACGATTAAAAGAACCAGAATCAGAAGCAGTGCAGAGAAAGTTCCGACTCTAGAGTTGTTTTGCTTTCGAGCTGCGACGCTTGGAATCCCAAGACTCTCTGTCTTCTCGGCTTCGGTTCCATTCGGTTTGTTTGTCGTGTCTGTCATTTAATTCACCTGCTTTATCAGTTCTCGTTTGAGCCCGGGCAGTGAAACGCCGGAATCACTGCTTTGACCGCCGCCTGTGAAGGCCTCGTTGTAAATTCCGACGACGGCAAACCCGGCGCGCAGCCTGAGTTCTTTGTAAACGCCGTGAATAACGAGCCAATCTCCCTTTACGTGACTGTTCAGCAGCGTTTCCACGTTGTTTTCCGCCACCCTGTAGACCGCAGGAAAATCTGTCTGGCGATCAAATTTCAGATATGTAAAGAGTCCGTCGTCATAAACCTCAAGCGGTGCAATTTCACGGCTCAGTTCTGACGACCCAAAGTTTTCGGTGTAACTTCTGTTAATTGCCTTGCTTTCTGCTGCGGCTTCAGGAGTTGTTTTGTCATCCAGTAAGGAGTCGATGACTTTTTTGCGGGCTTCTTCCTGAGCTTTTGCAGCTTCTTCCGCCGGGTAGCTGAATGCAAGACTGTATGTGGCGGACGGGCGGTTGCCCACAAGCCTCACATCAAAAAAGTAGGTGTGCTTGTTGGTAACCACAACAAGGTTCGTTGTGCCGTTGAAAGCTTTTGGCTTTAGAAAGAAGTGGTTCTCTCTTGCCATGAACTCCCAAGCAGTGGAGTACCCAGAACCGTAGTCCAAGACCTTTTCACCGGGGGAAAAAATGATTGTGGTGATAACACCGTTTACCGCATTTACAGGATAGACTTGGCCTTCTTTGTATTCAGTGTGCTGGATTCGGCGGTCCAGGCTGCTGACCTGAGTTTTTTCAAGAGCAAGAGCGTCGCACTCAAAAAACGTGAGAAATGCGGCGGGAAGCATCAGAGAGAGGAGCATTTTTTTCATCATTGTGCACCTCCCATGATGGGATCAACACGCCAAGAAGTGACTGTGAATCCCAGCGGATTGATAAGGCGCTGAGACTCACTCATTTCAAAGGTGGGGTTGTACTCGTAGCCGATCGTTGCACGCCAAGAATTTTTTGCCTCTTCCTGATTTGTGTACGTGTCTAAAAGACGCTTGGTGAATCGGACGGTGGCAATGCCGTTGCCATTTGGAACGACTGATTCAATTTCACAGACGATTTTCTTTTTGTCTTTGAGCAGGTTTTGAATAGATTTCTTGTTGTCTACTCCGTATTGGTTGTCGTACGGGGAAAAAACCTCGGGTACGCTCATCAGACGAACTCTGGCGTGATCGTTTTCGAGTGTTCGATAATCATAACTTTCACGACTTAAGGTGTAGAGGTTCAGCCAGTACTTATCCATCATCTCGTCAACCGGAATGTTTTGTGGGTCGCGAATGTCAATGACTCGTGTTGTTCCGGTTGATTTATCGAGCTCAACAATGAATGGATAGCTTTCCTTTTTGAGCGCAATCACGATTGCAACAATGGACACCAAAACCAACACAAGAGTGAGGATTTTGGCGACGTTCCAACCAAGCCTGGCCTGCTTCTCCTTCAGAGCGAGGCGCTCGGCGGTCCAATCCAATGCTTCCGCATACTTGTAGTCCTGAGCGTTCTTTTCCTGAGGTTTAGCCTCAATCTTGGGACTTGATTTCTTTCTTAAAAACATATTTTTCCCTAATATTGATATAATTTTTGTTAACTTTTAAATAACTTTTTGTGTTAAGAGGTACTTATGGCAACACTCGCATTGCGAAAGGTTGGAGGTTCTGTTGTCCTCACACTCCCGAAAACGCTGCTGGATCTGCTGAATGCAAAAGCCGGGGACAACGTTGAATACACGTTTGATAATGGGAAGCTCGTCATTGACTCAAAGCCAAAGCGCAGAAAACTTCCGAAATATGACTTGAACCAGCTGCTTGAAGAACACAAGCAAATCATGCCCTTGCTTGAAGAAGAGTATGCGGCGTGGGATCGAATGAAACCCGTTGGGACTGAAATGTTATGAACAAAGTTCTTCAGCAAGGCGACATAATTCGCATAGGCTTTGATCCCTCGATGGGACAGGAACAGCAGGGTGTACGTCCTGCTTTCGTTGTCAGCGTTCGACAGGTTAATGCTCTTTCTAATCGAGTTATTGTTGCCGCCATTAGCAATGGGGCTGCGTTTAATCGTGAACATGGCCTCACGGTCCCACTCATTGGAACCGGACTTCAGACATCCGGAGTCATTATTTGTGATCAAATCCGAACGATGGATGTCAATGCTAGAAGGGCTGCTTTTGTTGAATCCGCTCCTCAATACATCGTCGATGAAGTTCTTGGCAAACTTGCTCTCATCCTTGGAATAGACGAGTAGGTTCTTCATTGCCCTGACTCCTTATTTCCATCCTCGTAACCGAATCGGAAATTTGTCTTGGATTGATGTCCTGTTCGTGCGGCGGCAACCTTCAGTCGGTTTTCCTCTGAACGCTTTTGAGCAAAAGCCTCAATTGAAACCTTTTGGCCGGATGGCTGTGGCGGTTTCGGGGCGCCGCATCCGGCTAAAAATGGGATGAAAACTGCTGCAAATATCAGTTTGAATTTCATGTTTACTGTTCTCCGTTTCGTTTTTTCAAAATTTCGGCGGCGGCCTTTTCGTTGGCCTGAGCGCGGATTTCTTGCTGCTGTTCCATTTGCTCGGCTTCTGTTGGTACAGATTGGGAAGTAGATGTGCCGGATGCTGATTGAGGCACTTCAGCCTCCGTAGCCTTGTGTTCAGACGCGCTGAAATCGGACTTGTAGTCGAACTGTGAGTGATCAGTGCTGAAATTAGAATCTTTATCCATTGCACTCGAAACACCTGAAACTCCGGCGGCTCCTGCTGCGCCTTGCGTTCCTGTGGACCCGGCTGCTCCGCTGGCTCCTGTTGCTCCGGCTTCCCCTGTTGATCCTGCTGTACCCGGAGCTCCTGCCGGTCCGGACGCGCTTTGAGAACCGCTTGCTCCGGCTGAAGGAGCGGACGACTCTCCAAATGCACCGGGAACGCCGACCGATGCGGCGTTTCGTGCCGCTTGAGCTTCCTCTTGAGGAGTCTGCTGCTGAGAGGGCGGCGCTGTTGTTGCTCCGTTTGTTTCTCCATTTGCATGGTCAAAGCCGAAAAGACGAGCCGCAGAGCCCAATGAATAGCCCATAGCTGCGGAGGCAAAAGACCCGGTGTTCGTCAATCCTCCCGAGCCAAGAATGTTTCGTGCTTTCTCCCTCAGCTCGTCATTGTGAGTTGCCGCTCCATAGCCGAGAATCGCTCCGCCGGTAGCTGCCGCCATGGTTCTACCGACACTTGAGAACATGCCTGCAACGCTTGCGGCCTGAAGCGCAACACCGCCCGTAATGCCGGAGGCAAAGGACGGAATCGATTTGACAACCGTCGCAACCGCAAGAACGATGACGGAAAACGTCGCAAGTTTTAGAGATAGGGTGGAAAAATTCTTAGCAGCTTGGGCTTCTTCAGCCGCCAAAGTTAACTCATCAATATTGGTGGTAAAAATTCCATCCAATAAGCAAAGCATCCCGGCAATTGCAACCAGAGTGAAAACCCAACAAATGATTGCCCTGAGCCAGCCGTCGAACCAGCTGCGTGTTGCTGGGAACATCAGGGTGCAAATAAACAGCGGTCCAAAGGAGAGTCCCATCACAAGAAATATCTCGTACAGCATGAGATAACCGACCGCGAAAAACATGAAGTAGATCGACACAAAAAAGATGAGCACGAGCATCGCGAGCACAAACGCGATCAGTGCCATTGAGTCTCCAAAAACACCCCAGCTCAATTTGCTCCAGATGTTTTGGATTGCTGAGACTCCTTTCATGAATGACTCCCACGTCATATCAACTATCGACCAACAGTTATTGAGGTCAGCGAGGCCCGCAGCTGTTGAAAGAGCACCAAGAAGCATGTTTTCAACGCCGTAGACCGCCGGAATGACATAGGTTGCGAAATTCCCTGCATTCAAGGCAAAAAACGCGATCAGCACGATCTTTGCGCATTGAGTTACCAAATCAGGAATTGCACCCTCAATTCGCCCCGTCATCAGCAGATAAGCACGGATCATGAAATAGAGAAGAACGCCGGTGTAGACGACAATCGCAATTTCTGAGGCGATTTGCCCGGAGGCAGCCTCTGCAAAATTAGTCAGACTGCTTCGGATGCCTTCACCAAAAGTCGCGAAAACCCCGCTCATATTTGCTCCTTATCGCACCTTTATCGGTTTCAGGGCGTTTTTCACATCTTCCTGAGTCAGCTCAGGAAAGATTTGCTTCATCGCCTCTTGCCGAGCCTGTTCCTTGACGATCTCAGCTTGTTGATTCATTTGAGCCTGTTGGAACTCAGCGGCAAGTTTCGAGGACGAAAGAGCAACCTGCTCAGCCTGAATGCGGGCGGAAAGATCGGCAATCGCTTTGGCGTCTGTTGCGCTGTTGATCTGCTGCATCAAAAGTTCGACTTTTTCCAGCCTCTGAGTCACAGTTTTTTGAGTTTCTTCAAGAATTGCCTGCTGTTCAGCGACGAAACTTTGACTCTTAAGGCAGTTTTCTTTGACTTCCCCCGTGTAGTTCTCGCAAGCCTGACCAAGGTTCAGCCTGTCAAAAACTTCTTTGCCGAGAGAACTCAAAGAACCGGTTCCGCGCACAATCGCGTTCAAGCGAAGCTGAGCGTCCAGCGGAATCAAATTCCTCAGTTTTGAGTCGTAATGGATCATTCCGAGTCCGCGATTGCCCGTGATGGCATTCAGCTGACTGACGGCAGTGTTGTACTGCGCCTGTAGTTGCGAATACATTTGTTGCAGCTGAGTCAATTGCTGGACCATTTGTGCAATAGCTGCGGCGTCAACCGTTGGAATGCCGCTGGCAAATGCCCCGGAAGTCAATCCGGCAGAAAGAACCGCTGCGAGTAATAATTTCTTGTATTTCATTTATCTTCCTTTATAATGCGTGGCAACATTGTTATAACGGAGGTCAAAAATGCCCACGACTGCTAGTAATGACTCAATCCGAATTCGAGTTAATAAAGAACTCAAGAAGGAAGCCTCAGAACTTTTAAGCTCCATGGGTTTAAATTTCTCTGATTTTTTTCGCATTTCTCTTCTCAAATTAGTCAATGAAAAGAAAATGCCTTTTTCAATCGACGTTCCAAACCAAGAAACGATTCGGGCAATGCAAGCTACTGAAAATGGGGACGTGACATACCACGAGAGTGTGTCTTCATACTTTAAAAATCGAGGCAAGTAATGCTCCGCTTTGGAACGACCAGGCTTTTTGATAAGGATTTGGATTTGATGGAGAAACGCGGGAAGGACATTGGAAAATTGGAGCGCGTCCTTCAGTCCCTTATCTGTGAAGAGGCTCTGTCTTATCAATTGCGTGATCATCCGCTTAAGGGCAATTGGAGAGGTTATCGGGAACTGCACATGGAACCTGACTGGCTTTTGATCTATAAAAAGACTGACAAAGAAATCATTGCGGTGCGTACCGGAACTCATTCCGATCTTTTTTGATTGGTTTTCTTTACTCATACTTCTTCCTTCGGCTGCGCAGGTAGCGTTTTCTCACCGAAAAAATACGGAATCCACGTGTTCGGTTCAGTTCCGACCAGCTCAAACAGCTTTTCCCCAAAGGCTGTCGTTCCTGCTGAGCCGCTTAAAATCTTCAGTGCCTTTCGGAAGTTCCCCAAGTCGTGCCTCAGCAGAACAGAAACGGAGCCCTGCTTAACCAGCATCATTCGGCTCTGTCGATCAAGGCTTTTGATCAAATTGAACTCGTCCTTCGTCGTTTTGAATCCCTCGACATAATCCCGTTCGTTCGCGTCCGGGTTCGGCAGATAAATTTTTGTTGCCGTGTTGTCGATGAAGGCACTTCCTCTCTCATTTTTGAGAATGTCCTCGGGGCTTTGAGAGGCGAAAACGAATATCCCGTTTTGCTTACGAATCGTTTTCAGTTTGTCAAAGGCGTACTTGGCGGTGGCAGGGTCTGCCAGATACTTCCAAAACTCATCCATGACAATGATCGTTCGCCGCTTGTCTTTCATCACCTGCGATTCGATCAGATAGAGGACGATTTCGGTGAATGCCCCGCGGCATTCTTCATTTTCAAGAAAATCCGTTCCGTCGATTCCGAAATTTTTAAATTCGTTCAGATCGAGCGTGTTCTCCTCGTTGTCAAAGCACCATGCCAGGGCTCCTGTTGTGATCCATTTGTTTAAGCGAATCTTCAGAGATTTTTTTGCGTCCTCAGCCCGATCTCCCTGTTGCAGAGATTGCGGCAAAACTGCTAATCGGCGGTATTGCTTCGGCATACTCATGACTGTTTGAACGGCGTCCGCAAGGCGTTTTTCGTCAAGCGGTTCAATCGGCAGGCCGTCTCTGGCAATGAGCCGTTTTGTCCATCCGATCAGAAACTGGATGTTTTCCGGCGTAGGTTCCATCTGGAACGGATTGATCCCGGAGGGCTTGCCGTTTTCGATGGACAGGTAGCCGCCGCCCATTGCTCGAATTGCGAGTTCAGCGCCCTTATCTTTGTCAAACAGGATGATTGACAGATCGTTTTCTTCGGTTCTGAATTTTTGAGCGGAAAAAAGCAAAAAATTCAAAAGAACCGTTTTCCCGGCACCTGACGCACCAAGAATTGCTGTGTTGCCGAGCGGCACATCTCCGGTTGAGTCAACATTCGGATCGGTGTAATGAAAATTGAAATAGTAGGGTTGGTTTGAGGGCATGCGCATTAGTGCAACCGCCTCACCCCAAGGATTTCGGTTTCGTTTTCCACAGGGGAAATTGTGAAATGAGGCAAGATGCGCAAAATTCATGCTCGTGATTTTTGCGATTCTCGCTCGTTCCTTGCTGCCGGGAAGCTGATGCAGGAAACACGCAAACAACGCAAGAGTTGATTTAATCGGCAAAAATCCTGCATCCTGCAATTTCTTGATTGAGTCGTTGGCGTTTTTGGTCGCGGCTTTCTCGTTTTCGCCGAAAACCAACAATGAATATGAGTAGTCACCCATGACGAGTTCGCCGTTTGCAACCATATCGCGCGCAAACGACAGCAGCTGAATTTGGGAAACACCGTCGTCATTGGCAGATTTCAGCTGATTCTGCTGCTGTTTGAGGACCTTCAGCCCCTTCAGTTTGCTCATGCAGGTAAAAGATTGAGTTTCAATGAAACAATAGGGGGCATCCTGCTGAACACTGTTGTATAGCATCACATCCAACAGCCGCGAATAGGTGGCTGTAGGGAAGTCCTTCAGCTCAATTGACTGAGCAAATTGAGTGGAGAGTGCGCTCTGAAACTGAAGCGTATCCGCTCCGCAAAAAATTTGGACATTGCCCAGCACTTCAGATAACGGCATGCACGGCACTCGGACAGGCTGCCAAAAACCCGTAAGCAAAAAGTTATAGAAACTTAATTGGTGACTGAAGGTTTCGTTGTTCTTTTTGTATTCACGCAGAATCTCCGGTTCATAATCCGCAAGCGAATCAACCAGGTTCGAAAAGACCTTTTTGAATATCGAAAGACGCTCTAGGATTTCTTCCTTGACTTCGTCAACATTTGCCTTGTCGAGTCTGACGCTTGTAGCTTTGTGGCTGATAAGCGACACGTACAGCTCTGTTGCCATTAGCGAATCCGTTGACAATCCCGAGTTGTAGGACCGGATGAAATCATTGACAAATTCGGTTTTCGGGTCCGACGGAGCTGAAAGTTCGTCATGAATGATTCTGCGAATACGATGAACTTTGATGCTCATTTCGTCCGTGCTGGACGAAGCCGCCATCACCTTCAAAAAGTTGTTTTGCCTTTCAGCGTCTCTCTGGAGAACCTCGTTGCTGACAGCCTCGAAAACGCGGCCGGAGATTCGGACGGTTCCTACCAGATCGCCGTTTTTGCAGATTACGACACCGCGGTCAATGACCGCACTAAACGGGATGTAGTGCGAAAGCGACCTCTCCCCGTTGGCCAATTTCCGTTTTTCTTCAAACATTCTTTTCTCTTTTTTCAAATACAAAAAGTTCTTTTTGCTGACGAGGGCTGAATGAGCTGATTCCGTTCCAAAAGAGGCGGTTCTTATGTCCCAGAAGATTCAGCCGAAAGTACGAAAACCATTGGTTGAAAATCTGATCGTCCTTTTCAGCAAATTTGCTGAGGACGAAATGCGTGATTGGACACACCAGCATGAGTGGAATCCAGACGTATACTGCAAGCAGAATCCAAATCCCCAGATTCAGAACAAAAGGTTTGATTGGGACGCCCGCGATGCACGCGGGCCTCGTCGCCCCTTTGAACAAAGGACTCGACATTTGCATTTAACCCACCAGCAGTTCTGCAAGCCACGGAGCAGCAGCAATCACAACGGCCCCCATGAACGGTCCGGCAACCTGCTGAAGCGCAACACCCATAAACAAAACCTTGTAGCCTGCCCACACAATGGCGACCGTCACAACAGCAAGAGATACGCCCTGAAGGGTTGAGAGAATCGTGTTGAACAATGTGTTTACGCTCTGTGTCCCAGCGGCTGCCAGTGCAGGCTCACAAATCATGAGCGAAACGAACAAAACGGGGGAAAGAATTTTTAAAGTTTTAAGCATGTTTTCTCCTTGCTAGAGTTAAAAAATGAGGCCTCTTTGAGAGTCTCGGGTTGAAACAATCAGAGTTGATTGAGTTGAAGGCTTCTCTTCTTCTGTTGAAGAAAGAGAAGGAATTTTTTTTAAACCTGCGTTTTTGCGAACAGAGTTCACGTAGCCGTGGCTGTAGCCCTGCTTGAAATTTCCGCTGTAATAACAAGACAGTGCGTCATGCAGGTTTTTAGATTGTGTGGTGCCGTTTTTTTGAGCTCTGGCATAGCAGTCGCCCAAAATCTGAGCCGCAACGCTCAGGTTTGTGCAGGCGTCCAACGCCTTGGCTGCATCAATTCCAAAGGCTGCAAAATTACTTTTATTGATTTGTCCGAGTCCGACCGAGTAGTTGGCGCCCGCGAGCTCCAGGCGAGCAATTGCGGCCATTGCCTCGTGAAATGACTTTGGCTGAGGAATGCTGCCGCCGACAACGCCGATCGCATACGGATTGAAGTTCGATTCAGTCTTCACAATTGCTCTCAGAGTATCAACGGCAACACTCGGAGCGCAGCGCTGAGCAAGATCGGCAAACTCATCAGCCTGAGCGAGGTGCAGTGGTGCAGCAACACACAGAACGAAGATAAATTGCTTTAATATTGGTTTGTTACTAAAATTAGTAACGAGTGGAGGAAATATTTTGACTAAAAACGACAAATTGCTAATCCGTCTAACCAAATTTCCTACCGCATCGGATATAACCTTCAATGAGCTTTGCTCTGTGCTTAGTTCACTTGGTTTTGATTGGATAGGCGATCGTGGTGGTTCACACGGGCGTTTTGTTTCACGCAGTTCTAAAAGCGACGTGATTTTTTGTGCTCTCCCCCATCCCAGAAATGTTTTGGGAAGAGGAACCATACGTAATATTGTTGAATCATTGAGAACAATGGGGTATTTATGACAGTAAATATGCTTAGATACAAGGGGTACGAAGGGTCGGTTGACTGCGATTTTTCGGATAATCTTCTGACGGGAAGAGTTCTCGGGGTTCGTTGCTGTTTGGTTTACGAAGCTCAGACATTGATTGAACTCCAAAAGGCATTTCATCAAACTGTGGACGATTACTTGGCCTACTGTAAAAACGAAAATATCAGTCCGGAAAAACCTTTTTCCGGGAACCTCAATATTCGCCTGGGCTCTGAACGGCATCAAGCTCTTGCTGCCTATGCACGTAAGCACGGCATCAAGATTAATGATGTGATTCGTTCTGCTATCGACCGATTCGTACAAGAATAGGCTTTTACTTTCGCAATTGATTAAATGAGAAAGACAGAACTTGGCAAGGCCTATGATCCTACAGACTATCTGACGGACGAAAGAGACTACATCCTGTATCTTCGAGCCTGTTTTGATGAAGACCCGGGAGACGGTTCTTTGATCCGTTCCGCCGTTCTCGACATCGCCAAAGCTCAAGGCATGACAGAAGTTGCCCGTAAAAGCGGACTGTCTAGAGATGGACTTTATAAAGCACTGAGTCCTGAAGGCAATCCCGGCTTTACAACAATGAGCCTGATTCTGAAGGCTCTTGGGGTTCAGCTGGACGTTCAGCCTGCTTGATTTCTCATTCATGCAGACCTCCTTCATAATCGAGAAGACCTCGCCTGAACGATCTTGCCGTGTCTCTGACAAACCACAAGTCAAGACCAAAAGTTCTTGAAATGGCCTTGTAGCCAAAACCGTCTTTGAGCAGAGGCACAATGAACTCCCTCTGGCTGGCTCGATCAAACAATCTGCAAACGCTGCCGTTTAAACCGCAGAGATAGACGTAGCGCCAGCCTTCGGCAGTGTGGCGATTGAGATTCAATGTCTCAACGGTTTCGTTCAGCGTTGCACCTCGGGCAAAAAGCGCTTCAGCAATACAGCGGCGAACAACTGCATCCGGAGCCATTTTTTGCCAACGGTCAGCATGTGTTTGTTTTGGGCAATGGATTGCTGGCATATCAATACCCCGCCATAGTCGCGTCTCTCAAAGTGCTACAATGTAGGCGCGAATTAAAACAGGAGGTTGATATGACAACAGCTGATTCTTTCATTCGAGTCCGACTCGACAAAGAATTGAAATCAGAAGCGAGCGAAATTCTTTCTGCTATGGGCCTGTCTATATCCGATTTAGTGCGGATGACTTTGACAAAATTGGTTGCCGAACGAGATCTACCCTTTAGTACGTATGTACCCAATAAGGAGACTGTTCGAGCGATGAATACCAAAGACGAAGACTTACTCGAATACGACTCTTTTTCTGCTTTAATTGAAGAAGTTGACAAAGAAAGCTCTAAAGAATGAAAGTCAAAATTTCTCCATCCTTTAAAAAGGATTTGAAGAAAGCAAGGAAATCTGGCAGAAGCATTGGACATTTGGAAGAAGTTATTAACCAGATTCAAAATGGCTGCCTTGACCCTAAATGGAAGGATCATCCTCTTGTAGGGCACTGGGTTCCTCACAGGGAACTGCACCTCGCTTCTGATTTTCTTTTGGTTTACCGAATTGAAGCGGGAGCGATTGTTTTGTCTAGACTTGGCTCTCACAGTGAGCTTTTCAATAAAGTGAAAAGGTAATTCGTTCATACTTTTCTCTTCTTTGGATTGATCGGTGTTGAGCGGACTCCTTGCGGAGTCCGTTCTTCGTTTTAATGGTTAGAAGCGATAACGGCCTTCGAGCTTGAATCCGGTATCTAGCTTCCCTGCTGAACCTTTCGTCAAACCCAATTGAAGTCCGCCGGTTACATTGCCTCTTTCAACTTGCAGACCTGCTTGAAGCTTGGACGAGAACCTGCCTGCAAACTCGTTGCTCATAGAGTCCATTTCTCCGATAGAAACACCGGATACTTTTGTTGAGTTCTTCAAATTTCCAATGCTGTAGGTCAGAGTCAGATCAGCTTGTGGGCGTACGGTCCACCGCCCGAAACTGACCTCTCCTTGCAGTCCGACCCCAACCGGCAATTGCAGTAAGTTGGTTGAAGTCTGACCATAGGAAAAAGCCTTTTGACCGTTAAGCGAGGTTGTATAGCCTTGAGTATGCGTACGCAGCCAGCGGACTCCGACATGAGGAACAACTTGGAAGTTGTCAGTAACTTGGATATTCTTTTCCAGCTTTGTCGCGACATTAGCCACCGTATTCTTAATTCGAGCTTCTGCTTTACTGAAGCCTGACCAAGAGGGCAGTCCTTGAGACGCTTTACTGATGTTTTGTCCAACGTTGATTGAACTAATCCAGTTCAGCTCATTACCAAAGTCCTTGGCTACATAGCCGTGGAGCATCCATTGACTGAATTTGTTCTTCGTGTCGATGTAATCACCGAGGGAATCAGCTTTACCTTTCTGGAAGGAAGCCGCGAGCCCTGTTCTGACAGAAGGCATAGCCTCAAACTGATGATCTGCCCCAAGAACCAGTCCTCCGGCAGAAGCCTTATAGCCTCCGGTCATGTTACCGGCTCCGTCCAGAGATTTAGTCTTCAGATGAGTGCCCAAAATATCAGCCCAAAGGTGCAGCCCTGAGTAATCTTTCAGATAACCGTTGGCGTAGCCGTAGTCTCGGAAGGACAGATGTTTTTCAATCGAATCAGTTGCATTGTCTGCCAAGTCATTAGTGATAGACAAAGCACCGGATGCTTGACCGATCACCACAATTGAATTCAACAGCTTGGTTTTCAGGTCGCGCCCGGCTGTCTGATCCTTGAGGATTTTGCAGATCAACTGCTCATCGACTCCGCCGTTGCAGGGACCGTTGAGGGCTTTATTAACGTTATTTGGAATGACAATATCCGGGTAAAGCGTTCTGACATCCGCGAGCTGAGCATTGACCCAAATATTCTTCGGATCGTTGTGCAGAGTCAGAATCCATTCCAGACCTGTTCCTTGCTGAGCTAACGCATACAGATTGTCTTTGGCTATCCATCCGCCAATCCAGCCGGTATCATCCTCATTACCGGTTGTAATAAATCCGCTGACAATCGAGTAATCTCCCGGTTCTTCCAGTCCTCCGAGAACTAGAGTAGCTCCGGGCTCCACTGTAACTTTGGCTATGTCGCTAGTGGTCGTAAAGATCGATGTATCAGCTGCTACCGGAGCCTTAACAACAGTGTAGCTGCCGTCAGCAAAATACAAGTCGCCATTGCCAATCTGCACATGCTCATTTTCATTTGTCCAGACTTCAGGTCCAACGGCAATACCACCGCCGGGACCCGTCACGACCGGTTCCGTTACCACGAGACGACTGGGAACATCCGGAATGCCCAGTGCCTGATTAACATCGGCAAAATCCAGCGCATCTTCACCTAAACCGAGGTCACCGTTGTTTTTAACATAGATATTGGTATCAATAGGTTTGCTCTCCAGCACGAACTCTACCTGAGCTTTGTTTTCCTCTGAGAGAGGCTTATCGTTGCCAATTACTAGATCACCGCCGTTTAAGTCGATATCTTTAGCATTAAGTTCTCCTCCTCCGAGTTCGACTTTTCCGTCATCTATCGTCAATTTGTCGGTATCTGTCTTGCCGGTGTTTTCAAAAATCCCCCCGTCAATCTTGATTTCGTTCCAGATAGAGGTTCCGGAATTCTTATGAGTTCCATCCGGACCGACGGTCTTGATATCACCCTTTTCATAACCTCTGTTATCCGATACGCCGCCGTCCTTAATCGTCATGTCGTCATAATTAGCGGTGCCGTCGTTTGTCAGGTTGCCTGTAACGAGAGTATTTTCAACTTGTGTGGCGTCAAGATTTCCGTCTTTTTCATTGGTCATGTCGCCCGCTACATCCAAGCCGTTCCAGATGGAAACGCCTGAGTTAGAGTGCGAGCCGCCGTCTTCAATCTTCAGCCACTGACCCTTTTCATAGCCGCTGTTGATTGAGTCTCCGCCGGCAGCAATTGTCATGTCCTTGTACTGAGCATGGCCGGCATTAGTCAGAGTACCGCTAACTTCAGTGTTCTCAACTTTTGAAGCATCAAGAACTCCTGTTGTCGTATTGACGAATTCTCCGGCTACATTAAAGCTTGAGCCGACGTCCAAAGAACCGGAGTTTTCTTGTTTACCGGTCTTTGCAACATCAATGCGGTTCCAAATTGAAACCTTGCTATTGCTGTGCGTTCCGTTGACTGTCAGCCATTCTCCTTTTTCATAATTGGAGGTGGTAGAAGAGCCGGTGGCAGCAATAACCATGTCGTTGTAATTGGCTACTCCGGTATTGTCTAATTCACCGGCGATTTGAGACGTTTGAATGCCAGACGCTGCTAAATTCCCCTTATTTTCTAATCGACCTCCGACAGCTACTTCAAAAGCTTTCTGATCGGCATCCGCATCCGTGTCCGGATCAGCTAATGTGGAAGTTGATGAGTCGCTTCCAATAACGAAGTCTTTGAAGTTCTGGATCAAACCGGCAACAGAGACTTTCTTAAAGAAAGAGCTGCCTTCATTGACATGTTTACCTCCTTCTTGAACATCAATTGCTTTACCGCTTTCTTCACCTTTATTGTGTGAAGAACCGTCTTTAGCAACTGTCAGGACTGAATAAAGCCCGGTGCCTTTATTCAAGAGTTCATTGCTGACAATAAGGTTGGTCTTATTGGCGGAACTGAAAATTGCTCCTTCTGCATTTTCAAATTTACCCTTGATCTCAAACGGTATATGGTCTTTATCGGAAACTTGACCGGAGTGAGAATTGCCAAGCCAGATTTGGCCCTCATTGAGCCAATCCCCGTTTCCTGTGTAATTATGAGAGTGAAGGATCGATCCTTTATTGATATGGATTTTCCCGTTGTTTTCAATATCCCATACGGCATACTCGCCGTTTTTGGCTTCAACTTCTCCGGACTCATGGATTTGCAAAGAACCAATCCATCCAAGAGTTGGAGTGTGGGCTGCAAAGCTGCCATAGGTGAATTTGCCAGAGACCTCAACATGTCCTCCGTCATTGTTGTCGTTCTTGATTAGCGCTGTATTTTCGTTAAACAAAACGCTGTCAGGAACGCTGTGTACGTTGTTTCGGTCCTCATCAGTTCTGATGTCGTCATCATCGTGATGACCAACTAGAGCGAATTCTTTACCACTTTCAATATGGACTTGATCTGCTCCTTCGACACTCAAAAATCCAATACCGTTATTGACATCAATCACGTTTGCATTCTCGTGATTATGTTCATTAAAGCCGATTACTAGGTTTCGATTGTTTCCATCCGGGTCGTTAGTTGACTCGTTGTACAGTTTTGTATGACTTAGAACGACACCGGTCAGAGCTCCTCCGCCGGTTTGCTCTGTGTCAAACTGATTTGCTAGATCAACTGTCAATTTCCCATCGACCTGTCCGGTAAATGCGAGATAGAGTCCATCAGAGGTATCTCCCGGAGAACTAGGATTGTCGGGATTGATTGTCCCGGGATTCTCAGCTTCAGCTGCAAAGTTCTGCATTGCCTGGACAACACCGGACATTTTCAGATATTGGTCGTTGAAAACGACTAGCCCGCTTGAGCCTTGAATTGCTGTTTTTACGTCATCCTTCAGCGAACCAACACTCGTAGCTCCTAAAACGTGTGTCGGAACTCCAATCTGTCCGCTTGAATCTGTACCGTCAATGGTGAGAAGATCACGTTTGACGTCATTAAAGACTTGGTCCAGCTTTGTCTCTAATGCGCCGCCGGCTAAAACAACGGAATTCTCAGTTGTACCGTCAAAGCTCAATTTGTCAGCCTGTAGAACTCCGCCAGCATAAATATTGACTTTCGTTTCACTGGTCAACTCTGGCGCATAGACAACCGTTAATGAATCCTTCCAATTTTTCTTGCTCTCAGCCGGATCGGTTGTGACAATGATCGGGTTTTTGCCTGCTCCGGAAATATTAATTGTGTTATTTCCAAGGCCGGCTGCATTGCCGTTAGAGTCTTTAATCAGTGACCCGTCCACATATCCGCCGCTAATGTTCAGCGTCGAGTTTTCAAACCAGCCTGAGTCTGATTGAATCGAGCCGCCTGTTTGGTTATAGATCGAACCCTGAGATTGAGTAATAGATGCCAGATGAAGATTTGCTGAGTTGTTCAGCGAGGAACCTGCTGACAGTTCTGTTTCACCAAAATTTGCGTCTCCCTTGACTTCGAGGGAGCCCTTAACATTGAGAGAACCGGAATGATCTGCCGCTTTTACAGCAAGTTTTGCCCCCTGATCAACCTCCACTGAACCGGAGCCGGAAACGCTTTGAACTTCATACATCCCGGCGGCTGCCAACAGTGATGCATTGGTCTGAGTTAGCTGAACCTCAGCGACTTTTCCTGAGTACGTCTCACTTAAACCTTTGGAGCCCAACACCAGCTTTGACAATCCATCAACAACTGTATTGACAGCTGTCATCACGAAGTTTGAGCTTTCTCCTTTCTCTCCGACTAACTCAAGAGTTTTACCGTCTTTGACCGTAATAGAGGCTGCATCGTTGACACCCTTGAAACCAGCGGAATGTTTGACACCGTTCTCACCGATCTCAACTGAGCTCCCTTCACCCTCCAACGTGTGGCTAAGGATTGTAACGTTCTGAAGCTCTCCAACATTGTTATAAAGTTCATTGGCTTTGGCGACGGTCAAAATATCATTTGATGAAAGTCCGCTGATGTTGCCTTGGAACTCAAGGGTCGTTGCGCTAAACTGTGCTTTAAATGCCTTTGTCAGATCGTCGGCCTGAGTCTGCGTTAGATTCACGCCGGTTACGATGACTTTTCCACCGGCAAAAGAGGCATGATTAACCAACGTTTGAGCAACAGTTCCGGGGAGATACTGCTTGAAGAATTCGTTCAGGCTTGTCCTGATCGTCTGCGGTGCGGAAGCGTTCAAGGTGACGTACTTCAGTTCTTGCGCCCCCTGCTTCCAACGGAATCGAAAATGTTAAAAACATTGTTAGTCTGGAGAGTGCCGCCGTTGTTAATTAATTTAGCGTTTGTCCCGAACTTCAATAGATTGGAAACTGTTAGATAGCCTGTATTATTAATTGTTCCGCTAACAGCAACATCACGACTTACGCTCAGCGTTCCTGAGTTTGTAATACAGTCGATGTTCTTAATCTCCGCCAGCCCTAGGCTCGAATTTTGAGCAACACTGAGATTACCGTTTCCTTGAACAGTGCTGCCTAACCAAGCTCCCCGTGCGATCTCCAAGGCGCCTCCGGAAAAGGCAATGTTATGAATTGAGCCTCCGTTAGTTCCGACAGAAGAGTGTCCCAATCGCAATGTACCGTTGCTGATTGATACATCTCTGTCAACTGCATATCCTGAGCCGATCCCGGTGACGGTTAATCGTCTTCCGTTAGTTACGGAAATCGATGAAGTACCGTTAATTGTCCTAAATCCGATGTTGTTTGCAATACTTGAAGAATTACCTACATTGACCCCTGCATTCTGAGCATTTAAATCGTTTCGATAAAAAATATAATCATTAAACCCTTCGGCTTGAATGGCTCTGATTGTTGCCAGGTTCCATTCGTCCGCAGCCATACTGGTCCTGCTGCCGGAAAAAATTAGTTGTGCTCCGTTTTGTCCATTGAATTTTTCTCTTAGTTTGGCAGCTACAGGGGAGCTTGGCGCATAATCAATAATATTTAACGTACCTCCGTCAAAAACCATATGTGGGTACCATTCGGGAGTCTCGCCTAACGTTGATTCACCTCTATAGCTGTTTGCGGTAATAGTTGTGACGGCATTATTGGGATCAATAACATCTAAAGGAATCGGTGCTCCGGCTGCAATGCTGACAAAATTAGCAGCAATAGAGTTAATTGTGCCTCCTTTGTTGGTTAACTTTCCATGACTGAAATTCCCTTCAAAGTTCATGGGACCCCAAAGGTTCATTGTTCCAGTGTTGTAGAAAAATTGATTGGAAGCGGTCTTTTTTCCGCCGTCATTTTTAATATAAAAAGTTCCTGAATAATGATTAAAGGTACCGGTATTCCAGAAACCGTACATGGTTTTGCCTGTACCGTTGTAGTCATTTTCATATCTTGGAATTGTGAATGTTCCGTAATTATCAAAAACTCCGTTATTTTGAAAACCTATGGCATTGCCATTGGAATAAGAAAACCAGTCTCTAATGGAGATAGTGCCTCTGTTAATGAGGTGCCCATTGTTGACCATTTGGAAGCCATCTCCGGCATGGCTGAAGGAACCATAATCTCCATTGCCGCCGTTGAAGTTCAATTCCCCATTGTTGGTAAACGTTCCATCGTTTTTAAACCCGATATCAGTTATTGGTTGCTCCAGTCCGTTCCAAGAGGCGGCTCTGCGAAAATTTAAGCTGGCATTGTTTGTGACATCTGCCCCTGTGGCAATTAACAATCCAACTGTTTCGGTTGATGCATTAGAACCTGAGAACGTGAAGTCTTCGTTCTGAGAGATTGTTCCTCCAGTTAATGTCTGACCTATTGTTCCCACTTGTACCTGCATGGCATTTGCAGATGACAGAACAAGAGACAGAACGAGCCCGGGAATCACGCATTGTCCATTATTAGATGAATGCGAAGATACTGCCTCAGAAACTGCCACAAAGCAGCCTCTGCTATTGTTCCATACGGATTTGAAGATTTTGTTCATATTCGTTTTTTGATCAAAAACTTGGCCGGCTTTGTCGCTGACGAAATGAACGTTCAGAAAGAATCAACCATCACCGCTTCTTTCTTGCGGGGCCTTCGCTGACGAATAATTAGTTAACATAGAGGATGTCCGAAGCGGCTGAGAGCCGCCGGCCAAGGAAGCGCTCACTTAAAATTCGTCAGCTACCGCTTCGGACAAAATCGGCGCTTTACTCTTTCTCTTTCTTCGGAGTGAAAGTCAGGCTCAGAACCTCGTATGCGGCGATTTCGCTTATGCGTACTCCGATCATGCGTTCTCCGCCGAACACAATAGAGTGGTCCTCTTCAGGATCGAAGTCCGAAAAAAGCTGGACAAACTTTTCGATCTGCGGACTGATTTTTCCGTTTTCTTCAGCGTTGAAATCAATTGCGAACTCACCGCCGCATTTCAGCACCAGCTTTAATCTCTGAATGTGTTTTTTGTCTGTCATTTTTTCTTCCTTGTAAATTCTTGGTTGAAAACTGTTTTGAAAAAAAGAACCTCTGCCCGCGGGTCAAGTTGTTGATCTCGAGGTAGAAAAAGAGTTAACCCTCTCTTCAGCCCAACCCCCCGGAAGGGCTGACGTTTTGGGCAGAGGTTTTGCATTGCTCAAGGATTTGCAATCTGAAATCCATTCAAGCAGCTCAGAAAGGTTGTGGGATTGTTTTGTCAAAAACTTTTTCCCTCGTGCAACCTTTGCTTCAAAAAGTGTTACGCGTTTCAGTCCGTTTGCGGCTTGAACCTTTTTGTCTGAAACGATTGAAATTTGTGCATTGTCAATAATCCTATCGTTGATTCTCATGTTGTTTCCCTCACCAGTGAACGCGTGTCCAAGTCTGTCCGTTGATCACGACATCAATAGCCCTTCTTGATTGGAATTTTTGCCAGACGACTTCGTCATAAACACGCACTGTCCTGTAGCACGTTGTCCAGTAGCTGCTGTCTCCTGATTCCTGCTGGCAGCTATAAGCCTCAAGTGCGGTCCCCTGAAAACCTTTGACGCAGGCTTTAGTGCCGCCCCAATAGCCGCTGTTATCAGATTCAAAATAATGTTCACCGCCGTAATTGAAGGTGGATTTACCTCTCAAATACTTTTGATTTTTTCTGCCGGTTGAGAACTGTTCTGGATCATTCAAATTTCCCTGAACGACGAATCCGCGAGGCGCATCTTCCATTCCGCTGATCGAGCAGGGGTCAAATCCGTCATTCAGCTGCTTTGCGTAATTGCCGTCTCCAGCCATAGGGCAGGACGGAAATTTGCAGGGATGTCTCCAGGAGAGGCAGTCAAAAAGCTTGTCAATCGGAGGTCTGCATTCCGAAACCGCACGAGGACCGTTCGGATTAGCCAGGCATAAAAGCACTTCACAGCCCCAGCGATCATCCCCGCTCAAAAGATCAATTTTTGGCATTCCCGGAATCGACGAGTAATCCGTCAGGTCTTCAGCCAACGCATGGAAGCCGTATGCAAACAGCGCAGAACTGACAACAGCTGCACTCAAAAGTGTTTTAAGTTTTGGGATTTGATGGATTGTTTTCATTATTGAGTCCTCAAAACGCGATAGGTAGTGGTCTCCGAGGGGAAGAATAGAATTTAGTTTGCACACTTAAATTACTAATCAACCCTCGGAGGAAAAACTTATGAAACTTAGCTATCAATCGATAAAACAAATAGACAGGTTCAGTGGCATTTTCATTTGGGTGGTTGTTGCTCCTTACGCTTTTGCAGTGGCGCTTATTGTTATGTGGGCGTTCTACATCAAAGATAACCCGACTGCTCGAATATCGGATTTCGTTATCCCTGTTTGCACAGGGATAACTTGTGTTGCTACTATGGCTAATGGTTTCTTCTCCTTTGATGCAAATCGAAAACGCGTACGTATGGATCAAAGACTTCCAGCTATAGAAGCAAGCTGTACCAAGATAAAAGATGGGGTTTCGGGAAAGTATTTGAACATAAGCTTTCCCAATGTTTCCGTCCCCTTCATTGTGTACAAAATTCAGCTTCCTGCCGGTTGGAAATTTTCCGATAGGAGAAAAAACGCGTTCGTTCAAAACACTCAAATTCATTTCAATCAAGGTAGCTTTCCAGCACAAGAATTGCATTTTCATGTTTTATCCCCTTTGGATTACCCTGAGGATTATTGTTTGCAGATTAGCTTGCATACCTCTCTTAGAGAAGAACTTATTAAGGTTGAGGCCGTCATCGAGTAAATAAGCAGATGCGGGTGCTGGCGAAAGAATTGCCTTGAACAGAAAGAAGGCTCCAACACTTTGCAACAGGAATGTAGTGACAATCAGCAACTTGAAAAGTTCCTTTTTGACCCTTTCCGTATCTTTTGATTGCAACAGAAAAAGACAATGGAGAGTTTCAAATATTGAAAGTAGTAAAAAACACAAAACAAAGAAGAACAAAATGTCAGGAATAATAGAGTTGACATAGGGAATAACCATGTCTCCTATCGGATAATTGAAAGTTTTCATCACATCAGCTCCCGTAACTCTCCAGCCCTACAAATCCGCAGCAGCCAATGAGGACAAACATAATGCCGATCAGCATTAGTCCCGGTGCAGTGAAGGACACTGGGTCTCCATCGTTTTGGAACAAAAACAGAGGCGCAATAGTCAGGCAGCACAGGCCGAAAATGATGAAGAAAAACAGTTCAGGCATCATCCGATCCTCCTGGCTGAGGTCTCCGCGGTACTGGGTAGAATTTGAAAATCCAATAAAAAATCCCAACCCAATACGCGGAGAAAACTATGAAATCTCAAATAATTTGCGAACTGATTCAGACCACGATTAAAAGTTCGCTCAAAATCCTTTACGTTGTTGTTGCCGTAGTAGCCTTGGCTTATTCTCTCTTGTACATTCAGCAACGCTACCCTGACGAAGTAGGACATCTTTGCGATATCGTTACAGCTCTCGGAACAACTATTTCTGCCGGCTGTGCTTGGCTTGCTCTTTCTATAAGCAGGCAATTGATTCAAGAGAAAAAATCTGAGAACGCTGAAACTAATTCCTCTGCGTACACCACTGCTAAGACTGCTGGAGTCAAACCGATAATTGACCCAAACAAAACGGCTAATAAATAAAGCTTGTCGTTTGAAGAAAGAGGTCGTCCCAAGAAAAGATTTGTAATTTGAGGAAGCGCGTTTTGCCAGGCGCAGACAAAAACTGCGACAGTAGAAAATACGATAACAACTGTTCTGAAGAAGGTTAAATCCGTCATGATTGTTTTTGACTATCGGACGTCTGGCTGAGGTCTCCGCGGTACTGGGTAGAATTTGAATATCCCTAAAAAAATCCCGACCCAATACCCGGAGGAAAAAGTGAAATTTACTTCTGCTGATAAATTTATGTGTTGGTTGGCTGCCAGCCTTTTCGCACTGATTTTTTGTTGGTACAAAGAACCCAAACTTACAGATTTCTTGTGTACTGCAATGTCTATGTTTTGTGCTTTGTTTTCGGCCTTTGCTGTAGCTGAAGTAAGGGACGCGAAAATTCAAATTGAACAAAAGAGCTCCGAACCGGACTCCAACACTTTGAAAAGAATAAAAGCAATCCCAAAAAGAAGAATTAGCAGAAGAGAATATAGAAGGGACTCTTTGTCTGTCCATTCTCGGACCTTGTGCATAAAAGGCGGCCGGAGAAAAAAACAGGAATAAACTGTTAAGGCAAAGAAGAGGAGTGCAACAAGGATTTTTGGGGCATAACCCTTCAACACTATGTAAAACTCGCATGAAATCATACTTATTAGTTACAAGACGAGCGTCAGCCGCAAATGGAAAAGAAAATTCTTTTCCACTTGCCGTTAATTCATAAGTTGTTCGCATCATCTTTCCTTGAGATCAGTTTTGTTTTTATCGGGGGATTGTGTTTTTGTTTTTTTACGCAGCCCCTGCTTGATTAAAATGCTCCGGTTGTTGTTCAGGCTGCGGAGCGATTTCACGCAAATGACTCAGCAGAACTTCCGGCTCGACTCCTCTTTGTTCCGCTGCTTTACGCAAAATCCAGTCATTGACCTCAAGCTCAAACCAAGCCACCCAGCGAGATGAATACTTGATCGGTTTGGGAAAGCTTGTTTCAGTTTTGATTAAACGGTTGAACGTGGAGAGAGAAATCCCCAGACGATCTGCAACCTGTTCTGCTCTGAGCTGCGTATATACATTAGGCATTTTTTCTGCGCTCCTCACGGTTAGAGAGTGCGTTCCACAGCGCATCCCAATCGTAGCCAGGGTTGAGTTCTTCGCAGGTAACTTTTCCATCCGTGAATCTTTCAATCTTGGCGCAATGAGCAACCGGAATGTTACGATTGTGCCGCAGCCACCCGTAAACATTTGAAGGCAAAATTTTTAAGTACTTCGATAACGCATATGGTGTTTTCGCGCCTTCTGTTAAAAAGTATTCTTGCAACTTCATAAGTACTCGCTAAATTCAAGCTGATAACTAATACTGTTATTGTAGCAATTATACTATAAAAAATCTGTTGCTACTATAGTGAAGAATCGCAAATAGACTTTTGATTTTTTTCTTCTGCTAATAATTAGAGTTCCTGCTGGAGCAAGCCATGAAAGAAGAAATCAGGGAAAACAGATTACAAAATCTTTTGTTTCTTATCGAGCAATACAAAACAATTGCAAACCTTAATGTCGCGCTTGGAAGAAAACGTAAAGACGGAACGCTAAGTCAAATAAAAAACAAAGCAATAGTTCCTTCAACTGGAAAATCCCGCACGATGGGGACAGCTTTAGCAAGAGATATAGAGGCTCGCTTACGATTACCGTCTGGATGGATGGACAAGTTTCACAAAGAAATACAGCCTTTGCGTCCCGATTTAGAGAATATCCAGTCTCCAGTCATAACTCCATTAAACGAGAATAATACCGAGTCGATACCCTTGTACGAGATCGTCACTACTGAGTTTGAATCGCAATTGAATACTAAATTAAAAGGAGAAATTCAATTGACAAACTTTTTAGTAAATGCGATGAAGCAGTCTGAAAAAGCTGAGCTCGTCGGGTATTTAACTTCTGATAATGCAATGTATAAGACAATGCCTCGGAACTCGATAGCCATTGTTGACAGGGCGATTAATTCTTTCGCCGGAGATGGAGTCTACCTTATACAGACAAATGGAAAACCAAAATTCAGAAATATTTCTGAATTAATTGATGGGCGGCTTATTATTAAAAGCGACCTCTTAGAAGAGGTCGTGGACAATAAAGAGCAAATTGATTTTTTGGGAAAAGTAAAGATGCTTTGGGAATGTAAGCCTTTATAAAAAGACACCTCCACCTTGGCCACGTCCAACCTAACGTCTAAATAAAAGTTTTTGCTTCCTACATCCAACACGCTGTTTTGTAACTTTATTCATAATTAAAAATCTATTATCTAACGTAAGAGATTTTTTTTCGTTTAAAAATCTAGCCCTGTCAGCGATAGCTTCTAAATCCTGAACCGCACACTGATCTTTTTCCACCTTTAGTGAATTAGCGAGATTAATTAGTTCTGATGAATTGAGATTTGATATTTCAATCGTATGCAGCGAAGCGGCCTGCACATTGGATAGTAATAAAAACACAGATAGGACTAAAACTCGATTCATATTTCTACTCCTTATTTTGACTAATTATAACAATTTATTGAAATAGTAGCAAAATTCCACTATTATTAATAGCAAAGATACTATGACTATGCCTACTGGAATTTAATTATGTTTAGGTCTGGATTGTCCTTCTCTTTGAAGGCGTACAGCATCACACCCGAGGAGTTCACGCAAGATTACATGCGCCTACCAGATGCTCAGTTAATTTGCCTTTTCAAACTAAGGCTTGGATACTCTCTGAAGGGCTCAGCATTAAGCGTTGACGATATAGAGGGCCTTTATCCGCAGTATACAAATGAGCAAAAGAGAACCTTAGAGAAAGTTCTCTCCAAATTCTTCATTCTTGAAAACGGCCTGTATGTTGATCAGCGAATAGAGAATGTGCTCCTTGCTCAACAAGAAGCTGAAGAAAAATTTGAAGCTGCGATCGAACAGGAAGTTTTAAAACGTCTTGCTCGACGGAAAGCCGGATTAGCCAGCGCGGAGGCAAAAAAAATGCGTGCTGAGCAACAACCTTTCAACAAAACATCAACAGACGAGCAACAAAACATCAACAAATCGCCAACAAGTGAACAACAAAGCTTTAACAAACTTTCAACAAATAGACAACAAACTATCAACAAGCATTTAGCAAACGATCAACAAGAACAATACAAATCATTAACGGACTGTCAACAAACGGGCAATAAAATATCAACAGACGGGCAACAAAATATCAACAAACTGCCAACAAACGAACAACAAAGGTTTAACAAAACGGCTACAAACACGCAACAAACTGCCAACAAAGCGTTTGCGATTGATGAAGAAGAAACGCCCAACGTCTTTAATCACGGGGATTCTGAGGATTTGACCGAAATCGCCGATGAAACCGCCGTCCCTGCTCCTCACGCGAGCGCGCACACATATGCACGCGCGTCCGATTCTGATTCGGATAATTTTATTAATAAAAAAAATAAATCGGTATCGGAATCCGTATCGGATAAACAAGTTGAACAACTTTTCGCGCAAGAAAATCGGGAATGTTCGGTAGATGAATTTCTATCGATTTTGAAGTATTTCGGTCTGGACGAAAAAAATCTGAAAGGCTGGATGAGACGAAAAGCCGAGAATTCGCAAGCAATTGACGATCTTCGGCGGGATTTTAAAAACTTTGATTTAGAAACTTTTCAGGCTGTTTTCTCTCGCTGTCAGGCAGCCAAGGACAAGGAAAACAAACCGCTCAGCTCGGCAATAGCGTTTGTTGTGAAATCTCTCCAGAGAGAATCTGCCGCACTGAGAAACCGAAGCAAACCCACAGCACCAAAGAAATTCGCCGAGCGCGATTATTACGCCGGCGTGGTCAAACTTCCGGACGGAACGCTTCGAGCCGCACCCAAACAAGGGCCTCAGCGTGATTACACGAAGGGCTTGATCCAACTGCCTGATGGAACCTGGAAGATCGATCCGAATTACAAAAAATGAGAATCGAGGTTGTCATGAAGAACTTCACCCCAAGAGAAAAAATTGATGAAAGCCGCTACATAGCGAAATGCTGTAAAAGGCATGGATGGTTTGCATCCATGCTTCGCAACGACGGACTGATCGGCGGGGGCACCTTTTTATCGGCTGGATGTCCTGTTTGCCGAGAAGAAAGCCGTATTCGGAAAATTTTCGGCGAGAGTCAAATTCCACTTCGTTTTGCTGAGAGGAGTTTTGAGAATTACGTAGTCTCTTCGGACAATCAGAAACTCGCGCTCGAATCCTGTCAAAACTTTGCAGATAATTTCACCAATTCTCTGGCAGATGGGCGTGGACTTCTGTTGATCGGCACATGCGGGACAGGAAAAACTCATTTGGCGTGTGCCACTCTTTCTCAAGTCATTCGAGCCGGGCATTCCGGATTTTTCACCTCTGTGGACAAACTGTTGTGCAAAATCAAATCAACTTGGGCGGGAACAGGAACGACCCAGGAAGAAATGATTCGACGATTTACAGCAGTCGATCTTCTTGTTATTGATGAAATCGGCGCCTACCGAAGTGCTTCTGCCAGGGATCGGGATTTGCTTTTTGAAGTGATCAACAACCGATACGAGTCAATGCGTCCGACGATTTTTGTCTCAAACCTGAACCTGACGGGCACTGATTCGATTGAGGAGTATCTGGAAGAACGATCCTTTGATCGTGTCTGTGAATCGTCTCAGATCGTTGTGTTCAATTGGCCGAGTTGGCGGAGGAAGTCCCTGTGAACCCCAAAAATCTAAAAAAATACCGGAACAAAACAACCGTCCCGGCATTGCACAACGCTATTGCTTAATCAAAAGCAAAAGCGCCGCTGCTCCAAGGATCGCAAAGGAAATTGAGCCTTCAAAGTTGACAACAAAGTCAGCATTGACGGATAATTCCCTCAACACGATAAGGAGCAGAAGTAGTCGTATTTTCTTAGCTTGCACGACTAATCTCCTTATTAATCAGGGACTCTTCCCGCACCGGCAAGTGCGGGTTGAGTCCCGTGTTTTTCTTCCCTCCAGAAATTTAGAAGTTTTCATTTCTGGCGGGGCCTATGCTTCAAAAAGAAGCAATTCCAATAAAGAGATTGCGGAGAATTCTACTTTCGGCTTGACTGTTACCAGCAGTTGGGCTGCTACCGTTTTACGGGGCCAAAATGAACACCCGTACCGCCTTTCATTCTTAAAAAGACATCCTCGGCGAATTCTGCTCTGCAATTCTATCCGATTTCAGGAGGCGATATGTCTCGTTTAAATCTCGCTAACCATTGGGTAAAAATCGATTGGGCAAGGGTATCTGAAAACGATCTCAGTACTTTGCCGCAGCCTTATGAGCTTGTTTCAATCGCCGTTAAATCGGACAGTGACACCGGGATCAAAACAACCAAAGGTTACTGGAGTTTGACGTTTTTTGATGATGTCTGCTTCACGATTGACTGCATAACTCATAAAGGATTTTCTGAATACGCCTCGCGCAATGTGGTTGCGTGGGAGCCTCTTGAAACAACCTCTACAGGAGAAAACGAATGATTGAAGTTGATCTCGAATCAAAATTTCATCCGCGACTTTTAGAGATCATCCGAAGCGCCCTAAAGAATCACGCAGACCTAGACTCCATTCTGAGAGCCGCTTATGAGAGCCGCAACGCGAACGACATTGTTTTTGCTGTCTCTGCCGAACAGAGTGTAACTAACAAACAATTGGCAATTATTGCAGGCAGAGAGCATCTGATTGAGACCAAAACGTATGAATCGGGTGCTTGGAACGATTGGCCGGACGTGATTCCTCCGCGTCTAAACACTGAACCTTTCATAGACGGAAAACCTCTGGAATGCGATTACTGGTTGCTTAAGTTGAAAAACGGTCGCTTCATCACCGGCAAACTGACGAGTCAAAAAAATTGGATTCAAATTCCCGAGTTCATGATTGAAGCGTTTCGAGAGTTTTCCCAGCCTGCAAGTGCGCAATGGCTTGAAAACCAAACAGAAGCAAGTTCTGACGAGTGGAACGCTTTTCCAAAGTTTCAACCGGAAACTGAAGAAACGTTTGAGGTTCAGCTTTCCGACGGCAGACAAAGAGCCGTCACCTGGCACAGAACTATGGGTTGGACCTTTTACGCGGATGAAATTGTCGCTTTCAAAAAAATCAAATAGCAGTTCAATGTTCAAGGAGCAAAAATGAAAATCTTATCTGTCATCAATGAAAAAGGCGGGGTTGGCAAAACCTTTGTCACAACGCAGTTTGGCTACTTTTGTCGATACAAGCTTGGAAATCGAGTTCTCGTGGTTGATCTGGATCAACAGAACAACACCGGAGAAATCCTGTCTCAATCGGGTCTATGCTCACTAAACCCCGCCTCTAGCGGTCAAATTTTGCGTGACGGTGAATCAATTTCAACTGATTCTGAATTCCTAGTGGTACCGGGCGATGACACTCTGCTGGAGTTGGAAAGTCTCAATGAAGAAGCACGAGTTGCGATGAACCTTAACAACGCGCTTGAAACCGTTGCAGACAACTTTGATCTGTGCATTATCGACTGCCCGCCGAGCGCTGATGTGCGTCAGCTGGCGGCACTTTCAGTGTCAACTAATTATTTAATTCCCTTCCAGGCAAAAGCTGAAAGTATCAGTGGTGTTGACAAAACCATGACAAGAGCCTCCATCATTTCTCAGGAGATCAACACTGAACTGGAGCTTGTCGGTTTGCTGCTTTCCATGGTCAAAATGCAGGGCATTCAGAAAGAAAATTTTGATCAAATTATGAAGAGCACGGGGAATCTGCTCCTAAAGAAATTCGACCCAAGAACGAAAGAAGAGAAGGATTTCTGTTTCATTTCTGATCGAAGCGAGTTCACAGCCGCACAGCAGTTTCACCGACCTGTTTTTTTCTCCGAAGGCGGAAAACCGAGAAAAGAAGCGGCGGAACTGGCAAGAGTTTGGATTTCACTTGTTCACAAACTAGGCCTTCCGATTCATAAGCCGATACGAATTGGACAGAACCCGGAAACTAAAAAATTGTTTGAGATAAACGGAGAAAATGAATGAATTTAGAAGCGTTAAAAAGAAACAGTTCAAATTTCACACACCGAGTAGTGAACTCAGAACTGACGATTCAGGAAATTGAACTCAAAAAAATCATTCCTGACCCAAATCAGCCGAGAAAGGAGTTTGATCCTGAGCAGCTGTCAGAGCTTGCGGAAAGCATCAAAGAGCATGGTTTGATTCAGCCGATCGTGCTCAGAAAAATCAGCGTTGACCAATACGTCGTCATAGCGGGGGAACGGAGGTTCAGAGCAGTTTTGCTCAACGGCTCAAACACGATCAAAGCAATCGTTAAGAACAATACCGACGAAAAAGAGCTTGGCTATTTGCAGGTAGAAAACCTTAAACGTGCGGACCTGAACGTCAATGAATTAGCTGAATTTGTGTGCGGAAGAATCGAATTAGGCGAGTCCCAAACATATATCGCTAAAAACTTAGGGATAAGAAAAGAACAGATATCAAAGTTGGCTGCTTGGGTAGAAATGCCTCCCTGTATCAGGGAAGCTGTACGTTCTAAAAAAATTAACAGTATCCAGACGGCGTATCTCCTATTTAAGAATTTTCTGACATATCCCGAGGAAACTCAGCAGTTCATTGAATCAAAGGAAACTATCACTAAATCGGACGCCAATAACTTTGATCCAAGCCGCAAGCCGGCTGAGGAAGAGTCTCCTGTCGAAGAAATACAGGAGCAAAGGCAAGAAGAGCAAGGAGCCATAGAAGAGTCTTCTCTGGAGACCGAAGAGATCACGAAAACAGAAACCGGGTCCGATACCGACATTGATTTTGAAGATGACTATGAGACAGAGAGCAAGGTTGAAGCGGATTCTCAGGATGATAACAACGCTGATGATAGTTCTGAAGTTGGTTCTGACGAGGAGGCTTTTAACGATGAAGAAAAGAGCACAGAGACTGAACCGCTTGAGAATTTCGGGTCAGAAGAATTTTCAAACGATGTGGAAAAGGCCACAGATGATTTTTTGGAAGCAAATGAACCGAACTTGCTTTTCAAAAAACCCCTTATCCTTTGCTTGGTTGAGGGGCGCGAATGTGAACTTTTATATAAGAGGAAATCTTCTTTTGGAGTCTTCGTGAAATGGGACGACGGTGTTGAAGAAGAAATTCCTGCGGAAGATGTTCAAATCAACAGAATCATTGAAGCTTAATGATTTGGGCGGCAATTAGCCGCCCTTTTAAAACCGAAGAGTACGCATGAGAGAACGAAAAGAATCTGTTTCCTGTTGGGTGTCCAAAAAGGAAAAACTCCGACTGAAGGAGTTAGCCTTTTCAAAGGGAATGTCACTGAGTGCCTATGTCAAATTCGTTTTAGAGGGACCGCTTAAGGAGGATTGGAGTCCGAAGCTGACAGTTTTGGATGAAATCGAGGAGAAGACGCGTCCGATCAAAATCTGCACAACTGAAAGCGAAGCAGAGGCTTTGAAGAGAGTCTCTTTGCAGCGAGGCCAGAACGTTCAAACCGTTGTCATAGCAGCCATCAGAGAGTTTTTGCTGAGCAAACCGCAGATTGATGAGAAGACAAAAAAGCAGATAGTTGACAGCACTTTGGCGATTAACAAAGTCGGAACAAATCTGAACCAAGTTGCCAGAGTGCTGAACGCACAGAACAAAGGGGGTTCAATCACTTCCGAAGTAATCGAAACCGCCGTGAGCTCAGTCAACGGCGTAAACAGAAAGGTTCTCAATCACATGAAATTTATTGAAACCATTCTGAAGGAACATTATTATCGATCCAAGATCGACGAGCGAGAAAAATCATGAAATACATCACTGGCATTCACGCATTGAATTTAAGGTGCAGTTTAGAGACTTGCGGAGACTGGCACCAACCGGGAATCCAGTGGAAAAACTTAACGATTAGAGAGTCGGAAGATTCTGTTTTCGGAGATTACGGCATTGAGGACAATAGCCTCGTGCCGGATCATCCGGGTACACACAAGGTAGCAAACCATATTAGAGCATTACTCGATCTCGTCTCAGAAGGCAATTTTGGTTATGCCCAGGGCATGAACAAAGATTTCATTTGCAACGATATATACACTGAAGAAGTTTTTTCTAAATTGCTGTTGCTGAAAAAGTCTCATTTATGGGAAAAAATTAAAAATTTCATAGGCAAAGAATACGGCGTTGCGTGGCTGAGGTTTTTAAAGGAGCATGAAAAATTAGGACTTCTCATGGATCAGTTTCCGGAAAAGAAAAAACAAGATAATGAACGCTCCCGGTGAGGCAGAAAACGTATTTTTAGCGTTGACCCAGCCGAACCTTAGCTTACGACTTGTGGCCAACGCAGCTTCTTTTATTCTCCGATTGTTTTGCGGCTGTTCTTTTCTTATCAAAATCCTTCAAATTTGCGACAGTTAAATATGCCTCCAGCTTCGCCACTCGTTCTGTCTCCAATTCCTTCACGAGAGTGTCAATAAAGTCAAAATCAATTTTCCCATTGGCTGTTATTGGAAGTGTTACTTTGCTATTGATAAAGACTTCATTAACATGGCGCACCAAAACAGATAACAATTTAGGTTTCAGTTTATTTAGTACAGTAGTAAAAAAGAGAATGGATGACCTTGTCAGTTCAATTTTTGGAACGATATGTCTGACAAATTGCCCGGCATACCATGGTCTTTCACGATAAAAAAAATCCATTTGAAGCAGCCCTAAACTCCATCCTCCGGCTTTATTTATATTTGACTGGTTAACAAACCCTGTCTTTCTTAATATCCCTTGGTTATTGGAAGTACGGGTTACATAATCATACGCATCTCCATCGGTTAGCTCGTCTGAATCGAAACTTGTGGTTTTTTGTATATCAAACAAATCTCCTAATTTAAACTCGCTCCATTTAACATGTTCCAGTTTCATGTTAAGAGGGGTGAGTTTTCTCAAAGAATCATCCTCTCTGGCCTGATGCTTGAGTAGGGTAGAAACCTCCCAAGCTAAATAATCCGCGACGGTCTTTTTGAAATCTTCGAGAGTAGGTTTTGTGTCGATCGGGGCGGTTTGGTTCCAGTCAGCTCCGTTGGTAGGGTCGATGGTTCCCTCGTAGTATTCTTTCTTTGTCAGAAGCTTTAACTTGCTTTCTCCAAAGCGAACAAGCTGTACGACTTCTTCATATCTTTCTTTAGCATGATTGGTATCCCTAAGATTTACACTTGCCTTTTTACGGCTTGTTCGAGTGTACCCGTCATTTGAAAAATCAATAAACTTAACCTTATCATCAGGATGATGCGCTTCATTGACGCGGAAAACATAGACGTAAGTCTGGACGCTGGATTTGCCTATAAAAAGGTCATCGGGCATCTTAATGCTCGCCAGCAGTGTATGTTTTTCTAAAATTCTGCGATTGTAATCAGCCGCTTTCCCGGACCCTGCCGAACCCTGAATAATGATTGCAGCGTAACCTTTTGTCATCATTCCAAGAGCTTTCTCAACAAAAATCATTCCGTTTCCATCAGCAGAGTACGGAGGATTAAGAATAAAAGCAGTTGCCGGAAAGTCTTCTTGAGTTCTTCCAAAACCGTATTTGCCATCAAAATCATTTAATGAATCTTTATTGATGATGTTGGAGCTGCCGTCTCCCATAAGAATCATGTTCAAAATGGCAAGCATGTAGACACTCGGAAGAACTTCCAAACCAAGGAGCTGTTCAGCTTTGATTTGTGCCTCTTTTAGCGCCAGTTCTTTAGGTGATTTGATGTTGTTTTTGGCATCAATCAGCATCTCATTCATCGCTGCTACAAGAAGTCCGGCAGAGCCGGTAGCAAAATCCCAAACATAGGAATTTCTGTCAACCCTGGCTAATTTTGCCAAAAGTTTCGCAACATAAGAAGGAGTAAGAACAACGTCATTAAGCTTGTCCTGTGAGAAACCAAGCCAGCTGTACATTTCATTGAATAATTTGCCGGTAAAGTCAGTTGTCAAACCGATTTTGTAATAACGGCCCAGATCGTCAACAATCTTATTAAATACTCTTTTAAGCTGAGTTTCTCCGGCAGTCACTTTGTTCAGGTTGTCGCTAGTAAGCGTGTTCTGAAGGGTTCTGATGATGAGGTCTCTTTTACTGCTTGGTAAAGATTTCTCTTTCAGAAATGATCGAATCTTTCTAAGAATAATCTCCCCGTCAGTGTTTTCAGGTTCCTGAGAACACTTCAAATCATCTTTTTCAAGAGGTTTGACCTTGCCTGGAACTCCCAGAGTTGCAATGATAGATGAGGCAACAAGATAAACTCGGTCATCTTCACTCAACCCTTTTTCATTTTGGTAAATATCATTGTTTAACTTGGTCAAGCTGGCCTGAATTTCTTGTTCTTTTAGTTCCCTTAGTCGCTCGATTTGCTCGGGGCTTAAACTTAACTGTCTAATTTTTTCAATAAAATTATTGAATCCGGGGGGGGGGTAAAAATGATAAGTCAGTATATTCACCGACTTTTTGTCCGACACCTAAATTTTTCTTTGAAACGTAATAAACCGAAATTTGATGCTGTAACTGTCCGAGTTCATCACGGAATCCGGTCATGCCGATGGCAATAACATCCGTATAGCTTGTGTGATGAAGCAGCGCATTCGCATAATGAACGGCCCCGTTGACAGCGTAAGATTTAATATTTTGGTAATTAGGTTCTCCTTTGCTTTTTGTGTTGTCTACGTTTCCGGCAGCATCAAGCTTCACTAGTTTGTCTTTATAACCCTTGTATTCGATAAGGATAGGCCAGTAGTTTAATTCCTTGTCTTGTAAAAGCAGTTTTGCGTCGGGCCGGTTACCTCCTTTTCCGCCGCTTTTTGACAAGTATTCATCTAAGGCCTTATCTATCTCGGAGTTAAGACTTTCTTGTTCCAGCTTGTAGTCAAGTCCATAAGATTTCAACCAACCGTTAGCTAGATCAGCAATATTAGGTTCAACAGATTTTGTTTTCATAAATTTCTTGACGGGGAATATTTAATGTTTTGCTGACAATATTAATCGAACCTAAGCGCAATGTGCACAGCTTCTCGCAGCGTGCAGCGTTGACCACAAGCCGTTAGGCGAAGCCCGGCTGTGGACAACGCCGAAGTCCAAAAGCCGAAGGCGAAAATCCGGCTTTGCTTCTAAAAAGCAAAGCTCTGAGTTTGCTCAGCAAACTATCGGTTCTCTGGAGGGTAAAAAATACTGCAATTGGTATAAAAGTTGTTCCGGAACAACTTTTTCTCAATAGGACGATTTTTTACCCTCCTAAAAAAGCGCTCGAACCTGAGCACGATTTCAAACACCGCTCACTACAGCCAGTTCTGACGCAAGCGTTCGGGCGTGAAATGTGCACAGCTTCTCGCAGTTTGCGGCGTTGACCACAAGCCGTAGGCAAAGCCCGGCTGTGGACAACGCCGGGGGTAGAGACGCCGAAGGCGAAAATCCGGCTTTGCTTCTAAAAAGCAAAGCTCTGAGTTTGCTCAGCAAACTATCGGTTCTCTGGAGGGTAAAAAATACTGCAATTGGTATAAAAGTTGTTCCGGAACAACTTTTTCTCAATAGGACGATTTTTTACCCTCCTAAAAAAGCGCTCGAACCTGAGCACGATTTCAAACACCGCTCACTACAGCCAGTTCTGACGCAAGCGTTCGGGCGTGAAATGTGCACAGCTTCTCGCAGTTTGCGGCGTTGACCACAAGCCGTAGGCAAAGCCCGGCTGTGGACAACGCCGGGGGTAGAGACGCCGAAGGCGAAAATCCGGCTTTGCTTCTAAAAAGCAAAGCTCTGAGTTTGCTCAGCAAACTATCGGTTCTCTGGAGGGTAAAAAATACTGCAATTGGTATAAAAGTTGTTCCGGAACAACTTTTTCTCAATAGGACGATTTTTTACCCTCCTAAAAAAGCGCTCGAACCTGAGCACGATTTCAAACACCGCTCACTACAGCCAGTTCTGACGCAAGCGTTCGGGCGTGAAATGTGCACAGCTTCTCGCAGTTTGCGGCGTTGACCACAAGCCGTAAGGCGAAGCCCGGCCGTGGACAACGCCGAAGTCCAAAAGCCGAAGGCTTCAAATCAGGTTTTGCAAAGCAAAACCTCCCGAAAAGCTGCTCACAGCTTTTCAAAGCCGAAGGCAAAGCGAGTTGAAAATCCATAAGGATTTTCAAAGGGGTCTGGGGAAATTATTTCCCCAGACGAAAGACAGACAAACAGTTAATGCAGGATCGCCTTCGGGTGCAAATTCTAGAGACTAGAATTTGCACCCAAAGGCCAACCACCGCACTTCGCGCGGTCAAACTGAAGTTTGGGTTCATCCTGCCCACCGCTTCGCGGTCGAAACCTGCGGTTTCGGGGTTATTGGGGTACAGGCAAGAGATATATAACTTTGAAAACAACCTCTATAAAAATTCAATAAAATTAAAAGATCAGTGGCAACAACATTTAAATAGGAATTTATTCTTCTGAGGTATGTTCGGTTTAAAAGAAATAAAGTCAAATATCGTTAGTTATGTAAGTCAACAAACTAATGACTATATGAAGGAAATGCCCAAGGCGCTCAGAAAGAATTATGGTCAATTCTTTACGAGTGCTGAAACCGCAATTTTTATGGCCGGGCTTTTTGCAATTCCTAAAAAAAAGGTTCTTACTATTCTCGATCCCGGAGCAGGAGCTGGAATTTTATCAGCCGCTATCATAGAACGATTACAGGCGTTAAAGGATGTAGAACGTATAGAGCTGACTTGCTATGAGAACGATAAAAACATCATTGAACTATTACGTTCTAATCTTGAATGGGTTTGTAATAATTCAAATATCAAAATTGTCTATTCCATAATTACCGAAAACTACATACTTTCCCAGAAAGAAGAATATAACAGGATTTCAGAATCTCCATCGGGTGGAAAAGAAAAGTTTGACATAGTAATAGGAAACCCTCCATATCTGAAAATAGGAAAGGATGCGCCAGAAGCTCTTGCAATGCCCGACGTTTGTTATGGTGCACCAAATCTCTATTTTCTTTTTATGTCGATGGCTATATTTAATTTATGTAGCAATGGAGAACTCGTCTTTATCATTCCCAGGTCGTGGACGTCCGGTGCATACTTTAAGAAGTTCAGAGAAAAATTATTCCAGACTGTATCATTAACCAACATTCATCTTTTTGTAAGTCGAGATAAAGTCTTTGAGCAAGAAAACGTTCTTCAAGAGACGATTATTGTCAAAGTAAAGAAATGCACAAATAAACCAACCCATGTGAATATCTCAACAAGTAATAGCAACTCGGATTTTCATAAGTTAACGACGTTTAATGCTCCCTACAATATTGTTGTCAACGGAGAGGACAATTATGTTTTTTTGGCTACTAATAAGTCCGAGGTTGAAATATTGCGAAAATTAAATTCCTTTTCTTATACTCTTCCGGTTATAGGCTTGCGTATGAAAACTGGAATTACGGTCGATTTCCGAAATAGAGATTTTCTGAGAAGCGCCCCTGATGACGAGACTATTCCGTTGTTCTATTCTCAACATATTCATAATGGTGAGGTTACCTTTCCTATGGGTAAAAAGTACGAATACCTTTCCTCGTCCCGAAAGGGGCTTCTTCAAAAAAGTACAAATTATTTGTTCGTAAAAAGGTTTACAGCAAAGGAAGAACACCGTAGATTGCAGTGTGGAATTTACCTGGCAAAGAGATTCCCTCAATATTCTCAGATCAGCACTCAGAATAAGATTAACTTTATCTGCGGAAAGAAGGAGCTTTCTGAGACTCTTGTTTATGGTCTTTATGTCATCTTTAATTCGTCTTTATACGATTCGTACTATCGTATTCTGAATGGTTCAACACAAGTTAATTCTACCGAGATAAACAAAATGCCCGTCCCCTCCATTAAGGTGATTGACGAAATGGGAAGGAAATTACTTCTCTCTAATGACTTATCTGAGAGAAATTGTAATGAGATTCTTAAGGAATACACATGAGCAAAATCGGTGATGTCAAGAGCATCCTTCAAATTCTGCAAGTTCCGCCTAATCAGCAAAGTGACTTGTGTTGTTTGGTCTTATTAGCGATGGCCAGCATAAAAGAAAAAAACTCGTGGAAGCAAGTGCAAAACAACTGGATACGTATCCATGATGTAATCCAGTTCATTAAAGAAAACTATAACGTCACTTATGCAGAGAACAGCAGGGAAACTATAAGAAAACAAGCGATGCATAATTTTAGAAATGCCGCTTTTATAGAGGACAATGGAGTCGCGACTAATAGCCCAAATTACAGATATCGGCTGACAAACGAAATGGTGGAATTACTTCACACTTTTGGAAGTTCTGACTGGCTAGGGAGCGTAAAAACGTTTCAAGAGAGCCACGAATCACTAATTTCTCTCTATTCTTCCAAGCGCAATCTGGAAAAACTTCCAGTGAAAATTAATGACTCATTATTTACTCTCTCTCCAGGAAGGCACAATCAACTCCAAAAAGCAATTATTGAAGAGTTTGCTCCTCGATTTGCGCCTAACAGTGAGTGCATATATGTTGGTGATACGACAAAAAAAGATTTAGTGAGGAACGATCAAAAATTACGGAAGCTTGGCTTTGATATATCTGTACATAGCAAAATGCCCGACGTTGTTTTTTATTCATCCAAAAAAGATTGGCTTTATTTTGTTGAAGCTGTGACATCAGTAGGCCCTATTAGCCCAAAAAGAGTGAAGGAGATTGAAGAAATGACAACAAAAGTAAAAGCCGGAAAAATCTATGTCACAGCATTCATGGACTTTAAAACTTTCAAGAAATTCTCCGAACAAATTGCATGGGAAACCGAAGTTTGGATTGCAGATATGCCAGACCATATGATTCATCTCAACGGAGATAAATTTCTTGGGCCAAGAACTTGATGTTTTTTATGGTAGGGCTAAGCAACTTGATCTTTTTTAGTCACTGTAGGAGAGCAAATTCATCGTTGTCAATTCAAAAGCTGAGTACAAAACTCTCCCCATTCCTCCATAATCCTGCGTCGTTCGTGTTCCATTTTGCTGCGATCGTAAGCGCCCTTGTACGGGTCAGCCCGATCATGCAGTAGGCAACGCTCTACAGCTTCCTGATCGAACTTTTTATTATTTCCTAGTTCGTCGTCCTTTGCCCATGTTCTGAAAGCAGATCGAGCAGTACCGTGTTGAGTGACGATGCACTCTTTTCCGGTTCTGGAGGACTTTTCTCTATCAATCCAACCGGTCTGATCAATCATTTTTCTCCGAGCATGTGCCTTGCGGATGACTTGATTCATAGCCATGTCCGAATAAGGTTTCCCGTAGGCGTTGCAAAAAACATACGGGCTTTCAGAAAATCTTGGAACCTCTTTGAGAAGGCAGACGGCTGCCGAATTGAGGTAGATAGTTCGCTCCCGGTTTAAATCTTTTGCCTTGTCATCCTCAAGAGGAATGTTCCAGATTCTTTTTTCCAGATCAAAATCGGCCCATTTTGCATTCCGGATAGCCTTTGATCTCGCTGCCAAGAAAATTGAAAGAAGCAGCATTTCTGACGACCGACTGTGTAAAGCTGAAATTTCCTGGACGAACTTTGGAATTTCGTGGAAGTCCAACCCAGAAAAATTTTCTTCTGCCTTACGTGTTTTTTCATACGGCTCCATAAGGACTCCCAGCGCTCCATTCCACTCAGCAGGATTTTCTCTGTTTTGTCTTAGACGCAGAGCAATAGACCATCGGAAAATTGCACGAACATCTGCAAGAACTTTTGACGATGTTGAAGGACTTCTGTTCCATATCGGAAGCAGCATATTTTTAATATCCTCCGGCTCAATTCCATCAATTTTCATTTCTCCTATATGTGGGAGAACATGGTTATAAAGACGACTGAGAGTGTTGGACTCGCCTTTTAGGTTATATCGCCAATAGTTTCCGGCTTTTCTTTCAGCAACCCATTGGGTGGCAGCATCGGAAAACGTTAATTGCTTCCTTTTCTTTTCTTCAGCAGCCTTTTTTCGAGCCAATCGTTTTTCTTCAGCAGGGTCCTCGCCTAAAGCAACTTTTTTAAGAAGATCATTTGCCAAACTTCTGGCATCAGCTAAAGATAATGAGTCAGCAGAACCTAAGGAAATCGTTTTTCGTTGACCGTTAACGCTATAACGAAGGAAATATTTCTTTATTCCTTTTACAACGCGCAACTGTAGGCCTTTGCAGCCGGACACGGTGTAACGACCGTCATCCTTTATTTTTTTGATTGCAATCGCACTTGTCAGAATCATTTTCACCCTCAAATTCTAAAGTGTTTTTTGCGTTTCTAAGGTGTTATTTAGGAACCAAAATTGGTTCCTAAGTGGGAACCAATTTGTTTGCGATTCAATGAATATTTATGACATCCAATGATATCCAATAACATAACGTAACGAGAAGAAACGCCCGTCGTTATTGGCATTATAGATATTCAATGATAGTCAATGAGAGCTTATGAAATAACGGGATGGCGGAGAAGGAGGGATTCGAACCCTCGAGACCGGTTTTTGCCAGTCTGCACCCTTAGCAGGGGTGTGCCTTCAGCCACTCGGCCACTTCTCCGCACAACTGATCGAACGATCAAGAGAGCCGTATTCTATAGGCAAATTTTATTTTTTGCAAACCCTCCAAACTTTTTGATTTCTACTTCTGTGCCTGGCCGCCTTCTACACAGTGAAACCGTATCACGGCCGAAGCTCTCTGCGCCTGATAATCAAAGATCCTGTTCTTGTCCGTCACGTAATACACCTGAGGCACGAGACCCTCTTTTATTCCTTTGCAATAAAGAGCAGCCTGATCCTTTAACCCTTGTACAACAACCTCGCCTTTCATCGTAAAGTCGAAATATCCGGATATCTCATAGTCATTCTGACCAATCTGCTGAGTCGACCAGCTGCAGGCGCATAAACTGACCGCCGCGCAAAAGAGTAAAAAAATATTTCTCCGCATTTTTGAAAATGTCCGTAAATTGTGATGCCGCATCCTATTATTGAGCAAACTGATTTGTCTCTTATTGTTAAAACGCCCTTTTTGGTTTATAACGCTCAAAGATTTTTTATATTTCATCCCCTTATCTATAAAAAGGAGTCATCAAATGACAAAACCTTTAGCCGGTACAAAAACCGAGAAAAATCTTTGGACAGCGTTCGCTGGTGAATCTCAGGCTCGTAATAAATACGACTACTTCGCCGGCGTAGCCAAGAAAGAAGGCTTCCAGCAGATCGCGGCAATCTTCGAAGAAACCGCTGCTAACGAAAAAGCACACGCCAAAATTTGGTTCAAGGAACTTCAGGGTATCGGCAACACAGCAGAAAATCTGAAAGCAGCTGCCGGCGGCGAACACTACGAATGGACCGACATGTACGAAACATTCGCTAAGGACGCTGAAGAAGAAGGCTTCCCCGAACTCGCTGCTAAATTCCGCGGCGTCGGCGCAATCGAAAAACATCACGAAGAACGCTATCTCAAGCTTCTGAATAACATCGAAATGCAGAAAGTCTTCGAAAAGAGTGAAATCGTTATGTGGCAGTGCCGTGAGTGCGGCAACCTTGTCATCGGCCCCCGTGCTCCTGAAGTCTGCCCTGTCTGCTCTCACCCGCAGGCTTACTTCCAGCTGCAGGCCACTAACTTCTAATCTTCGCTTTATGCTCGGCTTCCGCGTCTCTGAAACACTTCAGTGACAGCGATACGCCGACTAGAAGAATGATAAGACCCAGAACAAGCGTCCAATCGGGCGCTTGTTTTCTATATATGAGTGTGTAAATCACCGAAAAGATTGTCTCAAAGACAATCATCTGACCGCTGAGCGCAACAGGAAGCCGAGCGCTCATCAGATTCCAGAGCGCCATGCCGCCCCATCCGCACGCAATCCCGGCAACAAGAAGAAGGAAAATAAACAGCCCGGGAGTCGGCCCGAGCAGCGACTCCCCAGCCTCAATCCGCTCAGCACTCATCACCAAAAAGATCAGCAGCGTCGCGGGAAAAATGCTTGCTCCCTGAACCGTTGTCCAAACGACAGGCGGAACCTTGGGATGACGAATCAGCCACTGCCCGTTCTTAATCGGAAACCAAGTCCATAACAGCATGGAAATAAAACTGAAAGTAAAGCCGATCCAGTAATCGCTCGCCGACATACTGTCCCGAACCATCGAAAACTCTTCTATGTTTCCAACCCACAAACCGAGAAGAATCAGAAGAAGCGGCGGAATCAGCTTTTTCCAGGGAAGCACGATCCCGTTGCCCGCACGGTTGGAAAGCAGCGCAACGTTAAGCGGAATAAGCGCCATCAGCATTCCGGAAGTAGGAACGCCTGCCATGCGGATGCCTTGAGTCAAAAAAGCGTAATAAACCGCATTCCCGAAAAAGGAAAGACAAAACGCCCATAGCCAGTCCCTGAGCGTGAGCTGCCCAAGATAGCGGCGAAAGCAGTAAATCATCACAAGGCTCGCAGCCCCAAATACTGCAAACCGTGACATTGCAAGAGAGATAGGATCATAGCTCGGCAGCAAAAGAGGAATGATATAAATCAGCCCCCAGAGCGCACAGCCCGCGACACCGTAAAAAACACCAAGCCACACAGAAACCTCCCAAGTCCGTCCCTAATCTGCGATCACCTGACTTCTGGTCCGGAAAATCCTCCGGAGCAGCATAAACCTATCGAATTATCTAATCATTTGTCATCAAATAACGTCTTATTAAATTAAACTAGGAACAATGTGTACTCGTTCTCCTCCAAGGGAACATTTATTAATTTATTAGGATTGTGATGTTTAAAAGAACACTCTTGACCTTACCCCTGGCCGCAGTTTTGGGCGCCTCGCTCCTTTCCGGATGCGGTGACAAAAAAGCTGAGACCGCATCTGCGCCTGCTCAGCAGCAGGTTCTCCGCATCGGTACGAACCCGACTTTCGCGCCGTTTGAATTCCAAAGCCCCAATTCCAGCGAACTGACTGGTTTTGACATGGATTTAGCTCGTGCGCTCGGAAAAGAAATGGGCCGTAAGGTTGAGCTCGTCAATCTCGGTTTTGACGGTCTGATCCCTGCTCTCGGCGCAGGCAACATTGACCTTGCAATCTCCGGTATGACAATTACCGAAGCTCGCAAGAACGCTGTCGATTTCTCCGACCCCTATTACACCGCCGGTCTGATCATCATGGTTCGTCCTGATGACAACCGCATTAAAGGCATCAATGACCTGCAGGGCAAGAAGATCGGCGTACAGATCGGTACCACCGGCGCTAACAAGGCGCTGACTATCAAAGGAGCTGAAGTCAAACAGTTCAACAACGCTGATGAACTCAACCTTGAGCTTGCCAATAAAGGCGTGGACGCTGTGATCAATGACCAGCCGGTTATCGCTTACTATCTGGTCAGCCAGGGCGGCGAAGGCAAAGGTAAGATGGTCGGTGAAATCATGGAAGCTGAACTTTACGGCGTAGCCGCTAAGAAAGGCAACCAGGCTTTGATCAAACAGGTCAATGAAGCCCTTGCCGCACTGAAGAAATCCGGCGAATACGACAAGATTTACAAGAAGTGGTTCGGCGCTTAATCCGAAAAGTCTGACAGTGGCAGGAACCTATGTTCCTGCCGTTCTCATATCTTCATCTTTGATTTGAAATAATAACAATGGCTGTGGATCTGAACCTAAGCATTATTACAGACAACCTGCCTCTCCTCCTAAAAGGCGCAGGCGTTACACTCGAAATCACCGCACTTGCTGTTGGACTCGGTCTTCTGATCGGTATGTTCGTCGGTGTCGCCAGACTTGCAAACAATAGACTGATCCGCGGACTCGCCGCTGTCTACGTTGACTGTATCCGAGGCACTCCTCTGCTGGTACAGATTTTCATCGTCTACTTTGCCCTGCCTCAGCTTATCGGCCACCGTATCGACCCGTTTATGGCCGCCGTCGGAGCCTGTTCCATTAACAGCGGCGCCTATGTCGCAGAAATCTTCAGAGCCGGTATCCAAAGTATCGACAAAGGACAAATGGAAGCGTCCCGCGCACTCGGTCTCAGCTGGTTCAAAGCAATGCGCTTTGTCATCATGCCGCAGGCGTTTAAACGCATTATTCCGCCGCTCGGCAATGAATTCATCGCCATGCTGAAAGACTCGTCTCTTGTTTCTGTGATCGGCTTCGAGGAACTGACAAGAACCGGTCAGCTGATTATTTCCAGAACATATGCGTCCTTCGAAATTTGGACGGCCGTTGCGATCATCTACTTGGTCATGACAATAGCTATCTCCAGATTAGTTGCTCTTCTTGAGAAACGCTTTAACAAAGGCAGAAAGAATTAATTATGAGTACAACCCAGACAACATCTGAACCGCGCACAATGATTAAAGTCGAACACCTCAGTAAGAAGTTCGGCGATGTCACGGTCCTTCACGACGTCAACCTCGAAGTTAAGGAAAAAGAAGTCGTTGTAATTATCGGACCTTCCGGAAGCGGTAAAAGTACCATCCTGCGCTGCCTGAACCATCTCGAAGTGCCCAGCGGCGGCAAAATCACAATCGACGGGATTGTGCTCGAGGAAGGAGCAAACCTGAACGCCATCCGCCGCGAGGTCGGGATGGTTTTCCAGCGCTTTAACCTCTTCCCGAATATGTCGGTCCTCGAGAACATCATGCTCGCTCCGATGCAGGTCAGAGGAAAAACAAAGGAAGAAGCCAAGGCAAAAGCAATGGCGCTTCTCAAACGAGTCGGTCTTGAAAATAAAGCCGACTCAATGCCTGATGAGCTCTCCGGCGGTCAGCAACAGCGAGTCGCGATCGCCCGAGCACTCGCCATGAATCCTCAGGTCCTTCTTTTTGATGAACCGACCAGCGCGCTCGACCCGGAAATGGTTAAGGAAGTTCTCGACGTCATGAAGTCGCTTGCCCGTGAAGGCATGACAATGGTCGTTGTCACGCATGAAATGGGATTTGCTAAAGAAGTCGGAGACCGTGTTCTTTTCGTCGATAAAGGCGTCATCTTGGAAGAAGCTTCTCCGGAAGAATTCTTTACGAATCCGAAGAATCAGAGAACCAAGGATTTCCTTTCCAAGATTCTTTAATCCGTGCCGGACATAAAGGCGGAAATCCACGGTGATTTCCGCTTTTTTATATCTGTCCTTTTTGAGCCGTGAAATAAAATAGTTAAAATTAGTTCAATATTTCGCAAAAACTCCCAAAATAGAGTCAAAAAATGAAAATTTCTCGTTTATGCCTTTTGGCGGCATCCCTCACTGCCGCCTTCATGCTCACAGCTTGTGATGACAAGAAAGCAACCCCTGCGGCCGCCGGCAGCACACCTGCCGCTAAGACTTACAGCATCGGCGTTGTTCAGCTCGTAGAACACAAAGCCCTTGATGCGGCAAATAAAGGCTTTGTGGACGCATTAAAGACCCGCGGCTTCGAAGAAGGAAAGAACGTGAAGTTTGACTTCCAAAACGCACAGGCTGATCAGTCCAATCTGAGAAATATTGCTCAGCGATTTGTCAGCAATAAAGTTGATCTGATCGGCGCGATCGCGACGCCGGCCGCTCAGACAATGGCGAACGCTACCCGTACGATTCCGATCGTCGCAACCGCCGTGACAGACTTCGAAATCGCAAAGCTCGTTAAATCCAACGACAAGCCCGGCGCCAACGTGACCGGTTCTTCCGACATGGCCCCGATCGGTGATTTAGCGGATCTCATTATCAAGATTTATCCGAACACTAAAAACGTCGGCGCTATCTACTCTTCAAGCGAAATTAATTCCGAACGCCAGGTCGGTATCTTTAAAGATGAAGCAAAAAAACGCGGACTCAACGTGCGTGAGGCAACAGTGTCCAGCGTGAACGATATTCAGCAGGCCACACAGAGCTTGGTCGGCAAAGTCGATGTCCTCTACTCCCCGACGGACAACACCATCGCTTCGGCAGTCCCCGCGCTGATTAAGATCACTGAACCCGCTAAGCTTCCGGTATTTGCCGGTGAAGGCGGCATGGTTAAATCCGGCGCCACCGCCGCTATTGCGGTTGACTACTATGAACTCGGCAAGATCGCCGGTGACATGGCCGCCGACATCCTCGAAGGAAAGGCTAAGCCCGAATCAATGCCAATCCGCTTCCAGAAGGATTTCAAAACGCTCTTTAACGAAACTTCCGTTAAGAATCTTGATCTGAAGATTCCCGCGGATGTTAGCCACGAGATCGTTAAGTAGTAGAAGGTTTTTGAATGCAGGATTTAATTATTTCGACAGTCTCTCAGGGACTGCTCTGGGCCATCATGGCGCTTGGCGTGTTCCTGACCTTCAGAGTTCTTGATATCGCCGACCTGAGTGTGGAAGGAACGTTCCCGCTCGGTGCGGCGGTCGCGGCAACCCTGATCGATGCAGGTCACTCCGTCTGGCTCGCAATGCTTATGGCGATCATTGCCGGCGCTATTGGCGGAACGGTAACCGCGCTGCTCACAACAAAGCTTAAAATTCCGGCCCTTCTCGCCGGTATTCTGACCATGATCGGACTCTACTCGGTCAACTTAATGGTTATGGGCAAAGCGAACGTACCGCTGCTTCGCGCTGATACTGTCTTTACGATGACAATGGACGCTTTCGGCGTCTCTCAGACAGTAGCGACTCTTATTGTCGGGATTGTGGCAACCGCCGCTGTCGGCTTTGTCATGTACTGGTTCTTCGGCACCGTCCTCGGTACCGCGATCCGTGCCACCGGCTGCAATGCCCAGATGGCAAGAGCCCAGGGCGTCAATACCGATATCATGGTCATTCTCGGCCTGCTGATCAGTAATGCGCTGGTCGCGCTCTCCGGCGCGCTCGTCGCTCAAAGCAACGGCTTTGCGGACGTCGGCATGGGAACGGGTACCATCGTCATCGGTTTGGCTTCCGTCATTATCGGTGAAGTGCTTTTCGGCACAAGAAGCTTTAAGAACTGGCTGATCTCTGTTGTTCTCGGCTCCATTATCTACCGTATCGTCATTGCGGTTGTTCTGGAGCTTGGTATGCCGCCGAACGATCTCAAACTCTTTACCGCCGTACTTGTTGCGATCGCACTTTCTCTGCCGCTGGTAAAAGGCAAATTCGCCATTCTGAAAAAAGGAGAAAACGATGCTAGAGATTAAAGATCTGAGAAAAACGTTTTTTCCGCATACGCCAAACGAGAAAAAAGCGCTCCGCGGCGTCAATCTGACACTCGAGGAAGGTGACTTCGTCACAGTTATCGGCTCCAACGGTTCCGGCAAATCTACACTGATGAACTGCATCGCAGGCGTGTTCTTCCCGGATAAAGGTTCGATCCGAATCAACGGAGACGATGTCACACGCATGCCAGAACATATTCGAGCACGCTACATCGGTCGCGTCTTTCAGGACCCGATGAAGGGTACAGCCGCAGAAATGCAGATTGCCGAAAACCTTGCCATGGCAAGCAGACGCGGCAAACCGCTTTCGCTTCGCTGGAGTTCAAGCGCCAATCAGATTGAGGAGTTCAAAGAACTGCTCAGGGAGCTTGATCTTGGTTTGGAGAACCGTCTCGAAACGCGTATCGGAACGCTTTCAGGCGGTCAAAGACAGTCCATCACGCTGCTTATGGCAACTCTGGTTCGTCCGAAACTTTTGCTGCTTGATGAACACACGGCGGCCTTGGATCCGAAGACCGCGGAAAAGGTTCTTGAACTCACGCAGAAACGTGTCTCCGAGGGACACCTCACGACACTTATGATCACGCATAACATGAGGGACGCGCTGCGCTTTGGCAACCGTCTCATCATGATGCACGAAGGCCGTGTCGTCGTAGATGTCGGCGGAGAAAAGAAAAAGAATCTGACCATCCAATCGCTTCTTGAGCTCTTCGAGAAGGCAAGCGGAGCAGAATTCGACAATCCTGAGGCGCTGCTGACGCCTTAACAGTACAGCCGGCGAACGCCGGCTGTTTCTTTATAAAAGACTGAGTTCGGGATTTTTTACGAACTCCATGCTGTACTTCTCACTTCCGTCATCATCTAGTTTTTCTCGGATTTCTTCTCCGAGTCGGGCGGCAAAGATGAGTTTTCCGTTACGCCATATCAGAGGAAGATGAGCTCTTTCAAAATCCGGGATCTTGGCTTCTTTGTAGAGAACCTTGATTTTTTTAGACGGACGGAACGGATGAATCTTTAATTTCGCGCTGCCGCTTCTCGTTTTAACCGTCAGCGGCATAGCCTTTAAATACGTTTCATTAAAGCCTATGGGATTTTTTTTAAATACCAGCCTGCCGTCAAAACCTGGAAGATCAATACTTTCTTCTCCCTGCCATTGAATAACGAGCTCCGGAATCGTTTCCTGCTTTTCCTTTGCCGTAATCATCAGTCGGGCTCCGTAGCGACGCACCTCTTTATCATTAGACGTAAAAAGGAGCACGCTCTGTTTGTCCGTCTCTTTAATTTGTCTCAGAATTTCCAGAAGTCGATTCCTCTGCAGCGGCTTAAGTCCATGAAGACTGATCCATAAGCGAAGCAGTCTTGTCTGACGAGCAGCAGACAGTTTGAAGAAACGATCAAGCAAAATGAATCCGGTCTCATGCTCGCTCACCTCTTTCAGATCTTCCGCCGCTGTCTCCCTTAATATCTGTGAGGCTTCCGCTACGAGTTCTATGCTGCGCTGGGCGGCCGTCTTAAAGCCGGGACGAGCCTTTTCCATCTCCGGAATCACAATGTTTCTCAGAGCGTTACGCAGATAAGCCGTATCTTCATTGCTTTCGTCTTCCACCCATTGGAGATGTTTCTTGACGGCGTACTCTTCGAGTTCTTTGCGCGTGAACGCCAAAAAAGGACGTGCGATAACTACGCCGCTGTCCGCCTTGAGAGCGGGCATTGCGGATAAACCTTCGGGACCCGCGCCCCGCATCCACTGAATGAGGAAGGTTTCAATCTGATCGTCGAGATGATGCGCGGTTAATAGTGCTGAAGCACCCTGCTCTTTAAGAACTTCTTCGAGGACTCGATAGCGCTCTTTTCTGGCAGCGGCTTCTATACCTTCGCCGGAAGACACAACTTTGACCTTGCGCAGGACAAATTCCGCGCCGAATTTTTTCGCGGTATCTTGGCAGAATTCTGCCCATGCTCCGGCATTCTTAGAGAGACCGTGATGAACGTGGACCGCGGTAATGCGTCCGAATTTCTTATCTTTAAGACGAGTGACCGCGTGAAGAAGGACCGTGGAATCAAGGCCGCCGGAAAAGGCGACCACCACATTGGGAAGCGGGTTTTGGCTTGCGATCTCAAGCCTTCTGTCTTTATCAGACAGTTTCCCGGAAATTGCTGCCAGCGACTCACTCACTCGAGTGGTAATCGCCGGCGTTCTGTGTCGTTTAGCAGTTTTGATATCAGGCTTCGGTGACATATTTCCCGTAATCCATCAGCTTCTGATGGCGTTTTTCAAGGAGTTCCTCCACGCTCAGATGTTTGAGCGTGCGAAGCGAATCATTCAGCGAGCGCTTCAGATTCTGCGCCATCAGTTCAGGATCACGGTGCGCGCCGCCGAGCGGCTCCTCTACGATTTTATCAATGAGCCTACCTTCAAAAAGCTGAGGCGCGGTCAGTCCGAGCGCTTTGGCCGCGTCCGGCGCCTTTGCGGCGCTCTTCCACAGAATGGAGGCGCAGCCCTCGGGCGAAATAACGGAGTATGTGGAGTACTGAAGCATCTGGACGATGTCGGCGACCGCGATTGCAAGCGCGCCGCCTGAGCCGCCTTCACCGATGATCGTTGTAATAATCGGCGTCTTAAGCTGACTCATCACATAGAGGTTGTGTCCGATCGCTTCCGACTGTCCGCGCTCTTCGGCACCAATGCCGGGATAAGCACCCGGGGTATCCACAAAGGTGAAAATCGGCATGCGGAACTTCTCTGCGGTCTGCATCAGGCGAAGTGCCTTACGATAGCCTTCAGGTCGGCTCATACCAAAGTTTCTCAGCGTACGCTCTTTGGTGTCTCTGCCTTTCTGATGACCGATCACCATCACGGGTTCACCGTTAAAGCGCGCCATCCCGCCGACGATCGAAGCGTCGTCCGCATAAGCTCTGTCTCCGTGCAGCTCATGAAAATCGGTAAAGAGCATGCGAATATAGTCGAGCGTATAAGGACGCTGCGGATGACGCGCAAGAAGTGAAATATCCCAGGGCGAAAGCTTGGCAAAGATATCCTTGAGCAGTTTGAGCTTCTTTTTCTCCAGCCGATTGATATCGCTCTGAAGCTCCATGCCTTCGGATTTTTCATTCATTTCCCGAAGCTCCTGAATTTTTTCTTCGAGCTGAGCTGCGGGTTTTTCAAATTCCAAATAAGTAATTTTTGTCATTTTTTGCCTTTAATACTGAACCGGAGCGTTATTCAGACTTCGCCACAGATACCACGTCGCCGCGGTTTTCCATGGCTCCCAACGCTGCACAACGGGAAGAATTTTATTCTGACGTTCTGACGCTGAAAGACTGTCAAATTCTTCGCCTGCGAAGTAAGCTCTGCCGATTGCTTTTACAAAACCGTAGTCTAAAAGAGGCGAAACGTTCGGACGCCGAAGCGCAAAAATTAGAAACATTTCTGCAGTCCATCGGCCGATTCCCTTAATGGTGCAGAGCTCCTTTATCAGCTCTTCATCGGAAAACTCTTCAAAATGATTGACTACGTCCTGCCGCTCGGAAAAATAGCGGCATATGTCGTAAATAAAATCTGTTTTACGTTCGGAAAGACCGGCAGCGCGCAGCGTTCTGCGATGCTTTCTGCGAATGACTTCCGGGTCTAGATTCGGACAGGCCGCGGCAAAGCGATTCCAAATGTTCGCCGCGGCTTTTACTGATATCTGCTGACCGACCACCGAGCGCAAGAGCGTCTCAAACGGATCGCCGCGGCAGATCAGGTGAACGTCCGGACTCGATTCAATGAGCGCGGCCATCACCGGATCGGCAGCCGAGAGTTCTCTCTTAGCCTGATCCCACCACTGCGGCTTATCGTCTGTCGCTGCCATAAAACACGACCTATGCGGAAGGCTGACCCTTACGCCATGTGGTCACGCCTCCGGGCGCATCTTCAAGAATGATGCCTTTATCGCTGAGCTCTTTACGAATCTCATCGGCGCGCGCCCAGTTTTTTGCCGCTTTGGCTTCTTTACGCTCTTGAATCATGGATTCGACCCAAGCCTCGTCGACTTCGGCCACAGCGCCTTTCACAAACACTTCCGGATCCAGCTGAAGAATACCGAGAACTTTGCCAAGTTCTTTAAGCTGTCTAGCAAGAACGGAAGACTTCGTCGCGTTCACTGCGTTAGCGAGTTCAAAGAGAACAGCCACCGCGCCGGCGGTGTTGAAATCCTCGTCCATCGCTTCTTTGAAACGCTTGGCGTGCTCTTCATTCCAGTCAAGCGGCTGATCATCCGCAGCGGTGCTCTTGAGCGCGTTGTAAAGGCGCATCAGACCTGCGTGAGAGTCCTCGACAAGCGCCGCGGAGAAGTCAATCGGGCTGCGGTAATGAGACTTCAAAAGGAAGAAGCGCAGTGTTTCGCTGCCGTTCTTTTCGCCGTAGTGCTCATTGGTTTCCTTCATCGCGTCGCGAATCGTCCAGAAGTTACCGAGAGACTTGCTCATTTTCTCGCCATTCACACGAAGCGGACCGGAATGCATCCAGGTGTTGACAAACTTCTTACCGTTTGCGGCTTCGCTCTGAGCGATTTCATTTTCATGGTGCGGGAAAAGCAGATCCGGACCGCCGCCGTGAATATCGAACGTTTCTCCAAGCAGGTCGCAGCTCATCGCCGAGCATTCGATATGCCAGCCGGGACGTCCCTTGCCCCACTTAGAATCCCACATCGGCTCACCGGGTTTAGCGCTCTTCCAAAGCGCAAAGTCCAGCGGATCTTTCTTAGCCGCGTCAACCTGCACGCGTTCTCCGGGCTGAAGCTCGTCGACTTTCTTGCCGGAGAGGCGTCCGTACGGAGCAAACTTGCGAACGGAGTAATCCACGTCGCCGTTTTTATCCTGATACGCGTAGCCTTTTTCTTCCAACGTCTCGATCAGAGCAAGCATCTTAGGAATGTACTGTGTCGCTCTCGGTTCTACCGTCGGGCCCAAGCAGCCGAGATTTCTGAAGTCTTCCTGCATGCGCTCTGTATATTTCTTAGCCAGTTCTTCAGGAAGCACGCCGCGCTCAGCTGCGCGTTTAATAATCTTGTCGTCGATATCGGTCACGTTGCGGATGAACTTGACGTCATAGCCGCTTGCCTGCAGCCAGCGGCGAATCACGTCAAACGCGATAAATGTTCTGCCGTGTCCGATATGGCAGTCGTCATACACCGTCACGCCGCAGACATACATCCCGACTTTTCCGGGTTCGATCGATTGAAACGGTTCTTGCTTGCGCGTCAGTGTGTTGTAGATTTTTAATGCCATCTTTACCTTCTTTAAGGTTGTCAACGGACAGTCTGCAGTCCGCCCAGGATAATTTTTTGATTTTATCAGACAGGTCCGTAACTCTCCGCGTGAGAAATGCAATTTCAGGCGTCTTCGGAATCCGTTCGCTCAATAAATTCGACAATTGACAAAAGTCACTGCGGAAAGACCAGAATGACTCAAGTTTCCATGCACGGAGCCGCTATTAATCTTTACTGTGAGAAGGCCGCTTGATGAAGAGCGCCTCAAAAGCAAAAAATCATATTCTTTTGTTAACAAAATTTGTTTTCAGCCGAGCTTGAGATTTTGGCTAAAAAATCCGTCTAACATTAAAATTCTTGGCATTTAATTCAATAAGGTTAAGTAATGCGCTTGGCAAAATTATTGGTCACTTCCGCTCTTTCCCTCGGATTATTTTCCGCTGCGGCTTATGCTCAGGATGCCGTGCCGCTTTTCGGAGACAGTACGCCTGAAATTATTAATCCGGCCCGCTCGGTTAATCAGCTCATTTCCCGCGGTAAATATAAGGATGCGCTCGAGCTGGCCGATAAGGAACTCGCAACCAACCCCCAGAACCTGAATCTTCGCTTCCTGCGCGGCGTTATCTTCGCTGATACGAACAGAACAGAGGAAGCAAAAACGGTATTCGAGCAGCTCACGCGTGAGTACCCCGAAGTCGCCGAACCCTACAACAACCTTGCCGTGATTTATGCGAGCGAAGGAAACCTCGGCTATGCGCAGAAACTTCTTGAAAGAGCGATCCAGAACGGCGCGATGAACGCTACAACATACCAAAACCTTGGCGATATCTATCAGGCTAAGGCGCTTCAGATGTTTGAGAAATCCTCAAGACTGAATCCGAAAAATGCCACTCTGAAAAAGAAAATAAAGGCACTCAAAGAGATAGACGAATAAGCCTTTGCCTGCTATGGGTGCAATGAATTACCAGAGAGTCAATACCGACTCAGAATTTTTGATTTGGACAAAAGAAATATGAACGCAACAAAAAAAATCGTCGCAGCCGTCCTGCTGAGTGCAGCCTCTGCTGCGTCCTTTGCCGCTCCGATGGTTGAAATCAACACCACGGAAGGAAAAATTGTCGTTGACCTCAACAGCAAAGCGGCTCCGGTCACGGTCGATAATTTCCTGAAATACGCCAATTCCGATTTTTACAACGGAACCATCTTCCACAGAGTCATCAATAACTTCATGATTCAGGGCGGCGGCTTTACCAAAGACATGAACCAGAAGAAAACCGGCGCCCCGATCAAACTCGAAGACAAGAACGGTCTTAAAAACACCGTCGGCTCTATCGCGATGGCAAGAACCAATGACCCGAACTCCGCGACAAGTCAGTTCTTCATCAATCTGAAGGACAACGACTTTTTAAACGGCGACTCTTCTAAGGACGGCTATGCAGTTTTCGGAAAAGTTGTTCAGGGCATGGACGTAGTCCGCAAAATCGGCCGCACGCCGACCACCAGCCGCGGATTCTATGATGACGTTCCTTCCAGACCCGTTATTATCGAAAGCGTTAAAGTTCTTAAGTAATTAGTTATAAGGAAAAAGAAATGATTCGTTTAGAAACAAATTTCGGCAACATCGACATCGAACTCGATTACAAGAATGCACCGGTCACTGCGGAAAACTTCGAGCAGTACGTCAAAGACGGTCACTATGACGGTCTGATTTTCCACCGCGTCATCCCCGGCTTCATGATCCAGGGCGGCGGCTTCAAGCCCGGCATGGATGAAGTCCCGACACGTGATCCGATCCGCAACGAAGCCAACAACGGTCTTTCCAACGAGAAGTACACCATCTCCATGGCCCGTACAATGGATCCGCACTCCGCTTCCGCTCAGTTCTTCATCAATGTCGCTGACAACAAGTTCCTTGACTTCAAGAGCGAAACCATGAACGGCTGGGGCTACGCCGTATTCGGCAAAGTTGTCGCCGGTTTTGACGCAGTCGATAAAATCGCTACTGTCCGTACCGGCCGCGTCGGCTACTACGACGATGTTCCCAACGAAGACGTCATTATCAAAAAAGCTGAGGTTATCTAAGTGGCATTAAGCGCAGCGGCACCTTCGGAAATTTGTGTTTCCAAGATTCCTGTTCTTCTGAACCCGGTGTTTATCGCGGACCTTCATCTCTCGAACGACAAACCGGCGACTAAGGAAGCTTTTCTAAAGTTTCTTAAAACGGACGCCGCTCGCTTCAGCGAGCTTGTCATTCTCGGAGATCTCTTTGAGTTCTGGGCCGGAGATGATATGGCTGAGCAGTATGTCGACGTGATCAGCGCGCTGAAGCAGTACTTCAGCGACGGACATCGAATTTATCTCATGCACGGCAACCGCGATTTTCTGCTCGGCGCGGATTTCGCCGCTTCGATCGGCGCGCAGATTCTCTGCGACCCGATCACGGTTCAGATCGGTCGGGAAAAAGTCCTCTTGTCTCACGGCGATGCCTGGTGCACGCTTGATCATGATTATCAGCAGTTCCGAAGCACGCTGCGCGATCCGGCGGTACAGAAGCAAATCCTCAAGGAAGAGCTGAAGTATCGCGTCGAACTGGCCAACGGACTTCGCTCACAAAGCAAAGCCGATAACCAAAAGAAAGACGCCGCATATATGGATGTGGTCGTTTCCGAAGTCGCGAAGTCACTTCGCTCCGCAGGATGCAAAGTCGTCATCCACGGCCATACGCATAAGCCCGCTCACCATACGCATGTGAACGAGGACTCGCGTTTTGACCGCTGGGTACTTCCCGATTGGGACTTCGAGAACGGCAATCAGCGCGGCGGCTATCTGAGCTTTGAAAACAACTATATTCATTTCGGACACCTGAGCTGAAATGCTGATCGATTCACACTCTCACATTGACAGCGACTGCTTTGCGGACATGCTGCCCGAGCTCTTTGAGCGCATGAAGAAAGCGGATGTCGCTGGAACTCTGATCGCGGGCTGTTCGCTTCACGAATATGAACGCGGTCTGAAATTCACGCAGGAGCATGCCAATACTTGGTATGCGGTCGGCGTTCATCCGAGTACGCATGACGATCCTCATGAGGCGTCAATTGAAGAACTCGTCGAATTGTCCAAACCGGAGAAAATCGTCGCGATCGGTGAATGCGGTCTTGATTACTACTACGAAGAAGCGCCGTATGACGATCAGAAGGAGCGCTTTGCGCGGCACGTAGAGGCCGCAAAAATCGCGAAACTGCCCCTGATCATCCACTCAAGAGACGCGAAAGAAGACACGATGGACATTCTTCGTTCGCACGGCGCCGATCAATGCGGCTTTGTACTTCACTGCTTCACCAGTGACAAAGAAATGGCGCGGGCGGCGCTTGACCTTGGCGGATATATCTCTTTCTCCGGCATTGTCACCTTTAAGAACGCCGCTCAAATCCAGGATGTCGCCTCCTGGGTACCGGAGGATCGCTTCCTTGTGGAAACCGATTGTCCGTATCTTGCTCCGATCCCGTATCGCGGCAAACAAAATGAACCTTCCTACGTCAGACTGGTCGCCGAGAAGGTCGCCTCACTCAGAGGTGTTTCACTTGACGAGGTCGCTGACGCCTCGACGAGAAACTTTTTTAAGCTTTTCAGCAGAGCTACATTATGATTTTGAAGCATTTTTCTGCGGCAGCTGCCGCCCTTTTATTCAGCGTGTCGGCTTATGCCGGCAGCTATGATGAAGCGATAACAGCAGCCGTCACCAACGACGCAGACACACTTGCGCCCCTTTTAGAAAAAGGCCTGGATCCCAACACGGCAACGACTGGCGGAACAGGTGAGCCGCTGCTTATGCTTGCGATTCGCAACCATTCCGGGAAAGTGGTCGATCTGCTTTTGAAGCAAAAAAATCTGAAGATTGATCAGGGCAACGCGCTGAACGAGACGCCGCTTATGATCGCGGTCTTCTTAAAAGACAACCCGCTCGCCAAGAAGCTGATCGCCAGAGGCGCGAACATCAATAATCCGCGTCATTGGTCTCCGCTTCACTATGCCGCCTCTGCCGGCAATAAAGATATGGTCGCCTATCTGATCAGCAAGGGCGCGGACGTTAACGCGCGTACCCTGCGCGGCATCACGCCGCTCTACATGGCAGCGCGCGAAGCCGACGCTAAAACCGTCCAAATGCTTCTTCAGGCCGGCGCTCGCAAGGATTTCTGCACCAATGACGAACTCGCGCCGTACGACATCGCTAAACAGCGCCGTAATTCGGAAGAAGTGCTGAAACTGCTCGAATACGATCACTGCCGTTAAAAACCATCTTTTTACGGAGCCCGCATGCGGGCTCGTTTCTTATGAACAATATCCTCGAACTTCTCGCGCCGTGTAAAACCGCGGACATCGGTATTGAAGCCTTCAAACACGGAGCTGACGCCGTCTATATCGGCGGCCCGCTTTTCAGCGCGAGAGCCAACGCCGGCAACAGCATCTCGGAAATTGAACGGCTGTGCGCTTTCGCACACCGCTTTAACGGCCGCGTCTATATGGCGCTGAACACTATTTTCAGCGACAGGGAGCTCGAAGAAGCGGCCCGGCTTGCGCATGAGGCATACGACGCAGGCGTTGACGCCCTGATTGTTCAGGATATGGGTCTGCTCATGTGTGATCTTCCGCCGATTCAGCTGCATGCGTCCACTCAGTGCGATATTCGTACGGTGGAAAAAGCGCAGTTTCTCGAATCTGTCGGCTTCTCTCAGATCGTGCCGGCGAGGGAGCTCACGCTTGAAGAAATCCAAGAGATGTCACAGGCGCTCACCCATGCGAGGATCGAATTCTTTATTCACGGCGCGCTCTGCGTCAGCTACAGCGGCCAATGCTACGCCAGCCAGGCCTTTAAAGGCAGAAGCGCCAACCGAGGCGACTGCGCGCAAATCTGCAGACTCCCCTTTGATGTACAGGAAGAGAACGGAGAGACGCTGTGCCGCTCCAGACACGTTCTTTCCCTGAAAGACAACAATCAGTCAGGCAACCTCGAAGCGCTGATCAGAGCGGGCGTCAGAAGCTTCAAAATCGAAGGACGCTACAAAGATCTCTCCTACGTTAAAAACACTACCGCTTTCTATCGCAGAGAAATCGACCGTTTTATCGAAACGCATCCGGAATTTGAACAGGAAAGCGACGGCCGCGTAACCTTAAATTTCGAGCCGTCACTCGAGAGCGCTTTTAATCGAGGCGCGACCGACTACTTTACAAACGGCAGAAGCGACAGGATGAGTGCCGCGGATACACCGAAAAATTCTGGTTCTGTGATTGGTTCGGTGAAATCCGTATCCAGAAACTCATTTACTGTAAAAACCAAAGAAGAACTTCATAACGGAGACGGTTTAACCTTCTTCAGCGACACGGGCGAACTTTCCGGTTTCCTGATTAATCGAGCCGAATTTATCGACGAAGGCCTCTGGGAGGTATTTACGCGCGAACCCTGCGTCTCCATTCCGGGATTAAAACCCGGTCTCAAACTCATGCGCAATAAGGACGCGCAGTGGGTCAAAAAGATGAATGCAGAAACCGCGCTTCGCAAAATCCCGATCCGTATTGAAGCCAAGATGGATGACAGGGGACTTACGCTTTGCGCTGAAGACGGTCAGCACCATCGGGCTGAAATCCGAAGTGACGCGGATCTTGCGGACGCAAAAAACGAAGAACGGGCCAAGGAGCAGCTGCTCAGCTCGTTAAAGAAACTCGGAAACTCCGACTTTACTGCCTCTGATGTTTCGCTTCAGTGCGAAGCGGTGAAGTTCCTCCCCGCCTCCGCCATGAATCAGCTCAGACGAGATTTAATTAAAAAGCTGGAAAAGGAACGCCTTGCCAAGCGTCCGATCCTTCAGAAGGCTTCTGAAAACAGCGCCCAATATCCGATTCAGGAACTCGACTATCACGCCAATGTGATGAATAGCAAAGCACGTGAGTTTTACGAGAAACACGGCGCGCATATGAATCAGGAAGCTTTTGAAAAAGGACTCGGCGACACGGAGGCAGAAGTTATGCGCTGCCGCTACTGCATACGGCACGAAATGAATATCTGTCCGAAGCAGGCCAAAGCCAGAGGCGAGAAGATTAAGCCGACACCTCTTGTTCTAAAAAGCGGAAAAATTAAGATGACCGCCTACTTTGACTGCAAGCGCTGTGAGATGTCGCTCAGAGCGCATGTCAGCGAATAAACATCGAACCGAAACTCATAGATTCCCGATTGCGGGCATCCGATATCGCGTCGAGGATTTGAGCGGCTCGGGGGGACTCTCGTCCGATCAGTTCAAGAAGCGTGCTCCAATACCGCACTGCGGTACGGTAATCACCTAATGTGTAAGCCGCGCTTCCGCCAATCTCAAGAATATGCGTGTCTTCAGGCGCAATCGTGAGCGCTCGTTCAATTTCTTTCATTGCATTGCCGCTTTGCATCGGGTCATGCGTGTCAAGCATCAGAAGCGCTCTCTGAAGAATGTGACCGGGCTCAGACGCAACGCCTCGGGGAGAATATTCAAAGGCCTTGTTCATCGCTTCCAGCGCCTTGCTCGGCTCTTGTCGGGAAGCATGATAGTTTGATAAGGACACCCAGGCGCGGACGTCCTTAGGAGATTCTTTAAGATATTTTTGAACCGTTTTGGCGTACGACGCGTCATATTGTTCTGTCTTCTGCGCGTTCGGTGTTCCGCAGTAGTTATTTAGCGACGGATTGGCAAATAGAAAATAGAGGCTCAGCGCAAGAATCGGAAGCAGCAAAAGAATTGCTTTTGATGCGCAGTCGGACCATATCGGAGCGGTTACCGAGAGAGCATCATCTGTGGCGTTTTCTTCAAGCGCTCTGCGTTCAACCTCACGCACAGCGCTTTCAAACTGCATCTGAGTAATGCGGCCGCAAGCGAGATCGGCGTTAAGTTCGTTTAGTTCGTCGCGATAGACGATTCGGTTCAGCGTAAGCGCGTCGGAAGCTGAGTCGCTGCGGCGCTTTGCCGAAGATTTAAAGCCGCGCCAGACGGCGGCTTCCAAAATAAGTAAAAGACCGACAGCCGCTCCGTAAAACAAAATTTGGGACATGTTGTCGGTCATAGTTTTCTCCTGAGCACTGTCCCGCTCGGGCGGGACAATGCTGTGGGTTAATGCAGAAGCTTACTTGGCGGCTGCGGGAGCTGTTTTAGCAGCGACCGCGTCGCGAAGAAGTTTCGTTGCCTGCTGAGAAGCCTGAACGGACTTAGCTAAAGAAGCCTTCGCCTGAGGCATATTGTGGAACCAAGCGCCGTTGGCGGCAGTCCACCATTCCCAGTTGGTGTGCGCAACAGAGTGCAGATCCTGAGCCTGTTTGATGACATCGGGGCTGACGCCGGCGTCTTTAGCCTGACGGAACGCGATGAACATCTGATTCATCGAACCTTCGGCTTCGCGCAGTTTGCCCATGTAATGAGCGTTCATGGAGTCAAGCACGCGGTTCATCTGAGCTTCGCTCTTATCTTTGTGGCACTGCAGGCAGGTTTCCTGGATATAAGCTCTCGGAGTCGTTGCCCAGTGAGATGTATAGGCGTTTCCGTTCGCATCTTTGACCTTCGGCATATGGCAGGCAGCGCAGCCGATACCGAGTTTGTCATGCTTGGAATTCCAGAAGATTTCAGCATCCGGATGCTGCATCTTTGTCAGAAGCGCACCGGTCTGATTGTGCTTGAAGTCCTTGAAAGAAGCGTGTTTGTAGAAATCATCGATCTTCGTGACGTCAACCAGCGGGAAGAGATTCGTACGCGGATCATCCATCTTAATGGGCTTGCCGGTCGAGGGATCTGTACCCGGGTTGCAGTTGTATTCAACGTGGCACTGAGCGCACATCAATTTGCTGTCAGACTTTCCGAGGATAGCAATCTTGCGGGTAAAGCCGCGCAGACCCATATCCTTCACTTCGATCGGTGTCTTGTTAGCCGATTCCGAATACAGAGTCGGATAGTCGGTGCGTGTCATCGCCTGGATCAAAGCGTCTCGAACAACACGCGGTTTAGCGCTGTGCGGATCATGACACATATTGCAGTTCACAGAGTGATTGATGTTGTGTACCAGATCGACCGGATTGGAAGCTCTGCTCCACTTGGCTCCGGCTTTAGGATCACCAAGGTAGGCCCAGTCCATCATGACGTCAGTCGATTTACAGGTCCAGCAGACGGGATTGGCGGCTGCGGCTGTACCGGGCTTATGCGGCTTCTGAGCGTTGCCTTCGACGGTGTCGTTCAGCTTTTCCCATACGCCGAAGAATCCGCCTTCGTCACCGCTGAAGAGCCAGCCTTCTTTGGGCTCAAAACGTCCGCCGAAAGCGCGGTCGCAAATGAACTGGTCGACGGCGGCAAACGCATGAGATCTCGGCAGATCATGCTCCTTCACAAAGCCGTGCGCTCCGAGCGCTTCGTCAAAGAAGGGGTTCGGCGCGATGTTGCCGTAATTCTTCTTGGAGTCACGCGCAGTGCGGTGATAATTAACTTTGTACATCGAATCGAACTGGTTCTGATGACAGGTGCCGCACTGCTGCGGGTTCATCGAAACGGTCGGATGCTGTTTCTGATTCTTCAGATGTTCGGCAGTACCATCATGGCAGGTTGTGCAGGCCAGCTGTTCATGTTTGGATCCGCTGTGCATTGCGCCGATATTGGCATGACATGCTGTACAGTTGGCATCTGCTGCCGGAGCCGCGTATGCGCTGCCAAAGAAACCGAGCAGTGAAAGGGCGGCCGCAAGGGGTAGAAATTGTAGTTTTCTCATAGTTAGGCCTTAGGATGTATGCAACAAAAGGGGCTACTGCAGGTTTAAGTTTCTCGTAAGAATTGAATAATGAAAAGAGGAATACCCACAAATAACCGACGGGTACCTCCTTAGTAATAGATGTATATCCTCCTATTTGTCTGATCATTACGTCTCTTAAAAAATTTCTTCTATGCTGTTCGTCTTGGAGGTCATCTACAGATCGCTATTCAAAGAAAATGACAAATGAACAAACTTCGCTCTCCTGCCGGCTTCCATCTCTGAAGCTCAAACAAATCAATCTCCGTCCGAAGTCGGCCAAACTTTTGCGGTTTCGTTGGCGAGAAAAATGAAAAAAATTGTCATTTGCTGAAAATAATTTGATAGTTAATCCTATTTGGGCATGACTCCTCAGCATTTATCCTGCAACCGTCCTAGAATCGAGTTGCTATTAATTCATCGGTGAACTTGAAATGATTAAAACAAAACTTTTTATTGCCTCTGTGCTGGCTTGTGCTGCATTTACGGTATCCGCTCAGAATATCGCAACTGTTAACGGCAAACCGATTCCAAAGAGCCTGCAGGATCAGTGGATCGCTCAGCTCATTGCTAACGGCGGTAAAGACACTCCTGAGGCACGCAAGCAGATCACAGAAAACCTAGTCGCAAACGCGCTGGTAGAACAGGAAGCGGATAAACGCGGCATCACCAAAGATCCGAAAGTTCAGTTCGCGCTTGACTATGCTCGCTTCCGTATTCTTCAGGAAGCGGTTCTGCGTGATGAACTTGCAAAGCATCCGGTCACAGACAAAGAAGTTAAAGACCGTTATGACCGGGAAAAAGCCGCTTTAGGCAGCCAGGAATTCGACGTAAGCCATATTCTTGTCAAAGACGAGAAGACCGCGAAAATGATTGAGGACAAACTTGCTAAAGGCGGCGACTTTGCTGCTCTTGCCAAAGAGTACTCAATTGACCCGGGCGCTAAGGACAACGGCGGCGAGCTTGGCTGGAACCGTCCTGCCGTGTTTGTCTCTTCCTTTGCCAACGCGGTTAAAGGCATGAAGAAAGGCGAAGTCAGCAAGCAGCCCGTTCAGAGCGAATTCGGCTGGCACATTATCAAAGTCAATGACATTCGCAACGCTTCCTTCCCCGACTTTGACAGCGTCAAAAATCAAATAAAGGAAGGTCTTGAATTAAAGAAGCAGCAGGAATATCTGCAGTCCCTCATGAAGAACAATAAGGTTGTTTACGAATAATTTTCGTTAGCGCTTTAATTTGTCCGACAGGCCCGGTTTTCCGGGCCTTTTTCATTTTGCGCCGGAAGGTATTTCTTTTGTATCAAGAACGCTTTTGTCCGAAAATCTTGCGGAAGCAGAATTGAATCGAAGGCGAAATAATTATTGAACACGCCCATGAGCAAGAGGAGGTTTATCTGTTTGAATATTAACTACATATTTTCAAAAGATATCTTTTTATTCTAACACACCCCTCCCCATTTGTAAATAAATGAAAATATTTGTTTAGGATATTCACCCAATATCTTTTTTATTTTTCCTTTTGGATGTGATAAAAAAATCCAAGTTTCCCGTTCTCGAATTCCCTGATTTTTGAGCATTCTTGTCGGTTCCAATCGTTTATCCCCTAAACTCAAGTGTTTTCCCTAGCGTGTTTACGCTAATATCCCCACCCAAGTGCGCTTTGTAGACTGGGGGTGTACTCAGTAAAAGGGACGATTTATTCGTAGGACCTCCTATTATTGACCTGACATTTCAGCTTTTTCGCTCGTGTCTTCTCACATAAAAATAACCGTCTCCTTAAACGGTACGTTCACCTAAAACCTAAGGGGAAAATAAGATGACACATCCATTGCCTTATCTTGAGCAGCGAAAGCTAGTCAAGCGGTGGTCGGGTCCCATCGCTCCCATCGCTAACCTCATCTTCACTCTCATCATATTTGCCATCACCTGGTGGATCTTCCAGGATCCGCGGGGCGTGATGCGTTTTTACACACCGTATGTGGGTTATAACTACTGCCGCTGGTGGCTGATCATCCTAATTTGGATGGCCTACATTTTTGACTTCTGGCCCTTCAAGCGCAATTGGCTCGAAAAAGCTCATCCGCTTCAGAAAGGTCTGGTGCTGTCCTTCATCTCGGTCGCCATCATGATCATGATGATTCACGGCTTCTTCCAAGCCGTACTCGGCAACACCGCGTTTGCGTACTTCAATCCTCAGCAGCTTCTTAAGCTCAAAGGCTTGACAGAGTTCTATGCGACGGAATACGCCGCTCAGGCCTGCATGATGTTCGCCGTGATCGCCTCCTGGATCTCCCCGGCTTGGGTCGTCGCCCTTGAAGGACGTCCCTGGCAGAACCTTCAGCAGCCGGCAAGAGGCTTCTCCATTTGGCTCGGCACATTCTGCCTGAGCTTCGTCATTTACTTCATGACGATGCACAACCACATGGGCATCCTTTACTATCCGTGGCAGTACTTCACTTCTATCGCGCCTCCGTACTGGGAAGAATTTGCTCAGACCGTGTCCGCAAACTTCCACGTCGCCTGGATTATGTGCTGTACCGTCGTCGTTTGGTTCATGGAAGGCATCTGGGAACGCTATCCCTTCACAATGATCAAGACTCCTTGGCTGCGCAGACTGGCCCTTTTCTTCGGCATCATCGCCATCTCCTGGGCTCTGTGCTTCTTCTTCTGGTACATGCAGGAGCTGACCTGGGGCGAAGCAATTCGCGGTCACAGACGCGACGCAGCTCCCGACTGGCGCTGGCTGCACGTTGGCGAAACAGCGATCTTCTTCCTCGTTCCGGCGCTCTTCCTGCAGTTCTACTGCGGCAACTGGCCTCGTAAATTCAGCACCCCCGTCAACGTTCTGATTCGCTCCACGATCGTTCTGCTCGGCGGTATCGCGATTTACTGCCTGTACTACAAGTACGGTCATTTCTTCCTCGGAACACAGAAGGGCTTCTCTCACCCGCAGCAGTTCCCGATGATTCCGATGATTTGGCTCATCGACATCTGGCTCATCAACTGGTGGTTCATGGACGGTTGGCCGGGATGGAAGTTAACCATGCGCACAGCTGAAGAAGTGAAGCTGCTTGAAAAAGAAGTTGAAGAACGCGCTGTCTGGAGAGGCGACATGATCCCCGGTCTCGTATGCGGCATCGCCTGCGGTATCGCGTTCTACTTCGCAGTGGTCTGGGTACTGCCGATCTGCAGCAAGATCTTCACATTGGTCGATTAAATAAGAAAGGAACACATTATGAAACGACGTAACTTTATCCAGGGCTTAGCGCTCGGAGCAGGCGTTGGCACAGTCGGTGCCATGGGCGCATACTCCTACTCTCCGGCTCGTACCGCGTTCCTTCCCGATGTGAATCGCGGCACTGCAGACATCGGCGTATGCAAGTCTGTCAAAATCACCAATATTTCCGAAACCAGCTGGTTCGACAACAGTATCTTCATGCAGGACGTAACCGCTTCAGGCGGCCTGCTGGTGGACCAGTACACGTACAACTGGCCGCCGTTCGGCAACGGCAAAGGTCCGGGCAAAGGCACCTATGAAGAAGGCATGAAAAACATCGCTCCGTATCTGCCCAAAGATCTGGACAAAGCATGGGAAATCACTCGTGAACTGAGCGAACACGCGGACAATGCAGGCGGTTATTCCTGCCTCGTTGAAATTGAAGCGCTTGATGGTACAAAGACAAAGTATCTCTTTGACTGCGGCTGGAACTATCAGTGGATGGACCAGTGCTTCAAGCGCGAGGGCATTGACAAGATGCTCGCCAACAACGAGATCGCAGCCTTCATTTCCACGCACGAACACATGGACCATTACTTCGGATTCCCTGTTGTAGCTAAATACGGCCCCAACATCCCGGTCTATCGCCCGTCAACTTTCTATCCTTCCGGCAAGCACTACATGGCCAACTGCGGTCACGTCGGCAAGGTTACAGACGTTCCGAAGGGACTCCATAAGATCCAGGAAGGTGTCGCGCTTTATCAGTTCGAATGCCCGATTATCTTCAAGGTGTACGGCGAACTCTCGATGTACTGCAACGTGAAGGATGTCGGCCTGGTATCCATCACCGGATGCTGCCATCAGGGCATCATCCTCTTTGCGGACACGGCCTACAAAGAAATTGCCTATGAAAAAGACAAGTTCTACGGCCTCTACGGCGGTCTGCACATCTCGCCGTTCGATGACTGGGATCCGAAGTATGACGACCTTGTTATCGGTCTGAAGAAGTGGGAACTCGAGAAAGTCGGCTGCAACCACTGTACCGGCCTCATCACCGCCCAGAAGTTCGTGGACGCCGGCTATCCGGTTGTGCAGGGCACGGCTCGGTTCCGCTCCAAGACCACTAACTACTTAGGCAACGGAGACACCCTCGTCTTCCCGAGCTGATTGACTTAAACACCCGCCCCGCAGAGGGCGGGGAAAGAAAATAATATGCTGTTAGACTGCTTAATTCCAAGAGATCTTTCCCCTGCGTCGCAAAACGAAGGTTCGACGCTTCTTCACAACCTCTTCATGCAGATTCACCTTGAACGCAGAGTTGCAAGAAGTCTGGGATGGCGAGGTTTTTTACCTTCAAACGCCGGGAAGTTTTCCTGGACCATGAGGCTGGCAAACAGCGATCTTGTCTACGGTATTGTCTTCGACGGAGAAGAGTATGACGATGAGGCGATCGCATCCACATGCTCCTTATACGCCTTCCCTGTTGAAGACACTACCCTTTCATATCTGACCGAAGATATGAAAGCGCTTTACGAAAACGACGCCCATATTCCAAAGATTCGGGAACTTTCCAAATATGTCGAAGAATTCGAAGATTTCCGAGTCGGAACACTCAGCCTGATTTTCAGGCGTGACAAAGAAGGGTTTAATCTTTCCATGCGGACCGCAAAACGCAACCCGCGCTTTACCGAACGACCCATGCGTCCCGCACGCATGCTGTCAGCGCTTTTTGCCGCTCTGTACCATTCTTTTGCAGAAGTCTTCAAGACAGAAGGCCGGCTGCATGTCTTAAAGAGCCGAGCGGCACCGGATAGAAATAATTATTTCATCGAAGCCGAATTCGGGCTTTCCGTCTTTGAAGACGAAGAAGAGGATACCGGCTCAGACTTCATTTCTCTAAAAGCTCCTCCTCTGTCCCATCGGCCCGATGAGATTGATTTAGCCGAACAGCCTTTAATCCATATCCTTTGCGGATTTCTCGGTTCCGGCAAAACCACATTTCTTCAGAACTGGCTGAATTTTCTGCATACCCGTGAACGCTTTACCGGCGTGATTCAAAATGAATTCGGCGACATCGATCTGGACACCGCGCTGATCGGAGACGAAACCTGTGTAGAAGCACTCAATGACGGCTGCGTCTGCTGCTCTCTGTCGGACAGTCTTCGTCCCGGCATCCTACGCTTAATCGAAAGCACACCCGCAGATCAAATGATTCTTGAAACCACAGGACTTGCTAATCCTGATAACGTGGTGCACTCACTTGAAGAACTCTCCGACATTTGCAAGATTGGTCTCGTCGTCTCCGTCGCGGACGCTCCAAACCTGATTTCTCATCCGGAATACCTCGGCGATAAACTGAGAAAAGCCCAGATCGAACGAGCCGACGTGCTCGTAATCAGCAAAGCGGATTTGGTTTGTGACGATAGTCTTGAAGGCCTTGTTCACAGCCTTCGGGCAATGAATAAAAAAGCGCTCACCGTGATTTCCGCCAACGGAAACGCCAACTTCGCCGCGCTCGATCATTTCTTCAATCTCTGGATTGACAAAAAATACGGTCTCTTTACTTCGAGAAAACATAATCCCGGCGAAGACACCATGCTTCTCAGCAACGCGGGCTTTGCGATGAAACCGGGCGCGAGCGTCTATGAAACTTGTTCCGTCATGCTCGGCGAACCCGTGGAATTAGATCAAATAGAAACCATCATTCGGCAGTCCGGACGAAAGATTTTCCGAGCCAAAGGAATTGTTGACGTCCGCGAAAAAGGATGCTGCGAGGTTCAGTATACGGACGGGATGCTGACGGTAAGCGAAGCTCGAGAAGATTTACTCGCATGTGACCGCTGGCTTACTATTATTGGAAAAGGACTTAAGCCTCAGGCCGGTTCTACCGCGATAAGGAAACAAAAATGTCTCTGATCTATGCCGGCGGCTGGGTCATGATCCCGCTGCTTCTCATCTCTGTTATTGTGCTCGCGCTCATTATTGACCGCTCTCTGACACTGATCTGGAATCCGATGCCGGATAAGACTCAGCGCGAAAAAATCTCCGAAGCGGTTCGCTCTGGAAACAACGCTCAGGCCGCTGAAATCCTCCGCGAAACCGATTGGCTTAAATCCTACGCAAACGCGCTCCAAAGCGAAAAGAAAGCCGCTCTTTACGAAGGATACCTAACGGAAGCCGTCACCGATATAGCCGCGTTTTTAGAAAGGCGCTGCGCCCTTCTTGCCACATTAGGACGCGTCTCTCCGCTTCTCGGTCTGCTTGGCACGATCATCGGCATGATCCAGACTTTCGCAGTGGTCGCTCAGTCAAGAAGCGGCATCGACATGGAACTGCTCGCTGACGGAATTTGGCAGGCGCTCATCACGACCGCGACAGGCCTCATCATCGCTATTCTCGCAATTCTCTGCTACCGAGTCTTCTTATCGATCGAAGCTGAACGCTTGGATTTCTTCAATCGACTCTCCAACACAGCGATCCTTCTTAAGGAATCACAGGACTGAAGACGACAAGGAGGACTCTATGCTTCGAGTTAAACCGCAAGCGGACCAGGACGGTACAACAGATCTCACCTCTTTGATCGATGTTGTCTTCATTCTATTAATTTTCTTTATTCTCGCGGCTAGCTTCGCGGTCCATTCTATTGACTTTGATTTACCGGCAGCCCGCACTTCCAAAGCGCTTTCCGGACGCGTCGTTGAAATCAGACTCAACCGGGACGGAACATTTCTCTGTGACGGCGTTCCCACGAAAAAAGAAGAACTTGATGAACGGCTCGCCTCAATTATTATGCAGTTCAAAGCCAGACCCGGTCAGATCGTTCTGATGGCTGATCCAAAAGCGCCTGCGGGCGAGATGATTTATCTTGTGGACACAGTGCGTCAGCACGGCGGAGAAAAACTGCATGTTGCCACAGCTCCGAGGGCAGAAAAATGAATGAAACGGCAAGCGACACTCTGAAGATCGGTATCGCCTGCGCGATCGCCGTACATTGTTTCGGCCTCATATTTTTTCCTTCTCCCAAATATGAGACCGAAGATGTGCCGCTGAACGTCATTGTCAAACTGGAAACCTCTACAGCCGCTGCTTCCCCAAGCGGCGAATCCATCGGAATGGAATCACTCTCCGAAAACAATCTGACGGAAAAGAAAATTGCAGATAAGAAGCGTGAGATTTACCTACAGTACCTAGAGGACGTTTCACTCTGCATACATGCGAGACGATTTCTCATGCCGGATTCGGCAAGGCTTATCGGTATCGCACTCTACAAAATTCAGGTTGACGCCAACGGCGTATTTACACATACCTCGCTCTATAAGAGTTCCGGCTCATCTAAACTTGACGAGGCCGCGCTCTACGCGGTCAAGGCCTGCAGCGGACTCGTCAAAAGACCCCACTCCACAGGCGTAGAGCCGATGAATATTTATCAGGAAGTACGTTATCAGTACAAGCTTAAGTAATAAAGGCAGAGCGCCTGTGCACCCTGCCTCTTTATAGAGTTCCGAATTAGAACTTCGGGAATACGCCTTGTTCTTTCGGCGTCAATGTCTTTAAAACCTCAAGCCCTTCGGACTGCTTCGGTCCCATGATTGTGATATTGGATAAACGCTTTCCATTTCCGGCGACATAAGCCGTGCTCTTCATACGGGCATTTCGGGTGGTGTAAGCCATTTGGTAGGCATCCTGACCGGGAAGCTGGATCGGATTCATCGTGAATCTCATTCCTTGTTTTTTCAAATTGTCTGCCATTACCTGAATCGCTTCTTTTGGCTTCATATCGGATTTCATGATATTGAAGAGAATACCGACACCGGCTTTTTTGCTTGCGAGCAGATAAGTTTCAACTCCAGGCTGAGCCATATTGGCGGGAAGCTTTTGGCTTTCCCAATCGCCACTGAGCTCAATGGTAAAAGAAGGTGTGCTCAGTTGAGCCGCAAATGCACTTGGCATATACAGAGAGGCTGCAATAGCGCCAGCTCCGATGATTTGAATTAATTTTCTCCTAAGCATTTTTTCTCTCTGCAAAAAATAAAAAATATAAAAAAACGGAAGATAAGGAATAATAAAACTGGAAGAGCTTTAGGTAAAGCCGTCCTGGTTTTTGCAATGCTCGTCTTTATTAGCGGGCTAGGATAGAGTCAAGTGTGATTTTGACATTCTCATCGCCTACTTTGACCGGCTGACCACTGCTGCCTTCAAAGTTTCCGTTTGCGGGCATTGTCTGATTGGCTTTTCCTAAGCGCGCAGTCACCATAACTGTTTCATGCTGATCGAGCGTACCACCGCCCATGTCCATCGGCGGGAGCATTGTATTGTCCAGAGTGAAGTGAACCGGGAAGCTAAGCACTTTTATCTTCAGCTGCGCGATCGGCATTCTGCCTCCGCTAGCGGGACGAGCCGTCACATACAGGGTGTCCAGGCCGCCCATCTTCTCATGCAGCGCTTCAGAAATTTCCACTACGCCGGAAATGCGATGTGTCGGTTTTGTCGTTTCCTGCTTTGCAGGCACCGGACTCTGGCTGAGAGGCGCCGTACCGTTCTTAGTCATCTGGCTCATAAGAGGAATGTGATTTTCCATGTCTTCAGAAGCTGCGCCGAGACCCAGTGTGTTTTTAACCGGTCCGACAATATTGCCCAGATGGCGCGCTTCCTGAATGCTTGCGATCACACCGTCGCGACGTCCATCATTGGACGGCATGTTGTTCAGCAGGAACTCCCAATACATCACGGCTTTTCTGTAGTCGCCGTGGTTGAAGTAATCGGAACCGGCCATCATCAGAGCTTTCCAATTGGTCGGATCCTTCTTAAGGACCGCGTTGATCAGCTCCCAGGGACGGCCGCTCAGATCCTGACCCTGAACCATAGCGATCGCGTCTGCAAGGTCAGTCATCACGACAGGGTTTCCGGGAGCGATCTGATTGGCGCGCTCAAACGCACTGGCAGCCTCTCCGTAGTTCTTCATCGTGAGCATGCTGCGGCCGAGCATCATCCAGCCGTTGAGATCACCGGGATTTTCTCTGAGATGCGCCTTCAGTTTCTCAAGCGCAGAATTCATGTCATGCATTTCACCGGGCTGACGAATCATCTGACCGGTGGTGTAGTCCGCGACTCCTTCGTTGCGGCCTCCGTCAAGACGGAAATCGCCGATATGCTGCGTAGCCGCCCAGAGACTTGCGGCAAAAAGCGGAATCAAAAGGAAGAGTCCAATCGCCGTATATGTGCCGATCTTGGAATTTCCACTCTCAGCGAGCTGTTCCGGAACAGACTCTTCCAAAACACGACGCTCAAGCTCGGAGCGGCTCTCATCAAATTCATGCTGAGAAATCGCGCCGCGCGCTCTCTCATCTTCAAGCTCTTTGAACTGATCGCGATAGATGGACAGATTAACCTGCGGCAGCTCATCGGCATCCTTGTTCCGCTTGTTGTTCACAATCAGCGGAATCGCAATAATCAAAAGAAGGACCAGAGTCATACCGGCCGCAGAAAGAATAAAGGTCAGCATTAATGGTCTCCTTTTTTATTGATTTGACCTTTAAGCAAGGCCTCTGCCCGCTTGCGCTGCTCTTCAGTCAGCGGAACTGCTTTCTGTTTTTTGCGCTTTGCCAAAGTCCAGAATAATGCGGCAAGCGCAAGAACAAAGAAAAGCGCCGGTCCGCCCCACAGAAGCAGAGTGCTGAGCTTAAAGGGCGGGTTGTAAAGAACGAAATCTCCGTATCGATCAACCATGAAGTCAATAATCTGCTGATTGCTTTTGCCTTCAGCGATTTGTTTGACGACCTGTTTCTTTAAATCCATAGCCAGTTCAGCGTTGCTGTCCGCAATAGACTGGTTCTGACAGACCAGACAGCGCAGCTGCGAGGAGATTTCCGCAACACGCTTATTGGCGACCGGATCCAAAATTGTCGGTTTGACATCAGGAGCGGGCGTGCTCTGCTGGGCAAAGACGCAGGAAGCTGCGCTCACGACCAGCATCAGGGCAAGTAAAAACTTTCTAATCATTCTGCTTTAAGCTCCTTGATGAGAGGATGAATGGTCTTATCCCAGGCTTGCTGAGTGATCGGACCGATCTGTTTGTAGCGAATCACGCCTTTCTTATCGATCACGAAAGTCTCAGGCACGCCGTACACGCCGAACTCAATGCCGACTTCGCCGGTCGGATCCTTAATAGAAAAGTCATAGGGATCTCCGCCCTGACGAAGGAATCTCAAACCGTCAGCATCTTTGTCTTTGTAATCCAGACCGATGATCGGCACGATCTTCTGTCCGTCTTTTCCGATTTTGACCATGATGGGATGTTCCTGACGGCAGGAGCCGCACCAGGAGGACCAAACGTTCATAAGCCAAACCTTGCCCAGCATGTCCTGCTTGGTGACCTTCTTAGAAGGATCGTCCAATCTCGGCAGAGAAAATTCAGGTGCGGGTTTGCCGATCAGCGGAGAGGGAACTTCTCTCGGATCATGCTGAAGACCGACCATAAGGAAGCCGGCAAGCGCCAGAAAAATAACCAGCGGAATAATGTATTTCATTTTCATAATTCAATCCTGCCTTTATGCCTGTTTGGCGCGTCGCGAACGTGCGCGGTAACGTCTGTCCAAGATTGCGATCAGCGCGCCGAGCGACATAATCAGACAGCCCCACCAAATCCATGTGACGAAAGGTTTGTCATACACACGAACAACCCAAGCGCCTTCGGCGGTTTGTGCGCCCATGGAAACGTAAAGATCACCGGTAATGCTTGAGGAGATTGCCGCTTCAGTCATCGGCATTTCGCTCGAGAAATATTTGCGTTTCTGAGGACTCAGCTGCGCAACTTCTTTGTCGTTCTTGTAAACCGTAAACTGTCCTTCGTCAGCGAGGAAGTTAGGTCCGCGAATGCCGGTCTTGACGTCATTAAATTTGAAGACGTATTCGCCAACAGAAACATCGTGCCCCGGTGTCATCGTAACATCACGCTCCAGCGCGTAGGTCATGACCATTGCGGCACCGACAATGAAGACGCCGACGCCTAAATGAGCGATCGACATGCCCCACCAGGCGCGGGAAAGCTTAAACAGTTTGCCGAAGAAGTTTCCTTTGAAATTGCGAATACCCTCTCTCAGGCTTTCAATAAAGGTGAAGAGAACCCAGAAAGCGAGTGAGAGACCGATAAATGTCCAGGTGTGCCAGCCCAGAGCAAGAGGAATCGCCGCGCCGCAGACCAATGCTGCGATAAAGCACCATGCCACGCGTTTGACCAGATCTGTCACATTGGCGTCTTTCCAGCGTACCAGCGGTCCAACACCCATCAGCAAAATGACGGGGATCATGATCGGTCCGAAAACGGAATCAAAGTACGGAGGTCCGACAGAAATCTTGCCTGCGTTCAGCGCGTCGATGAATAACGGATAAAGCGTGCCGAGAAGAACAGCGGCCATCGCAACAACCAGAAGCACGTTGTTCACGAGCAGCATCGCTTCGCGTGAAAAGAGTTCAAAGGAACCGCCGGTGCCGACCTTCGGCGCTCTCCAAGCGAAAAGAAGAAGAGATCCGCCAATGACAAGAACAAGCAGTGCAAGAATAAAGAGACCGCGCTGCGGATCGGTTGCGAAAGCGTGCACGGATGTCAGCACACCGGAACGAACCAGGAAAGTTCCAAGCAGCGAAAGCGAGAATGTGATCAGCGCAAGCAGCACTGTCCAAATTTTGAAACTTCCGCGCTTTTCGGTAACCGCTAAAGAGTGAAGCAGAGCCGTCGCCGTCAGCCAAGGCATGAAAGAAGCGTTTTCAACCGGATCCCAGAACCACCATCCGCCCCAGCCGAGCTCGTAGTAAGCCCACCAGGAACCCAGGGCGATGCCGAGCGTCAGGAAAATCCAGGCGACGCTTGTCCAGGGACGCGTCCATCTTGCCCAAGCCGCGTCAAGTCTGCCGCCTAAAAGCGCTGCGACCGCGAAGGCAAAAGGAACAACCATACCGACATAACCCATATAAAGCAGCGGCGGATGGAATACCATACCCGGGTCCTGCAGCAGAGGATTCAGGTCGCGGCCTTCATGGGCGGCCGGGAAAAGACGAATAAACGGATCACTCGTCAAAAGCATAAAGAGTGTCAGACCAACAGATATGAGACCCATAACGCCGATGACGCGAGCCATGACTTCGTCAGGGAGACGACGCGAGAAGAGCGCGATCGCCAAGCCCCAAAGCGCAAGAAGAAGCGTCCATAAAAGGATTGAACCTTCGTGAGAGCCCCATGTCGCCGACAGCCGATAGAACCACGGCAGCATGCTGTTGGAATTGTTTGCGACGTTTATCACGGAAAAGTCGCTCACATAAAAACTCCAGCCAAGGCACAGGAAAGCGATCAGACAGAATAAAGCGTTGGCAAAAACCGCCGGGCGCGCAACATTAATCCAGCTTCTAACGCCGAACGCTGTGCCGGCAAGCGGCAGAATTCCCTGAATCATCGCGGCGATCAGCGCCAAAATCAGGGAAAAGTGTCCTAACTCCGGAATCATTTATTAGAGCTCCTTTTTTGCATTCTTGGCATGAGCTTTCTCATGCGCCTCTTTCACGGCTTTTTCAGCTTCCGGAGGCATATAGTTCTCGTCATGCTTGGCAAGCACCTGATCGGCAACAAAAGTACCATTCATCAGCTTGCCCTGCGCAACCACGCCTTTTCCTTCCTTAAACAGATCCGGCAGGCTGCCTTTGTAGGTCACAGGAACGCTGTGCGCGGTATCGGTCACTTCAAAACGTACGGTCACGCCGTCCTGCTGTCGAACCACCGAGCCCTCCTGAACAAAGCCGCCGATACGAAAAGCTCTGCCCTCGGGCGCCTCATGCGCCGCAACCTGCGACGGCGAGAAGAAGAACACAAGGTTTTCCTCAAACGCGTTCATAACCAATGCGACAGCAGCGCCGCAGATAACGACGCCTCCCGCGACCAAACTCAGACGTTTCTTCTGGCTCGAGTTCATAGATCTTCCTCCGACTGATGCGCTCTGGCTTCCATCAGCAGCTCTCTGGCTGCTTTCTGGCGGCGCCTGACTAAACCGACAATTTCACAGATAAAACAAAATAAAACCATGCCGTAGCTACCCCAGACATACTGTCCGTAACCTCCCATGGAGATAAAGGCTGAAATGCTTTCCCACTGTCCCATCAGAGTTCTCCTTTAATTGCGAGTTCCTGAGCCCATGGCTGGTTTTTATCCCGCTCCAAAATAATCGAGCGAAGACGGGCAAAGGTAACAGCGAATGTATAAAGCCAGAATCCTGCGACCATCAGCAAAAGCGCGGTAAGCATCATGGGATGAATCGAGGAGCCTAAAGAGGTGATCGACGCGCCCTGATGCAGCGTGTTCCACCACTGAACGGAAAAATAAACGATCGGTACGTTGATCACGCCGACGACGCCGATGACCGCGCAGGCCTTATCGGCACGGCGCCAATCGGGAATTGCGTTCTGCAGAGCAATGTAGCCGAGATAGAAAAAGAAGAGGATCAGAGCACTTGTGAGACGCGCGTCCCAAACCCAGTAGGCGCCCCATGTGGGACGGCCCCAAAGAGAACCTGTCCAGAGCGAAAGGAATGCCATCAGGCAGCCGGTCGGCGCTAAAGCCGCAGCAATCATCGGCCAAAGACGGTTCTGGGTAATCAGACCCAGCGCGCAGTACACCGCCATGACGACATAAAGCAGCATCGCCATCCAGGCGCACGCAACATGAATGTAAAGAATTCGGTACGAGTTGCCTTGTGTGGCATCCACCGGCGCAATAATGAAGCCGACGGTCAGCGCGGCCAGAATCACCATCAGCGCCAAAATAAAACACGGTTTCACCATTTTTCCGGCAAACACGTACATGCGCTCGGTTGTGAAAAGTGATAAGGGTTTAGTCATCTCAATACACTCTAAATTATCAATCTGATGCGATCCTCAGGGCTGCCGCAGTCGCAATCGGCATGACCACAAGCGAAAACAGCGTCAGCGCGCCGACGATAAGGAAATAAGCGGTCGCGGAAATTCCGACCGAGACTGCTTCAGCGGCACCCGCGCCGAAAATAAGAACCGGAACATAAAGCGGCAGAACCAGAAGAGATGTCAGAACACTGCCGCCTCTCAGGCCCAGCGTAAGCGCCGCGCCCACACTTCCGACCAAACTCAGAACCGGAGTTCCAATGAAAAGCGCGCTCATAAGTACCAAAGCCACGTCCGTTTCCAAGTCAAACATCAGCGCCAACAGACCGGAAATGACAGTCAGCGGGATACCGGTCGTCAGCCAGTGCGCGAAAACTTTGGCAATCACAATAATGGTCAGGGGTTCTCCCGAAAGCAGCATCTGCTCGAGCGTTCCGTCCGCATAGTCATTATTAAAGAGGCGCGGAAGAGACAGAAGCGCAGCCAAAAGAGCGGCGACCCAAACAACGCCGGGCGCGATCATGCGAAGCAGCTGCTGATCCGGACCGATGCCAAGCGGCACCAGCGTGACCACAACAATGAAAAAGAAAATCGTGTTCAGTACGTCCGACTTAAGTCGAAGTGCAAGTTTCAGGTCGCGTCGGACAATGGCGATAAATAACCTCAGCATGATCAAACCTCTTTACGGCCTTTGCCTATGGAGGCGTTCAGCCAACGTCCGCCTGTAAGATCGATCCGCTCGGATCGGTTTGCCGCGATCGGCACTTCTTGATGCGTCGTGAAAGCGACAATGCCGCCTTCGTTGACATGCTGAGCAATCAGATTGGCTAGATTGTCCACGGCCTTCACATCCAGAGCGGTAAAGGGTTCATCCAAAACCCAAAACGGCGCATGCCGGCTGACATAAAGACGCGCAAGCGCAACCCTTCTTCTCTGTCCCTGTGAAAGATGCCGAGTTAAATTGTTTTCAAAACCGGCAAGCCCGACTTTCTCCAGCGCCTCATCAGCCTGCTCCGCCGTAATGGGATGCTCTCCGATCTCGCAGTTCACCAGGAGATTTTCACGAGCGGTCAGCTCGTCCTTGACGCCGTTCAAATGACCGATATAAATCAGGTTCTGCCAGAACTCTTCCTTAAGTTTCAGAATCGCCTTCCCATTCCAAAGAATTTCGCCCTCCTGAGGCTGCATAAGTCCGACAAGCAGACGCAGAAGCGTCGTCTTTCCGGTTCCGTTCGGACCGGCGATCCTGACCAGAGTCCCTGCAGAGCAGCGGAAACTAAGCTTAGAAAATAAAAGCCGTTCCCCTCGGATGCAGCGAATACCTCTGAGCTCCAAATTGGAAGTGTCCTTGGGCATGAATGAAATGAGTTGAATACGGGTTAGGCTAAATTTTATGAATCCGCGATTAAACCAACCTTATGAGTACTAGAGCTAAAAGATCGATCCATTGGAGCTCAGAAGACCATGCTTCATACCTATTCCCAAAACGGTCTATCTTCTAACTTTATGTAACGGAATGCGTTACATTTAATTCCAGGCTTTTTATATAACTATATGATTAAAAAATAATTTTGCTTTTAAATGCCAACTATCAAATATAAGGTTAAACGCTTAGAATGGTGAACAGTTTTTATACGTGTGTATCTAAACCCTGCCTGCTTAAGGCAGCCCCTGCAACTAAAGAGAAGATGCTTCTATGACAGAAACTAATTATCAATTGATGCGGCGGCAAGGAGTCTCGAGACGCAGTTTCCTTAAATTCTGCTCTCTGACAGCCGCTTCCCTCGGGCTCGGAGCCAACGGCGCAGCGGACATCGCTCATGCGATGGAAACTAAACCCAGAACACCTGTGATCTGGCTTCATGGCCTCGAATGCACTTGCTGTACCGAATCCTTCATCCGTTCTTACCATCCGCTGACAAAAGACGTCATCCTTTCGATGATTTCTCTTGCTTACGACGACACCCTGATGGCTGCCGCCGGTGAACAGGACCATCAGGCCCTTGAAGATGTGATGAAAAAGTTCTACGGCAACTACATCCTTGCTGTTGAAGGTTCTCCCTGCCTTGGCGAAGACGGCATGTTCTGTCTGCCCGGCGGCAAACCCTTCCTCGAAAAACTCCTCCATGTCGCTAAAGGCGCTAAAGCCATTATCGCTTGGGGCTCCTGCTCTTCCTGGGGCTGCATCAACACGGCCAAACCGAATCCGACTAAGTCTGTCCCGATCACTGACGTGATCAAAGACAAACCGATCATCCGTGTTCCGGGCTGTCCCCCGATTCCTGAAGTCATGACGGGCGTGATCACTTACATGCTCACCTATGACCGTCTGCCTCCGGTGGATGCTCAGCTTCGTCCGAAGATGTTCTACGGCCAGCGCAACCACGATAAATGCTATCGCCGCGCGCACTTTGACGCCGGCCAGTTCGTTGAAAAATTCGACGATATGGGCGCCAAACTCGGCTACTGCCTCTACAAAGTCGGATGCAAGGGCCCGATCACATACAACTCCTGCTCTTCAATCCGCTGGAACGATATGCTCTCTTGGCCTGTTGAATCCGGCCATCCCTGCATCGCCTGTTCCGAAGACAACTTCTGGGATAAGGGCAGTTTCTATGCTCACGAACCGACTATCCTTCCGCCGAGCTGGGGTCTGGGTATCCAAGCCACAGCTGACAGAGTCGGCTTGGCCGCTTTGGGCGTCGTCGGCGCTGCCGTCGCAGTTCACGCCGCTGCCAGTGCGGTTGCTCGTGCCAAATCAAAAGAAGTCAACAAGGACATGGGAGTAAATGAATAATGGCAAACAAGAAAGTTGTTGTTGACCCGATCACCCGAATCGAAGGTCACTTACGTATGCAAGCCGTCCTCGATGAAAACAATGTCATTGTCGACGCAATGTCTACCGGCACAATGTGGCGCGGCCTCGAAGTTATTCTTAAAGGACGCGATCCGCGCGATGCATGGGCTTTCGTGGAACGTGTCTGCGGTGTCTGTACCGGCGTTCACGCCCTTTCTGCGGTTCGTGCGGTTGAAGACGCTCTCGGAATCAAGATTCCTAAGAACGCAAACATCATCCGCAACCTGATGAATGCGACCCTTTACGCTCAGGACCATCTGACACACTTCTATCAGCTTCACGGCCTTGACTGGATCGACGTTGTCAACGCTTTGAGCGCCGACCCGAAAAAGACCAGCGAACTGCAGCAGTCCATCTCCAGCCACGCACTTTCTTCTCCGGCTTACTTCAAAGAAGTTCAGGACCGTCTGAAGAAATTCGTTGCCAGCGGCCAGCTTGGTATCTTCGCTAACGCTTACTGGGGCAACCCCGCATACAAGCTTCCTCCGGAAGTGAACCTGCTCGGCGTAACCCACTATCTCGAAAGCTTGGACTTCCAGCGCGAGATCGTTAAAGTTCACGCGATCCTCGGCGGCAAGAACCCGCATCCGAACTATCTGGTCGGCGGTGTTCCCTGCCCGATTAATATGAACGACACCGGCGCCCAGGGCATCATGATCAACCAGGTCTGGATGAACTTCATGCGCGATGTGGCTAAGTCCACCATCAAATTCATCAATGAAGTCTATTACCCTGATTTGATGGCTATGGCCCACTACTACAGAGATTGGTTCAAGATCGGCGGCGGACTCTCCAATCAGAATCTGCTTTGCTACGGCGATTTCCCGCTGTATGCCAATGACCTCTCTGAAAAGAGCCTGCTCATGCCGAACGGCGCCATCATCGACGGCAAGCTCAACGAAATCCATCCGGTTGACCTTAAGGATCCGGAACAGATCAAGGAATTCGTTGATCACGCCTGGTACAAATATCCGCAGCCTGACGCCGGTCTGCATCCGTGGGACGGTATCACCGATCCGAACTTTGATCTCGGCAAAGCCGGTGTTGACTACGAAGGCACCAAGACCGACATCAAGTGGCTCGGTGCTGAAGGCCGCTACTCCTGGATTAAAGCTCCGCGCTGGAACGGTCACGCGATGGAAACCGGTCCTCTTGCACGTATGGTCGTCGCTTATGCGAAGGGCATGCCGCGTCAGAAAGACTTGGTTGATCAGGCGCTCAAGCAAGCCGGCGTTCCTGTCGAAGCCCTCTTCTCCACCCTCGGCCGTACGCTTGCCAGAGGCCTGGAATGCAGAATGGCTGCCGACATGATGCTCGAATTCATCAACGACCTCGAAGCCAACATTAAAGCGGGCGATGAAGTCGCTGCCGATATGAGCAAGTGGGAACCGAGCACATGGCCTCAGGGCGCCCTTAAAGGCGTCGGCCCGGCCGAAGCTCCCCGCGGTGCGCTTGGCCACTGGTGCGTCATTAAAGACGGCGTTATCGAAAACTGGCAGGCGGTTGTTCCCTCCACTTGGAACGCCAGCCCGCGTGATCCGAAGGGCCAGCTCGGCGCTTATGAAGCCGCTCTGCTCGGCACACCGGTTGGTATTCCTGACCAGCCGCTGGAAATCCTCCGTACGATCCACAGTTTTGACCCGTGCCTGGCCTGCGCCACACACGTTATGTCTAAAGACGGCGAAGAACTCTGTACAGTTCAAGTCCGTTAATTGGGAGGTTTTATGAAAATCTCGAAATGGTCTTACGAAATCGAAGAAGGCCCGATCGAGCCCGTATATGTGTATGAAGCTCCTGTACGCTTCTGGCATTGGGCCCAGTGTCTTGCCTTTTTCATGCTCGTAGTCACAGGATTCCTAATCGGCTGGCCGCCTATTCCGAACTATGCCGAGACATGGAATACTTACTTCTTCGGGCACATACTCCTCCTGCACTTTGTCTTCGGGATGCTTTTCTCCGTACTGATGCTCTACCGTATTTACTGGGCATTTGTCGGCAACAAGTATTCCCGCATGATCTTCCTGCTGCCCTTCTGGGACATGCAGTGGATCAAGGGCATCTTCGGAACGGCTTTCTATTACCTGTTCCTCAATAAGCACCCGAAAGAGTACGTGGGCCACAACCCGCTTGCTCAGACAGCAATGTGCTTAATGTATGTGCTTGGTTCTATCGCCATCATCATCACCGGTTTCGGTCTTTATGCCGAACAGTGGGGATGGGACACCGGCTGGATGAGCTGGTTCGGATGGGTTACTGCCTGGATGGGCGGCCCTCAGGTCGTTCGTACCACACACCATCTGCTGATGTACTACCTCTTGATCTTCCTCTGCGCTCACCTTTACATGAGCTTCCGTGAAGACATCATGGGCGGCGGTACTCAGGTCTCAACGATGATTAACGGCATTCGCTTCTTTAAGGAGCCGATTCCGCAGCCCGGCAACAATGTTGCCCCGGCTCAGAAGAAAGCCTAACCTTACAGCGATAGTGTTATGACAAACAAAAACGACCGTGTGAAGGATAATTCCATTCCGCTCCGCGGTCGTTTTCCGCGTTCCTCAAGAAGTGCTCCGCACCCCGGAGCCTTTCTTGAGTCACGTTTTTTAGAACCGCTCAATATCACACAGTCTCAGCTTGCCCTCGCCCTAGGCGTTTCCAGACGACGAATTAATGAGCTCATTGTAGGCAAGCGCTCCATTACAACAGATACCGCCATCCGGCTTGCCTGTTTCTTTAAAACGGAGCCTGAATTCTGGCTGATGCTGCAGATGCGCTGGGACCTTCATGTCGCGCTTGAAAAAGAAGCGGAAAAATCCTTTCAAATCAAAGAGAACAAAGAATCGGCGCATTAATGGATTCGGCATTTTTATCTTGTTTCCGACTGCCTAAAATCTTCCTTTTGACGCATTTCCTTAACGCTTCTTTTTTTAATTACCCTCCCATAAAGCTTTTCGAATTAATCCGTAAAAACACAGCTCAATTTAGTTACATTTTTAAATTCCTCGATACAAGGGTTTACACTACGTTCTGTCTGATTTCTCCTGAAAAGTAACCAGATCGGTGGCAGATTAAAGAGGATTACATGAACACAGTAAAAGACATCCCTTGTTTAGTTCTTGGCATCGGCAATATTCTCTGGGCCGACGAGGGTTTCGGCGTCAGAGCGGTTGAACAGTTCAACAGTAAATATGCGCTGACCGATGTCAATAATCTTGTTGCGGACGGCGGTACGCTCGGCATGTATTTGTTCGATCGAATCTGCCGCACAGAAAAGCTTCTGGTTTTTGACTGCTGCGACTTCCACGGTGCGCCGGGCGAACTGACCGTACTGCGCAATGACGACATCCGCATCTGGACCTCGACCAAAATTTCTCCGCATCAGGACGGAATGAATGATCTGCTCGCCGCGGCCATGCTTCGCGGATGCGAACCTAAAGAAATCGCCGTCGTCGGATTCCAGCCGGTTCTGCTTGACGACTACGGCGGATCCCTGTCTCAGAAAGCCAAAGATGTCATCCCTCAGGCGGTCGCAGACGGCTATCACATTCTTCGCGAATGGGGCGTCGGTGTACGCGAGCGCAGTGAAAACGAAACCGTCCCCGCTCTGATGGACGCCGAGTGTCTCAATATTAAAAATTATGAAGAAGGCAGACCGACTCCGGAGGAAGCCTGCCGTGAAGGCGATATTCGTTTTGCGCATCTGAATTTAAAACGGAGCGAATAATGTGCGTCGGAATTCCTATGCAAGTGAAATCTCTTCCCTCTGAAGGAAGAGCCGTCTGCGTCGGACGAGGTCAGACGGAAAATCTTGACGTCATGCTGCTCGGCAATGTCGAAGCGGGCGACTGGGTCCTTGCCTGGAACGGCATGGCCGTAAAAAAAATCACGCCCGAAAGAGCGGTACAGGTTGACAAAGCGCTTGACGCGGTGGAAGCCGCGATGAACGGAGGAACTCCGGATGTCAATGACGCATTTGCCGACATTGTCGCAAATACCGGAAAACTTCCTCCGCACCTGCAGAAACAACTGGAAGGGAACAAATAATGGAACTCTTTGCCGTTTCCCCAAAAATCGATTTATACAGCCACCCGCTTTATCTGCGGATGATCAATGAACACGGATTCGAAGCCTGCGACGCGGAAACGCTGCCGAACTTTTTAGAGAAGCCCGGTCTTTCCATGGTCGTCTTTGTCGAAGACCCCAACCGCATGAAAGAAACGATGGACGCGCTGGTCATCGGACCCGAACTTGCCAAATCCTGCGCGCTGATTGAGCATCGGGCGATCGTCGGACCTCCCAATGCACGCCGCATCGCCGTGAAATACGGTTTCAAGCGCTGGCCCGCGATGGTCTTTTTCCGCGACGGTAAATACCTCGGCGCGGTTGACGGTCTGCGCCTTTGGGCCGATCTGGTGAAAGAAACCGATGAAATCATTCACAGCGAACCCTCTTATCCGCCTTCCATCGGCATTCCCGTTCGTTCTATTTAACCATTTTGCTTTAAACCGTACAGAACTATGTCCATCAGTCCAATATCCATTCCTATCAATTTGGTCGGCCCGGGCTCTCAGCCCGATCGCTCTGTCGCGAACACAATCGGCGTGCCCGACACAGTTGACACCTTCAGCGCTCCGCTGACTCCGGAAATTGCCGATAAGGAAACCGCGATTAAATGCCGTCAGTTCTTTATCGATCTGTATGACGAAATGCGTCTGTGGAACACGGACAGCGGAGACGCCGGCCCTGCTTTCGCACTGAATCAGTTCGATACCCAGACGATCGGTCTTATCAATCAGATGCTTGGCGAAGGCGAAGTCTCGATCCGCATCACAATCCCCAATGACACGTTCGACGAAATCCGCATTCAGGAGTCCGTCTACGTAGGTGTTTGGCGCGTGCGTTATTTCCGCGAAGGAAGACCGATTGCCGATCAGGTTGAAGTGAGCGCGATTCCATCCTGTGTCGCAGAAGCCGCTTACGCCACAAGCAGACCCGGACTGCTTCCCGTCGAACCCGGTCCGGAAGCGATGAACAGTCCTGCGATTTTGGCGGAACTAAAGACCGCGCTCAAGGATTGGGCACCGGGCTCGCCTGCCTTTACCGTCAACCTCAGTCATCTTCCCATGTCGGCTGAAGACCATCAGGTCATTGACAAAGCGGTCGGAGAAGGCGCCGTCTACATCATTTCCAGAGGATTCGGCAACTGCAGAATCTCTTCTACCGATGTTCGTCATCTCTGGCGTGTTCAGTATCTGAACAACGCGCCGACGCGCCTCATGATTCTGAACACACTCGTCGTTTCAGGACTTCCTGAAGAGGCAATGGCAGCAAGCGAAGACTTGGAGGATTCCGTCGCTCGAATCAAAGAGCTCATTGAATGGGTCACTCAGAGCTGGGAACTTCCTGCTGTGGAGCTTCAGTCATGATGCACACTTTTGACGGAACTTTCCTCGGAGACAACTCCAAACTCAAGGACGACGACTGCCTTGAGTGCAAAGTCTGTCATTACGTCTACGACCCGAAAATCGGCGATATTGATCAGAACATCATGCCGGGAACACCGTTTTCTCAGCTGCCCGAGTACTGGAACTGTCCAGTATGCGGCTGCGAGAGAGATTTATTTTTAGTGGTACCCAAGAATTATGAACGAGACAAAGACTCCGGCTACTCCGCAAAATGAGGAGCCGTGGGAACCTAATCCGGCTTTGAGGCTGGAACGCGGATTTGAACGCATTTGGAAGACCCGCATGATGGGCCTGCCGATGCTTCATCCGCGTGTCCGAGTCCAGGCGGTCGGGTTCCGGCGCTGGAAGTATTTCTGGCTCGGAGTCATTGTCACCCCCTGGTGCATGAACCTGATCCTCAGCAAAGGACAGCCTTCAAAATGGAAGTCCGTTGCCGAGGGCAGAAGGCTGAACTATCCGTTTCCCGCGGGGCTCTATGACTTTATCTGCGTCCGCGACCGCATTCTCGGTGAATACCAAATGTGCTCACTCATGTCGCCGCTTGATGAAGTTGTCGCCGATCATGAAATGGCTGTCGAAATCGCCAAGTATTCGCTTGATGAGCTGATGAAGCCCGCGGGTGAGCCGGAGCTCGGAACGCCGATTCCGGCGTTTGAAAAGGAAACGGATCCGGAAGCGATTGAAAAAGTGGTCTCCGCGGCAATTGAGAGACCTATCTCTAGAAGGGCTTTTCTGAGCCCCCGAAAAAAAGAGGAGGAAGAATCATGAGTTTTTTGGGCTCTATGAAGTTTGTCCTTAAAGTTCGAGACCATCGCGTCACGGACGTTGAGATCAAACTGCCGAAAGAAATCAAAGTCGAAGATTTGGTTCGCGGCCGTTCTCCTCAGGAAGCCTTTGACATTTTCCAGACGATTTTTGCGCTTTGTCCCAACTCTCAGCTTGCCGCAGCGAAGCTTGCCTGCGCGGCCACGACGGACGAAGATCCGGATCAGGAGCTGATTGCCCAGTGCCGCTTTGCCAATCATTTAGAAATCATCCGAGAAGGGACTCTTTTTTTCACGATGCGCTGCGCGGGCCGCGACTTTCTGAGCACAAAATCTCAGTCGCTCATTAATGTTCGCGCTCTTTGTGAAGAGCTGAAAGAGCTGCCCTACAACAATCTTCGAGAACGCGAGAAACTCTGGGCTTCGCTTCGAAGCGAGGTGTCCTATCTGCTGCTTGACGGTTTTTCCAATGATTGGGAACAGGATCTTTACAACGGAACGATTGAAACGAAACCCGAGAGCCTATCCGGTTTCTTTGCCAAAATCTCAAAAACACAGCGTACAAAAGGCTGGTGCCCGGCTCCGCTTCTGACCAAAAGTCCGACTTTTATTCTGCAGGCGCTGAAAGAAAAAGGATGCTGGGATAAGGAGCCATGGAACATCGAAGTTGACGCACTGACCGGACCGGTTGCCCGCATGTCCCACAGACCGTCTGAGGCCGGTCTGCTCGCTCAGGACGGCAACACTAATTACACACGCATTGCCGCTCGATTTATGGAAGTACTGAGCGCCGCGGATTTGGTACGCATCCCATTTGAAACAGTCAGCGCGATCAGGCTGAGCAACGGAGCAGCCGCCTCCCTGGTTCAGAATTCACGCGGAATCCTTCTGCATACGGTAAGGCTCGAAGGCCGCGGAGCGGATGCGAAGATTAAGGACTACAGCATCCTCACTCCGACCGATATCAACGTCGTGCGCTCCAAATGGTTTAAACAGGCGCTCATGTCTCTGAAGTTTGATGACGCCGCCGCGCTTAAAGAGGCGGCCGAATTCACGATCCTTTCCTTTGATCCGTGTACCGCCTTTGAAGTCGAGGTGTGCCATGCATGAGATGTCGCTCGCACAAAGCATTGTCGAGATTGTTGAAAACACAGCCGAGGCCAACAACACCCGGAAGGTCTCAAAAGTCAAACTGATTGTCGGAGAGCTTGCCGGAGTGGAGATGCACGCTCTGATGCAGGGCCTCAAAATTGCCTCGCAAGAAACGCCTATGGAAGGCGCCGAGATTGAAATAGAACGCCCGCAGGGCACGGCCTGGTGCATGATGTGCCAAAAGACCGTACCTCTGCATCGACGCGGAGACGCTTGCCCCGAATGCGGAAGCTATCAGCTGTCGATCAACGGCGGAACGGAATTCAGAGTGTCCGAGCTTGAGCTTGGAGACGATGAATAATTTTTGCAGTTAACTTAATAAGGAGAGCCATTATGTGCGTAACCTGCGGATGCGGCGGAAAGAGTGCCAAGATTGAAGATTTAGACCATACTCATGATCACGGCGCCTGCCAGCATACTCATGAACATCCTCATGATGAAGACGGCCATCATCATCGCGACAATGACCAGCACCGCCATCACCACGATGCCGGCCACCACAAACACGGCGACGCTGGCCACCACCATCATCACGAATAATTTTATTTGGCGCTTCGGCGGCTTCTCAGCCGACCGAAGTGCCGTACTCTTGAAGCCAAACAAATGGAAAAAGTTAACGATCGTCTCGTCCAGCTCGAAATTGACGTACTGAACGCAAACGACAAAAAAGCTCAGCAGAACCGCGAGAAGTTTTTAAATAAACACATTCTTGCTCTGAATCTGGTATCAAGTCCCGGAAGCGGAAAAACCACGCTTCTTTGCAAAACAATTGAGCGTATTTCCAAAGACTTTAAACTCGCCGTTATTGAAGGCGATCAGCAGACACTCAACGACGCCGAACGCATTCGAGCGACCGGATGCCGCGCGATTCAAATCAACACCGGCGAAGGCTGCCATCTTGACGCGGAAATGATTGATGAAGCCTGCGAAAAGATCAAACCGGAAGATCGCTCTATTCTCTTTATCGAGAATGTCGGCAATCTCGTCTGCCCCGCCGCATTCGATCTCGGAGAAGACTGCAAAGTTGTCGTCCTTTCCGTTACCGAAGGTGAAGACAAACCCATCAAGTATCCGGACATGTTCGCGGCAAGCTCAGTGATGCTTCTGAACAAAATCGATCTGCTGCCGTATTTGGATTTTGACGTTGAAAAATGCAAGGAATATGCAAAGCGCGTCAATCCCGACATCGAGATTATCGAAGTGTCTGCCACTAAAGGCACCGGCATGAACGAATGGATCGGCTGGCTTAAAAACCGCTTCAGCCGTTTAGCCTGATCGGTGAATCGGGAGTTTTGTCCATGAGCAGGATAAGCGCGCGTCGTCTCAGGATCAACGGAACCGTCCAGGGAGTCGGGTTCAGGCCTTTTGTTTATGTTTTAGCAACTGACGAAAACCTGAACGGAACTGTCTTAAACGACGGTCAGGGCGTTGAAACTGTAGTGGAAGGCGAAGAGGCCTCCATCGCGCGCTTCATGAAGCGTCTTACGACAGAACTTCCGCCGCTTGCCAGTATCGAAACTATAGTTTCCGAAGAGATCGAACCGAGCGGCTTTACCGAATTTAAGATTCTCGAAAGCCACAGCAACGCGGTCAGCACCGTCATTCCCGCTGATGCGGCGGTTTGCAGAGCGTGCCTTTCCGAACTTACGGACAAGAACAATCGCCGCTATCGCTATCCTTTTATCAATTGCACGCACTGCGGGCCGCGCTACACCATCACAGCGCATCTTCCCTATGATCGGCCGCAGACGAGCATGAAAGATTTTCCGATGTGTTCGGACTGTCTTGAGGAATATACCGATCCTCTGGATCGAAGATTTCATGCCCAGCCGAACGCGTGTCCGGTCTGCGGACCTCACGTCACGTTGCTTGACAAAGCCGGGCTTCCGATCAATACCGATGATCCGCTCGCTGAAGTCATGAGACGGATTAAGGCCGGTGAAATTGCCGCAATCAAAGGTCTTGGCGGCTTTCATCTGGTTTGCGACGCAAAAAACGCTCAAGCGGTCTCTCGTCTTCGCGAACGCAAAAAGCGACCGAGCAAGCCCTTTGCCTTAATGGTTCAGAATACCGCGTCCGCGCGCAGAATCGCCGAGGTTTCCGAAGAAGCTCAGAAGCTTCTCGAGTCCTCTGTAGCGCCCATTGTGCTTCTGCCGAAGAAACCCGGCGCAGATGATCATTTAGTCGGTATCGCGCCGAATTTGACGCACATCGGCCTGATGCTTCCCTACACTCCGATTCACTGGCTGCTCTTTTTTGAAGCGGCCGATCGAAGCGAGGATCCGCTCTGGCATGAGAAACCCAACGATTTGACACTTGTTATGACGAGTGCGAACGCTGGCGGCGAACCGCTTGTAATCAGCAACGCCGAGGCGGTACGTCTGTTGGAAGGCATCTGTGACTGTTTCCTTGTACACAACCGCGACATCCTGATCCGCTGTGATGATTCGGTCGCGCAGGCCAAAGACAATGACGTTCAGTACATTCGCCGCGCCAGAGGTCTCGTTCCTCAGGCAATCGCACTCCCATTCTCAGGTCCGTCCGTCATTGCTGCAGGCGCGTGGTTAAAGAACACCGCGTGTCTGACAAAAGGCACTCATGCTTATTTGACGCAGCACATTGGTGACCTAGACAGAGTGAGCAACGACCGCACGCTTGAGAAAGCGATTCGGCATCTGTCGGAAGTTTTTGAGATCAGGCCCGACTATATTGCATGCGATCTTCATCCGGATTTTTATTCCACGGTGCTGGCAGAAAAGCTTGCCAATGAGTTTGATGTCGAACTCATTGCCGTACAGCACCATCATGCGCATATTGCCGCGGTGATGGCCGAACACGGGCTTAAAGAAGCGGTGCTGGGTCTCGCGCTTGACGGAGTCGGACTCGGCACTGACGGAAAATCCTGGGGCGGCGAGCTGCTGAAAGTTGATCCCCTGGGTTTTGAGCGCCTGAAGTCTCTATCGCCGATTCTTCTTCCCGGCGGCGACAAATGCGCGCGCGAGGGCTGGAGAATGGCCTACGCGCTGCTATGCCAAAACGGTTTGGCAGAAAATGCTAAACGACTCTTCCCGTTCAAAGGCGCTTCGATCATTGAGCGCATGCTTGCCTCGGACCTGCCGATTCCGGAGAGTTCCAGTTTAGGAAGGATTTTTGATACCGCTGCCGCTCTTACCGGTGTCAAGACCCATTCTTCCTATGAAGGAGAAGCACCGGTTCTTTTCCAAGCAGCCGGTTACGGGACAAAGGGACGCGTGCGCGAGGATCTGCTCGAATTCAGCGAGAGCGGCGTCAATTTTGTGCCGCTCCTATTAAATTTAACTCAATACAGTTCTGCGGCTGAAGCCTCGGCTGACTTCCATGAAACCGTCGCTTTCGCGCTCAGCCGACTAGCGCTGGCTGCCGCAGAAAAAAACAAGATTAGAAAAGTATGTTTATCAGGCGGATGCTGTCTGAATACCAGACTCAGCAGAAGCCTCAGAAATTATTTGGAAGAAGGCTCTCTCAGCGTTTATGAAGGGCTTCGCATTCCGCCCAATGACGGAGGCGTCTCTCTCGGTCAGGCTTATGCCGTGCTGATGAAGCTTCATTCGAATAGCGGAGTTTAGTTATGTGTTTAGCCATTCCTGTTCAGGTCAAAGAAATCATCGACGACGAGACCGCCGTTGTTGAAATCTCCGGTCTTAAAAAAACAATTTCCACCGCGCTGATTGACGATGTGAGAGTTGGCGACTACGTGATTCTTCATGTGGGATACGCGCTTCAGAAAATCGATCCGATTGAGGCGCAGAAAACGCTTGAACTTTTTGCGCAAGCCTCCCAACCTGCCTAAGGAACCGGATCGATGAAATACATTACCGAATACCGTGACACGGAACTTGCCAAAAAGATCATTAAGGACATTAAGGCGGAAGTACAAAGCGACAAAAGTTATCGCCTGATGGAATTCTGCGGCGGCCACACTCATGTCATCAGCCGCTATGGTTTGGAGGGCGTGCTTCCTGAGAACGTGCGAATGATTCACGGACCCGGTTGCCCCGTCTGCGTCATGCCAATCGGCCGAATTGATTCTGCTATTGAGCTTGCGCTGGAACACGGCGCGACGGTCTGCACCTATGCCGACTGTATGCGAGTACCGGCTTCCGGAGGTCTTTCCATGATGAAGGCCAAAGCTCAGGGCGGCGACATTCGCATGGTTTATTCCGCCTCTGACTGCCTGGAGATCGCAAGGGCCAATCCCGATAAAAACGTCGTTTTCTTTGCGATCGGCTTTGAAACCACAACGCCTGCGACAGCCGTTGTACTCAAGCAGGCAAAAGCCGAAGGCCTTAAGAACTTCTTTGTCTTCTGCAATCATGTTCTGACACCGGCTGCGATGAACCATATCCTGCAGAATGACGAAAAGGTTCATATTGACGGATTCGTCGGTCCTGCGCACGTTTCTACGATTATCGGCAGCGAACCCTATGAAACCTTTGCCCGGGACCATCATAAACCGGTGGTGATCGCAGGCTTTGAGCCCCTGGACATGCTGCAGTCGATTCTCATGCTGATCCGTCAGATTAACAAAGGTGAAGCCAAAGTCGAAAACGAATTTATTCGAGCCGTCAAACCTGAAGGCAACACCAAAGCGCTGAAGATGGTTCATGAAGTTTTTGCGCTCAGAGATTCTTTCGAATGGCGAGGATTAGGCAGCGTTCCGAATTCCGCACTGAAGCTTTCAGACGCCTATAGCGAGTTCGATGCGGAAAAGCGCTTCGGACTTAAATATCGTCGGGTTCCGGACAATAAAGCCTGCGAATGCGGCGCCATTTTACGCGGAGAGAAGCATCCCTCCGACTGCAGAGCGTTCGGCACCGTCTGCACACCGGAAAATCCGATCGGCTCCTGCATGGTTTCGAGTGAAGGGGCATGCGCCGCCTACTTCAACTATGGAAGACATAAACGCGCATAGACAGCGGAGAAGAGTATGACAAGCGAAAAGAAACACTATCAGCGTCCTGTGAATTTCAAGACCGGCAAAGTCGAAATGAATTTCGGTGCCGGCGGCAAAGCCAGCGCACAGCTGATTTCCGAACTGTTTGCGAAGTACTTCAGCAATGAATATCTTGATCAGGGTGACGACGGTGCCCGCCTTCCGTGCCCGGAGGGCGAACTTATCATGGCGACCGACTCTCACGTTGTGAGTCCCATCTTTTTTGCAGGCGGAGATATCGGCGCGCTGTCCGTGCACGGCACCGTCAATGACGTTGCGGTCTGCGGCGCTGTTCCGAAGTATCTGTCGGCCGGTTTTATTCTTGAGGAAGGCTTCCCCTTGTCGGATCTCAAGCGCATTGTTGAAAGCATGGCTGAAGCCGCTAGAGAAGCCGGCGTCTATATCGTGACCGGCGACACAAAGGTCGTGGAGCGAGGAAAAGCCGACGGCATCTATATCAACACCTGCGGTGTCGGGGTGCTTCCTAAAGGCGTTCGTCTTTCCGGCTCATTCTGTAAGCCCGGAGACGTGATCGCCATTTCCGGAGACATTGGCGATCATGGTGTCGCCGTTATGAGTCAGCGCGTCAATCTAGGCTTTGAGACCAATGTCGAGAGTGACTCAGCAAGTCTTAACCGTCTGACGGAAAAGCTCGTCAAAGGCGTTCCTTCTCTGCGCTGCATGCGAGATCCGACACGCGGCGGTCTGGGCACTACGCTCAATGAAATCGCTTCACAGTCCAATATCGGAATGGTACTGGAAGAAGACAGGATTCCGGTTAAGGAAAGCGTGGAAGCCGCCTGTGAATTTTTAGGGCTTGATCCGCTGTACGTCGCAAATGAAGGGAAATTGATCGCGATTTGCGCGGCTGAGGATGCAGAAAAGATGCTTGCCATCATGCGGGAGGATCCTTTAGGACAGAACGCTCAGCTGATCGGACGCTGTATTGAAGACGAAAATCACTTTGTGCAGATGGAAACCGGCTTTGGCGGTGTGCGTATGGTGGACTGGCTAACGGGTGAACAGCTGCCGAGAATCTGCTGATTGCCCATATTTACCTGAGTATATTGACGGAAGGCTCGGATCGATTTATCTTAGCATGGTTAATAAAGGAGAAATGTTTTGATACAGCCCCAGACAATCCTGTTAGTTGATGACCACTCACTCATCACAACCGCGCTCTCCGCACTTCTGAAAAGCATGTACCCGGGCGTTTCCATTCACGTCGGCGCCACTGCGAAGGAAGCATTGGAACTCGCCTCCAAGTATGGGGACTCCGCTGATCTCATGATTTTAGATTTAGGTCTGCCGGACTCTACCGGAACGGAACTTCTGGAAAGGCTGCTCCTTGAATACCCGGCACTGAAGATTTTGGTTCTTTCCGGCTTAGTTGACTCGGACAGTATTTTGAAAACACTGTCAGCGGGCGCAGCCGGTTTTATTCCGAAGTCTCTGGATGCGAATCTGCTCAAGGGTGCCGTGAACTTCGTTTTAGAAGGCGGTGTTTACATACCATCGAAGATACTGACACAGCAGCAGTCGATCGGTATGAGCCCGCAGCAACCGTCGGTCAATCCTTCCTCGACGGTACATCTGACCACTCGTCAGTGTCAGGTCTTAAAACTGCTGAGCCAGGGCGACTCGATTAAATCGATCTGCCGCAAACTTGATCTTTCCGAAGGCACCATTAAAACGCACGTCACTGCGATTTACCGTGCCTTTGACGCGAGAAACCGCACTGAAGCGCTGATTGCCGCAAGAAGGAACGGATTCAACGTGGAATAGAAGTCCTATAAGCAATATGCCGGCGCCATGCCGGCTTTTTTGTACCCTCTCTTCGATGCCTGAAAACTCAAGATAAGAAGCTCCGGGTTTTCAAAATTCATTACCGAAGGTGAGTCCTTACTTATTAAAACTTTTCAAGTTACAATTTTACGGACAGAGTCGACGGATTCAAGTTGTTTTGCGCATACAGATTTACGGGAATAAGCAAAAATAATGAAAGTTATCGACATTTCCATGACGGTTAACCGAAATACTCCGGTATTCGAAGGCGACACGCCGCTGTGTATCGATTATCTTTCGTTTGGCCAAATCAACACTTCCGAAATTAAGTTCACACCGCATGTGGGCACTCACGTCGATTTGCCGTATCACTTTGGCTACGAGCAGCCCGGCGCACAGAATTATTCCATCGAGACTTTTGTCGGTTTAGCGTATATTGCAGATGTCTCTCAGGCAGGAAAATTAATCAATATCCAAGATATGCCTGCTTCTGCTTTTAATTATCAGCGAATTCTACTGAAAACTAATCATCCTGAAGCCGGTATCTCAAAGGAACTTGCGAACAAACTGACCGGGCATGATGTCCGTTTGATCGGCATTTCCACCGCATCTATTGATCCGAAAGTTAGTATTCACTTTGAAGCTCACCATGCACTGCTTTCGCACGACATCTGCATTCTAGAAAACATCTGCCTGCAGGACGTCGAGGCCGGCCTTTACGAACTTCACGCAGTCCCGCTGAAATGGGAAGGCATCGAAGCATCACCGGTTCGTGCCTATCTTATTAAACGGTAAGCAAGTGTTTGCTCACTTATAAATAGAAATGCCCCGAAACTCGAGGCTCTTTTGCGAATTAAGCCTGAGGCTTCTCTTCTTCTACTTCAACAACCTCTTTGAAAAAACGGGGATGTTTTGCAGCCTTTTTCTTTGTGAGCTTGTCTTCCAGGAATTCTTTTTCCATTCTGATTTCATCAGCAACGATCTGGAGCTGACCGATCAAAGCGGATACATACTGCTCCTGCTCTTCGAGTCTTCTGATCTTTTTGCCAAGGCATTTGATCTTCTTGCCGCAGCCCTTCTTGTCATGCTTCTTGTCGTGTTTTCTATCCTTTTTGTCTTTCATCTTTATTTACTCCTTTATCTTGTGTTCCGATAATGCTTTTCAAATCTTTCTCGTATTGTTCCTCATCACGCTGTCTGCGCAATTGAGGAGTGAAACCGGGCTTAGTTAGGTATTCAACACCGTCAATGATGGGAGGCGGGGTTTTAACAGCCCTCTCTTCATGCGACAGTCTTTCCGTTGTCCCATACAGATTAGGCTGGAACGGATCAGGCGCCCAACTCATGACGAAGAAACAAAACGGGGGAAGTATAGCAAGAATAACCCACCATCCTGATAAGTTACAGTCATGGAGCCGTCTGATCATCACTAATATTGTAGGAATCGCCGTGAGCGCAGCGTATGCGGGCAGCAGGATTGGAAAGCTGGTGATCAGAAAATCCCCGAGCGCGCACAGGCTCATGAATATGGTTTGGAATATGAAAAAGCTCCATATTTCCTCACGACCGGCACGGCCGTGAAAGTTCACGATGCATTTCACCGCAAACAAATACCACCTAAATGCTCGTTTCATCCGCTCCACCACAATTTTGTCCTATGTTAAATATTCTTGGGAGAGCGAGGCCGTTAATCCGCCGCTTTTGGGAAATAAGAAAACAAGCATGACGAAAACAAACTCTCAGTCTTTATGATTATCCCGGCGTTGAGAGCTTTTTAAATTATTGTCTTGTGTACATGCTGAAGCATGTTTTATACCAATTTCGGTATCAAGTCCTCATGTGTAAGCCTTACTTCTAAACATCGTCCTATTTCTTTGTTAGACCACGGAAGCCTGTAGTACGAGTACGAGCTTTTTGAGGAGTATGCCGGGCGGGTTTGGCCGCTTCCAACGTTCTGAAAGACCCGGTTCACGTTACTTCTGCGCCAACCGTTACCGGCCCTTTTCCAACAATCTTCAGAGAACGTCCGCAGCCAAGCCTATAGGCAGAAGATGATTCTAAATATCAAAAATAATCGCCTCTCTTGGAGGCGATTATTTACAGGTATTTCAGATGTTCAAGGGCCGACTTTCAGCCCTTTTCACAGAAACTGAAAAGAATTACGGAACCATGTCAGTAATTTCATCTTTGCGGACCTTCTTCATCAGATCTTCGCGCTTGACACCAAGATAAAGCGCAATCGCCGCAGAAACAAACACGGACGAATAAACGCCAAGAAGAATACCAATGGTCAGCGCAAGCGCAAAATAATGCAGCGCAGGACCGCCGAAGAAGAACATGGAAAGAGTCACCATCAGCGTGGACGAGTGCGTAATGACCGTACGGGAAATCGTCTGCGTAATCGCAGTATTGACGATTTCTACCGGAGTCCCCTTTCTGATCTTGCGGAAACATTCTCGACAGCGGTCGAAAATAATCACGGACTCGTTAACCGAGTATCCGAGTACCGCCAGAACCGCCGCCAATACCGGTAGCGAGAACTCCCACTGAAACAGTGAGAACACGCCAAGGACCAGAAAGACGTCGTGCATGTTGGCGATAATGGCCGCAACCGCGAACTTCCATTCAAAGCGGAAGGCCAAATAAACCATAATGCCGACAATCACTAACAGCAGGGCTGTCAGACCGTCCGTCGCCAGCTCTTCGCCAACCTGCGGTCCGACGAACTCAGTTCGGCGCAGCTGCGCATCAGGTTCGCTCTTGTGAATTACGTTCATAACCTCTTCGCTCATCTGAGCAGAGGTTTTCCCGTTCTTCAAAGGCAGACGAATCTGCGCGTCCCGAGCCGTTCCGAAGTTCACGACCTGTACTTCTCCTCCGGTAGCCTTTTCTAATTCCACACGCAGCTCCTGAACAGGCACTGCGTTCGGATAGTTGACCTCCATTACGAGACCGCCGGTGAACTCAATCGAGAAAGCTAAGCCGCGTACAACAAGCAAACCAATCGCGATAAAGAAGGAAATAAACGAGATCGCGTTCAGAATCTTGGAATACTTCATGAACGGGATCGTTTTGTGGATTCTAAATAGTTCCATAGTTATGCTCCTTTTGCCTTAGGTGCGTCGGCATCAGGCCGCCAAACTTGTCCGATTGAAAGAGATGTGAGCTTTCTGCGGCGTCCGTAGTACAGGTTCACAATAGCTCTGGAAACCATGACGGATGTAAAGATAGAGGTCATGATGCCCAAACAGTGAACCACAGCGAAGCCTCGTACCGGGCCGGAACCGAAAATCAGAAGCGCGATACCCGCGATTAAGCTGGTGATGTTGGAGTCCAAAATCGTGTTGAACGCCATTCCGTAGCCCTCGCTGATCGCCTGCTGAGGCGTTCGCCCTATTCGGAGCTCTTCACGAATACGTTCGTTAATCAGAACGTTCGCGTCCACCGCCATACCAAGCGTCAGCGCCATAGCGGCAATACCCGGAAGCGTCAGTGTCGCCTGCAGCATGGACAGAATCGCGACCAGAAGCAGAAGGTTGCAGGTCAGAGAGATCGCGGAGATCAAGCCGAAGAGTCGGTAGTAAATGACCATGAAGACAGACACGGCAATGAAGCCCCACAGAGTGGAACGGAAGCCCGCCTTAATGTTTTCCGCACCCAGGCTCGGGCCGACCAGACGTTCTTCAATAATTTCCATCGGAGCGGCAAGAGAACCGGCTCTTAAAAGCAGCGCGGTATCAGTTGCTTCAATCGTAGTCATACGACCGGAAATCTGAACGCGGCCGCCGCCGATTTCCTGACGAATTACTGGAGCTGTCACAACTTCGCCCTTACCTTTTTCAAAAAGGATAATCGCCATGCGCTTGCCAACGTTCTCACGTGTCACGTCTTTGAAAATGCGTGCGCCCTTGTTGTCCAGAGTCAGGTTAACCGTCGGTTCCTGAGTCTGGTTGTCAAAACCGGGCTGCGCGTCATTCAGGTTATCGCCGGTCAGAACGACCTGACGTTTAACTAAAATGTCGCGGCCTTCACGATCTTTATAACGCTCAGTTCCGAAAGGAACCGTACCCTGCGCAAGCTGAGCAAGCGCTTCGGGACTGTCGTCCACCATTCTGACTTCAAGCGTTGCTGTGCGGCCGAGAATGTCTTTAGCCTTAGCGGTATCCTGTACGCCCGGAAGCTGAACAACAATACGGTCGGCACCCTGCTGCGCGATCACGGGTTCAGCTACGCCAAGCTCATTGATTCGGTTGTGCAGTGTCGCGACGTTCTGCTTCAGCGCATACTCCTGTACATCCTGCATAGCTTTCTGGGACATCGCGCCGATGATCATGTATTTGCCCGCCTGTTCGGACTTGGCAAACGTCAAATCAGACTGGCGGTTTCTCAGAATATCAAGCGCATTGTCTTCGTCTTCGGCATTGCGGAAAGAAATCTCAAGCGTGTCACCGACTCGATTGATACCGGTATGACGAATCTTCTTATCACGAAGGACAGTCCTGACTTCGCCTGAGGCAGCTTCGATTCTCTTTGTGACAGCCGCCTTCATGTCCACAGCGAGCAAAAAGTGCACGCCGCCGCGAAGGTCAAGACCGAGGTACATCGGCAGAGCGTTAAGGCTCAGCAGCCACTGCGGCGTATTCGGTACAAGATTCAGCGCGACCACATAAGCGGGATCGGCCGGATCGGGATTCAGAAGCTTTTCAATGATGTCACGGGAGCGAAGCTGAAGATCGCCTTCGGTCGGAGCAAAGCGAACGCGGATGGAATTCTGCTGAGCGCCCTGCTCAAAGAAAACACCGTTCGGCTCAATTTTCGCCGCCTTCAGAGCATCTTCAACACTCTTCAGAGTGTTTTCAGTAACTTTTGTCGTTGCTTTTCCGGGACTAACCTGAACTGCGGGCGACTCACCATAGAAATTCGGCAGCGTATAGATCGCAGCGATCGCGAGCACAACCACAATCAGAATATATTTCCAGAGTGGGTATCGATTCATAACTATTTTTGGCGGTTCTCTCGCCTATCTCGTTAAAACTACAAAACGACCGTCCCCTTTCCAGAGACGGCCGTGACATATCCGTTAGGCGCGGAAATTAAAACTTAACCGTTCCTTTGGGAAGAACTGCCTGAATGGCCAGACGCTGGAACGTAATCGCAACCGGCTTGTCTTCAACCTGGGCAATCTGAAGATTGATGTAGTTCTCATCGGCAGCAAGAATCTTGCCGCAGATACCGCCCGCTGTAATGACTTCGTCTCCGACAGTCAAAGCGTCAATCATCTTCTTGTGCTCTTTCTGGCGTTTCTGCTGCGGTCTGATCAAAAGGAACCAGAACACGGCAAAGATCAGAATCATGATGCCGAAAGAGGACGCCATGCTTTCAAGGCCTCCGGGTGCCGCAGCCGCGCCGCCGGCAGCCTGAGCGTATGCTTCAGAAATAAACAATTTAATACTCCAATGTTAAATCACAAATATGCGGGATTTGTTTTATATAAATCTAACTAATTATAGAGGACTTAGTTAATTTGAATATGAAGAAAATTCCTAACCGACTCCTCTGGCTCGATCTCTGTAGAACTGCTCACGCCACTGTGTAAAGCGGCCTTCATCAAGCGCCTCACGAATCTCTTTCATCAGATTGAGATAGTAGTGCAGATTATGAATCGTATTGAGTCGGGCACCAAGAATTTCATTGACCTTCTGCAGATGATGCAGATAGGCTCGGGAGAAATTGCGGCAGCAGTAGCAGTCGCAGGTCTCGTCAAGCGGACGCAGATCATGCTTGTATTTGGCGTTGCGAAGCTTCACATCGCCGTAGCGTGTGAATAGCCAGCCGTTGCGGGCGTTGCGGGTCGGCATGACGCAGTCAAACATGTCGATACCGCGGCTGACGCCTTCCACTAAATCTTCCGGTGTGCCGACACCCATCAGATAACGAGGTCTGTCCTCCGGCATGATTCCGCTCATATGATCGAGAATCTTGATCATTTCTTCTTTCGGCTCGCCGACAGAAAGACCTCCGATCGCATAGCCGTCAAAACCGATGTCCTTCAGCCCGGCGAGAGACTCGTCACGAAGATTTTGGAACATCCCGCCCTGAACAATGCCAAAGAGCGCATTCGGGTTTTCAAGACGATCAAACGCTTCTCTGGAACGCTTTGCCCACCTCAGAGACAGCCGCATGGAATCTGCGGCCTGCTTTTCCGTCGCGGGTACGCCGTTGATCTCGTACGGCGTGCATTCGTCAAAAATCATAGCGATGTCCGAATTCAGCACCTTCTGAATTTCCATCGAAACTTCAGGTGTGAGGAACAATCTTTCGCCGTTGATCGGAGAGGCAAAACGTACGCCTTCTTCCGTAATCTTTCTCAGTTTCCCAAGAGAGAAGACCTGGAAGCCTCCGGAGTCGGTAAGAATGGGTTTGTCCCAGCCCATAAAACCGTGAAGACCGCCATGCTCGGCGATAACATCCAGTCCCGGACGAAGCCAAAGATGAAAGGTGTTGCCCAAAAGAATCTGGGTGCCGATTTCATTGAGCTCAAGAGGGCTCATCGCTTTAACAGTACCGTATGTTCCGACGGGCATGAACACAGGGGTCTGAACGACGCCGTGGTTCAAATGGATTTCCGCTCTGCGCGCAGACCCTTCTTTTTTATGAAGTTTAAAAGTCAGACTCATGAGTTAGCCTTTTTTTCGAGAAAACATGCATCCCCGTAGCTGAAGAATCTGTACTTTTCTTCAACGGCATGTTTGTAAGCGTTAAGAATTTCGTCTCTACCGCAAAGGGCACTGACGAGCATAACCAATGTTGATTTAGGAAGATGGAAGTTCGTGACCATGGCGTCACAAACTTTGAATTCATATCCGGGCGTAATAAAGAGTCGGGTTTCCGCTGCTCCCGGAACCACTTTGCCTTCCGGATTTGAAGAAGCGCTCGCTTCAACGGTACGAAGACTCGTTGTTCCGACACAAATGACTCTTCTGCCTTCTTCTTTTGCCTTGTTGATTTTGCGGGCGGTCTCCTCAGGTATCGTGTACCACTCGGAGTGCATCACGTGTTCGGACAGATTCTCTACGCGCACCGGCTGGAAAGTTCCGGCACCGACGTGAAGCGTGACAAAAACTTCTTCACAGCCTTTATCCCGAATCTGCTGCAGAAGCTCTTCCGTAAAGTGCAGTCCGGCCGTCGGCGCGGCTACCGCGCCGGGATGGCTTGCGTAAACCGTTTGATAACGCGTTTCATCGGACTTCTCAGCCGCATGCTGAATGTAGGGAGGAAGCGGAACTTTGCCGTATTCATCCAGAACTTCAAGGACCGGACGTTCATAGCGAAGCTTAAAGAACTCTCCTTCTCGGCCGAGAACTTCTGCAACCGCAGGCTCACCGCCTTCCGGATGGTCAAAGTAAAGAATAGTTCCGGGCTTTGCAGGCTTGCTCGAGCGCATCATGGAGATAGCTTCGTGCGTACCGATCACACGTTCGGTCATGGCTTCAAAAAAGCCGCCGGTTTGTTTGCGGCCGGTGAGCCGGGCTTTAATAACTTTGGTGTCGTTAAAAATAAGAACGTCTCCGGCACGAACCAAGTTCAGAAGATCTCTGAAAATAAGGTCTTCAAGGCTACCGTCGGGCCGCACGTGAAGCAGTCGCGAGGAAGCTCGATCTTTCAGCGGAAATTGCGCAATCAGGCTTTCCGGGAGTTCAAAATCAAAATCAGATAAATGCTGTTCTTTTTCGTTCATGGCTTTACCGGCCCTGAGAAAATCGGCCCATTGGGCCGTATGGTTAAAGACTATGCGGTTTGCCCGGAGGCTCATCGACATAAGTCACTTCAAGAATATCGAGCTTTTTAACACCTTTTGGCGTCGGAAGGAGAACCGTATCGCCTTCAAAGTGTTTCAAAAAGACACGAGCGATCGGAGAAATCCAGGATACGTCACCGACCGAACCGTCCGCTTCGTCAATTCCGACGATGCGGATTTTAGACTCCTCGCCCTGTTCATTGGCGAATAACACGGTCGCGCCGAAAAAAATCTGATCTGTCGGCGGCCGATTCGCGATGTCGATGACTTCGCTGTTTTCAATACGTTTATTAAGAAAACGAATTCTGCGGTCGATTTCGCGCAGACGCTTTTTGCCGTAAAGGTAATCTCCGTTTTCGCTTCTATCGCCGTTTGACGCAGCCCACGCAACGACCTGAACCGTTTCCGGACGTTCCACCAGAACAAGATTTTTACGTTCGGCTAAAAGCCTGTTGTAACAGGCGCGCGTCATGTAATTCTTGGTTCCTTTGATTTCAGGTATCTTGACTTCCTCTTCGTCGTAGTCTTCTTCGTCTTCGGCTTTAAATTCGAGATCTTCGCTCATTTGTCTTCCCCTATAAGTTCAAAAGACCGCAAAAAGCGGCCTTCCGAACCTATTTGGTTATTTTAAGGCTTTGGCGCCTGATCAGGGCCTTCCGGCTTATCTTCAGGCTTGGCGTCTTCAGCTTTGGGCGCCGCCTGCTCCGTCTGAGGCGTCTCGTCAGCTTCCGGCTTCGAATCCTGAGCCTCTGCGGCATTCTCCTCTGCGGCCGGTGCGCTCACCTGAGCTTCAGGAGCAGCGTCAGCGACCTTTTTCTTCTTGGAGAGCTGCTTCGGAGGACGCGGATCCTTGCCTTCCATAATGTCATCAATCTGATCGGAATCGATCGTTTCCCATTCAAGCAAGGCATGCGCCATCTTGTGCATTTCTTCCTGATGTTCTTCGATCAGTTTGCGCGCGATTGCGTACTGTTCGTCAATAATACGGCGAACTTCCGCATCCACATTGCGCATTGTCTCTTCAGAAATATGCTTTGTCTGCGTGACGGAGCGGCCGAGGAAGACTTCATTCTCGTTTTCGCCGTAGACCATGGGGCCGAGCTTATCGCTCATACCGTAGCGCATAACCATGTCGCGCGCCATCTGAGTTGCGCGTTCAAAGTCGTTGGAAGCGCCTGTGGTCATCTGATTCATAAACACTTCCTCAGCGATACGGCCGCCAAAGAGAATCGCAATGCGAGTCAGAAGATACTGTCTGTCATAAGAATAATGATCTTCTGCGGGCAGCTGCATCGTCAGACCAAGCGCACGGCCGCGAGGAATAATCGTAACCTTATGAACGGGGTCGCTCTTAGGCATCAGACGCGCAACCAATGCGTGGCCGGATTCGTGATAGGCCGTATTCTTGCGCTCGTTCTCATCCATGACCATGCCTTTTCTTTCGGCACCCATCATGATCTTGTCCTTAGCGCGTTCGAAGTCTTCCATCGCGACCACACGGCCGTTTCTGCGAGCGGCAAAAAGCGCCGCTTCGTTCACGAGATTGGCCAAATCGGCTCCGGAGAATCCGGGCGTACCTCTCGCAAGGATCGCTTCGTCCACATCGGCACCCACCGGGATCTTGCGCATGTGAACTTTGAGAATCTGTTCACGGCCGCGGATATCGGGCAGCGGAACCACAACCTGACGGTCAAAACGGCCGGGACGCAGCAGCGCCGGGTCAAGAACGTCCGGACGGTTGGTCGCAGCAATGACGATAACGCTGGAATTGGTATCGAAACCGTCCATCTCCACGAGCATCTGATTCAGAGTCTGCTCACGTTCGTCGTTGCCGCCGCCGAGACCGGCGCCGCGCTGACGACCCACAGCATCAATTTCATCAATGAAGATAATGCAGGGAGAATTCTTCTTCGCGTTCTCGAACATGTCGCGAACACGAGCCGCACCAACACCGACGAACATTTCTACGAAGTCGGAACCGGAAATGGTAAAGAACGGAACCTTCGCTTCGCCTGCAATCGCTTTGGCGAGCAGCGTCTTACCGGTACCCGGAGAGCCGACAAGCAGAACGCCGCGGGGAATGCGTCCGCCAAGGCGCTGATATTTGGTCGGGTCTTTCAGATAATCGACCATTTCGGAGACTTCTTCTTTAGCCTCGTCACAGCCGGCGACATCCGCAAATGTGATGTTGTTATTGGAGCTGTCAAGCATTCTGGCTTTGGATTTGCCAAAACTGAAGGCGCCGCCTTTGCCGCCGCCCTGCATCTGACGCATGAAGAAAATCCAAACACCGATGAGGAGAATCATCGGGAACCAGGAGATGAAGATAGAAGCAAGGAAGCTCTGCTCTTCGTCCGGCTGACCGTAAACCTGAACACCCGCCTTGCGGAGATCTTCAACCATCCAAAGATCGCCGGGCGCGGTAATCTTATAAGTCGCGCCTTCCGTCGGCGTGACAGTAAGGGTTCTGCCCTGAACATCAACGCGCTTGATTTTGCCTTCCTTAGCCTGGTCCATGAATTGGGTGTAGCTCGTGGAAGGTTCCGCAGTCGCGATCTTCTTAGCCCCGTCGAATTGTTTAAACACAGTAAACAAAACCAGAGCAATAACGATCCAGACAGCAACTTTGGCAAATAAATTATTTTTATTCAAAATATTATCCCTTTCGGCTTATCGCCGCTGCAAATGATCGGTTTCTAAAATATGACTGTTGTGACAGATCAAAGCACATAAGTGTCTCAACACAATACCAAAAACTTAAAAAGATTACAGTTCACACGGCCCTGTTTTTCCAATTGTTAACATTATGAAGATTCGAAGTGACTGAAACACGGTTTTTCACTCACTTCGGGATTCATCAGCATGCTAATCAATATTTGACGGATACCCCTTCAAGCGCGGAACATTCTTCTAACTTAGTGATGATGTCCCAACTCGGAGATATCTTCATCGGAAGCTTTGTGCAAAGCAGCTTGCCCGGGAACACGAATTCCATTTCGATCGGTACCGCGAACTCCTGATTCTTGATTGAATTATTCAGAATAATCTGCTGAATTCCTTCAAGCTCCGCGGGATCAGCATCTGGTCTGATGCGCATTTTGACTTTTGCGCCGTTTTCTTTTCTCAGCTCATAGAGCGGCGCAAATTCGCCGGCGGAAACCCAATCTTTATTCGTCTTCTTGCTATGGCCTCTCTTAATCGAAACCACCACAATTTCACCTTTGGGAATGGTCTTGATTTTCTCAAGATTTCGCTCGTAGTACTCCAGATTGATTCGGTAATCCTCAACCTTTTCTCCTGCTTCAAGGTGCAGCTGGACAAAATATTTGCCGTCCTTACTCTGACGCTTTTCACAGCCGGCGTAAATACCCGCGACCCGGAAGTCGCCAAATCCCTCCGGCGCCGCATCCAGGAGCGATGCGCCGTAATACCTGCTCAGCTCTTTCTTGTAGACATGACTCGGATGACTTGAGAAATACATTCCCATGACGGAAAACTCTTTCTCAAGCGTACTGCGTTCGCTCCAGGGCGTCACCTCAATCATTTCAACACACTGTTCCTCTTCTTCTCCGAACAGAGAGAACTGGTTGGAGGAACTTTCCGACTGCTGAGCTGCCTGAATAACTAAATCGACGTTATCAAACCATTTGCGGCGGTTTGGATCAATCGAATCAAAGACGCCCGCAAGAGAAAACGCCTGCAGGACTTTCTTGGTGATCGCAGAGGTGCCGACTCGTTTAGCGAGATCATACATATCTTTAAACGGACCATTTTCGCTGCGCTCTTTCACAATCGCGTCCGCAGGGCCCTGACCGATCCCCTTCAGAGCGCCGAAGCCTAAACGAATCACTTTGGTTTTCGGACTAGTGAAATTAAATTCGCTGCCGTTGATATCGGGACCTAAGATTTCCACACCATGCTTGGCGGCATCCGAAAGGATCGTACGCATCTTCGTCGCGTCCGTCATGACTTCGGTCAGGGACGAGGCAAGGAACTCCGCAGGATAGTAATTCTTGAGCCAAGCGGTTTTATAAGCGACATAAGAGTAAGCCGCGGCATGAGATTTATTAAATCCGTAGCCTGCAAACTTTCTCATCAATTCGAACAAATGCGTCGCAACTTCTTCGGTGACGCCGTTCTTTGCGGCGCCCTCAATAAAGACTTTGCTTTGGCGCTCCATTTCCGCGACGTCTTTCTTACCCATGGCTCGGCGCAGAATATCCGCGCCGCCAAGTGAGTATCCTCCGATTTTCTGCGCGACCAGCATGACCTGTTCCTGATAGACCATAATGCCGGAGGTTTCTTCCAAAATCGGAATTAAGCGGTCATCCGCGTATTCGGCTTTCTTTTTCCCGTCTCGAATATCAATAAAGTCATCAATCAGGTCCATCGGGCCCGGACGATACAGCGCGTTCAAAGCGATCAAGTCGGAAATCTTTGTCGGTACCGCGCGAATCAGCAGCTGACGCATACCGGTCGATTCAAACTGGAAGACCGCAACGGTATCGCCCTTCTGGAAAATATTCCGGTAGGTCGCTTCGTCGTCGCACTCCATATGTTCAATATCCGGACGGCTGCCGGTATTGGCTTCAATATAGTCAAGCGCGCGTTCAATGATCGTGAGTGTGGTAAGACCCAGGAAGTCGAACTTCACCAGGCCCACCGCTTCAACGTCTTTTTTATCGTACTGACTGATTACGTTCTCAGGGAGCATCCCGGCCGCATACAGCGGACAGAAATCAACGAGCTTTCCGGGCGCGATCAGCACGCCGCCCGCATGAATGCCCAGGCTCTTGGTTGTCCCCTCAAGTTTCAGTGCGTACGTGACCAGTTTTCTAACCTGAGGATCATTGCGCACCGCCGCTCTAAATTCCGGAATATCGGAGAGCGCCTCTGCCAATGTAATGTTCTTTCCGGGAATCGTCGGGATCATACGCGCCAGACGATCCGTCTCCATATAGGACATATCGAGCGTTCTGCCGACGTCCTTAATCGCACCCTTTGCCGCCATCGTGCCGAAGGTCGCGATCTGGCTGACCGATTCGTCGCCGTACTTGCTCTTTACATACTCAATGACACGGCCGCGGTTGTTCTGACAGAAGTCCACGTCAAAGTCAGGCATGGAAACGCGTTCCGGATTCAGAAATCGCTCAAACAGCAGGTCAAACTGAAGCGGATCCAAATCGGTAATGCCCAGGCAGTACGCAACCAGTGAACCGGCGCCCGAACCTCGCCCCGGACCCACCGGACAGCCGTGCGTCTTGGCCCAGTTAATAAAGTCCTGAACGATGAGGAAGTATCCCGGGAAATCCATCTCCTGAATAATTCCGATTTCGCGCTCCAGACGCTGTGAGTAGGTCGGGAACTTTTCTTTTCTGACCTTCTCATCCGGATAAAGCACTTTGAGACGGCGATCGAGACCCCGACGGGCAAGTTCAGCCATATATTCTTTGAGCGATTTCCCTTCAGGTGTCGGGAAAATCGGCAGCTGAGGCTTGCCAAGCTTCAGCGTCAGGTTGCACATCTTGGCGATTTCAACCGTGTTCTCGATCGCGGACGGAATATCCGAGAACAAAGCAATCATTTCCTCTTTGCTCTTGAAATACTGTTCCGGCGTAAAAATTCTCGGACGGGCTTGATTGGCTAGCGTATAGCCTTCAGCGATCGCACTTCTTGCCTCATGGAATTCAAAATCTTCCTTTTCTTCAAACTGAATCGGATGGGCAGCGACGACCGGAATGTTCAGCTCTTTGGCAAGTCTGACCGTACCGTCAACCACCGCTTCAAGCTCGGGGCGGCCGATTCTCTGAATTTCCAGATAGAACTGACCCGGAAAACGAGCAGCAAGCTGCGCGCACTCCTCTTTGGCCGCTTCAAAGCTTCCGTTGAGGATCGATTTACCGACTGAGCCGGTATTAAAACCGGAGAGAACAATCAGTCCCTTGGCCATGTCCTCAGTGATCCAATCAAGGTCGATCTCGCCTCTGTCCTTATGCTGATTCTTCAGCCATGCGCGGGAGAGCAGCTCACAAAGCGCATGGTAGCCGTCCTGGTTTTTACACAGGAAAAGCAGACGATGGGGATCGTCCCGATTGTAGTGATTGGTGATCCAGCAGTCGGCGCCGAGGATCGGTTTAATTCCCGCACCGGAAGCCGCCTTGTAGAAAATTACGTCTCCGAACATTGCCGAGAGGTCCGTAATCGCAAGCGCCTTCATACCGGAGGCGATCGCTTTATGCACAATCTTTTTCGGTTTGATCAGACCGTCTTTGATCGAAAATTCGGTGTGCATGCGAAGGTGGACAAAATCTTGACTCATATCGTTCGGTTCCGGAGAAAAGGAAGGCTGGAATTTGGAAAATTCTAAAGGATCAATCTTAACGAAATGAGGACAGAATCGCATGGTTACAAACCAAACGATTGTCCTCTGAAAAGCCGAGCTGCATGAAACCAGGCCTTTGATGCGGTATATAAAAATATATTCCCGCCTCGATTGTTCGTCAGGAGCGGGAATTTAAAAAGAACGTTTTCAAACCGCGTTATTTCAGGTTCTTCGCTACTACATAAACTTCCGCCGAAGAACTTCTCGAGGCTTCCGGTTTACGCACGGAGACTTTCTTAAAGGTCTTTTTGCAGGCCTCGATATACTGCGAGTAACCGCTGCCCTGGAACACCTTGCAGACAAAGAAGCCGTTAGGCTTCAGATTCTCTTTGGCAAAGTCAAGCGCAAGCTCGTTCAAAAGCAGGCAGCGCGCAGCGTCGGCGGCGGCTACGCCGGAGAGATTCGGCGCCATATCCGAAAGCACCACGTCGACTTTTTCACCTTCAAGCAGTTCCGTGAGCTGATCCGCAACTTCCTGCTCTCTGAAGTCACCCTGCAGAAAATGCACGCCTTCGATCGGATCCATCGGCAGAATGTCCATTGCGATGACTTTTCCGTCGAGCCTGCCTTCTTTATCCGTCAGGCGCTCCTTCACAATCTGGGTCCATGAACCCGGCGCGGCGCCCAAATCAACGACAGACATTCCGGGTTTAATGATTTTGTCTTTATCATCGATCTCCATGAGCTTGTAAACCGAACGGGCTCTGTAGCCCTCCTGAACGCTGCGTTTTACAAACGGATCCGTGAGATGTCTTTTTATCCACGCTGGATTTGAGCGTAATTTCTTTTCTGAGACCGGCATAAGGTTAAACTCTTACAAAATTTATAAGGAGATTCATCAATCATGACACAATTAAAACTCGCAAGGGACGAGCGCATCGCACTTCGAGCCCAGGCGCATCACCTTGACCCGGTCGTCCTTCTCGGCTCCAACGGCCTGACAGACGCTGTCATTAAAGAAGTCGACCGCGAACTGAATGTTCACGGTCTCATCAAAGTTCGTGTTCCGAGCGACGACCGCGAAGAACGCGTCGCGATCTATGAAGAACTCGCGGAAAAACTCGGCGCCGCCAAAATCCAGCTGATCGGTAAGCTCTTTGTTCTTTATCGCCCGATTCCTGAAAAGGAGGAAGAAGACGAAGAGAAACCCGCTCCGATGGACCGTGTGCGCAGGACCGGCGCAAAAGCGCGCAACAATCGCAAACGTCTAACGGAAAAGATCAACAGCAAGAAGAGCGGCGCAAAGAACGCGCCCTGGGCCAAGACCCTTAAAAAGGGAAAGACCCCGAAGGGTCAGGTCAAAGCGGTCGGAGCCAAGGGCAAAGCGCTCGGCTCCCACATGAAAAACAAAGGCGTCCTCAAAGAAGAAGAGTAAACGCCCTAGCTTTCGCTTTAAATAAATTCAACGGCGATGATTTCGTACTCGCTCACGCCCTTCGGGGCCTGAACCTCTACGACATCGCCTTCATTTTTGCCGATCAGCGCACGCGCGATCGGGCTGGCGATGGAAATACGGCCAGCTTTCGTGTCGCTTTCGTCGGCACCAACGATCTGAAAGCGCTGACGGTCTCCTGTTTCCACATCCTCAATCGTCACAGTCGCGCTGAACACAACACGACCGTTGTTGGGCAGCGTCGTCGGATCAATCACCTGGAACTGCGAAATCTTGCTTTCGAGCTCCATGATTCGGCCTTCAATAAAGGCCTGAGATTCTCTGGCGGCATCGTATTCCGCATTTTCAGAGAGGTCCCCTTTTTCACGAGCTTCGGCAATCGCCTGAACAACAGCAGGACGATCCTGCGTCTTCAAACGATGAAGCTCATCTTTAAGCATTTTTGCCCCGCGGGCAGTAATTGGAATAGCCATCTTCTACAAAAAAAATCTAGGGCGGTCAAAACTAACCGCCCAAATACATTTAAGGATGCATAATGATAGCGCAACCGCTCCCTTCCCGCCGCTTCTTTGAAACCAAAAAGCGCTGTAAGAAAGCGGTCTTCTATCTGCTTACGCTAAAGAGGAGACGATAACCGCCTTGATCGTGTGCAGGCGGTTGCCGGCCTGATGGAACACGATGGAAGCGGGCGATTCAAACACCTCTTCCGTCACTTCAACACCGTTGGCAAGTTCCGGATGAGCCGCGATCACCGCTTCTCCGACCTTGGTCTCTGTGTTGTGATAAGCAGGCAGACAGTGCATGAATTTCACATCCGGATTGCCGGTCGCGTCCATCATGGCTTTGTTAACCTGATACGGCAGCAGCGCTTTGATGCGTTCATCCCAGACTTCTTTGGGTTCGCCCATGGAAACCCAGATGTCGGTATGAATGAAGTCAACACCCTTAACGGCCGCCTTCACGTCTTCCGTGATCAGCAGACGAGCACCGGAGTGCTTGGCAAATTCTTCACACATATCGATGAGTTCCTGGCTCGGCCAGTATTCTTTCGGTGCGGCGATACGAACATCCATACCCATCTTCGCGCCGACGAGCAGTAAAGAATTGCCGGTATTGAAGCGAGCGTCGCCGACATAAGCGTAAGAGATGTCTTTCCAGCGCTTGCCACAGCTTTCTTTCATCGTGAGCAGATCGCACAGCATCTGTGTCGGATGCCATTCGTCTGTCAGACCGTTAAAGACCGGAACGCCTGCGTATTCGTGCAGTTCTTCCACAGTTTCCTGTTTGTAGCCGCGGAATTCGATCGCGTCGTACATAGATCCGAGTACGCGGGCTGTATCCTTAATGCTTTCCTTGTGGCCGATCTGCGAGCTCTGCGGATCAAAGAAAGTGGTGTTGGCGCCCTGATCATAGGCAGCGACTTCAAAAGCGCTGCGGGTACGAGTGGAGGTCTTTTCGAAGATCAGAGCGATGCTCTTTCCCTGCAGATGCTGTACTTCAGTACCGGTCTGTTTTGCCTTTTTAAGATTTTCAGCAAGACTGACGAGATAATCGATTTCTTCAGCTGTGTGATTGACAAGGCTCAGAAGTGAGCGATTTTTAAGATTAAAAGGCATTTTGCTTTTCCTTTACTTCATAGAGCGCCCTTGCGGGCGCGTTTCAATAATTAACTGTGTTTAGCGTGCAGTTCCTGCTGGGCGTACACCTCGGTGTCGTCCATATGCTGAATGCCTTCTATGACCGCCAGCGCGTTTGCCATCGCCGTATAGAAAGTCACATGGTTGGCAAGGCTCGCGATACGGATTGCGGAGGCGTCGGCAATTTCCGAGCGGTTTTCGGCGGCAACAGCAATCACAAGATTGATATTGCCGTTCTTCAGTTCGTCTACCACGTTGGGACGACCCTCGGAAACCTTGTTGACGACTTCACACTTAAAGCCCGCTTCGCGGATCACTTTTGCGGTGCCACGTGTCGCGACAAGCTGGTAACCCGCATCGACGAACTGCTTGGCAAGCTGCGGCAGTCTCGGCTTGTCTTCATCCTTAACGGAAATAAAGACGCGGCCTTCTCTCGGAATCGCGGAGTCCGCGCCGATCTGGCTCTTAAAGAGCGCTTCGCCGAAGCTTCTGCCGACACCCATGACTTCACCTGTTGAACGCATTTCAGGTCCGAGGACCGGATCGACGCCCAAGAACTTGGCAAACGGGAAGACGGCTTCCTTAACGCTGTAGTGATCCAGATCCACTTCAACGGGCTGGCCCTGCTCTTCAAGACTTCTTCCTGCCATGCAGCGGGCCGCAATCTTAGCGAGCTGCTGACCGGTGGACTTGGAGACAAACGGAACGGTTCTCGAGGCTCTCGGGTTCACTTCCAGCACGAAGATTTCCGGATGATCCGTAAAGGCGTGCTGAATCGCAAACTGAACGTTCATCAGGCCGACCACGCCGAGCGCTTTGGCCATCAGGCGAGTCTGACGCTTGACCTCTTCCACAATCTGCGGATCAAGAGAATACGGAGGAATGGAGCAGGCGGAGTCGCCCGAATGGACGCCTGCCTGTTCAATGTGCTGCATCACGCCGCCGATACGAACTTCTTTGCCGTCGGAAACCGCGTCCACGTCCATTTCAACCGCATCATCAAGGAATCGATCGAGCAGAACCGGAGAGTCAAACGTTACTTTGATCGCTTCACGCATATAGCGCTCAAGCTCGCCTCTTTCATGCACGATATCCATCGCGCGGCCGCCAAGCACGTAGCTCGGACGGACCACTAACGGGTAGCCGATTTCTTCGGCTTTGCGAATCGCTTCCTCTTCGGTATGAGCGGTACGGTTGGGCGGCTGGTGCAGACCGAGATCCTGAAGCAGATGCTGGAATCTTTCACGGTCTTCTGCCGCATCAATGGAGTCCGGTGTTGTACCGATAATCGGCACGCCGTTGGCTTCGAGCGCGCGGGCAAGTTTCAGCGGAGTCTGGCCGCCGTACTGAACAATCACGCCTTCCGGTTTTTCCACATCGATGATTTCAAGTACATCTTCCAGCGTCACCGGCTCGAAATAGAGACGATCACTGGTGTCATAGTCCGTGGAAACGGTTTCCGGGTTGCAGTTCACCATGATGGTTTCGAAACCGTCTTCGCGCAGCGCCATGGAAGCATGCACGCAGCAGTAGTCAAATTCAATACCCTGACCGATGCGATTGGGGCCGCCGCCAAGCACAACGATCTTTCTGCGGTCGGTCGGATTCGCTTCGCTCTCCTCTTCATAGGTGGAGTACATGTAAGCGGTATCCGTGGGAAATTCTCCCGCGCAGGTGTCCACGCGCTTATAAACCGGACGAACTCCGAGTTTATGACGCAGTGTGCGTACGCCGTCTTCCGTCACGCGGAGCAGTTTTGCCAGACGTCTGTCGGAGAAACCTTTCTTCTTCAGATAAACAAGCTCTTCCTTGGTCAGTTCGGCAAATTCCATCTCCTTGAGGCGTCCTTCGATATCCACAAGTTCCTTGATCTGAACCAGGAACCACGGATCGATTTTTGTGACGCGATGGGCCTCTTTAACGGAGTAACCCAAACGGAAGGCATCCGCCAGGTACCAGAGACGGTCAGGACCGGGCTCACTGATTTCGTGATGAATCTGAGCCTTGTCCGTGCTGATCTCATTGAGACCGTCTTTACCGGTTTCAAGGCCGCGCAGCGCTTTCTGAAGGGCTTCCTGGAACGTTCTACCGATCGCCATGACTTCGCCGACGGATTTCATCTGAGTCGTCAGACGCTTATCGGCTTTGGGGAATTTTTCAAAAGCAAAACGCGGAGCTTTAACAACCACGTAATCGATGGTCGGTTCAAATGAGGCCGGTGTCGCGCCGCCCGTGATTTCATTTCTCAATTCGTCAAGTGTATAGCCCACCGCAAGTTTCGCGGCGATCTTAGCGATCGGGAACCCGGTCGCTTTGGAGGCTAAAGCTGAAGAGCGGGACACGCGAGGATTCATCTCGATAACGACCAAACGGCCGTCCTTCGGGTTGACCGCAAACTGCACATTGGATCCGCCCGTATCAACACCGATCTCGCGCAAAATCGCGATCGAGGCGTCACGCATGACCTGATACTCTTTATCGGTCAGAGTCTGAGCCGGCGCCACGGTAATCGAATCACCGGTATGAACACCCATCGGATCCAGGTTTTCGATCGAGCAGACGATAATGCAGTTGTCTTTGCTGTCACGAACCACCTCCATCTCGTACTCTTTCCAGCCGAGCAGCGATTCTTCAATCAGAAGCTCATGCGTCGGAGAAAGTTCAAGACCTCGTGTGCAGATCTGGATAAATTCTTCCATGTTGTAGGCGATACCGCCGCCGGTTCCGCCGAGCGTGAAGCTCGGACGAATAATCGCGGGAAATCCGATCTTGACCTGCACTTTAAGAGCGTCGTCCAGCGAGTAAGCGATGCCGGATCGGGCGCTCGAAAGGCCGATCTTGTCCATCGCTTCCTTAAATTTCAGACGGTCTTCGGCCTTTTCTATCGCGGCGGGAGAAGCGCCGATTAGTTCGATTCCGTATTTTTCGAGTACCCCGTGCTTGGCAAGATCCATCGCGCAGTTCAGCGCGGTCTGGCCGCCCATGGTCGGCAGAATCGCATCAGGGCGTTCCTTAGCGATAATGCGTTCCACCACCTCGCGGGTAATCGGCTCAATATATGTCACATCGGCTGTCTGGGGGTCCGTCATAATCGTCGCGGGGTTGCTGTTGACGAGAATGACCTTATAGCCTTCCTCGCGAAGAGCCTTACAGGCCTGCGCGCCGGAATAGTCGAATTCGCAGGCCTGGCCGATGACAATAGGACCCGCTCCGATAATAAGAACGGATTTAATATCAGTGCGCTTAGGCATTTTCTTTTTCCTTAGATTCGGTTGATTCTGCAAGTCCGGCTTCAATGAGCTCGATCATGATGTGAATGAGCTTGATATGCAGCTCCTGCACACGATCGGCAAAGCGCCCGGCAGGCGTCACGATCGCCACATCCGCGAGTTCGCATATCGGGGTGCCGCTTTTTCCGGTGAGCGCGACCACACGCACACCGCGCGCCTTTGCAGCCTGAGCGGCTTTAACCACGTTTTTGCTTGTGCCGCTCGTTGTGATCGCAAGAAGAACGTCGCCTTCTTTTCCTACCGCCTCAAGAAAGCGGGAGAACACATATTCGTATCCAAAATCATTGGCCACGCAGGACATATGTGAAGGATCGGCAAGCGACATCGCGGCGATCGCGGGCCGATCCTGGCGGAATCTGCCCGAAAGTTCCTCGGCAAAGTGCATTGCGTCGCAGAGCGAGCCGCCGTTGCCGCAGGACATGACTTTGCCGCCGTTTTTAAGCGAGGCGATCATCAGGTTCGCAGCCTGAGCGACGCGCTCGAGCGCTTCTTCGTTGGCAATCAGGTTATTGAGACCGGAGCGCGCTTCTTCAAGCGCAGCTTTTACTTGCTGAATTTGATCTTTCATAGACTTTTCTTAGCTTCCTGAATCTTGTCGAGGAAGTGGTTGAAGAGATCCTGAATATCGTGCGGTCCGGGGCTCGCTTCCGGGTGTCCCTGGAAGCAGAAAACCGGCGCGTCTGTCAGCTCGAAGCCCTGCAGAGAGCCGTCAAAAAGTGAGCGGTGCGTCACTTTCACGTTCTCGGGCAGTGTATCGGCGTCCACCATGAAGCCGTGGTTCTGGCTGGTGATATAGACGCGCTTGGTTTCGAGATCAACGACCGGATGGTTCGCGCCGTGGTGACCGAACTTCATCTTGAGTGTTCGGCCGCCGCAGGCAAGACCCAGGATCTGGTGCCCGAGGCAGATGCCAAAGAGCGGAATGCGCGCGGCAATCGCTTTCTGAGCCACTTCAATCGCAAAATCGCACGGTTCGGGGTCTCCCGGACCGTTTGAAAGGAAAATACCGTCAGGATTGACTTCCATCGCTTCTTCAAATGTTGTCTTAGCCGGCACGACGACCACATGGACACCGCGATCGGCTAAAAGACGAAGGATGTTTTCCTTGATACCGAAATCCCATGCCACTACGGTGTAGGGATATTCCTCGGGCTGGAAGGAGCCGGGGCGGCCGTAGCCGTTATCCATGCGCCATGTTCCTTCGCCCCATTCGTAGCGGTAGGTGGTGCTGACCTGACTGGCGAGTTCCTGACCAACCATACGCGGCGCCTCAGCAGCCGCTTTGGCAGCCTCCGCGATCTGCGCTTCGGTGAGTTTGCCGCAAGCCGCAGCGACAATGCATCCGGGCTGAGCGCCCTTCGTTCTGAGAATTCGCGTCAGGCGTCTTGTGTCGACTTCGGCGATCGCCACAATGCCGTTCTGTTTGAGATATTCGCCGAGGCTTCGCTGGCTTCGCCAGTTGGAAACCACCGGGGATTCGCTGCGAATCACCAGTCCGGCGACATGAACATCGGAAGACTCGACGTCTTCCTGATTAACTCCGACATTACCAATGTGCGGATAAGTTAATGTAACTATTTGACCTGTATAAGAGGGATCTGTGAGGATTTCCTGGTAGCCGGTCATCGCTGTGTTAAAAACCACTTCTCCGACAGTCATGCCGGGAACTCCGACCGACCGGCCTACAAAAACAGCTCCGTCCGCAAGCACTAAGGCTGCTTCGGGTCGGGTGTCATCAATTAGTTTTGTTTTCACTATGACTCCGTATCACCATCGAGACGCCGTTTCGGTCCCGATCGCATTTGTTGAGATTGCGTCAGCCGAAGCTCATTCTCCGACTAAACTTTTTGATTATATCAATGCAATTTACGTGCCTTTATGCCTCTCAGTACTGTTTTTACGGAGTCTTCACCAAGGCTTTCCCGCATCCTTGAGAGCGCACTCTAAGCAGTCCGGAGGTATCTCTTTGATTTCATCTGTGATAATCTGTTTAGATTAATTGCATTTTGGCTGACTATTCAGCGTATCTGAAGAACATAAAATCATGAAACAGGTTGACAAACTCTCATCCTTTACAACCATCGTCACCGACACCGGCGACATCGCCTCCATCGCTAAGATTCAGCCTCAGGATGCGACCACTAATCCTTCTCTTATTCTCAAGGCGGCCAATGTCGCTGATTATCAGCCGCTTCTTAATGAGGCCGCGCTCAGCGCCGAATCTCTTGAAGACGCCGCCGACCGAGTGCTAGTCAATTTCGGCTCTGAGATTCTCAAGCATGTGAAGGGACGTGTTTCCACAGAGGTCGACGCCTCTTTGTCTTTTGACACCGAAAAGACCGTTGCGAAAGCGCGCCGCATTATCGCGCTCTATCAGGAAAAAGGCATCGGCAGAGGACGCGTACTTATTAAGATTGCTGCAACCTGGGAAGGCGTGCAGGCCGCCAAGGTTCTCGAAGAGAAAGGCATCCACTGCAACCTGACGCTGATTTTCTCGGCCGCTCAGGCTGAAATCGCAGCAAACGCCAAAGCGACTCTGATTTCGCCATTTGTCGGCCGCATCTATGACTGGTACAAGAAAAAAGCCGGCGAAAGCTGGGTTGAATCCGAAAACCGCGGCGTGAACGACCCCGGCGTCAAGAGCGTGACAAACATCTTCCATCTGCTTAAAGGCATGGGATCCGAGACTCAGATCATGGGCGCGAGCTTCCGCAATAAGGATCAGATCATCGCGCTCGCGGGCTGCGACTTGCTGACGATCTCTCCTGCGCTCATTCAGGAGCTCTCTGAGAGTGAAGAAGCGTTTGAGCCGCAGCTTGACAAAGCCAAGGTACAGCCGCTCTGCCGCAAACCGATGACCGAATCCCAATGGCGTCTCGCCATGTGTGAGGACGAAATGGCGTCCTTCAAACTTGACGAAGGTATCCGAGCTTTCATGAAAGACACCATGAAGCTCAAAGAAATTCTTCGCAGCCTTGAAGCTGCCCGCGGCAAAGCGTGGGCAAATTAAGACAGCGATGCTCGTATTGAGGAGACTGAATTGACAGAACAATCTCGGAAAGAACCGGCGAGCGGCTACGGCTCGCTGTTTCTGGTTTCCGCGCCGAGCGGAGCCGGCAAATCTTCGTTGGTCAACGCTCTGCTTGCTCAAATGCCCGACATCGCTTTATCGATTTCAACCACAACCCGCGCGCCGCGCCCGGGCGAAGTGAACGGGCGCGAATATCATTTTTCAACGGTTGAGGATTTCCTCGCCGCACGCGACAGAAACGAATTTTTAGAATGGGCCGAGGTTCACGGAAACTATTACGGCACTTCCCGCAAATGGATTGAAGGCCGCATGCTCGCGGGCGGCGATGTGCTCCTGGAAATCGACTGGCAGGGCGCTCGCCAAGTGCGCAAGCATTTCCCGGAAGCGGTCAGCATCTTTATTCTCCCGCCCTCCATTCAGGCGCTGGAAGACCGCCTTCACAAGAGAGGCCAGGATTCCGAGACTACCATCACAAAACGCCTTTTGGGCGCGGGCGCAGAGATGGCTCATGCCTCAGAATTCAATTACGTTATAATTAATAGAGTTTTTGAAGACGCGCTGAAGGAATTCAGCGCCATCGTTACAGCCAGCCGACTGCGATTTGATAAGCAGGCGGCTCGTTGTCGTGATGTTTTTATCCAGTTGGGTATTCCCGGCTGAACATTGGATGAATTAAATGGCACGTATTACAGTTGAAGATTGCTTAAAGAAGATCCCGAACCGTTTCCAGATGGTTCTTGTGGCTTCCGTCCGCGCCCGTCAGCTTTCTCAGGGACATGCGCCCAAGATCGAATGCAAGGACAAGGCCAGTGTTGCGGCGCTGCGTGAAATCGCAGAAGGCGTAACAGGATTGGAGATGCTGAGTCAGATAAAATAAGGGTTTATCTGCATCGACGCCAAGGGTTCGGCAAGAGGCCGAGCCCTTTTTTATTGGTCAATTGGTGCAGAATATAAGAAAACAACACTTCCAGCACAGGAGAGCAGCCCATGGATCAAACCAGCAAGCCGCAGCGACAGAGTGTCGCCAAGAGAGCTGCAAATTTATTTAAGTCAGCTGTCGGGCTTACTACAGAAGAAAAGCCGGCAGTTCAGAAGGAGGAGAAACCTGTTTCCGAAGCGCTCGTCGTCGAGAAACTGAGTCCGGTCGCTTCTGCAAACAAACTTGCTGAGCGCTGCCGTCTTTACCTTTCTACTGCCGACGTCAACAAAATCAGAGAAGCATTCCGCTATGCGGACGAGGCACACCTTGGTCAGTTCAGAAACTCAGGCGCCCCCTACATTACGCATCCGATCGCTGTCGCGGAAATTCTTGCTTCCTGGCATTTGGACGCACAGGCCATTGAAGCGGGCCTTATGCATGACGTTCTTGAAGATACCGGCATCACAAAAATCGAGATGAGCGAAAAATTCGGCGTTAAGGTCGCCGATCTCGTTGACGGTGTCTCAAAGCTCGACAAGCTCAAATTCTCTTCCAACGAAGAGGCCCAGGCGGAAAGTTTTCACAAGATGCTGCTCGCGATGTCCAGGGACGTCCGCGTCATTCTCATCAAGCTGGCGGACCGCCTGCACAACATGCGTACGCTCGGCGCGGTCAAGCCGCATAAGAAATTCCGCATCGCCAAAGAAACGATGGACATTTACGCGCCGATCGCAAGCCGACTCGGGCTGTACTCGGTCTACCGAGAACTCACCGACATGAGTTTCTCCTACATGTATCCGATTCGATACAAAGTTCTGGAGAAAAAAGTTGAGGATGCTCGGGCTCGTAAGAAAAATCAGCTTGATCAGATTTTCCATGAAACCAGCGACAAACTCGCCGAACGCAAGATCTCCGGCGAAGTCCAGGGCAAGAGCAAGGCACTCTGGCGCATTTACACCAAGATGAAAGAGCGCCACATCCACTTTAGCGAAGTGCTGGATGTGCATAGTTTCCGCGTACTGGTTTCAACTCGAGACGACTGCTATCGTGCGCTTGGCGTGATTCATGAACTCTTCAAGCCGGTTCCCGGCCGCGTCAAGGACTTTATCGCGATTCCGAAGGCGAACGGCTATCAGAGTCTGCACACCACGGTTATCGGTCCCGGCGGACTGATGGTGGAATTTCAGATCCGCACCGAGGAGATGCACCACATTTGTGAAGACGGCATCACCGCTCACTGGCTCTATCGAGACCGTTCCCAGGCCGAAGCACTTCAGCGCTCGACTACCAACTGGCTGAACAGTCTGTTGGAGATTCAGAAGCAGAGCGGAACTTCGCTTGAATTCATGGAGAACATCAAGGTCGACATCTTCCCCGACCGAGTCTATGTATTCTCTCCGCAGGGCAAAATTATTCAGCTGCCGAAGGGCGCGACCGCGGTCGACTTCGCCTATCAGATCCACTCGGATTTGGGCAACTGCTGCGTCGGCTGTGAAATCAACGGAGAAAGAGCGCCGCTCACTCAGCAGCTGAAGAACGGCGAGATGATCAACATCATCAAGGGCGACAAGCCCACTCCCAATCCTTCCTGGCTGAGCAGCGTCAGAACCGGCCGAGCCCGAGCCGAGATTCGTCAGTACATGCGCTCGCTCTCTGCTGAGGGCAAGATCGAACTTGGCCGAGAACTGATCGCTCGTCTTTCCAAGACACACCATCTGCCGATCTCTAAGGTTACGGATGAAGATTGGGAACGCGTCTGCAAGGCCAACGGTTTTGCTGATAAGAACGCGGTGCTCGAAGCAATCGGAAGCGGTCAGAAAGACAGTCTGCTGCTGGTGCATCAGCTCACTGCCCGTCATTCGCTGCAGAGCAAGGGCGAATCGCCCAAGCAAAGAGAGCTTGATCCGGTGCTGAATCTTAGGGGCAGAACCTGCAAACTTTCGCCCTGCTGCACTCCGGCGCGCGATGACGCGATTGTCGGTCACAATATTAAAGCGACCAACACCGTACACATCCATCGCAAGGACTGCTCACACGTTCAGAGAGGTCTGAGAAGCGATCCGGAAACCTGGTCGGATTTCCAATGGAATCCCCAGTATCACGAGGGCTTCCATATCAAGCTTGATATCGACATTACGGATATTCATTCGACACTGGAACGGATCACCGGCACGATCGCCAAGCAGGGATCGAGCGTTACCGGTTTCTCCATGTCGACTCCGAATCCCGACAGTGCCAAAGTTGAGATCACGGTGCTGGTTAAAGACACGAATCATCTCTCCAAGATCATCAATGCGATTCGCGCCATTGAAACGGTTCGTGTTGTCAGCCGTCATCTTGAAGCCGATATCAACACAAAACCTGTGGATGTCGAAGCGGACGAATAATCTTTTCTTTCTTGAAAAAGGCCGCTGCCAATTTTGGCAAGCGGCCTTTTTTTGATTTCAGAATCGAGCCGGAACTGTGCGGGAGCCCTCCTTTAAGCACTTATCCGGCCGGATTTCCAGTCTTAGTACTGGTCAAAGTTCTTCTGGATTTCTTTCGGATCCTTTGTCTGAGTCAGAGAGAGCATCAGGAGAACACGAGCTTTCTGAGGATTCAGAGAGCCGGAAGAAACAAAGCCGTACTTCGCGTCATCAACTTCTGCGTCCTTAGTTGTGGAACCGGTCGGAACACGAGAAGAACGAACGATCGCGATGCCGTTCTTAGCCGCTTTCTCGATGATCGGGAAAGTGGACTGATGGAGGTTGCCGTTGCCGACACCGGCGGTCACAATACCGTCGTACTTGGCGTCTACCAGAGCCTGGGCCTGAACGCCTTCAACACCGGCGTGCTGATAAACGATGCCGACCTTCGGCAGTTTCTCGAACTTGCTGACATCAAACGGAGTCTGTGTTGTGTGTTTTGTCACAGGAGCTGCGTCCCAAAGAACTTTGCCGTTGTGGATCGTAGCGAGCTGACCGGCATTCGGACTTTGGAAGGTTTCTACACCTGTTGTGTTGGTCTTCATAACATCGCGGGCACCCAGAACTCGGTCATTCATCACAACCATCACGCCTTTGCCTTTAGCGGTAGGATCAGCAGCGACGGCAACTGCGTTGTAGAGATTGGCAGGACCGTCAGCGGAGAGGGCGTTGGAAGGACGCATCGCACCAACGAGAACGATCGGCTTGTCGCACTTAGCGGTCAGGTTCAGGAAGTAAGCGGTTTCTTCCATCGTGTCCGTGCCGTGTGTAATTACAAAACCATCTTTTTTAGCGCATTCGGCATTAATTTTCTTAGCAAGTGTGAGCCAAACCTGATCGCTCATATCCTGTGAACCGATCTGAGCGACCTGTTCGCTGGAAACGTTTGCGACGTTCGCAAGTTCCGGAACGGCCTGAACCAGCGCATTGACACCGACTTTAGCTGCGGAGTAGCTGGTCTGATCAGCGGCCTTGGCCTGACCTGCGATCGTACCGCCTGTGGCGTAAACAGCAACTTCAGGCTGAGCGGCGGCAGCGGCCGCACAGACAGCGGCTAAAGATGCGGCGGCAATAGTTTTTAATAACATTGTGTTCTCCTCTGAACGATTGAATAATCAAAGCTTCTAAGTGGTCATAAGCTTCGTTTTCGACTAATACAAGAATTTGGTATTAGTACGGGTAATTGTAATTAATTCTTTCAAAAAGAATATCCCCGTTTTTAGTGTTTACCTTAGTAAATATAATGACAAGTAATTCTATTAATAGCGTATTTACGTTATATTTTTATATTTTCTGCGCCATATTCCTAAGAATTTAGTTTTTCTTTTATTCAAAATTCAAACAAAACGGTCTGAAATCTCTTCGAACAGATTCCGTGCGCTACGCAATAAAGTGAAGCTTGCAGACAGAAAAAAAGCATGAGCGGCTTTTGGCCATTCATGCTCTTTTTGTGAATTTACACGAGTTAGAGTTTTTCGCTCTTACCGCCCTTAGGCTGCCATCTCATGTAATGATGCTCAGCAAGCGACACCGCCCAGTCAAGCACCAAAGCAAAGCCGGTCAGCACCAGAATACCCGCCATAACGGTATTGATATCGAAAGTACTTTCGGCCTGAAGAATAAGATAGCCGACACCGCTGGCAGAGCCTAAGTATTCGCCGACCACCGCACCAACGAAAGCCATACCGACGGAAGAATGCAGTGAAGAGAACACCCAGCTTGTCGCACTCGGAAGATAAACGTAGCGCAGAAGCTGACTCTTATTGGCGCCGAGCATTCTCGCGCTCGCCAAAACGTTCGGACTGACTTCACGCACGCCCTGATAAACGTTAAAGAACACAATGAAAAATACGAGCGTAATACCGAGCGCGACCTTAGAGCCAATGCCCAAGCCGAACCATACGCCGAAGATCGGGGCCAAAATCACGCGGGGCATCGAGTTCAGACCCTTGATATAGGGATCCGCAATCGCCGCGGCTGTGGGAGCAAGCGCAAGCCAAAGTCCGATGAAAAGGCCGGCAATAGTACCAAACGCAAACGCCAGAACGGTTTCTGTCAGCGTGACCCAAAGATTGGGATAGATTTCATAGTTTACGAAGAACCAATCCCAAATCACCTTAAAGATCTGAACGGGTTCGCCAAAGAAGAAAGCGGCCTGATTTTCATCCTCAAACATGAAGGGCGGAACAAGACCCGGCTTGGTCATCAGCCACCAGAAGAAGAAAATCGCAACTAAAAGAAGCAGCTGACAAGTCACCAGCTTGGTACGAGACTGAAGAATGGTTGTATGTTTTGTCATTTTATTTCACCCTGTTTCTCATGTTCTCATAGCCCTTGAGCACTTCTTCTCTCAAGTCGGCCCAGATGGCGTTATGCAGTTCTATAAAGCGCGGCGTGACTCGAACTTCTGCCACATCACGCGGACGAGCGATGTCAATGTAGAACTCGCCGATCGGGTGAGAACCCGGGCCGGCCGAGAAGACGACGACTCGGTCGGAGATAGAGATCGCCTCATCAAGGTCGTGGGTAATAAAAAGTACCGCTTTTTTCTTCTGTGCCCAGAGTTCAAGCACTTCGTTTTCCATCAGCTGACGCGTCTGAATATCGAGCGCTGAGAACGGCTCATCCATCAAAATGATGTCCGGATCCATAATCAGCGTCTGAGCGAGCGCGACGCGCTTGCGCATACCGCCGGAGAGCTGATGCGGGTATCTGTTTTCAAAACCGCTCAAGCCCACACGGGAAAGCCAGTGCTTGGCCATCTCATGGCGTTCTTTCTCCGCAACTCCTTTGAACTGAAGGCCTGCGGAGACATTGTCAATCGCGGTTCTCCAGGGCATCAGGGCTTCGGCCTGAAACATGTAGCCTGCTCTTTTATTAAGGCTCTGCAGTTCTTCTCCGAAAACCTTGACCGTGCCTTTTGACGGGGAAAGCAGGCCTGCGGCCATATTCAAAATCGTTGATTTACCGCAGCCGGTCGGACCGACTACGCTGACGAATTCTCCGTCGCCAATCGTCAGATTGACATCGCGGACTGCTGTGTAGTGCTTATTGTCATCAGAGACAAAACTGCAGGTTACGTCAGTAAATTCCAATGCGGGTTGAGTCATTTTATTCGTTCTTATCTAATAAACAGGACGGAGCTCGGAACCCGAGCTCCACATTCGCTATTTTATTTGCTGAGCGGATATTTTTTTAAGGCTTCGTCAACAAATTTATTGGTGTAGACGCGGCCGAGGTCCAGTTTGGCCGGATCAAGCTTGTCGTTCACCTTGCGGAGCACATCAAGAGAGATCTGGGCGCAGCCGTCGGGGAATCTTCCGTCCGGAGAAAGCGCGTCGCGATTGCCCTCAAATCCGGCGAGATACACTTCGCGGTTACCCATCAGGTAGGATTCCGGGACCACCTTGGTGACTTCTTCGGCGCTCGCTTTAGTCAGCCACTGATTGGCGCGAACCATCGCGTTTGTCAGCGCCTGAACCGTGTTCGGGTTCTTCTTCACAAAAGCTTCGGGAGCGTAAAGCGTTCCGGCAACCAGGTCGCCGTTAAAGATCTTTTCAGCCTCACTGACTTTACGGGTATCCACGGCCATTTTGGCGTCGCCGTTCTGCAGAAGAATTGTGACAACCGGGTCAAGGTTGATGAGCGCGTCGATCTGACCGCTGCGCAGTGCGGAAACCGCACCGGAAGAAGAGCCGACTCCGATGAACGCCACATCCTTAGGTCCGAGACCGCCCTGAGCAAGGATGTAAGTCAGAACCGCCTGAGAGGAAGAGCCGGGCGCAGTAACGCCGATCTTCTTGCCCTTCAAGTCGGAAATCTGCTTGTAATCCTTCATCTTTTTGTTCGAAACCAGAAGCGCCTGCTGAGGAGCTCTGCCCTGGAGCACAAAGGCAACCATCGGCTGATTCTTGGCCTGCATGGAAAGGGTGTGTTCAAAAGCACCGGAAACTACATCGGCACTGCCGCCAACAACCGCCTGAAGAGAGCGGGAGCCGCCCTGAAAGTCCACAACCTTGACATTGAGACCTTCGTCTTTGAAATAGTTGAGGCGCTCGGCAATAGTTAAGGGAAGATAGTAATAAAGGCTTTTACCGCCGACGGCGATGGTGACATCTGTTTTTTCCGGCGCTGCCTGAGCAAAGCTTGTCGGAGCGGCAATCATCGCTGCGGCCGCGAACGCGGCGGCGATGACAGTTCTGCGAGTAAAGGTGATCATTGTTTTCCCCATAAAAAAAGGCCCGTTTTGGATTACGGACCGTTCTTGTTTACTAAAACTTCTCTGAAACTTTTTTTGCTAATCAAAAACAGTCCGCTCACGCAAGTAGGCGCAGTCGCAGCAGGGCCAGGCCCAGAGCAAGACCGAGAAGAGAAACAGAGGCAAAAGAAACAGCAGTCGCCGGTTTTTTAACCGGGGCTGTCATATTTCGATGGCCTGGAAATGTATTCACTTTCTCTTCCGCTGATTAACGTTACAAAATAAGAATACCTTTTATCTTTGCTCTGCGCGAAAAATCGAATAAGTATTTTCCTTAATCTCGAAAGAAATTTTCAGAAAATCCGGTTTTATGAGAAAAGAATGCTGTTTAGAGTTCACGCACTCGACGATTGAGCATCGCCTGAGCGACGGTATTCACGTCGGTATACTCAAGCTCCGCACCGGCAGGAACGCCTTTAGCGATACGCGTTAAACGCAGCTGAGGATGATGTTTGGTCAGCAGATCCGTGATCGCGAGCGCAGTGGCCTCACCTTCAGCGGTAAAAGAAGTTGCGATAATGACTTCCTTCAAAGAGTCCTCTGCGGTTCTCTGAATCAGCTTGTCCAGTCCGATTTCGTGCGGACCGATGCCGTTGAGCGGAGAGAGCCTGCCCTGAAGTACGAAGTATCTGCCGTTATAAGAAAGACTCTGCTCAATGACCATCAGATCGGCGACGGTTTCAACGATGCAGAGCTGGCTGTCGTCACGATTGGGTGACGAGCAGAAAATGCAGAGATCCTTATCCGTAAGACTGTTGCATCTCGGACATTTATGAACGCAGTCGACTGCCTCGAGCAAAGCTCTGCCCAATCGAGTCGCGTCGGATCTATCTCCGCTGAGAAGCTGATAACTAATGCGCTGAGCCGCTCTCGGTCCGATACCGGGGAGCCGCTTCAGCGCATCGATCAGCTCAGATATAGCACCTGGCTGTTCCATTCAATTAGAACGGCAGTTTCATGCCGCCGGTTGCCTTGCTGATCTTCTTGTTGGTTTCTGCTTCGACCTGCTTATTGGCATCATTGATAGCGACAAGCAGCAGGTCCTGAAGTGTTTCCACATCGCCGTCTGCGCCGACCAGACTTTCATCAATCAAAACGCTACGGCAGACGTTTTTGCAGGTCATTGTGACTTTGACCATACCGTTGCCGGCTTCACCGGTCACTTCGATGGTTTCAAGCTCTTTCTGAGCTTTCTGAATGTTCATCTGCATGAGCTGAGCCTGTTTCATCATCTGGCCCATCTGGCCCATTCCGCCAAAACCTTTCATTTATCTATCCTTTTTAAAAAGTTAATTCTTTCTGACCTGTCCGTTCTCATCGAGAAGCTCGAGATCATCGGCAGTCGCCTGAAAACCAAACAGCTCCTGAGCCTTCTTCACGAGCGGTTCGTTCTTAACCGAAGCGAACGCCGCCCGCTTTTCGTCTCTCAGTTTCTGCGCCCAAAGCATGCGCAGATTCTGTCCGCTGCTGCGGGCCACTGAAACGGAAAGTGTAAAACTATCGCCGAAACGCTCCCGCAATTTCGCGGTAAGTTTATCAACCATATTCCGATCTGTCAGTTTCTCCAGATCCACCTTGAGTTCCATGTGATTGTTCTCAAAGCTGACAAGTTCGGCGCTCGTCACCAGCGGCTGAGCAGAATCTTCCAGCTGAATTGCTTCTGCCGCCTCAAGCCAAGGATTCATTTGAATCGGCTCCTCTGGGATGACTTCACGCTTTTCTTCTTCACGTGCTCTGCGAGGCAGGGACTTCAGAGCTGACGGGACGTCCGAAAAACTGATGTCGTCCATTGCGGGCGGAAAATCCGGAGCCGAGACGTCATCAAAAGGAAAAGGACTGCTCCCGACGGGGTCAGCCGCTACTAAATCATCGTAGTTCAGATCTGAATCCGTCGGAGTCCACGCCGCTCCGTCATCATTTCCCCAGTCCGATTCGTTCGGGACGGCTGCCGGCGCCGCAGGAGCAGGAACCGCTGCGACCCTCTTATCCGTCGCATCGGGTGCGGACGCTTCTTTCACAGCCGCTTTTTTCTGCGCCGGTGCTCGAGCTGCGAGAATTCCTTCGACATAAACAACTTCGCGCTTTTCTGACATGTCCCACGGAGGCAGATCTCCCTGAGGGATCATCGATGCGGGCGCTTCTGCCTTCTGAGGTTTCGGATCTGAAACGACAGGAGAAACTGCAGACTCCGCTGCAGCCGGCTGAACGTTTGTTTTAGCCGGCGGTTCAGCCTTCGCCGGCTCAGATTTTGGGAGCGGAGCCGCAGCCGCTTGCTTTTCCGTGATCGGAGCCGGTATCGCCGGAACTTTATTGCCTTCAAACGGTGCAAAGGCGAGCATGCGCAGAATCGCCATCGTAAAGCCCGCGTACTCGTCCGGCGCTAAATGCATTTCGTTGCGGCCGTGAATCGCGATCTGATAAAAAAGCTGGACTTCGCTTGGAGAGAATGCCTGTGCGAGTTTCGCCAAATCCGCCGCATCCGGCTCTTCCGGATTGAGGGTATCGGGCAGCTGCTGCGCCATTGCGATCTGATGCAGAAGCACTGCCAAATCTTTCATGGCCTGGTTATAAGAAAGGCTTCGCGCGCCGATCTCATCAGCGACCGCCATAATGGATTTAGCATCGTGATTGGCAAGCGCGCCAAGCAGGCGAACCAAAGTTGTGGAGTCGACGGTACCGAGCATTTCGCGCACCGAATCCAGCGTCAGATTGCCGGCGCTGTAGGCGATCGCCTGATCCAAAAGTGAAAGTCCGTCACGCATGGAACCGCGGGCTCCGTTCGCAAGAAGTCGCAGCGCGGGCTTTTCAAATGAGACGCCCTCTTTCACCAGAAGTTCAGCCATGTGATCGGAAATCAGCTGCGGAGAAAGACTTTTCAGATTGAACTGCAGACAGCGGGAAAGCACCGTAACGGGAACCTTCTGCGGATCTGTTGTCGCCAAAATAAATTTCACGTATTCCGGAGGCTCCTCGAGCGTTTTCAGCATGGCGTTGAACGCCGCGCTCGTCAGCTGGTGCACTTCGTCGATCATATAGACCTTGAAGCGGCCGCTGGTCGGAACATATTTCGCTCTTTCGAGCAGTGAGACCATGTCGTCGATGCCGCGGGTACTTGCCGCGTCCATTTCAATGTAATCAACGAAGCGGTCTTCATCGATCGCGCGGCAGGCTTCGCACTTTCCGCAGGGCTCGGCGGTGATTCCGCCTTTGCCGTCTTCCCCGACGCAGTTCAGACACTTGGCTAGAATACGGGAGATCGTCGTTTTGCCGACGCCTCGAGTGCCCGTGAATAAATAAGCGTGATGGAGTCGATTCTCAGTCAGCGCATGAGTCAGAGCCCGAACGACGTGGTCCTGCCCAAGCAGTGACGAGAAATCATGAGGACGCCATTTACGCGCCAGTACCTGATATGACATGAAGAATCTCCGACAAGGCTGTAAGAGTGCCTTTCTCCTGAAGAAAATTATATTAAGGCAAGCTGTCCGATTTTAGGATAATCGGCATCAACGGTCACTTCGGAAAACAAAAAGAAAAAGCGAACCACACCTCGGCACTACTTCCTCCGCTATGGCTGCTTCGTTCCCGACCTGACCAGATTCACGGTTTCCATATGCGAGGGGGCTCGCAGGCAGAATTATATATGAACAGACAAAAATAGGAAGCGGCTCTTAACAATTGGATACCGCTCGGCGTAAAATCCAGTTCTATTCAATATCATGCAGTATGCAAACTGTGTATAGTTACATGAATCCCAACAGAATCCCCTTTTGGGGAGTACCCGGCGGCTCCTATTTGCCTCGGTGTTAGTATTTTCCCTGTTGGGCTCCGACAGAGTTCTCTGTCAGAGCATTCCAATTTTGATAGGAGATTTAAAAAAATGGCTTTGAAAAATGTGACGGACGCGTCCTTTGTTGATGATGTTCTCAATCAGAAAGGCGTCGTTGTTGTCGATTTCTGGGCCCCCTGGTGCGGTCCCTGCCGCATGCTTGGGCCGGTTTTGGAAAAGGCCGCAGAATCGCTGCCGGAAAGCGTTCAGATCGTAAAGTACAACGTTGACGAAAGTCAGAGCGTTGCTCAGCAGCTGAACGTTCGCGGAGTGCCGACACTGGCTGTCTACAAAGACGGCGAGCTTCAGGCTCAGCAGGCCGGCGTTATGAACTCTGCTCAGTTCGCAGCGTTCCTTCAGAAGTTTATCGGCTAATTGTTCGAATCGTCTCGGTCGGCTCCGACCGAGACTTCCCACCTCTCTTTTTCTCCCTCCCTATTATTTAATTAAGCCCAATCGGTGAAGCATTTTTGCTATTAATCACCCGATTGTCGATATTTCTTATGCATCTTTCCGATCTAAAGTCTAAGCACGTTTCCGAGCTGCTGGATATCGCACTCGAACTCGACGTAGAAAACGCAAGCCGCCTGCGCAAGCAAGAACTGATGTTCGCCATTCTTAAAAAGCGCGCGAAAGCGGGCGAACAGATTTTCGGTGACGGTACGCTGGAAATTCTTCCTGACGGTTTCGGTTTCCTTCGCTCTCCGGTGTCTTCATATTTAGCCAGCACGGAAGATATTTATATTTCCCCTTCACAGATTCGCCGCTTTAATCTTCATACCGGCGATACCGTTGAAGGCGAAGTCCGCATTCCTAAGGACGGAGAACGTTATTTCGCGCTTGTCAAAGTGGATAAGGTCAACGGCCTGCCTCCCGAAGCACTCAAACACAGAATTCTTTTTGAGAACCTCACACCGCTCTTCCCCGATCAGATGCTCAAGCTCGAACGCGACATCTCTTCGGAAGAAAACCTGACCGGCCGACTGATTGACATCATCGCCCCGATCGGCAAAGGACAGCGCGCCCTTTTGGTCGCTTCTCCGAAATCCGGTAAGACGGTTCTCATGCAGCACATCGCGCATGCGATTACCGCCAATCATCCCGATGTCATTCTGATGGTGCTCCTCATCGACGAGCGTCCTGAAGAAGTGACCGAAATGGAACGCTCCGTCAAAGGCGAGGTCATCGCCTCCACCTTCGATGAACCGGCAACTCGCCACGTTCAGGTTGCCGAAATGGTGATCGAAAAAGCCAAACGCCTTGCTGAAAGCAAGAAAGACGTTGTCATTCTGCTTGACTCCATTACACGTTTGGCCCGCGCCTACAACACCGTTGTTCCTGCCTCCGGCAAAGTCCTGACAGGCGGTGTGGACTCCAATGCGCTTCAGCGCCCGAAACGCATCCTCGGCGCCGCGCGTAATCTTGAAGAAGGCGGCTCACTCACCATTATCGGTACAGCTCTCGTCGAAACGGGCAGCCGTATGGACGACGTCATCTATGAAGAATTCAAAGGCACCGGCAACATGGAAATCCATCTTGACCGCCGTCTTGCTGAAAAACGTGTCTACCCGGCCATCAACGTGGCCAAGAGCGGCACACGACGCGAAGATCTGCTGCTTGATCCGAAGACACTTCAGATGATTTGGGTCCTGAGAAAATTCCTCTACGACATGGACGAAATCCAGGCGATGGAATTCCTCCTCGACAAGATGAAACCCACGAAGAACAACGCAGAATTCTTCGAAATGATGAGACGCTAACCGTCCCTGGACATCAGCCGGCTTCAGAAGAAGCCGGTTTCTTCTTAATCTATCCGTTTGCTTTCAAACGATTTTTAGGGCATAATGTCGCCCTTGTTTTAACTTAGGCACGTTCCGACATGCCTGACATAAGACCTGCACCGGCAGGCAGTCACGCAAGGTTGGTGGCGACCGACAATTTTTTTGGAACTTTCATGAAACAGAATATTCATCCGCAGTATCGTGAAGTCGCCTTCACCGATATGTCCATCGGTAAGACCTTCATCATCCGCTCTACCGCAGAAGCTCGTGACACCATCGAAATCGACGGCGTTACCTATCCGCAGGTTAAGCTTGATACATCCAGCGAATCCCATCCTTTCTACACTGGCGCCCAGACACGTATCGTCGAAGCCGGCCGTGTTGAAAAATTCCGTCAGAAGTTTGCTGCCAAGTCTGCTGCCCTCAAGGCAAGCGCAGAAGCCGCTAAAGCAGCTAAGGCTAAGTAATAGCAAATATTCGACAGCAGCGCTTGCGAATTCAAACGTAAGCGCTTGTAATGAGTGGGCAGCGATAAGCTGCCCTTCTTTTTATCGTTAGAATTTAGTCGTTATTTATCCATTCTCATACAAAGGTTTGATGTGATTACAACAAATTCATCTCCGGCCTCCGTCAATGAGTCGGAGGCACGCAAACTCCCCCGCTGGCTTCTTTTCGCGGTTCTTATCGCCTTTGTATTGCCGCTGTTCTTCTCCTCAGACGTTTGGAGCGGCCGCTCACTTTCCTCGTTCGGTGTCGCCTGGAACATGGCGAACGGCTCTTTCTCCGACTGGCTGATGCCGAATATTAATGACGTTCCGGTAGCTGACGCCGGCCCTCTTTCCTATTGGCTTGAAGCGATCAGCATCCTCTTATTCGGCCGCATCTTCGGCGATGTCGCCGCTTATCACATCGCGGCCGGTCTGTGGTTTGCGATTACCACCGCTTCCATCTGGTACACAGCCTATTCTCTGGCGAGCCGAGACGAAGCACTTCCGCTTAAATTTGTATTTGCCTCTGAAGTTCACCAAAGGGACTACGCAAGAGCGTTAGCCGATATCGCGGTACTGATGACAGTCGGAACCTACGGTCTGATCGCGGCCTTCCACGAGTTATCCGTGGTCACAGCGGTTCTCGCGTTTTCCTCTTTCGTACTTTTCTGCGTCGTTATTTCGCTGCGTTATCTTTGGACGGGTTCCATTCTCGCAGGACTTTCGCTCGGCGCTATCGCGCTTTGCAGCAGCCCCGGCGTCGGTCTGTGGTGTGCGCTTGCAGCATGGGTCGCAATTATCTGCACTCCGGATTACACCAGCCGCACCAAGCGTACGATCGTTACGCTCGCGTCCGCCTTTTCGACCGCCATGATATGGCCGGCTCTGGTATTCCTCGCCTATCCCGCCGAGGGCTATCACTGGTTCGGGTCCTGGCTTGGTCTCAGCACCAGTGCGTTTGCTCCGCTTGCGCTCACGGATTATCCCTGGCTGATCAAAAACCTGATCTGGCTGACGTTCCCGCTTTGGCCCTTGGCGATTTGGGGTGTGTACTCCTGGCGCAATCAGATTCATCAGGCTCCTGTAGCCATTCCGCTTTCCTTCTTCCTGGTCGCGCTCTGCTCGGTCCTCTTTACAGGAACGGAAGCCAACAGCACGATCCTCTGCATTGTGCCTTCGCTCGCTATTTTGGCTGCTTTCGGCATTGTGAGCCTCAAACATTCGGAAGAAAACGTACTGGATACCTATGCCATCGTCGTCTACACACTGGCGATCGGCGCTGTGTGGTTCTACTTCTATGCGTGGACTCAGGGAGAACCTGAGAAGATGGCCTACTCTCTGACTCGTCTGGCGCCCAACATTACCGAACACGGAACAAGCGGTATTCTGCTGATTCTTGCCCTTGTGATGACTGTCGCCTGGCTTGCGCTGGTTTTCTGGCGCTTATTCCGTCGTCCCATCTATATTTGGCGCGGAGCTCTTTTGAACGGAGCCGGCCTTACTGCCGTCTGGGTTATTGTCATGAGTCTCTTTGTCAGCCTGATTGACGGCGCAAGCTCCATGCAGCCAATTGCTGACAGCGCCGCTAAGGCACTCGCAGCCGAAGGCGCAAAAAGCGGAACTGTCGCGCAGTACAACCTTACCAAGAGCGATATCGCCGCATTCAACTATTGGGGCGGCATTTCCTTTAACGAGGAAGAACAGCCCGAATGGGTTGTTGCAAGCGTAAACGCTGATTCTGAAGAAGCCCCAGAGTCGCTCTCAGACTACCGAGCGGTCAAAGTCATTGAAGGCAGACCGAGAAGCGGTAAGCAGTTCCTTATTCTTCAGAAAGTCGCAGACTGAGGCCGGAGGGTATGACAACACGAGTTTTGCCGCGGCTGCAGCCGCCGGACACGAGCTACTGGTCAATCCTGAGGCTGTCTTTGCCAATTTGGATTTCCAACTTGGCGATTGTAGGCGGCGCCACAATTGACACACTGATGACCGGCCACTTAGGAGCACAGGACCTTGCCGGCGTAGCCATCGGCCTGGCCGTTACGGTTTCCGTATTTATTGCGCTGGTTGGTGTCATGCAGGGCTTATCTCCGATTGCAGGACATCATTTCGGAGCCGCAAACCATAAACGAATCGGCTATGAGCTTCATCAGACCATTTGGCTCGCTATGTGTCTCTCGGTCATTGCGATCGCGCTGATGACATATACGCCGCTTTGGATGACTCTCACCAATGCTCAAGGGCGCGTCGCCGAAGTCGCTTCAAGCTTTTTGATCATCAACGCCATCGGACTTCCTGCAGCGATGTGCGGCAGAGCCTACATGGCGCTTAACGCCGCGGTCTCTCGCCCGAAAGTGGCGATGTGGATTGCACTTCTGATGCTGCTGTTTAAGATCCCGACAAACTACGCGTTTATTTTCGGCTGGTGGATCATTCCGGGATTCGGAGGCGCAGGATGCGCGATTTCTTCGACCATTAATGCGTTTCTCAGCTGCACGCTTTATTGGGCCATTTGGCACTATGACAGCTTCTACGCAAAGATGCGTCAGGAAAGAATCTGCAAACCGGACCTCAAGGCGCTTGCCAATCTGCTGCGGCTCGGTATTCCGATCGGGCTTTCTTCCTTCTTTGAAGTGACGTCTTTCACGTTCATGACGATTTTCATTTCTCGTCTTGGCGCAGATATCGTTTCAGCGCACCAGATCGTGTCCAACCTCAGTTCACTCTTTTACATGGCGCCTCTCGCTATCGGTGTCACAAGCTCGGTGCTGGTTGCGCAGTCGATCGGAGCAAACAGTCCTCAGAATGCGCGTCTAGCCACCAAGAGAACATTGAAATTTGCTATCTGTCTGGCGGTCTGCGTCGCTCTGTTGCTGTACTTCTTCAAGTATTTCTTCCTCGGTCTCTATACCAAGGATCAGGAAGTCATCGCTGTTGCAGCCTCCCTGATTGCGTTCTGCTCGATTTACCACGTATTTGACGCCATTAACTGTGTCGGAAGCTTTGCAATGCGCGGCTATCGAATTACAGTACTGCCGATGGTGCTCTACGGCGTCTTCCTGTGGGGCTTCGGTTTGGGATTTGGAAGCATTCTGGCGTTTACCGATTATCTGACACCGGAGCCGCTCGGGGCTGCGGGCTACTGGTCTGCGATCACGGGAGGTCTGATTCTTTCAGGTTCTATTGTCGGCATCTTCGCGGTCCGTGTGGCCAAAAAGAAGGAGCTTGGTCAGCCGGTTTGGATCCGCTAAAAAAGTTAAGGAGGCCCAAGAGCCTCCTTTATTTTTACTGCGCTTTGGAAAGCGCGTCTTTTACCGCCTGTTTGATTCCGTGAGAAGATTCCGTCGCTCCGCCCACATCCGCGACGTCAGGCGTATTGTTTTTGACCATCGCTGCGGGAAGCTCCGCGGCAGGTCCTGCCATAATTGCGTCCGTATCGGAGTGTCTCAGAATTTTGACATCAGAGATTTTTCCGTCTTTTACCACAACGCTGACTTTCGTTCTTCCACCTTTGCCGTTTCCAACACCGACATAGGTTCCATCTTTATAAGCCGCTGATGCGGATGCGGCAAAACACAGAAGCGCTGCGGCACAAAGGCTCTTTCTCATATATCACCCAATATATTGAAAAATAAATAAAAAAATAAGAAAAAGACAATTCAGAAAACTACTATATATCCAGTCTAATCGAAAATCATTATCATTTAGATCGGACCGTGAAGTCCTTTAATCTTAACCCAAAGATCATAGGAGAAATGCATGACGAAATTCTCCCGTCGTACATTCATTGCCGCATCCATGGCAACAGGGGTCGGAGCCGCCACATCCCACGCGGCCGAACCGACTGCACCGACACAAAATAACGCCGCCAACTATCCGGCCGCCACAGGAAGCGCTGCCCAGTATGCAGCAAATCCGCAGCCGCTGCCCGATCTTGCGCTGACAGAAACATTCAGTCTTGGAAAATCACCGATTAATGAAGGATCGTGCATTACCGCCTGCCGCTGGGGGCTTGTGCGTCCTCAGGTCAGAGGCGGCAAAATGGTCGCTCTGCTGCCCTTCGAGTACGACTACGCGCCCACTCCGAACATGAACAGCCTCTGCGAGCTACCCTACTCTCCGAGCCGCATTCGTTTCCCGATGGTTCGAGAAAGTTATCTTAAAAACGGCCCCGCCTCCCGCGATAAGCGCGGAAACGATCGTTGGGTCCGCGTCACTTGGGATCAGGCTTTGGATCTTGTTGCCAAAGAGATGAAGCGCGTTTACAAGGATTACGGTCCTAGCTCAATGTTCGGCCGCTCCTACGGCTGGATGTCTACCGGCAAGATCAATGCTGCAATCAACCTGCAGCAGCGTCTACTGAATCTCTGCGGCGGTTTTATCGGCTGCATCAACAGCTACTCGACCGCTGCTATCGGCCGCATTCTTCCTTATGTTATCGGTGTTGCCGATCCCCGCTCTACAAGCTGGGACAATGTACTCAAGAACAGCAAATGCGTCGTGCTCTGGGGGTGTGACCCGCTCGTCACCAATGACATTGACTGGCTGACTACGCTTCATAACGGCGCAGGCTACTTCCGTGCGCTTAAAGAATCCGGCATCAAAACCATTGACATCAATCCGATCCGCACCGATACCGGCGAATACCTCGGCAGCGAATGGATCGCTCCGGTTCCGGGCACTGACTGCGCCCTGATGCTCGGTATGATTTACGAACTGGAAAAGAGCGGTAAAGCGGATAAGGAATTCCTGAAGAAATACACTTCCGGCTACGATAAATTCCTCGACTACGTGCTCGGCAAGAGCGACAACACTCCGAAGACTCCTGAATGGGCAGCCAAGATCACCGGCGTTCCTGCTGAGAAGATCGTTTCACTGGCGCATGAGCTGCAGGAAAACCGCACCATGATCATGATGGGCTGGGGCATTCAGCGCATCCAATTCGGCGAACAGCCGCACTGGATGGGCTTTACGCTTGCAAGCGTACTTGGTCAGATCGGTCTGCCCGGCGGCGGCATCGGAACCAACTATCAGTACTCCAACGGCGGCTCGCCGGTGGCCTACGGTCCGTTCCTTGGCGGTATCTCGGGCGCGGTTAAGCCGGTTCTTCCCTTTAACCAGAATTGGAAAGGAAGCAAAGTCATTCCGGTTGCCCGATTTGTTGAATGCTTCCTGCACCCGGGCAAGACTATCGACTTTAACGGCACTAAGGTCACATATCCGGAAGTGAAAATGGTTATGTGGGCAGGCGGCAATCCGTTTGCGCATCAGCCTCAGACCAATAAGCTTGCCGAAGCCTGGAAGAAACCTGAAACCGTTGTGGTCACAGACAACGTCTGGACCGCTACTGCACGTCATGCGGACATCGTGCTGCCCGCAACCACGCAGTTTGAACACAACGACATCACCAACATCGGTACCTACTCCAATGATGGTCTTGTCGCGATGCAGCAGGCGATTGAACCGCAGTGGGAATCCAAACCCGACTATTGGATCTTCTCTCAGCTTGCTAAACGCATGGGATGCGAACAGCAGTTCACAGAAGGTCTTGACGAAATGGGATGGATTAAACGTGTCTACGAGGAATCCCGTCAGCTTGGAACCAAGATGGGTGTAGCGCTCCCGAGTTTTGAAGACTTCTGGAAGAAAGGCTACTTCCTCTATGACGTGAAACCGGCCGACAGAGACTTCGTCGCCTTTGCCGACTTCAGAGCGGATCCTGAAACAAACGACCTCTCAACGGAAAGCGGCAAGATTCAGATCTTCAGCCCGAAGATCCACTCTTACGGCTACAAAGACTGCTTAGGTCATCCGAGTTATCTCGAACCGACGGAATGCCTTAATACTCCGAACCGCAAGTATCCGCTTGCCTATATGGCCTGCAAGAGCCGCTATCGTATGCACAGCCAGCTTGACGGCGCTGTCGGCCATTACTTTGCGGATATCAGAGGCCGTGAACCGCTCTGGATTCATCCGGATAACGCTTCTGCCCGAGGCATTAAGAACGGTGACATCGTCATGGTCAAAAACGACCGAGGCGCGGCTCTGGCCGGCGCCTATGTCACGGATCGAGTCCGCAAGGATGCTGTCGTTCTGCATCACGGCGCATGGTACGCACCGAAGAAGATGAAAGACGGTACTCTGCTCGATATCCACGGCAACTCCAATACGCTGAGTATGGACGTTCCGACATCAAACCTCGCCTGCGGCAATATCGCCTCCTCCGGCTTGGTTGACGTTGTTAAATACACAGGAGAGCTTCCCTCAGTCTATGTCTGGGAAGAGCCGGAATACACGGAATAATCCGTAACTGAAAAGCACAACGGCCGCTTACGCGGCCGTTGTCTTATCTGCTGATTTAGTACAGGGATCAGCGCATTTCACGAAGCGCTGCGATACGAGCTTCAATCGGCGGATGGCTCGCTAAGAGTTCACCGATGTTGCCCATGATGCCGAAGCCTTTAACTGCAGCCGGAAGCTCCTCGGTCGGAACACCGCCGAGTCTGGCAAGCGCATTGATCATCGGAGCAGAAGAACCCATGATCTGAGCAGCACCCGCATCAGCACGGAATTCGCGGTGACGAGAGAAGGCAGCCACAACCATCGCAGCAAGGAATCCAAGCACGATATCCAGGACAAGCGAAGTCACGTAATAGCCGATGCCGGGAGCGTCGTCTTCGTTGCGCAGAACGCCGCGGTCAACAAAGTTACCGATCACTCGGGAAAGGAAGACTACGAATGTGTTGGTCACGCCCTGAATCAGAGTCATAGTGACCATGTCGCCGTTTGCAACGTGCGCGATTTCGTGTGCAAGCACGGCTTCGACTTCTTCTTTATTCATGCTCGAAAGAAGACCGGTGGAAACCGCAACCATGGCAGAATTTTTTGTCGGACCGGTCGCAAAGGCGTTTGCTTCGCCTTCGTAAATACCGACTTCCGGCATCGGGATACCGGCTTTCTGAGAATGTGAATGCACAGTATTGACCAGCCAGGCTTCAAGCTTGTTGGCCGGATTTTGGACATCGATCATCTGAACGCCCATAGTGCGTTTAGCGATCATTTTGCTCATCAGAAGAGAAATGATGGAGCCGCTGAAGCCAACAATGGCGGCAAAGACAAGAAGCGTGCCTAAGTTCTGGCCTGCGCCTGCAACATTGGCGAAATTAATTCCGAACACAGCTGAAACGATGTTCAGGACAACGCCAAGTACGACGAGAACAGCTAAGTTGGTCAGAAGGAAAAAGCCTATTCTTTTTAACATATCTACTGATCAATCCTCGGTTAAAAAAGGTTATGTTTATCCCACTATTATCGGGTACTGAGAGGAATTTTTGTCATAAAAAAGAATGATAAATTGTTTCCAATTTTGCTCTTTTTTAAAAAATCCCCCCGCAGGCGCCTATTTCTTTTCCAAGTCCATCGTATCCCATGCTCCGCAAGCCGGGCAACGCCATAAATAACTGTGGGTTCTAAAGCCGCATTCTTTGCACTTAAATTCGGAAAGTCCGGTCGGAATAAGTGGATTCTTTCCGGCAGCAGCCTGCCGCTTCAAGGTTTGTTCAACCGCGCTGATGAGCGCAGAAATCGCGTTGGCAGCCGGCCCCTGTGCCGGCACGGCTTTAAGCATTGAGACAGCATCTTCGCCTTTACCCGCTTTTACGATCATAAAGGCGGCCAAATTCAAGATTGCAGGATCCTTTTGAGCGGCCTGAAGCACATATCCAACCGCTTCCTGCATTTTGCCCTGAAGTGCGAGCGTCGGGAAGATCTTAACTGCGACGAGACTCTCAAGATTAGGAGAATCTTTGACCGCTTCCTGCCAGGCCTTAACTGCCGCGTCGGTCTCACCCTTAGCCTTCAGAATATCGCCCCGCAGGATTCGCGCGCGAACACTTGTCGGTTCCGCTTTTAACGCTTCAAGGACATTTTTTTCCGCTTCTTCGGGTTTCTTTAACTTCAGACTGATGGCGGCAAGTTCACAGTAAAACTGTGCAATACGGGATTGATACTGCTCTTTTGTAATTTTTTGAAGCTCTTCAGCCTTAGTGACCGCCTTATTCCAATCCTTCGTCATTTCATAAAGCTTGAGAAGCTGTTTATCGGCCTCGATACGAAGCTCTTCCGTTTGATCGGCGAGTTCTTCATAAGCAGCCTCCGCTCGATCAAACATTCCCGCTTTCAGAAAATCAATCGCCAGTTCTTTCAGCGCATCGATGCGAACCTGAAGAGGGATATTCTTATCAGCGCTTAACTGCTGATGCAGACCTATCGCATCGGAGAATTTGCCCAGTCCGCGCAGCTGCGCGGCTTCATCCAAAACTTTTTGCGGATCATTGACCGTATTTTCAGTTGTCATAACTTTACGCACTCTGTCTAATAATCTATCTGTCATTGTGCTCCACGAGGGAGCTTTCACTGTCCTGCCATTGTAATTCTCATTACCTCGCTGAGCGCTAATGATGTTTATATCGGGACAAAGAACAAAATATTCGGCAAAAAAAGGCCCGGCTTATTCAGCCGGGCCGGGCGCTTTATTGAAATCGCTTACTCATTACTCTTCAGTAACAGAGTTATCCACTCGTTCACGCATTTCCTTGCCTGCTTTGAAGTGAGGCACGATTTTTGCGGGAACTTCAACGGTCGCACCGCTTTTCGGATTACGACCGATACGAGGCGGTCTGTAATTCAACGAGAAACTTCCGAACCCGCGGATTTCGATCCTACTGCCCTGCGCAAGAGCTGCAGTCATGGCGTTGAGGATGGAGTTAACTGCATCATCAACATCCCTGACCGTCAGACGATTGGCAATAACCATGGGGTCGTTTGCCAACAGTGCGATGAGTTCAGATTTGGTCATTTCTTAAAGCTCTCTGGTAATTATTTAGACTGATCCAGTTTTGCTCTGAGAAGAGCGCCGAGATTAGTCGTACCAGAGTTGGATTCATCGCTGCCGATCTTAGCCATCGCTTCACGCGTTTCAGCCTGGTCCTTAGCACGGACGGAGAGCTGGATGGAGCGGTTCTTACGATCGATATTAACGATGGCGGCGGTGACTTCATCGCCTTCCTTAAGAACGTTTCTGGCGTCTTCAACACGATCTGTGCCGATTTCGCTGGCGCGCAGATAGCCTTCAGTGTCGTTGCCGAGGTCAATAACAGCACCCTTGGCGTCAACGCTCTTGACAGTACCTGTCACAACAGTGCCCTTTTCGTGAGCAGAGCAGAAGTTGGTGAACGGGTCGCCGCTCATCTGCTTAACACCGAGGGAGATGCGTTCGCGTTCAACATCGATGGTGAGAACCATAGCTTCGAGTTCTTCGCCCTTCTTGTACTTGCGAACAGCTTCCTCACCGGGTTCTGTCCAGGAGAGGTCAGAGAGGTGAACAAGACCATCGATACCGCCTTCGAGGCCGATGAAGACACCGAAGTCAGTGATGGACTTGATCTGGCCCTTGACGATGTCGCCCTTCTGATGAGAAGCAGCGAATTCTTCCCAAGGATTCGGCTTGCACTGTTTCATACCGAGAGAGATACGACGGCGTTCTTCGTCGATCTCGAGAACCATGACTTCAACTTCGTCGCCGAGAGCAACAACTTTCTTCGGATCGACGTTCTTGTTTGTCCAATCCATTTCGGAAACGTGGACAAGACCTTCGATACCGGATTCGATCTCAACGAAAGCACCGTAGTCAGTGATGTTGGTGACTTTGCCGAAGAGACGTGTACCCTGCGGGTAGCGGCGGGCGATACCGATCCAGGGATCTTCGCCAAGCTGCTTGATACCGAGAGAAACACGATTCTTTTCCTGGTCGAACTTGAGAACCTTGGCTGTGATTTCCTGGCCCTGTTCAAGAACTTCGCTCGGATGACGTACGCGGCGCCATGCGAGGTCGGTGATGTGCAGAAGACCGTCGATACCGCCGAGGTCAACGAATGCACCGTAGTCAGTGATGTTCTTAACGATGCCCTTAACAACAGCGCCTTCCTTGAGTGTTTCAAGGAGTTTGGCTCTTTCTTCGCCCATAGAGGCTTCGACAACCGCGCGGCGGGAAAGAACAACGTTGTTGCGCTTACGATCAAGCTTGATAACCTTGAATTCAAGGGTCTTGCCTTCGTAGGGTGTGGTGTCCTTAACGGGACGTGTATCAACGAGGGAACCCGGCAGGAATGCGCGGATGCCGTTGGTCATCACTGTCAGGCCGCCCTTAACTTTGCCTGTAACGGTACCGGTAACCAGCTCGCCGGATTCGAGGGCTTTTTCAAGGTTGAGCCAGGCGGCAAGGCGCTTAGCTTTGTCGCGGGACAGGATGGTGTCGCCGTAGCCGTTTTCGAGGTTTTCGATAGCGACGGAAACGAAGTCACCTACCTTGACGTCAACTTCGCCGCGGTCATTCTTGAATTCTTCAACAGGAATGAAGGCTTCGCTCTTCAGGCCTGCGTTAACAACAACGTAGTTGTAATCAACGCGGACAACTTCTGCAGGGATGACTTCGCCCTGTTTCATTTCCTGCTTAGCGATACTCTGCTCGAATAACTCAGCAAAACTTTCGGTAGGTTTGGTTGTAGTGTTGGTCATGAATGTAAATGGTTTGCTTTATCGAAATAAAGCGGTTAAAAATTCCCATCGGCCACCATGGACGATAGGGGCATCAAAATTAAAGGGCTTTTTAGGGCCTAATCTCCCGATACCATGAGAGAACTTTATCTATGGTTTCCTGAAGCGTAAGTTCAGAGGAATCCAATATCCTCGCGCCTTCCGCCGGCTTGAGCGGTGCTACCGCGCGCTCAGTGTCGCGTCGGTCTCTCTCCTTCAAGTCAGAAACAAGGTCGTCGATTTTACTATCAATTCCTTTTTCTTTCAACTGGTTATAACGTCTCTTTGCACGAGATTCGGCCGAAGCTGTAAGAAAAATTTTAAGACAGGCATCCGGGAACACCACTGCGCCCATATCCCTGCCGTCAGCCACAAGCCCCGGCTCCTGCGCGCAGCGTCTCTGTAGCTGAAAAAGCGCGTCCCGAACCGTAGGATAGGCCGCGATTTGACTCGCGTTTAATCCCGCTTCTTCAGTACGGATAACATCTGTCACATCTTCGTCGTTCAGATAAATTCTGCCGTCCTTAAAAAGCGGGTTCATATTTTCTGCGACTTTCGTCACGGCAGCCTGATCGTCAAGCGATACACCTTCTTTCACGCAGGCTGTCCCCGCCAGTCGGTAAAGCGCGCCGCTGTCCAGAACATGAAAACCTAAAACTTTGGCGACACCAGCCGAAACGCTGCCTTTGCCCGAAGCGACCGGTCCGTCAATCGCGATAATATCTGCCATTCTTAATTCTCCACCACTGTTGAAAGGCGAGTGAAATAATCCGGAAAAGTTTTTGCGACGCACTTCGGATCATTAATAAATACAGGAACACCGGCCGCCGCGATCAGGGACATGCACATTGCCATGCGATGGTCTTTGTAAGTGTCAAACGTCGCGCTCTGCAGTTTCTCCGGCGGTGTAATACGAATCCAATCCTCGCCGCTTTCCACCTTGCAGCCGACTTTGCTCAGCTCTTTTTCCATCGCGGCGATACGGTCGGTTTCCTTAACCCGCCAGCTGCCGATTCCTCTGAGCGTCGTTTCGCCGTCGCACATCGGCGCAATAGCCGCAAGCGTCATTGCCGCATCCGGAATGGTTCTCACATCCGCGTCAATCCCGTGGAGTTTTTTCGCATAAGGATTCGGTGCGGTTTTGATCCAATTTTCACCGCGGGTAACCGATGCGCCCATCTTTGCCAGATACTCCACAAAAGCAGCGTCTCCCTGAACGCTGTCCTGTCCGACCCCTTCCACTTTGAGAGGTCCGACAAGAGCGCCAAGCGCGAGGAAATACGATGCGCTCGAAGCATCTGCTTCCACTTCAAAAACGCTCGGCGATTTGTAGCGCGCACGAGGAACAAGGAAGTCTTTCTCCGTTGTTTTTACCGTCACACCGAATTTCTCCATGAGACGACACGTCAGCGAGACGTACGGCGAGCTGATCAGTTCGCCGTCTACGCGTATCCTCAGGCCTTCCTCCGGCGCAAGCAGAGGCGCAGCCATCAGAAGTCCTGAGAGGAACTGACTGGAGACATCTCCGCGAATGTGCGCGAGGTTTCCTCGAATGTGAAACGCCGGTTCGATTTTGATCGGTGGAAAACCTGCTTCGTTTAAATATGAAATTTTCGCTCCAAGTGCGTTGAGCGCTTCAACCAAATGCGCGATCGGACGCTCACGCATGCGGGCAACCCCGTCAAGCGTGTATTCCCCGCCGCTGAAAGCGAGCGAAGAGGCTAAAGGACGCATAGCGGTTCCCGCGTTGCCGAGAAAGAGATCGGCTTTTTTAACCGGGAATGCTCCGCCGCAGCCCGTCACCTTAACGATCGTGCCGTCTTCATTCTGCTCAAATCCGACTCCGAGCCCGCGCAGTGCGCCAAGCATCATTTCGGTATCTTCCGCCACCAAAAGGTTTCGCACCTCAGTGACGCCGTCGGATAAAGCCGACAGGAGAAGCGCCCGGTTGGAAATACTTTTAGAACCCGGAAGACTCACCGAGCCTCTAACCGCTGAAATCGGACTGACTCTGAGACATTCATTCATAAATAGAATCCTTTTTACTGCTATTTGCCGGGGAAAACCAGTCCGCGGCGATTACGCATCGCGTTCTCAAACACGCGTTCAATGGCCTGAGCGTCGCCCTCATCAATATATTTCTGGAGCGCGTCAAGCTCTTTGCGATAGCTGCGGAGCTCCTCGGAAATCGCGTCGCGGTTGCTGATGCAGATATCGCGCCACATCACAGGTGAGCTCGCCGCGATTCTGGTGAAGTCTCTAAATCCCGCACCCGCCATTTTCAATTTGACGTGCGCGGAAGGCTCCTTCGCGATCATGTCAACAAGCGCATAAGCAAGCACATGCGGAAGGTGGCTGACGGACGCAAAAATTCTGTCATGCTCCTCGGGCGTCATCTCCTGAACTTTGGAGCCCGCTTTTTTCCAGTTCTCCGTAATCAGTTCGACAACCTTCGGATCCATACCCTCGGCAGGCGTGGAGATCACAACCTTATTCAGAAAGAGATCGGGATCGGCGTACTCGACGCCCGGCATCTCGCCGCCCGCGATCGGATGCGCGGGCGCATACTGATTGAATTTATCTCCGAGCCCCTTGCGCGCGGCCGCAATGACCGAGCCGCGGGTGGAACCGACATCAGTGACCACCGCGCCCTTTTTAAGGTACTTGCCGATTTCGGCAAAAACGCTTTCCATCGCCTTGACAGGCACGGACACGACGATAATATCGGATTTCTCAACCGCCTCGCGAAGGGAGAGGGTACATTCGTCAGCGACCTTTTTCTCAAGCGCGGTTTTCAGGTTCTCTTCATTGATATCAAAGGCGATTACATGATCGACAAGACCCGCCTTTTTCCAGCTCAGGGCTACGGATCCGCCGATCAGTCCGCAGCCCAATACAGACATTGTTGCCAAAGCTACTCTCCGAACTTGTTCAGACCTTCCTTGAGAACCTCGAGGAATCTCTCGTTCTGCTCGGGTGTTCCGACCGTGACGCGAACCCATTCAGGAAGGTCATAAGAGCGCATACGGCGCACGATAATGCCCTTCTTCAGCAGATAATCGACAATCTCATCGGCATGGCTGCCGATGCGGACTGTGATGAAATTCGCATGAAGCCCCATATAAGGCAGTTCAAGCTGATCGAACGCTTCGGTCAGGAATTTAATGCCCTCTTTGTTAACTTCGAGCGTCTTCTTCACAAAATCCTGATCCTTGAGCGCGGCAAGAGCGGCGATCTGAGATAGATCATTCACGTTAAAGGGATGACGCACGCGGTTGAGCAGAGAAAGAAGCTCGGGCTGCGCAATACCGTACCCAACGCGGGCGCCCGCCAGCCCGTATGCCTTGGAGAAAGTTCTTGCGATCATCACGTTGGGGTGTCTGCGGACCATTTCGACAGAATCGCACTGAAGCGCAGGCTCTAAAAATTCCACATACGCCTCGTCAAAGAGCACCATAACATTCGGCGGAACCTGATCCAGGAACTGCAGGATGTCGTCCTCGGCCAAATACGTTCCGGTCGGATTATTCGGATTGGTCAGGAAAATCAGGCGGGTTCTCGAGTCAATCGCGTCAAGCATCGCCTGCAGATCCGCGTTGTAGTCGTCTGTTGCCGGCACTTCAATCGTTTCAGCACCGCAAAGACGCGCCACCATCGGATAAAGCGAGAAGGAGTACTGCGGATAAATCGCAGTTGTGCCGACGGAGAGCACCGTCTGTGCCGCCAGTCCGAGAAGCTCGCTCGAGCCGCTTCCGATCACAACCCAATCCTGAGGCACGCCGTACTTCTCGGCAATCGCCTTCTGCAGATGGTAGGAGTCCGCGTCCGGGTAACGGTTCAGGCTGAAGACCGCCTTAGAGACCGCTTCCTTAACCTTGTCGCTCATGCCGTTCGGGTTTTCGTTGGCGACCAGCATGATAATATCTTCCGGCTTCAGGCCGAGATCCGCAGCAACGTCCTCAATCGGCTTGCTCGCCTTGTATTTATCCAGTTCCTGAACCCAGAGCGGGGTTTGGATTGTTTGTTCTTCGCTCATAACTTTGTTCCTTTGTCTTCTGATCCGCTTTCTTCATTGGCAATCGGATAAGAGCCTAAATTCTTAAATGAAGCGCAGCTGCTGCGGAAATCATCCAGTGCGCTGCGTACCTTGGGATCATCGCAATGACCTTCAATATCCACGTAGAAGAAATATTCCCATGAACCGCGTTTGGCCGGGCGCGACTCAAAGCGCGTCATTGAAACGCCGTGGTCATAGAGCGGCTTGAGCGCCTGAAAGAGCGCTCCGGCTTTATGCGGTACGGAAATAATCAGGGATGTTTTGTCTTTTCCCGGCGCCTTAGAGGGTGACGTTCCTTCTTTACCGAGCACCACAAATCTCGTGCGGTTGGTGGACTGATCCTGAATGCTCGGATAAGCAATCTTCAGTCCGTAATGCTCAGCAGCCGCTTCGCCTGCGATCGCGGCGGATTCCGGATCCAAAGAAGCGAGACGAGCCGCTTCGCCGTTGCTTGCCGCGGGGACCCGCTCAAGCTGCGGATAGTGGCGGTTCAGCCAGCTCACGCACTGTCCGAGCGACTGTGGATGGGAGTAAACGCGCTTGACGCCGTCCATACAGCCGGACGTTGTCAGAAGATTATGGTTGATCGGGATTGAGGTCTCCGCAATGATCGTCAGATTCGTGAGCTGAAGGCAGTCCATCGAGCGATTGACCGCGCCCTCAGTCGAGTTTTCGATCGGGACGATACCGTAGTCGGCGCTGCCCGCTTCCACCGCATGAAACACATCATCAATGCGTTCACAGGCAATGCCGTCCACACCCGCTCCGAACTGACGAAGCATCGCAAGCTCGCTGAACGTGCCCTGAGGCCCGAGGTAAGCGACGCGCGCCTTATGTTCCAGCGCGCGGCAGGCGCTCATAATCTCTTTAAATATGCTGCTGATGCCCTTTTCCGTCATAGCGCCTTTGCTCTGCGCCCAAACTTTGCGCAGCACTTCGGCCTCCCGGTCGGGACGATAAACGGGCGCATTAGTGCTTCCCTTAACCGCACCGACCTTCTTTACAACTTCAGCTCTTCGATTCAGAAGCTCAACGATCTGAGCGTCGATTTCATCGATTTGAGCGCGAAGGGGTTTTAGCTCTTCATCAATGTTCATTCTGAGTCTTCTCCTTAGCTGTGAGCTTCGGCAAATTTCTTCATATAGTCGGCAAGCACTTCCACCGCCTCGATACTGACGGCGTTGTACAGAGAAGCTCTCATGCCGCCGAGAATTCTGTGCCCTTTAATATTGGCAAGACGCTTCTCATAGGCCTGACGTACGAATTCGTCATTTAGTGACTCGTCTTTGAGGTTGAAGACGACATTCATGCGTGAACGGGAAATCTTCTCCACGTTGTTGTAATAAAAGCCCTCGGACTGATCGATCAGATCGTAAAGGATCTGACTCTTAATGACAGAGCGGCGCTGCATTTCCTTGACACCGCCCTGATCGAGCAGCCAGCGCGCGACCAGATTGGCGATGTAGATCGCAAAGGTGGGCGGCGTGTTGTACATTGATTCGCTCTTTGCGTAGGTTTCGTAGTCGAGCATCGTCGGTGTCGAGGGATCGGCTCTTCCGAGCAGATCTCTGCGCGCGATGACGACGGTGAGCCCCGCCGGTCCGAAGTTTTTCTGAGCGCCCGCGAAGATAAGACCGAACTTGCGGACATCGACCGGCTGACTAAGAAAGTCGCTTGACATGTCCGCAATCAGGGGCACAGACACTTCGGGCGTATACCAGTAGCGGATACCGTTAACCGTTTCATTAGAGCAGTAGTACAGGTAGGAAGCGTTCTCCGTCAGCTTGATTTCGTCCTGACGCGGCGCTCTGAGATCGACGCAGGCCGCTTCGGCCGCTTCTCCGATCTTCTGAGCTTCCTTAAAGGCCTTCTTGCTCCAGACCCCGTTCACCGCATAATTGCCGCAGCCGCCCACGGAGAAGTTCATGGGGACCATAGCGAACTCTAAGTGACCGCCGCCCTGAAGGAACATGACTTCGTATTCATCAGGGATGCCGTAAAGCTCACGCAGCAGAGAGACTGTTTCACGGTAGATACCAATGAAGTCTTTGCTGCGGTGGCTCATTTCGAGGATGGACAGACCTAAGCCGTGCCAATCCGTCATTTCCGCTGCCGCCTGCTCAAGCACGCTGAGCGGCATGGCCGAAGGGCCGGCGGCAAAGTTATAAATTCTCGTCATCTTTTTCTTCCTCGATGATTTCGCGGTCTTTCTCTTCGATCTCTTTTTCTTCTGCCGCTGTTTCGGAAATGACTTCGGCCTCTACGGCGTTTTCATCCGAAGCGGCATCTCCGTCATCGTTCTCCGTCACGCGTTCCAGGCCGACCAGATGAACGTCGGAAGCCATAGAAATCAGTGTGACGCCCTGAGTGTTGCGCGACATCACGCGAATTTCGCTGACGCGTGTTCTCACGAGTTTGCCCTCGGAGGTAAGAAGAATGATTTCATCTTCATCCTTGACGAGGAGCGCTGCGACCACCTTGCCGTTGCGTTCCGACGTCTGGATAGAGATCATGCCCTTAGTGCCGCGGCCGTGGCGGGTGTAGTCCGCAATCGGAGTACGTTTGCCGTAACCGTTTTCGGTAGCGGTAAGGACTGTCATGTCATCGTCGCCCGCGACCAGCATCGCGATCAGTTTCTGTCCGAACTCAAGACGCATACCGCGGACACCGGTTGCAGCGCGGCCCATGCTGCGGACTTCGTCTTCGGCAAAGCGTACCGCCTTGCCGTCGTCGCTGAAGAGCATCACATCGTGCCTGCCGTCAGTGACAGCCGCGCCGATCAGCACGTCGTCTTCAAGCAGGTTGATGGCGATAATGCCCGCCCTGCGCTGATTTCTAAAGTCGCCGATCGGAGTCTTCTTAACGGTACCCGAGGCGGTTGCCATAAAGATGTACCAGTCTTTGTCGTAGTCCTCGTCGGAGATCGGAAGGACAACCGTGACTTTTTCGTCCTCCACGAGTTCAAGGAGGTTAACGATCGGTCTGCCTTTGGAAGCCGAAGAGCCTTCCGGAACATCCCAGACGTTAAGCCAGTACATGCGGCCTTTATTCGTGAAGCAGAGCAGCACGTCATGGGTAGTCGCCACAAAGAGCTGGTTAATCAGATCGCCCTCGCGCATCTGAGCCGCTTTCTTACCCTGTCCGCCGCGTTTCTGAGCGCGGTACTCGGTCGAAGCCTGGCTCTTGATGTAGCCGGTATCGGTCATGGTGACCACCATTTCGCGAAGCGGAATCAGATCTTTCGTCTTAACACCTTCGGCAAACGGAACGATCTCTGTCAGACGTTCGTCGCCGTACTGAGCCTGAATATCTCTCAGACTCTGGGCAATGATCTGTGTCACGCGCTCGGGTTTTCTCAGAATATCGTTGAGATCGACAATCTGATCAGCAAGTGCCTGATAGTCGCCGCGAATCTTGTCCTGCTCGAGACCGGTCAGGCTCTGCAGGCGCATCTGAAGAATATTTCTTGCCTGAAGCGAGCTCAGTCGATAAGTCTTTTGATCGGTGAGACCAAGATTGAGATCCTCGCCCTTCGGACGCATTTCGCTCTTATCCATCTGAGCTCGTTCAATCAGCTGAGCGGCAATTTCAGCCGGCCACTCGCGCGCGAGCAGACGAGCCTCGGCTTCCTGGCCGTTGGCTGATGTCTTGATGATCTCAATGAATTCATCGAGGTTGGCGAGCGCGACCGCCTGGCCTTCCACCAAATAGATCTTGGAAATCGCCTTATCGAGCTGGAAGCGTGTCCGGCGGTTCACCACTTCTCTTCTGAAGAAGAGGAATTCCTGAATAATTTCCTTGATATTGAGCAGTTTCGGCTGACCGTTCACCAGAGCGACCAAGTTAATGCCGAAGGAATCCTGAAGCTGCGTGTTCTTATAAAGCTGATTGAGAACAACGTTGGCGTTGGCGCCGCGTTTGAGCTCGATAACGCCGCGCATACCGGTTTTATCGGATTCGTCGCGAACGTAGGAAATACCTTCGATTTTCTTTTCACTGCCGAGCTGAGAAATCTTCTCCAGCAGCAGGCGCTTATTCACCTGATAAGGGATTTCGTCGATGATGATGGATTCACGGTTGCCGTTATCCCATTCTTCAATATGCGTTTTGGCGCGAAGCACCGCTTTGCCTTTACCGGTTCTGTAGGCTTCGTGCACATCGGCAAGACCGTAAAGAATACCGCCTGTGGGGAAGTCCGGCGCGGGAAGAACCTTGATGATCTCATCAATCGTCGCATCCGGATGCTCAAGCATCAGCAGACACGCGTTGACTGTTTCAGAGAGGTTGTGCGGCGGAATATTGGTCGCCATACCGACCGCGATACCGGCCGATCCGTTGACCAGCAGCTCCGGAAGCAGCGTCGGGAGAACCGTCGGCTCTTTTTCGCTACCGTCGTAGTTCGGTACAAAATCAACAGCGTCCTCTTCGAGACCGACAAGCATTTCAGAAGAAATCTTTGCCAAACGAACTTCGGTGTAACGCATCGCCGCAGCGCCGTCACCGTCGATTGAGCCGAAGTTGCCCTGCCCGTCAACCAGCGGATAGCGCATGGAGAAACTCTGCGCCATACGAACGATCGTTTCGTAGGCGGCGGAGTCGCCGTGCGGATGGTATTTACCGAGCACGTCTCCGACGACGCGAGCGGATTTCTTATGCGCGCTGTTGTAAGTGTTGTTCAGCTCATGCATCGCGAACAGCACACGGCGGTGTACCGGTTTCAGGCCGTCTCGCACGTCCGGAAGCGCGCGACCCATGATGACGCTCATCGCGTAATCCAGGTAAGAGCGGCGCATTTCCTCTTCAAGCGAAACGCGTTCCGCTTTATTAACCTGCTCACGAATCAGCGCCCAATCGGGTTCGCCTCTGCGGTCGGTCTTGCGGCCGCGGGGACGGCGCTTGCCTTCTTCGCCTTCCGGCTTTTCTTTTGTGTCTTCGTTCTGATCGTTGTCAGCCATCTGTAAATCCTTTTATGACATCAAAAATTAACCTGTCAATTTTACGTGACGAAACGCCAAATAATGCCGAAAACGATGCTAAAACTTATTTTGATCGATTTTTATGTGATATTGTAAGACGATACTATCGTATTACGTTACTAATGATTGATTTATCTTCCATTCATCCCGGGACGATTTTAAAAACAGTGTTTTTAGAGCCGCTCGGCATCACGCCTTATCGACTTGCCAAAGACATCGGCGTGCCGCAGACGCGCATCAGTCAGATACTTGCGGAAAAACGAAGCGTGAGCGCGGACACGGCGCTGCGCCTGTCGCGCTATTTCGGATTAGACGATAATTTCTTTTTAGTGGCTCAGGCCTCCTACGAGCTGAGCAGGACGCGTCCTCTCATCGAGGATGAACTTAGACACATTAAGCCGTTCAACCCAGCAGCCGAGACAAACGATGAAAGCTGACAAAATTCTTATTCCTCGCTGGATAATTCCGGTCGTGCCCCGAGGCGCAGTTCTTGAAGGACATTTTCTGGCGATCCGGGACGGTCGGATTTTAGCGATCGCTCCGATCTCGGAATTAGCGGATTTTGAAGCTGACGAAATTGAGCAGCTTGAAAACTGCGCTCTGATGCCCGGCTTAATTAATTGTCATACGCACGCTTCGATGAATCTGCTTCGCTGCGTCGGGCCCGATCTGACCACTCCGCAGTGGCTAACCGAGTGCATTTGGCCGATTGAAGGCAAACTGATGAGTCCGGAATTTGTTTATCAGGGTGCGCTTTTAGGCGGAGCGGAAATGATTCACGGCGGCACGACCATGTGCCACGACATGTATTTTTACGGCGCTGAAGCCGCAAGAGGCCTAAGGGAAAACGGGCTTCGCGTTGTCGAAGGCGCGTTTGTGATCGGCTTTCCGTCCAAAGAGTACAGCGGAGAGGCGCAGTGTCTTCAGGGCGCGGAAAAGCTCTTTGCGTCAGCCGCCGACGATGATCTTCTCAGTATTAATTTAGCGCCGCACGCGCCCTACTCTGTTTCCAAAGAAGCGCTTCAGGCATCGATGCAGCTTGCGCAAACGCTTGACACCACATGGCAGATTCATCTGTCGGAGACCGATGAAGAGCGCGAAAACGCCATCAAAGCGTTCGGATGCTCACCGGTGGAATACTTATCTCGGATCGGCTGCTTAAATGAGAGCACGGCAGCGGTTCACTGCGTAAGTCTTTCAGATCGTGATATTGAGATTTTGAGCAAATCAGGTGCAAGCGTTATCCATTGTCCGGTAAGCAATATGCGGCTTGGATGCGGCGCGAGCCCGGTCGCCAAACTGCTTGAAGCGGGCGTCAATACGGCGCTTGGCACAGACGGAGCCGCCAGCGCGTGCACGTTAAGCATGTTTGAGCAGATGCGCACAGCCGGGATGATTGCCAAAGGATTTTCCAAGGATCCGTGCGCGCTGAATGTAAATCAAATTATCGAAATGGCAACAATAAACGGGGCCAAAGCGCTAAAATCTGATGAGCGGGTCGGCTCTCTCGAGATCGGGAAGGATGCCGACCTAATTGCCATTGACTTGTCACGGTTTGTAACCGTGCCCGTTTTGGATGTTTTATCCTGCCTTGTTTACGCGGTTGAAGCACAATGCGTATATCAGGTTTGGGTTAAAGGCGGATATGTTGTGAAAAAACAACATAAATCCGCACAAAAATCTGATCTCGGCGAGTTACTGACAAAAAGTGACTTAATGTCGTGGCAGAATAGGGTGTGTGAGATACTACAGGACGGCTCTCGATGACGTTCCGGTGGTAAGCACTCGGAACGCATTACGGCCGTTTCCTGAAAATGCCGTATCATATTGTGTGGTTTTATCTGCATCAAAAGAGGAAAATGATGAATACAAAGACAAAATTGGGACTGCTCGTTGCTTCTGTTGCAATGGCCGCTTCCGGAGCTGTTTGCGCAGCTGTTGCCCCTGCCAACCCCTATGTTCAGGCAGCCGGACAAACTCTTATGACTAACTTCGGTCTGTGCGTCCGCACAGGCTACTGGACTCCGGCTCTTGCCGAAGCTCAGGGCGCTCTTGGCCAGAACTGCCAGTGCGACACTGACATCATCAAATGCGAAGCCGGCGCTGAAAGAATTACTCTTTCCGCTGACACACTGTTCGCTTTTGACAAAGCCGTTCTGAAACCCGAAGGCGTTGCCAAACTGACAGAACTCACAAGCCGCATGTCCGGCCTGACACTCGACGTCGTCATGATCGACGGCTATGCTGACCGTATCGGCGGTGCTGCATACAACCAGAAACTGTCTCAGCGCCGTGCTGACGCTGTTAAGACATTCCTTGCCGAACACGGTGTTCCTGCCGCTCGCATCCACGCTGAAGGCAAAGGCCAGGCTGACCCTGTCGTCAACTGCCCGAACCCGTCCGCCAAGGGCGAAATCAAGACATTCAAACAGCTTGTTGAATGCCTGCAGCCGAACCGTCGTGCCGTTATCGAAGTTAAGGGCACACGCAACAAGTAATTGCTAATTCACTTGTGAAAAAGGGGCCTTTAGGCCCCTTTATTTTTGTCATGACACCTCAGACCTATCTTTTTGACCTAGACGGTACCCTGCTTGACTCCGCGCCTGATCTTGCCGCGGCGGCCAACCATCTCAGAGAAGTTCGGCATCTTGAGCCGCTTCCCTTTGAAGTGCTTCGCAAGACCGCTTCGAGCGGCGCGCGCGGGCTTCTCGGCGCGGCCTTCGGCATCAAACCGGAAGATCCCGGCTATAAAGCGCTCGCAAACGAATTTCTGGACTACTACCAGGAACATATGACGGACCACGCAGAGCTTTTTGCGGGCATTCTCGAGCTCATCAATTCGATTGAGGCAAAGGGCTTTACCTGGGGCATCGTCACCAATAAGCACGCTCGTTTTGTGCTGCCACTGATTGAGCATCTCAAACTTACGCCCGGCGCGGTAGTCTGCGGCGACACGCTCAGTGTGAGCAAACCGCATCCGGAGCCGATCATTCACGCGCTTCGTCTTCTTCAGAAACCGGCCGAATCTGCGGTATATGTCGGAGACGACCTGAGAGACATTCAGGCTGCGAATTCCGCTCATGTATTTTCCATTGCCGCTCAATGGGGCTATCTCGGCTCCCCCGTTGGTGTCGAGGAGTGGAAAGCGGATGCTATCGTGCGCAATCCGAGTCAAATCTTGGAAATTAACATCTAGCGTCATTCATACTTCTAACTAGCAAGATTCTGCGTGTTGATTTTTTATCACGAGGGATAAGAAGTATGAGTAAAAAGATTTGGATTACGACCGGCGTGGTCGCGGCTCTGGCGACTGTCTACACAGCAGGCGGTTTTTGGGGCGTTCCTTCGGGCATACAGTGGGCTATTAAGAAGTATGCAGAGCCGTTTACCGACCGCAAAATCACGCTTGACGAGGTCAAATTCAATCCTTTTACACTGCAGCTGACCGCCAACGGCCTGAGGATCCAAAAAGAAGGAGAACCGCAGGCCTTTATGGCGCTGAAGTCCCTTGACACAAAGCTCAACTGGAAATCGCTCGTCAAATTCTCTCCGATTGTGGATCATGTCACGCTCGACGGTTTTGAAGCCAACATCATCCGCACGGGCCTTGACACTTTTAATTTCAGCGACATCATCAACAAGATCGCCAAAATGCCCTCAGACAAAGATGAGGACAAGAAAAAGGATGATGATCCGGTCAGATTTGAAATTGATAATGTTTCTCTGATCAATTCCTCCATCACGCTCGATGACAAGTTCAGAGATAAGGTCGACAAATTCACCGACATCAACTTAGTGGTTCCTCTGATTTCTAATTTCAAGACCGAGTTGGACAACCCGACGCAGCCGAAGCTTCAGTTCAACTTTAACGGCGAGCCCTTCTCGATTAACGCTTCAAGCGAACTCTTTGTTCCCTCGCTCAAGACCGGTGTCGACTTCACTCTCAGAGGACTCAACCTTGAGAACGCCGCTTCTTTTAATCCGATACCGCTGAACGCGAAGGTCACATCCGGCACGATGGATGCCGCCTTGAATCTCGACTTTGCCAAGACTGTCGATCAGCAGGAAGGCTATCTGAGACTCAGAGGCACATTAAAGATTCTGAACCTTTCGATTCAGGATGATCTTGACGCCAACGGCTATCAGATCGCGAACTTCCGTGAAATCAACATCAATCTGAAAGAGTTCTCTCTATTCAGGCAGATTCTTGAGCTTGGCGAAGTACAGTTTCAGGAACCGAAATTTGAAATTATCCGTACGGCCAAAGGCATTAATGCGGCTGAGCTTGCCACTCATATTCTGAAAGACGCAAAACCCGAAGAAAGCGCCGGAGCTGCCAACTCTGAAGCCGTCAGCGCGGAAAAGGCTCCTGAGGCAAAACCGACAGCTGCGGGCAAGGAAGTAAAACCCGAAGCCGCTAAGTCGGAAGAAACCAAGGCAGAACCGACAGAAAACAATGCGGCCGCACCGACTGAGACACCGCCGGAGACAGCGCAGACGAAACCTCCGAAGCCTGAGGAAAAAGCTAAAGAAGCTTTGCCTGAGAAGGCTTCAGAAAGCTCGACAGAAATGACACCTCAGAAGGAAGCGGCTCTGAATATGCTGATGCGTTCGGCTCACGCTGCCGAATCAACACCTGAGGCACCCACTGCCGGCGCGGAATCGAGCAAGACAGCAGAAACCTCCGAATCCGGCAGTACTGGTGCAGGAGCCGTTCCGACTGAAGCTCCCACGCCGAATGAAATCGAGCCCAAGAGTGAGGAAGCTCAGTCAGACGTAAATCATGATAAACCATCCATCGCGGACAAAGGACCTAACGCGCAGGAGGACCCCGGCTGGAAGTGGAGTGTTGAGAAAGCGAGCATTCGCGGAGGCACGGTCCATTTCTCTGACAAGACGAACGGCTTTGATCATGACGTCACAAACATCAACGCTTCAGTGGCTTCGCTGAACGCGCAGCCCGGAAACAAGAGCGACATCAAGGCTTCTCTTGATGTGCTTGAGGGCAGCATTACCGCCGAAGGTACGCTTGATTTAACGCCTCTTGATCTTGAGCTGAATCTCGGTACAAAAGATCTTTCCGTTCCGAAGCTCTCGCCCTACATTCAGGAGTTCTCCGCCGCCAAGATCGCAGGCGGTAAATTCTCGAGTAGCGGCAAGTTCAGCCTGAGCATGAATGAAGAGCTGAAGTTCAATTACAGCGGTGAGGCAGGTCTGAGCGGAGCTGTGATTCATGAGCCGAACGGCTCTCAAGCGCTTTCCGTCGCGAGTGCCGAAGTCAAAGGCATCGACGTTTCCGGCCTTTCGCCGATCAACGTCAAGATTGCTGATATCAATATCGCAAGTCCGAACGTCAAGGTTATTCGTGAAAAAGACAATTCAATCAACTTAATGACGCTTGCCGAGCCGGGCAGAAAGCCTTCCGCCTCTGCTGCTGCGGTGAAACCGGCGCCAGCCAAAGCCTCTTCGTCTTCATCAGCTCCGCTTAGCTGGCAGATCGGCAGGATCAGCCTGAGCGGAGGCTCTGTCGACTTTACCGATGCAACGAACGGATTCCACAAAGTCATCTCCGCGATCAACGCCTCGGCCGGTCCGATCAGTAACAATTTATCTGCGCAGACCGCGGTCAGCGCGAACATGAACATTATCGGCGGGCATATCGGCGCGAGCGGAAATCTGGTGATCAGCCCGTTCAAGACCAGTTTGGACGTCACTACGAGCGCGCTGTCCATTGCCGATCTGACGCCCTATATCTCTCAGTATTCCGGCGCCCACGTGACCAAAGGCACCTTCTCCAACAAGGGCAAAGTCACGCTTTCCACCGCAGCTGATCCGATCAGCTTCAGCTACAACGGTTCAGGCGACGTAAGCAATCTTAACGTCACGACGGCAAAGGGTGAACCGGCCGCATCGCTTACCAAGCTCAGTGCTTCCGGCGTCAGCATCAGCGGCCTTTCTCCGCTTCAAATCAACATTAATTCGCTGACGGCGTCTAATCCGAGCGTCACGATTGTCAGAGCGAAGAACGGCGCAATCAATCTTGCCTCTTTAGCGGATCCGGGCGGAAAAGCGGCGCCTGCTTCCAAACCCGCAGAAAAACCCGCCAAGAAAACCGGCAAAAAGGCTAAGTTCTCTTCGCCCACTGCCGATCTGCCCGCAATGACCATTAGCAAAGTGGTTCTGAGCGGCGGTCGCGTTCGCTTTACAGATAATTCCGTCTCACCGGTATTTAACATTACCGCCAACAAGATCGACGGCAGCATGACCGGTTTCTCGACAGCGAAGAACTCGAAAGCGAACGTTGACGTACATGGTTCGCTAAACGGAACCCCGATGACTCTGAAAGGCACGGTAAATCCGTTTGCATCCAATCTGACCGTCGCGATGCGGGGCTCCGTACAGTCGCTGTCGCTTCCCACCTTCTCTCCGTTCTCTGCGGAATTTACCGGTTACCCGATTGTCCGGGGGCAGATTACCTACAACGGTTCCCTTGATGTTCACAAAGATGAAGTGAAATCAGAGAACAACATGGTCATCAACAAACTGGAATTCGGCAATGAGATACCGAATGCCAAGAACACGATGCCTGTCGGGCTGGCAGTTTCCCTGCTCCAGGACAGAAGCGGTCAGATTGACTTGAACATTCCGGTAAGCGGATCTCTGAATGATCCGGAGTTCTCGATTGGCGGAATCATTGTCAAAGTCATTGCCAACTTGATTACCAAAGCGGTGACTGCGCCGTTCGCTCTGATTGGTTCGATGTTTGGCGGCGGTGACGCAGACCTTCATAATCTCGCCTTTGACGCCGGCACAGCCAAACTGAGTCCGAAGACGGTTGACGCATTGAAGGTTGTGGCCAAAGCGATGAGTGAGCGCCCGGGCATCAAGATTCAAATCATGGGTATCGCCGATGACAAGCAGGACACTCAGGGGCTGAAGGAGAGCCTGCTGATGCGTTCGATGCGCTATGCCATTTATCGGGATTCGACTGCCGCAACAGACATGAAGCAGCTTACGCCGGTGCAGATTAGTCAAGCAATTAAAGCGCTTTACAGCGAATCGGAAATTCCGGACAAGCCAAAGCTTACGGACGTACAGCAGATGCATCAGTTCCTGCTGGAGCATCAGCGTGTTGCGACCGCGGATTATGTATCGCTTGCGCAGAGGCGCGCGGATGCGGTCAGGAACTATCTGATCAATGTTGAGAAGATCAATCCGGATCGTTTGTTTATCGTTTCTCCGCAGGATCAAAAAGGCGACACAAAGGTTCCCGGGGTCGCTTTGGGTCTTCAAAATTGATAAGGCGATGAATTTTATGTAAAATGAAAGATTCCTGTGGGGGCGACATGGTTTCGACAGGGGCAATGAGGTAATTGGACGCGTGCCGAGGTGTAGTTTCCTCGCTAAACCACTTACAAAAATATAAACGCCAACGATGAGCGTTTCGCTCTCGCCGCCTAAGTCCGGTGAGACGCTGCAACCGGTTTGCTCTTAGACCGGGTCGGGAAACCGACAGCAGCGACATAGCATAAGAGCTAGTCTTCGATGGAGTTGTGACGTCGGAGGCGAAACAAAGCAACTGGCCGGCAACTGGCATCGCTAGTTTGCAGGGTTGTCGGTAAGATCTAAATGAATTAGATACGCACGTAGAGGCTGTTGCTGATAGCTTTTGGACGCGAGTTCGATTCTCGCCGCCTCCACCATTTTAAATTCCCAGAACGTCGGAGGATGACTGGGATTTTTATTTAAATCATACAGTTAGCTTCTTCAACTGAAGCTGTGCATTTTAGATATCCGGCAAACCTTCAGCCTGCTGCCGTCATTACTTAGGAAAATTCTGCGGAAGCGTCCTCTAAACCCTTTCCGAATGAGTTGGAAGATTTTATTTTGTCATTGCAGCTATTGGAATAATTCCGGACTAAGACTAAAACTCTTTCGCTTTGCTTTCCGAATTCGAGCATCCGCTTTCTCGGGCATGATCAGAAGCGGCTTCACTGCGCCGGAGATTATCGTTTTTGTCATTTCCTAACTCACGAGCAATGTCATTCTGATCGAAAAAGAACCCCGAACATTCACTCAAAAGCACGTAGCCTTTTTTCGAAGCTACATCAGTGTCTAAGACGCCCTATGAAAGATGGGTTGTAACGCTTGAATCGTCATCGAAGAGACCACTATTTTTTACTTGAGAATACCCTCGATATTCGGAAAGCAGTTTCTGAGAGTTTTGCTAAAATGCCCCTATCCTCATCGGTTTTCGCATGGCCGTGACGGAATTGGACGGTTTCGCTATGGTCACCCGCTCAATCTATGAAGCAAAAACCAAAGCAAACGGCCCGGAAGTACCAATTCCGAGCCGCTCAAATGGAAGATTGTCATGCGATTAAAAACATCTTCTGCTCTGATTATATCAAAGGTACTTAAGCGATGGTTGCCTAAAGTGATCGTTGCACTGGTACTGCTGATGTGGTCGCGGTAAGAGCGCCTGAGTAAAAGGCCCCGTTAGTTTTCGCTGGCGGGGCCTAGGTGTTTCTGACCGAATATCCTCGCTACATCACGGTTGCGAGCGGCGGCATTAGGAGACGGATCAACGTCTGAAATAGGCTTGGCAATCGAAGCGATCTCTGCCGTTGAGCCAGAAATTGGCTCCTCAAGCGCCGTTGGAACGTCAAAAACATCTGCCTCTCAGGAATTCAATTTCTCCGCAAATCGTTCTGCTCAGGTTTTTGGGGCCTCTGACACCGTGCAACCGCAGTCGTTGCACGCCTTGATTTTAGTGCGAGCGCTTTAATACGCCCTGACCAAAACAAGCGCCCGCATTGAGGCGGGTTGAACGGCTTTATATACAGCGGAGCTTCTGGACGCATCAAATGAAATGCCAGATGGTTCATCTGTTTTCCCTGTAGTTTGGCTCACCGCTAGTTGAGTACCATTATTGAAGTGGTACAAGGCCCCAGAAATATCTGGCGTCCGAATCGTTGGATAAACATGAGAATAGCTTCCGAGGATATTCGGAAATTTGTAAAAGCAGAGAACTAAGCTACAATTTCGGGACCATGAAAGGGAATGACCGTCATCCGAAGTCCTCACCCTCGAAACCTATGCCAATCCCTTAATTTCAGGGATTATCAAAGGATTACGGCGTATGCCGTAGAGGGCCCCGAAAGGGATCGGATAAAACAAAACCCGGGTGGGACCGGACTTTGTTGAATCTTAACTTCTTATGAGGTACCGAGATGGCTACGACATTTCTAACCTCGTGGGAGATTATCGCACATAACACGATTATCTGGACAGGCGTATTCACGCCTAAGACCAAGCGGCATTCATTGCATTTATCTTCATCAACAAAATATTCTCAATACGGTCGGCTATTGTCAATTTTTAATCTTTCAGCATCTTACGTAAGACCATTGCGCTTGAAAAACAAGTCAAACATATTTCCCGAAAGACCTTTGAAAAATTGACTGCATTGAGCACTTAAGGCGCAGCCTTCTTCTCTCCGTTTTACGGTTCTTCGTAGTAGTAGGACTGTTCGATGCCTTTAAAAATCATTTCTCTGTTATCAACATCTTCTGTCAACGCCTGCTGAAGCAAGAATCTTAATTCCAAATCATTAATCGGACTTCTTTCCATTGCCTGAAGATAAAGTGTTTTATCAACCTTTTGCCAGTCAACAACTTTTCCCAAACGCTTTTTCAAAATTTGATCAAGCCATATGCGGGTTGAGCGACCATTTCCCTCCATAAAAGGATGAGCAACATTCATTTCTACGTATTTGGAAATGATCTCTTCAAAAGAGCTCTCCGGCATTAGTTCAATCTTTGCAAGAGCCTCCACAAGATAAAGTGCATTTGCGAACCTAAAGCCACCTTTAGAAATATTTTGCTGTCTAACCTCTCCTGCGAAATCGTATAGCCCGTCAAATAAGTACTTATGGATCTGCCGGAGTCCTTTGAAAGAGCCAATTTCAAATTTATTTATGGCGCCGGATGCAAACAATTCTTTTGCCTTCTCAAGGCTTTTCCTATCTAAATTCCTCATTGAATCACTCCTGTTTTATGATAGGCAGCGCTTTGAACCATTGCCGGACAAGCCTTTTTTAGCAGTTCCTTTGCTTCTGATGCGATTTTTCTTGCTTCTTCGGCACACGTGTATAAGGCAACTATTGCTCTCTGCACCTCGATCGGAGGCAGCGGGATTTTCACACGGCACATGTCCTCCCATTCAAAAAACTCATGCGCGGCTCCCTTTGAGTGATAACGGGAATATCCGTCGAATTCGCTACGCTTAAACCAAAGTAAAAACGGCCGAGGATTCGCACTACAAGGCCGCTTTAACGTACAGATAAAATGCACAAATTCAAATCTGTCGACACTAGTGTACGGCATTTAATCCGATTTATCATTAAATTGATTGTCGGGTTAATTTTATTGCTGATGTGCTAGTCGCGTGAGTAAAGAACCCCAAAGCGAAAGCAGCGGAGCTCGCGTGTTTTTGGTCCGAATATCCTTAGTGAACTTGATTCATATGCGAGCGACGGTTCCAGCTCATTCCGCCATGGACAGGTGCCGTTTCATTAATCAGAATTGTTTTTAAGCAAACAACTCTGTGGACAAATACCTGTCTCCGGTATCCGGGAGCAAAACGACAATATTTTTGCCTTTGTTTTCGAGGCGTTTAGCCAGTTCGATGCCGCCAGCGAGCGCCGCGCCGGAAGAGATTCCGACAAGGAAGCCCTCCTCTCTTGCGATACCGCGAGCCGCCTCATATGCGGCTTCCGCGCTGATCGGCATCACTTCGTCCAAAATCTCCATGTCAAGGTTCTTAGGAATGAAGCCTGCCCCGATACCCTGAATCTTGTGCGGACCGGCCGCTTTACCACTGATCACCGCTGAGGTATCCGGCTCAACTCCGACGATCCTGACAGCAGGATTCTTCGACTTGAGGAAACTGCCCACGCCGGAGATTGTGCCGCCAGTACCGACTCCGGCAACAAAAATATCCACCTTACCCTCGGTGTCAGCCCAGATTTCCGGACCCGTCGTTTTAAAGTGCGCCTGAGGATTAACAGGGTTGGAGAACTGAGAAGGAATAAAGCTGTTTGGATTTTCTTTTGCCAGCTCTTCAGCCTTCGCGATTGCGCCTTTCATGCCCTGCTTACCGTCCGTGAGAACAATTTCAGCGCCATAAGCCTGAAGAAGTTTTCTTCTTTCAATGCTCATAGTTTCCGGCATGGTCAGAATAATTTTCATACCTCTTGAAGCGGCTGCGGCAGCCAGACCGATGCCGGTATTGCCGCTTGTGGGTTCAATAATCACGGTATTCTTCTTGACTTTGCCTTCGGCTTCTGCAGTGTCAAGCATTGCGAAAGCGACGCGATCTTTGACGGAACCCGCGGGATTAAAGTACTCAAGTTTGGCAAGCAGGTTTGCGCCTAAGCCGCGGTTTGCGCTGAAACGGTTAAGCTGAACAAGCGGAGTGCCGCCGATTAATTCACTTACAGATTGATAAATCATTTTGGTACCTCGAGAATTTCGGTCAGCTGACAGGGATAGAACCTTGCCGAGCCGAGTTAATAGAAAATGAATTTTTGAAACGAAAAGGGAGAAATGAAAAGACGAGTGCTGATGACAGGGGTGATTAACAGCACATGCGACAGGAACACAGACAACACAAGGCACTGCAGAATGCCCTGCGTTCAAAAGAAATCGTCTGTGCTCTCATTTGAATCTGTCCTTTGAAATAGATCGCTCGGTTCTGTCACGAACCTCGCATCAGTAAAAATTATAGGAATCGATTGCGAAAAAAACGAGTTCGGAAAGATTATTTCTCAGTGGATAAATTTTCAATGCTCACTTTGGGGTAACTCCGTAAGCTTGACAACCTATACCCCTCTTTTCCCACTACCATTAGGGATACTACTTACATTTGTTTCACTTTACGGCGTTGCTGTTATGGAGTTGTCATGTTTTTAAAGCCGTTTGTTATTTTCGCTGTCGGCGTTATCACTTTTGTTGCTGCTGAAGTCTTCGCTTATGCTCAGCCCGCGACGGCCGAACCAACCGCTCCCGCAGTTTCGCTCTCAAGTCGTGTGAAATCTCTGACTGAGACGGTTCAGACGCTCGAAAAGCGAATTCAGAACCTTGAAAATCAGACCATCTACAATTCCGCCGCCTTGATTCCGGGTGACACAAAACTGCAGAGCATTCGTTCGGGAAGCGCCGTCTTTCTGATGTCCATTGACAAGCCGCAGGCCACTGCCGACGGAAGCGAATTTACACTGACCGTTGTCAACCCTCAGGCCATTACCTATACGAACATTAACTTTGACATCCGCATCTTCGGAAAGGATGCCAACGGGAATCCTCAGGCCTATAAGACAGCGCACCTTCTTTCGCGCATCACGCCCGCTTTTGACGCCGGAACAAGCAACAAATTTAAGTTCGCGGTAAAAGGCGTTAAGCCGGACAACTTCGCTGCCGCTTACGTTGCCACCGTCACGTTCGGCTCAGTCGCCGCCTCCAGCGCAGAATAGTCTTCCGTTTCAAAAGACCCGAGCCAGAGATATTTTGGTTCGGGTCTTTTTATGTCGGCTTCTAAAACGCTGCTGTTAAATATGCCCAATTCGACGGGCATTTTTTATATTTTTCTCCGGAGAATGACAATAAAAGCATTCGGCTCTGCCGCACAAGAAGTCTAAAGTTATCTCGGAGCAGCAATGATCTACAACATTCTTTTTAATGATGTCATTCCTATTTTTGTGGTGATGGCGCTTGGGTATGCCGGCGCCAAATGTCACTCATTCACTCCGGATCAGACTCAGGGGCTCAATAAAGTCGTCCTGAACTTCGCGCTTCCTGCAGCGCTCTTCGCGTCGATTACACGAGCAAGCAGAGACATGATTTTTGATGACCTCAAGCTCACGGTTATCTCGGTGCTTGGCGTCACTGTTCTTTTTCTTGTCGCGTTCTTTATTTGCTGGAAAGTCTGGCGCCACACTATCTCAGAGGCCGCTGTCTGCGCATTAATCGCAGGTTCTCCCTCCATCGGGTTCTTAGGATTTGCCGTTCTTGATCCGATTTACGGCGCCACTACAGCGACAGGGCTCGTCATCGCAATCGTCGCCATTGTCGTCAACGCCGTTACGATCCCGATCGGCTTCTATCTGCTGAATCTCGGACTTCCTAAAAGCGAAACCGGCGGCGGAAGCCTTGGAGCCATTATCAACGCGGTCAAGCAGCCGGTTGTTTGGTCTCCGGTGCTTGCCGTCGTACTGGTCTTATGCGGTCTAAAACTTCCCGAAGCGTTTTATCCCTCATTTGAACTCATCGCGAAAGCCAACTCGGGCGTCGCGGTTTTTGCGGCGGGCCTTGCGCTTGCCACTGTGCCGTTCGGCATCAGCGCTGAGATTATCTGGAACACGGTCTTCAGACTCTTTCTTTCTCCGCTCGCCATTTGCATCGCAGGAGCGCTCTGGGGTATGGAAACCGAAAGTCTATCCATGCTGGTCATGGCCTGCTGCATGCCGCCCGCATTCTCCGGCATCATCATTAGCAGCCGATACAACATTTATGTCAAGGACGGCGCTTCTTCGCTCGCGCTCAGCACATTAGCCTTCGCGGCCGCAGCGCCCTTCTGGGTTTGGGCGACCCCGAAAATCGCAGGCCTGCTCTAAGACTTAGGTTTCTGAGAAACAGGAATATCTCCGCTCTGCTCCTCAGTGACCGTTATGTCTTCAAGCTCCTTGTTAAATTCGAGCTCTTCTCCTTTGGAAGGTTTCTTTGCGCCGCGCGTCACCAGATAGTAAAGCGGCAGACCGACGGCGCAGGCCGCTGCGGTAATGCCGAACACACCGTCATAACCAAACGTCGGAACAAGATAACCGGAAAGGTACGGAGCGGCTCCGATTCCTAAGTCAAAGAAAATGAAGAAGCTGCTGGTCGCCTGCGCGTAACGCTCTCGCGGCACCATTGCGACCGCCGAGGCGTTTCCGATTGAAGTGATATTGCCAAAACCCAGACCGCACAGCGCGCCGGCGACTAACACTCCGATCGAGCTCGGGAGCGCCCAAAGGATCACAAGTCCGAGGATAAGGCTGATGATCGCGGGATAAAACACGATCGCAGGACCGTGAAGGTCATACATTTTGCCGGTCATCGGGCGCGTCAGCAGAATCGCCGCGGCATACACCAGAAAGAAAAACGAGGCGGCGGCTTCCACATGGAAGACGTGCGAGTAAGGTGCCATAAATGCCTGAATATTGCCCCAAGCCAGACAGAATATCGCGCACACCAGACAGAACGGGATCAAACGAACATCGATGAAGTCCGAGAGTTCGATTTTCTTCTTTGTCTGAGCCTTGGGTTTCTCATTGACCCGAACCAAGAGCCAAAGAGCGAGACTGACCGCCGAAAGCGCGATGGACACCCAGAAAATTCCCGTGTATCCGATTTTGCCGACGAACGCGATCCCGATAAAGGGGCCGGAGCAGATGGCGAGCGCCGTACTCATCGAGTAGTACGAAATACCGCGGCCCTGAAACGCCTTAGGCGTAATCACCGCAACCAAGGTACCCGCTACTGTACCGATAATACCGATTACCGCTCCGCTCAAAAATCGGACGATGAGAAGCATCCAAGTCGAAGATACCGCCAGGTAAGCGAGATTGGATACGAAATACAGCGCTAAGCCCGCGAACAGAAGCTGCTTATAGCCGACCGAATTCACAATCCTTCCGGAAAAAAAGCGCCCGACCAGGCATCCGATCACCACAATGCCGGTGAGAAGACCGGCATACGCAAGGGAACAATTAAAAGCAGAAACCGCAAATTGCGTGTTGACGACAAAGATCGCATAATAGCCCGTCATCCCCAAAAAGTTGATGAGCGCGATCGCGACAAAGGTTCTTGAGAAAATCGCTTTAAGTACAGAAGAACCTGTCTGTGGCTGAGTTGTCATTTTTATTTTGGATCCAAGAAATTTACTGTCGATCGGCTAAGCTCGACAAGGCCAGATAAGCAAAGAGCGCTCCTGCTTCCGTAATGATTCGATCATTGAAGTCATAGTGCGGGCTGTGCAGCGCCGCCTGATGCTCCTTGTCTCTGACACCGATAAAGAAGAAACAGCCCGGAACTACCTTTTGATATGCGCTGAAGTCTTCGCTGATCATATAGGGCTCCGTTAAGCGCAGTGTGCGCTCACTTCCAAACATGCGGGCGGCCGCGCGTTCAGCAAAATCCGTCAGTTCGGCGTCATTGTCGACCGCACCTACCAGTCTGATGTAACGCGCCTCAGCCTCGAGTCCAAACGCCTTGGCGATGCCTACTGAGCGGGTTTTGATTTCGTGTTCGATCAGATCTCTAACCGACTCTTCGAAAGTGCGTGTTGTTCCGAGCAGATGAACCGTTTCCGGAATAATGTTGTATGTGTTCGGGTTCCCGGCTGTAAAGGAGCAGACGGAGACAACTGCGGATTTAAACGGATCGAGTGTCCTTGAGACCAAAGTCTGAAGCGCGATAAAGATTTCGGCTGCTGCCGGAAGCGGATCTTTGCCGAGGTTGGGGCGAGCGCCATGGGTGCCTACACCTTTCACATCGATTTCAAAACGATCACAGGCCGCCATTGTCGGTCCGGCCCTAAATCCGATCATGCCTAAATCCAGAAGCGGTTCGTTGTGCGCGCCGTATATTTCTTTGACATCGTATTTTTTGAATACTCCGGACTGCACGACACTGCCCGCGCCGTTCACGCTTTCTTCAGCTGCCTGGAAGATACAGAGGATATTGCCTGCAAAGTCTCTGTGTCTGCTGAGGTAAAGAATCGCCGCGAGCAGCCACGTTTGATGACCGTCATGTCCGCAGGAATGCGCCTTCCCATTTTCTGATGCCCACAGACAGCCGCTCTGCTCGGTAATATTGAGCGCGTCGATATCGGCCCGAAGGGCGATTGTTTTACCGGGCTTGCTGCCTCGGATCAAAAGAAAACCGCTGCCGGAAGATGACGCCGTATCCAAACCCTCGATTCCGTTTTCTTTGAGAAATTCCGCGATCTTCGCAAGCGTTAAAGACGTATCAAATCCGACTTCGGGTTCTCTATGGACCCGTCTTCTAAAGTCGATTAAACGCTTTTCGTATTGTTTAATCTCATCGATGATGTCCTGAGGGTTCAGGTACTGCTGCATAAAAAACTCCTCTATTTCGATTTCTGAATCGTTTCTATTCGCGTTTTGACGCCTTGTCGCAGACAATGACCGCAGATTCCAACCCTCTACAGACACGTTTGAAAAATAGCGGCGGTCAGCGGAAGCGGGCCGAGATCCGACGTTTCGCAGAATGGGAATTCAAGAAGCACCATTTAGCGCTGCGTCTTCAGCCGACTTATGAATATAAGTGCGTATTTTATTCTTTAGGACTCAGAAAAATCATAAGTTTTAAGCTGTGTTCAGTTTACGGGGTTCACTCAGTTAAACTTTAATTTGGTTTAACATCATCAAGTAGTCAGCCGATTTCAGAAAACGATACATAGAGAAAAATCAGACTAGCGGGCTACGAATACAAATTCTTTCGCGTTGTTTTTATTGTCCCCTGTTTTATGACCTTGATTTCCGCAAGAGTATTTATGATCAATTTCAAATATTGAAACGTCCTTCTCTTGTTTCTCAAACATTTCCTTTATCTCTTCTTTTGTTGGAAGACTATTTGAAGAATAGGATAAAATTATAATTTTCTCTTTATGTTTTGCAATAAGGGACTCAAAGGCCGTATAGACTGAGACTTTGTTTGAAAATGGAGTTGGATACGAGCGAAATTTTTTGGTTTTTGTATGTTGCTGAATCTCGACACCGTTCCAGTCTCTAGCTAGGCCTTCTAAAAAATGGTATCGCCGCACGTATTCATTATCCGAGAATCTAGAACAGTAAGGAGGATCCATATACACGAGATCTGCATCCTTGCTGAAATGCATAGCATCCTCACAAAATGCCCTATTTTCGCAACCGTTATCAAAAACGGCTTGGTTGAATATTTTGACGCCTTCAAGAAAATGTTCAAAGATTGATTTGCGTAAATCTAATCTTCCGTCATCGTACCTGAATCCAGTAAAAGTAAATATCCCTCTCGGCCTTTTCTTTAAAGCCGCTCTAATTAAAGAACTTTTTGCAATTGCATATTCAAATTCGTTTTTGAGCATTGCAATATTGGTTCGCAAAATATCTATCTGTTTATTATCTTCATCTGAAAAATATAAGCCCTTAAAATTCTCAGATATAAAATTATCTGACAATATAGGTGGTACGAGAAGTTGTAAAGCCTTTTCATCAGGTAAAAGAATATTTGAATTTTCTACTATGGCCTTTGCCTGCAACTGATTCATAACCATGTAGTCATTCGATAAAACCTTCTTCCCAAGACTTTTGAGCAGATATCCAACCGAAGAGCTTCCGCAAAAAAGATCTATCGCGGAATTAAAGCTAAGCTCTTGAAATATTGAAGCCAGATTAGGAACAAGCTTACTTTTAGAGCCCATATATCTTGACGAAGGAAATAATGCTATCTGCTCCTCCCATGGCAAAAGGGACCGATTTGTTATTTTTTCAATGGAACATTTTTTTTCATTGATTGGGAAAATAATAGAATCCTCCCCTTTCCTTGTTTCACTTGTCTTGGATATGTATCTCTTGGTCTGAACAACTTCTTTACCAAACTCTTTGTATAAGTCAAATACAAGGGGAGCTGTAGAGTTAGTTAAAAGTACATGAACTCCATTCTCACTAAGTCTTTCAGCTAAAGTTGCAAGGCGTTGTTGATCTTCCAGAGTAAAAGTTTCCTTGGTATATCGATTAAAATCAGCAAACTTCGATACAGGCAAATAAGGAGGATCAAAAAAAACAAAATCTTTCGGCCTAGCGAATTCTTGAACTACTTCTTGGAAATCACCCTCAAGGATTGTTGCCCTTTTTAGCAAATTTGAAGCGTGGATTAGATTAGTTTCATCAATGAAAGAAGTACGTTTGTACGAACCGTAAGGTGTATTAAATTGACCTTGTCGGTTAACTCTGTAAAGGCCATTGAAGCAGGTTTTGTTTAGATAAATAGTTCTAGCAGCGGCTTCAATAGGATCTAAATTTTCAACTTTTTGAGATCTAACCTCATAGTAAAAATCCCTCTCATTTTTAAAATTGCTGAGCATTTTTATCAGTTGAATTGGACTTTTTGCGATTACCCTGTAAAGATTAATGAGTTCAACATTTGAATCAGAAATAATCGCTTTCTTAGGTGAAAGATGAAAGAATAGCGCCCCCCCTCCAATAAAAGGTTCTATATAAGTACCGAAATCTGAGGGTACATGTTTAATAAGGAAAGGAAGTAACTGAGTTTTTCCGCCCGCCCATTTCAGAATTGGTTTAATTCCGGTGTCGGCAGAATCAGGCGTAGACGTCTCTGTCTTTTTTATCTCACCGGGTTTTACCTTCATGCAAGTTGGTTTATATTGAACTAATCTCTCAAGGATTAAGGGGTCGGAAAGACGAGCTTCTTTTAAAAGGATTGAAAGAACTGCCATTGTTTCGGGAACCGTGCCTTTTGAACTATAGTTGCAAATGGAAGCGGGATTCATATTGAGCAGTTCTGCAAGACTTTTAAAAGTGAAGCCTGATACAGCTATATTTTCACGAAATTCTTTGTACTTCATACGGGATTCCTTTTTTATAACTATAACATCTAATAGACCTATTAGGCACTTTATGAAAATGCTAGGGAGTGAAAGTGACAAAAAAGACAATTGCATGGCAAATCGGAAATACAACGATTAGAAATCCCTACAGGATCAAAGACGGCCTTATTGCTTTGAAAGAAAGCGGTCTCGCAAATGTCAAGGCAGGTGCAGAGTGGGATAAGTGTTTCCGTGACGAATTAATTAGACACGGGCTCTTAAATGCAAGTGATCATTCCGATGAAACTTACAGCGCGGGGAGAAAATGGCGGTCTGCATTTGAGAAACTCGGATTTATCTTTCCGAGGCCTCCAAAAGATAAGTCCTCAATAGGAAACTTTCGAAGCCTATCACCACAAGGGATTAAACTAGCTAAGGCTTCTCTATCCATTGAAGTCGAGGAGTTATTCACACGAGCTTTGAGTGCTCCAGTCTTTAACTGCCCGGATGGCAAACAAACATTCTCTCCTCTATTCTGGGTAATATCAATCTTAAATGGGCTAGAAGAAAGGGAGGCTGAGACACACCTTACTTTCAGTGAGTTTAAAAATATCGTTCAAACCTCTTCCCCTGATAAGTACAAGGTTGATTTTGTAGTCCAAAAACTAATAGAGAGTAGAAACAATTCCGCTGCTGAGAATAGGATTGTGGACGAGTTCCGCGGAGACAGTATCAGTGCAGAGACAATTCGTACTCTAAGCGATTATGCGGATATGAATTTGAGATACCTCAAAACAACAGGTCTTTTCGTAAATTATTCACATGGGATTGCACCAAATCCTCTGAAAGCCAGCATTTTTAAAGAATTTAAGAAAGAAAAGATCTTCTTTAAAGATGATGATTGGGAAAATAAGAAAGAAAAGATCTTCTTTAAAGATGATGATTGGGAAAATAAAAAAGATCAATGTGTTGGTTTCCCAATGTTTTTCGATGACGCGCTTGAAGCCAGAGAAGTTTATCTTTCTCAATTAAAGCAGGCAAAAGCCGAAGGTGTGGAATACGATGCCTCCTTTGATTTACAAATCGCTGACGCAGCTCAAATTAAAGAAGAATATAACAGTCTCTACTTAAAATGTTTCGAACATAGGGAAAGAAAATTTGCCAGCCAGCAAGCTGGGCAATGGCAAGAGATTTCTCGGTATATGGATATATTGAATTTAGGGAAAAAAGTTAAAAGAAAATCAGAGGACGATGAACAGCTTTCAATACCCACCGATATGAAACCAGCATATTTTGAATGGGTTATTTGGCGTTCTTTACTTGCCATAGACAGTCTAAAAAATTCGCCGGATGAAGTTAGAAAATTTAATGTCGATGCGAATTATTATCCTATTTTTACAGCTCCTGGAGGTACGCCTGACCTAGTTGCTATGTTTGAAGATTATCAACTTGTAGTAGAGGTAACCTTATCAGAAAACAGCAGACAGGAGGCTATGGAGGGAGAACCGGTAAGAAGACATGTCGCGGATGCCTGTAAACTTAGTAAGAAACCAACCTTTGGACTTTTTATTGCAAGAAAAATCCACACAAATACTGCGGAGACCTTTAGACATGGCCTGTGGTACTACGATAATGATGACTTAACTGAATTACAGATTGTTCCTGTTTGTCTTTCTGAGTTTAGAGATTGGTTTGTATGGCTATTTCAAAACAATGTTCAAGATAAGGCAGGACAACTGCGCTTATTTTTAGAAGACTGTTTAAGAAACAAATCGCAATTTACCGCTCCAGAGTGGAAAACCGCAGTTAAGGAGGCAATCAGAAGACGTATTCTTTTAAGAAAATGAACAACAGATTAAAGGTTTCACATGAATACCCATAGTCTTTATTTGTCGCACGGCCTTCCATGACATATTTAATGAAATTTACTGTCGATCGGCTAAGCTCGACAAGGCCAGATAAGCAAAGAGCGCTCCTGCTTCCGTAATGATTCGATCATTGAAGTCATAGTGCGGGCTGTGCAGCGCCGCCTGATGCTCCTTGTCTCTGACACCGATAAAGAAGAAACAGCCCGGAACTACCTTTTGATATGCGCTGAAGTCTTCGCTGATCATATAGGGCTCCGTTAAGCGCAGTGTGCGCTCACTTCCAAACATGCGGGCGGCCGCGCGTTCAGCAAAATCCGTCAGTTCGGCGTCATTGTCGACCGCACCTACCAGTCTGATGTAACGCGCCTCAGCCTCGAGTCCAAACGCCTTGGCGATGCCTACTGAGCGGGTTTTGATTTCGTGTTCGATCAGATCTCTAACCGACTCTTCGAAAGTGCGTGTTGTTCCGAGCAGATGAACCGTTTCCGGAATAATGTTGTATGTGTTCGGGTTCCCGGCTGTAAAGGAGCAGACGGAGACAACTGCGGATTTAAACGGATCGAGTGTCCTTGAGACCAAAGTCTGAAGCGCGATAAAGATTTCGGCTGCTGCCGGAAGCGGATCTTTGCCGAGGTTGGGGCGAGCGCCATGGGTGCCTACACCTTTCACATCGATTTCAAAACGATCACAGGCCGCCATTGTCGGTCCGGCCCTAAATCCGATCATGCCTAAATCCAGAAGCGGTTCGTTGTGCGCGCCGTATATTTCTTTGACATCGTATTTTTTGAATACTCCGGACTGCACGACACTGCCCGCGCCGTTCACGCTTTCTTCAGCTGCCTGGAAGATACAGAGGATATTGCCTGCAAAGTCTCTGTGTCTGCTGAGGTAAAGAATCGCCGCGAGCAGCCACGTTTGATGACCGTCATGTCCGCAGGAATGCGCCTTCCCATTTTCTGATGCCCACAGACAGCCGCTCTGCTCGGTAATATTGAGCGCGTCGATATCGGCCCGAAGGGCGATTGTTTTACCGGGCTTGCTGCCTCGGATCAAAAGAAAACCGCTGCCGGAAGATGACGCCGTATCCAAACCCTCGATTCCGTTTTCTTTGAGAAATTCCGCGATCTTCGCAAGCGTTAAAGACGTATCAAATCCGACTTCGGGTTCTCTATGGACCCGTCTTCTAAAGTCGATTAAACGCTTTTCGTATTGTTTAATCTCATCGATGATGTCCTGAGGATTCAGGTACTGCTACATAAAAGACTCCTCTGTTTCGATTTTTGAATCCGTTCTGTTCTCGTGCTTCAGGTCGATGAAAACACATCGCTTACGCGCATGATCTCTCCGCATGAAGAAAAGTCATACCCGGGAAGATCGTCCCAACTGATTGTCTTTAAATACTCCACAAATGCCTCTCCTTTCTTTGATTGGAGAAATGAGAGCCGAGCGGCTAAAAAATAGCTTTCTTTAACAAGCGGAATAAAATCCAGGCCATGCTGCTCCGCTATTTTTTCGGTACAAATGCCCGCATCCACCTTGCCTGAAGCAATATTCACCGCGGTCAGAGGCGCAGATGCGGAAATATTGTCATAACCGTCGATTTCCTCCGGCTTCACACCGCAGGCAGTAAGCTGCTCGTCAAAAATCAGCCGAGTTCCGGTACCGACCGCTCGATTCATAAAGCGCGCGTGCTTGAGCTGAAGATCAAGTACCGAATAGATCTTGAGCGGGTTGCCCGCCGCGGTGGCAATTCCCTGAAGGCGCGAAGCAAAGAAAATCAGTCTGTTTTTTTCTTCATCCAGAAGAGGCAGGAACAATTTAGCTGCCGAGCCCCCTCTTGCAGAAGCCTTCGGAAAATTAAAACCTGCGAGATCGCATTTACCTTCCGCTAGCAATTTGAGACCGGCCTGACTCGAGCTAAAGGAGACCTCCAGCTCAAAGGTGTTGGGATGCGGAATTCGTCTCAGTTTATCGAGAGCTATATCTGCGCATCCGTCAATTCGGATCGGATCCCAGCTATCCTTCAGCGCCCGGGAAAACGTCTGGGAGATGCCGGCCTTCAGATCCAGGATTTGTTCCAAATATCTTGCCTGAATTTCCTTGTTCGCCCAAAGAAGTCTCTCCGCATATTCGGTGAGCTCTCCGTTTTTTCCTCTTCCTCTTACTAAGAGTTCGGCTCCGAGTTCTTTTTCCCAGCGATTGAGTTCGTTCCAAAGATGACGATACGAAAACTTCAGCAGTTTGGCCGCACCGGAAAGAGAACCGGAACTTTTTACCGCGTCAAGCATATCGATCAGACTGTTCCTCAAAGGCAGACGCCCGCTGTCGGGTTCAGCGCCGAATGAAAACTCCAGATGCACGTTCAGTTTCTTCATTTAGCGTTCCATTTTTCCCGAGATATGAATACAAGTGCCTATTTTATTCCAGTACTGATTCAGAAAAATCAAGACTCCTATAAATCACATACCCAATTCCAGCGAATCAACCTAGTGTAAATATTAAGTTTTGTCTTATTATGAACTACTGTTCATATTTAAAATTAATGAAATAATTGCATTGCTCACACCAAGGAGAGATGATATGGAACATAAAACAATTCAATTTTCCAGAAGAAACCTTCTGGGATCCGCGGCCGCACTTGCCGGCACCTCCCTCACCGGCATTTCCGCCGCTCAGGCTGCCGAAAGCGCAGAGGCACAGAAGATCCGTCCGCTCACCGGCAAGATGACCTATGAAGAAGTCCGCAACCGTGCTCGTCAGATGATGATGCCGCGCTGCTACGTCTGTCCGGAGTGCAACGGCCGAGGCCCCTGTATCGGTCAGGTTCCCGGATTCGGCGGCATGGGCGCAAGCCGCGGTTTCCAGGCCAACTACGACTCTCTCGCAGCCGTTCAGCTCAACTCTCGAGTGGTACACGACGTACACGTCCCGGACACCAGCATTGATTTCTTCGGCACCAAGATCTCTATGCCGGTCATTGCTGCGCCGACAGGCGGTACCACTTATAACATGGGCGGCAAACTGACAGAAGCCGAGTTTGTTAACGCCATCTGCGGCGGCTGCAATAAAGCCGGCACACTCGGCGCTGTCGCTGACGGTATCGGTGACCCGCTTGACGTCTATGAAAAGCGTCTTCAAACACTGAAAAAAAACGGCTACAAAGCCATCGTCGGCTTGAAGCCGAGACTGCAGAAGGACATTATGGAAAGAATGCGTTTGGCTGAACAGGCCGGCATTATTGCGCTGACGGTTGACCTCGACAGCGCGGGAAGAGCCGCAAGAGCGACTAAGGGCCAGACAGTCGAGCCCAAGACACCTGAACAGCTGAAAGAACTCGTCAAAGCGTCCAAACTTCCGCTCATCTTCAAAGGCATTATGACGCCCGATGAAGCTGAACTCTGTGTCAATGCAGGCGCTGCCGGCATCGTCGTATCCAACCATGGCGGCCGCACACTTGCAGACACCCCGGGAACAGCCGCGGTTCTTCCTCAGATCGCCGATAAGGTCAACGGCAGATGCTTCATTATGGTTGACGGCACACTCGCTCGCGGCACTGACATCGAGAAATATCTCGGCTTAGGCGCCAACTGCACACTGGCAGGAAGACACTTTGTCCGCGCCGCACACGGCGGTCTTGACGATGGTGTCGCTCTCTTTGCCAACCGGCTGAGAGACGAACTGGCCGTCGCAATGGTTCTGACCGGAGCCCAGACAGTGAAAGATATCAACCGCAATATGGTTGTGATTCCTCATTAATTAACCGACTGCTTCCTATCCTGAATTCCCAAAAACTAGATCATAAATATTACTAGTAGTTACGCACAGTGCCCAAATTGCCCGTAAACCGGGCATTGGGCATTATTTTTAACTGATTT
>ERZ777306.56-NODE-56-length-204588-cov-59.893734_pt1 | contig 204588 bp, 201 predicted proteins | sample MGYA00374966_ERZ777306 | MGnify/ENA primary metagenome ERZ777306 (study PRJEB29329, sample SAMN06343882) | mouse gut metagenome | isolation source: Mouse cecum | place: Austria: Vienna | collected 2014-11-15 ... | reverse complement strand
ACTTTCTTCTGGACTTTTTATTATCTGATGAGATTTATTATTCTGGAATGACGGATGACTATTACATTTCTTTAAAAACTAGATGGGATTGTTTGTTTGTATCTTGATGAGATTATTTTGATAACTGCATATGAAGATTGCGGTTAATATTGATCGATATTATATTAATGTTGATGTAACTTTTGATAACTGTTTAATTATAATTATTGATTATCATATGATTGAGTATATGTAATTTGTAAGTAAGTGAAGTGTTAAATATAGGATGATTTAATGAGGAAAAATTAATTGAAATAAATAAAAAAAAGCCTTGCAATAGTGGGCTTTTTTTGTTAAAATACTAGCGTTGGCGTTGCGTAGATGTGCGAGGTTGCTGAAACACCGAAAGACGTTGTCATGAAACGGCATGTTTCAGGGAATTCGTATTGAGTAAGTCACATCCTATAAGTTGAAAGGAGAAAAATCATGGCAAATAATAAAATTAGAATTAGATTAAAATCATTTGATCACAAAATTCTAGATAGCTCAGCAGAAAAAATTATTGGTGCTGCTAAGAAATCTGGAGCTCAAGTAGTAGGTCCTGTACCTCTACCAACTGAAAAAGAAATTTATACTGTATTAAGAGCGGTTCATAAGTATAAAGATTCTCGTGAACAATTTGAAATCAGAACTCACAAACGTTTAATTGACATTGTGAATCCTACACAAGAAACAGTTGATATTCTAACAAGATTAGAATTACCAAGTGGTGTAGACATTGAAATTAAGTTATAAGAAAGGTAAAAGGTGTAACTCATGAAAGGAATCTTAGGTCGTAAGATTGGAATGACTCAAGTCTTCACAACTGATGGTTTATTAATCCCTGTAACTGTAGTAGAAGCTGATGCTAATGTAGTATTACAAAAGAAAACAGTTGCAACTGACGGATATGATGCTATTCAAGTTGGTTTTGAAGACAAGAGAGAGAAATTAGCTAATAAAGCTGAATTAGGTATTGTGAAAAAAGCTAACACAGCTCCTAAGCGCTTCATCAAAGAATTTCGTTATGACGAAATGATGAGTTATGAAGTTGGAGATAAAATTACTGTTGATAGCTTCGTAGCTGGTGAAGTTGTGGATGTAACTGGAACTTCTAAAGGTAAAGGTTATCAAGGTGTTATTAAAAGACATGGTCAACATATCGGTCCTAAAGGACATGGTTCAGGAGCTCATAGAATTGTTGGTTCAATGGGGCCAATTGCTCCAAACAGAATTGCTCCAGGTAAAAAATTACCAGGACAAATGGGACATGTAACTAGAACAGTTCAAAACTTAGAAGTTGTAGCTGTTGATGTGGAAAATAATTTGTTATTAATCAAAGGTTCAGTGCCTGGACCTAAAAAAGGATTAGTAATTGTAAAATCTGGAATTAAAGCAGCTGGTAAAGTAAACGAAGCTCATGAATTAGTAGATTTTACACCAGTAGTAGAAGAAACTAAAGAAGCAGATGTAGCAACTGAAACACCAGTTGAAACAGCTGAATAATTTAGGGAAGGAGGATTCAATATGCTTACAGTTAAAGTATATAACCAAGAAGGTTCTGAAGTGAAAGATTTAGAATTAAATGAAGCTGTATTTGGAATTGAGCCAAATAAACAAGCATTATTTGATATGGTCTTATTACAAAGAGCATCATTAAGACAAGGTACTCATAAAGTAAAAAACCGTACTGAAGTTCGTGGTGGTGGTAAAAAACCATGGCGTCAAAAAGGTACTGGTAGAGCTAGACAAGGATCAATCCGTGCACCACAATGGCGTGGAGGAGGAGTTGTATTTGGTCCAACACCTAGAAGTTATAAATTTAAATTAAATCGTAAAGTTAGAAGATTAGCTCTTAAATCAGCTTTATCAACTAAAATTAACGATAATGAATTTATGGCTTTAGAAGCTATTAAATTCGACGCTCCAAAAACTAAAGAAATGGTAAAAGTATTAGATAATTTAAAAGCACCTCGTAAGACATTAATCGTTGTTGATGAGATTTGTCCAAATGTTGCTAGAAGTGCTAATAATATACCTGGAGTTAAATTATTAGATGCAAAACATGTAAATGTTTATGATATTTTAAACAGCAATAAGTTAATTATGACTGAAGCTGCTATTAAATCTGTTGAGGAGGTACTAGGATAATGGCACATATTACAGATGTATTAAAAAAACCAGTACTTACTGAAAAAACAATGACTCTTCAAGCGAATGAAAACAAATATACATTTGATGTAGATGTTAATGCTAATAAAATTGAAATCAAACAAGCAGTTGAAGCAATGTTTGGTGTAAAAGTTGAAAGTGTTAATGTTATGAACGTTAGACCTAAAGCTAAAAGAATGGGTAGATACGAAGGTAAAACTAATCGTAGAAGAAAAGCTATTGTTAAATTAGCTGAAGGTAGTGAAATCAATTATTTCGGTGAGGAATAATTAAGTAAAATATTGGAATACATAATTCCAGATAACTAGGAGGAAACTAAAGATGGCAATTAAAACATATAAGCCAGTGACGAATGGTCGTCGTAATATGACTTCATTAACATATGAAGAAATTACTACAAATAAACCTGAGAAATCTTTAGTTGCAAAAGTAAGTAAAAACGGTGGGCGTAATAATCAAGGTGTTATTACAACTCGTCATCATGGTGGAGGACATAAACGTAAATATCGTATTATTGACTTCAAACGTAATAAAGATGATATCGTAGGAACTGTAGCAACTATTGAATATGATCCAAATAGATCAGCAAATATCGCATTAATCAACTATGCAGATGGTGAAAAAAGATATATTTTGGCTCCAAAAGGATTAGAAGTTGGAAACAAAATTGTATCTGGTCAAAATGCAGATATTAAAGTAGGAAATGCTTTACCAATGGGAAATATGCCTGAAGGTACAGTAATTCATAATATTGAAATGCAACCTGGTAAAGGTGGACAAATCGCACGTTCTGCTGGTGTGTCTGCACAAATCTTAGGTAAAGAAGAAAGATATGTAATTGTAAGATTAGCATCTGGTGAAGTACGTAAATTATTAGCTGTATGTAGAGCTACTGTTGGGGTTGTCGGAAACGAAGACCATGGATTAGTTAACTATGGTAAAGCTGGGCGTATGAGATGGAAAGGTGTTAAGCCTACTGTACGTGGTTCTGTAATGAACCCTAATGATCATCCACATGGTGGTGGTGAAGGTAGAACTTCTATCGGACGTAAAGCTCCAATGACACCTTGGGGTAAAAAAGCTATGGGTGTTAAAACTAGAAAAAATAAGAAAGCGTCTACTAAATTAATTGTACGTCGCAGAAATTCTAAATAATAAGAGGAGGAAGAAATAATGGCACGTAGTTTAAAAAAGGGACCATTTGTCGATGAACACTTAATGAAAAAAGTTGAAGCATTAAATGCCTCAGGTAAAAAAGAAGTAATCAAGACTTGGTCTAGACGTTCAACTATCTTCCCTCAATTTATTGAGCACACATTTGCAGTGTATAATGGAAGAGAACATATCCCAGTTTATGTAACTGAAGATATGGTCGGACATAAATTAGGAGAATTCGCTCCAACAAGAACTTATCACGGTCATGGGGCTGATGATAAAAAAGCTGGAAAATAGAGAGAGGAGAATTTAAAACATGGAAGCAAGAGCTCAAGCTAAAATGATTCGTGTTTCACCTCAAAAAGCAAGATTAGTTGTTGACTTAGTGAGAGGTAAGCAAGTTAAAGAAGCACTTGGTATGTTAGAATATGTAAATAAAAGTGCAACTCCTGCAATCATTAAAGTTGTAAAATCTGCTGCACAAAACGCTGTTTATAATAACGGTGCAGAAGCAGAAAAGTTATATATTAAAGAAATCTATGTAGATGAAGGTCCTACATTAAAAAGATTCGCTGCTAGAGCTAAAGGTAGCGGAACAAGAATTTTAAAAAGAACTAGCCACATCACTTGTGTGGTAGAAGAAAGATAGGAGGTCACATTATGGGTCAAAAAGTAAGTCCAATTGGATTACGAGTTGGAATTAACCGTAATTGGGATTCAAGATGGTATGCTAACGATCAAGATTTCGCAGGCTTATTACATGAAGATATCAAGATTCGTGAATACTTATTAAAGAAACTTAAAACGGCATCAGTTGCTCGTGTTGAAATTGAAAGATCAAAAAACCGTGTTACTATCTTTGTTCACACATCTAGACCAGGTGTTGTTATTGGTAAAGATGGTGAAGCAGTTGATGCATTAAGAAAAGAAGTTAGTAAAATGGTTAAAGATAAACAAGTGTTTATCAATATTGTAGAAATCAAAAATCCTGATGTTGTTGCTCAATTAGTTGCAAATAATATTGCGGAACAATTAGAAAATCGTGCATCTTTTAGAACAGTTCAAAAACGTGCTATTCAAAGAGCAATGAGAGCTGGAGCTAAAGGGATTAAAACTAGTGTTTCAGGACGTTTGGGTGGAGCTGATATGGCTCGTGCTGAAGGTTACTCTGAAGGGAATGTCCCTCTTCATACTTTAAGAGCTGATATTGATTATGCTACTGCTGAAGCAGACACTACTTATGGTAAATTAGGAGTTAAAGTTTGGATTTGTAAGGGAGAAATCCTTCCTGAAAAGAAGAAAGGGGATAAATAATCATGTTGATGCCTAAAAGAACAAAATACAGAAGACCTCATCGTGTTAAATATGAAGGTAAAGCTAAAGGCGGAACTAAAGTATCATTTGGTGAATATGGTTTACAAGCAACTGAAGGTGCTTGGATAACATCTCGTCAAATTGAAGCTGCCCGTATTGCTATTAACCGTCGTATGAACCGTGGTGGTAAAGTATGGATTAGAATTTTCCCTCATTTAGCTAAAACTAAGAAACCATTAGAAGTACGTATGGGATCTGGGAAAGGTTCTCCAGAAGAATGGGTAGCAGTTGTTAAGACTGGTCGTGTTCTTTTCGAAGTAGCAGGTGTTGATGAAGAACTTGCTAGAGAAGCTCTTAGACTTGCATCTCATAAATTACCTATTAAATGTAAAATCATTGGAAAGGGTGAATAGTCATGACAGTTCAAGAAATTAGAGAGTTAGATAACGCTGCTTTACTTGCTAAAGTAGAAGAATACAAAAAAGAGCTATTTGGACTTCGTTTCCAACAAGCTACAGGACAATTAGAAAACACAGCACGTATTAGAACGGTTCGTAAATCTATCGCTAGAATTAAAACAATTATTAGAGAAAGAGAATTGAACCAATAGGAGGAGATACAATGGAAAGAAACAATCGTAAAGTTTATACTGGTACAGTTGTATCTACTAAAATGGATAAAACTATTACAGTGCTAGTAGAAACACATGTAAAACATAAATTATATGGTAAACGTATGAAATCTTCAACAAAGTTTCATGCTCATGATGAGGAAAATGTTGCTAATGTTGGTGACACAGTAAAAATCATGTCAACAAGACCATTATCTGCTACAAAACGTTTCCGTTTAGTAGAAATTGTTAAAAAGGCAGAAATTGTTTAATATATTAAAACTCTAAAAGGAGGTAACCAAAAATGATCCAAAACGAAAGTAGACTTAAAGTCGCTGATAACACTGGAGCTAAAGAAGTATTAGTAATCCGTAATTTAGGTGGATCTAATCGTAAATTTAGTAACATTGGTGATGTAGTTGTAGCGACAGTTAAGCAAGCAGCACCAGGTGGTTCTGTAAAAAAAGGTGAAGTAGTAAAAGCGGTTATTGTAAGAAGTAGATATGGAGTCGGAAGAGAGAATGGTTCATATATCAAATTTGATGATAACGCTTGTGTAATTATAAAGGAAGATAAGTCTCCAAAAGGGACTCGTATCTTCGGACCAGTTGCAAGAGAGTTAAGAGATGCAGATTTCATGAAAATCGTATCATTAGCTCCAGAAGTATTATAGGAGGAACTTAGACATGAAAATCCGTGTAGGTGATACTGTAGAAGTTATCGCAGGTAAAGATAAAGGAAAACAAGGTGAAGTGTTACAAGTTCTTGCAAAACAAGACAAAGTAATCGTTGAAGGAGTTAATATGGTAACTAAACATATTAAACCTTCACAAGCAGATCCTGAAGGTGGAATTGTAACAAGAGAAGCACCTATTCATGTTTCTAATGTTGCATTCTATGATTCAAAAACTAAAGCACCTGTTAAACTTGGGTATAAAATCGTTGAAAAAGACGGTAAAAAAATTAAAGTTCGAGTTAACAAAAAAACTGGGGCTGAAGTTGATAAAAAGAAAAAGAAGTAGGAGGATAAAGAATGAGCCGTTTAATGGAACGTTATCAAAACGAAGTGGTTAAATCTTTAATGGAAAAATTCAATTATTCTTCAAGAATGCAAGCTCCTAAGATTGAAAAAATTGTTTTAAATATTGGTGTAGGTGATGCAGTATCTAATTCAAAATTATTAGATGAAGCAGTTAATGAATTATCATTGATTAGTGGACAAAAACCTGTTATTACTAAAGCTAAAAAATCAATCGCTGGATTCAAATTACGTGAAGGAGCTCCAATCGGATGCAAAGTAACTTTACGTGGTGAAAGAATGTATGAATTTTTAGATAAATTAGTTAATATCTCTTTACCTCGTGTTAGAGATTTTAGAGGTGTTTCAAACAATTCTTTTGATGGAAGAGGGAATTATACTTTAGGTGTTAAAGAACAGTTAATTTTCCCTGAAATCAATTTTGATAAAGTAAATAAATTAAGAGGAATGGATATTGTATTCGTAACTACAGCTAAAACTGACGAAGAAGGTCATGAATTATTAGCTCAATTAGGAATGCCATTCAAGAAATAAGAAGGAGGACTCACAAGAATATGGCAAAAACATCAATGAAGGTGAAACAACAACGTCCTCAAAAATACAAAGTGCGTGAATACACACGTTGTGAACGTTGTGGAAGACCACATTCAGTAATCAGAAAATTCAAACTTTGTAGAATTTGCTTCCGCGAATTAGCTTACAAAGGTGAAATTCCAGGTGTGAAAAAAGCAAGCTGGTAATAATTTTTATCCAGATGGAAGGAGGATTTAGCAAATGGTTATGACAGATCCAATTGCAGATATGTTAACAAGAATTCGTAATGCAAATAGACAACATCACGAAACAGTAATGGTGCCTGCTTCAAAATTAAAAGTTGATATTGCTGAAATTTTGAAAAATGAAGGATTCATTAAAGGTTATAAAATTGAGGGCGAAGGTCCAATTAAAAACATCGTAATTACTCTAAAATATAGAGGAAATGATCGTGTAATCACTGATTTAAAAAGAATTTCTAAACCAGGATTACGTGTGTATGCTAAAGTGAACGAAATCCCTAAAGTATTAAATGGTTTAGGAATCGTTATCTTATCAACTTCTCAAGGATTAATGACTGACAAAGAAGCTCGTGCTAAACAAGTCGGTGGAGAAGTACTTGCATATATTTGGTAATAAAAAATATAATTCAGGAGGTGCAAACTGATGTCTCGTGTCGGTAATAAAATAATTAATGTACCTGAAGGAGTTACAGTAGAAGTCGCTGCTGATAATACAGTAACTGTTACAGGTCCAAAAGGGACTTTAGTAAGACAATTTTCACCAGTAATTTCAATTAATCAAGAGGATAATGTAATTACTGTTGCTAGAAGTAGTGAACAAAAAACTCATAAACAATTACATGGTACAACAAGAGCATTGCTTGCAAACATGATTGAAGGTGTACACGTTGGATTCAAAAAAGAATTAGAAATAGTTGGGATCGGATATCGTGGACAAATGAAAGGGAATACTTTAGTATTAAATATAGGATATTCTCATCCAGTTGAAATTGAAGGTGAAGAAGGAGTTACAATTGAAACTCCATCTAATACTAAGATTATTGTATCTGGAATTTCAAAAGAACGTGTTGGTCAAGTTGCTGCTCAAATTAGAGAAGTAAGAAAACCTGAACCTTATAAAGGTAAAGGAATTAAATATAGTGATGAAAGAATCATTAGAAAAGAAGGAAAAACTGCTGGTAAGAAGTAGTTTCGAAAGGAGCAAAATAAGATGTCAAAATTACAATCTCGTAATGATGTTCGTTTAAAAAGACATGCTAGAGTTCGTTCTAAAATCAGTGGAACTCCTGAATGCCCACGTTTAAACGTGTTCCGTTCAAATGCTCATATTCATGCGCAAGTTATTGATGATGTTAACGGTTTTACTTTAGCAAGTGCATCTAGTGTTGATATGAAATTAGAAAACGGTTCTAACATCGCTGCAGCTTCTGCAGTAGGAAAAGCTGTAGCTGAAGCAGCAATTGCAAAGAATATCAAAAAAGTAGTATTTGATCGTGGTGGATATGTTTATCATGGTCGTGTAAAAGCCCTAGCTGAAGCTGCTAGAGAAGCTGGATTAGAATTCTAGAGGGAGGTCAATATGGAACAACGTAAACCAAGAAACAATGGACCAAGAAACAATGGACCTAAAAAAGGTCAAAGAAACAATGGACCTAGAAGAGAAGAAAAAGAATTTGAAGAACGTGTTGTTACTATTAACCGTGTAACTAAGGTAGTTAAAGGTGGTCGTAAATTCCGTTTTGCTGCATTAGTTGTAATTGGTGATAGAAAAGGTAGAGTTGGTTTTGGTACTGGTAAAGCTAATGAAGTACCTGATGCAATCAGAAAAGCGTCTGAAAATGCAAAAAGAAATATTATTAACGTTCCTTCAGTTCATGGAACAATTCCTCATGATGTTACTGGTATTTATGGATCAGGTAGAGTATTTATTAAACCTGCATCTCAAGGTACAGGAATCATCGCTGGAGGACCTGTTCGTGCAGTTGTAGAATTAGCTGGTTATACTGATATTTTATCTAAATCATTAGGTTCTAGAACACCTATTAACATGGTTAGAGCTACAATGCAAGGATTAGCTTCATTAAAGACTGTAAACCAAGTTGCTGAATTAAGAGATAAAAAAGTAGAAGAAATTTTTGGATAGGAGGGCGTAAAAAATGGCAAAAACAGTTATGATTACGCTTGTAAAAAGTCCAATTGGTCGTTTACCAAAACAACGGGCTACTCTTAAAGCGTTAGGTTTAACAAAATTAAATAAAACTGTAGAAAAAGAAAATAACGAATTTATTCAAGGAATGATTAAGGTCGTTGAACACCTAGTAAAAGTAGAAGAAAAATAGGGAGGTGTAACTAATGAAACTACACGAATTACAATACACTGAAGGTGCACGTAAAGCTAGAAAACGTGTTGGTCGTGGTACAAGTTCTGGTACTGGAAAAACTGCTGGTAGAGGACAAAAGGGACAAGGTGCTAGATCAGGTGGTGGAAAGAAACCAGGATTTGAAGGGGGACAAACACCATTATTTATGCGTTTACCAAAACGTGGTTTTACAAATTTCAACAGAACAGAATACGCTATTGTTAATTTAGAACAATTAAATACTTTTGAAGCAGGGGCTGTTGTATGTCCTGAAGCTTTAAAGGAAGCTGGAATTATTAAGAAAGAATTAGACGGTGTAAAAGTTCTTGGTAATGGTAAATTAGAAAAAGCTATTACAGTTAAGGCTCATAAATTTTCTAAATCTGCTGTTGCCGCAATTGAAGCTGCAGGTGGAAAAACTGAGGTGATCTAGTATGTTTACATTTTTGAAAAATGTTTTCAAAAAAGGGGAGCTTCGCCAAAAAGTAATTTTCACTCTAGGAATCTTATTTGTTTACCGTTTAGGGGCTGCGATTACTATTCCAAGTGTCAATACTGGAGCATTAAGTTCTAGTGATGCTACTAATGGAATTTTTGGGATTATGAACTTACTTGGTGGGGGAACTTTAGAAAGATTTTCATTGTTCTCACTAGGAGTTTCACCTTATATCACTTCTTCTATCATTATTGAACTTTTATCAATGGATGTAATTCCTGTTTTAAGTCAATGGCGTAAGGAAGGTAACACTGGTAAAAAGAAAAAAGACCGTGTTACAAGATATGTAACTTTATTTTTAGCAGCATTACAAGGAGGCGTATTAACATATGCTTTCGATAATGGATATAATATTTTATCAGATTCAAGTATTTGGACATACATCTATGTTGTCTTAGTTATGATGGCTGGAAGTATGTTAGCAGTATGGTTAGGGGATCAGATTACAAATAAAGGAATTGGTAATGGAGTTTCATTACTGATTTTTACAGGAATTGTTTCTAATTTACCAACTAGCTTTATTAGTACTTTTAATAATTTAGTTGATACTAGTGCTAAAGCTACAGATATGTGGTTAGGAATCGCCTGGTATGCATTATTTGTGGTAGTTTATCTTTCAATTGTTATCTTTGTTGTCTTCAATGAAGGTGCCGTTAGAAAAATACCAATTATTTATGCAACAAGCTCTAATACAACAATGAGAACTAAAGATCAAACTCATATGCCTATTAAAATTAATAGTTCTGGAGTTATTCCTGTAATCTTTGCTTCTTCAGTATTAGCAGCACCAAGAACAATTGTTAGTTTTATGGAAACTAGTGATGTTACTAAATGGATTAATACAATATTTAATTATCAGGAACCAGTAGGATTTATTTTATACATCTTGATGATTATTGGATTCACGTTCTTCTATTCTAATTTACAGATTGATGCTGAAAAAATTAGTGATGATTTAAAGAAAAATGGTGGATCTATTCCTGGAGTTAGAACAGGAACTGATACTAAAAATTATATTAAAAAAGTTTTAAATAGAATTACTGTAGTAGGTTCTTTATCTTTGTGTATTATTGCAGCGATTCCTATTATAACACCAGTTATTTGGTCACAAACTGCTAACGCATCATTATCACTTGGTGGTACTGGATTGATTATCGTTACAGGGGTAGCACTAGAAACTGTGAAACAAATTAAAACGCATATTACAAGAAAAGAATATCACGGTTATATTCGTAGATAGTATAAGAAAGAGGGCGCATATACATGAATATTATTCTAATGGGGCCACCTGGAGCCGGTAAGGGAACTCAGGCAGCTAATTTAGTTAAAGAGTATGGACTTACTCATATTTCTACAGGGGACATTTTTAGAAAAGCACTTAAGGAACAAACTAAATATGGTGTAATTGCTAAATATTTTATGCAATTTGGACATTTAGTTCCTGATGATTATACTATCCAAATGGTAAGAGAGTACCTACAAGAAAATGAATTTCCAAAAGGATTCATTCTTGATGGGTTCCCTCGTACTATTATTCAAGCTCGTGAACTTGAAAGTATAGCAAAAGAGTTTGGTTTTGAAATTGATGCTGTAATCAATTTAGATATTGAGCTAGATCGTTTAGTACCAAGACTTTCAGGTAGACGTACTTGTAAAGAGTGTGGTGCAAGTTATCACATTGAATATAATCCACCAAAAGTTGAAGGTATCTGTGATGTTTGTGGTGGAGAATTGTATCAAAGACCTGATGAAAGCGAAGATGCTGTAAAAGTCAGACTTGATACTTATGAAAAGCAGACAAGACCTTTGATTGACTATTATACAATGAAAGGTCAAATCACTAATATAAATGGTGATCAATCTATGGAATACGTCTTTAAGGATATCAAAGCTAGCCTGGAGGTTAAATAATGATTGTTACTAAAGACCGTAGAGAAATTGAATTGATGGCTGAAGCTGGAAGAATTGTTGCATTAGTACATGAAAAGCTTAAAGATGTGATTGTACCTGGAGTCACTACTAAACAAATTGATGATATTTGTGAAAAAGTGATTCGTGATAATAATGCAACTCCTTCATTTCTTCATTTATATGGATTTCCTAATAGTGTATGTACTTCAATAAATGAAGTGGTTGTACATGGGATACCTAGTAATCAGAAGTTAAAAGAAGGAGATATTATTTCTGTGGATGTAGGTGCCTGCTACAAAGGGTACCACGGAGATAGCGCGTGGACTTATGCAGTTGGTAAAATAAGTGATGAAGCTAAACGTTTAATGGAGGTTTGTGAGGCATCATTGTATGCTGGATTACAACAAGTTAAGCCAGGCAATCGCTTATCAGATATTTCTCATGCAATACAGGTTTATCTTGAAGATCATGGTTGTACTACACCACTTGACTATACAGGGCATGGAATAGGTAGTGAGGTTCATGAAGATCCTGCAGTTCCAAATTATGGTAAAGCTGGTCGTGGTCCAAGACTTAAGTCAGGTATGACACTTGCAATTGAGCCAATGGCTCATCTTGGGGGATGTGAGACTGAAGTATTACAAGATGATTGGACAGTTGTAACAAAAGACCGTTCTTTAGCGGCTCATTATGAACATACAATCGTCATCACTGATGATGGTTATGAAATTTTGACAAAACTTTAATTAAAAGGGAGTTGAGACCTATGGCAAAGAAAGATGACGTTCTTGAAGTAGAAGCAACGGTACTAGAGACATTACCAAATGCAATGTTTAAAGTAGCGTTAGAAAATGGAGTAGAAATCCTTGCTCACGTTTCTGGTAAAATCCGTATGCATTACATTCGCATTTTACCGGGGGACAGGGTTACGGTAGAAATTTCTCCATATGATTTAACACGTGGGCGAATTACATTTAGACATAAATAAAACTTAAATCTTCCAGGAGGAGGTAGACAAGATGAAAGTAAGACCATCTGTAAAACCAATCTGTGATAAATGCAGAGTAATTAAAAGAAAAGGGCGCGTAATGGTTATTTGCGAAAACCCTAAACATAAACAAAGACAAGGTTAATTAGTAATCGATTAGGAGGAAATAAAATGGCTCGTATTGCTGGAGTTGATATCCCACGTGACAAACGTGTGGTTATATCATTAACTTATATCTATGGTATTGGAAAACCAACAGCACAAGAAATTTTAGCAAAAGTTGGTATAAGTGAAGATACTAGAGTTAAAGATTTAACTGAAGATGAAATCGGTAAAATCAGAAAAGAAGTAGAATCAATTAAAGTTGAAGGTGATCTTCGTCGTGAAGTAGCTTTAAACATTAAACGTTTAATGGAAATTGGAAGTTACAGAGGAATCCGTCACCGTAAAGGTCTTCCTGTGCGTGGTCAAAAAACTAAAACAAATGCTCGTACTCGTAAAGGGAAAGCTAAACCAATCGCAGGAAAGAAAAAGTAGGATAGGAGGTTGAATTAGAAATGGCAAAAGTAAAACAAGTACGCGGTAAAAAACGTGTAAAAAAGAATATCGCAAAAGGTGTAGCACATGTTCATTCAACTTTCAATAACACTATTGTGACAATTACTGATGAACATGGTAATGTATTAACATGGTCTAGTGCTGGGGCATTAGGATTTAAAGGTTCTAGAAAATCTACTCCATTTGCTGCTCAAATGGCTTCTGAAGCTGCAGCAAAAGCATCAATGGATCATGGAGTGAAATCTGTTGAAGTATGTGTTAAAGGTCCAGGACCAGGACGTGAAGCTGCAGTTAGAGCTTTACAAGCTGCTGGATTAGAAGTAACATCTATAAATGATGTTACACCAATTCCACATAACGGGTGTCGTCCACCAAAACGTCCTCGTGGATAATTATTGTATGATCAAAAAAATAATAATTCCTAGTGAGGAGGGAAATAATGCAAAAGTTTGAAAAGGCAAATTTTAATATAGCTAATTATGATGAAACAGATAATTATGGTAAATTTGTTATCGAACCTTTAGAAAGAGGATTCGGTACTACATTGGGGAATTCACTTAGAAGAGTTCTTCTATCTTCTTTACCTGGATCTGCTGTTTATGCAATTAAAGTTCAAGGAGCAATTCATGAATTTTCTGCAGTAGATGGTGTTGTCGAAGATGTTACATCAATTATCTTAAATCTTAAAAAATTAGTTTTTGATGTAGATAGTGATGAATCGGCTACAATGATTATTGATGTTGAGGGACCTGCTACAGTAACAGGTGCTGATGTTCAATGCCCTTCTGAAGTAACAATGATCTCTAACGATATGGTAATTGCTCATGTTGCTCAAGGTGCTCACTTATACATGGAATTATATGCAAAAAAAGATCGTGGATATGTAAGTGCTGATCAAAATAAGAAAGATATTAATACTATCGGTATCATTCCTACTGATTCCATTTTTTCACCAGTTGAAAATGTATCTTATACAGTTGAACCAACTCGTGTTGGTGAGAGTGCAAAGTATGATCAATTAACACTAGAAATCGAAACAAATGGAGCTTTAAAACCTTATGAAGCTATTTCTTTAGCTGCAAAGATTTTAGTAGAACATTTAAATATGTTTGTAGAGTTAACTGATATGGCTGTGAATATGGAAGTTATGTCTGAAGCACAAAATGATACAAGTAATAAAGTTTTAGATATGACAATCGAAGAATTAGATTTATCAGTACGTTCATACAATTGTTTAAAAAGAGCAGGAATTCAAACTGTTCAAGACCTTGCCGCTAAATCTGAAGATGATATGATCAAAGTAAGAAATTTAGGTAAGAAATCTTTAAAAGAAGTAAAAGAGAAGTTAGTTGAATTAGGGTTAGGGTTTAAACCTATCGATTAATTCGCAAATACGAAGGAAGGAGCGCTAATCTCATGGCTAAAAATAGAAAATTAGGACGTACTTCTGACATTAGAAAATCGATGTTACGTTCTCTTGCAACAGAAGTAATAATGTATGGTAAACTAGAAACTACAGAAACTAGAGCTAAAGAAGTTCGTTCTGTTGTAGAAGAATTAATTACTTTAGGTAAACGTGGTGACTTACATGCAAGACGTCAAGCTGCTGCTGTATTACATAATGTAATTGATGAATCAACAGGAAAAACAGCTGTACAAAAATTGTTTGATGAAGTAGCACCTAAATATAAAGATGTAAATGGTGGATACACTCGTATCTTAAAAACTTACAATCGTAAAGGTGACAATGCCCCAATGGCAATTATTGCATTAGTTTAATTAATAAAGACCTATGGGTCTTTTTTCTTTTACTTGACTAAAGGGTTTAATAAATATAGAATGATTAACAGTAGTATAATAAGGCGGTGAAAGAATGGATAAAATTATAAGAGTTAGAGATTTAACATTTGAATATGAACCTGGATTAAAAACAATTGATCATATATCTTTTGATATAGAACAAGGAGATTATGTAGCAATTTTGGGACATAATGGTAGTGGTAAAAGTACGATTGCAAAGCTATTAATTGGTTTATTGGAAAAATCAGAAGGATCAATAATTATTAATGATGATGAATTAAATTTGGATAATTTATATAAAGTGAGAGATAACATTGGGATAGTTTTCCAAAATCCAGATAATCAGTTTATTGGAGCGACTGTACGAGATGATATTGCATTTGGATTAGAGAATAACTGTGTTCCTCAAGAGGATATGGAAGAGATTATTAATATTTATGCTTCTAAAGTAGGCATGAGTGATTTTCTTGATCATGAACCTACAAAATTGTCTGGGGGTCAAAAACAGCGAGTAGCTATTGCTGGTATTTTGGCGATGAATCCTAAAATCATTATATTAGATGAGGCAACAAGTATGTTAGATCCGATGGGACGTCGTGAAATAAATACGATAGTTAAAGAATTAAATCAAAAAAAGGAAGTAACTATTATATCTATAACTCATGATATTGAAGAAGCAAAGAATGCTGATCAATTAGTAATATTAAATTCTGGAAAGATAGTTGCCCAAGGTAAGCCTAAGGATATTTTAAGTAATGAAACTAATTTGAGAAAATATGAACTGGATATTCCCTTTGCACTAAAAGTAGCATTAGGTTTGCAAAAGAATGGAATAAAAACTAGTAAGACTTTAGATATGGAGGTTTTAATAAAAGAATTATGCCAATTACATTTAAAGAAATAGAACATATATATAGTGAAAATACTCCATTTTCTTATCATGCTTTAAAAGGAGTTAATCTTAAGATTAAAGATAAAAGTTTTACTGCTATTATTGGACAGACTGGGAGTGGTAAAAGTACATTAATTCAACATATTAATGCTTTATTATTACCTACAAGTGGTGAAATAAATGTTGATGAATTTATCATTACCGCAACAGATAAACCTAGTAAACTGAAGCCATTACGTAAAAAAGCTGGTCTTGTTTTCCAGTTTCCTGAATATCAATTATTTGAAGAAACAATTGAAAAGGATATTATCTTTGGTCCAATGAATTTTGGAGTAAGTGAAGAAGAAGCAAAAAAAATTGCTAGAAAAGTTTTAAAAATGGTTGGCTTAAATGAAAGTTATTTAAGTAAGTCACCATTTGAATTATCAGGAGGACAAAAGCGCCGTGTTGCAATTGCTGGAATTCTTGCAATGGATCCAGATATTTTAATTCTTGATGAACCCACTGCAGGATTAGACCCTCAAGGTACAAATGAAATGATGAGTTTGTTTAAAAAAATTAATGACTTAGGAAAAACAATTATTTTAATAACTCATGATATGAACCATGTTTTACAATATTGTGATGAAGTAGTAGTAATGAATCATGGTCGAGTTGAAAAACATGATTCAGTAACAAATATTTTTAAAGATAGTAATTATTTGAATAGTTTAGGAATTGATTTACCTATTATTACAGATTTTATTTTAAAACTAAATAATCATGGTTTTAATATTGATTCTTCAATTAATAATATTGATCATTTAGTTTTAGCAATTGGTGGTGAAATAAATGGATAATATGACATTTGGTAAGTATATTCCTATTGATTCAGTTATTCATCGTTTAGATCCACGTTTGAAAATGGGAGCCTTATTAATATTTTTAATTGCAATTTTTTTTGATTCAGGTTTTCTTGGCTATGGAATCATGGCAATATTTGTTTTGATTAGTGCTATTGCCTCAAATATATCCATTAAACATATTTTAAAAGCAATTAAACCGATGTTATTTATGATGCTTTTCTTAATGATTTTTAATGTTTTTTTAATCCACACAGGAGAAGTTGTATTTAGATTAGGAAGTCTTAAAATATATTCCGGAGCCTTATTACAATCAGCATATATATTTATTCGTTTAATTCTAATAATAACTATGACAACGATTTTAACGTCTTCTACCAAACCTTTAGATCTTACCTTGGCAATAGAAAATCTTCTAAATCCTTTAAAAAGATTTGGATTTCCAGCTCATGAATTAGCAATGATGATTTCTATAGCTTTACGTTTTATTCCAGACTTATTAGATGAAGCTAAAAGAATTATGAAGGCTCAAGCTAGTCGAGGAGTTGATTTTAATGAAGGAAAGTTATCTGAAAAAATAAAAGCAATTGTATCATTAATAATTCCATTATTTATTTCTGCATTTCAAAGAGCGGAAGATTTAGCAAATGCAATGGAGAGCCGTAATTATAATCCAGAAGCTACTAGAACTAGATATAAATCACTTTGTTGGAGAAAATATGATACAATGACATTAATATTTACTGTCATGGTATCTGGAAGCGTAATAGCTTTAAGTATATTTATATAATGACTAGAGTTAAGTGCATTGTAAATTATGATGGTAGTAAGTTTCATGGATTTCAAATTCAAAATAAATTAAGAACGGTTCAAGGAGAGATACAAAAAGCTTTAAAAAATATTTGTAAAGAAGAAATAATAATTCATGGTTCTGGTAGAACGGATGCTAAAGTTCATGGGGTTAAACAAGTATTCCATTTTGATACGACAAGAGAAATGCCAGAATCACAATGGAAAAGAGCAATTAATCACTTTTTACCTAATGATATTTATATTCTTGATACTAAATTTGTCAGTAATGATTTTCATAGCCGTTATAGTGCAATAAAAAAAGAATACCATTATTTACTTAGTACAAATGAGTATAGTCCATTTCAAACTAATTATATTTTTCAATATGGGCATTCATTAGATATTAACTTAATGAAAGAGGCTGCTAAAATATTTATTGGTGTACATGATTTTGCTTCCTTTTGTAGTTATGATCAATATGGTAATACAATTAGGGAACTATATGAATTATCTATAAGCAATGATAATGGAATAATTAAATTTGTTTTAGTGGGAAATGGTTTTAGAAGATATATGGTAAGGCATATTGTAGGAGGCTTAATACAAGTAGGAGCAAAACGTATAACAAAAGAAAGATTACAAGAATTATTAGATAGTAATGGACAAAAGAAATGTTTATTCAAAGCTAAGCCACAAGGATTATATTTATATGAGGTATTTTATGATGAAAACTAATTTTCATACACATACATTTCGTTGTGGACATGCCATAGGTAACGAAGAAGAAATGGTAAAGAGTGCAATAAAAAATGATATTTTAGAATTGGGATTTAGTGATCATATTCCTTTACCTTATTATCGTCTACATATTTTAAAAGGGCTCCCTTATACATTAAAAGAATTAAGAGCCTTTTTAGTAGCAATTAAAACGATTTTTACTAATGGACCAGCGATGAGAATGCCATATTGTAATAAAAGGGAACATTTAGATAAAGTAAAAAAAGTAAAAGAAAAATACAAAGAAAAAATTAAAATATATCAAGGATTTGAAGCTGAATATTTTGAAAACTATTTACAATATTATCAAAGTCTTTTAGACTTAGGAGAAGTAGATTATTTAATCTTAGGTAATCATTTTAATAAATATTCTATTCATACTCGTTATTATGGAAAATTAAACATAACTAATGAAGAAATTATTAGATATAAAAATGATTTAATAAAAGCAATGGATTCTAATTTATTTTCATATATAGCCCATCCTGATCTTTTTATGATTGGAAAAGTATATTTTGATGAGTTCTGTGAAAATATTACCAGGGAAATATGTCTAAAAGCTTTAGAAAGTGATATTCCATTAGAAATAAATGGTGGTGGTATTCGTAGAGGATTACGTAAAGTCGGTGATGAAAAGCTTTATCCTTATCCTAATGCTCATTTTTTTGAGATTGTAGGAAAAATGGGTTGTAAAGTGATATTAGGAATAGATGCTCATAGTCCAGAAGATTTTAATAAAGAAATATATGAAGATTTATATGAGTTTGCTAAAAAGTATCATTTAAATATTGTTGATAAATTTGAATTTAAAAAGGGCAAAAAAGAAACTAATTAAATATTAGATACTTATTTCCCTTATTAGTTTTAATATTTATTTATTAGTGGTAAAATAGTCATAGAAAAGGGAGGTGAAATTATGATACGAGAATGTATTCATAAGTATTTAGAAGATCATAAAAGTAATTATCAGGGTAAATATCGTTGTCATAGTTGTGTACAAACTAAAAAATTTGAACATAAGTTTCATTATTATATTCGAGATATTCAGTTTCGAGAGATTAATGTTTTTCTAACCTTAGATTACTATGGACCTGAAATTAAAACTACTTTTTCAGTTGACCTCCATGAACAAGAAGAAGAGTATATCATCAAAGATGCACTAAAAAAGATTATATATTTCAATAAATATCTTACAATTCTTCACTGCTATGATTTTCAGCATTATATAGACAATAAAAATACCGAGAGTATGTTAGAGCCATTAGATTATCGTAACATACTTGACTATTTAGAATATCATCGAGGTATTAATCAAGAAACAATTGATTATTTTTATGAATTTTTTATGCCTTATCTACATAAATTAATAAAAAGTGGAAATTATAAAAAATTCATGGACTCAGTCAATTTGTTACTTGATAAAATTTTATATGAATACGAGTGGGATGGAACTACAGCTAAATATTTAGATACCCAATATCAATATCATTTATATTATTTTAGAATGATAATACGAATGGTATTTGAACAGCTTAATCTTTTTTATGACCAAGTCAAAGATTGTTTATTAGAGGCAATATGGCGTTTATGTAATTCACAAAGATTTGCATTTGCAATTATGACTGACTTTGGAAATTTAGTATTATCACATTATCGAGTAACTAAGGCTATTTTCAAATATATTGATGAACGATTTGAAAATGATGGAAATTCAAATATTGTTGTTTCTTATTTAAAGGCTATTTTTGAAAGTGATCATGATGCTTATAGAGATGCTGCAATGAATGTAATTAGATTTGTTATGAGTGATATGCTCACTTTTGCAAATCATGATTTACAATTAGCAATTGGGAATTCAGTAGTACAAAGTGAAGGATACGATTTACTTATAAATTTATTTTCAAAAGACTATAATACATTTGTATTTGTATGTTTTCCAATTTCAACGTTCCCAAGTGAATATCATGAAAAAATTCGTGAAGAATTAGAAAAGGCAATTAGATTTTATGCTGGAAGAATGGAACATGATGAATATCGTTTAAGTTCATTTGAACAAGTAAGCAATATAAATCGTTTATTAATGGAGAATTATAAGGAGTATGGTAAAAATGGATAAAAAAGGAAAGAAAGTATTTACCTCTTTAGCGGTTTTAGCTGGATTAGCATCTGGTGCAGGAGCATTAAATATGTTTGTCATTCGTACAGTTAAAGCAATGTTGTATCGTCATCACAAAGAAGATGATAAACCAAGTATTTTAGAAACAAAATATGGTGGTAAAAATGTATTTATTAAAAATCGTCAAGGAATTAAATTAAGAGGAATATTAATAACGGAAAATTTAGCTGATATAACATTAGTTATTTTACATCCTTTTGCTCTTGAAGCAAAAGATATGTCTTTATATGTCCCATTTTTTAAAGAACGGTATCCTAAATGGAACATATTATTAGTTGATGCTTGTAGCCATGGACAAAGTGATGGTTATATTCGTGGTTTAGGAATTAAAGATGTAAATGATTTAGTTTGTTGGAATAAATATCTGCTTAATGAATATGGTAAAGATCATAGAATTGTTTTATATGGTAAAGAAACTGGAGCAAATACTATTTTAAAGGCGGCTAGTAAACATTTACTTAAAAACGTTAATGCAATTATTAGTGATGGTGCTTATACAAGTGTATATGATATTTTAGGATATCGAATGATTAAAGATTACAAGGTTCCAAAATTTCCAACTATGCAATTGTTAAAACGGAAGATAAAACAGGAAGTTAGAATAAATATTAAAGAATCTTATCCTTTGATGTTGAAACATAATGATATTCCAACATTATTTATACATATGAAGGAAGATGATTTTGTACCTTTAGATATGGTATATCCTTTATATAACGCTAATCGTGGAAGTAAAGTTTTATTTGTTTTAAGAGATGAACATTATTTATATGAATTAAAAGAAACAGACGATTTTAAAAATACATTGAAAGAATTTATCTTAAAATATGTAAATGGATAGAATTATAAGTTATAATCTTAAAATTATTCTTAATAAAGATTATATTACTAAAAATATTTAAAATAATATAATCATAAAGAATTTAACTGAAAGGTTTATATAATTATGCTAAGAAGTTTTTAATATTAAATGTTGAAGAAAGGTAGAAAACAGGATTTCCTGTTTTCTTTTTTTATATAAATTGTGTATAATATATCCTATAAGGAGGGCGATACTATGAATCGTAGAGAAAATGTAGAGGTTGATATCTTATATAACTTATTAACCTACATTAATGCTTCTTATACTCAAGATATGTATTATACAATTTGTTATCAGATATTAAATAATATTGATAAAATACCAGGTATTAGTATTAATGAATTAGCTGATTTGTGCTATACTTCACCAGCAACAATATCACGTTTTTGTAAGGCGTTGAAATGTGATAATTTTGCAGTGTTTAAGAAAGAAGTTCAAGCTGGGTTACAACAGGCAAGTCATGAAATAAAATTAGAGCCAGAAGATTTAGTGGCAATTCACAAGAATCCTTCAAAATGTATAGATATGGTCTATGATTTATCTGTAAATTCTTTAATTGAGAGTAAAAAATATGTTAATATTCATGAAATAGATCGGTTATGTGATATTATTTATGATGCTAAAAAATTACATTTTTTTGGATTTCAGTTTAATAAGATTTTGGCTTCAGATATTCAATTTAAGTTAGTAAAACTAGGAAAATTTTCTTATGCTTTTGCAGACCGTGGAGATGATAGTCAAAGAATAGAGTTATTAGATGAAAATAGTGTGGCTATTGTATTGTCAGTTAGAGCTCGGCCAATTCCAATTGGTGAATTAGTTAAAGCTATAAAAAATAGAGGAGCTAAAGTTATATTAATAACAATGAATGAAAATAGTGAAGTAATAAAACTGGCGGACCATACATTTATTGTTCGAGGTAAAGAAAGTGATTTTACGGAATCATCTTTATCTGGATCAACTGTTATTAAAACATATTTTGATGTTTTGTATGTACGTTATGGGTTATTATATCCGAGAAGATAAATTAAGGAGGTTTTTTATGTACAGTTTTACAAATGATTACAGTGAAGGTGCACATCCTAAAATAATAGAAGCATTGTTAAAAACAAATTACGAGCAATGCGATGGATATGGACTAGATAAGTATTGCTTAGAAGCAACAAATATTTTAAAGAAATTAGTAGATAATAATGATATAGATGTACATTATTTAGTTGGTGGCACACAAACTAATGCTGTATTTATTTCATCTTCTTTAAAACAATATCAGGCTGTAATTGCTGTAGATAGTGGTCATATTAATGTTCATGAAACAGGAGCAATTGAGGCAACTGGTCACAAAGTACTTACACGACCACATCTCAATGGTAAATTAACAGTAAATATGATCAAGAGTATAATTGATGAGCATATTGATGAACATATGGTACAGCCTAAAATGGTTTATATTTCACAAACAACAGAATATGGAAGTGTATATACGCTTAATGAATTAAAGGATATTTATCATTTCTGTAAAGCAAATAATCTATATTTATTTGTAGATGGAGCGAGACTTGGTAGTGCATTAGCACTTGAAAACACCCCAACTTTAAAAGATTTAGTTAATTATAGTGATGCTTTCTATATTGGGGGTACTAAAATGGGGGCTTTATTTGGAGAGTGTTTAGTTATTATAAATGATCAATTAAAAACAGATTTTAGATATAATATAAAACAACGTGGGGCAATGTTAGCTAAAGGTAGGCTATTAGGTGTACAATTTAAAGAATTGTTTAGCAATAATTTATATATAGAGATTGGTAAACATGAAAATTTAATGGCTGATATTTTACGAGCTGGACTTAAAGATTTTGATATGTATGTTGATTCACCAAGTAATCAGGTTTTCCCAATATTACCTAAGAAGTTAATTGAAAAATTAAAGCAAGATTATTCTTTTATTGTAATGGATCAAATAGATGATAATCACAACTGTATTCGTCTTGTTACTTCATGGGCAACACAGAGAAAAGAAGTAGAAGAATTTATAAAAGAAATCAATCAATTTATTAATGATTAGAGGTATATTATTGCTTGTAATCACTAATAATAAGTAATATAATGTGTATATGAAATATAAAGATTGGAGAAATTAAAATGAATAAAACTGAATTAGTAGAAGCAATTGCTTCTAACACAGAAATGACAAAAACTGATGTTGATAAAGTAGTAACTGCTTTTGTAGATGTAGTAACTGAAGCATTAGTAAAAGGCGACAAGGTATCATTAAAAGGATTTGGAAATTTTGAGGTACGTGAAAGAGGAGAAAGAATAGGGCGTAATCCAAGAACTGGTGAAACTATGACTATTGCTGCAAGCAAAGCTCCAGCTTTCAAATCTAGTAGCGCTTTAAAGAATGCTGTAAATAAATAATATAATATAAAATGACCCAAGGGTCATTTTTAATTTAGAAGAAAAACTGATCAAAAATATCAGAAATAAGAACTCTTTTAATTGTATGTTATGATCATTTTAAAACATAATGAAACTTTTGTGTTTGAATATATTTAGAAATTAATAAGATTAGATTATGAATATATATGGTCTTTATGATTATTTTAACTATGAGGAACTATGATGAAATAACTCATTATTACTGATATCAGCTTCTATAGTTGGAGATAAAGCAACTAGTCCAATATTACCAGGTATTCGATAACCTATCTTAGCAATTAAATATCCATCATAGCTTTTAATAATTCTATAACTATAGCTAACTTCTGAGATTTCCTCATTATCATGTAAACGATAACTACCTTTAGTTGAAAATTCTACATAAAAATCATTAATTGTGCCAGCTTTTATGCTTAAATTTGTCCCATTTGTATCAACTATGACACCAGTATCACCACCAAGTTCTTGTTCTTTTTGATAAGCCAAACCAGTTATTTCAATATAATCATTAGAATTAGTTTGTATTTTAAATAAGTCGCCACGAGATTTGAAATTATTATAATCTTCTTTATTATTAATTAAACTATGCATCTCATTAACTATATCTAAAGCTTCTTGACGTTTTTGATTATTGATATTTTGTTGAACTTGATCATCTTTTTTATAAGTAGTACAGAATAGCTCGGTTGCAGGGACATTGACTTGAAAAACTGGAATGATTTCAATTGTCCCATCATGTTTGATTAAACCATTATCATCGATAATACAATTACTATTTAAAGCTATGATATATCTAGTTTCACTCCCTTTTGATAATGTAATTGCAATAGTACCAAATTGTTCGATTTCACTTTCTGAAAAAGTTTCAGTATTATTGATTGTAATAGAATTATTTTTTGTCATTAAATGATATCTTGGTTCATCATCATATTTATTTATCCAGTCTCCATTTAAACTATTTAAAACAGAGTAATATGCAATTCCATCACTACGATCACCATAAGTTGCAATATAAATACCACTACTACCATCTGCTTTTTGATAACTTATATAATTACAATCATTTGTAAGCCATCTAGTTGATATTTTTTTAATTGAAGAAGCATTAAATGAAGTGGTTTTTTTAGCGAAACAAAGATATGTATAGTGATAATCATTTATTTTTCCAGTATTTTTATCTTGCTTTAATACAAGTTGTGATGAAAAATCTGGGGAAATTGAATAATATGTTATTTGTGTAACAAAGTTACCACTAATTAACCAAGTAGCAATGAGGATAATTATACTAGAAGTAATAATACTTAAGGTAGTAATTAAATTAATTTTTATCTTAGATATGATTATACAGATAATAGTCGATAATAATATTGTTATAATGATGATATATTCTAATTGAGCATAGATTAGTTCAAAACCAAGGTTTTTTAAAATTATATGATAACCTAATTCTAAAATTAATAATAAAATACTTAGTGTTGTTAAAGCTATTTGCGAGTTTATTATCCATTTTTCTTTTTTAGAAATAATATTTGTAATAGGGCATGTTAAAAATTTGCTAATTACTTTATAATCTTTAAGATTAATAAATAGTTTTTCGCTATTATTTATTAATATACAATAATCATTAGATTTATATAAATGATGAAAATTACTATATTTATAACAAGTTTCTCGCCCATCTTTAATGTATGTTAAATTTTCTTGATCATAAGTATATTGATATTCCGTCTCCTTAAAGAAGCTGGTTTTAATAATTGGTAGTAATATTGGAATAAAAAATAAACTAATTCCCAATACAATAATCAATAAGCCAATAATATCCAGATGAAAAGAATAATATTGTTGTAATGAAAAGAGTGCATATCCTCCAAAAATAAAAATAAAAGCAAGTAGATTAATAACATATAACCAGATTTTTTTAGAATAAAGCTGAAAATATAAAACCTGTTTATATGCCTTTGCTGTTAGTTTAAACATATAAAGACTATTTTTTTCTTTATTAACTGTAAAAGTATTATCTTCACCATTTAATAATTCATCAACAGTAATATTAAATATTTTAGCAAGTTCTGGTAATAAAGAGATATCAGGTAAACTAATCCCTCGCTCCCATTTAGAAACGGCTTTATCACTCATTAGTAGCATTTCACCTAACTCTTTTTGTGTCAGTCCTTTTTGTTTTCTTTTATAAGAAATATATTTTCCAATTTTGATATTATCCATAAAAAACTCCTTTTTAGATATAAAATAATTATATGATAAATACTAATTAAAACAAGTTACCAGCAGTTGAATTATTCGCTTTTAAATAGAATTTGCTATAAAATAAGTAGTTAATAATAAAAAAGAACTAAATATTAGCTCTTTTTTGAGGATTCTATAAATTTGACAATAATTTCATATTTTCCATTAATATCTGGCAAAGCATTTAAATATTTTTTTATAATACTTTGAGTTTTAGTAGCTGCTTCACTTAATAAACCATTTTCAATTGCCTCTTCAGCTACGGCATCCTTTTGCTTTTTAGCAAATTTGGTATAGTCATTAATAGAAATTGGATTAAATACATTTTTAGTTTCATCATATACTTCAATACTACTTTCATCAATTTCATTACTTAAAATTTCAATATCTGGAATAGAAACAGTAATAGTATTATTGTCAATTTCAATTTTTATGTTATTCATTTTAATTCCTGCTTTTAATCTACCATCATATGTAATTAAAAAGCTTTTTTGAGTTAAAGGAATATCCCACCCATTAAAAGTCAAATTATCAGAGAATTTACCCACCTTAGTATAATTATAAGATAAAGTAGCTAATTCTTCAATTTCCTGAAGCTGTTGGGTCAAACCAGTAGAGGATATTTTAGGTTGTTCACTGCCACTAGCAAACCTTGTACCTGCATAAAAGATTAATAAAGCTACTAAAAAAATAGCAATAATACCTCCAATAGCTTTTTTTGTTTTTCCTAATATATCTAATATTTTCACTTTTCTCACCTAACATTATTATAACATAATTCGACAATTAATAATAAAAATAAAAAGCCCGAAGGCTTAATTATTTAATGATAGTTCCATATACTTCACGACCACATCCAGCTGCATTTGATTCATCAGTATCAATATGCATTGCAGTAGCATAACTTTCACTTACACGACAAACAACATCTTTGAATACTAATGAACGACCATCAGTTTCAATTTCTACTTTAACGATTTGTTTATCAGTAACACCAAATTCAGTGGCATCAGCAGGTGTCATATGTATATGTCTTTTAGCTGCAATTACTCCACAAGGAATTTCAACTTCTCCAGCAGGACCTATTAATTTACATCCAGCTGTTCCTTCTATATCACCAGATTCTCTAATTGCTGCTGGCAAACCCAAAGAACGAGCATCAGTTAGTGATAGTTCAACTTGAGTAGCACTACGTGTTGGTCCTAACACAGACATTTTTTGTTCACCTTTACTACCAACTACTGTTACTTTTTCTTCACATGCAAATTGTCCTGGTTGTGATAAATCTTTCTTATTAGTTAATTGATAACCTTTACCAAATAGTGTTTCTAAATCAGCATCTGATAAATGAATATGTCTTGCTGAAGTTTCAACGATAATTTTTTTAGTCATAATCATTCTCCTTTTTCCTTATTATATATTACTACTTTTATTGTTATTTTCAAGGAAATAGCGATAAATTAGAAAAAAATTTGACACAAATTTATTTAAATAGCATAATTATTCTTATTTTTAAGTAGTTTATAAAAATTTAAATACTCATACTATAAAAGAGGAGAACCTGTTAAATTGTAAAGCGTTTTTAGTAATAGTAATTAAAAAAGTCATAGTGAATAAATAGTTAATATTTATTCGTTATGACTTTTAATTTTTATAGGACAAGAGATGGTGCACTATAAACACGTGCTGCTAATTCGCTATCAAGTAAATAAAGAGAGCGAGAATCTGAACCAAATAGGTTGAATTTTGTAATTAAATCATTTGCATTAGTTTCTTCTTCACCTTGTTCTTTAACAAACCAATCTAAAAACTGCATTGTCCGAAAATCTTTTACTGAATATGCAGCATCATAAAGATTGTGAATTAAACTAGTTACATATTCTTCATGTTCTAAACCAAAGATAAGAGGATCATTTAATTTTGTATATTCTTTATCTGGTTTATCAATTGCTTCTAATATTACTTTAGCATTGTTATTTTGAAGATATTGAACAAATAACATTGCATGATCTCTTTCTTCTTGCGCTTGGATATTGTACCAATTTGCAAATCCGTCTAATCCATTATCTTTATAATAATTAGAAAAATCTAAATAAAGATAAGCAGAATATAATTCTTTATTAATTTGATCGTTTAATAGTTCTACAATTTTTTTATTTAACATCTTAGTTACCTCCTGTTTATAGTATAGACCTATTTTTTGATAAAGTTAATAACCAAATGCTAAAATAATTCAATTATTTTATTAATTATTATCTTGTTAGGACAAGCTATTATGTTATAAAACAAAAATCATACAAATGGTATTAAGTGAAGTATTTAGTTTTTATTAAAATTTTTGGCAAACTAGTTTTCATGAAAATTATTCTTTAATTAGTTTGTAAGTGAATTAGTAGTTACTGCTTCAGAGATTTTTAAAATCGTAAAGTAATAAAGTAATTAAATTATTTTCTTTAACATAAAATCTTATTGTTTTCATATTTATTTTATAGAATTAAGATATTTTAATATTGTTTACTATATGTATTAGTAATGTTGTAATTTGTTAGATTAAAGAGATTTAAATATATAATAAATGAATTTTATTTTAGATATGATGATGTTATAATAGGTCATGAAAGTAGGTGGTATTTTGATGCCGATTGTTTCTGCAATTACATTTAATTTAAGTTTGATTTTTAATGTAGTCAGAACTATTATAGATTTGATTTTAGTTTGGTATGTTATATATGTTTTAGTTTCAATGATGAGACAGAATATGCGTACCATGCAATTATTTAAAGGAGTTCTACTAATTCTTATTTTAAAAATATTTACAAATTTATTAGGATTAAGTGCAATGGATTATTTAGTAGACACAGTGCTAACATGGGGTGTTGTAGCCATTATTATAGTATTTCAGCCAGAAATTAGAGGATTATTAGAAAAAATTGGTCGAACTAAACTTGAAATCAAACATGATAATTTATCAGATGATGAAAAGGAACGTTTAATGGATGAATTAGTGGCGGCTATTACAAAATTATCCGAAGATCAAACTGGAGCACTAATTACATTTGAAAGAAGCCAATCATTAATAGATTATATAAATACAGGTACTAAAATAAATGCAGATATAAAGTCTGAATTATTTACAACGATATTTTGGGAGGGGACACCATTACATGATGGGGCAACTATTATAAAAGATGATCGTGTTATTTGTGCTGCTGCATTTTATCCTCCAACTAATCAGGAATTAAGTCCATTATATGGTGCAAGACATCGTGCAGCTCTAGGTATCAGTGAAATAACTGATTCATTAACAGTAGTTGTGTCTGAGGAAACAGGAACTATTTCATTTGCGGTTAATGGAAAACTTCGTAAAATTCCTCGTAAGGAATTAAGAGCTTCTTTAGTTAATGAATTAAACTGGTTTAATTCAAAAGAAAAGGATGGTGAAAAAGATGATCAAAAAGGATAATCAAAAACCATCGATTAAGAAGGATTCTACTACAGATTTCTTTTTAAATTTTATTACACGACAAAAGTCAGAGAATAAGAAAAATGATAAACAAACATTAATAAGAAATAATGAAGAGACATTTAATGTAAAGGATAAAGCTTTTGAAATTCTTTATAAAACTGTTAATTCTTTGAATGTATTTTTAGATCGAATGTTACAGTCAAATCTATCAATGAAAGTTTTATCTTTTATTATGGCAGTTGTATTGTTGTTTACAATTAATGGTAGTGTCAATAGTATCTTTTCTAAACTAAATGGTGGAGATTATATTTATGATGTGAAAATTGATGCTCAAGGATTACAAGATGATTTTGATGTTGTTGGTTTACCTGAAACAGTAAATGTGGCACTTGTTGGTCCTTCAATAGATATATATTCGGCAAAGATTGCTAAGAATTATAAAATTATTGCTGATTTTTCTAGTTTAGGAGAAGGTGATCATACAATCGAGTTTAAAAGTGAAGGGTTTCCTAGTGATTTACAAGTTATGATCGTACCTCAGACAGTAAATGTTAAGATTACTCAAAAAATCACTAAAACGTTTGAGTTAGGCTACAATTTTATTAATGAAGAAGAATTAGATAATAAATATTCTGTTTCAGTTGAGTCAATGGAGCATCAGCAAGTAGAAGTACGAGGTTCTCAAGATACAATAGGCAAGATTAATGCTGTTAAAGCAGCAATTGATCTAAAAGAGATTAAAGGTGCTTTTGAACAAAAAGCTAGAATCTTTGCCTATGATCGTAGTGGTAAAAAACTTGATGTTGAAATAATTCCTAATACTGTAAAAGTACAATGTGATGTTTCTTCATATAGTAAAGAAGTTTTAATACTTCCGCAATATACAGGACATTTTGAAAGTGGCTATGGATTAGAAAGTGTTACATTATCAAAAGAAAAAGTTAAAATATATGGAAAAGAAGAATTTTTAAATAGTGTTAATAATGTATATGTGAATATAGATATATCTGAGTTAAGTGGGGATAAAAGCTATAGTAAATTGCCAATATCTAAAATTGATAAAATTAATAAATTTGCTTTTGATACAGTTGATGCTTCAATAAGAGTTTCCCCAGCTATAAAAAAAGTTGTTACAGATGTCCCCATTAATATAGTTAATAATGAAGGTAATTATCGAGTTATTTTTACTAATGGACAAGAGAAAGTTTCAATTGAAGTTGAAGGGGTAGCGGAAAAATTAGATAGTGTATCAGCTAGTGATTTTGTTGCATCAATTAATTTAGAAGACTTGAAAATTGGAAGTAATACTGTTAAAGTAGATTTGGATACTAATAAAGGATATTTAAGTTATAAGTTAGTTTCGCCTGAAAAAATAACAGTTACTTTAAAAAAATAGGAGGAAAAGGTAATGGGTAAATATTTTGGTACAGATGGATTTAGAGGGGAAGCCAATGTTGAACTAACAGTTGAACATGCCTATAAGGTAGGACGTTATCTAGGTTGGTACTACTCTCGTAATGAAAAAGCTAAAATTGTAATTGGAAAAGATACACGTAGAAGTTCTTATATGTTGGAATATGCATTAGTATCTGGTCTTACTGCAAGTGGAGCAGATGTTTATTTATTGCATGTAACAACTACACCTTCAGTTTCATATGTGGTAACAAGTGAAGAATTTCATTGTGGAATCATGATTTCAGCATCTCATAATCCTTATTATGATAATGGGATTAAAATACTTGATGGTAATGGTCATAAAATAGATGCTGATATTGAAAACTTAATTGAACAGTATATAGATGGGTTGATTGATGAATTACCATATGCAACAAAAGATGAAATTGGTTGTGCTTTAGATTACTCAATAGGACGTAATCGCTATATTGGATATTTGATGTCAATTCCAACAAGGGCTTTTAGAAATTATCGAGTTGGTTTGGACTGTGCAAATGGTGCAAGTAGTGCTATTGCTAAAAGTGTTTTTGATGCATTAGGTGCTAAAACTTTTGTAATCAATAGTGATCCTAATGGATTAAATATTAATACAAATTGTGGATCAACTCATATTGAAGTGTTGCAACAATATGTTAAAGAAAATGCTTTAGATATTGGTTTTGCTTATGATGGTGATGCCGATCGTTGTATTTGTGTTGATGAATTTGGAAGAGTTGTAGATGGTGATTTGATTTTATATGTATGTGGAAAATATTTAAAGGATCATGGTGAATTAGCAAATGATACAGTAGTCACTACAATTATGTCAAATATAGGTTTATATAAAGCTTTTGATAAAGAAAATATTAAATATGAAAAAACTGCTGTTGGAGATAAATATGTAAATGAAAATATGGTAAAAAATGGTCATGTTTTAGGTGGAGAACAATCAGGGCATATTATTTTTTCAAAACATGCAACAACTGGTGATGGGATATTAACATCATTAAAAGTTATGGAAGCTGTAATTGAAAGTAAACGTACGATAGCACAATTAATAGAACCAGTTACTATTTATCCTCAATTAATGAAAAATGTACCTGTTAGAGATAAAAAAGAAGCTCAACAGGATCCAGATGTAAAAGCTGTAATTGCTGAAGTTGAAGCTGATTTAGGTGAAAATGGACGTGTTCTTGTTCGTGAAAGTGGAACTGAGCCAGTTGTAAGAGTAATGGTTGAAGCTGACAGTGATGAAAAATGTTTGATTAATGTAAATAAGATTGTTGACAAGATGAAAGAGAAAGGTTTTATTATTAAAAGATAAAATAACATAATATCACATAATATTGCCATATAATATGGCAATATTTTATATATATTAAAAGTGAGGTGAAATAAATGCAATTTAAAATAAATATCATAGATGATGAAAAAAATTTAAATGATTTAGTAAGAACCTATTTAGAAAAAGAAGGATACATTGTATATTCTTTTTATACATATGATGAAGCATTAATGCATAAAAGTGATGATGTTCATTTGTGGCTGATTGACATTATGTTAGATCATTCAAGTGGGTTTGAATTATTTAATGAAATTAAAAGTGCTCGTCCTAAGATGCCAATTATTTTTATGTCTGCTCGTGATCAGGAGTTTGATCGAATCATTGGTTTAGAAAAAGGTTCTGATGATTATATAACTAAACCATTTAATATTAAAGAAGTTGTTTTAAGAATTAATAACTTAATTAAACGTTCATATGATGATCCATCAAAGATAAAGATGGATGGTTATAATATTGATTTAGAAAAAAGAAGAGTGTTTTGTCAGGATGAAGAAATTATTCTAACAACAAAAGAATATGATTTATTAGTTTATTTTATTGTAAACAAAGGCTTAGCTATATCTCGAGAACAAGTACTTAATAAAGTTTGGGATGAAAATTATTTTGGTAGCGATCGTGTAGTTGATGATACATTAAGAAGACTTAGAAAGAAAATGCCAGAAATTAATGTTCGTACAATTTATGGATTTGGCTATCGTTTAGACTAATGTTAAAGAAATTCTCTCTACAGCGACAATTAATTATTATATTTTCATTAATTGCGCTAGTTGTTTTAGTAATTCTAGTACCTCTTATTAATAAGAATTTAACAAATTTAATTGATAATCAAATGTTTCAAACTCTTGAAACAGCTCAACGTGGTTATGTTGATTATGGGTATAGCCCAATTGAAAAATCTACAGATAAACAAATTTATCATATGAAGTATGATGCTGAAAATAATGTTTTGATTCCTTCAGCCAATATAACATATAGTGATGCTGAAAAATTAAGTTATGTATTTAGAAATAATTTATTTGAAATGATCGAAAATGATAAAGAAAAGATTCAAAAAAAAGGTAATCTTTCAGGTGCCACAGTATATTATCAAATTACAAAAAAAGATGATAATACATATATTGTATCATTAGTATATAGTGATTATTCAGCGAATTTGATTTCTGCAATAAAACAACAGATAATTAATATTTTATATGTGTCATTTACAATTATTGGTGTAGTCATTTTTTTATGGGTAAGCAATTTAATCAAATCATTAAAGGCTATTAGAAATTATATTGAAGATATTAGAAATGATAAAAAGAGTGAACTTAAAATTGATCGTAGTGATGAAATTGGAATTGTTTCTAATGAGCTGGTAGTGATGAAAGAAGAAATTGATCGTCAAAACAAGACTAAAGAAGAAATGATTCATAATATTTCACATGATTTAAAAACACCAATTGCTTTAATAAAATCATATTCACAAAGTGTAAAAGATGATATATATCCATATGGTGATAAAGATGCTTCTATGGATGTTATTATAGAAAATGCAGATCGATTAGATGGTAAAGTCAAAAGTTTATTATATTTAAATCGCTTAGATTTTTTAAGTAGTGAAAATGTTAATAATGAAGTAGATATGAAAACATTGATTGAACACATAACTCTTCAGTTACAAGGAATGCATCCAGAAATAGCAATAGAAACTGATTTGGCCTTTGTTTCATTTAAGGGCGATGAAGAGTGTTGGCGTATTTGTGTAGAAAATATTATAGAAAATGCATATCGTTATGTGAACAGTAAAATCAGGATAATTTTAAAACAAAACTATTTAGAACTATATAATGATGGTGAATCATTAGATAATGAAAATATAGAAGCATTATTTAAACCCTATGAAAAAGGAACCAAGGGTCAATTTGGGTTAGGTTTGTCAATTGTTTACAAAACATGTACAATGTATGGTTATAATGTAACAGCAGTGAATAGAGATATTGGTGTAAGCTTTATTATTGAAAAGAATATAAATGGATAGTTTGAGCTATCCTTTTTATGTTATGATAAATATATATGGAGGAAGAAGGATGAAATTATTATTTAAACAAAGGTTATTTTCATGGTTTGATAGCTATGATATATATGATGAATATGGAAATGTCATATATACTGTAAAGGGAGAATTAAGTTGGGGGCATAAACTATGTATTTATGATAATCAGGGATTACATATTGGAACTATTAAAGAAGAAGTTTTAACATTACTTCCAAAGTTTAAGATGTATATAAATGATCAATATATTGGACAAATAAAAAAGGAATTTACTCTTTTTAAACCATCATTTATCCTTGATTGTAATAATTGGCAAATTACAGGGGATTTTTTAGAATGGAATTATGAAATAATTGATGATAATGGAGTAATTATTGGTGATATTAATAAAGAGATTTTTAATTTAACAGATACATATTCTTTAAATATTAATAGTCCTCAAAATGCACTATATGTTTTAATGATAGTTTTAGCTATTGATGCTCAAAAATGTTCAAATAATGGATAAATAATAAAAAGGTGATCAAAATGGAGACTGATAAAAATAACTTTGCCTATGGGAGTATACCACGACATATTATAAATTTAGCTGGGCCAATGATTATCGCTCAGCTAATTAACGTTTTATATAATGTGATTGATAGGGTTTATATTGGTAGAATACCCAATGTTGCTACTCTAGCAATGGGAGGGTTATATGTCTACCATTGATTTCTATTATTATTGTATTTGTAAATTTATTTGGTATGGGTGGAGCACCACTTTGTTCAATTGCAAGAGGGCAAGGTAAAAATAAAGAAGCAGAAGAAATAATGGGAAATTCATTTATCTTATTAATTATCTTTGGTATTATATTAACTATTATTGTTTTTTTATTTAAAGAAGATCTACTATGGCTGTTTGGTGCAAGTAAAAGTACAATTTCTTATGCTAATGATTATATGGGGATATATTTATTTTGTATTAATTGGTTTGGGGATGAACAGTTTTATTAATAGCCAGAGTTTTGCTAAGATCGGTATGTTGACTATATTGATTGGTGCAATAATAAATATTATCTTAGATCCAATATTTATCTTTACTTTAGGATTAGGGGTTAAAGGAGCAGCTCTAGCAACAGTTATTTCTCAATTTATTTCAGCTTTTGGGACTATATATTTTTTAACAGGTAAAAAAACAATTCTTAAACTACAAATAAAAAATATGTTTTTAAAGAAAAAGTATGTAACAAAAATATTTTCTTTAGGAACAGCAGGTTTTATGATGGCAATAACTAATTCAATTGTAACAATTGTTTGTAATGCAACATTACAAACATGTTGCGGAGATTTATATATTGTTATTATGACAATTATCAATTCAATTCGTGAAGTAGCATCACTTCCAGGACAGGGAATGGCAAATGCATGTCAACCTGTATTAGGATATAATTATGGTGCTGGTGAATATAATCGAGTGTTACAGGGGATTAAATTTGTAACACTGACTTCTCTATCAATGATGTTAATACTTTGGTTATCAATAACTATTTTTCCAGAACTGTTTATCAAAATTTTTTCACATAACCAAGAGATAATAAATAATAGTACTAGTGCTTTAAGACTTTATTTTTTTGTTTTTTTCATGATGGCTTTTCAGATGGTAGGGCAGGCAGTAGCAGTTGGATTAGGAAAAGCCAAACAAGCAATTTTCTTTTCAGTATTTAGAAAAGTGATTATTGTCGTCCCATTAACTATAATATTACCTGCTTATATAGGCATTAATGGAGTTTTTATAGCTGAAGCTATTAGTAATTTTATCGGTGGTGGGGCATGTTATATTACGATGTGGTTTACAATTGGTAGAAATTTAAAAAAAGAATAAATTTTCAAATATCTTAATCATTTTACTATTATTCATTTTAATGTTATTATATTTATAATAACATTAAAATTGATAAGGGAGAGGGATTAAATGATTAAGATAGGAATAGTGGATGATGAACCAGTATTTTGTAATATGATGAAAAATATTCTATTACAGAAATTTGATAATATAAATGTGTATACATATAGTTCAGTAAATCAGTTGGATAAGGATTTTGATTTTATATTATTGGATATTAATATGCCAGATTGTGATGGTGTTGAGTTCGCTAAAAAGAATGAGGATAAAAAAATACTTTTTGTAAGTTGTTATGATAGTATATGCAAAGAAGCATTTGGTCCTAATATTTATGGGTTTATTGGAAAAGATAATCTAGAAACAGAGTTAGTTGAAAATGTTTCAAAGATGCTTATTAGAATAGAAAAACAGAATGCAGTAGTTGAGTTTAAGGTAAATAGAGAAAAAGTTAAGGTAAAAGTAAATGATATAATATACTGTGTATATCTAGGTGGTATGAATACTGTTATAATAGCTAATGATAATAAACAAATAATAGTGAAAAATAAATCATTTAAAGAAGTATTAGAATCTTTAGGAGATGATTTTATATTGATTAGCCGAAGAACAGCTATTAATAAAAATAAAATATCTAGTATATCAGATAAAGGAGTTTACTTAAAAGGAAAAAAAAGATTGTTTAATGTTAGCCGACGACAAAGAAAGATAGTGTTAAAGGCTTTTTTTGAGAGTTTTATGAATGATTGATGCAATGATTTTATTGTAGTGATTACCGTTTAATTATATTTTTAACCATTAGAACAAGAAAGAAACAATTCTTTCTTTTTTTATGTTATAGTAAAACTATAGAAATGAGGGTATGAAAATTAATATAAGTTATAGAATTAAAGAAGGTTATTATAGTTGTTGTTATAGAATATATAGAAACTAAAGATTTAATTAATCAATCAGATAAGTTAGGAGGCGAAATATTTATAATATCAAGATTTATTAAATAACAAAGTATAAAAGATAAAGATTATAATATTTATTCTTATTAAGTAATTTGTTTTAAGTCTATTAGAAGAAAGGATGGGAAGTTATTATGAAAAAGAAAAATTTCTTTAAGATTAGTGTTTTATCTTTACTATTATTATGTGCAACTATGACAAGTGTTTCTGCTTATGTTATAACAGGTACTTTTGAAAACTTGAAAGGATTTCATGAAACAGGATACACTGTATTGAAAGGAGATTGGATTGAAGTAACTTTACAGGGGTATGGAAATGAAAAACAAGTTTATGCAAGAATGGGAGCTGAAGGGGAGTATTCTGATTGGATAAGTTCAGAGTCGTTTAAAGCTTATAAGAAAAATTATGGACCATTTGGATCAATAGGTAATGGTAAATACGATTATAAATATAATTATCGTTGATAATATGAGAATGCTTAGCATTCTCATATTATTATAAATTTATATATGAAACTAAAATATCTAAGAAAAGTATATATAATTTTTATTTTTCTACTTGTTTCTATACTATTAGTAATAAACTTAGATTTAAAGGAGAAAAATAAATTTATAAATCTTAATAATTATAATCGTGCTACATTAACTATTGATTATAATCAAAAATATAATAATGATAATTTTTATAAGCTAATAACTTTATCACAAAAATATAATATCCTCTTAACAAAGATAGAAACAAGGTACCAAGATCAAAAGCTAACTAATTTAATATATGTTTCCATAGATGTACAAGATGCATTAAAATTAATGAACTTAAAATATGAAGTTCTTTCAAATAAAACTGAAGATTCAAGTAACATTTATGCTGCGACTAAGAAAAGTAATGATAAGTTATTAAAATATAAACTTGATGATATTTTACATAATGATAACTTTGCTATTTTTTCATTTAAAAAATTGATTGATAACCAGGGATATTTGTTTTCTGATTATCAGATATTTTATGAAAATGAACAAGAGTATATTGAGTATATTAATCAAATTAAAGAAATATTTGGGGATGACTTGAAAGTTAATATACAAGAGCAGAATATACAAAGTAGTAATGAAATATTAATATCATTATTAATACTAATAATTGCAGGATTGTTTTATTTGATTATCGAAGTTTTTAGTATTTATAATATTTCAAAGAAACTAGTTATTATGAAGTTATTAGGATTTAGTAATTTTATGATATTAAAAAAGGTAGTAAAAAAAGATGTTAATTTTTATATATCTTTATCAATATTATTAATAATAATTGATTTTATTATTATTTCTTATAAGTCAAATATATTTTCATTTATTATTATTTATGTTCTTATAATATTAATTTTTTTAGGTCTATCATATTTAAGTATATATATTATCTGTTATAAAAAGAGTATGATTGAATTATTAAAAAATAAGCTTATTATTTCTAAATTAATAAAATTATGTGGAGCTTTTAAAATAATAATAAATTCATTATTTATTATTATCCTAATGATAACTCTAACTACTAGTTCTTCATATTTTAATAAGTTAGAAGAATTACATAATATGAAAGAAATTATAAATTATGCTTTTTTTGCTCAAATAAATGAACATAATGAGCAATATAATGAAATTGATAGAAGTAATTTAAATAGGCTATACAAATTATTAGAGGATACTGATTTAAATTATATCTATGCTGAATTTTCACAGTATCGTTTATTGGATAAAGAAGATTTGAAACGAACTAATAAGGCTATAAAGAAAGGTTCTTATATACCATTTGCAACAGTTGATTTGAATTATTTAAAAAAGAATAATATTAAAATATATGATCAAAAAGGTAAAGAAGTTGAAATTAAGGCCAATAATTTTGAAATCTTTGTGTTTCCAGAAAAGTACAAAGATTATTATGAAAAGTTTATTAGGTATTATAAAACGAGCTTAGAAAGATATGGGATAAATAATATAAATAGTAATTATGATTTTTATATGTATAAAGATACAGAGTTATTAAAATATTCATCAAATGAAGATGGTAGTAATGTGGTCAAAAGTAATATATTAATAGATATTCCTATTTTAAGAGTTACTTATAGTAATTTTCCAATCAATTATTTAGATTATATGATTGGATTGAATGTTGGAGGTACAAGTAAAACAACAAGCTTGAAAATAGATACTGAGATAGATAAAAATAATACATATAATCAGCTTTTACCTTTATTAATTGAAAATAATATAGATAAAATTTTTACATTACAAACATTTGTAACGATGGGAGAATTAATTGGTGAAGATATTAATAATTATCAAAATATTATTTATGCTGAAAGTATTATGTTGATATTTGTTATTATTATCTATATCGTTTTAACCTTTGAGACAAACTATTTAATGATTGAAAAAGAAAAATCTAAGATTTGTACAAAAATATTTATGGGATTTAGTAAAGTAAAGGTGTATCGAGGTATTTATTATTTTAATATTTGTTCTATCTTAGTACCAATTATTTTATTGAATATTATAATGATTTTAATTGGCTGGGGCTTTAATTTAAATTTATTACTTTCTTTGATTCTGTTAATTATATTTGAAAACATAGTTTTTATCATTTCTTGCAATAAGATTAATTTAGATAATATTATATGTTTATTGAAAGGGGAATAGTTGATGATAAAAATAAATAACTTAAGTAAAAAGTATAATGATAATCAAATATTTAAAAATTTTAATTGTGAAATTAATGAAAACGAAATGGTTGCAATTAAGGGAATGAGTGGAAGTGGTAAAACAACATTATTAAATATAATTGGTTTATTAGATAATGATTATAAAGGAAATATTATTATTAATGGTGTAGATGTTAGCAATCTTAATAGAAAGAAAAGGGAACAGTTTATTCGTGAGAATATAAGCTATTTATTTCAAAATTATGCCTTAATTGACGATGAGTCAATTAAAGATAATTTAATGCTTGCTTTAGAATATGTTAAGATGAATAAAACAGAAAAAAAAGATTTAATTAAAAAGACTTTAAAAAAAGTTGGAATTGAAAAAGATATTAATGAGAAAATATATTCTTTAAGTGGTGGAGAGCAACAACGGGTATCTTTAGCAAGAACTTTATTGAAACCTTCTAAATTGATTTTAGCTGACGAACCTACTGGTAATCTTGATGAATCAAATCGAAATGATATAATTAAAATATTATTAGAAATGCAAAAGAAAGGTAAAACAATTATCATAGTTACACATGATAATGTTGTAGCTCAAAATTGTAATACAGTTATTGAAATATAGGCTTTTGTAAAAAGAAGAAGTTAATTAAATAGGAGAGGAAGTTTATGAAAGTTAAACTTATAAATAAAAAGGTGGCGATAGGATTATTGCTTATATTACTGATTGTCGGTTATAAAATCTATAACAATAAGCCTGTAAATGAAATTGATACAAGTTTATGTCACATTGAATATGGTGTTCGTTATGGTCTTGATTCTCCAGATAATAAGCATACTGTGATAGTATATATATGTAAAGAAGATAAAAGTAGTAATGAATCATATATAAAGGGAGAATTGGTAGTTTCAAAAGATCGTGTTTATCACGTTTTAAAAACTATTTATTGGGAAAAAGTAGCTAGCAGTGAAGTATCAAACGGTTTAGATGGTGACGACTATTGGGAAACGTGTGATGTTGAATGGATAGATAATCAACACATCCGAATCAATGGTAGAGTTATTGATATTTACAAAGGTTATGATTATCGAGATAAGGAAAACTAACAATAATTAAAATAAGTCTGATTAATTTTAAATTGTTATGTTTAAATAGATAGAAATTGAATATAATTTTGGGTTTGTAAAATAACTTGTGGTTTTGAATGAAAGGGACTATTTAATAATATATGGTGATAATATTATTGGATAGCTCTTTTTTTATGATAAAAAGTAAAAATAATATTTTAAAAATTTTAGGATTTTAAGCAGTCTTGTTAGAATTAATTTTTTATTTTTGATGATGAAGGGATAGAAAACGGTTGACAATATTTTGTAATAGCTTTTCTTTAACGATATAAATCTAATTATTAGGTATATTTAGAATATAAAGTGATTATTGTTACCATTTTATTATATTTTTTACCATTAGAACAAGGAAGAAATAATTTTATCATGTTTTATGTTATAGTAGAAGTATAGAAGCTAAAGATTTAATTAATCAGATAAGTTGGGAGGAACAAACTATGAAAACTAAAAATAAAGTAAGTTGGATTTATTTGTTGGTTTGTATAATATGTTTTTTCACCTTAACTATTAATTATAATCCAATCATAGGAATGATATATATGTACATGTTGTTTAATATGGCAATTCATGATATGTGTGTTGATGTAGTAAATAATAATCAAGATAGAGTTTTATTATGGATAGGAATTAATTTTATTGTAGGTGATGTTTAGCGGTTTATTATTTTAGAGCTATGGATATGATGGCTTCGATTGTTCTTGTGCTGGCTGTAATTATTATTACATATATGAATTATTTGATCATAAAAAAAGTTGATTAAGTTAGATAATTAAACAGTTTAGGTTTAGTTAAAGTAAGATAGAAGTTGGGAAATATTTTTTAATTATTTACATAGTCAAGGTTTACTGTCTGGATATATTAAAGTATGTTATTGAATAGGGGAGGAAACTTATGAAATTTAAAACTATAATTAAAAAGGTAAATATAGGGTCACTAGCTATATTGTTAATTGTTGTTTTTATTTTTTTAGGGCGCAGTTCAGTAAATAATTTAAAATTTAAGAATATTGTAAAAGTTAATGATATATACTATGAAAGAACATCTGATGCGGTTTCTTTTGATGAATTAGGTACTGAATTGGGCCAAGTAAAATTGACAACTTCTAAAACTAATGGAAAGTATGAGTTTGTTAATTGTGAAGCAAGTAAATTAGAAGTTGGAACAAAAATCTATAAATTAGAAAATAAAGATTTTATTGCAGTAGAAATACATGGTAGTGATACTATTTATCAAAAGTATAAAAGAATTTCACCAAATGATATAATTGAAAGATAATCATAATATAGACTATTTTGATTTGTTTATTAATATAGGTAAAATACTTTTATATAAGTTGATTTTACCTTTTTTAAGCATGTTATGATTTTTAGGCGTTGTATTTAGTGATAGTTTTAAATATAGTGATTTAAATAAACCTTTATCTGTAGGAAATAATGTTTTAATTTTTGTGAACTTTTTAAAGGGGTTAAGATTTTTAATATTATTTGTTGTGTATATGTTTAGTATGTAGTTAAATATATGTAAGTCATTTTCAAACTAGTGTTGTCAGTAATTTTTTTATGTAACAAAAATGCATATTTTTAGTTGATTATACAATATAAAATTATTATGCTATAATTCTATCTTTGACAGTTCAACAGTATAAAAAAGTATAGAAAACATTGATATATTTTTCATACTTTTTCTTTTTGCTTAGAATATGCGTATTTTATATGTTCTCGTATTTTTTATTATATTTCTCATCTTCTTCTTTCCTATGATCTCATAATCTGTCCTAAATCCAAATATTTGAGGTAGTTCATCTGTTAGTTATGTTCTTTTATATGCTGGTATATATCCATTATATTGTATATCTACTACTTCCATTTCTCTTAATGTTTTCACAATTTCATTTACTATATATTTTTCTCTTGGTTTCTCTGCCAGTAATCTATAGATGATAAGTGAAATAAAACATATCAAAAAATGTTCCCTGATACTGTCTTCATTTTGTAAATATACTAGTTTGGCTTTAAAGTCAGTTTCTATTATTTTAAAACATTTTTTTATCTCAAAATAATAGTTGGTGCAGTCACAATAAAGTATAAGGGTATTTCTTTTTTGATAAAATGACTGTTTTTATATAACGCAGCCTGAATATAATCTGATTCATTAGTTAAAACAGATAAAGCTTCTGTAGTTCATATACAGTTTTTTCTAACAAGGTAGAAGTGAGATCATAAGATGGACGCTTGCTGCTGGGGGAATATTCTTGTATAGATGAGTTCAGATAAGATTGTATTTATATTGTAATTTAATTTATATTTGTTATTAAATATTTTAAAAAGCATAACATGAAAAAATCTATAATATTTAGGAATATAAGTATATATAAAAAATTAATTTTAACAATAACATAACCGTTCGATCATATATTTTAACCATTCAATACAAAAATAAATAAGTTTATATTTTTTATGTTATATTTATTATTAAATAGATATTTAAACTTAAAAGAAGGTTAATTTATTAAAGTGAACACGCTATTTTACCTTTATTTACAATGAAAATATATAGGTTGGTACTTAAATAGATGAAAATGGAAAAAGGAGAGTGATAAAAATGAAAAAATATTTATTGATATTATTTTTGATTTTAGGTGGGATATTTTCAGGATGTATTTTCAATAAGGCAAAGGTGAATTTAGATGAGTTTACTGTTGCTGTAATAGAGACTGCTTCAAATAAAGAAAAAAGCAAAATAACATATTATGATTGGGAATTAAAAAAAATGGATTCTTTTAAATATAAATATGCTGAATTTGGAACACATTTTTTAAAACCCGAGTATAGTGAAGATCAAGTCTATATAGTTCCTAAAGGGTTGATGAAAAGACATGATACTAGAAAAATAGTTAGTATTGAAAAAAAGACGGGAAAAGCAACTGAATATTCAATTGATAAAAGTAATATTCAATGTACTGCGGCAAATAAAAAATATGTTTATGCAGGTAGTAATATAAACTTTACTTCATACCTATCTCAATATGATAAAAACAAAAAAACAGAAAGAGAAATTGCATTAGTAGATGAATATTTAGGATTAATAGCACTTCATAATAATTTAGTATTTGCTTTTATTCAAAGTGCCAAACCTGATTTACCAATTGAATCAAGAATAGATGTATATAATGAAAAACTCGAAAAAGTCAATAGTATAAATTTAACAGAGCATGGATGTAGCCATTCTAAATATCTTATCAAAAATGATAAACTTATTTTTTCAAATGCATATACAAAAAATACAACTCCAGAAAGTAGTATAAGTATGCTTGATTTGAATACTTTTGAGATAGTAAAAATTGAGTTAGATGAAGAATATCCAAGTGACATAGTTGATGCTAGTGGAGCAATTGAAGATAATATTATAATAGCTCATACTAGTGAGGTTTTATTAGAAGGAACGAAACTCACATTACTTGATTTAAAAGATAATAGTAAAAGGATAATAGATATTAAAAAACCGATTATGTCAATAGATGTAATTGATAGTCTATTAATTGTATTAACTAACGATAATGAGCTTTGCATATATAACATTAAGGATAACTTTTTGTTAACAGAGAGTATAAAACATAAAGTGGAAGATGGTATGTATTGTTCAGGAATTTTTGTAAATAAAAAAGTTAATTAGGTTTAGAATAAAAGCCAGTATACCTTGTTATGCTGGTTTTTGAGAATTAAAGTTGTAAATAGATTTGATTTCTAATCATGTTAACTTTTATAGTATATAAAAAATAGATATATGAAAAAATATAATATTATTTATCATAATCTTAATAATTATATTGATTGATTTATATACCATTATCATTTATAGTAGGTACAGGTTTAGCTATGTATTTATTATTAATTGAAATACCAACAATTGTTTTTATATGTTCAATTATTTTTAGAATGATATATTCATTTAAGATATATTTTGCATTTTTAATAACTATTTTTTTCTTTAATAGTAGTGCTTATATATCTTCTTGGATATAGAATAAGTCTTGTTGGAAATACGATTGGAGCAATAGCGAGGCATGTTATGCAACACTATTTAAAATAATATTTTAAAAATTTTAGGATTTGAAGCAGTTGTGAAAAGTCCTGTTAGAATTAATTCTTTATTTTTCTTTTTGATGATGAAGGAATAGAGAGTTGTTGGCGATATTTTGTAATAACTCTTCTTGAACAATGTAAGTCTAGTTCTTCTAATTTTTTTACTAAAGCTTCATCAGATAGAGGCTTATTTTTATTTTCATTACTAATTAGTAAAACAAGTGCTTTTTTAATAGAATCACTGCTATCACCACTATTTGTTTTAGAAACAAGTAAATTTTTTAGAGGAAAAATTTCATTATGAAACGAATAATATTTATTATTTAAAGTTCTTGAAATTGTTGATTTATGAAATCCACATCTTGCTTCCAAATCAGAAAGGGTGCAGGCAATAAGTTCATCTTGATATTTAAAATATCCTTCTTGAATAGCTACTAGTTCATTAGCAATCATTAAGATTGTTTTATTTCTTTTAGTTAGATTCTCAATTAAAAAATGTGCTTCCTGAAAATACTTTTTCATTTGTTCATCATTTTTAACAACTTGATATAGGCTATCATTAACAATAAGATCAGGCTGATTGATGGGTGTAATAATAATTTCATTATTTTCAATAGTAATATTGATATCAGGATAAATATAATTTTCAAAAGAAAAATATTGACTACAAGGAAAGGGATCGCATTGTTTGATATCTTTAAATAATTCATCTATTTCTTTTTTTGTAAGACGAGTTCTTTTTTCAATCAAATTATAGTTTTGGGTTAAAATAACATTTTTATATAGTTTCATTAATTTATAAGCTTTTATTTTGTTTGCTTTTTTTAATTGAATACAAATAGAATCAATTGTATCCTGGGCGCCAACTCCTACTGGTTCAAATGATTGAATAATCTTTAAATTTTTTTCAAATATTTCCTTACTAATATTTAATTCTTCAAAATATGTTTCCTTTGGATAGCTTAAAAATCCTTTATCATTTAATGATTCAATGATATATGAAATAATTTCTTCATCATATGACTCTTTACAGCCATATAATTGATGATATAGCTCTTCTTGTAAAGTTATTTTATGAGAAATATTTTCCAGGTAATTATAATCATGTTCAACGGGTAAGGTTTTTGTTTCTAAAAAAGGATTTGTTTGTAATGCTTCATCAATCATTTGATTTATTTCAACATTATCAACCTTTAAAAAATCTAAAGAATTAATCATTTTCTGATTTAATTTAAAAGTTTGTTTTAAAGTTTGTTGATAACTCATTTTCTGCTTCATTTAGTTTCACCTCTACATATATATTAGCAAAATTTGTGCCAAAATATGAGTTAAACAAACATAAAAAAATTAATCTTGACACCGATTTTCAAAGTAGATTAAGATAAAAAAGAGGAGGCAAAATATGGAAGAAAAATTATTAATTTGTATCCAGCAGTTTCTTAATCAAAATGATTTTGAAAAATGTAATGCATTAGATTTATCTAAACAATTAAAATTAAGTCGTAATATTGTTTCTAGTGAATTAAATCGTTTATATGAACTAGGTAAGGTGATAAAAATCACCTCTAGACCAATTTTATTTTTAAATAAACAATATTTAGAAAAAAAATATCAAAAATTTATTTCTTCGACAGAATATAAAAGTTTAGAATCATTAAAAATATTTTTAAACGGCGAAATAGAACAAAAAGATTTTGATAAATTAATAGGCTATTATGATAGTTTAAACAGTCTTGTTGAAAAAATAAAAGCAACTGTATCTTATCCTCCAGTTGGACTTCCTATTTTGTTTTATGGGCCTACAGGAACTGGTAAATCATTTATGGCTAAATTAACTTATGAGTTTTTGATTAATCAGGAAATGATTGAAAAAGATAAACAGTTTGTACAGGTCAATTGTTCAGAATACGCTAATAATCCCGAATTATTAACAGCTAATTTGTTTGGTTATAAAAAGGGAGCATTTACTGGAGCTGATAAAGATAATCTAGGTTTACTTTATCATGCTAATGGAGGTGTTTTGTTTTTAGATGAGGTGCATTGTTTGAAAGCAGAATGTCAGGAAAAGCTGTTTTTATACATGGATCAGGGAATTTATCATATGGTTGGAGATAATGATAAGTGGTATAAATCAAGCTGTCGAATTATTTTTGCGACTACTGAAAATCCTGAAGAGGTTTTATTAAAAACGCTGTTACGAAGGATTCCTGTTATTTTAACAATTCCTTCTTTAAAACAACGGGGAATGAATGAAAAATTACAGTTGATCTATTCCTTGTATCATAAAGAAGAACAAAGAATACATAAGAAAATTGAAATTTCATCTAATGTTTATCAATTACTTTTAAATTATCATTTTCAAGGTAATATTGGAGAATTGACAAACATAATTCAATCAAGTTGTGTAAATGCACTATTTAATCAAAATAATGATATTTTACAAATTCATGCTTATCATTTACCAGAAACAATGATGAAAACGATTAATCCTGAAAGTCTTTTGATGCAAAAACATCAGATGGTTTCATTAAAAAGTCTAGTTCCTTCGTCAAGTCAAAATAAAGTAATTAATTTTTATGAGAGTATAATTTCTTTGGAATATAATGATAAATTTCTAATTAAAGCTAGTCGATTGATTGATGATTATTTTGAAAAAATTGTTTTTAATAAAAAAGATATAATGCAAAGTAATTATTTTTTGGAAACGGTTAATAAAGTCTTAGATATGATTACTAGTCGTTATGGTTTTAAAATCTCGCATAATGAGGTTTTTGCTTTGACCTGTTATTTGTTGGAGTATAATAATAATACTTGTAAAATTGCTCTTTGGATAAAGGATAATGAAAATAGAGTAAAGGGACTAACAGATTATTTACAAACGCATTATCATCGTGAATATCTTATTAGTCAGGAAGCATATGATTATTTTAAAGATAATTTAAATGGTGCTTTTGATATTATGGTTATCAATATTCTAACAATTATAATTAATAAATATATTAATCATGATATGAATAATCAGACAATTGCAATAATTCTTGCTCATGGTTTTTCAACTGCTAGTTCGATTGCTGAATCAGTAAATAAGTTATTGGATACATACATATATGATGCTATTGATATGCCTTTAAATGTTGATAGTCGAATGATTGTACATAAGATTAACGAATATTTATCTTATCTAGGAAAAATTAATAAATTGTATTTATTAGTCGATATGGGTTCGTTAGAAGAGATTTATTGTGGGATTCGAACTAAAAATACAGATATTGCTTTAATTAATAATGTTAATACAAAACTAGCTTTACAAATTGGACAAGGAATTAGACAATCATTGTCAATGACACAAATTTTTGAACATATCAATGATCAAGAGCCCTACCATATTCATTTAGAACTGCATCATCAAAAAGAACCGATTATCTTATGTAGCTGTGCTAGCGGTATTGGTTCTGCCAATAAGTTAAAAACAATCATTGTTGATTCTTTACCAGAAGGTTTTGAAGTCAAAGTTATGACATATGACTATCCATCATTAATAGAAAATCATAATACTGATGATTTTTTTAATGATTATGAAATTATTTGTGTTGTTGGAACATTAAATCCTGATATAGAGGACATACCATTTATTGCAATTGAGGATTTGATTATTCATGATGGTTATGAAAAACTACGACAATACTTCAAGTCTTATTTAACAGAAGAACAACTAGATATATTTGAAAAAAATATCTTAAAAAATTTTTCATTATCCAATGTTATGAATAATTTGACGATTCTAAATCCTAATAAATTATTAGAACATGTTTCTCATGCAATTGATGAATTACAATTGTTACTAAATAAAAGATTTAGAAATGCAACATGTTTTGGTTTATATGTACATATCTGTTGTTTAATTGAAAGATTGATTACAAAACAAGCAATTACATCTTTTAATAGTGATGATTTTGTTAATGAACATCAAGATTTTATTCTTACTTTAAAACAAGTTATGAAAGAAGTTGAATATTTTTATAATGTAGAAATCCCATATGAAGAAGTCGAATATATTTATGAATATGTAAAAAATGATTAGCATGCTAATGTTGGCATGCTTTTTGCTTGATATAAGTGTCCAACATAATTCAATTTTAAAGTAAAAATGAAATACTTTTGGCACAGAATTTGCTAGTAATAAACGAAAGGAGTGAAACTGATGGCAAAAATCATTTTAGCATCACATGGTGAACTTTCAAAAGGAATGTTAAACTCAGTGCAAATGATTGTTGGAGATTTAGCTAATGGCATTGAAACATATAGTCTATATCCAGGGGAAAATCCCAATGATTATGCATTAAGCCTTAAGAAAAAAATATCACAGGACGATAATCATTACATTATCATATGTGATGTTAAAGGGGGAAGTGTCTATAATGCTATCTTGCAGATGTGTATAGATGAAGATATAGATATTTTATCTGGCATGAATATGAGTATGGTTTTGGAACTTGTAATAGCTAATCATTCTAGAGGGTTAGATATTCAACAAATAATTTATAGTGCAAAAGAAGGAATTACACTAGAAAATAAAAAGTTATTAAATCAAAAAATTGAAGAAGAAGATTTTTAAAAGGAGAAAAAAATGATTAAGTGTTTAAGAGTTGATCATCGTTTGTTACATGGGCAAGTAGCATTTTCTTGGACAAGTGCTCTTGGTGCTGATTGTATACTAATAGCTAATGATGGAGTTATGAGAGATGATTTAAAAAAAATGGCGATAAAGATGGCAAAACCACAAGGAGTAAAGCTAGTTATCAAAACTGTAGATGATGGAATTGCTGCAATTAATAGTGGGGTAACAGATAAATATAAATTGTTTATTGTTGTAGAAAGTGTGAAAGATGCATATCGTTTTATGAATGAAACTGGAGTTATTGATACTGTTGTTTTAGGTGGAACAAAAGCTACACTAGAAACTAAAAATATTTCAAAAGCTGTGAATTTAACAGAAACAGAAATTGATTTAGTTAAGGATCTACTTGATAAAAATTATTCTGTAGAAATCAGGATGGTTCCAACGGATAAAAAAATTGATGCAAGAAATGTTTTATAGAAAGGAGAAGATAAAAGATGTTACAAGCATTTTTACTTGGATGTATAGCATTTATTGGTAAATGTGATTTAGCAACAGGAACAAATTTAATTCAAAGACCAATTGTTTTAGGACCATTAGTTGGTTTGATATTAGGTAATCTGCAAATGGGAATTACGATTGGGGCAACATTAGAATTAGCTTTTCTGGGATCTTATTCAGTAGGTGCATTTATTCCACCCAATGTGATTGTAGGGGGCGTTTTAGGAACATCATTTGCAATTTCAACTGGGAAAGGACCAGAAGTTGCATTTACAATGGCTTTTCCAATTGCTTTATTAGCAGTAGCAATTGATAATGTTATTTTCTCATTAGTTCGTCCCTTGTTAGCGAAATGGGCAGATAGCTATGCTGCTAAAGGAAACGTTAAAATGGTTAGTATGATTCATATGGGGACAGGATTTTTAACTTGTTTTATCTTGGGCTTGATTACTTTTTTAGGTTTTTCTCTAGGAAGTGCACAGATGAAAACATTTGTTGAAGCTATCCCTGAAGTGATTACAGATGGTTTAACGATTGCAACAGGAATGTTGCCAGCGATTGGATTTGCAATGTTAGCACAAATGATTATGAATAAAAAAATAGTTCCGTTCTTTTTCTTAGGATTTGTTTTATCAGCATATTTTAAAATTCCAGTTGTAGGTATTGCGATTTTAGGATTAATTATTATTTTTACAACAATTGATTTCTCAAATCAGAAACTTGTAATAGAACAGGAGGATGATGACGATGACTTCTAAAAAAACAGATAATCGAATCACAAAAAAAGATTTAAGAAAAATGTTTTGGCGTTCATTACCAATGGAATTTTCATGGCATTATGAAAGACAAATGCATATGGGATTTGCTTTTATGATTGGTCCATTATTAAAGAAAATATATAAAAATGATCCTAAAGGATTATCAGAAGCAATACAAAGACATATGGAGTTTTTTAACTGTACCGTGCATGTAACACCATTTATTGGTGGAATTACAGTTGCAATGGAAGAAATGAATGCAACTCAAGATGATTTTGACTCATCTTCAATCAATGCTGTAAAAGCAGCTTTGATGGGTCCTTTAAGTGGGATTGGGGATTCATTACTACTTGGAACATTAAGAGTTCTTGCAGTAGGAATTGGTACTTCGTTAGCGGTTCAAGGGAATATTTTAGGACCAATTTTATTTTTGATGATTTTCAATGTACCAGCATTTATTTTAAGATATGTTTGCGCTATGAAGGGATATGAGTTAGGGGCAACATATTTAGAAAAAATTCAAAAATCAGGGTTGATGCAAAAATTTATGCTGGCAGCAGGAATTTTAGGAGTGATGGTTATTGGTGGTATGACAAATGAATTAGTCGTCATTTCAACTCCATTAGCAATGGGAAGTGGAGATACTGCTACAAAGATTCAGGCAATTTTAGATGGAATTATGCCAGGGTTATTATCTTTAGGAGTTATGGGAATATATTATTATTTATTAAATAAAAAAGTGAATGTTATTATTTTGATTGTTGCAACAGCAATTATTGGCATTATTTGTGCTCAATTTGGAATATTAAGTTGTTAGATAAAGGAGATAGAGAAAGATGTTAAATTTTGATGAAAATAGAGTAAGAACAGAACACCAAAATGGAGTTAATTTAATTCCTGAGGTAGAAAAAATTGTAGATCAGGTTTGTCAAGAAGGGTATTCAAATATTTTTCTGTTTGGAATTGGAGGAACCCTTTTATATGCAGGGCAGATTATGCATACGGCAAAACAATTAGGGTGTAATTTACCGATTTATTTAGAGAGTGCAACTGATTTCTTATATGAAGGAAATGCAAAATTCAATGAAAAATCAATTGTTGTTATTGCTTCATTGTCAGGAAATACAATAGAAATAGAACAAGCTATTGATAAGGCTCATGAGGTTGGAGCAAAGGTTATTGGTTATGTTGAAGTATTAGATTCACCATTAGCAAAAAAAGTTGATTATTTAGTAAATACATTTGGTGGAGAATATTATTATTGGTATTCGGTTGTCTTACGCTTTATGAAAAATGCTGGACAATTTGATAAGTATGACCAGCTATTTACAGAAATTAAGGCTATGCCAGAAAATGTTGTACAAATTTATAAAGATGCTGATACTGATATGAAAAATTACGCTGAAAAATATTGTGATGAGCCAATAACATATTTAGTAGCTTCTGGGAACTTAGAAGATTGGGCAGTATGTTATGGTATGTGTATTATGGAAGAGATGCAATGGATGCGTACAAGACCAATTTCAGCTGCAAACTTTTTCCATGGAACATTAGAAGTAATTGAAAGGGATATTCCTGTTATCTTAATTAAGGGAGAAGATGCAACACGTCCAGAAATGGATCGAGTAGAAAATTTTGTTCATAGAGTAAGTGCTAAAGTTACTGTATTTGATACAAAGAAATTCAAATTGAATGGTATAAGTAATGAATTTAGAGGTATTTTATCTCCAATTGTGATGAGATCAGCATTCATGCGTTTAAATGTACATTTAGAACATTACAGACGTCATCCAATTGATATTAGACGTTATTATAAAGCTTTAAATTATTAATCATGAAAAAGACAACAATTGTATTTGATATGGATGGTGTGATTTTTGATAGTGAAACAATGTATATCAATGAACTTATCACTTTCTTCAAAATACATCATATAGATATATCGATAAATGATTGTAAAAGGATTATTGGTGTAGATCATCATAAATTTAGAAGTATTGTTTATAATTTTTGGCAAAATAAAACTTCTAAAGAAGAGTTTGATCGAATTTTAAATAATTATTATGATTCTTTATCAAGAGATTATCAAGCAGTAATAAATCCAGGAATCTACACTTTACTTGAATATTTAAAAAATAATCACTATAAGATTGCATTAGCTTCATCTTCAAGTATTCAATTGGTTAACCAGGCAATAAGTTCAGCTTATCTTAAACACTATTTTGATTTAATAACAAGTGGTGAAATTTTTAGACAAAGTAAGCCCAATCCAGAAATATACTTATATACTATTAATAAACTTCAAAGTTCAAAAGATGAAACACTTATTATTGAGGATTCTTTGCCAGGAATTCAAGCAGCTGTTAATGCAAGGGTAGATGTAATAGCTTTAAAAGATAAAAATTTTGGAATTGATCAAAGTCAGGCACAAATAGTTGTGGATAATCTGGTTGATATTATAAAATATTTAGATAAATTTTAGTGAAGTTTTCGATAAAAGTAGGCATCAAGAAGTCAAAACGACTTATTATGAGTCTGCTTTTTTGTATCATGAAATAAAAGAAAATTATTTAATTTTTGGTTGATTATACAATATAAAATTATTGTGCTATAATAGCTAAGTTCATGAATAGTTAATAATAAAAAAATATACTATGTCATAGAAATTTAATATTAGAAAGTTTATGTAGGGTATATAAGGGGATTAAGAGGACGTGATAAAGTATTATAACATGTTCTAGTTGTTAAAAATAAATTTGAAAAGAGAAGCTGATTATGTTTGGATATGTAGTTGTAAATAAACCAGAAATGAAGTTTAAAGAGTTTGATTTATATCATTCTTATTATTGTGGTTTGTGTAAAACATTGAAAGATAAGTTTGGATTAAGAGCACAGGTTTCATTAAATTTTGATATGAATTTCTTAGCTCTTTTACTGACAGGGTTATATGAGCCTGAAACAGAATTAAAGTATGAAAGATGTATTATGCATCCCCTAAAAAAACACCAGGAACGTTATAATCAATGTGTTGATTATGCAGCTAAAATGACAATAGTTTTAACATACTTTAAATGTGAAGATGATTGGCTGGATGAAAGAAAAGTTAGTCGACAAACATATAAGAAAATAATAAAAAAAGCTTATAATAAGGTTAAAAAAGAATATCCTGATAAAGTAAACAGAATAGAATTATGTTTACATAAAATAAATGATTATGAAAAACGAGGATTAGATAATTTAGATGAAGTCTCAAAGTACTTTGGGGAAGTCATGGGGCTTATTTGTGCATATAAAAATGATGAGTGGTACGATGAATTGTATGAGCTTGGTTTTTATTTAGGGAAGTTTATCTATTTTATTGATGCTTATGAAGATATAGAGGATGATTTAAAGAAAGGAAATTATAATCCTTTAAAAAAGATGCATCAAACAAAGCAGTTTGATGAACGATGTAAAGATATTTTAGAGTTAATGATATCTGAGGCAACTATGGCTTTTGAAAGATTGCCAATAATTGAAAATGCTGAAATCATTAGAAATATATTATATAGTGGTGTATGGACAAAATATGAATTAATTAAGAAAAAACGAATGGAAGGTAGGAAATAATGAACCCATATCAAATATTAGGAATAGATCCAAGTGCAAGTGATGACGAGGTAAAAAAAGCATATCGGACATTGAGTAAAAAATATCATCCTGATGCTAATATAAACAATCCAAATCAAGCAGCATATACAGAAAAATTCAAAGAGGTTCAAACTGCCTATAAGACTATAATGGATGATCGTAAACGTGGTTTTACTAACCGTAATTATGGTAGTGGTACAAATACAAGTCAAAGTGGACAATATAATTATCAATATACTGGTAATGATCAGGCAGCTTTTAATGAAGCAGCAGGTTTTATTAATGCTAGGCGATATCAGGAAGCACTTAATATTTTAAATCAAATTAGAACGCATAATGGAATGTGGTTTTATTATAGTGCAATTGCTGAAAATGGAATTGGTAATAATATAACTGCAGTAGAATATGCTCAAACTGCGGCTCAAATGGAGCCTGGGAATATACAATATTTATTATTATTACAACAATTAAAAGGTGGACAAAGACAGTATCAAACAGGGCAGGAAACATATGGCTCACCATTTAATGACATGTCATTTTGTTACAATATAATGTTGTGTAGTTGTTTATTAAATTGTTGTGGCTGTAGGGTTTGTTAAAAGGAGAAAATATAAATGAGTAAAGTAATTGGAATTGATTTAGGAACGACTAATAGTTGTATGGCTTATATGGAAAATGGTAAGGCAATGATCATCCCTAATGGAGAAGGGAATAAAACAACGCCAAGTGTAGTAGCTTTTAATCAAGATGGAAAACGGTTAGTAGGTGAAAATGCTAAACGTCAAGCTGTAACAAATCCTGGTAATACCATATCGTCAATTAAACGAGAGATGGGAACTAGTTATCGAAAAACAATTAATGGTAAAGCTTATAGTCCTCAGGAAATATCAGCAATGGTATTACAAAAATTAAAAATAGATGCTGAAGCATATTTACAAGAAAAGGTAACTGAAGCAGTAATTACAGTTCCCGCTTATTTTAATGATGCTCAACGGCAAGCAACAAAAGATGCTGGTAGAATTGCAGGATTGGAAGTTAAAAGAATTATTAATGAACCTACGGCTGCTGCTCTTGCATATGGGTTAGAAAATAGTTATGGTCAAAAAGTGATGGTGTTTGATTTAGGTGGTGGAACTTTTGATGTTTCTATAATTGAGATTGGAAATGGTGTTATTGAAGTTCTTTCTACCTCTGGTGATAATCACCTTGGTGGTGATGATTTTAATGATTGTGTTGCAAAGTATATAGTTGAAGAATTTAAAAGAATTGAGGGAATTGATTTAACTCATGATCAAGTTGCTATGCAAAGAATTAATGAAGCTGGAGAAAAAGCTAAAATTGAACTTTCAACTATGGTTACTACAATTATTAATTTACCTTTTATTACTAATACAAATATGGGACCAAAAAATTTAGAAATAGAACTAACAAGAGCTAAATTTAATGATTTAACAAGAAGTTTAGTTGATCGAATTGTGATTCCTATGCAAAATGCTTTAAATGATGCTAGATTAACTCCTGAGGAGCTAAATAAGATAATTTTAGTTGGAGGTTCTTCAAGAATTCCTGCTGTTCAAGAGAAAATTAAAGAGATTACAGGTAAGGAACCTAGTAAATCTTTAAATCCTGATGAGTGTGTTGCTTTAGGAGCCAGTATTCAGGGAGGAAAGTTATCTGGTGATGTTAGTACAACTGGAAACTTTGATGTATTGTTATTAGATGTGACACCTTTAACTTTATCAATTGAAACAGTAGGTGGTGTAGCAACCCCTTTGATTGAACGTAATACTACTATTCCAACAAGACATTCGCAGATATTTACAACCTCTGCAAATTTTCAAACTCAAGTTGAAATTAATGTTTTACAAGGTGAAAGGCCACTTGCTAAAGATAATAAGAGTTTAGGTAAATTTAAATTAAAAAAGATTAAACGAGCAATGCGTGGTGTACCACAAATAGAGGTAACATTTGATATTGATGCAAATGGAATTGTCAATGTATCAGCTAAAGATCTAGCTAGTGGGAATATGCAAAGTATCACTATTGAAAATACCTCAAATATGTCAGACATTGATATTGAAAGAGCGGTTAATGAAGCTAAACAGTTTGAACAACAAGATGCAATTATTAAAGAACGTTTGATCTTTAAAAACGAAGTAGAAAATTTAGTTATTTCAATTGAAGCAGCTTTATCAAAAAATGGTAAACAAATTGATAAAGTATTAAAATCAAATATCAAAAATGAATTAACATCTTTTAAAAAGCTTACAAAAAAAGTTGATTATGAAACTTGTAATCAAGAAAAATTTGATGAAATTAAAAGTGCAAAAATTAATTTAGAGTCAATATCATCATCATTATTATCTATGTAATAGAACCCTGGGTTAACCAGGGATTTATTATTTTAAGGTCTTTTAATTGTAAAGGGAAATAAGTATAATAAAAGGGAATATTTTGATTTAGTAACTAATGTCTTGTTAACTATTTCACTTGACATTAGTTGTGATTTATGGGATATTTTATCTAATGTACAAGAATTTTGAAATTAAGTAAATGGGGATAGTTAAATGAATGAAATTATTGAGGAAATTCAAAAATTAAAAGAAGAAAGAAATGCTGTTATTTTAGCACATTATTATGTTGATGGAGTGATTCAAGATATTGCTGATTATTTAGGAGACTCATATTATTTATCTAAAATTGCGGTAAGTTGTCCACAAGATGTTATTGTTTTTGCAGGAGTAGAGTTTATGGGAGAAAGTGCTAAGCTTTTAAATCCTAATAAAACAGTATTAATGCCAGATTGTAATGCTGATTGTCCGATGGCACATATGGTTGATGAGCATTTTATTGCTCAAATGCGTCAAGAGTATAAAGATTTATGTGTGGTATGTTATATAAATTCGACTGCTCAAATTAAAACTATGGCAGATGTATGTGTAACATCATCAAATGCTAAAAAGATAGTTGAAGCTTTACCAAATAAGAACATTTTATTTATACCTGATCAAAATTTAGGTAAACATATTGCTGCACTTGTACCAGAAAAAAACTTTATTTTCTGTGATGGATATTGTCCAATACATTATTTAGTCACATCTAAAGATATTAAACAAGCAAAAGCATTGCATCCTAATGCCCCAGTGTTAATTCATCCAGAATGTAAACCTGAATGTGTAGCATTAGCTGACTATGCAGGCAGTACGTCTGGTATTATTGATTATGCGACAAATGATCAAGAACATGAAGAATTTATCGTTGTTACAGAAGCAGGGGTAATTCATGAAATGGAAAAATGTAATCCAAATAAAAAGTTCTATTTAGCAACAGATAAATTAATCTGTTCAAATATGAAAAAAAATACATTAGAGAAGATAAGAGATTGTTTAAAAAATAATACTAACCAAGTTAATCTTGATGAAGAATTTATGACTAAAGCTAAAAAACCATTAATAAAAATGCATGAGTTAGCAAAATAAGAGGGTGAATAACAATGAATAATAATTTTGATGTAATCATTGTAGGAACAGGTGCTGCTGGTTTATTTGCAGGACTTTGTTTACCTCATGATTTAAATATCTTAATGATTACAAAAAGCAAAATAGAAAATAGTGATTCCTATTTAGCTCAAGGAGGAATCTGTACATTGAAAAGTGCAGATGATTTTGATGCATTTTATCAAGATACATTGAAAGCTGGGCGTAATGAAAATAATCCAGAATCAGTTAAAATAATGATCCAACAAGCTCCACAAATAATGAAAAATTTAATGGATTTTGGAGTTGAATTTGATCGTGATAGTGAAGGAAATCTAGCTTATACTCGAGAAGGTGCACATTCAGAATTTAGAATCTTACATCATCAGGATGTTACAGGTAAAGAGATTACTTCTAAATTAATTAAACAAATTGAATTGTGTAATAATGTTACACTTGTAGAAGAAGCAACGATGCTGGATATTATTTGTAATGGCAATAAAGTAACTGGAATTATAATGGAAAATAAAAGTGATGTTGTTCAAATGAATGCTAAAGTAGTCATTTTAGCTACAGGTGGAGTAGGAGGGTTATTTAAGCATTCTACAAATTTTAAACATATTACAGGGGACAGTTTTGCTATTGCATTAAAAAATAATATTGAGTTAGAAAACATTAATTATATACAAATTCATCCAACAACTTTGTATACTACTAAACCAGGAAGAAGTTTTTTAATTAGTGAGTCAGTTCGTGGTGAGGGGGCATATTTATTAAACCCTGATATGGAACGCTTTGTAGATGAACTGTTACCACGTGATGTAGTAAGTAATGCAATAAAAAAAGAAATGGATAAATATAATTCAGCTTATGTTTATTTATCGGTTATGCATATGGATCATAAACAAATTCAAACTAGATTTCCTCATATTTATAAACAATGTTTAGAAGAAGGATATGATATGTATAAAGAACCAGTACCAGTTGTTCCTGCACAACATTATTTAATGGGTGGAATTAAAAGTGATACATATGGTAGAACATCAATGGAAAATCTTTATGCTGTTGGAGAGACTGCTTGTAATGGGGTTCATGGTGCTAATCGTTTAGCAAGTAATTCCTTGTTAGAGAGTTTAGTATTTGCAAAACGTGCAGCTGGAGTTATAAAGGAAACTATTAATAATATTGATTTTGATCCAAAATATATTGATGTTAGTGGATATGATAAAGATAAACTGGAACTTGAAAATAAAAAAATAATTATGGATGAAATTAAAAGAAAAGACGGTGAGTTTTATGATAAATGGTGTAAATCTTAAGATTAATATTGATGATTATATTTTAAATGCTTTAAAAGAAGATATTACAAGTGATGATGTTACTACTAATGCTATTATGCCTCATGCTAAATTAGGGCATGTTGATTTAATTTGTAAACAAGATGGAATTATATGTGGACTAGAGGTTTTTAAAAGAACTTTTAAATTATTAGATAGTAACAGTAAGTTTGTTACTAAATATCATGATGGTGATAAAATAAAAGCTGGAGACTATATTGGAGAAGTAATTGGTGATATTAGAGTATTATTGTCAGGAGAGAGAGTAGCTTTAAATTATTTGCAAAGAATGAGTGGTATTGCAACATATACCCATGAATCAGTGGAAGTTTTAAAAGGGTTTAAAACAAAGTTGCTTGATACTCGTAAAACAACACCAAATAATCGGATTTTTGAGAAATATGCGGTTAAAGTTGGTGGTGGAACAAATCATCGCTATAATTTATCAGATGGTATTTTGATTAAAGATAATCATATTGGAGCTGCGGGAAGTATTACAAAAGCAATAGAAATGGCTCGTGATTATGCGCCATTTGTACGTAAAATTGAAGTAGAAGTAGAAAATTTAGAACAAGTTAAAGAAGCATTAGAAGCAAAAGCAGACATCATTATGTTAGATAATATGAATAATCAGATGATGAAAGAAGCGGTTGCTTTAATTGGAAATAAAGCACAAAGTGAATGTTCTGGTAATGTTACTAAAGAAAGATTATTAGAGATAGCTGAAATAGGAGTAGATTTTATTTCTTCTGGAGCAATTACTTATGCTGCACCAATTCTTGATTTTTCAATGAAAAATTTAAAACCATATTAGATACTGAAATCGTCAGTATCTTTTTTTTTATAATGGATATAATTAATAAGGTGATAAAAGATGAATAATGAATCATATTGGCAAAAAACAGTAAATATGCCTAGTTATCCTAGTATAAAGTGGGATGATTGTTATGATATTGTAATTGTTGGAGGGGGAATGAGTGGTATTACTCTAGCATATCGATTAAATAATAGTAATTTAAAGGTTGCATTGATAGAGAGTGATACACTTGCAAGTAAAACAACAGGCCATACAACAGCTAAAGTTAGTTATTTACATGATGTGCTTTGTATTGATATATATGAGGCATATAATAAAAGTAAGGCAAAAGAATATTTTGATTCTAATTATGATGCATTTCAAGAGATAAAAAGTATTATAGAATCAAATCAGATTGAATGCGACTTTAAAGAAAATATTGCTTATATTGAAGCTGAAGATGAACAAAAAAGTGTCAAAATTAAAAAACAGATTAACCTGTTTAAATCATGGGGATTGGATGTTATTGAAGGTGATAATGCTAAACATACATCTATGGGTTTACATAATCAGGGGATTTTTCATCCATTAAAGTATATTGATGGATTATTGAAAAAATGTGATAAAATTGATATCTATGAACATTCTTTAGTAAAAGAAAAACAGGTTGTAGATGATAAGATTTATTTAAAAGTAAACGGATATAAAATTAATGCCAAAAAGATAATTTGGATGACTCGTTATCCACCTAATTTACAAAAAGGATACTTTTTTAAAATTTTACAAGAAAAAGAACATATTATTTATAAAGAAGGGGAACAAATTGACTATAGTTTTTTAAATATAACAACAAATTATTCTAAAAGACCAATAAATAATAATGCGATTTTAGAAATAAAACAAAAATTTGCTGAAAATAATTTATATTGGTATGCCCAAGATAGTGTCCCACTGCGAAAGATACCATATATTGGAAAAATTAATGATAATGAATTTGTTGCTTATGGTTATAACAAATGGGGTATGACTTTGAGTCATGTAGCAAGTAAGTTAATTTATGAATTAATTATAAATAATGATAGTAAATATGCTGCTTTATATAGTCCAGGATATGGTAAATACTTATCTTCTAAAGATGATATAGTAAAGTTAGTTAAAAATAATTATCATGGAATGATTAAAAATCGAATTCTAGCAACAAAAGAACTAAAATTAAATTGTAATCAAGGTAAAGTAATAAGATATCAGGGACGATTAGTTGCAATCTATAAAGATAGTCAAAAAAGATATTTTTATTTTTCACCATATTGCCCACACTTAAAATGTGTAATAGAATTTAATGAAAAAGATCAAACATGGAATTGTCCTTGTCATGGATCTATTTTTGATTGCTATGGTCATCTGGTGAGTGGACCTTCAACTAAACCGTTAAAGAGATACTAAAAAACCACATATTATGTGGTTTTTAAACTATTAATAATATCTTATATATCTTTTTTGCGTTTCAACATCTCTTGATATGAATAAATACAACCACAATAATTTTGGCGATAAAGATTGTAACTATCAGCAAATTTAACTGATTTAAGATAACCATTATTTTTCTTAAAGTCGCTAAATAAAAACTTGGTTTTATCTTGAGGATAACTAGCTCCTATCTCGTTTATCCACTGACTGTTTTTATGTGGTGAAACACTTAAAACAGTGGTCCAATAATCAAAATGATTATTAATTGCATATTTAAAGGCTTGCTTCATTCTTTTTTGATAACAAAGATAACAACGTTTTCCTCCCTCTGGTTCATCTTTGTAGATGGAAATTTGTTCGAGATATTCTTTTGGTAAATATGGGTCTTCAATAACCTTAATGTGATGATTAAAATCTTGATTGAATTGACTTATAAAAGCCAATAATTCTTGATAACGACGTTGATATTCTTTGCTAGGGTATATATTAGAATTTGAATAATATATGGTAATATTAAAGATATCAGCAATTTCTTTAATCACATTACCACTACATGGACCACAACATACATGTAAGAGTAAAGATGGTTTAGTATCTTTTATTTTTTGTAATTCTTCTTGGAATTTTAGATTATAGTTTATTTTCATATAATAATTATAACATATTTTATTAAAAAATTATCTGCTTTACTAAATAAATCCAATTCAAAAGGGTGTTTCCACCAATTTTTTCAACAAGCTGCTTAATTCTAATAACATTTATTATTCACGTATCTTTTCTATTTGTTGTTTAAACTTTTCATAATCGTCTTCTTCAAAAATTATTTTTTTGATAGCTTTTAATTGCTTTTCATTTAGCGATGATATCCATTCTTCATCCCTTATTCCATATCTTACTTCAATAAAATTAATAGTATTTTTTAATTCACCTTCAACCCTTCCTTCAGCTTTTCCTTCGATTTTTCCTTTTTCATATATTTCCTGCTTTTCTGATTCGTTTGCTGCCCTGTTTAAATCTCTTTTATAATACATGTCTCTTAACTTGGCTTCTTCATTAAACTTTTCCAACTTCTTTTTCATGATATTTATCACTCCCTGGTCTGTTAAACCAATTATATCATTATCTATTCCGTTTTTAAATATGTACAGTGCCAGTTCTATCCCTGTCATCCTTTTTAATCCTTTCTGTTTCCTGATAATATTTATATATGGCAGCTGGACATAGCTTCTGGTTGTAAGATTATACTTTTCTACCATTCCTTCATCATTGATACTTCTGTATGTATCAATAAGTTTCAGATTATCCTTATCAATATCATCGATAAAGATGATCTGATATACTGGATGTGCTGTTTCTGTATAATCCTTTCCCTTTTCCTTTTGTGATGCAAGTAAAGTAGCGCCATACTGCTGGAAACGGCAGTAATGACTTTTGGAAAAGGTGGAGTTCTGCATTTCAATATCAATGATATCTCCATTAGTAGTCTTTACCTTAACATCAAGAACCATATCTTTATCATTTACATATTTAGGGTTAAGATCAGGATTAAGGACAGTGATCTGATGACATTTAATATTAAGGATATTTTCGATAAAGAGCTTTAACATAAAAATACAGTCAGGATCTAAGTCATCACATAATAAATACTTGAATAGAACATCATTTTTAAAATCACTACATAATTGTTTTGACATAGAAAATATCTCCTAATACTATATACAAAAGAATTATTCAGATTACTTTATAAAAAACAAAAAAAGTAAGAAATGATATCTTACTTAATAATATTCTCTTGTTTCAATAAGAGTATTAGTTCTTTTTTGTATATTTGGTTAAGTTATTAAAAATATAATAGAATTTTCATTAATTTTAATTTGTTTTTTTTGTAACTTTATAGTTTTATATAATAAACATACTATCTCCAAAGCTAAAAAAACGATACTTTTCATTAATAGCTTCTTGATAAGCTTTAAAAATAAATTCTTTATTAGAAAAAGCACTGATTAACATTAATAAAGTAGATTTAGGTAAATGAAAATTAGTAATTAAGCAGTCGATAGCTTTATACTTATATCCAGGATAGATAAAGATATCAGTGTTTTCATGTGTAGCTTTAAATTTACCATATTTTTGCATATTTGCTTCTAATGTTCTTGTTGAAGTAGTACCAACAGCAATGATTCGCTGACCGTTATTTTTTGCTGCATTTAACTTTTTGGCAACATCAGGCTCAATCATATAATATTCACTATGCATATGATGCTCAAGAATATCATCAACTTTTACTGGTCTAAATGTTCCTAGTCCAACATGTAGCGTGACATCAAGAATTTCAATTCCCTTATCTTTTATTTTAGTAATAATTTCATCAGTAAAATGAAGACCGGCAGTTGGTGCAGCAGCACTTCCTTCGATTTTAGCATATACTGTTTGATAGCGATTTTGATCATTTAACTTTTCTTTAATATATGGTGGCAAAGGCATAGTTCCTAATTGATCCAAGATTTCATAAAATATTCCATCATAGATCATTTTAAAGACACGAATTCCTTCATCTTTAATTTCTATACATCTTGCTTTTAAAAGTCCATCGCCAAATTTAATAATCGTATCAACCTTAACGATTCGAGCATTTCCAACTAGACATTCCCAATTATCATTACCCTGGTCTTTTAATAATAATACTTCAACATGTCCATTAGTTTCTTCTTTGATTCCAAATAAACGAGCTGGAATTACTTTAGTATTATTTCTAACTAGAATATCACCAGGCTTTAAATAATCGATAAGATCATAAAAATGTTTATGTTCAATTGTTTGCAGCTTACGATTTAGTACCATTAAACGAGAAGTATCACGTTTATCTAGTGGAGTCTGAGCAATTAATTCTTCTGGTAGATTAAAATCAAATTCACTTAGTTTCATCTTAAAAAGCCCTCTTATATACATCATGACCATATTTATTTAAGAACTCTTCTTTAAAGTCAAGTAAACGGTCTTCTTTAATTGCTTCACGAATATCTTTTGCTAATTGTAGTAAGAAATTAACATTATGAATAGATAATAATGTTTTACCAAATATTTCATCACATTTATGTAAATGACGAATATATGCTTTTGTATAATTCTTACATGTATAACAATCACACTCTGGATCTAGAGGGGTAAAATCATATTTAAACTTTTCATTATTAATATTTAAACGTCCTTGACTTGTCATAATAGCACCATGACGAGCTACTCGAGTAGGCAAGACACAATCATACATGTCAATTCCACGAATTGCACATTCAATTAAATCAATGGGATTTCCTACACCCATTAGGTAACGGGGTTTATCTTCGGGTAACCATTTAATAGCATCATCAACCATTTTATACATAACATCTTTTGGTTCACCAACACTAGTTCCTCCAATTGAGTATCCAGGAAAATCCATTGCAACCAATTCTTTAGCACAATGTTCTCTTAAGTCAGGAAACTCACCACCTTGGACAATTCCAAACAGTGCTTGTTTATCAGTGTTTTTGTGAGCTTCTTTTCCCCGTTTAGCCCAACGGAGAGTTCTTTCCATACTATTTTTCATATATTCATAAGTACAAGGATAAGGAGCACATTCATCAAATGACATAATAATATCAGCTCCCAATTTATTTTGGATCTCAATTGCTTTTTCTGGTGATAAAAAAAGTGAACTTCCATCAATGATACTTTTAAATTTTACACCTTCCTCTTCAATTTTTCGTGTTTTTCCTAATGAGAAAACCTGAAATCCACCACTATCAGTTAACATGGGGCCATTATAATTCATAAATTTATGTAAGCCGCCAGCTTGTGCAATTACATCTTCACCAGGGCGTAACCACAAGTGATAAGTATTTGCAAGAATGACTTGCGAATGCATTTCTTTTAACATTTCTGGGGAAATTCCTTTTACAGTAGCTAAAGTTCCTACTGGCATAAACATTGGTGTTTCAACATCACCATGAGGAGTATGCAAAATTCCATAGCGAGCACCAGATTGTTTACAAATATGTTTTAATTCATAACTTATTGCTGCCATAATATCCTCCTTAAAGCAAGCATTATTATACCCTAATATTATTATAAATACAATTTTTGTTTAAAAATAAACTATCCTGCTAAAGATTGCTTTTAGCTGTATTTTATTATTGCAGAAAAAAACAGTAGTTTATAAATTTCTCATTATATATTTTTGATAAGATGCTAAGGATTCTTTTAGTCTTCGTTTACTTATTAAAAGATTAGTTTTATTTTTAATAATTACATTTTTATTTTCAATTTGAGTTACATATTTCCAATGAACTAAATATGACTGATTGATCATGTAAAAATCTGGAGAATTAATAATACTTTCAATGTTAGATAATTTATATTTAGTAGTTTCAATAGTATTATTAATCGTATGAATATAACATTTATGACCATAACTTTCACAATAAACAATATCTTTACAGTTTATATTAATAATATTATTTTTATCACGAATAGATATAATTTTATTTTCTTTATTAAGTTTAGAAATTAGATGTTTAATTGGTTGAATTAGTCCAACATCAAGATCTTCTTTTTTGATGAAATCATATGGATGAACACTAAAAGCATTAAATACTAAATCATATTTATTAGTAATAAAAATAATAATAGTATTGTTATGTTTCTGTAAATAGGTTTGTGCTAAATTAATACCATCTATGCTAGGCATATCAATATCTAAAAATAATATATCATAATATTTATTCATTTCTAGTTGTTGAGGATTGTTTAAACATGTAAATATAGGAGTGATACCTTCATTATTAAAGATATGTTTAATTTTATTATAGATTATTTCAAGAATTTCGGTTTCATCATCAATAATGGCAATATTGTACAAAACTTTTCCTCCTTTACTAAGTGTTTATATATTATACACGAACAATAAGGAGATTGTCTAACATAGTTGAATTTGGCCTAAAAAAAGATTTTTTACCAAATATGTTGGATTTATGACCGAATTTGTAAAAATATAGATTATATATTATATTTATGCTATTTTAGGTACTAGGAGGTGATAATATTTGTTTGAATTCTTAGCAGAGAAAACAATACAAATATTAGAATCGTTAAACATAATATCCAAAAATCGTGCGATTTATAAATTTAGAATAGAAATTTTAATATCTATTCTTGTAGAAATATTATTAATAATGATAATTGGATTTATCCTAGACTGTTTTTTTGAAGCTCTTATATACAATGTGATTTTTCTTGTTTTAAGAAAATATACAGGGGGATATCGTTGTATAACACATTTGGGTAATATAAGTACATATGTAGCTTTTTTTGGATTATATTTAATAATGAAAGATTATTTTAACTTTTCGACAGTAGTACTATGTATAATCATTTTGATAATCGAAGGAATCATCGTTTACCTTTCACCGGTCCAGTCTAATAATAGAATATTAAATGAATTGGAACAAAAGAAGTATCACCTCTGTAGTATTACATTGTCTATTCTAATTAGTATTACATGTCTAATATTAAAGTTATTGAATAATTCATTATATACGATTCTAATATATTCGTTTTCTTTAGTTGCTGTTTTAATGGTTGGTGAAAAAGTAATTGATAAAATTGAATTATTAAATTATATAGATTAAATAGATACTATAAACATTTGATTATTATTAAATGATTAAATGTTTTTTATTATTTTATGAAAATTAGAGTAGGAATTATCTTGTTGTAGAAGTATTATTATAATATTGTATACAAAAATATTGAATTAGCATTGTTTTTTTTGTTTAGGCAAGCTACAATGGGTAGGAATAATTAATGTAGGGGGAAATAGTATGTACAAGATTTTGAAAAAAGAAGTACTTAATGATGTTGTTGAATTAATGGAAGTTCATGCTCCATATGTAGCAAGAAAATGTGAGCCAGGGCAATTTATCATCTTACGAGTAGGTGAGGATGGTGAAAGAATTCCTTTAACAATTGCAGATTTTGATCGAGATAAAGAAACAATTACAATTATATATCAGGTTGTTGGGTATTCAACAAGAGAGTTAGCTAAATTAAATGTGGGTGATGAATTAACAGATTTTGTTGGACCTTTAGGAATACCTACTAAATTTCATGAGGTTAAACATGTAATAGGTGTAGCTGGTGGGGTTGGAAGTGCACCATTATATCCACAGCTTCGTGAGTTGGCTAATCGTGGTGTAGAAGTTGATGTGATTATTGGTGGACGTGAAGCACAATATGTTTTATTAGCTGATGAGTTTAGAAAATTTTGTAAAAACGTTTATATAGCAACAGATGATGGATCTTTAGGTACCAAAGGATTTGTTACTACAGTATTAAGTGATTTGATTGAAAAAAGTGAAAATATAGATGAAGTAATAGCGATTGGTCCAGTACCGATGATGAAAGCAGTTGTCAATGTGACAAAACCTAAAAATATTAAAACATCAGTATCACTAAATCCAATTATGATTGATGGTACAGGTATGTGTGGCTGCTGTCGTGTTAGTGTTGATGGTAAAATAAAATTTGCCTGTGTTGATGGTCCAGATTTTGATGGATTACAGGTTGACTTTGATGAATTAATGATGCGTCAAAGAATGTTTAAGGAAGAAGAACATACAGTAAATGAAAATGCAAATCGGATGTGTAATTTAATGGGAGGTGCTAAATAATGCCAAATATGTCATTGACAAAGGTTACTATGCCTGAACAAAAAGCAGATGTAAGGAATAAAAATTTTGATGAAGTTGCTCTTGGTTATACTAAAGAAATGGCAATGGAGGAAGCAACACGATGTTTAAATTGTAAACATCAGCCATGCAAAAAGGGATGTCCAGTTGGGGTACCAATTCCAGAATTTATTCAGGAAGTTGCAACAGGAAATTTTGAAGAAGCATATAAGATTATTACAAGTGAAAATGCTTTACCTGCTATTTGTGGTCGTGTTTGTCCACAAGAAAATCAATGTGAAGGTAAATGTGTACGAGCAATCAAGGGAGAAGCTGTAGGAATTGGACGATTGGAAAGATTTGTTGCAGATTATCATATGGCACATGGAAATGCTCCAGAATTAAAAATAGAAAGTAATGGTATTAAAGTTGCGATAATTGGATCAGGACCTGCAGGAATCACTTGTGCTGGGGAGTTAGCAAAAAAAGGATACCAGGTGACTGTATTTGAAGCACTTCATAAAACAGGTGGGGTTTTATCTTATGGAATTCCAGAGTTTAGATTACCTAAAGATTTAGTCCAAAAAGAAGTTGATAGTGTGGCTGCTTTAGGTGTTAAATTTGAAACAAACGTAGTTGTTGGACGTTCAATTACAATTGATGAACTTCAAGAACAAGGATATCAAGGTATTTTTATTGGAAGTGGAGCTGGATTGCCACGATTCCAAAATATCCCTGGTGAAAATTTAAATGGGGTTTATGCTGCTAATGAGTTTTTAACAAGGGTTAATTTAATGAAGGGTTATGAGTTCCCTAAACATCCAACACCAATTAAAATAACTGATACAGTATGTGTAATTGGTGCTGGTAATGTCGCAATGGATGCAGCTAGAACAGCTAAACGTTTGGGAGCTAAGAATGTTTATATTGTATATCGTCGTGGGGCTCAAGAGGTTCCAGCAAGAGCTGAGGAAGTACATCATGCTAAAGAAGAAGGAATTATTTTTAAACTTCTAACAAATCCTGTTAAAATTGAAGGTGAAGATGGTTGGGTTAAATCAATGGAATGTGTTGAAATGGAACTTGGTGAACCTGATGAAAGCGGAAGAAGAAGACCAGTAGTTAAAGAAGGGTCAAATTTCATAATAGAAACAGGGACAGTAATTGTTTCTATTGGGCAAAGTCCAAATCCATTAATTAGACAGACTACACCAGGGTTAGAGACTCAAAAATGGGGTGGAATCATAGTTGATGAAGCTTCGATGAAAACAAGTAAAGATGGTGTATATGCTGGTGGTGATGTTGTTACTGGAGCAGCTACGGTAATTCTTGCAATGGGTGCTGGTAAAACAGCAGCTCAGGCAATGGATGAATATCTTTCAACAAAATAATAGATAATGTCTAAGCGTTTGCTTAGGCATTATTCATATTTTATAGAAATACTTTACTATTGATTGTGATAAGAATATTATTAGTATATGAATTTTTTAATAACTTAAAAAATAAAAGTTATTTGTTAGAAATATCGTAATACTAGATAGAAAGGAATAGAAGATTATTATGAAAGTATTAATAATATATTGTCATCCTTGTGATGATAGTTTTACTGCTAATATGAAAGATGAGTTTATTAAAGGGTTGAATGACAGTAATCATGAATACTATGTATTGGATTTATATAATTTAGATTTTAATGAAACTTTTAGTGAAAAAGAATATTTAAGAGAAGCTTTTTATAATGATAATTTAGAAATACCAGAAGATATTAAACAACATCAAAATTTAATTAATAAAAGTGATGCCTTAGTATTTATTTATCCCGTTTTTTGGACTGAGGCTCCAAGTAAATTGGTAGGCTGGTTTCAGCGAGTTTGGACATATGGTTTTGCATATGGTAAAAAGACTGAAATGAAACAGCTGGATAAAGTATTAATGCTTGTAACTATGGGCGGTGATTTAAACGAAACGATTCGTCGGCAGCAAGTAGAAGCGATGAAAGTAGTGATGTTAGGTGATCGTATTGGAAAAAGAGCTAAAATGAAAGAAATGATCGTATTTGATAGAATGTCACGTGATTATCTTGAAAGAAAAAATAATTATAATAATAATTTAAAACGTGCTTATCAAATAGGAAAGAATTTTTAAAATGGGTAAAAAGTGTTTTAAGAATATTCTGATTGAAAAGGTTCAAGCAGAATGTATATAAAATACTTTTGCTGAAATGGGGTAACCTCAAAACAATAATTATTGGATATTGTTGAAAGTTATTATTTTAATTGTTTGAGTGCATATATACTTATTTTAAAAGATTGTGATCTATGTATTGAATAAGGGGAATGAAACTAATAATAAGGCGAGCTTTGGTTGTTTACTGGAACATGATCATATAGAATAAAACTTACTTTAGAATGTAATTAAAAATATATGATATTACTAAAAAATGTTGATATTATATGGTTGCAACGAAAAGTTGCTAAAAATCTAATAGGTGCAACAGTTTGTTGGTAGTAAAAATATAATTGCTCATTTAAAATTATAGTGAGGTGATAATGATGAGTTTAAGTGAAAATTTAAAAGTATTAAGAAAACAGAAGGGATTGTCTCAAGAGCAATTGGCAGAGCAATTAAATGTATCAAGACAAGCTGTATCTAAGTGGGAATCTAATAATGGGATGCCAGAGATGGATTCACTGATTATCCTAAGTGAAATATTTGAATGTACTATTGATGATTTGTTAAAAAAAGATTTAACAGATCATGATCCAACTGTTAAACAGATATATGAAAAACATTATGATTTAATTGCTAAGGCATACTCTTTTGGAATTGTTTCTATTTTGTCAGGTGTTTGTGTGTATTTGTTTACGGAAATTTATTTCCCGGAAAATACTAAATATGAGTTTATTCCCCAAATTTTGTTTTTATTCTTTGTTTTAATAGGGGTGATTAGTTTTGTTTATTTTGGGATGATTGATTCTCATTTTGAAGAACGTAAAATAGAATTTGATGATTTTTATAGTGAAAATGAACGAGTGAGTTTTAATCAGACATATTCTTTAGCTATTGCTGTAGGTGTTGGATTGATTTTATTTGGAGTGGTTGTTCAGGTATTGGTTGATAATATATATAATGAGAGTTTAGCTAATGGCTTGTTTATGATATTTGTAACAATGGCAACTGGAATTTTTGTGTATTTTGGAGTGCTTAAGAGTAAATATGATCGTGTTGATCGTAATAAAATTATTGAAGAGGGAAAGAATAAGAAAGTATTTATGTATTGTGTAATCATTATGATGATTATAACAATAATTTATTTATGGTGGTCATTTGTGACTAATGCATGGAGTGTTTCTTGGATAGTTTACCCAATAGGGGGAATTGTTTGTGGTATAGTTTGGTTGATTTTTGAGGGTAAAGAAGAATAAATTAATGGAATACTTGATATTATTATTTTTTATTAAAATATTATGATAGTAATTAATAGTATGAGATTATGTCGTAATTATTATAATGATAATTTTTTTAGTAAAATCTAGCTTTTTTATTATCGTGATAAAAAATACTACTAATTTTATTGCGGTTCGTGTATAATTGCAATAAAGGGGTGATTAATAAAAATGTATAAGTATCTAGAACCATATGCTGCAATGACGGAATTTTTAGGAAAAGCTTTAGGAGATAATGTAGAGATTGCATTGCATGATTTAACTTCAGAGGAACAAGAAATTGTTGCTATTGTTAATAATCATAATTCAGGAAGAGAAATAGGTGCAAAGTTATCTAATTTATCATTACATTATTTAGAAGAAAAACAATATTTAGATAAAGATTATGTGTTAAATTATAAAACGACAGGGGCAGATGGGAAATTAATGCGTTCGGCTACATATTTTATTAAAGAAAATGGTAAAGAAGTACCTGTAGGAATGTTATGTGTTAATGTAAATATATCAGATTTAGAGTATCTCACTTCAACGATAAAAAGAATCTTAGGGATTAAAGATGAAAAGGATATTGAATTCAAGATGGATAATCCAGTTGAGATTTTGTCTTCTCCTTTAGAGGAAATGATTGATATGTATATTAAGGAGTCGCTTGAGAAAATGGGCTTCCCTAGTTATTTTTTAGCAGAACGGTTAAATGTTGATGAGAAAATTAAAGTAGTAAAATATTTACAGGAAAAAGGAACTTTTAAAGTTAAGGGTGCAATTGTGTTAGTTGCTGAAAAGTTAGCAGTTTCAGAACCAACAGTATATCGTTATTTAAAAAAGATGGAAAAATAGGAGGATAAAATGAAAGAATTGGTTTATGTAAGTGGTCATAAAAATCCTGATACTGATTCGATTTGTTCAGCGATTGGATATGCTTATTTATTAAAAGCGATTGATCGTTATAATGCTATTCCAGTTAGATTGGGTGAAATTAGCCGAGAAACAGAGTTTGTTTTAAAAAAATTTCATTTAGAAATACCAGTGCTTTTAAAAACAGTTAAACAAAAGGTAGAAGATTTAAATTATGATAAAGTAACTGTTTTTTCTAAAGAACTGACATTAAAGACAGCATGGTCTTTGATGAAACAACAAAATTTGAAGTCAGCACCAATTTTAGATGATCATGGACAATTATTAGGGTTATTATCAACTTCAAATATTGTTGAAGGTTATATGGAAAAATGGAATAGTAGTTTATTAAAGGATGCACATACTCCAATTGAAAATGTAGTTGATACATTAGAGGCATCAGTGTTATATCTAAACCATGATTTAAAATTCATTGAGGGTGATTTACATATTGCAGCAATGCGTGGTGAAGAGGCAAAAAAACGTGTAAAACCAGGTGATATTATTATTATTGGTGGAGATCGTGAAGATGCTGTTAGCTCAATGATTGAAGCAAATGTATCATTGATTATTTTAACAGGATCTCTAGATGTTGAAATTGATGTATTAGATAAATTAAAAGAAAAAGGTATTAGTGTTATTTCTACACCTTACAACACTTATTTAACTTCACAACAGATAATTCAAGCTATTCCAGTAGAGTATATTATGCAAAAAGGTGATTTGAAGCTATTTACAACAGATGATACTTTAGATCATGTTAAAGAAGTCATGAGTGAAACAAGATATCGTAGTTATCCTGTGCTTGATTTAAATAATCGTTGTGTTGGAAGTATTTCTAGATTTGCTTTATTAAAAGGTTTAAGAAAAAAAGTCGTTTTAGTTGATCATAATGAAAGAGGACAATCAATACCAGGAATCGAAGAAGCTGATATTCTTGAAATTGTTGATCATCATAGAGTAGCTGATATCCAAACGATTGGACCATTATTGTTTAGAGGAGAACCGTTAGGTTCTACAGCAACTATTGTAACAAGAATTTTTGAAGAAAACGATATTGAAATTCCTGAATCAATTGCAGGAGCATTATTAGGAGCGGTTATTTCAGATACATTATTATTCAAATCACCAACATGTACACCTATTGACACTAAAGTGGCACGTAAATTAGCTAAAATTGCAAATGTTGATATAGAAACTTTTGCTATGGAGATGTTTAGAGCAGGAACATCATTAGCTGGTAAAACAGTTGAAGAGATTTTTAATCAAGATTTTAAAAAGTTTCCATTTGAGCAGGGAACAGTAGGTGTAGGTCAGGTTAATTCTATGGATATTGAAGGTTTTATGCCTTATAAAGCAGATATGCTTGAATATATGAATAAATTTGCAGAAGATAATTGTTTGGATTTTACACTATTGCTTTTAACAGATGTAATTAATGCTAATAGTGAAATCTTTGTAGCAGGTTCAAAATCATATTTAGTTGAAGAAGCATTTAATATTAAATTAAATGAACATCAGGCAACTTTAAAGGGAGTAATTTCTCGTAAAAAACAAGTGGTTCCTGCAATTACTGCAGTGATGAGTAAATAAGATGAGATTAGATAAATTTTTAAAAGTATCACGAATAATTAAACGTCGTACTTTATCAAAGGAAATTAGTGAAAGTTCACGTGTTAAGGTAAATGGAAAAGTTGCAAAACCTAGTACTAAACTTCATGTTGGAGATGAGATTGAAATTGAATTTGGTCGTAGTCTTTTAACTATAAAAGTTAAAGAACTTCGTGAACATGTTTTAAAAGAAGATAGTGCAATGTTATATGAAATAATCAAAGAAGAACGAATTGAACGAGATATCTAGTTATTAGATATCTTTTTTATAATTAAAAGTATAATTTTTTTATATTCATAATGATTGAGAAATTAGGTAAATTGGTATACTATATATGGAGAGTTGAAAGGAGAATTTTATGTACGCAAAAAATGCATGGGAAAAATATAATGATGAACAAATAAAAGAAATAATGGATTTTAATGAGGGGTACAAAACTTTCATTACTAAAGGAAAGACTGAAAGATTATGTGTTAATGAAACTGTAAAAAAAGCAATGGCAGCCGGGTATAAAGATCTAAAAGATGTAGATATTTTAAAACCAGGGGATAAAGTGTATGTAACAAATATGAATAAAAATGTAGCTTTATTTGTGATTGGTAAAAAGCCAATTGAAGCAGGCCTTAGAATTTTAGGAGCACATATTGATTCGCCAAGATTGGATTTAAAACAAAATCCATTATATGAAAGTGAAGGTTTTGCATTACTAGATACCCATTATTATGGGGGAGTAAAAAAATATCAATGGGTAACTATTCCATTATCACTAATTGGAGTAGTAGTAAAAAAAGATGGTACTGTGATTAATGTAAATATTGGTGAAGATGAAACTGATCCAGTTGTGGGAATTAGTGATTTATTAATTCATTTATCTGCTGATCAACTGAAAAAAGAAGCAGCAAAAGTAATTGAAGGAGAAGATTTAGATGTAACTTTTGCAAGTATGCCATTAAGAGATTATGAAAAAGATTCAGTAAAAGCTAATGTTTTAAAAATTCTAAAGGAAAAATATGATTTTGAAGAAGAAGATTTTTTAAGCGCTGAGATTGAAATTGTACCTAGTGGAAAAGCTCGTGATTACGGAATAGATCGTAGTATGGTAGCTGGATATGGGCATGATGATCGAGTTTGTGCATATACTTCATTAATGGCAATATTAGATATTAATGATCCTGAATATACAAGTTGTGCTATTTTAGTGGATAAGGAAGAAATTGGTAGTGTTGGAGCTACTGGAGCTCAGTCTTTATTCTTTGAAAATACAATTAGTGAATTATTGGCTAAACAAGGTGTTGACAGTTTTGTGAAGACTAGAAAGGCATTGGCTAATTCAAAAATGTTATCTAGTGATGTTAGTGCAGGTGTAGATCCTTTATATTTGAGTGTCAATGATAAAAAGAATGCTGCTTATTTAGGAAGAGGAATTGTTTTTAATAAATATACAGGGGCACGTGGAAAAAGCGGTTCTAATGATGCTAACCCAGAATATATGGCACAGATTAGAAATATTCTTGATGAAAACAATGTTAATTATCAAACTGCAGAACTTGGTAAAGTGGATCAAGGCGGTGGAGGTACTATTGCTTATATTTTGGGTAATTATAATATGAACGTGATTGATGCTGGGGTAGCTGTATTAAATATGCATGCACCAATGGAAATTGTAAGCAAAGTTGATGTTTATGAGGCATATTTAGCTTATCGAACTTTTTTACAAAAAATTTAGATTAATGTAAAAAACGTTGGTAAAGTCAATTATTTGATTTTATTAACGCTTTTTTTGTGCCTGGATTTAATGAGTGGAAGTCTAATTGCACACTCCTCCAGGTGTAGCAAACTACAAGTCGATAATAGCGATAAAGTAGAATGGTGAAACTGTTAATAATTATTCCAAGAAACTACTGTTAAAAATCTCAAGGATATATAATATACAAGTGAATAATGAACTAGAAAACAGATAATTGATAAAGATATGGTAGAGATAAATGTAATTTAATAAAATTTATTTGTTAGTGCTAATTAGTAATTATAGCTTATTTTTATATTAATGAATTTGTGTTATAATAATGTTCAAGGCGGTGATTAAAGGTGATAATTAAGATAGTTGATTATAATGAAAATTGGCCATTAAAATATGCTGTTGAAGCAAATGAGATTCGTAATGCTGTTATAAATAATCTTATTTCTATTTATCATATTGGTTCAACTGCGATAAAAGAAATAAGAGCAAGGGAAATGCTTGATATATTAATTGTAGTTAAAAAGACTATATCTATTGATGAGTTAGTAACTCAGCTTGAAAAGCTGGATTATAATTATTGTAAAGAAAGTGATAATACAAGATGTTATTCTTTAAAAAAGAAAGATAATAGTTTTTGTTTATATGTATTTTATGAAGATCAGGTATCTGAAATTGAAAAATATCTTGCAGTTTCTCTTTATTTAAAAGAACACCATGAAATAGCTGCTGAATATATGAAGGTTAAGGATACATATATTAAAAGTTATTTAAATAATAAGTATTATCAGGAAAAGAAAAAATTTTTTAATGAAATTGAAATAGATGCTTGTTTATGGTATAAAAGTAAAAATATTCATGTTGCTTAATTGTTCTTATTTTAAAGTTTTTTCATATTATTTATTGGAGGTAATAATATGGAAAATAATAGTATACGTTTTGAGCATACCCCTTATCATAATGTTTATTTAAAGGATCGCAAAAATATTGAGTTAACAGGTGTTAAGAATATTGAAAGTTTTGATTCATTAGAATTTTTAATTGAAACATCACTAGGTTTTTTAAATATTAAGGGGAGTGATCTTTCTTTGACAAGACTTGATCAAGAAAAATGTGAAGTTAGTATTAAGGGGAATATTGATTCATTTTCTTATGTTTCAAATAAAAAGAACCCTAAAGTAAAAGAAAGTGTATTTAATAAATTACTTAAATAATGGATTTAGTTAAACAGATTCAAGGAATCAGTTATTCATTTGTTTTTGGGTTTGTCTTTACTTTTATTTATAGTCTTATCAACCGTTTGTTGTATAAATACCACCAGCGCATCATTAGACTTTTTTTACAGATTATTATTGGTATTATTTTTGGGTATATTTACTATCTTGGTTTGTTGAGGATCAATAATGGTGTAATCAGATTATATTTTTTTATTAGTATGTTGTTTGGGTATATTTTATATCTTAATTATTATAGCTATTATATGTTTTTTCTGATTGAGTTAATTGTTCGAATGATAAAGTATATTTTAAGACCAATAATATTTATTTTTAGAAAAGTTAATGGTATAATGAGACGGGTAAAGAGGGTGATGAAATGGCCAAAAGAAAAATTTTCAAAACAGTCAAAGGATTCTTGTACATGATTGTTGGATGTGGGTTACTGTTGACTTTGTTTAACAGTATGATAATGGTCTATCAACATCAAGATGAGGTAGTTGCATTAAAAAAACAAAAAGCAGCTGTTGTTAAAGAAAAAAAGGCATTAGAAAATGAAATAGATTTATTGAATGATGAAGATTATGTGGCACGTTATGCTCGTGAAAATTATGTTTTTACCCGTGATGGAGAACAAGTTTCAATTATTCCTGGAGTTAAATAATAAGCACCTAGTGCTTATTTTTGTTATGGAGGTTAAAAAGTGTTTATTGAAAAAAATTTTTACATGAAAGCATTAAGAAGAATGCGAAAAATTACGATTTATGCTCCTGATGATTATCAGACAAGTAATAAACGTTATCCTGTTATGTATATTAATGATGGTCAAAATGCTTTTTTTGATGAAGAATCTTATATGGGAATTAGCTGGGGATTTTATGATTATGTAAAAGAGACAAATTTAGATATTATTATGGTTGCGATTCCTTGCAATAATCGATTAAATAAACGAGAAGATGAATATGGACCATGGTCGATAGGTAAAGAAATCTTACAATTAGAATATGGTGATGATAGTATAGATGTTGGAGGAGAAGGTGAAAAATATATGAGGTTTATAATTGAACAATTAAAACCATATATTGATGAACATTTTCCTACTATTAAAGATGATAATGCAATGGTTGGCAGTTCGATGGGAGGAATAATTACTAGTTATGCAGGAATAAAGTATGCTGATATATTTAAAAAAACGGCCTCTCTTTCTACTGCTTATTGGTTTTATGTAGATGAGTTTTGTAAACTGATTGAGCAGAGTGATTTAAGTAACATAGAGTGTTTTTACCTTGATTTAGGCGGTAATGAGGGAAATGGTGATGAAGATATAAGTCGGATTTATTATGAAAGCAATGAAATTATTTATCAGAAACTGATTGAAAAAAGTGATCGAATTGAAGGTCGTTTTTTTGAAGAAGCTTGTCATAATGAAGAACAATGGAGAATGAGAGTGCCAATTTTTATGGAATTATTTTATAGATAAGAAAATAGCAGAGGTTTAAAGTAAATTATGTTATTATAATTATGGAGGGGTTATGTATAAGTTAATGTTATCGGATTTAGATGAAACGTTATTAATTGATCATCATGTACCAGATTTTAATGTTGAGGCAATAAAAAAGGCACGTCAAAATGGTTTGAAGTTTATCCCTGCAACAGGAAGGGCATATAATATGATTTTGGATGTTTTAAAAGAGATTGGTACTTATGAACAAGCAGGAGAATATTCAATTTGTTTTAATGGAGGATTGATTGTTGAAAATAAAAATAATCGGGTTTTAAACTTTAAAGGTCTTTCTTTTGAACAAACAGAATTATTATTTGAAAGTGCTAAGAATTATGATGTCTGTGTACTGGTTTTTACATTGGATATGTGTTACATATATAATGCTAATGAAGAAGAAGTAAAACGTAAAATTGCTCAAAATGCTCCATTTAAAGTAATGGATAATTATTGTATAGATCATTTAAAAAATGAACAAATAGCTAAAATAATATATCAAAAAAGTGATATGTCATATTTAAAGATGATTGGACAAGATCTGGCTAAGGTTATTGAAGGTAAAGCAGCTGTTAGTTATTCATCAAATCGGTATCTCGAATTTAATGCTCTAGGTGTTGATAAAGGTTATGGATTAAAATGGTTAGCGGATTATTTAGGTATTGATATAAAGGAAACAATTGCAATTGGTGATAATTATAATGATGTAGAAATGATTAAGGCAGCAAATCTTGGTGTATGTGTTATTAGTGCTAATGATGATGTTAAAGCAAATGCTCAATATGTAACGAAATTAGATTATGATCAAGGAGCGGTTAAAGAAGTTATAGAAAAATTTGTTTTGGAGGAGAAATAATGGGATATAAGTTGATTGCTTGTGATTTGGATGAAACATTATTAAGTGATGATCATATTGTGGGAAAGAAAAATCATGATGCAATATTAAAAGCAAGAAAAGAGTATGGAGTTAAATTTGTACCAGCAACAGGTCGAGGATTCATGCAGATTCAATCAGTACTCGAAGAGTTAGAATTAAACGATCTTGAAGGTGAGTATGTAATTTCTTTTAATGGGGGAGCATTAAGTGAAAATAAGAGTAATCGTATTATTGAATTTAATGGTTTACCATTTGAAAAGATGAAAGAAATTTTTGAAATGGGATTAAACTTTGATGTTTGTCAACATATTTATACGCCAGATAAACTATATGTTTTTAATTTAAGTGAATCAGAAAAGAAGAGACTAGCACATCTGAAATTAGATATTATTTATCCAAAAGAAAATAATGTAGATTTTTTAAAGGATGTACCAATTGCAAAGATACTTTATCAAAATATTGATGTACCATATTTAATGAGTCTAGAAGATAAATTAAAATCGATTACTGATGGGTGTGTGGCTATTAGTTATTCATCAAATAGATATATGGAATTCAATGCTGTTGGAGTTGATAAAGGTCAGGGGTTAATTGATCTAGTAAATAAACTGGGGATTGATATTGAAGATACAATTGCAGTTGGAGATAATTATAACGACTTGTCAATGTTGAAAGTGGCGGGTTTAGCAGTTGGTGCAAATAACGCAGTGGATGATGTAAAAGCTGTTTGTGACTATGTTACTCAAGCTAATAATAATGAAGGTGTTGTAGCTGAGTTGATTGAGAGGTATATATTTAATGAAATTTAAAGATATTGTTACTATAGAGTTTGAACAAGATTATTATAAAAAATTACATAAGTTTGTTGAAAATGAATATATTCATAAGACTATTTTTCCACCACGTCAAAATATTTTCAGAGCTTTGAATCTCTGTGATTATGAAGATGTAAAAGTGGTGATTTTAGGACAAGATCCATATCATGAGCTTCATCAGGCTAATGGTTTAGCTTTTAGTGTTTATCCTGGGGTTAGAATTCCACCAAGTTTGGTAAATATCTATAAAGAATTGAGTGATGATGTTAAAACTTTTATACCTAATAATGGAGATTTAACTAAATGGGCAAAACAGGGGGTATTATTACTTAATAATGTTTTAACAGTTGAACAAGGAAAAGCTAATAGTCATGCAGGAATCGGCTGGGAGATTTTTACGTTAAATATTGTTAAGGCTTTAAATAAACGTGAAAAACCAATGGTATTTATTCTTTGGGGAAATAATGCTCGTAGTAAGAAGCAGTTTATTGATACTTCAAAGCATTTAGTTTTAGAAAGTGCTCATCCTTCACCACTTTCAGCTCATCGGGGATTTTTTGGATCAAGGCCATTTAGTAAAACAAATGAATTTTTAATTAAAAATAATATGACCCCAATTGATTGGCAAATAGATAATATTAAATAATTATAAAAGGTTGTATTAGACAGTGATAATACTGATAATACAACCTTTTTGAATTTTATTGAAAGCTATTATAATAATTAAAGGAGAAAATGATGTTTAGAGATATTGAAAGTGCTTTAAAATATATCGAATCAAGACGAGTTAAACGATCTTTAAAACAATTCAAAGAAACGATTGAAAAGTATGGTTTTAATGTTCATCAAAAAAATATGGTACATATTGCAGGGACAAATGGTAAAGGATCAACAACAAATTTTATTAAAAATATTTTAATAGAGCATGGTTATCGAGTAGGAACATTTACTTCGCCATATCTTATTTGTCATAATGATCGTATTTGTATTAATGGAAAAATGATTGATGATGAAAAACTGCTAGAAATTATAAATAGTTTATTGGAAATGATTGATAATGAACAATTATCAATGTTTGAAATTGATACCTTGATTATGTTGTGTTATTTTAATGAAGAGGATTTAGATTTTCGAATCATTGAAACTGGGATTGGCGGATTAAATGATAAGACTAATGTGATTGATAGCATTTGTAGTGCAATCACGAATATTGGTTATGATCATCAGTTTATGCTAGGGGATACATTAGAACAAATAGCTTATCATAAAGCAGGGATTATTAAAGAAAATCAGATTTGTTTCACTGGTGAAACAAATGATGAGTTAGTCAAGATATTTGAAACAGCTGCTCAAATAAAAAATAGTCATGTAGTTAAAACGGTTGTAGAATCTGATTATCAGTATCCATATACATTTAGTTGTCTTGGTCATAGTTATCATTTGAGTAATTGTGGCAGTTATCAAGTTAATAATGCCACACTAGCAATTACGTTGTGTAATCATTTAATAAATTTAGATCATGATAAAGTACAAGTAGCATTAGATGCATTTAGTTGGCCAGGGCGATTTGAAAAAATTGGTAAAATTTATTTGGATGGTGCTCATAATGTTGATGGTATTAAAGCTCTAGTTAAAACATTACATGATCAAAGAATAAAGAATCCATTAATTATTTTTAGTGCTTTAGGTGATAAAGATATTGATAAGATGAAAAGTTTGTTAAGTGATTATCCTTTGATTCAGGCAACATTTTTAGATGAACGATTACAATTACATGGAACTGATTTTAAAGAAGTGATACAAGATAATTTAAAACAATATGATAATTTGATTATTACTGGTTCTTTACATTTTATTAGCATTGTTCGTAAATATATTTTAACAACCCTCCAGGATTGATTTGGAGGGTTGATTTGTTAATGATTTAAGATAATATCAAATACTATATGATATTAAAATAAGAATTTTTAGTTGAAGTTGTAATGATACCAAATTATAAAAATATAGACAGTCCAGATTTTTCGAGCGTTATTATGTATATTTTGAAAATGATTATCAAGTAGTTCGTTTAAATAGTCGCAGTTAAAATATTTTTGAGCAATTGGACCATTGAATAATTCTTTAATTTGTTGATAATATTGTTCTTCTTTCAACCACTCATTAATGGGAACTGGAAAACCAAGTTTCTTTCTTTTGGTATTTTTAGGAGGGAGAGATTTTGCAGCAGTTTTTCGAAATATATATTTAGTAGCTTTTTTATTAACTCTTAATCGAGTTGGTAAAGTTGAACTCATTAGCCAGACTTCTTTATCTAGATAAGGAACACGAACCTCAAGTGAATTAGCCATTGAAATATGGTCAGCTTTACGTAAAATATCACCACGTAACCAAAAATTTAAATCAATATATTGCATTTTAGTAATGTCATCATATTGAGCAACTTCTCGATAATAAGGGTTTGTTAGGATTTGAGGTTGATAGATATGATGTTGAGGTTTGATTAATTTATTTAATTCATTGTTTTGGAAAATAAAGGCATTACCAATAAATCTTTCTTCAACTGTTTGACCTGCTCTAATTAAATATTGTTTGCCTTTAAAGTTGTAATTGGATTTTAAGAGAATATTTTTGATTTTTTTTCGAATATAAAAAGGAATTATTTTTGTTGGGGCTAAAGTTAAAGGGGTTTGATAAATATTATAACCACCAAATAATTCATCTGCACCTTCACCAGATAATACTACTTTTACATGTTGACTAGCTAATTTTGATAAATGATATAAGGGAATGATTGAGGGATCAGCAACTGGTTCATCTAATATTTTTAAAATAGTTGGGACACTTTGCCAAAACTCTTCTTTGGTAATTGTTTTTTGATAATTTTCAATTTTTAACTGTTGGCTAAATTCTTTAACTAAGGGAAGCTCATTACATTGAGGATTTTCAAAGCCGATACTAAAAGTTTTTTTAACTTGGCTATTAGCAGCGAGATATGATGAATCAATTCCTCCTGATAAAAAAGCTCCCATTTCAACATCAGCTAATTGATGTTTGTCGATAGAATCTTTCATTGTTGTTTCAATAAGTCTAATTGCTTTGTTTTCACTTAGATGTGAATTGATATTATATTCGAGTTTAAAATAGTGGGTTAATTTTAGCGTATCATTAAACTCTAAATAATGAGCTGGTAATAGTTGAAAGATTCCTTTATAAAAAGTTTCTGTTAAAGGGTTATATTGAAAAGCTAAATAGCTTGCAAGACAGTCTTCGTTGAATATTTTTTCTATACCAGGATATTCAAATAATGCTTTGATTTCTGAAGCAAAAATCAGTTGTTTGTTTACAATTGTATAGAATAATGGTTTTATTCCAAAAATATCACGGGCAATATACAGAGAATTTGTATGTAAATTATATATCGCAAAAGCAAACATCCCTCTTAAATGATTAACGACATTGTTGCCATATTCTTCATAGCCATGGATGATTACTTCACTATCACTATTAGTAGTAAAAATATGACCTAAAGATAGCAATTTATTTTTTAAGTTTTGATAATTATATATTTCTCCATTAAAAACTAGAATTAATGATTTATCTTCATTAAATATTGGTTGTTTTCCACAGTTTAAATCAATAATGCTTAAACGTCGCATCCCAAGTGAGATATGGTTATCTTGATAGTATCCTTGATCATCGGGACCACGATGTGTAATTTTTTTTAACATATTTTCAATAACATTTTGATTATTTGTAATACAGTTTGTATATCCAAGAATTCCGCACATATAAATACCTCCATGCAGGTATTATAATATGTGAAATTATAGAAAAAATGAAAGTTAAGTTTTATTAAATAATGCTAAGATATATAAGGTAAAATTAAGATGTACTAAGACAAAATAAGAATCAATAAGGACTTAGTCCTTATTGATAGCTAAACTGATAATTTAATTCTTCGTCAAATTCACTCCATAGTAAATAAACATATGATAATAAGAAACGCTTTGAACTATTAGGTTCTTTAATTATGAAATAATCACGACCAGCATCTTCGATAATTCCTACATAACTCTTATCACGCCATTTTTCACTGCCGTTGTAACTGAAGTAAAAAGTTCCTAACTTTCCTATATTTAATTTTATAACATTTCCAAGAAATGCTTGTCCAATAATTCCTGGGTTGACAGGCGGTACTACTGGAGCCTCTCCTGTAAGGGATTCACCCTCTTGCTGTCTTACCATATAAGGGTTTAAGTCATCAAAATAATCCATAATATCTCTCCTTTAAAATTGACAATTTAGATCTTCGCCAGGATCATAAAAACAATGATTTCCAAAGCGCCCAGCTAAATAACCATAGAATACTTCTGGACAAACTACATTTCTCCCTGGATTTTTAAACCAAAGAGCATATGTGGCAGGAGCATTTCTATAACCATTAATGGTTCTTAAAGCTAATTCTCTTTCAAGAGCATTGATTGGGCCATTAAATAATGGTGTGTTTACACCTGCAAAAGCATTCCTTTGATAAATAGCATCAGTAATTGTAGTAACATTTCTAAAGACATCACATGTTGCAGCGACACGATTTACTGCAACGTTACCAACTAATAGCATTCCTTCCTGTCCTTCACCTAAAGCTTCTGATCTTATTAATCGGGCTAATAAATCTACTTCTTTATCATTATATGCTATCCGTGGACTCATTTTTTCACCTCTTTCTATATATATGTTTAAATTAAAAAGATTATGATGTTTTATCATCTAAAAAGTTATTATGATATTGTTTTAATAAAAAAATTTTTTAGAGTATAATATATGACAAGATATATAATTATATTTTGTGATAATTAAACTCGAATTTATTTCTAAATTGTGATAGAATTAAATTATAGTTGAAGCGCTTACATTCAGACAAGGAGGTATTTGAAATGGGAAGAGAGATTGTCGCAATGATTTTAGCTGGAGGTAGAGGTACTCGTTTGGAAGCCTTAACAGCTAAAGTAGCTAAGCCAGCTGTGCATTTTGGAGGAAAATATAGAATTATAGATTTTCCATTAAGTAATTGTGCGAATTCAGGGATTGATATTGTTGGAGTATTAACTCAATATGAATCTGTATTATTAGGTACTTATGTTGGTGCTGGAACAAAATGGGGGCTTGATGGTAAACAGTCTTTAGCAGCTATTTTGCCTGCACGTGAAAGAGGGGAAGTAGGAGCTACCTGGTATGCAGGAACTGCAGATGCTATTTATCAAAATATAAGTTTTATTGATCAATATGATCCTGAATATGTTTTAATTTTATCTGGTGATCATATTTATAAGATGGATTATGATAAAATGCTTACAGCACATAAACAACGTAAAGCAGATGCAACTATCGCTGTATTAAATGTATCATTAAAAGAAGCAAGCCGATTTGGAATTATGAATACAAATGAAGATGGAAGTATTTATGAGTTTGATGAAAAACCTGAAAAACCAAAATCAACATTAGCATCAATGGGTATCTATATTTTTACTTATAAACAATTGCGTAAGTATTTGATTGATGATGCGAAAAAAGCTGATAGTAAACATGATTTTGGTATGAATATCATTCCAGATATGTTAAATGATAATAAGAAATTATTTGCTTATGAATTTGATGGATATTGGAAAGATGTTGGAACTGTAGAAAGTTTATGGCAGGCTAATATGGATTTATTGAAAGATAAAGAATTAGATTTATATAATATTAAAAAAGATTGGAAGATTTATACTGAGGATAATTTAGGTAAACCACAAATCATTGGTGATAAAGCAGAAGTTAAGAATTCATTGATTACTCAGGGATGCTTAGTTAATGGTAAGGTTGAGGGATCTGTATTATTTAATAATGTTAATGTTGGTGAAGGTGCCAAAGTTATTGATTCTGTCTTAATGCCAGGGGTACTGGTTGAAGAAGGTGCAGAAGTATATAAAGCTATCGTTGATGAAGGGGTAGTAATTAGAGCAAAAAGTAAAATTAATGAAGAGGCTAAAAAAGTCGCTTTAATAAGTGATAATAAGTAGGGGAGGAAATAGAGATGGTAAAAGCAATAGGATTGGTTAATTTACACTCTGATGTAGATTTTGTAGGGCTTACAGAAAGAAGACCTGTAGCGTCAGTTAGTTTTTTAGGACGATATGCATTGATTGATTTTGTTTTATCAAATATGTCTAATTCAACTATTGATGCTGTTGGGGTTTTGATTCAAAAGAAACCACGTTCATTATTTAAGCATTTAGCTGGTGGTAATTCTTGGAATTTTAACTCTAAAGCTGGAGGTGTATCTTTTTTGTATAATGAAAGATATGCTAATAACCCTAATTATAATCACGATATTAACAATTTGATTGAAAATATCGCATTTTTAGAAGCTAATAGTGCTGATTATGTAGTAATTGCTCCAGCACATATTATTACTACAATGGATTATAGTGATGTGATTGAATGCCATGAAAAAGCTGGTGCTGATATTACTATGGTTTATAAAAAAGTACATGATGCAAATGAGGCGTATATTGGGTGTGATTGTTTAACTATAAAAGATAAAGTAGTTACTAAAGTGGAGCGTAATAAAGGTAGTCGTAAAGATCGTAGTATTTCTTTGGAGACTTATGTTATTAATACAAAGACTTTATTAAAGGTCATGAAACAAGCTGTAAAAATAAGTTCATTCTTTAGTTTGAGAGATGTTTTAGCTTATTTATGTGATGAAAAGCAAATCAATGCTTATGAATATAAAGGATATGCACGTTGTATGGATTCTTTAGAACATTATTATCAATATTCATTAGAATTTTTGGATTTGGATATCTCATCAGCAGTATTTAAAAGTAATTGGCCAATTTATACAATTACTAATGATACCCCACCTGCTAAATATTTGACTGGTTCTAATGTCAAAAAGAGTATTGTTGCAAATGGTGCAATGATTAATGGTACTGTAGAAAATAGTATTATTGGTCGTAATGTTGTAATTGGTAGTGGTGCGGTTGTTAAAAATTGTATTTTGATGTCAGGTGCAGTTGTTAATGCAAATGCTAATCTTGAAAATGTAATTATGGATAAAACTTCTAAAGTACAAAGACAGTTAGAACTTAAAGGTGGTAGTTATACACCATTGTACATCAAAGAAGGAGATGTAGTTTAATGAGAGTTTTGTTTGCAACATCAGAAGCAACTCCTTTCATTAAGTCTGGAGGACTTGCTGATGTATTGGGTTCTTTACCAAAGGAAATGGTAAAGAAGGGTGTTGAAAGTATTGTTGTTTTACCAAAATATCAAGATATGAAATTAGCAGATAAAATTGAATTTGTGACTAATTTTGATATTTGGGTAGGATGGAGAAAAGTATATTGTGGAGTTTTTACTTATGTAGTGGATGGTGTGCGTTTCTATTTTATTGATAATGAACAGTACTATCGTCGTCCAGGATTGTATGGTTATGATGATGATTATGAAAGATTTGCATACTTTGATTTTGCAGTTCTTGAATTAATTTCTCATTTAGATATTAAACCTGATATAATTCATTTACATGATTGGCAAACTGCAATGATTGCAATGTTGTATAAAGAAAGATATTGTTATTATGAACATTATGATAATATTAAGATTGTTTTTACGATTCATAATATTGCATTCCAGGGGAAAGCTGATCCTAAGTTATTAAGTGAATTATTTGGGTTAGATAATTATTTATATTATAATGGTAATTGTCGCAATGATGGATGTTTAAATATGATGAAGGCAGCTATCTTCTATAGTGATATTGTTACAACAGTATCACCAACTTATGCTAAAGAAATATTGACATCTGAATATGGAGAAGGTTTACAAAGTATTTTAGAAATGCGTAAGTATGATTTGTATGGTATTTTAAATGGTGTTGATTATGATGTAATAAATCCTGAGACTGATCCACAAATCGTTAAAAACTATAATATTGAAACAGTGTTTGATGATAAGGTTGTTAATAAGTTAGCACTTCAAAAAGAAGTAGGATTACCTGAGAATAAGGATGTTGCTTTAATTGGAATAGTAACTAGATTAACTAAACAAAAAGGATTGGATTTAATAATTAATCAATTTAGTGAAATGTGTAGTAGAGATGTCCAGATTGTGATTTTAGGAGCTGGTGATCATGTGTATGAAGATGCATTAAAAGGTATTGCATACCATCATCCAGATAAAGTATCTTTACAATTAAAATATGACTTTGGTTTATCTTGTCGTATCTATGCTGGTTGTGACATGTTTTTGATGCCGTCTTTGTTTGAACCATGCGGATTATCACAAATGATGTCGCTTAGATATGGAACGATTCCAATTGTAAGAGAGACAGGTGGGTTGAAAGATAGTGTTCAACCATATAATGAATATGCTAATACTGGTACAGGATTTAGTTTTGCTAATTATAATGCTCACGAAATGATGAAAACTATTGATTATGCATTAAAAGTATATGATGATTCTAAAGCGTGGAGACAAATTATGATTAGAGCAATGAATGCTAAATTGGATTGGGATGCTAGTGCAGATCAATATTTAAAAGTGTTTAATTCATTAATGGGGTAAAAGACAGAGGAATCTGTCTTTTCGTATTTAAAAAGGAGGGTTTTATGATTAGAGGTATTTTTTTTGATGTTGATGGTACATTGATATCAAGAAAACGATCATATATAAGTGATAGTGTTATAGAAGCGTTAAAAAAACTTAGAGAAAAAGGAATTAAGTTATTTATTGCTACAGGACGTCATTATATTGAACTAGAAAAATTAGGAATAAATAAACAATTTACTTTTGATGGATATTTAACTTTGAATGGGGGATACTGTTTTAATCATAAAGAAGCGATTTACAGTAATCCAATTAATAAAGATGATGTTATTAGAATTGTTGAATATGCAATAGAACATAATTTGGCTTGTAGTTTTGTTGAAACTGATGATATGTATTTAAATAAAATTGATGATTTGGTTATTGAGGCACAAATATTTTTAAATACTTCTCTGCCACTGGTTAAGGATATAACTAGGGTATTAAATAATGATATTTATCAGATTGATCCTTTTGTAACATCAGATGAAATTAAAAATATTATGGCACTAACTAAACATTGTAAGTATACCCAATGGTATGAATATGGTTATGATGTTATACCTAAAGCAGGTGGTAAACATGAGGGGATAAAAGCAATGTTGGAATATTATGGATTTGATAAAAGTGAGATAATGGCGTTTGGTGATGGACATAATGATATTGAAATGTTGATGCTTGCAGGTATTGGAGTTTGTATGGGAAATGGACATAAGGAAGCAAAAAAAGTTAGTGATTTTATAACAAAAAGTGTTGATGAAGATGGAATTGTGACAGCGTTAGATTATTTTAGTTTAATTTAGATAAAAAATGATTGTTAATTAAGGTTGTAATAATAGTTAGAGTTGTGTAAAATTAGATTAGTAGAGGAGTGGTTGTAATGAAAAAGATAATTCTAATAATTGTTACAACTTTATGTTTGGGTCTTGTGATTGCTTGTGGAGCACGTGATCAAGAAGTTAATTTGGAAAAAACAGGGAAAAAGTATAACACTGATGAGGGGGTTAGTTTTTACTATCCTAGTGATTTTGTAATTAATTTGAATTCTAAAGATACAAAAACAGTAGAATTTTCAAAGAATAATAATACATTGTATTTTATTGTTGTTGATGATAAAACTGATAATGTTGTAGAAGATAAAGATGAATTATATACAGGAGAACTTGAACAAAGCGGTGCTAATTCAATAGAAGTTTCAAGGCCAGCTTTAGATAGTGGTTTGAGTGTATATCAATATCTTTTTAATTATAGCGATACAGGAATTAAAATGATGGAAATCGTTTACTTTGGTGAGAATCATACGTATATTTATGGCTATCGAGCTGCAAAAGATGATTTTGATGCTAATAAAAAAGATATGAGTGTTTATTTACAAAGTTTTTCAAAGTCAACAGGCAAATAAGTTGTATTTTGAGTTTTATTTTGTTAAGATAGTACATATATTTAAATTATAGATAAGTTAAGTAAATTATTAGAAATTTATAGAGATAGCTTGATGGTGGAAATGGCTAAATGGAAATGGTTGAAATGCCCTTATCTGAGTCTTTTGAAAAGAAAGAACGTGAACTAGCGTTAATGGTGATTTTAAAGCATCTATTATCAGGTGGAAGAACACAATATGTGTCCAGATAATATCATGCTTTTTTATTTATGGAGGTAACTATGAGATTATTTAATACTCTTACAAACAAAAAAGAAGAGTTTAAACCAATACGTGAAGGTGGAGTAAGTATTTATGTTTGTGGGCCAACAGTATATAACTATGTTCATATAGGAAATACTCGTCCAATGATTGTTTTTGATGTTTTACGAAGGATGTTTGAATATGTAGGATATAAAGTAGTTTTTGTATCTAACTTTACTGATGTAGATGATAAAATCATTAAAGCAGCAAAACAAGAAGGTGTTAGTGAAAAAGAATTAACTGATAAGTATATTAAAGCTTATGAAGATGTACGAAATGATTTGAATTTGTTGTTTCCTACTTATGCACCTCGAGTAACAAATACTATGGATGCGATAATTAGTTTTATTGATAGCTTAGTTAAAACTGGATATGCATATGAAGTTGATGGAGATGTGTATTTTAAGGTTTCAAAAATAAAAGAATATGGACAATTATCAGGAATTAAAATAGAGGATTTGGTTGCAGGTGCTAGTGAAAGAGTTGATGAAAATGATAAGAAAGAAGAATCAACTGATTTTGCATTATGGAAAAAAACTGATGAAGGAATTCAATTTGATAGTCCATGGTCTAAAGGACGTCCAGGATGGCATACTGAATGTGTTGTTATGATAAATGATATTTTTGAAGGTGGTAAAATTGATATTCATGGAGGAGGACAAGACTTAAAATTCCCACATCATGAAAATGAAATTGCTCAATCTATGGCTTGTCATCACCATCCTATTGCTCATACATGGATGCATAATCAAATGATTAATATTGATAATCAAAAGATGTCTAAATCTTTAGGAAATGTTGTTTGGGCTAAAGATATGATTCATGAGCTGGGATGTAATGTTTATAAATGGTTTATGTTATCAAGTCATTATCGTAATCCATTGAATTTAACTGATGAAGTACTTAATAGTGTGAAAAAAGAGGTTGCAAAGGTTGATAATGTAGTTAAATCAACATCACTATATTTACAAACTAATGGTGTTTCAGGTGATGATTATTGTAAAGAAACAGTTGATGCGATGGTTGAGGCGTTACAAGATGATTTAAATACGTCACTTGCGTTAACACAAATTTTAAATCAGGTTAAATCTTTAAATCAGTTAATAAGAGCTAAAGAAAAAAATAATGAAACTATTTTAAAAAATTATAATACTCTTCTTAAAATGACAGCTGTAATTGGTTTTGTTTTTGAGTCACGACAGTTAACAATGGAGGAATTAGAATTGTATCAAAACTGGTTAAGTGCTAAAGAAGCTAAAGATTTTGAAACAGCAGATAGGTTACGAATGGAATTAATTAAACGGGAGATTATTTAATGCGTCCAGAATTAATTAATGCAGCTGTTTTAGCGTATTTAGGAGATAGTGTTTTTGAAATGATGGTCAGAGATTATTTAGTTAAAGAAAGTGGACTAGTAAAACTTAATGATTTTCAAAAAGAAGCTATTAAGTATGTTTCGGCTTCATCACATGCAAAATTTATGCATGTGATGATGGATGAAGGATTTTTTAGTGATATAGAAATTGGTATATATAAACGAGGTCGCAATACTAAGGAAAGTAAAAAGGAAAATCTTGATCATATACATTCAACAGGTTTTGAAGCAATTATTGGGACTTTATATTTAGAAGAGAATTATGAAAGATTAGAAATGATTTTTAATCGTTATAAAGAATATGTAAATGGTAAATAAATTTGAGATAAATTTGAGACGAAAATAGGTGAAAAATATGAAACAATATATATATGGTAAAAACACAATATTAGAGGCTTTAAGGGGAGAGAAGAGTGTGTATACTGTGTATATCCAAAACAATTTAAAAGATAACAAGATTATTGAACTATGCAAAAGAAAAAAAGTACGTTTTGAATTGGTTGATAAGTCTGAATTTATCAAGAAATTAGGTAATGTAAAACATCAGGGGATTATGGCAGAGGTAAAGGAATATCGTTATTATAGTATTGATGAGATACTTAACAGTATTCCTGAGGGAAAAACCCCTCTGTTATTGATGCTTGATGGATTAGAAGATCCTCATAACTTGGGTGCAATATTGAGGACGTGTGATGCTTTGGGTGTCGATGGTGTGATAATTGGAAAGAATCGAAGCGTTGGCTTAAATGGAACAGTTGCTAAGGTGTCAACTGGTGCTATTGATTATGTAAAAGTTGCTCAAGTAACAAATCTTACTAGAACTTTAGAAGATTTGAAAAAACGTTCTTTTTGGATAGTGGGTTGTGATCTTGATCAATCGCAAGATTATCGACAAGTTGATTATAATTTGCCCTTAGTGATTGTTATAGGTTCTGAAGGTTTTGGAATATCTAGGCTGGTAAAAAAGAGTTGTGATTTTAATGTTGTTTTGCCAATGGTAGGACATGTTACATCTTTAAATGCGTCTGTAGCGACAGCAGTAATTTTATACCAGGTATACAATTCTCGTAATCCTTTATAAGCAGGAAGGAGGTAACCATGGATGGTTACGATATTGAAGAATTGTATTATTTGTATCGACAAGGTAGTCTTGTTGCTGAGGCTCTTTTAATCAAATATTGTTATTGGCAAGTAGAGCTAATGTTACCTGCATATTATTTTTATAATGAAAATTATCGAAATGAAAGAGATGATTGTATTCAAGATGTTGTTATACGATGTGTTAAAAATTTGGATAGTTATCGGCCAGATAAGGGAATGTTAGTTAGAAGTTATTTGTCATTGATTATTAAGCGGGCGATTAGCTCTATTTTAGTTAGTCAAAAAAGAAAATTAATAAAGGAAAAAATTATTTGTTTTTCATTAAATAGTTATTGCAGTGAAGATTGTAAAATAAGTTATTTGGATGTTGTTAAAGATGATCGTATTGAATATCAACCTGATATTCAGATATTACAGCAACAACATAAAAAAGATATTCAAAAGTATATTTTAGAAAAGTGTTCACCTTTTGAACAATCTGTAATTAAAGGTCATGAATGTGGATATAAGGACATTGAATTAGCTAAAATATTAGAATTAGATGTTAAAAAGGTATATAATGCTAATTATCGAATTCAAAAAAAGATGTCTAAACTAAAATTAATTGACTAGTTGCTGTATTTGTGATAAATTGTAATAGCGTAGAAATGAGCTGATTATATGAAACAAAAAGTAATTTTGGTTTGTAGTGAATGTTTATCAAGAAATTATACAATTACCAAAAATAGACGTGTAAATGTTGAAAGATTAGAATTAAACAAATATTGTAAAAAATGTGGGAAGCATACTCTGCATAAAGAAACGAAGTAGGAGGTATAGGCATGAAATTTAAAGATTGGTTCAGTTTAAAAGGAATTCGTAGTGAAATTAAAAAAGTTAGTTGGTTAAGTAAGAAACAATTAGCACAGAACTCTGCAATTGTGTTGTTGTTCTGCTTTGTTTTGGGAGTGTATTTCTTTGCTGGTGATGCAATCATTGCATTTATTTTTAAAGCATTGGGGATGAACTAAGATGACTGGAATGAATGATGAAGGTAGACAATGGTATGTTGTCAATACGTATTCAGGTCATGAAAATAAGGTGAAAGAGAATTTGGAAAAACGTGTTGAATCAATGGGTTTACAAGACGTTTTGTTTCAAATTGTTATTCCTGAACATGTGGAAACAGAAATTAAAGATGGTAAAAAAATTAATAAAACAAAGAATATGTTTCCTGGATATGTCTTGGTCGAAATGATTATGACTGATGAGGCTTGGTATGTTGTACGTAATACATCTGGTGTAACTGGATTTATTGGTTCTTCAGGTGGGGGTGCAAAACCTTTTCCACTTCAAAAAAGTGAATTAGATCCGATTTTGAAAAAGATGGGCTTGAGTAGTATAGGAGTTAGTATAGATTATCAAGTTGGTGATGAAGTGAATGTAATTAGTGGTCCTTTTGCTGGTAAAAGTGGTAAGGTTGAATCAATTGATACAGAAAAAGAAACTGCTAAAGTATTAATTGACTTTTTAGGGAATTTAACACCAATGGAAATTGAATTAGTTCAATTAGAAAAAGTAGATTTATAATTATGTCATGTTGTAAAACATGGCATTTTTGCATTTATGATGATAATTAGCAATAAAATTAAAGTATCTGAATCGAATGGTGAGAAGTATTAAGCAGACGAATTGACTCAATGCAGGAAAATTCAAGAGCCAATCATAAAAATTTAGTTGGAAATGATGAAAATAAATTTTTATTTGAAAAGAGTGTGAGAAGATATATAAATGATTTTCTATCTGGTTCAATTTTAATAATATCTTCAAATAATATATTTATTATTGCAAATGAAAAGTTCTGATTTGGTTATGGAAAGATGTTTTATAAATAAATCATTATTAGATGTATAACAAGAATGATAGATTATTTATGATGATTTATTATTTGATAGATAGGATTTATTTTAGCTGATAATAGTAAAATTATGTTAAAAATTAGGGATAAATACTTGTAAGTTTATGGGATTATGTTTATTGAGAAAAAAATGGGTAAAAATAGGATTATAAATTAAAATTTATCTCTTATAATAGTCGTTTTTATGTTTTATATATTAAACATCTTCTTTAATAATTTAAAAATAATTGATTAAATCAACCAAATTTGCATTAATTATTAATATATGTTATACTTCGAATGTACGTTTTAGATAGGAAGTGAGTTAATGAAAGAAAAACTTAACAAAAAATTGAATAGTTTTATTAATGAAAATATTATCAAACGGAAAGCAATGTTTATCCCAATCCTTGGGGTATCAGTATTTATGTTAGTAGGTTATGCCGCAGTCGATAAAGAATCTCCAATTATAGTTTCTAATCGAATTGAGGTTGCATATGGAGAAAAGTTAGATTTAAATGTTATTGATATTACAGATAATCATGATAAAAGAGATGAATTAATCGTTGATATTAAAGCTAATAATGTTAATGTAATGCAGCTAGGTACATATGAATTAACAGTTAGTGCTACTGATTGTTCATTAAACGAAACTACTAAAACAATTGCTGTTGAAGTGGTAGATGATGAGGCACCAGAATTTAAAATTGTTGGGGCTGATAAAGGTTATGTTGTTCAAGTTCCAATTAATGGAAGTAGTGATGTTACAAGTTATATCACAGCAATTGATAATGTTGATGGTGATGTATCACCGTTTATTGAAACTGATAAAGAATTAGATGCCACTAAACCTGGAATTCAAGATATCACATTGTCAGTAACTGATTCATCTGGGAATGTGAATGAAAAAATGTTTGAATTTGCTGTTTCTGATTTGACACCACCAAGTGTTGTTTTGACACAAGGTAAGGATATTGTTATTGATTATGGTAGTGAATTTAATCTGGATAATTATTTAGTAGCTAGTGATGATATGGGTTCTGTAACTAATGTTGTTACTGGTACTGTTGATACTAGAAAAGAAAATGAAGTTCAAACTATAAAAGTTAGTACAAAAGATGAAGCTGAAAATGAAGTGGTTTCTATATTGAATTTCACTGTTAAGGATATCAGTGGTCCTCAAATTAATTTAACTACAACTAATACAGAAGTGGTTAAAGGAGATTCATTTGATCCTCGTTCATATTTAGTTTCTGCGATTGACAATAAAGATGGTGATGTTACAGCTAATGTTATGATTAGTAATATTGATACTAGTTCAACAGGTGATAAATCAGTAACTTACACTGTTGCTGATACATTGGGTAATAAGTCTGTTGCAACATTAAATGTTAAGGTTTATACACCAGGAACAAAAATTTTAGAAACTGCTTATACAAAATTAGGTAGTCCTTATGCATGGGGAGCTACTGGACCAAACTCATTTGACTGTTCTGGATTTACATCTTGGGTATATCGTCAACATGGGATATCATTATCTAGAACTGCTCAGTCTCAATCTCAGGGAGGAACACCTGTTGAGCGTGGGGATCTTCAACCAGGAGATTTAGTTTTCTTTGGTTCTAGTGCAGGGCGTATTACTCATGTAGGAATTTATGTTGGGAATGGACAAATGGTACATTCACCTCAAACAGGTGATGTAGTAAAGGTATCTTCACTTCATAAAAATTATGTTACAGCAAGAAGATATTTATAAAATTTATTATTGGGTATTGGATTTTGGGTCTAATACCTTTTTTGTTTGTTTGAGAAAAATTAAGGCAATCAGGTTTTATAAATGATAAAAACTACACTTTTTTTAGTGTTTTAGTTTAGTTAAAATATATAAATTATATTTATAATGTTTATTAAGCACAATAAATTTCTTTATTGATAATTATATGTTAAAATATTTATAGTAATAGGATTGTTACTTTAAGTAGGCAAGACCAAAAAGGCACTAATAAATAAAGTCTTTTTTGTCTTGTTTTTTAGTGTTTTAAAAATTATCGATAAAGTAATGCTTATTTTGATTTTAAAATAAAGGTATTAGGAAAGGAAAAAAGAAAAAATGAATAACTATTTTAAAAAGATTTGTGCGGGACAATTGGTTTTAACTATGGCATTATTTAATGTTGTTATGCCAGTAATAGCTACAACACCTGAAAATCCCAATTTTGCTTTAAATGCAGGTGTTGATGGGACAAATACAGAGGGACAAGGAAATACATATGATAAAGCTGTAGATGGTGATTATAGTACACGTTTGTCATCATCACGAAATACAAAACCAACTTTAGTACTTGATTTAGGGGAAGAAAAAGCAATAAGCTTTATGAGGTTATTTTTAGAAGAAAGAAAAGATGGTCTTTTAAATAATGTTAAACGTTATAAAGTGATTTTTGCAACTGATGAAAATTTTACAGAGGGAAAGGCAAGTGTTGAAAGAACGCTTGATTCTAGTACATGTAGGGATGATGTATTATTATCGAAGACAATAGTTGCTCGTTATGTAAAATTAGAGGTGTTGGAAACACATAACGATTCTGTTTGGGATAATGCAGGGATTTGCGAATTTGAATTGTATGAAAAACCATTTAATTTATCACTTGGTGCGACAGCAACAGGTCAAAACACAGAAGGATATGGTAATACATATGATAAAGCAATAGATGGTGATTATACCACTAAGTTAGCATCTGGCAGGAATACAAAGCCTATATTAGATATTGATTTAGGGGAAGAAAAAGATATTAAATATATTAGAATGTTTGCAGAGGATCGAAGAGATGCTCCAAAAAATAATATTCAGGAATATAAGGTTACTGTTTCAAAAGATGAAGTTTTTGATGAAAATGATCCATCAATTACTGAAACTATGGATAATGAAACTATTTTAAGTACACATCTATTTGATGAAAGTGTTAGTGGTCGTTATGTTAGAGTGGAAGTGACAAAAACTCATAAGAGTAGTGTTTGGGATAATGGAGGAATTGCTGAATTTGAGTTATATGATCATCCTTTTAGTGAAGTGACTCCAGAAACTGGTATTACTATTGACGATGTACGTCCAAGCTATGATGCAGAAATGAATAAAGTAGTGGTGCCAAAAGTGGCAGGATATACGATCGAAAATAATGGTGCTGATTTTGAACAAATAGTTGATAAAGATTTTAATGTCTTTAGACCGCTTTTAGATAAAGAAGTTAAAATATCATTAAAGATTAAAAATAATATTACTGGAGAAGAAAAGATAACTAGTGATTATTCTGTTATAATTCCAGGTATTTATGAATCAAATGTTGGAAATGAAAAACCAGTTGTTTCTCCAGAATTGGCAGAGTGGTATAGTGATAGTAATGAAAGTTTTGTTACTACACAAAGTAGTCGGATTGTAATTGATCCTGTATTTAAATCAGAATTAGAATATATGGCAAAAGAGTTTCAAAATGATTATAAAGATATTACAGGTCGTGAAATTAATATAGTTTATAATGATAGTGCTAACTCTGGCGATTTTTACTTTACCTTAAATAGTACTGATAGTTTTATGGGTGATGAAGGATATTTTATTAATATAGATGATCAAGTAAGTGTGTCAGCTACTAATAAATTAGGTGCTTATTGGTCTACAAGAACTATTTTACAAATATTGACTCAAAGTAATGATAAAAATGTTTTACCATATGGGCAAACAAGAGATTATCCAAAATATAAGGTTAGAGGATTTGTACTTGATGTAGCTCGTAAACCTTTTTCAATGGATATATTAAAAGATATTGCTAAAAATATGGCTTGGCATAAAATGAATGATTTTCAAGTTCATTTAAGTGATAACTATATTTGGTTAGAAGATTATGGAGTTCATGATACTGAAAATGAAGGGTTTAAAGCATATGATGCATTTAGATTAGAATCTAATGTTAAAAATGCTGAGGGTGAATCGGCAACTGCAAAGGATTATGCTTATTCAAAAGCAGAGTTTAAACAATTTATTGAGGATTCAAGAAAATTTGGGGTAAATATTGTACCTGAAATAGATATTCCTGCCCATGCAAATTCATTTACTAAAGTATTTCCAGAAATTATGGTGAAAGATCAGACTTCTCCAACAGCTGCAAGAAGACCTTTGATAGATCATATTGATATTAGTAAACCTGAAGCAATAGCAAAAGTTAAAGAAATATTTGATGAGTATACAAATGGTGAAAACGCAACTTTTGATAGCGAAACAACAGTACATATTGGGGCAGATGAGTTTTTAGCAAATTATACTGCTTATCGTAATTTTATTAATGACTTTGTACCACATGTAAAACAAACTAATCCAGTTAGAATGTGGGGAGGATTGACTTGGATCAAAGATAATCCTGAAACACAGATAAATAAGGATGCAATTGAAAATGTAGAATTGAATTTATGGTCACGTGATTGGGCTGATGGAATTGAAATGTATGATATGGGTTATAAAGTAATTAATACAATAGATACTTATATGTACATGGTGCCTAATGGTAGTGGAAATCAAGGATCATATAATGATTATTTAAATACTAGTAATTTATTTAATAATTTTGAACCTAATGTTGTTAGTACTAAATCAGGATGGAAGAATATTCCAGCTGGTGATGATCAAACCTTAGGGGCGGCTTTTGCAATTTGGAATGATAATATTGATAAACGTGCTAGTGGTTTAAGTGAAGCTGATATGTATAAACGTTTTCAAGATGCGTTGCCAGTAATTGCGGAAAAAACATGGGCAAATGGTAAAGAAAAAGGAAGTTTGGCTAATGTTAAAGCTACTAGTGATCAAGTAGGTTTAGCTCCTAACAGTAATCCGTTATTTGAAGAATCAAACGTAGATGGAGTTTATGCAAATTATACATTTGAAGAAAATGATGAATTAAATGATACTTCTGCTAATGATCGTGATTTATCTGGTGCAACAAATGTTACATATACAAAAGGAAAAACTTCTAATGCAATTAAATTAGAGGGTGGAATCAGTTATGTTGAAACTCCACTTAATAAATTAGGTGATGGAAATGAATTATCATTTGATTTAAAATTAGAAGAAATAAGACCAGGACAAATTTTGTTTGAAACAGATAGTGCTTATGGTAGTCATGATATTCGTATTACTGAAAATGGAAAACTAGGTTTTACAAGAGAATTGTATAATTATGAATTTAATTATGAATTACCTTTAAATAAATGGACAAATTTAACAATTAAAACATCAGATTTAAAAACAGCATTATATGTAAATGGTGAATTTGTGGGTAATGCAACAGGACAATTTGTTCATAATGATATGGTTAAAAAGACTGGTATTACTAATAGTAGTTTTGCTTTATCGTTAGATCGAATTGGTTCTAAAACAAATGCAGTTAAAGGTAAAATAGACAATATTAAGATTACTTGTAGTAGTGAAGAAAAAGGTAAAATAGATAATAGTATTATAAGTGCATCAGCATCAACAGAAAACACTACTAATGGTGAAGTGATTGCTAATACATTAGATAATAATCCAAGTACAATTTGGCATTCAGATTGGCATGATAGTTCAATAACATTACCTATTGAAGTAGTATTTACATTTGATACTCCAACAGAAGTAGCAAGATTTGATTATTTACCACGTCAAAATGGAATTAATGGTAATATTACAAAATTTGATTTATATATAACTGATGAAAATAACATTGAATCTAAAATTATTGAAAACTATACTTGGACTGGTGATAGCTCATTAAAAACAGTGAAATTTGATTCAAAAACTATTAAATCAGTTCGTATGGTAATTACTGGTTCACACGGTGATACAGTTAATAAATTTGCTTCAGCTGCAGAATTTAGTTTCTTTGCATCTGTTGATGAAGAAAATAATGAAGTTGATAGAACAGCATTAATGGAATTAATTACAACAGTTAATCAATTAGATGAAAGTGATTATACAGCATCATCATTTGATCAAGAAGTGATGGATGATTTGTTATCAAAAGCTGATGAAGTGATTAATAATGAGGCTGCTGGTGAAGATGATTTATTTGAAATTTGTAATCAAATTCAAGAATTCTTGAATGGTTTAGTAGAATGCGGAAATGTAAATGAATTAGATGCTTTGGTAAAAGATTACAGCAGTTTGGTAGAAAATGAATATACAGTAGATTCTTGGAATGTGTATAAACAAGTTCTTGATAATGCTATTGCAATCATTGCAGATAATAGTAATAGTTCTCAGGCAGATGTAGATAGAGTAAAAGATCAGTTAATTAACGCTAAAGAAAAATTAGTTAGAAAAGAAGAAACAACAGTTAATAAAACAGCACTATCAATCGTTATTGAAATGGCAGAAAGTGTTAGTTTGGAAAATGTTGTGCCAGCAGTAGTAGAAGAATTCAATGCAGCATTAGAAAATGCTCAAACAGTTAATTTAAATGCTAGTGCTACACAAGCTGAAGTAGATAATGCATTTACTAGATTAGCAAATGCAATGCATATGTTAGAATTCTTTAAAGGAAATAAAGAATTGTTACAAAAACTAGTAGATCAAATTAATAGTTTAGTAGAAGAACAATATATCCCATCTACATGGAGCACAATGCTACCAGCATTACAAGAAGCTAATGGGGTATTAGCAGATGAAAATGTAATGCAGGAAGAAGTAGATGAAGTATATACAGAATTAGTAAGAGCATTTATTAATTTAAGATTAAAACCAAATAAAGATTTATTAGCAGGTTTAATCAACAAGGTAAATGAATTAAATAGTGCAAGTTATACAGCTAAAACATGGGCAGCAGTAACAAATGAAGTATTAAGTGCAAAAGCAGTATTAAATAATCCTGAGGCAACAAGGGAAGAGGTAGAAACTGTAGTATCAGCTCTAACAAAAGCATTAGCAGGATTAGAAGCAAGATTGGTAGAAACAGTAAAATCTGGCGACACAACAGTAAGTGTAAAAACAGGTGATGATAGTGTGATTGGAGCAACTGCTGGATTAACAGTTCTAGGTTTAATTGGATTATTGTTTAGTCGTAAAAAGACACGTAAAGGATAAATTTTAATGAGATTAGTTATATTATTATATAGCTAATCTTTTATTTTGTTGATAAATATAAGAACTTTTGTTATAATTTATATGACGATAGTTGACATAAATTATTAGATAAAGGGGTGATAAAATGAAAGAGATTTTTAGCTGCTACAAAAGTGAAGGGACTAAACTTATTGAAATTTTAAATCGAAAAAAAGATGAAGGATATGTAGTAAGAGATTTAGAATTTGATGGAGGATTGCTGAGTGCAACTTTTGAAAGCTATGATAAAGATTTTGTTTATTCAATTGATTATTCAAATCTATATAATAATAGTATCAGTAATGAAAATGAATATTTTGATATTGCCAGGTTAAATGGCTGGAAATTACAGTTTATAACTGAGGGAATGGGAATATGGATAAATGAGGATGTTGAAAATGCAGTACCATTTCTTTTGGAAGAAGAATATTTAAGGATGGAAAAAGAGGATTATCAAAAAAGAATGCGTTCAATTAAACGAACTGCAATATTTAATACTTCGTTATTGATTTTAGGATTATTTCACTTTATCTGGCGAGGTGGGCTTAATGTGTTTTATGGAATGCCGTTTCTTGTGATATATTATTATTTGATATATGGTATAATACATAGTAAAGATAAGTATCCAGAACTGGTGATTGTGTTTGTTAGTGAATGTTATGTATCATCAATGTATTTAGTATCAAAAATAGAATTTATATATGCAATGATAATTGAAATAATATGTATTTTTGCTTGTTTTTTAATTTTAAAGAATAATTCATTGATATTAAAAAAAGTATTATTTAGATTATTTTTAATTTTTTGGATTATTTTATTTGTCTTACAACTTGTATTTGGAGGTTAAATTAAATGGCTAGAGAACAGTATCAAAGATTAACAGAACCGATGTTTTATTTGTTGTTAACAGTAATTGAAGAAAATCATGGTTATGCAATGATGCAGGATATTCAAATGTTATCTCATAATCGGGTTAAAGTTGGAAATGGCACGATGTATAATTTGTTGGATCGTTTTATGAATGATGGAATCATCGAATTAACAGGTGTAGAAGCGAGAAAAAAATATTATAAGATAACGTCTAAGGGATTAGAATTATTAAAACAGGAACGTCGATTATTAAAACAGCAAATAGATGATTCTGATTTTTTGGAGAAATAAAAATGGTATATAAATCTTGCTGTTTTTATCCAACTGAGTATAAAAAAGTGTATCAATTTTTAGATAATATGAAACAGGAAGGGTATATTGTTAAATCAATTGATTTTAAAAAGGAAAAAGCAGAATTTATAAAAAGTTCTAGTGAATATGTCTATGGAATTGATTATTCAATATTATATACACGTAATAGATGTTTTTTTGATGAAGATAATGAACGTTTTGATATAGCAAAACTTTCTGGCTGGAAGCTGCAGTGTTTTACTGATGGTATTGGTATATGGGTTCATGATGATGTTAAAGAATCAACACCTTTTTTTCTGGATGAAGAATATAAACAAATAGAGCAAAAGGATTATGATAATAATTTAAAATTGTATAAAAAATGGTTAGGAATAATTACGTTTTTGTTTGTTTTAACATTATTAATTTTTATCTTTGATAATCATTCTAAAAGCTTTTATTATCAATCAGTATTTTTAATATATATTATTGTTATAAGTATTTGGAAGATTAAACATGAACAATTATTATCTGATCAAATATTAAAGGTTTTGTCTATTAATTATGTAGTGGCATTTTGTTTCAGTTATTTTCCATTTTATTTATCGATGTTTTTTGAATTAATAACGTTTCTTGTTTCAATTGATATAATTCGTGATGAATCTTTTATGTTGAAAAAAATCCAATATTTAAATATTTATAAAATAGTAATTATAATTATTACTTTATATTCTACCTTAGTGTATAAAATATAAGTTCATCTAATATAGGTGGGCTGTCATTTTTTTTAATGATCTTCATATATTAAATATTGGAGGAAGATAATGAATACATTTGAAATTATTAATATATTATATAATGATGCTCCAAAAGCATATGCTATTATTAAAGGAAATGGTGTAGAAGGAATGCTGCTAGTTTATAGTTATGATAAGGGAAGTGTGCTGGTTGTTGAGGCTCAGGGATTGCCAGATACTGATTGTAATCAGGGGGTTCATGGTTTGCATATTCATGAAGGAACAACGTGTACAGGAACAAAAGAAAATCCATTTAGTGATGCAGGGAGTCATTTTAGCATAAATGATTGTCCACATCCTTATCATAGTGGTGATCTGCCTCCTTTATTTTCGATGAATGGTCAAGCATGGATGAGTGTATATATTCAAAAATTTGTACCAGAGCAAATTATTGGAAGAACAATAATTATTCATGAAAAAGCTGATGATTTTACGACTCAGCCATCAGGAAATGCAGGTAAAATGATAGCATGTGGAGAAATAATTGAATTATACCAATAAACTAAGCCTAAATATATTTAACTTGTGTTACAATATATAAGCGGAGGTATTTTATGAGTAAATTATTATTTTTCGATATTGATGGAACTCTGATAGAATGTAATTTAGGTATATATTCAATTACTGATAGTACAAAACAAGCTTTAGATGAATTAAAACAAAATGGACATGATGTATTCTTAGCGACAGGACGATGTAAATGTTTTATTACAGATGGGGTAATGAGTTATCCGTTTAGTGGTTATGTAACATGTAATGGTGCTTATGTTGAATATAATGGACAATCTGTTTATAAAGCAATTATTCCTAGTGAAGCAATTAAGGCAACGATGAAGTTTTGTGAAGAAAATAATTTTAACTATTATTTTGAAAGTACTGATTATATTTATGTTCGTGATAGTAGTGATAAAAAACACATCAAGTTTTGTGAAACCTGGGGTATGAAACCAGAAACAGTAATTGATAAATTTGACCCTGATGAAATCGAAACATATATTGGAATGATCGTGGTTAATCAAAAGGAAGATATACCAATGATGGTAGAGGCATTAAGTCCTTATTTTGATGTTCAAAGGCACCAAAGTGATTGTTCCTTTGATTTGACTTTAAGAGGAGTTTCTAAAGCAGTTGGGATAAGTGAGCTGGTAAGAAAGTTAAATAAAGATATTAAAGATACGATTGCTTTTGGAGATGGACGAAATGATATTGAAATGTTAGAAGCGGTTGGTTTGGGCATTGCGATGGGAAATGCTGTTGTTGAAGCAAAAGCAGTAGCTGATTATGAAACTGCTCGAATTGAAGATGATGGTATACAGAAAGCTTTAAAGAAATTTGAGTTAATTTAGCAGCCAAGTGCTGCTTTTTATATGTAAGTTATAGTTTTTTTATAAAATTGGTGATATGATAGGACTAAAATTATAAGATTGATATAAACTTAAATTAGGAAGGAGAATATATTAAAAATATGTTAATACAGATAGCTTATTTAATTGGCGGTTTTATCCTGTTAATAAAGGGTGCTGATATATTTGTTGAAGGAGCTTCAAAGTTAGCTGCGAAATTAAATATTCCGCCAATTGTAATTGGACTTACAATTATAGCTTTTGGTACAAGTGCTCCAGAGGCTGCAATTTCAATTACTTCGGCGATGAGTGGTAATGTTGATTTGGCTATAGGAAATGTAATAGGGAGTAATATTATGAATGTTTTACTTATTTTAGGGATTTCTGGGTGTATAGCACAGTTAAAAGTAAATAATAATACATATCGATATGAAATTCCTTTTGTGATGGTAATAACGCTTATTTTATTAATATTGGGGAAATTTGGAGGATCGGTTGATCGACTTGACGGAGTTATTTTATGGGCTTTGTTTTTATTGTTTTTATTTTATTTATATCGTCTTGTTAAAAGAGGGGAGGATGTTCCAATTGACGAAGTTGAGGAATTAGATGAAAAAGATACATTGTTTCGTTTGGGACTAATGATTATTTTAGGAATAGCAGCAATTGTAGTAGGTAGTAATATGACAATTAATTCAGCAACATATATTGCAAAAGAAATTGGAATTAGTCAGAGACTAATAGGACTTACTATTATTGCATTTGGTACTTCTCTTCCAGAGCTGGTAACTTCAATGACAGCAGCATGGAAAGGAAAAAGTGATTTAGCAATAGGTAATATCATAGGTAGTAATATTTTTAATATTTTATTTGTGTTAGGAACAACTGCTTTAATATCACCTGCTCCAATAATATTTGAAAGTGGTTTTATTATAGATGGAATTGTAGCGATAGGGGCTTTATTTTTATTGTATACATTTATTGATAATAGATATTGTTTAAAGAAAAGCGGTGCTGTAATAATGTTGATAGGATATATAGCTTATTTTATAAGTGTTTTATAGAGGCTGATAATGATTAAATTAGGACATAGAGGTTATAGTGAAAAATATCCTGAAAATACAATGATTGCTTTTAAAAAAGCGATTGAAGGTAATTTTGATGGAATAGAAACAGATATTCATTTAACTAAAGATAACAAATTAGTATTGATTCATGATGAAAAAATAAATCGTACATCTAATGGAAAGGGATATGTTAAAGATTATACTTATAATGAACTTTGTAAGTTTAATTTTAATTATCACTTCAAAGATGTTGAAGCAAGAATTCCGTTATTAGAAGAATTGCTAGATTACTGTAGTGAAAAGGATGTTATATTAAATCTTGAGATTAAGACAGATAAGATTCATTATAAGAATATTGAGCAAATGACATATGATTTGGTTAAACAAAAGGGTTTATTGCAGAAAGTAATTTTTTCTTCATTTTATTTAGAAAGCTTATTAAAACTTAGAGAAATAGATAAGACATTATATTTAGGTTATTTATTTGAAGATAATTATGAAATAAATAAAGAAAAAGTATTTGAGTATAAATTTAATGCAGCTCATCCTAAGTATGTATTTTTAAATGAAAAAGAAATCAATGATTATCATAGTAAAGGGATAGATGTTAATACATGGACTGTTAATAATGATGAAATTAAAGATTTTTTATTTGAAGAAGGGGTTAAGGTAATAATTACTAATCGTGATATCTAAGACAAATTTTGTCTTAGATTTTTTTATAAAGGGGTTTAATTGGATGTTAGCGTTTTCATGTAAATGTAGGGTTTTTGTTGTGAAAATATGCACAATATTGCTTGTCTTTTTTGTTGATTTGGGTTACACTATCAATGGAAACAAATTAAATATTTCACAATGAATTGGAGGAAGAAATAATGGCAGAAAAAAAAGCTGTTAACAAAGTAGTTGAACCAACTAATGAAGAAATTGATGCTCACGTTGATCAACTAGTTGCAAAAGCTCAAATAGCTTTATCAAAATTTGAAGAATTTACTCAAGAACAAGTAGATTACATTGTAGCTAAATGTTCTGTAGCTGGACTAGATGCTCATGGTACATTAGCTGAAGCGGCAGTAAATGAAACTGGACGTGGTGTATTTGAAGATAAAGCAGTTAAAAACTTATTTGCTTGTGAATATGTAACAAGCAATTTACGTCACTTAAAAACTGTAGGGATTATTAATGAAGATCCACTTTTAGGTATAACTGAAATTGCTGAACCTGTTGGTGTTGTATGTGGTATTGTTCCAACAACTAATCCAACTTCTACAGTAATTTTTAAATCATTGATTTGTTTAAAAACAAGAAACCCAATCATTTTCTCATTCCATCCTAGTGCACATGCATGTTCTGTAATGGCTGCTGTAGTTATTAGAGATGCTGCAATTGCTGCTGGAGCTCCAGAGGATTGTATTCAATGGTTAGATTTAAAATCAATGTATGCAACTACTGCATTAATGAAACATCCAGGTGTTGCTACTATCTTAGCAACTGGTGGTAATGCAATGGTAGCTGCTGCTTACTCTTGTGGAAAACCTGCATTAGGTGTAGGGGCTGGTAACGTTCCTGCTTATGTAGAAAAAACTTGTGTATTACCAAGAGCTGTAAATGATATTGTATTATCAAAATCTTTTGACAATGGTATGATTTGTGCTTCTGAGCAAGCTGCTATTGTTGATGCTGAAATCTATGATGCTTTCATGAAAGAAATCAAAAGATTTAAAGTATACTTTGTAAATAAAGATGAAAAAGCTAAATTAGAACAATTTATGTTTGGAGCAGTATCATATAGTGATAATGTTAATGCTGCTAAGTTAAATCCAAATGTAGTTGGTAAACCTGCAACTTGGATCGCTGAACAAGCTGGATTCAAGGTACCAGAAGATACTCAGATTATTTGTGCAGAATGTAAAGAAGTTGGTCCTAATGAGCCATTAACAAGAGAAAAATTATCTCCTGTATTAGCTGTGTTAAAAGCTACAAGTACAGAAGATGGTATCTTAAAAGCAACTCAAATGGTTGAATTTAATGGTTTAGGTCACTCTGCTGCAATTCATACAGAAGATCATGAAATTTCTAAAAAATTCGGACATGCTTGTAAAGCAATCCGTATTATCGAAAATGCTCCATCTACATTCGGTGGTATTGGTTCTGTTTACAATGCATTTATTCCATCATTAACATTAGGTTGTGGTTCTTACGGACATAACTCTGTATCTAATAACGTAAGTGCTGTTAACTTAATCAATATTAAGAGAATAGGGAGACGTAATAACAATATGCAATGGGTTAAACTTCCTCCAAAAATTTATTTCGAAAAAAATTCGATTAAATATTTAAGAGATATGAAAATTATGGAAAAAGCCATGATTGTTACAGATAGAGGTATGTACAATCTTGGTTATGTAGAAAAAATTGAAGATGTAATTAGAAGAAGAAGAAATCAAGTAGATTTAGAATTATTCTTTGATGTTGAACCAGATCCAAGTTTCGATACAGTTCAAGCTGGTCTTGAATTAATGAATAAATTCCAACCTGATACAATCATTGCATTAGGTGGAGGATCTTCAATGGATGCAGCAAAAGTTATGTGGTTATTATATGAAAACCCAGAAGTTTGCTTCGATGATATTAAACAAAAATTCATGGATATTAGAAAACGTGCTTTCAAATTCCCTGAATTAGGAAAGAAAGCTAAATTAATCTGTATCCCAACAACTTCAGGTACAGGTTCAGAAGTTACACCATTCTCAGTTATTACTGATAAATCTTGTAACAAAAAATATCCTTTAACTGACTATGCTTTAACTCCAACAGTAGCAATTGTTGACCCTGAATTTGTTATGTCTTTACCTGCAAGTATTGCAGCTGATACAGGGATTGACGTATTAACTCATGCAGTTGAAGCTTATGTATCTATCTTAGCTTCTGATTTCACTGATGGATGGGCTAAACAAGCTATTAAATTAGTATTTGATTACTTAGAAGAATCAGTTAAAGAAGGAACTCCTTTAGCTAGAGAAAAAATGCATAATGCTGCTACAATTGCAGGTATGGCATTTGCTAATGCTTTCTTAGGTATGAACCACTCATTAGCTCATAAAATTGGTGGAGAATTCCATGTACCACATGGACGTACAAATGGTATCTTATTACCACATGTAATTAAATATAATGGAACTATCCCAACTAAATTAAATATTTGGCCAAAAATTGAAAATTATAAAGCTGATGTTAAATATATGGAATTAGCTCAATTAATCGGGTTAAATCCAAAAACTCCTGCAGAAGGTGTTCAAATGTTTGCTGATGCTTGTGAAGAGTTATGTCATAAAGTAGGATTAGCTTCTAATATTGAATCTCAAGGAATTGATAAAAAAGAATGGGATGAAGCAATTCACAGAATGGCTATGAATGCTTATGAAGATCAATGTACTCCAGCAAACCCAAGAATGCCAATGGTACATGATATGGAAGCAATCTTAAGAACTATTTGGGATTACAAAAATAAATTTGATAAATAATTTTTATAATCAAGGAGACAACTCATTATGAGTAGTCTCTTTTTCTGCTATGTGATATAATATATCAAAGGAGGGATTAGGTGAAACGAAATATTTACAATTCAGTTTATTATTGTGTTTTGGGTCTAATTCTGATTGTTATTTCAACTATGGCGATTATTCAACGTGATAATTTTTTAATGCGTGTATTTGATGTCTTTGGATGGATTTTAATTATAAATGGGTTTCATGGATTAGGGGTTTTTATTAAGAGACATTTAAAAGGGGATTTATTTAATATTATCATTAATATTGTGATAGGTTTTATTATTATTATTTATACAACTATTCCAATAAGATTATTATTTGCAATTTTTGCTTTATATATTACTTTAAACGGAGTTGTTAAGTTTATCACTTATCTTAATTATAAAAAGGATAAAGTTGATCGACGTTTTCCTGTTTTATGTGGAGCGATATTTTTAATAATATATGGATTAGCATTGTTTTTGGGGCGATATGTTGATGCGAATGTAATGATGATTTTTATTGGTGTATATGGTTTATTTTTAGGAATAAACTATGTTATTGATGGCGTTTTTACTGTAGTTCCACAGCAACATAAGGATAGTTTAAAGCGTAGAATTCGGATACCTGTTCCAATTTTTATATCAGCAATTATTCCTAAAGTAATGATGGATTATATTAATGAACGTTTAGCAGTAGAGCCTAAAGAAAAGTTTTTAGATGATCATGCAAATGTAGAGATATTTATACATGTTAGTCCAGATGGGTTTGGAACAATTGGGCATTGTGATATTTGTATTGATAATAATGTTATTTCATATGGTAATTATGATTATGATTCAATTAGATTGTGTGAATCAATTGGTGATGGTGTTATATTTGTTGCTCCAAGAGAAAGTTATATTCCTTTTTGTATAGAGGTAGATAAAAAAACTATTTTTAGTTATGGTGTACGTTTAACTGCAAAACAATTAGAAAGTGTAAAGGCAGAGATTAGAAAAATATTTGAGAATACTTATCAATGGTATCCACATTCATATAAAAATAAAGATGATTGTAATGATTATGCTAGTAAATTATATTTACGTACTAAAACAAAATTTTATAAATTTAAAAAAGGGCGTTTTAAAACTTATTTTGTTTTAGGATCTAATTGTGTAAAGCTTGCAGAAACGATTATGGGAAAAGCCGGAATGGATATAATTGATTTGAATGGTATAATTTCTCCAGGGACTTACCAGAATTATCTGGAAAAAGAATACCAAAGGATTAATGGTACAATTATTACTAAAAATATTTATAATATATTGACAATTAAATGAAAATAAGGTATATTCATATATGTATTATGGTTATGTAAAAGAAAGACAATAATACTTGCATAGGTGACCCCTCTCCCATATAATCACCTATGCCAAAAAAGAAACAAGAAATTGTTTCTTTTTTTGTACAATTTACTGTAAAGTTCATAATCCGTTCATATTTGTTTTATATTATTACATATGTCGTCAAGACAAGATAATATATAAGTATAGGTCACCCCCTTCTTCCCCAAGAACGACCTATACATATGGAAGGTGTTCCCCACGCCTTCTTTTATTTTATATTATGATGAAAAAAAATTATTGCCTAGATAATAAAAAATTGGTAAAATGTAAGAGGGCAATTAAATGTCTTCTAAAAGAAGGCATTTTTATTTTGATATAAAATATAAGGAGAATGGAAAATGGCAAAATACATATTTATAACAGGTGGAGTTGTGTCAGGATTAGGCAAAGGGTTAACAGCAGCATCATTAGGGAGAATTTTAAAACAGCGTGGTTTGAAAGTATATATGCAAAAATTAGACCCATATATTAATATTGATCCAGGAACAATGTCTCCATATCAGCATGGTGAGGTTTTCGTTACTGCAGATGGTGCAGAAACAGATTTAGATTTAGGTCATTATGAAAGGTTTATTGATGAAAAATTAAACTACAATTCATCTATTACAACTGGACGTATTTATGGAGAGGTTATTTCTAAGGAGCGTCATGGTGATTATTTAGGTGCAACAGTACAAGTGGTTCCACATATTACTAATGAAATTAAAGAAAGAATTTATGCTGGGGCATCTAGTTTTGATGCTGATATTGTAATTACAGAAATTGGTGGAACAACAGGCGATATTGAAAGTCTGCCGTTTTTAGAAGCAATTCGTCAAATTCGTTTAGATTTGGGATATGAAAATACTTTATATATTCATACAACTTTATTGCCTTATATAGGGGCAAGTCATGAAGTAAAAACTAAGCCAACTCAGCATAGTGTTAAAGAACTTAGAGGGCTAGGGATTCAACCAGATTTTATTGTTTGTCGTAGTGAAAAGTATATTGAAAAAGAACTAAAAGAGAAGATTTCTTTATTTTGTAATGTTCCTATTCAAAATGTTATTTCAAATTATGATGTGGAAATATTATATGAATTACCAATGATGTTATTAGAACAACATATGGATGATTTGGTATTAGAACATTTAAGAATTGAAGCATCAAAAGCAGATATGCAAGAGTGGCAAAGTTTAATCGAACGTATAAAAGGGTTAGAACATGAAGTGACGATTGCATTAGTTGGTAAATATACCCAGCTACCAGATGCATATTTGTCTGTTAATGAAGCATTGAGACATGCAGGATATTTTGAAAATAGTATTGTAAATATTGATTTTATTGATTCAAAAGATATAACTAGTGATAATGTTGAAAAAAAGTTGAGAGAAGCAGATGGGATTATTGTTCCTGGTGGGTTTGGTAATCGTGGAATTGATGGAATGATAGATGTTATCAAATATGCTAGAATCAATAAAATTCCATTTTTAGGAATTTGTTTAGGAATGCAATTGGCAACAATTGAATATGCACGTAATGTTTGTGGTTTGAAGGATGCTAGTTCGTTAGAGTTTGATGAGTCAACAAAACAGCCTGTTATTACATTAATGGCAGATCAGTTATTAACAGACATGGGAGGTACTCAAAGGTTAGGTGATTATAATTGTGAATTATTTGAAGGTAGTAAAGCAAGAGAATTATATGGAATATCAAAAATTAAAGAACGTCATCGACATCGTTATGAATTTAATAATGATTATAGGAAACTGTTAATAGAAAATGGATTAATTATTGCAGGAGTTAATCTAGAACGGGATTTGGTTGAAATTATAGAAATTAAAGAACATCCATATTTTGTTGCTTGTCAATTTCATCCAGAGTTTACAAGTCGTCCCAATCGGTCACATCCATTGTTTCAAGGATTAATTAGTGCAGCTTGTAATAGTAAGTATCAAAGGTAGGTTTAGATCTATATTTATATAGAATTGGAAAGGAATTAAAAAAAATTATATATTTATAATGAATTCATGGTAATAAAGATTGATATTTTAGATATAATTTATTGAATTAATAACTTGTTTATTATTTATTAATGGGATTTTTTAAAAGATTTTGTTATAATACAATAAATTATGGAGGATATTAGGATGTTAGAGACTAAATCAACTAAAAGGCTTAAAATAATAAAAACTATTATTTGTACTTTAACGATGATTATGTTAATTGCGGCTATAGTATTTTTGTTTATTGTCGATGATAGTAAAAAAATTAGACGTTTAATATTTTCGATTGTACAGTTATTATTGATGATGGGAATAATTATTTTACCAGATCACCTTAAAGATAAATTAGGTTTAAAAATACCAATCATGTTAGAGACATCTTTAACAGTATTTGCGTTTTGTGGTTTTGTTTTAGGGGATGTTTTTGATTTTTATAAAAAGATTCCTGTTTGGGATTCAATTCTACATGCTTTTTCAGGGATTATTTTGGCATATGTTGGTTTTGTATTAATAGATTATTTTGTTAAGAGAGATAGTATTAATTTATCAATGGGCCATATGTATATTTGTGTGAGTGTAGTACTGTTTTCACTGGCTTTAGGTGCTATATGGGAAATTGGGGAATATTTGGTTGATGATATTTTTGGTACAAATAATCAGCAGTATATGAAGTCGACTAGAGGAACTTTATATGGTAAAGAAGATGAGCCGTTGTTAGGACATGAGGCTTTAAATGATACAATGAAGGATTTAATGTTAGATTTAGCTGGTGCTTCAATAGTAGGGGTGGTTGAGTATTTAAAAGAAGATCGACGTAAGCATAAGGTAAAAAAGGAACTCGGTTAAAAAGAGTTCTTTTAAAATTCCCTAGAATATACATGGCGATTGTGCTAGAATATGGCGTGAAGGGGTGAGAAGATGTATCGAATTGGACAGTCAATAGATATTCATCAATTGGTAGCAAATAGAAAACTGATTTTAGGTGGGGTAGAAATTGATTTTGAGTATGGATTATTAGGTCATAGTGATGCAGATGTTCTATGTCATGCGATTATTGAAAGTATTATAGGGGCTTTAGGCTTAGGTGATATTGGAAAACATTTTAGTGATACAGATGAACAGTATAAAGGTATAAGTTCATTAATCTTATTAGAAAAAACATATGAAATGATGTCAGCACATGGCTATGAGATAAATAATCTTGATGCAATTATTATAATTGAAAAACCTAAAATGGCACCCCATATTCAGAAAATGAAAGAAAATATTAGTAATATTTTAAAATGTAATATTGCTGATGTTAATATTAAAGCGACACGTGGTGAAAAACTAGGTTTTATTGGACGCCAAGAGGGTGTGGTTAGTCAATGCGTGGTTATGTTAAAAAAGAAAGGATTTTAAAATGGAAAAAGTAAGAGTAAGATATGCGCCTAGTCCTACTGGACATTTACATATTGGTGGTGCAAGAACAGCATTATTTAATTATTTATTTGCAAAACATCATCAAGGAGATTTCATTTTTCGTTTAGAAGATACTGATGTGGAAAGAAATATTGATGGAGGCGAAGCTAGTCAGTTGGATAATCTGGCATGGCTAGGAATTGTTCCAGATGAATCGCCATTAAATCCTGATCCTAAATATGCGCCATATCGTCAAATGGAGCGTTTAGATATTTATCAAAAATATACACAAGAATTATTAGATCGTGGTCTTGCGTATAAATGTTTTTGTACACCAGAAGAGTTAGATGAAGAACATGAACGTCAGGTTAATGCTGGTGTAGCACCAATGTATAATCGTAAATGTCGAGATTTAACCCCAGAAGAGGTGAAGGAAAAAGAGGCTGCTGGTATACCTTATACGATTAGAGTTAAAGTTCCTGCTGGTAAAACTTATGAATTTAATGATATGATTCGCGGTCATGTTTCATTTGAATCAGATGATATAGGTGATTGGGTTTTAGTCAAAGCTAATGGCATTCCTACTTATAACTATGCAGTAGTTATTGATGATCATACAATGGATATTACACATGTTTTTAGAGGTGAGGAACATTTAAGTAATACTCCTAAACAAATGATGATTTATGAAATGCTTGGATGGACACCACCTACATATGGACATATGACTTTGATTGTTAATGAACAAAGAAAGAAATTATCAAAGAGAGATGAAAGTATTATGCAATTTGTTTCTCAATATAAAGATGAGGGATATTTACCTGATGCGATGTTTAATTTTATGGCGTTGCTTGGTTGGTCACCAGAGGGTGAAAAAGAGATTTTTACTAAGGAAGAACTAATTAAAGAATTTAGTGAAAATAGATTGTCTAAATCACCTTCAATGTTTGATAAGGATAAGTTGACATGGGTTAATAATCGTTATATTAAAGATAGATCATTAGAAAATGTAATTGATCTATGTAAACCGTTTTTAGAAAAAGCTTATGATTTATCAAATAGAAGTGAAGAATGGATAAATATGTTAGTTGCTACATATCATGATCAATTATCTTATGGAAAAGAAATTGTTGGATTAGTTGATTTATTTTTTAATGATGAATTAAATTTAAATGACGAAGCAAAAGAATTTATGCAAGATGAAAGTATTCCAAATACTTTGAAAGTATTTAAAAATCAATTAGCTAACTTGGATGAGTTTACAAAAGAAAGTATTCAAATGTGTATAAAAGCAACACAAAAAGAAGCTAAGGTACGTGGTAAAATGCTATATATGCCATTAAGAATAGCAACAACAGGTATAATGCATGGTCCTGATTTGGCTAGTTCGATTTGTTTATTAGGTAAAGAAAAAGTACTATCAAGATTAGAACAGTTTTAACTGTTCTTTTTTGATGATTGTTAATATAAGAGTATTATGAATTGTAATTGATATGATGCTCGTCAAAACCAGATCTGAAGTTTAAATATGTTTGTGAAACAAGGTAATAATAACAGTAAATATTTATTGTTTTTTTAAGAGTGAATTGTTTAAAATAACAGATTATTAATATTGGTAAGATATAAACAATTTTCTTGATAATTTATATCTTTAAAATTTATTAATTATGTTTAAATGTGATTGATTTTTATGGATAAAAGGCATAATATAGTTCGTGAATATTCATTAGCATAATTGACGCAATTTTTATATAAAGATGTTATAATTAGTTATAGGGAGTAGGTGATTTTATGAAGAATCGGATAGTTGCAGTTGTATTAGTATTTTTTGTTTTTATTAATGCGATTATGATTATTTGTGCTTTTAATATTACCCCTTTAACAATTAAACGAGATACTTTTATATATGAATATGGTAGTGAAATATCAACAGCCCCACAGCATTACATAAATGCTAATGAAACTATTTTGTCACAAGTAGTTTTAAATTTTTCGGAATTAAAGAATGAAATAGGGCTTTATAAAGTGTCTGCAACATATTTAGGAATAGAATATCCTTTTTATATAAGAATTGTTGATACTACAAAACCTGTTGTTACTTTAAAAGCCTCAATATTTAATGTGATGTTAAACACTGAAGTTTATGCAATTGATTTGATTGAAAAGGTGGAAGATAATTCAGAGATTACAGCATATTTTAAAGATGATGACGGAGAAAAAAACACATATAAAATTTTCAAGGAAAAAGGTTCTTATGTAGAATGGATCGTGGTAGAAGACAAGGCTGGGAACCAGTCTGCGACATTAAGAGTTAAAATTGTTGCTGGTGAAAATGGTAATAAACCAACTTTAACTGGGATAGATAATATGGAAATTTTGAAGGGGAGTCTTTTTAATCCGTTGGATGGAGTTGTGGCTACTGATGGTAATGGTAATAATATTACTACAAAAATAAAAATATTGAAAAATAATGTTAACACTAATGAAATAGGTGAGTATGAAGTTATTTATTCAGTTACAAATGATAAGGGACGTACTTTACAAAGAACTAGAAGAGTAACAGTTGTAAAGTCAGAAAAGGCAGGGCGTTAAATGATAACAAATATGATTATACTTATTTCCATAATTGTCTTTTTGATTATTAATTTTATTGATAAGAGTGATGATAAAGTATCTTTAGCAATTAAATATGGGGCATTTTATATGCCGCGAGTTGATGTGAGAAAGGAATATTGGCGTTTTATAACAGCAAATTTTGTACATATTGATATTGTACATATTTTTATGAATGTTTATAGTATATATTATTTAGGGGGGCAGTTTTTTGAACCTCTTTTAGGAACTGGACAGTATCTTTATTTAGTCTTGATTAGTTGTATTGCAACTAGTGGAGCTTGTTATTATCAAGGTAAAAAGTTTATTAATGCTTATGATACAGTAACGTTAGGTGCTAGTGGGATTTTTTATGGTTTTTTAGGAGCTATGATATCACTAGGGGTTTTTGTTGGAGGCGGTTTTTATGTGCTGCTTAAATCATATATGTATATTATTGCTATAAATATTGCTTTTACTTTTTTTAATCGACAGGTTTCTAAGGCTGGACATTTAGGTGGGTTAGTTGGAGGTTTTTTAGCAATGACAATTTTAATTGGTTGTAAATTATGGTTATTTTAATTGATGGTGATGGTTGTCCTGGATTAATGGAGATTAAAGAGATAGCTAAATATCATTCGATTGAAATGATTGTTTTTGTGGATTATGCTCATTTGATACAGGATGATTATTTTGAAGTTGTTTTTTGTGAAATAGGTGTTGATAGTGTTGACCAGGCGATTGTTGATAGATGTAAAAAAGGTGATTTAGTAATAAGTCAGGATTATGGTTTAGCTAGTCTTGTTTTACTTAGAGGTGCTGGTGTATTGCATCCATCAGGTAAAATAATCACCAATGATAATATTGATCAATTGTTAATGGATAGATATTTTGGTGCAAAGCAAAGACGGGCTGGTAAGCGTTGTAAAGGACCTACAAAGAGAACTAATGAAATGCAGGATTATTTTTTAAGACAATTAAAGAATTTGATTATAAATAAATGCTAGTTTTTGATGAACTAGTATTTTTAAAGTTATAAAATAAATTTTAGATTATTAGGTTATAATAAGATTGTCAAATATCTTTTTTAATAATATTTGACAAAATAACTATCTTTTAATAAACTTTGTATATATTGAGAGGTAGAAAAATGACATATAAATTAATTGCATTAGATTTAGATGGTACATTAAAAAGTACTAATAAACAAATTTTGCCTAAGACAAAAATAATATTACAAGAGTTAGCTAAACAAGGGGTAGTGATTGTTTTAGCCTCAGGGCGACCAACTGCTGGTTTGTATAAAGAAGCCGATGAACTGAAGTTAAATGAAACAGGAGGTTATCTTTTATCGTTTAATGGAGCTAAGGTGGTTGATTATCAAACTAAGGAAACTATTTATCAAAAAGTATATAATGCAAAAATAGCTCATGATGTTTATGATCGTGCTAAAAAGTATGGCCTTGCTGTAATGACTTATGGTGATGGAGTGATTATCACAGAAGATATAGATGATGAATATGTAATTATTGAAAGTGAAATTAATCACTTGCCAATTAAGTTAGTAAAGAATTTTAAAGAAACAGTTGATTTTTCAGTGAATAAGGTTTTATTGACAGGGAAACCTGAGTATGTGGAAAAAATTATTGATGAGTTTAAAGAACCTTATGGTGATTCTTTGAGTATTTATCGTTCAGCACCTTTTTTTATTGAAGTTATGGCGCAAGGGATTGATAAAGCAGCCTCGTTACAGGCTTTGATTGAACGTCTAGGGATAAAACAAGAAGAAGTAATTAGTTTTGGTGATGGTTACAATGATTTAAGTATGATTGAATTTGCTGGAATGGGAGTGGCAATGGAAAATGCTGTTGACCAGGTGAAACAATGTGCTGATTATATTACATTATCTAATGATGATGAGGGTATTTATGAATGTTTAAAATTATTAAATGAAAAGGGTGAGATTTGATGTTGCCAAATGATATTAATATGTTAGTGAGTTTTTTAAATACAAAACTTCGTGATGATGATATGTCTTTAGAACATTTATTGGAGATAAATGATGCAGATGTTGATGTGGTTATGGAACGTCTACAAAGACATGGATTTATTTTTGATAAAGCAAGTAATCAAATAAAAGTTAAGTAGGACAATTTGTTCTGCTTTTTTAAGTGTAAGAACAAACATTATTTTATTTTTAGATTAGAGGTGATATAATGGTGTATGATTAAGGGGGAAGTAAGAATGTTAAAATTAGAGGATTTTAAAACAGCAAAAAAAAGAGTAGACGAAGTAATTGAAGAAACCCATTTAATTCATAGTGATGCATTTTCTAGTGAATGTGGAAATGATGTTTATATTAAACCAGAGAATTTACAAAAAACAGGTGCTTTCAAAATTAGAGGGGCTTTTAATAAAATCGTTAAACTTGATGATACAGCAAAGAAAAAAGGGCTGATTGCATCATCAGCAGGTAACCATGCTCAAGGTGTGGCATATGCTGCCAAAAAATTAGGAGTCAAAGCAACTATTTGTATGCCAGCCCATACACCTTTAATAAAGGTAGATGCTACAAAGCAACATGGTGCAGATGTGGTTTTATATGGTGAGGTATATGATGAAGCTTATGCTAAGGCTGTAGAATTACAAAAAAGTGAGGGGTATACATTTGTACATCCTTTTGATGATGAAGATGTTATTGAAGGACAAGGAACAATTGCAATAGAGATTTTAGAGGAGTTACCAGATGCAGATGTAATTTTAGTTCCAATTGGAGGTGGCGGTTTAATTGCTGGAATTGCTTGTGCTGCTAAGCAAATAAATCCAAATGTTAAGATTTATGGTGTTGAACCTGAAGGTGCTGCAAGTGCTTTGGCTGCTATTCATGAAGATCAGGTAGTAACTTTAGCTGAGGCTAATACAATTGCTGATGGAACAGCAGTTAAGACAATTGGTAATAAAACATTTGAATATATTAAAAAATATGTTGATGGTATTATTACTGTTGATGATTATGAATTGATGGATGCTTTCTTATTATTGGTTGAAAAGCATAAATTAGTAGCTGAAGGATCTGGAATTTTAGCGTTAGCAGGATTGAAGAAATTGTATGAGAAGAATAAAAAGGTAGTTTCGTTAATTAGTGGAGGAAATATAGATGTTTTAACTATTTCTTCAATGATTAATAAGGGGTTAATTTCAAGAGGGAGAATTTTTACTTTTTCGGTACAATTACAAGATAAGCCAGGGCAGTTGGAGTTGGTATCTAAGGTTTTGAATCAGTGTAATGCTAATGTTATTGCGGTCGATCATAACCAGTTTAAGAATTTTGCTCGTTTTTCTGAAGTAGAGTTAAGAGTTACAGTAGAAACAAATGGTAATTCTCATATTGATATGATTATTAATGAATTTGATAAATTGGGTTATAAGATTACTAAGATTAATTAATGTAGAAATATTTTAAAAAGGTAAAATTAAGGAAAATTTTACCTTTTTAGTTACCAATATTTATTTGAAATCATATTTAAATCAACATCTCCAATTACTCCTTTAATTTTTCCTGTTTCGCTATATTGTAAAATGTGATAGTCTTCTTCAATGGTAGGAGTATCATTGTACCTGGCTTTCCATTTTATATAGGTATTTAACTTGTTATCTGTTAATTTTGTTGTCCACCAGTGGTGATTAGCATAAATACCTTTTTTATTGTAATTGGGAATATTTTCTAAAAAATTAATAGCTATGGAACTTAGGGTATCATTTGAAAGATTTCCTTGAAATTCTTCATCTTCTAAATCGATAAAGACACCTAAATCAGGAGTTTTATCTTTTAATAAAGAATTTACAAAAAGTGCTTCTTTTTTAGCTTGATTATTATCACGGGCAAGTGAATAATAGTAAATACCATAAGGAATTGATAATTCTTCGCATTGTCTAATATTTTTTTTAAAATAAGGGTCTTCGATAGTTTTTGTTCCATCAGTTGATGAAGTATAACCACAGCGAATAATTACATAGTCAATCTCTTGAATAGCAAGTTGTAAATCAACTTGTTCATTCCATTTGGAGATATCAATGCCAATATAGATACCGTCTTTAGATAATTTATCATTATGATTAAAAATCATGATACTAGAAATGAATAAACAAGTTGATATTATTATTGAAATTGATTTAATAAAATTGTGTTGTTTTTTATATTTGTTTAATAAAAATGAAAAATAGAAAAATAAAATAACTAAAAATATAACAATGCTGTGAATTAAATAATCTGGTAGATATCTCTTATAATATAGCGAACATGAAAAAGTAATACTGCTTATTAATGATAAATACAAAATATTTTTTTTGTTAAAGTATCTTTTTTTCTTCATGATATCACCTCGACAACTTGATTTTAGCATAGTTGTCGATATATGGCGATATTTTATTCCTGATTTATTTTTTCTAATTCTTCTAAAATTAAATCTAATTTATTGTGAAGGTCTTGAATAATTATTTCGGTTTTTAAATTAACTTTGTAATCATTTTCATTTCTTTGCCGATCTTTTTGTTCTTGCCTGTTTTGGGACATCATTATAATTGGAGCTTGAATGGCAGCGATGCAAGAAAGGATAAGATTTAATAAGATGAAGGGGTAAGGATCAATGCTATCTTTGATAAAATGGTTAAATACCATCCAGGAAATTAGTAATACTGTAAAAATAATAATAAAATGCCAACTTCCACCAAAATGAGCAATTTTATCAGCTATTTTTTGACCGTAAGTTTCTTTTTCTTGTTTGTTGCTTGAAATTGGTTTTTCTAGAACAAGGTGAATGATTTCTTCATCTTGCATATCATCACGAACATTTTCAATAATTTCTTTAATAATTTTGTTATGTGTTAAGTTTTTCATTAAATCACCTTATGATAATTATTAACAGTTTTATTTATTTTTAGACATATTTAAATATGAAGATTTTTCATGATAATAAATATTTATAAAAAAATGTTGAATTTAGTAATGGATTTATGTATAATAGTGAAGATAAAGTTATAAAGGAGAGATTATGATGTTTAAAGTATTTGTTAAACAGACTGTTAGAACTATTATGAATCATTTTCAATTCTTTTATATTTCTATTTTTTATAGTTAGCATATCATTTACTTGATATGTTTTTTTATGACATTGATTAAGATTATATGGAGGAACAAAAATGCCAAAAAGAGAAGATATTAATACTATACTAGTAATTGGTTCAGGTCCAATTATTATTGGTCAAGCTTGTGAATTTGATTATTCTGGAACTCAAGCTTGTAAAGCATTGAGAGGATTAGGTTATAAAATTGTGTTAGTAAATTCAAATCCTGCAACAATTATGACTGATCCAGAAACAGCTGATGTTACTTATATTGAACCATTAAATGTAGAGAGATTAACTCAGATTATTGAAAAAGAAAGACCAGATGCTTTACTTCCTAACTTGGGGGGGCAATCAGCACTAAATTTATGTTCTGAATTAAATGAAGCTGGTGTTTTAGATAAATATAACGTTCAGGTATTGGGGGTTCAAGTTGATGCTATTGAACGTGGTGAAGACCGTTTGGAATTTAAAAAAGAAATGGATAAATTAGGAATCGAAATGGCTCGTAGTGAAATTTCAACAACAGTTGAAGAAGCTTTAGCGATTGCTGATCGATTGGGGTATCCAGTAGTTGTACGCCCTGCCTATACTATGGGTGGTGCCGGTGGAGGTCTTGTATATAATGTTGAGGAATTAACAACAGTTGTATCTCGTGGGTTAAAGGCTAGTTTAGTTGGTCAATGTTTAATTGAAGAATCTATTTTAGGTTGGGAAGAATTAGAAGTTGAAGTTGTTCGTGATGCTAATAACAATATGATTACAGTATGCTTTATTGAAAATATTGATCCATTGGGAGTTCATACTGGAGATTCGTTCTGTAGTGCACCAATGTTAACAATTAGCCAAGAAGTACAAGATCGTTTAAAAGATCAAGCATTTAGAATTGTTGAATCAATTGGTGTAATTGGTGGAACTAATGTTCAGTTTGCTCATGATCCAGTAAGTGATCGTATCGTTGTTATTGAAATTAATCCAAGAACTTCTCGTTCATCTGCTTTGGCTTCTAAAGCAACTGGATTCCCAATTGCACTAGTATCAGCAATGTTAGCTGCTGGTTTAACGATGGAAGATATTCCATGTGGAAAATATGGGACTTTAGATAAATATGTACCTGATGGTGATTATGTTGTAATTAAGTTTGCACGTTGGGCTTTTGAAAAATTCAAAGGAGCTGAAGATAAACTTGGTACTCAAATGAAAGCTGTTGGGGAAGTAATGAGTATTGGAAAAACTTATAAAGAAGCTTTTCAAAAAGCAATTCGTTCATTAGAAATTGGACGTTATGGTTTAGGGTATGCTAAAAACTTTAATAAGTTATCTAAAGAAGAATTATTACATATGTTAACTGTACCAACTAGTGAAAGACAATTTATTATGTATGAGGCGTTGAGAAAAGGGGCCACAGTTGAAGAATTATTTGAATTAACACAAATTAAACATTATTTCATTGAACAAATGAAAGAGTTAGTTGAAGAAGAAGAAAATATTAAAACATATCAGGGTAAAGATTTACCAGTTGATGTATTAAAACAAGCAAAACAAAATGGTTTTTCAGATAAATATTTAAGCCAGATCTTAAATGTTGAAGAAAATATTATTAGAGAAGAAAGACTAGCTAATGATATTAATCAAGTTTGGGAACCAGTACATGTAAGTGGAACAAAAGATAGGGCTTATTATTATTCAACATATAATGCCAAAGATAATAGTGATATCCATCATGATAAAAAGAAAATCATGATTTTAGGTGGTGGACCTAACCGTATTGGTCAAGGGATTGAATTTGATTATTGCTGTGTTCATGCTGCTCTAGCATTAAAGAAATTAGGGTTTGAAACAATTATCGTTAACTGTAATCCAGAAACAGTGTCTACTGACTATGATACTTCTGATAAATTATATTTTGAACCATTGACTTTAGAAGATGTTTTAAGTATCCATGAAAAAGAAAAACCAGTTGGGGTTATTGCTCAATTTGGTGGACAAACACCATTGAATCTGGCAGCACAATTAAAGAAAAATGGTGTGAATATTTTAGGAACAACTCCAGAAACAATTGATATGGCAGAAGATCGTGATTTGTTTAATGAAATGATGGAAAAATTAGAAATTCCAATGCCTGAATCAGGAATGGCAGTAAATGTTGAAGAAGCATTAGATATTGCTAAGAGAATTGGTTATCCATTAATGGTAAGACCTTCTTATGTATTAGGGGGACGTGGAATGGAAGTTGTTTATGATGATGAAAGTCTTAAACAATATATGAATGCTGCGGTTGGTGTTACTCCTGATCGTCCAATTTTAATTGATCGTTTCTTAAATAATGCAATGGAATGTGAAGCTGATGCAATTAGTGATGGTGAAAATGTATTTGTTCCTGCTGTTATGGAACATATTGAATTAGCAGGTATTCATTCAGGTGATTCAGCTTGTATCTTACCTTCTAAACATATTCCGATTCGTCATTTAGAAACAATTAAAGAATATACAAAGAAAATTGCGAAAGAAATGAATGTTCGTGGTTTAATGAATATGCAATATGCGATTGCTGATAATAAAGTATATGTATTAGAAGCCAATCCAAGAGCTTCAAGAACAGTACCTCTAGTATCAAAAGTATGTAATATTAATATGGTTAAAATTGCTACAGATATTATTACTAGTGATTTGACAGGACGTCCTTCACCAGTATTATCTTTAACAGAAAAGAAAATTCCGCATATTGGGGTAAAACAAGCAGTGTTCCCATTCAATATGTTCCCTGAAGTTGATCCGATTTTAGGACCAGAAATGCGTTCAACTGGTGAAGTGTTAGGACTTGCAAGTTCATATGGAGCAGCCCTATATAAGGCTGAAGAAGGTGCTAAATCTATTTTACCAACTGAAGGTAAAGTATTAATGAGTGTTAGTGATTTGGATAAACCAGAAGTTGTTGCACTTGCGCAAGGGTATTATGATGCAGGGTTTACAATTGTTGCAACTGGTAAGACATATGAATTAATTAAGGAAAACGGAATACCTGTTGAAAAGATTAAAAAGATTCATGAAGGTCGCCCAAATATAACTGATGCATTAACTAATGGAGATTTGGCAATGATTATTAATACACCTAATGGTAAACAAAGTGCACATGATGATAGTTATATTCGTAAATCAGCTATTAAGATGAGAATTCCATATATGACAAATATTGCTGCTGCTAAAGCTTCGCTTGAGGGGATTATGGAAATGAAGATTCATGGTAGCCATGAGGTTAAATCATTACAAGATTATCATGCTTCAATTAAATAATAAGTAAAATACAGCGTAAGGCTGTATTTTATTTTGTTTAGTTTTAAATGTATTTAAGTATTAGTTATCAAAATTGTTATTATTTTCTTTATAAGAGTTTTTATTAATATGTGTTTATTGATATAATAAAATATTAAAAAGTATATCAATAATTGATTATTTGTTTTATAATATATTATTGTTGTAGCAAAAAGTGTTAAAATATGTAAATGTTTTATATAATGGAGGCAATGTAGATATGAAGTTTATGAAAATAGTGATGATCTGTCTAATGATCATAGGATTAACGGCTTGTAATAAAAATATTAATGAAAAACCTGATAAAAAGGATAAAGATCAAGAGGAGGTTACTGAATATAAAAGAGATTCAACCCCTGGAGAAATAATTTATATTACATTAGAAGAGATGGAATCTAAATTGAAAAAGAAAGAATCATTTCCAATTATCTTTTCTACTACTTATTGTTTATATTGTCGTGATTTTCATTCAGTGTTTGATGAATATATTAAAACGCACCATGTAGTTATGTATGAAGTTATTCTTGATAAGGAAGATCGCAGTGAACAAGAAAATCTTGCAATTATAAAAAAATATTTTCCTGAATTTACCACAACCCCTGGAGTTTTTTATGCAGAAAAAGGTAAAGAAAAAAATTATTTGAATTTTTCTATATCTGGTATGAATGAAACGGTTATTGATGAGTGGGTACAAAAATATAAACTTGATAAAAAATAAATTAACAGTTGTTTTTCAGCTGTTTTTTTATAATATTTCGATAAAAAGATATGTTTTTGTTGAAATGGATTATGGGTTTAGAAAAAATGTAGAATTATTTCTTTTTTAGCAGGTTATAATTATTTAAGGAGGCGTGATACAATGAATGTAAAGGTATATGAATTTGATGCAATAATAAAAAAGGTACCAGATATTGATGGTGCATATGTTGATTTTCCTTTTGATGTAAAGAAGGAATTTAATAAAGGGCGTGTTAAAGTAATTGCTACTTTTGATGGTGTTGAGTACCAAGGAAGTTTGGTGAAAATGAAAACTCCTAATCATATTATAGGATTACGCAAAGATATTAGAAAAGTTATAAAAAAACAGCCTGGTGATATGGTACATGTTACAATTAAGGAAAGAGAATGATTAAAAAAGCTTATTATGTATTGATTAATAATACAATACAAATAAGCTTTTTTATATGTGATCTATAAGTATATTCATAAATCGGTTATTATGCTCTAATACATTAAATATAAATGCACCAATAATTAGGACGATTAATTCACCTATTGCTACATAAAGAGCATTAATTAAATAAGGGATTTGGTATGCATACCAAAGTTCACCACCAATAATTATACCTGTTATTAGTGCGCCAGTTATAGCAGCTAAATATCTATTTTTGATTAAGTACATAGATATGCAAACTATTATAGTGCTAATTGTTCCAAAGATTACATCAAGTAATCCCATGGGTGAAAAGAGGTTGGCTACAATACATCCTATTATTAAACCAGGGATGTATTTTCTGTTATAGAAAGCTAAAAAGACCATGATTTCTGATAGTCTAAATTGAATTTCTGAGTATGCAATAGGTGAGATTACTAAAGTGAGTGCAGCATAAATACTTGCAATCATTGCATTGATCACAATTATTTTTACTGAAATGTGTTTATTCATTAGTTTTTTTCCTTTCATTATACTATTTTCACTTATATGTCACCTCATTGAAAACAGAAACATTATATATGATTTTTTATAAAATAACTAGATTAAAAAAATATTTTTATAAATTTTGATATAATCAGTAGTAAATAGTTTAAGAAATAAAAAAAGTGAATTAAATAATTGTTTATATGGTATTAAACACTAGTATCTGTAATATATATGTTGTGTAATTACGATAATTAGCCGGTGATGTTAATGTTGAGAAAAGTAAAAAAATTTATAAATATAATAAAAAAATAAAATTTTGAAAAAATTTATAATTTTATTATGAATTATTGAAAAAAAATACTATAATTATAAGTGTTGGCAGAATAAGTCTTAAATATACATCTATGTTTACAAAAATTATTAAACTTAGTTTTATACAAAAATATTTTATATAAAAAAATAAAATATTTAATGTTTTATGGATTTATATAAGTGGAAATGTTTAAAAAGATAAAAACATAAATAAAAAGTACAAAGACTAGTTTAACAGATATTGTTAAAATATATGATGTAAGATTAAAGGGCTTACAATTAGGTCTAGCGAAGGGAGGAATTTATATGCCTAATATAGTTCTAACAAGAATCGATGAACGTTTGATTCATGGACAAGTGGCTACTCAATGGTCTGGAGTTGTTGGAGCAAATTTATTATTAGTTGCCAATGATAAAGTTGCTGAAGACACTTTTAGACAAGGGTTAATGGACATGGCTGCACCAAGTTATGCTCAAACACGCTATTGGACAATTGAAAAAACAATTAATACGATTCATAAGGCAGCAGATCGACAAATGATTTTTATCATTTGTGACAACCCTCATGATGTTTTGAGATTAGTCGAAGGTGGTGTACCAATTAAAAAATTAAATATTGGTAACATGCATATGGCTGAAGGAAAACGTCAAGTAGCTACATCTGTTGCAGTTAATGACGCTGATGTAGCAGCTTTTAAGAAATTGATGGATTTAGGAGTTGAATTGGAAATTAAACGTGTTCCAGATACACCTGCTGAAAACATCGACAAATTATTTAAATAGGAAAGAGATTCTGTATTAACAGACAATTGAAAGGAGAACGAAGATGGATGTAAACTTTATCCAAGCTATATTGGTATTTATCGTTGCATTTATTATGGGGATTGACCAATTCAGCTTCTTGGAATCATTGTATCAACCAATCGTAACATGTCCTATTATTGGAGCAATCTTAGGGGATTTCCAATTAGGTATTGTAGTTGGTGGTGCATATCAATTAATTCAGATTGGTAGTATGCCAATCGGTGGAGCTCAACCACCAAATGCTATTTTAGGTGGAATTATGGCAACAGTTTTTGCAAGTTCTTTAGGTATGGAAGCAACTGCTGATGGTGTAGGTGCAGCAATGGGATTGGCTATTCCATTTGCAGTATTTGGACAATACGCAGTAACTTTAACATTTACAATTATGTCAGGTATGATGGCTAAAGCTGATCAATGTGCAGAAAATGCTGATGTAAAAGGTATCCGTAACATCAACTTTATTGAAATGGGTATCTTAGGTACATTGTTTGGTGTTTTAGCAGTAGCTGGTTTATATGGTGGAGATGCTTTAGGAACTACTTTAAAAGAATTCTCATTTGAATATTCATGGGTAATGGCTGGTTTAGATGCAGCTGGTGGAGCTATGAAATTCGTAGGATTCGCTATCTTAATGAAAGTTATGATGTCATCAGAAATGTGGGGATTCTTACTTGCAGGTTTTGCAATGTCAATTATCTGTAGTGCTAACCCAACTACTGCTCCTGCAACATTGTTATTATGTGCATTTGTAGGTGTTGCAATTGCTATCTATGACTTCTTAATCCATACAAAACTTAAAAACAGTGTAGGAACAAATACAGGAGGTGAGTCTGATGGCATATAATATTCCTGAAAGATATCAAGATTTAACACCAGCTCCACAGTTGGATAAAAAGACTCTAAACAAAATGGTTTGGTTGTCATGTTTCTTACAAGCATCATTCAACTATGAAAGAATGCAAGCTTGTGGATGGTTATGGGGTATATTACCTGGTCTTCAAAAAATTCATACTAATAAAGAAGACTTAAAAGCTTCTATGGCTCATAACTTAGACTTCCTTAATACTCACCCATTCTTAGTAACATTCGTTATGGGTATCGTTTTATCATTAGAACAAAATAAAGCTGAAACAAGTACAATTCGTTCAGTACGTATTTCTGCAGCTGGTCCATTAGGTGGTATCGGTGATGCGTTATTCTGGTTAACATTAGTACCAATTACTGCAGGTTTAACTGCAAATATTGCTATGGATGGATCAATCCTTGGGGCAATCTTATTCTTAGTTATTTTCAACGTAGCACAATTTGCTGTTCGTTGGTGGTTAATGCACTGGTCTTATGGACTTGGAACAAAAGCAGTTACTATGCTTACTTCTAATGCAAAAGAATTTACACGTGCAGCTAGTATCTTAGGTATTTTCGTTGTAGGTGGATTAATTGCAAACTATGGTTCAACTAGTTTACGTATTGTTGTTGGGGATCCAGCAATTAACATTCAAGGATTATTAGATGGTATTTTACCAAAATTATTACCACTATTAATCACTTTAGGAATCTATGCTTTAATTAAAAAAGGATGGACTCCAGTTAAATGTATCTTATTAATCTTAGTTGTTGGTATCGTTGGATGTGCATTTGGTATCTTTGCTGGTGATTCTAAAGCTATGGATGATCAAGGAAATACAATTCCTGGTGGATATACTCCACTTGTTGAATGGTATGAATTACCTGCTGAAGAATAAAATAAATTGTAAAATATTTGACAACAAGAACAAGAAGGGGTTATGGTTCAATTGGATCGTAGCCCTTTATTTTATGAAAGGAGTGAATTATTGATATGAATGCAATTACAATGACAATTATTTTTATTTTATTCCTTGTTTTTTTTATTATCCAGCTTTTAAAGAAATTTCAGTTAAGTAATTTAGATAATTCAATTAATAAGAAGGATTATTCTTTAACTGAAAAGTTATCTGATATGCCACTATCTAGAATGTTTTTAGGTGATTATACTTGTGATCTATATAAAGTAAAATCTTATTATTTAGATAAAAACGTAGAAAAGTTTGATAAAATGTTAGAACATATTATTAATACAAATTATAAAAATCCTGGTGATAAAGAATCTTTTTTTATTTTGTATTATCATATTTTTATTCTTAAGGAAAATAAAAAGTATGCTGATATTTTATTAAATGAGATTTGTAAAAATAAGGATGAAAATATTGTTAAGTATAATCAACAGGCTTACGAAGTTATGATTAATAAACGTAATGATTTGATAGAGGAAATGGATAAACAGATTGATTCAAAGAAATTCTATGGTTTTCCTTTAGGAGTTATCTTATATATGATTGCTATGCAATATGAACGATTGGGTGAAAATAAACGTGCTATTACATATTTTGAAAATGCTATTGTTTGTTTTAATCCAAAAGAAAGATATGTTAAATTAGCGAAAGAGCATATCGAAATGTTAAAGTAGAATGCTTTTTAGGGAATAAAATGAAATTTAAAGGAATTATTTTTGATTTTAATGGGACTTTGTTCTATGATACTCCATTTCATAATATTGCATGGCAAAGGATAACTAAAGAGATAACTGGTAAGGATTTAGATGATGAATTAAGAATTAAGATGCATGGAAAAAATAATAAAGATATTTTGTATTGTATTCAGGCAGATATGTCTAAAGAGAATAATGATTATTATTCAAAATATAAGGAGAAAGTATATCGTGATATTTGTTTGGAACATCCAGATAAATTACATTTATTAGAAGGTGCAGTAGAGTTTTTTAATTATTTAGTGAAACATAATATTCCATTTACTATTGCAAGTGCGTCAATTAAAGATAACATTGATTTTTTTGTTAAGACATTTGGATTAGATAGGTGGTTTAATGTTGATAAAATTGTTTATGATGATGGAAATCATGTTAATAAAATTAGTATGTTTAATGATGCTGCAAAAAATTTAAATGTCAAAATTGAAGATTGTATTATTTTTGAGGATAGTAAAACTGGAATTGGATATGCGAAAGAAGTTGGTGCTGGTTTGGTTGTTGGAATTGGCAGTGATTTTGAGGTGTTATCTAAATATGGTGCGGATTTTTGTATTACTGATTTTACTGAGTTTGATAGTGGTGAATATTTATAATTTTGGAAGTGACTAGGAATCATTTCCTTTTTTATATTTATGTAAATAAAAACGAGGAAGTTATCCTCGTTTTGTAAGTTATAATTAGTAAATTCTATTTTTCAATACTTTGAATACTGTATCTTGAAGCTTTTACAATATTTCCTTTACTAATTTCTACATCAATTGTGTCATCTTTTGATATTTTTACAACGCGACCATAAAGACCACCAGCAAAAATAACTTTGCTTCCAACTTTTAATGTAGTGTGAACCTCACTAACTATTTCACGACGTTTTTTCATATTAACAGTAGAAAAGATTATAATTACAATTCCACAAATAAGAAGTAGAACGCTGATAGTTATACAAGTCCATAAAATGACTTCCCAATTCATTCTTTAAATTCCATCCTCATCATTATTGTCTTCTTTATGAGCAGTGAAAGCAAATTTAACAATGCTATCTTTTCCTGTAGAGATGGCCATATTAGTTAATGTTTCTAAAGAATCAATAAAATCTTTAGCCATAGATAATTCTATAACCATTGGTAAATTTGAACCACCAATAACTTCCATTGGTTTATCATTTTTTACAGAAAGTTCTACAGCAGTTTTAAATGGTGAACCACCAGTTAAATCACATAAGAATAAAATTCCATCAACATCAGTTAATGAATCGATAGCAACAGATAATTTACCTGCTAAATCTTCAACGCTATCTTTTTCTTCAAAATCAACAAAACACATGTTTTCTTTTTCGCCAGCAATCAATCTTAATGAAGATTGTAATCCTGTAGCAAAATTTCCATGACCTGTTACAATTAATCCCAACATCTTTCCTATTCTCCTTTACTGTATGGATATAATGTTACACCTTTAACAACTCTGTTAACTTCTCCTGTTGGACAAGGATTATCAGGTGTTTTACCCATAGATAATGATTTTAATACAGCAATTACTTGTGCAGCAATGATGTAATCAAAACCTAATAATATATTATCAAATTTACAATCAATGTCAAATGTAATTACATAATCTACTAAATCTTTGATTTCATCACATTCACCATTCATTACAGCAACGATCTTATTTCCTTTTCTTTGACCGCTCATTTCTTTGATTAAATCAATTTCATATTGACGAGAATATTCATTATCACTGATATATACAACTGTTAAAGTGTCATCATCAATAATTGATTTAGGACCATGTCTGAATCCTAATGGAGTATCATACATAGTTACAACTTCACCAGCAGTTAATTCTAACATTTTTAATGCAGATTCTTGAGAAATACCTTTTAAAGCATTGCTTCCAAGGTACACAATACGTTTAAAGTTATATTCTTCAACAATGTCTTTAGCCATAGCATATTGATTATCTAAGAAGTTTTGTCCAGCAGTAGCAACTTTTTCTACTTCAGCAATAGCTTCATCAAGATTATCTAAATTGAATGCTAAGAAAGTTGCTAAATACATATTTGAGAAACTAGATGTCATAGCAAATGATTGATCGTGAGTTTCGTCAGTTAAATTAATTGCAAAGCAATTATCACTATCAGCTGCTTTTTTAGATAGAGCACCATTTTTATTACATGTTACAAATAAATGATATAAGTTATCACATACTTCTTCAGCTACATCAATAGCCCCAACTGATTCTGGTGAATTACCAGATCTACCAAAACTAATTAATAAAGTTGGTTTAGTTCTAGATAAGTAGTTTTCTGGAGTAGCTACTAAATCTGTAGTTCCATATGATTTAGCCTTATAATTTAATTTTTTGTTTAAATATGAAAATAATGTATTTCCTACGAATTCACTAGTTCCAGCTCCAGTTAGGATAACATCAAAATCATCTTGAGTGATTACTTGGTCAATAAATGCCTTTAATTCGTCTTTCATTGAAGCTACTTGTTGGCAAGTTTTTTTCCAAGTAGCAGGTTGTTGATAAATTTCAGTTAGAGTGTAAGTACTTTTTGTTTCACTCATTTGAGTTTCGTTAATATCGAAAATTGTTTTTGTCATTTTTTCTTCTCCTTTTCTATTTTGTATTGTTTACAACTCACATTATATCAAGCAAATTCAAATAAACAATAGTTAAACTAAAAGTGATAATTAGTTTGTTGAAAATTACAAAATTTATTAAATATTAAAATATTTACCATTTAAGCTAAAAAATAATAAATAAAGTGATATAATAGAGTTGTTAAAAAATAAATTTGAAGTTAAGAGCTTCAAATCTTAAATAGGAGGAAATAAAAGATGATTATTCAAAGTAAGAAGATTTGGTTAGCAGATCAATTTGTGTCTGGACAAGTTGAAGTTGTAGATGGAAAAATTACTGGTATTTATGATTATAATGAAAAAGCTGTTGATAGAGATTATGGTGATAATTGGGTGTTGCCAGGATTCATTGATATACACTGTCATGGAGCTTATGGATTTGATACAAATGATGCCAAGGAAGATGGATTAAGATATTGGTTAAAAAATATCGTTAATGAAGGGGTTACTGCTTTGCTTCCTACAACAATTACTCAAAGTGAAGAAGTACTAACAAATGCAGTAGCTAATGTTGCTAAAGTAGTAAAAGATGGTTATGAAGGTGCAGAAGTTTTAGGTATCCACTTTGAAGGACCTTATCTTGATATGGTTTATAAAGGAGCACAACCTGAACAACATATTGTTAAACCAACAATTGAACAATTTAAAAGATATCAAGAAGCAGCTAATGGATTGATTAAATATATTACTATGGCTACTGAAACAGATGATGATTTTGCGCTTACTAGATATTGTGTTGAAAATGGTGTTGTTGTAAGTATTGGTCACTCTGCGGCTACTTATGAACAAACAGTTAGGGCTTATGGATATGGAGCTCGTTCAATGACACACGTATATAATGGTATGACACCTTTTAATCATCGAGCTAATGGATTAGTTGGTGGTGCATATAGAATTAGAAATATGTATGGAGAAATTATTTGTGATGGTAACCACTCTACTTTGGCAGCATTAAATAATTATTTTACTTCTAAGGGGCCAAATTATAGTATTATGGTATCTGATGCTTTAATGGCAAAAGGTTCTCCTGCAGGTTCTAAATTTATTTTTGGTGGAAATGAAATAGAAATTTATGAAGATGGAAGTGCTCATTTAACTAGTACAGGTGGTTTAGCTGGATCTACTTTAAAATTAAATCAAGGTTTAAGAATTTTGATTGAGGAAGCTTTAGTGCCTATTAATACTGCAATTAACTCATGTACAATTAATCCTGCTAGATGTTTAAAAGTAGATGATCATAAAGGTGCTATTGGAGTAGGATATGATGGTGATCTAGTTGTTTTAGATAAAGATTATGAAGTGATTCAAACCTATTGTAAAGGAAAGGAAATGATTAATGGCACAAAATAAAAGTAGAAAAAATAATAACAGTGGAAATATCACAGGTAGAAATATTTATTTAGATAATCATGGACAGACTGTTTTTTATGATGTTTTAACAAAAAAAGGATATATAATTGATAGTAAAGTTGAAAGTAAGTTTTATCTATTAAAAAATCGTTTTTTCCTAGTTGCGATTGTTATAATACTATTTGGTGAATATTTTAGTAGTTGGGTACAAGCGACTATTACAGGGATAGCGATTTGTATCTTTACAGAATTATATTTTAGATTCAAATTTTTAAGAGGATTACGAGAAACAAAAAAATTTGATCGTGGAAAACGTCAAACAATGTTATTAGCGACTATTGAGTCTAATGAACCAAGAAAAGCCCTTTTAAGAGTTGTCTTGTATTGTGCTTTTGCAATCTTAATTGTTGTTAATGCATTGATGATAAAAGCAGATCTAGCTATTATGACTGTTAGTATCCTTTTATGTATTGTGGCTAGTTACTGTGCAGTTATAAATGTAATTGCATTAATTAAAATGAAATAAAAAGTTTATAAACCTTTTATTGACATTATAATGCTTATTATGATAAACTCTCCAGGTAAATGGATTGTTACTATTTGATTAGGCAAGACCGATATACAGCTTTTTTACTGTATGTCGGTTTTTTAATTAATTCATTTATAAAATTTTTATGGAGGAGAAAAATGATAAAATTTTTGGATAAGGCTTTAAAGTCTTCATTAGCACTGTTGGTGGTATTTAGTACACTATTTTTAGTTTCACCAAGCATTAAGGTTGAAGCTGAAGAAGTAAAGTACGAAATTTATCCAACTCCACACGAATTAATTTACAATAGTAATGACTATGTTATTCGTTCGCAAGTAAATGTGGTATTTGAAGATGAAATTGATGAATCAACTAGAAAAAGAATGACAGAAGTATTAGAATTAAAAAATAAACAAATTAGTACTTCGAATCAAAAAGTAGTTGGAAAGACAAATATTTTAGTTGGTACACATAATTCGAATGGATATGTAGATAATTATGTAAAAGCCAATTATAATGTTGAAGAAAGTTTATTTGATAAGTTTGGAGCAAATTTTGTAGCTTCAAATAATGGTGAAATCATTATTTTAGGAAAAGATACAGATGGAGCATTTTATGGAATTACTTCATTGAAGCATATCTTTAATCAAATGGATGGATCTACTATTCGTAACTTTGAAATTAAAGATTATGCTGATACCAATACACGTGGTTTTATTGAAGGGTATTATGGGATTCCATGGTCAAATGAAGATAGAATGTCATTGATGAAATTTGGTGGCGATTTCAAAATGACTTCATATGTATTTGCACCAAAAGATGATTCATACCATAAGGAGTTATGGCGTGAATTATATCCAGAAGAAGAACTTAATGCTATTAAAGAAATGGTACAAGTAGGAATTGATTCAAAATGTCGTTTTGTATGGACAGCTCACCCATTTATGGGAGGTTTTGATGCTTCAAGGGATGATGAAGAAATTGCAGCATTACTTAATAAATTTGATCAATTATATGATGCTGGTGTACGTCAGTTTGGAGTATTAGGTGATGATGTTGGTAATCTTGATCGTAGTGTAGTAATTAAAATGATGAATGCTGTATCTAATTGGGCTAAAGAAAAAGGAGACGTTTATGATTCTGTATTTTGTCCAGCGGGATATAACCATTCTTGGCAAGGAAATTATTCTGAATTAAATGACTATGATACTGAGTTTCCAGATGATGTTCAAATTTTTTGGACTGGAGAAGCAGTTTGTCAACCAGTTGAACAGAGAACACTAGATCATTTTAGGGATTATCTTCTTCCAGAGGGTGCATCTAAAAGAAGAAGTCCATTATTTTGGTTAAATTGGCCAGTTAATGATATTAATGGTAGTCGTTTAATGATGGGTAAAGGTAGCTTATTGCATACTGATATTAATATTGAAGATTTAAATGGAGTAGTAACTAATCCAATGCAAGAAGCAGAAGCTTCTAAAATTGCAATTTTTGCAGTAGCTGATTATTCATGGAATGTTAAAGATTTTGATGATGATCAAAGTTGGGCAGATTCATTTAAATATATAGATAAGGAGGCTAATAAAGAATTACACACATTAGCTAAACATATGTCTAATCCACAACCAAATGGACATGGTTTGGTTTTGGCAGAATCAGAGGAATTACAACCATTAATTAATGAATTTAAAAATAAATTAGTTAATAATGAGTCAATAATTGAGATCGGAAATCAGTTGATTAATGAAATGAATATAATTATTGATGCTTGTGATGGTTTCCATGCAAATAGTAAAAATGAAAATTTGAAGGAAGAATTATTGCCTTTTACAAATTCTTTAAAAGATTTGACTACTGCAATCAAAGATTTTACAGAATCTTCAATTGCGATTGAAAAAAATGACATGGTTACAGCTTTTAATAAGTATTCTAATGCATCATCAAGTTTGATTAATAGTCAAAATCATGTACGTAAATTATTAAATGGTACAGCTATGGTTAGTCCTGGCTCAACTCATTTAATTCCTTTAGCACAAACATTACAAGAAAAATTATCAGGACCAATTAATGATTATGTAGCAGGTGGTGAGGTTGAACAACCTTTAGTTATTAGTGCATCATCAAATATTACTTCTTGGTATTCTGGTAAAATTGAGGATATTGTTGATGGAAATAACTCAACAGCAGCATGGCATGATGGTTATGAGACAGTTGGACAATATTTTCAAGTTAATTTAAGTAAACCAACTACTATTTATGGTATTGATATTTTAAATGGTACTACTAATAAACCACAAGATACATTTGGATTTGCTAAAATACAATATTCTACTGATGGAACTACATTCCAAGATTTAAATAATGAAGTATATGGAGAATATGCTTCACAAGTAAATGTATCTAATATAGAAGTTGAAAATGTAGTTGCTGTTCGTTATATTTGTACAGAAACTAGCAGTGGTAGAAAATGGCCAGCAATGCGAGAATTTACAGTAATTACGCAACCTATACAAGAAGAAGGGTTTACCAAAGAAGTAATTTATACTCAAGATGGATGGACTGCAAGTCAAAATGAATTAAATAATATTATTGATGGTAATTTAGATTCTTCAGTACATTTTAATGTAAGACAAACAGGTTATCCTGATGCAACTAATTCAATGATTCCAGGTGATTATATTGGAATTAAGCTATCAAAACCAATTACTTTAGGAAAAATTAATATTCTTCAAGGACGCAATGATAGTGATAATGATTATATGAAAAATGCTCAATTACAATATTCTTTAAATGGAGAAGATTGGATTGATGTTGGAGATATTTATAGAAATACAATCAATGTAGTAGTTGATTTATCAGATCAAAATATTACAGCTCAATATGTTCGTTTAGTCAATACTGAAAATCAAAATAACTGGTTTGCAATTAGAGAATTTAGTGTTGATGCAAAAATTTATCATAATGGTAAAGTGTTTACGAATGTTGGTGAATATAACACTTTAACTGCTGATTATTTTGATGATACAGCTAATATTACACCAGTTCAAGATATTACTTTAGCAAAAGATGAGTATATTGGATTAAAATTAGATCGTATTCATGAAATTAAAAACATTGTTAGTGATTTAAATAATAATGATGTTATTATTCAGGTTTCTAAAAATAATTACGAATGGGAAACAGTGACAACTGGTGATATTTATAAAGATGCACGCTATATTAGAATTATTAATAATCAAGATATGAGTGTTACTTTTAATATCAATGAATTTGTTGTTAATACAGTTGAAGTTGGTGAAAAGAAAATTAGTAGTACTAATTTTTCAGTAGCTGATCCATTAAATGTATTTGATGGTGATTGGACAACAGCAACTGCTTATCAAAGTTCACAAAATGCTGGTAAGTATTTTGTATATGATTTAGGTCAAGAAATTGATATGACTTCATTTAAAGCTGTATGTACAGATAGTGAGTGGGATTATCCTCGTCATGGTAAATTCTCAGTGTCTGTAGATGGTGAAAACTGGGTTGATATTATGACTTTAGGTAATCAAAATGAAGTTAATCCTGGTGAAGCTGAAAATACTGATGAAATTGGATTTGTTTTACCAGACCATGAAATATCATATAATACTAAAAAAGTTACTAATTTAAATGTTAAAGCACGATATTTAAAATTTGAAATTACTAGAACAAAAGTTGGAGCAGATAAATGGGTTAGATTCCAGGAATTAGAAATAAATGATGGAGAATATATACCATCTGTAAATAATCCTACATTTACTTCAAATACTCAAGAAACAAGAAATGGTTTATTTAGTTATATGACTGATGGGGATATATCAACAATGTTTATCCCTAAGGATGCAAATAGTTATGTAAATTATTCTTTATCAACTAAAAACAATGTTAATACTATAAAGATAATTCAAAATGCTGCTATTATTTCTAATGCTGTTGTTCAAGCTAGAGTATTAGATAATACAGGAGCTACTCAGTGGATCAATTTAGGAACACTAAGTCAAGCAATTAATGAATTTGTATTAAGTGAGGATACAATTTTATTTGATGTAAAGATTGAATGGGGTGATGTAATTCCAAATATTACAGAATTATCAACATATCAATCATCATTTAGTGATGTTAATAAAGATAATTTACAATCATTAATTGATAATAAAGAAAATACATCAACATGGATCATGACATCTATTGAAGCCTACAATGCAGTATATAACGCTGGTAAAGCTGTGCTTGAAAGTAATTATGTATCACAAACAACAGTTGATAATGCAATACAAGCAATAAATAATGTAATTACAAATAAACAATTAAAAGGTGATATTAGAGAATTACAAGATTTATTTGATAATGCTTTAACTGATGAAAATAATTATACAGCTTCTACCTGGTTAGTTTACAATAAAGCAATTAACGCAGTTAGAAATGCTATTGAAAATGCCGATAATACATCAGAAAATGATATTTTAGTATTGATTAATAATCTTAATCATGCTCGTAATGGGTTAGTATTTAATCCATCAAATCAAGAAGAAGCTATTATTACAATTGAAAGTGAAAACGAGTTCATTGCTTCAATAACAAATCCAGAAGATATCTATACTGTAGCATCATGGCAAAATTATATAGATGCTAAAACTGAACTTGAACAGCTGCTTTTAGATAATGAAATAACTCCAGTACATCCTGATGTATTTATTAAAGCTCTAGATAAATTAACTAGTGCTAAAGATAGTTTAGAACAAAAGGTAACTGAGGTAGATAAAGTTGCTTTATCAATAGCAATTGATATGGCTGAAGCTGTAACTCAAGAGCAGTTAGATAAAGTAGTACCAGTAGTAGCAAATGAATTTAAAGCAGCATTAGAAAATGCAAAAGAAGTATATGAAAATACTGATGCTACACAAGTTGATGTAGATAATGCATTTGATAGATTAGCTAGTGTAATGCAGATGTTAGAATTCTTCAAGGGTGATAAAACAGCATTACAAAAGATGGTAGATCAAATAACTAATTTAACAGCAAGTGAATATATAGAATCTACATGGAATGCATTACAAGCAGTATTGCCAAGTGTAAATGAAGTACTAAGTAACGAAAATGCAATGCAGGAAGAAATAGATGAAGTATACACTGAATTAGTAAAAGCGTTTGTCAACTTAAGATTAAAACCAAATAAAGATTTATTACAAGATTTAATCAACAAGGCAAATGGAATAAATAGAGCTAATTACACATCAGCATCATTAAAATTAGTAGATGCTGAAGTAGAAAAAGCAAGTGAAGTATTAAATAATCCAGAAGCAACAAAAGAAGAAGTAGAAGCTGCAGTGTCAGCTCTAACAAAAGCAATGGCTGGATTAATAGCTAACCCAGTAAATACTAATGTATCTGAAGTAAAACCAGGAGATACAACAGTAGGTGTAAAGACTGGAGATACAACAAATATGATGTATCCATTACTAGGTTTGGCAATTGCTTCATTAGGAGTCTATGGAAGTAAAAAAAGAAGATATAGATAGAAAATAATAAAGAACAAGATTCATTTATGGATCTTGTTTTTTGACGCAAGTTTGTTGGTATAGTTTTTATGTTTAGGTGGAAAATTATTTTTAAAAGAAATTTCTAAGTTATTTATTAACAACAAAAAAGGTGATAATCGTATCACCTGGTAAAGAAAATTAATTTTATATATTTAGTTGTAAAATTATTCAAAGTTTTGTGTTAAACAAAAGAGCCGATGTTAACTGGATTGAGGTTAAGTCATCTGGCTCTTTTATATTATGAACTATTATAAAGAGTTATTATTGATAATTTATTAATGTTGTTGTAAGGAATAAAATTATTATAATAGTTCTTTTTGATTAGTTGCATATAAATATTCATCAATTGTATTGATAATACGATCAATGATTAATGCTTCAGGATTATTTTCAAGTAATCCTTCACGTACTTTTGTATATTGAATAGGCATAAATTGGCTTAAAAGATTTAATGGTATCCCATAAGTATTTAAATTATTAATCATTGTATTGATAGCATCATTTACATTAGGTAAAGGCATGTAATAACGACAACGATCTGAGAAAGAATATTTACGTTTTAAGCGAATTTCTAATTCAGTACCTTGATAATGTTTTTTCCAATATTTTTCATCATCTAACATTGCTTTGTCTAAAACATCAATTAGGTTACTTGTTTCTACATCCATACCATATAAAAGTTCTTTTTCAATATGTGCTAATGCAAATAATGCTTCACGCATAGCAAATGTTAAACCTGGACCAACTTTTAAGATACCTACACCATCTTCAACTAATTCTTTTAATTTGATTTTTGTTTGATAATCTGTAGAATGACCTTCAAAAATTAAATTAGGATAATCTTTAATTGAAGCCATTAATTCTTTAGCTTTTTCACGATCATATTCAGTACATCCAGAGTCTTTTTCTTCAACCCCAGGTTGTACTACAACTGCAATAACATTATCCCAGGCATCTTGTAAACCATTATCTAAAAACGCTTTTTCAAATGTTGCCACAGTTGCTTTAAAGTCTTCTACTTTTGTTACTGCAACACCATTATCCTCAGCACCTACAGCTCCACCAGGGATTGGTACTTCGCTACCAACAATATAAATAGGAGCAATAGCATTAGGATCTTTTTTCAATAACTCGGCATAAGTTTCTTGAGCAACTTTAGCTAAATATGCTCCACGTCTAGCAATAGTCTCATCGCTTAGGCGAGTATCAGGATCATCATCATTAACTTTCATACTTGTATCAATATGAATTTTAGTGAATCCAGCACCTACATAATGTTTAATTAGTTCAGTTGCATTTTTCATTGCTTCTTCTTCATTAAGATCAGTCCAAGTAAGAGGTCCTAAATGATCTCCTCCAAGGAATAATTTATTTTTGTCAAAACCAACTTCTTCAGCAATTTTTAAAACAAAGTTTTTAAAATCTAATGGAGTCATGCCTGTATAACCACCATTTTGATCACATTGGTTAGCAGTACTTTCAATTAATACACATGAACCATCTTGTTTCCCACGTTTCAATGTAGCTTCAATTACATATTTATTGGCACTACATGCTGAATAAATTCCGACAGTTTTACCTTCTTTTTGAAGAGTTACAAGTTTTTTTAATGGATTAGTATTCATTATTTCCATCTCCTTTCGCCAATATAATAGCAATTATATTTTCAATAGTATTTAGAATTGTTAAAAATTATTTTGCACTTTTTACATGGTTTTAAGATATATTAAATATCTTAGCAAAATATTATTATAAATAATAAAATTATGTTATAATCGAATAGAAAATTTATAAGAAAAGAGGAATAGATTATGCCATTAGTTACAACAGAAAAAATTTTATTAGATGCTCAAAAAAATAAGTATGCAATAGGAGCCTTTAATGTAGAAAATATGGAGATGGTTATGGCTGTTGTTGCCGCTGCTGAGGAATTAAAATCACCAGTAATTTTACAAACAACACCATCAACAGTAAAATATGCTAGTTTAGATTACTTTTATGCTAATGCAAAAGTTGCAGCTCAAAAAGCAAGTGTACCAGTTGCTATTCATTTAGATCATGGAAATAGTTTTGAACTTGCAATGCAGGCATTAAGAGTTGGATATACTTCAATTATGATTGATGGTTCACATGAATCATTTGAAGATAATATCAAAGTTACTAAAGCGGTTGTTGATGCTTGTGCACCTTCTAAGGTAAGTGTCGAAGCTGAATTAGGTAAAGTCGGTGGTAAAGAAGATGATTTAGATGGAGGAGATGGTGGATATACTGATCCTTTAGAAGCTAAAGAATTTGTAGAAAAAACAGGTGTTGGATCATTAGCTGTTGCAATTGGAACAGCTCATGGAGTTTATAAAGGAGAACCTAAGTTGGATTTAGATCGTCTTAGTGAAATTAAAGAAGTCGTTTCTATTCCATTAGTATTACATGGTACTTCAGGAGTACCTGATGAAACAGTTAGTGAATGTGTTAGACGTGGTATTTGTAAAGTTAATTATGCAACTGATTTAAGAATTGCTTTTTCAAAAGGAGTCAAAGAATATTTAGCTCAAAATCCTGATGCTATTGATCCAAAGAAATATTGTAGTGTTGGACGGGAAGAAGTTAAAAAGTATGTAATGTCAAAAATGCATGTTGTTGGAAGTGTGAATAAGGCTTAATAAATATTTAATTTTATATTAAAATGGTGTGATAATATTTTAAAGACAGTACAAGTAATTGTGCTGTTTTTATTTGAAGATGTGCTAATTTAGTTGGAGATAAACCAATCATAGGCAGTTATCGTCAAGTGTAGTGAACTACAAGTTGTTAATAGTGATATTGAGGATGAAGGAAATGGTGTAGCGATTTTTTTCGAGTGTATGAAAAGAAACTTGATATAAGACTAAATGGTCGATGGGGTTGTCTCACGAATATAAGTATAAAAGGTAAACCTAAAACTAAGACATTGTGAAAGAAATAGGATTCATAAATTATACCTGGGAGGTCTTGGTGATGATGTAATCCAATAAATTCTAAAAACAGTGATGATACTATTGGATGAAAAAGATAATTACAAGAAGTCATTTGAGGTTGTACTAGGTATCTAATCCTGAAGGACTTATTGTTTGTATGGTATATTCTTATTATGAGCAATGTTTGGATAATTTGAAATCAAGGATAGTTTCATAAATGAGAATCATAAACTTATGGGAATAAAGGTAGAAAGAATGATTCTAAATAGATTTACGAAAGGTGGGAGAAACAACAATATAGAATTAATTAAAAAAATTTTAAGAGATGAAAATCTAGATGAGGTAATCAAGAGAGTAAAGTTGTATTAACATATAAATGTAGCATCGTATACAAGACCCATACATAAAGTGGGGGTGCTAAAGTATAATTATTTTCCCTCTATATAATAATGTTTATTATAAGGTAACATATAAGTTTAAGTGTTACTATTTTTTAAACATTTACAGATATTTGATAGTTTTAATGATTTCGATATATATTATAATTTATATGAGATAGTATTTTTATGTTAATTATATGTATATGCTAAAATTTTTTACTCTTTTCTATAAATTAAACATATGATTTTTAAATAACATTTTAGTAAAATATTATCTTTTTTAGTTAGGTTATGGAAAAGATAGAATAGTTATAAATTATTTAGTAAATGATATGTTTTATATATAAAAATATTCTAGTAGTTATTGAATAATGTTTAAGTTTAGTAATAAAAAGTTAACTTAAAGAGATATTGATATGTATAGGTTAAAGCAAAACTAATTGAAATAATAAGAGATTGTTTTTTTATAAGTTTATTAAATAATTTTGTTGTTATTCAGGAAAGGTGGTGCGAATATATAATTTATTGTATTTTATAAAATAGTATTTTTTAATTGGAAAGGGATAAAAAGCGAAAATTTTTGTGAAAAATTGTTCTTTAATTTTAAATTGTTAAGGATCAATAAAAAATATAGAAAAGGAGAAAATAAATGAATAAGTTTTTAAGGAGCACATTGGCAGTGGTACTTACATTATCTTGTTTTCCTTTAACAAATAATAAAATCGAGGCTTTATCAAGTAATGTTAATGTAACAGCTACAGATAATCAAGTTGTTATTGGAAATGAGTATATTGAAAGACAGTTTTCAATTGCTGATAATAAGCTAGAAACAACAAATATAATAAATAAGCGAACTGAAAGTGGAAATACAGTTTTTACACCTGCTAATGGTAGTGAAGAATTTATTATTAAAACAGTTAAAGAAGAAAGAGCTCCAATTTCTTTAGAAGCGATTGATCGTACTAACTGGTCTGCTGTTTCAGATAGTTATCAAAATGTTTCTGGGCCTAGTGATGGACCAGCAGCTAATTTAATTGATGGTAATCTTGATTCGATTTGGCATAGTAATTATGGTGGGGGAACAGGTAGTAGAAATTTCCCATATAATGTATTATTTAATTTACATAATCAAACAACTTTTCAATCATTTTCCTATACACCTAGGCAAAATGGTGAGGCAACAAATGGAAATCTTAAGGGTTATGAGCTTTGGGTTTATAATGGAACAATTACTGAAGATCTAGCTTTTGATTCTAACCAATGGCAAAAGGTTGCTGAAGGTAATTTTATTTATGATGGAGTTAATCCGATTTATGTTAATTTAGCGCAAGAAACTACAGCTACACAAATTAAATTAGTAGCAATTTCTGCAAATAATGGAGCATCTTTTGCAGGTGGTGCTGAATTTAATTTACATAAAGATAAGGCTCCAGAAATAGTAGATGATCGTTCTTTTAAAGCTAGTGATTTAACATTAAAAGATGATGGTGTAAAAGTTGAAGATACTACAGCAACTATTAATGAAGTTGAAAAAGTTGGTAAAAAAGTAACTTTTTCTTTTGAACCATGTGAGTTTAAAAATGTTGAATATACAATTAATGAAGTGATTGTTATGTATGAGGGAGATCACTTCATGCGTAAGTATATGGAAATTAGTATTCCTGAAAATCAAGCAGAAAATGCGGTGATTGATTATATTGATTTAGAATCTTTTGATATAAATGAAAATGATGTTACTTGGACTATTCCAACTGGCAAAGGTGGAGTTGTTTCGATGGATGAATTTAAAGCAAATTTAGGACAGCCAATTTATATTCAGGGAATGTTTATGGGATGTGAATTTCCAGTAGCTGATACACAGATTATAGATAATAATGGATATATGCGATATTATTCAGGAAAATCTTTTAACAAATTAGTTGAAGATAATCAAGCAGCTAATGTTGATGGTAAAATTAATTATATGACTTGGCAAACTGTTGCTGGTGCTGCAAGAAGTACTGAAAATGCTGTAATTCAAAGTGATTTTTTTGAATATATTAAATCTATTGCGACACCTTCAGAATTTAGAATACAGTATAATTCATGGTTTGATAATATGATGTTAATTGATGATGAAAATATTCTTAACTCTTTTATTGAGATAGATCGTGAATTAAATGCAACAGGTACCAGACCATTAGATTCGTATGTTGTTGATGATGGATGGAATAATTATAATGATACAAGAGTAGTTGATGCGGCACGTTCAGGAACTACATTAAATTCTACTGGTTTTTGGGAATTTAATAGTAAATTTCCTAATGGTTTAACTACATCAAGTGAATTGGTTAATAACTTTGGAAGTAATTTTGGAGTTTGGATTGGACCACGTGGTGGATATAATTTCTATGGCAGCTTAGCTGATATCTTAACCAAGAATGGAACAGGTAGTAAGGCTGGGGGTTCAATTGATGTTGCTGATAGAGTGTACGTAGAAAACTTTAAAGAAATGGCAATTAATTGGCAAAAAGAATATAAGGTAAACTATTGGAAATGGGATGGTTTTGCAGATACATATCAATATAATGCTTTTCCAGCTATTGAGGGAGTACCTGGATATGCAAATAATCATATGACAGGTGGATATAAAAATATGTATCATGTGACTGATTTGTGGGAAGCATGGATTGATTTAATGGAAGCTGTTCGTCAAAGTGAAAAGGACGATAATATTAATAATTTATGGATCTCTTTGACTTGTTATGTAAATCCTAGTCCTTGGTATTTACAATGGGCTAACAGTGTATGGATTCAATGTACACATGATAGAGGAGATACTGGACCTATTAATAATAAAATGGATACAATGTTAACATATCGTGAAGCTGTATATTATGATTTTATTAAATCGCATGAATTTCAATTTCCTCTTGCTAATCTTTACAATCATGATCCTGTATATGGCGTAGAGGGTACAGGTATTAATATTAATTCTATGACAGATGAACAATTTAAAAATTATTTATACATGATGTCAACTAGAGGAACAGGATTCTGGGAATTATATTATTCAGATTCAATTATGACTAAAGGTAAATATGAGGTCAATGCTGAATTTTTAGCTTGGGCTGAAGAAAATTTCCATATTTTACAAAATGCAAAAATGATTGGTGGAAATCCAGCTAATGGTGTTAAGTTAGGTGGCATCGGGTCTTCGACAACTTATGATACTTATGGTTTTTCAGCTTGGGATGGTGAAGATGGAATTATTTCAATGAGAAATCCAGATACTACAGCTAAGACAATAACATTTATTTTAGATCGAAATATTGGTTTATCAGAATCTATTCAAGGAAAAACATTATATAATACATTAACTCATAGTTATAGTATGCCTGAAAATGGAAACAATGTATATCAAACATTTAATTATGGTGATGAAGTAACTGTTACTTTACAACCAGGTGAAACAAGAATTTGGTCTTTATCAACAACTCAGGATGTGATTGCACCAGATTATGTTAAACTTGCAACTGATGGTGATAAAACACTTATAGCTAAATTTAATGAAAAAGTAGTTGGAAATAATTTTTCTGTTGAAGTTGATGGTGAAGAAGTTGAAATTGAACAAGTTAATAAGAGTGTTGATCAAATAACTTATGAAATTGTTTTAGCAAATAAACTATTAAATGGTAAGGAAATTGTTGTAAAAGCAAATGATATTGTTGATTTAAATGGAAATGTAATTAAGAATTTAGAAAAAACCGTTGTATATCATAAAAATAATGTAGCTTTGACAGTTAAAACTGATACTTTAATTGGAGAAAAAACAGTTGGAACTACTACTAACTCATTAAGTGATAATAATGGCTTTAGTGTTCTTGTAGATATTAATAGTACAAATAGTAATAAGATTTTAGCTAAGCAAACAAATGGTTACAAAGTAGGGATCAATGAGGATGGAAAAGCTTATTTTACTTTAAATGGTGTAACAGCTACATCAAAAGCAGTTGTTAATAATGGTGAAAATCATAAAATTCAAGCTGTTAAAGAAAATAATGGTATTTTAAAGTTATATGTAGATGGAAATTTGCAAAGTTCTGCATATAAATTAGAAAATAAGACTTATGTAATTGATGCTGGTAAAACAGTAATTGGTAGTGAAGGATTCGAAGGAATAATTGGATTAAAAGTATTAGATACTGCGTTAGGATATAACGAATTTGTAACTAATGAAGAAAGTGGATTGATTCCACAAGATAGAATTACTGCAACTGCAACATCATATGATAGCGGTGAAAGTGCAACACCAGATAGGGCTAACGATGATAATACAAATACGTATTGGGCAAGCTCTGCAACTGAAGATAATACAGTGACATCTCAATATTTAACTTATGATTTAGGAAGTTCATATATTTTAAATAAATTTCAATATATACCACGATATGATCAAACTCAAGGTATAAATTGCACAGGTAATATTTTAGAATATATTATTGAAATAAGTATGGATGGAGAAAATTGGAATCAAGTTGCAACTGGGGCTACAGCTAGAACTAGTCATGGAATAACAGATATAATTTTAGATTCTCGAGTTGAAGCTAGATATGTACGTTTAGGTGGAACTAGTACATATCATTGGCGACCTGAGGCTTCTAATACAATTGTAACGGCAGCTGAATTTAAAGTTTATGGTGAAGAGCAAATTGATATTAGCTTTTTAGTGGCAAAAATAGAAGAATTAGATGTTATTAGTAGAACTGATTTTACAGTATCAAGTGTTGAAGTTTTTGAGGAATTATTAGAAGAGGCTAAGGATTTAGTAGCTAATTTAGGTTCACAAGAAGAAGTGGATGATATGTTAGAATCATTAATGAATGTTGAAAATATATTAATTAAGCGTGGTAATATTGATAGTTTAGTAGCATTAGTTAATGAATATGATGATTTAGAAGAAAGTGATTATACAGCTGAGTCTTGGGTAACTTATACATCTGCTTTAAATGTAGCTAAAGCTATTATTGCTGATAATAGTAATAGTTCACAAGATGATGTTGATCAAATAAAACAGATATTAATAGATGCTAAAAACGCTTTAGTGGCAGTTGACGTATCAGACATAAACAAAACAGCATTACAAATTGCAGTTGAAATGGCAGGTAATGTAACAGAAGAACAATTAGATAAAGTAGTACCAGCAGTAGTAACTGAATTCAATGCAGCATTAGAAGAAGCAAGAGCTATCTTAGCTAATGATAATGCAACACAAGAAGAAGTAGATGCATCATTTGCAAGATTATCAGTAGCAATGCATATGTTAGAATTCTTAAAAGGTGACAAGGCTGAATTACAAGACTTAGTAGATTCAACAGCAGACTTAGTAGAAGGAAACTATACAGAAGAAAGCTGGACAGTATTACAAGAAGCATTAACAAATGCAAATACAGTATTAAACAATGAAAATGCAATGCAGGAAGAAGTAGATGAAGCATATGACAATTTACAGGCAGCAATAAATGGTTTAGAAGAAGCAGAAGTAGTAGATAAATCATCATTAGAAGCAGTGGTAAACAGAGTATTAGGGTTAGAAGAAGATAAATATATCGCATCTTCGTGGCTAGCAATGTTACCGAAATTAGAAGCAGCTCAAGAAGTATTAGGAAATGAAAAAGCAACACAGGCAGAAGTAGATGAAGCATGTGATGCATTAACAAGAGCATATTTGAACTTAAGATTAAAACCAAATAAAGATTTATTAGCGGATTTAATCAATAAGGCAAATGGATTAAACAGTGCAAGTTATACAGCTAATACATGGGCAGTAGTAGCAGATGAAGTAATAAAAGCACAGGCAGTATTAGAAGATCCAGAAGCAAGTGAGGCAGAAGTAAAAGCTGCTGAGAAAGCATTGACAAAAGCTCTTGAAGGATTAGAACTAGTAAAAGCTGGAGATACAACTGCAAGTATAAAAACTGGAGATAATGGTTTAGTGGGAATCTTTGCAAGCTTATCAATGTTAAGTTTAGCTGGACTAAGTTTACTAAGAAGAAAAGAAGATTAATAATGATTAAACGGTTATGAATGAATCTTATTCATAATCGTTTTTTTAACGGGTATATCTAGGGATGAAAGTTTATTGCGGGGTAATATCGCAATTGTTAATCATTAACCAATATTAAGAGAGTTCATTGTGAGGTAGAATTTGAAAAATATAAATAAAATGATATGTAATGGGATTAAAGAATATATGTTCATAGGAAATAGGAATATTATTGTATTTAAAGTAATGGGTATATTAGATTAAGAATTAGTATATAAGAGCATAGTATTGAAAAATAATATTAAATTTTGAATTTATTTTGATAATAATGATAAGGTGAAAAATAAATCAAATAGTAGGCAAAAACTTGGTTAAATGGTAATAAACACAAAAATAGGTATAATATTTTATGGACTATATTTAAAAATTTCTGATATTATTTATTTTTGTTGTATGTGAATATATAATAGTAGAGATAAAAATATTTTATATAAGATGAGGGGGTGTAAATATATTTTTTGATGATTAATGGCTTTGGAAAGGGGATAAGAATGAAAAATAATTTTTTTAAGTTAATGCTATGTTTGATGATGGTAATGAGCATTGTTGCTCCTGTTTCATCAAAAGTATCAGCAAATGAGGAGTTTTTAATTATTGATGATTCTGTAACTTCTGATACAGAAGATAATTATTTTACTTACTCTGCTGGAGTTGATGTAGATGGTGCTACTGGCTGGTCGAATAGTGATGCTAATTATGGTACAGGTGAATTAAATACACAGCATTGGGTTTGGACTACAGATAACACAGAAGCAAGTAAACATAGTTATTGTTTTACTTTTATAGGGACAGGTGTAGAATTAATTGGAATCACACCAACAGGTTCTGATAAAAATACATTCCAGTTGGATGATGAAGCAGCTCAGACTTTAGCAATTGAAACAACTGGAAAAAAGGAATCTGTATTATATTCTAGAAAAGATTTAGTATATGGTGAACATACAGTAACTGTTACTTTACCTAATGATGGAAATCAAAAAGGACTACAAATTAGTTATGCAAAGGTTTTTGGTTCAAGATCGGGAGAAGTTGAAAGATTAGTTATACCACATACTAAAACAACTGGAACAACAAATAAATTTACTTTCTCTGATACAGGGTGGTCTTCAGGGGGAAATAGTGAACATATTTGGTCAGATACACCATCTGTAAATAATCCAGAAGCAATCTGGTATCAGGTTGATTTTATTGGTCATAAAATAGATGTTTATGCAGGAAAAAATCGACCAATGGGAATGGTAAAGTATTATATTGACGATGTAGAAATGGGAGAGTATAGCTTGTATAATTCAAGCAATATTAATTCTACATTCATAACTTCATTTGATGGATTGGATGAAGGACCACATACTTTTAAGGCTGTTGCTACTGGAAAAAGAGATACAAATTCAACTAATTCATTAATTGATTGTGCAAAAGTTATTGTATATCATGCTCCATATACTGTTGAAGATATTACATTAGAATCTTCTTCATATACATTAATGGAAGGTGCAAAACAACAAATTAATTATACTGTTTTACCTGATTATGCAGTTGTAAATGAAGTTGAATATACTTCAAGTAATAATGAGGTCGTTAGTGTTAGTGATGAGGGGATAATTTTAGCAGAGGGTAAAGGAACAGCAGTAATTACAGTTTATTTACCTAAATTTAATATTACTAAAACTGTAACTGTTACTGTAACTGAGGCGGCTGCTAATATGGGAGGAAGTATTGTTGATACTGACACTCAATATACTCAAGATCGTTACAATGAAGTTAAGGAAATGGGTACTGTTTCTAAAGAATTGACAGTATGGAAAAATGATAAAGCAATTTCTGAAATTGCTTTAATATCTAAAGATTGTAAATTAAAGAATGTTACTATTACTACAGGAGATCTTGTAAATGGTGACAATGTTATTGATAAAGAAAATGTAAAAACAACTTTTATTAAGTCTACTAAGGCTTATAATGGTTCATATTTAGGATATGGTGATCCAAATCGTGAAATCCCAGTTGATAATGGTACGAACCGTTCAGAAAGTTCTGATATTTTATATCAAACAGCTCCTATTGATATTGAATTTAATAAAGTTCAACCAGTTTGGGTAGAAATTACTATTCCTAGTGATGCAAAAGCAGGAAGTTACCAAACAACTATAACAGTAACTGCAGATGGTTTAGATGCACCATTAGAATTTACATATGTTATAAATGTTCAAGACGAAATATTAAACGATATTTCAACATATAAAAATACTTTTGATATTGAATTATGGCAATATCCATATAGTTCAGCAGAATATTATAATGTTGAACCATTTTCAGAAGAACATTTAAATATTATGCGTTCTGGAATGGAAATTTATAAGAATATAGGTGGACATGCAATTACTACTACAATTAGTGAGGAAGCTTGGGCTGGTCAAACATACAGTGCAAATGATGTGCATTATCCTTCAATGATCAAATGGACAAAAGAAGCAAATGGAAGCTTTACATATGATTTTACTGACTTTGATAAATGGGTACAATTTAATAAGGATTTAGGTATAGGTGATAAAATTGTACTATACAGTATTGCACCATGGCATAATTCATTTACATATTGGGAAAATGACCAACTTGTATATGAAAGATATACAGTAGGTAGTGCTCGTTATAATCAAGTTTGGACAGATTTTTTAAGAAAGCTTATTGATCATTTAATGGAAAAAGGGTGGTTTGATGAGTCATATATAGGAATTGATGAAAGAGGATTTAGCAGTGTTGCTTTTGATTTGATTGATTCAGTAAGAAATATTCATGATCAGCCTTTAAAAACAGCAGGGGCTATGGATGGATTTGTAAACAAACATGATTTAGCGTTAAGAGTTACTGATTTAAATGTTGGTGATACAGCTGCAGATGCGCATCCAATAGAATTTTCACAATTAGTTAAAGATCGTGAAGCATTAGGATATAGAACAACTTTATATTCATGTACAGAACATCAGCCTGGAAACTTTTCTTTAAGTGCTCCAGTAGAAAGTTATTGGTCAATTATTAATGCTGGTCTGGAAACTGCTGGTTTCTTGCGTTGGGCATATGATGCTTGGGTAGTTGATCCATTAAATGATGCTACTCATAATGCTTTTGAACCTGGAGATTGTTTCTTGATTTATCCAGATTTAAAAGATGCTGAAAATCCAGTTTCAAAGAGTTCAGTTCGTTTAGAGAAAATGGCTCAGGGGATACGAGATGTTAATAAAATTAAACAAATGGTAGCTGCTATTCCTGGATTACAAGATGATGTTGATGCTATGTATGCGAAGTTAACGTTAACTGCTAATACAAGTAGACAATATTTAAGTAAAGCAAATGTTACAAAATTAGCTCAAGAAATGAGTATATTTAAAAATGATCTTGATGCTTTAACAGAAAAGTATTTAATTTTAAAAGAAAGTGGTACAGATGAAGTAGAATCAGTAGATATTTTGGAAAATGATTTACAACTTGCACTTGGAAATTCAAAACAACTTCATGCAACAGTAAATCCATCAAATGTACTTAATACAAAAATTGATTGGAGTAGTTCAAATCCTAATATTGTTAGTGTATCAAATAGTGGATTAATTAGTGCAAATGGTATGGGTAGTGCCATAATTACAGCAGTATCAAATCAAGATCCAACTAAAAAGGATATTATTACAGTTACAGTTACTGCACCTCAAATTGAGGAAAGTGCTCGAGTAGCTTATTATTCATTTGATGATAATGATGCAACTGATAATTGGGGTAGTAGAAATGGTACAGTGAATGGGGCTGATTTTGCTAAAGGTAAATCAGGTAATGCATTGTATATTGAAGAAGAAAATAAAAATGTTACATTTAATAGTGGTTCAGGTGTTGGAGAAAATGATTCTTGGTCAATAAGTTATTGGGTAAAATCAACTGCACCTATTACTGATCGTATTTCAGTTTTAATGGATTCTAATAAAGATTATTCATTTGATTTAAAATTAGCTAGTGATCGTAGTGCAGGGTATCATGTTGGAAAAAATAGTGGAGATGTATTAACTTTTACATATGATTTTAATCAAAATGAATGGTATAATATTACTTGGACTCAAAGTAAAAGTGATGGTCTATCAATGTATGTAAATGGTACTTTAGTAAATACTAATGCTTGGACTAAAACAAATAAAACATTGTTGCCATTAGATATTATTGGTGGTACTGGATTTACTGGATATATTGATGAGATTAAGGTATATAATCGAGTGTTAAATACTAGTGAAATTAATGCAAATATGTTGTTGAATGGTTTGAATTTAACAGAAACTAGTAAGACAATGTTTATTAATGATACTTATCAAATCGAAACTAATTTAATTAGCGATAATGATGATAAAAGTATTACATATACATCAAATGATCCACAAATTGCTTCTGTAGATGAACAAGGAGTTGTTACTGCGTTAAAACGTGGAACAGTAAAAATTATTGTAGAAAATAAAGCTGGTGGATATAGAGAAGAAGTACTAATTACAGTAAAGAAAAATATTTCAATTACAAGTAAAATACCAATGTATCAATTATCTGAAAATAACTTATCTGATATTGAAAAAGCTCCTAATACTGATCGACAATATTTAGGACAGCCAGATATGGTACGCACAAAAACAGGTAGATTAATTACAGCATATCCTAAAGGACATGGAAAAGGACCATTAATCATGCGAATTAGTGATGATAATGGTGAAACATGGACGGAAAAAACTGATACACCATCATCATGGATAGGGTCTCAGGAAACACCAACTATGTATATCTTAAATTTAGCTGATGGTACTGAAAGAATTTTATTAATTACAGCATGTCCAGGTTGGGGAACAGACAATGATGGTAATCAATATGGATGGAATACAAGTTATTCTGATGATAATGGTGAGACATGGAATGAATATAATCATTGGTATTCAAGAAGAAGTTATGATAATGCTAATAATGATGTGATAGTTGCTATGGCAAGCTTAGTTCAACTAAAAGACGAAGATGGAAATTATATTCAAAAATGGATGGGTGTTTATCATAGTTATAATTATGTAAACTTTAAAACATATCTAACGTTTGATGAAAATGGTGATGAGCAATGGACGGATCCAGTTCCTTATTTAAATGAGTATCGTTCAATTGAATCAACTTATCAAATGTGTGAAATTGGAATGTTTAGATCACCAGATGGAAAACGTATAGTTGGTCTTGCAAGAAGTCAATCTCATAATAATCCAGCTACGTTAATTTATTCTGATGATGAAGGAGAAACATGGAGTGAACCAATGGATCTACCAGGATCATTGGCTGGTGAACGACATAAAGCTTCATATGATCCAATTAGTGGACGCTTAGTAATTACATTTAGAGAAATTAAATATGATTTAAATGGTAATAATCAGTTTGATGGATATAATGATTGGATTTGTGGTGATTGGGTAGCCTGGGTAGGAACTTATGAGGATTTAATGGAGCAAAATGATGGTGAGTACCATATTTTATTAGCTGAAGATTGGGCTAATAATGCTAAATCAGGTGATACTGGTTATGCAGGGGTAGTGGTTTTAGAAGATGGAACCTTTATTATGAATTCTTATGGTCATTGGGATAAAGATTTCTCATTAAGCTGGCCTAATGGTGTTACTACTGATTTATGTTATATTAAGCAAGCTAAATTTAAATTGGGTGAAATTGAAAATGCTAGTAATTTAGTAAATCGTGATGCTTTAAATGAATTTATTATAAAAGTAGAAAATACAGATAGTAACCTTTATACAAAGGAAAGTTTTGCTAAATTTAAAGCAGCTTTAGATAAAGCAATTTCAATTAATTCTGATAGTATTTCGCAACAAGTTCAAGTAGATGATGCACTAGAAACATTAGTTGTGGCATATAATAACTTACAATCTGTAGATAAAACAACAAATAAAACAGCATTAGCTATTGCAATAGAAATGGCAGAAAGTGCAAGTTTAGAAAATGTAGTACCAGCAGTAGTAGAAGAATTCAATGCAGCATTAGAAAATGCTCAAACTATTTATGCTAATGCTAGTGCTACACAAGCTGAGGTAGATAATGCGTTTGATAGACTAGCTAGTGTAATGCATATGCTGGAATTCTTCAAAGGAGATAAAACAGCATTACAAAAGATAGTAGATCAAATAGCAAACTTAACAGCAAGTGAATACATAGAATCTACATGGAATGTAATGTTATCAGTGTTAGAAAAAGCAGAAGGTGTATTAGGTAACGAAAATGCAATGCAGGAAGAAGTAGATGAAGTATATACAGAGTTAGTAAAAGCATTTGTCAATCTACGATTAAAACCAGATAAAGATTTATTACAAGATTTAATCAACAAGGCAAATAGAATAAATAGAGAAAACTACACATCAACATCATTAAAAGCAGTAGATGATGTAATGGTAAAAGCAAATGAAGTATTAAATAATCCAGAAGCAACAAAAGAAGAAGTAGAAGTTGCAATAGCAGAATTAACAAAAGCATTATCTGGATTAGAAGCGAAACCAGGAAGTACAGTAGATACTAGTACATCAGTAAAACCAGGAGATAAAACAGTAGGTGTAAAAACTGGAGATACAACAAGTATGATGTATTCATTACTAGGTTTAGCAATTGCTTCATTAGGAGTCTATGGAAGTAAAAAAAGAAAGAGAATTAATTAAAAGGATAAATAGAGTTAAATAAAAAGATGGTCAAAGCTGCATAACAGTATTTGACCATCTTTTAGATTTAAAATATAACCTATATATAAAACTAAGTAGACTATGGGTAAAGATTATTAATTTATTTATATATTTTTTTAGCATATTCACTTGGTGTAAGATTAAAATGTTGTTTAAATGTTCTTGAAAAATAGTGTATTGAACTAAAGCCTAGCATAAATGCAATTTCGCTAATAGTATATTTATTTTCACGGATAAGCTCTTTGCTCTTTTTTAATTTTATTTGAACCATATAGTTTTTAGGAGAAATCTCTAAATTATTTCTAAATAATGTTTGTAAAGATGAACGTGAAATAGAAAATTTATGACAAATTTCTTCGATTGTTAGTGGTTCAGTAATCATTGAATTCATATAGTCTAAGATTTCTTGTAATAATTCATCTTGAAAATGCTGCATTGAGCCAGTAGAGATATGTTTGAGATCAATAGAAGAATCGTGTTGAGTTAGTAATATAATAATTTCTTGTAAATAACATAACATTAATGTTTTAGAATATGGTAATGAATTAGAACTAGCTTTAACAAATTTATTAAATATGTTATGAAGTTCATTGTCACAGTGAAAAACACGATTAAGAATCATATCATCTTCAATTATTTTCATATCAAATATAACAGTTAAATATGAACATGATTTATTGATTGTAATTTGTTGTGTATGAAATTGATTTGGTCCATATAACATTAGATCATAGCTATTTAATGTGTATGTTGTACCTTCAACAGTTGTATCAAGACTTCCGTGATCAACATATGTTAATTCATAATGTTTATGGGTTTCTCCTTTAAATCGGTAATTTGGACTTTTGATTACATAATAATAACCAAGAATTTCTTTGATTTTTAACTTAGATACAATTGGTTTATAAACATAGGGAGGATTTAAAAATTCAGTTTTTAGGTTATAATTTGAAGGAGTTATTAGGTAACTTTCAATTTCTTGGGATAGAGGAATAATATTAAAATATTTGTTAGCCTCTATTTTTAAATAATGATGAATCGCAAATGTTTCTAATTTTTCAGGATCTAAGCTATCACCAATTAAAATAGAAGCAATTCCTTCTGTAAGTTCAATATATACTTCACAAGAAAAACAGTACATATGACTAATAACTTGGCTAGATGTATTTAATTTTCTACATATTAGATTATTGTCTTTAGATGATAAATGTTCTTCATAAGTAGAACCATATTTTTTGAATTCAATACTTGATGTCTTATTAATCATAGAAAACCTCCTTGTATAATTAGATATTTTAATTATACATAACTAGAATATATACATATATAATATACTTTCAGTGGCGATTTTTGTAAATATTTTATATAAAATTATTTTATTTTCCAGTAGGTAGGAATGGAATTATACTAGATGCTACTGCACTAATTGGCATTGATTGTAAAATAATTTTTCCAGGGCCAGTAATGACAGTATTGAAAAAGCCCTCACCGCCTAATAATTTATTTTTTATGCCTTTCACACTTTGAATTTCAATGGAACAGGTTGCATCCATCATTGCTAGATAACCAGTATCAATAATCATTTGTTGACCAGGTAGTAAATCATATTCGATTGCAGAACCATCAATTTCTAAAAAGACAGTACCAGTACCCCCGATTTTAGTCATGATAAAACCTTCACCCCCAAAGAAACCTGATGAAAATTTTTTGTTAAAAAATACAGACATTTCGATATCACTAGTTCCAGCCAAAAATGAAGATTTTTGCACAACGATTTCTTGACCTGGTTTTACTTCAACTGCTTTAATATTCCCAGGAAAAGATGAGGCAAAAGCAATCATTCCATCATTTGTAGCTGTATAACGGTTTTGGAATATTGTTTCACCACTAAACATTCTACCAAAAGCTTTTGATATTCCTCCACTAATTGTTTCCATTTTCATTCCAGGTTCCATCCAGCTCATTGCACCACTATCTGTTATCATTGATTCTCCTTCTACAAGATGGCAAATAACAATGGGAAGATTATCCCCTTTAATTTCATATTTCATAATAATTTATTCCTCCTTAATTGTAATACATACTGGTGAAGGGATTGCTAGGGTATTAGCAGTTCTTACCAGTTCTTCTATTTCTTCATTAAATGTAAATAATTCAATTTCATTATCATCTTGAGCACCAATTATTAGATATTGATCTCCAAGAATATTAAAATCTCGTGGATTTTTTCCAGTGTGAACCATGTATAGCAATGTTAATTTACCTGTTTCTTGATTAACTCGATATAAAACAATGCTATTATGTCCACGATTGGAAACAAATAAATGTTTTCCAGATTTGCTTAAGCGAATAGCACTTGCGCTAGAAAATCCATGAAAATGCCGAGGTGTAGTATGAATAACTTGAATTAGGTTAAAATATTTATCATAGTATTTGAAAACCATAATATTATTAGCTATTTCATTAACAAGATATGCAAAACGCCCATCTTTAGAAAAAATCATATGTCTAGGTCCTGAACCAGGAACAATATTTAAATTATGATTTGGTGATTCTTCTAATTTACCATATTTATAAGAATACATTATCACTTTATCAGCTCCTAAATCAACTGCAAAGATAAATTCTTTATCAGGTGTGATTCCTACACAATGACAATGAGGTCCCGTTTGTCTTTTAAGTAGATCAGGTCCTAGGCCAGTATGATGAATAGCACCTATTTTTTCTTTAATATAATTATTTTCTAATAAATAAGAAGCAGTTGATCCAACGAGGTAGTTTGCAGCAAAGAGATAACGTGAGTTATCACTAACACATAAATGGGTATATGAACGCCCATTAGAATTATAATTATTATTAATTATTAATTCATCTTTATAAATTGAAAAAGTCCCTAATCCACCACCATTATTTGAACGACTAGCATTTTTGTAAGCAATGTATAAAGTATTATTTTTAGTGATCATATAAGATGGATAATCTTGTGTAACAATGTGCTGAACAAGAGAAAACTCTTGTTTTTTTTCGTTTAAATTAATAATATAAATTCCTTTATCATCATTTTTACCATAACTAGATACATAAAATGTTATCATATTCAAACCTCCCTAAATCTTATTTTAACACAAATATGAAATAAAAGGAGGTGTATTATGAGTTTTTTAAAAGATTTTATGCATTTAATTAAGGCTAATTTTTGATGTTTTTTAGAATCATCATATGTTTTATCATTGTTATGTAAGCGTTTTCGTGATATAATTAAATATATATATAACTATGTCATTTACAAATGTGTGGATTTTGTTATATGTGATAAATAGGTTAATATATAGGATAGTGTTAATATAGTTATGAAAATTTAGTTTTATAAGAAGGGTTTATAATTTAGGGTTATATTTTTTTAGAAAAATTGATGCATATAGATAGTAGAATAGGTATACGAATAAATTTTAATTGGACTGTTCTTTATTATATGTGAGATTTTAAAATGTTTATGGTAAATATTTTATAATTGATAGTATTTCTAAGAAAAGTTTATAACTTTAAAGAAAATATTTTTAGAAAGCATATTATAGATTGAATGATTTTATGTTTTATTCAAAAATATTTATATTTAGTTTATGGTATTAATTATTGAATAATATAACTAATTAATAAAAAATAATATGATTTTAATAATGTGTTTCTTGTTATTTATGTTTGGTTAATAATAATTGTAGTAGATATTATTTTTGTATGGGAAGAGATTGTTAAGTTTATATGTTTTTTAGAAAAAATCATGTAAAATAAAGAAATAGAAATATAATGGGATTTATTGTAAAAATGATAACTTTTTTGACACTGTTAATTTTTAATTAATGATATTTAAATAAGATTGGCTAGTATTTATAGTTTTAAAAAGTGAATAAAAGTGTACACTGAGAATAATAATTTTAGTAGTATTGATTAATATTATTACACTAAATTATATAAAAGTTACTTTTAATAACTTTCTTATTGTAAGATCTTATGAATGTTTGAGTTATAATAGTTATTTGGGAGTTAAAATTATATTATAAATATTTACTGAAGGATTAATTGGGATTTTAATTTTGATAATGAATGGTAGAGTGTTTATAATATTTAGATTAGTAATGATTTTTATGTAATAAAGTATTGTATATTATTAGTTTCATTTGAATTATATATTTTAGTATAGATAATTATACTAAAAGGGTCTAAATAAGAGAGCTGATACTAGTAGCTGATTTCCTTATTTTTTATCCACACTATTAATAAAGTTTTGATTTTAGGGTTGTAATGTTACTGTTTTTACTAATGGATTTTTTATTTATAGTAATTTATCATATTTTTATAATTTAAAAACACACTAAAAATTTGATTATCCGCTAAAATACTGTATCTATCGGCATTATGAAGGAGCTAAACACATCAAAATACTACTAATTTACTACGATTGAATGAGCCTTGATACGTCCTATTTCCCAGATATGCAAAGATACGGTACAGCACATCAGTATTGAAACAAGAAAAATTGAATACTTCATAGACTACGGAACGCACAATATCAGCGTTCCTTTTCTATTTCCAGCCGTTCCTAGTGGACGGCTATTTTACTACCAAAATGAAAGGAGCATTTAGAATTATGAAAAAGATATTAAAACGATTGTGTACAGGCTTTCTTGCCTTTGCAACTGTCGTTACCGCTTTACCGAGTTCAACGGTTCATGCGTCTAATACACAGTATTGGACGGAAAGTAAAGAGCGTGTCGGTATCGTAGAACAAGTAATGAATGACGGTTCTATCAGTTCTACCTTTAATGAGGGACATTTAACCGTTGAGGGCGAGGACGCATATTGTATCGACATCAACACAGCCTTTAAAAACGGCTATAAGACCAAAGCTGACGCAAGTACCCGTATGAGTGCCGACCAGATAGCTGACGTCGCCTTATCTATTGAGTATGTGAAACAGTACACAGACAGCCACAGCGGAATAAGCAGTAAACACGCCTACCTATTAAGACAGCTTGTTGTCTGGCAGAGATTGAGTGTTCAGCTTGACTGGCAATGCGATAATGTGCGAGCTTCCTATGATGAAATCCCAAAAGCCGTACAAGATGAAGTATTCGCAGGAGCCAAAGCCTTTGTGAAAGAAAACAAAGGACGTTATGACTGTGGCGGATATATCTACTCTGGCGAGGGTCAAGAGTTAGGGCAATTCTGGGCGAAGTTAGCTGTCGGAAATACCAAACTTCAAAAGACTTCCACCAATGCCAATATTACAGACGGCAACGGGATTTATTCAATCGCTGGTGCAACGTATGGTGTGTATTCTGATAAAGACTGCACGAAACAGCTTGCCACCCTTACGACTGATACCAGCGGAAATACAGAAGCCGTTGAAGTAAGAGCCACTACAGTATATATCAAGGAACTTTCTGCACCAGCAGGATTTAAAATTGATAAAACAGTTTACTCTTTATCTGTGGAAGCTGGAAAAACAGCGACTTTAAAAGTATCTGATACTCCAAAAGTAACAGATACCTTGATTGAGCTATTCAAGATTGACATGGAAACACAGAAATCCAATCCGCAGGGAAACGCTTCTTTAGAGGGAGCAGAGTTTACATGGAACTTCTACGCTGGATATTACAACAAGAACAATCTTCCAGCACAACCTACAAGAACATGGGTAACAAAGACTATCGCTGAAAAAGACAGCGACGGTGCTATCCATTACATTACTCGTTTAGCTGACAAATATAAAGTATCTGGGGACAGCTTCTATACGCAGGACGGTAAAAACGTACTTCCATTAGGAACACTAACTGTTGAGGAAACAAAAAGTCCGTCGGGTTACTTGTTAGCGGGTGCATATATGCAGGCTGACGGTAGCGAAGAACAGATAAAAGGAATGTATCTGACACAGATTACAGAGGACGGCGACCTTGCCGTATTATCTGGAAGCAATCAATACCATGTTTCTGATAAAGTCATTCGTGGCGGTGTGAAAATCCAGAAACGAGATTTAGAAACCAAAGACACGAAAGCTCAAGGCGGTGCGACTTTGAAAGATACCGCCTTTGAAATCATTTCCTTAAATGAGAATGCCGTCTTAGTTGAGGGCAAGTTATACAAGAAAAATGAAGTGTTAAAGACAATCCATACCGACATTGAGGGTATCGCTTCTACTTCTGCTGACCTATTACCTTACGGAAAATACAGATTGTATGAACAAAAACCGCCAGAGGGATATTTGACTGACGGTGCAAAGCCGATTGATTTTGAAATCACAGAAAATGGAAAAATCGTTGATTTGACTGACGAAGCCCACTCTATCTATAACCAGATTAAACGTGGCGATATTGAGGGCGTAAAAATTGGTGCAGGTTCGCACAAGCGTCTTGCAGATGTTCCGTTTAGGATCACAAGCAAGACGACGGGCGAAAGTCATGTTGTTGTAACTGATGATAACGGACAATTCTCTACTGCTTCTGATTGGGCTTCCCACAAGCACAATACCAATGCAGGAAAAACAAGCGAGGACGGTGTGTGGTTTGGTACTTCTGAACCAGACGACAGCAAAGGTGCGTTGCTTTATGATACTTACATCATTGAAGAATTACGTTGTGAAAGCAACAAAGGTTTCAAACTTATTCCACCGTTTGAGATTGTCATTTCCAGAAATAAGGTTGTGGTTGATTTAGGTACGCTGACTGATGAATACGAAAAAGAAATCACTATCCATACTACCGCTACCAGCAAGGACGGCGAAAAGACTATTCTTGCTGGGAAAGACGTAACTATCACTGATACAGTTAAATTAGACGGTCTTATCAAAGGGACAAAATATCAGTTGAAAGGCTGGCAGATGTTAAAAGAAGAAAATGCAGAGCTAATCATCAATAACAAGCGTGTGGAAAATGACTATACTTTTGTTGCTGATGATGAAGCTATGAAAGTGGAAATCGCTTATACTTTCAATGCGTCTGCTCTTGGCGGTAAGAACCTTGTAACCTTTGAGGAATTATACGATTTAAGCAATCCAGAAGAACCCGTAAAAGTTGCGGAACACAAGGACATTGATGACGACGGACAGACAGTGCTTATCACAGAGCGTATCATCAAAATTCATACGATAGCTACGGATAAAGACGGCAAGAAAGAGATTGAAGCTGGAAAAGACGTAACTATCGTTGATACAGTCAAGTTAGAGGGTTTAGAAGTCGGTACGAAGTATCAACTTGTGGGCTGGCAGATGTTAAAAGAAGAAAATGCAGAGCTTATCATCAATGACAAGCGTATTGAGAATGACTACATCTTTACGGCTGACAGCGAAACTATGGAAGTTAAAATCGAGTTTACCTTTGACGCTTCCACTCTTGGCGGTAAACAGCTTGTAACTTTTGAGGAATTATACGATTTAAGCAATCCAGACGAACCTATCAAAGTTACGGAGCATAATGACATTGATGACGACGGACAGACAGTTACTATCAAGGAAGTACCAGAAACACCTACCCCAGAAGAACCAGAGAAGCCAACCACACCAGATACACCTACGAAAACAGACAGCCCCAAAACGGGCGACAATACAAATATCCTTGCCTTTGCAATTATGATGTTTGTTTCTGCTGGTGGTCTGGCTGGTACATACTTTTTCAAACGCCGTAAGATGAAGAAATCATAAGGCGGTAGCTGTATGAGAAAAGAAAAATCACGCTCTCCGCCGTAGCTTAGATAGGCAGACTATACCTATTCTGGCTTGTCTGCCGATTACCTGCAAGAACACGGATAGTCAAGGGTGCGTTAGCATTTATTTACCCTTTACTATCTGGGGGCTTGCTGGTACTTTCCTAAATGCCAGAATACACACATCAATCAAACTTAAAGAAAGAAACGAGGTAAAACAATATGGAATTAAAATATATCGTGCCGAATGTGGCACAGACTTTTGGAAACTTGGAATTTGCAGGGGAAAACAAAGTAGACCAGCAACGTATCAATGGGCGTTACACTCCCGTATCAAGAAGTTACAATTTGTATTCGGATATTCAGAGAGCCGACGACATTATCGTTGTATTGCCTGCAAAAGCTGGCGAGAAGCATTTTAAGCCAGAGCAGAAAGTAAAACTGATTAACCCACGCATTACCGCAGAGGGTTACAACGTCAAAGGACGTGGATTTACAAACTACATTTTAATGGCTGATGATATGTTACCAGCAGAAAGCAAATAAGGGGGTATTTGATTATGAGATTAGCAAATGGAATTGTATTAGATAACGAAAAAACTTTTGGAGTATTGAAATTCTCTGCACTTCGACATGAGGTGCGTGTAGAAAATGAGGACGGAACGACAAGTGATGAAATTAAGCGTCGTACTTATGATTTGAAATGTAGTGTGCAGGAACGCATGATACAAGTGTCAATCCCCGCTGATGTTCCCGTAAAGGACTTTCCTTATAATGCGGAAGTGGAGTTAATCAATCCCGTAGCTGATACAGTGGCAAATGCCAACTTTAGAGGGACTACGGTTGATTGGTACATCAAAGCTGATAATATTGTATTGAAGAACAAAGGCGGTCAAGCTGGAAATCCGCAGAACAACGCTCCGCAGGGACAGCAGAAAAAGTAAGCTGACAAACTAATTTTTCATTGTAGCAGATATAAACAACTGTTATAATATGGATGTGGAAACAGTTAATTTAGACTTATAAAGGAGAAATGTATATGCTAGATAAAATACCTAATGCAGAGGAAATGACTGCTTTGGTCGGACAATCATTATATAGTGTATGGAATGAATTGTGTGCCTTGATTGATGAAAAGTATGAAATGGAATGTCTATGGAATAAAGGTGGCAAAGCATGGAATTATGAATATAAGTATCGTCGAGGTGGCAAAACATTATGTGCCTTATATGCCAAAGAAAACTGTGTGGGATTTATGATTATCTTAGGTAAAGATGAACGGTTAAAATTCGATACAGATAGAGATAATTATTCAAAAGAAGTTCAGAGAATTTATGATGAAACAAAAACTTACCATGACGGAAAATGGCTGATGTTTGAGCCAACAGATACAACTTTGTTTGACGATTTTGTTAAACTTTTGAGGATAAAAAGAAAACCAAATAGAAAGTAGTTTATTACCACACCATTAGCAAATGGATAGTTTCTTATAATAGCGGATATATGAAAATGCTGTCATGTGGACATAAAGAAAATTGGAAGTTGTGGAGGTAGCAAAAATGAAATTAAAAAACCCTATGTTGGTAGTAACTGATATAGATAAATCAGTTGAGTTTTATGAAAAGGTTTTTGGACTTCATGTCATTATGGATTTTGGGGCAAATAAAACTTTAACAGGTGGATTAGCCTTACAGACAAGTGAAACATACAAAGAGTTTATCGGTACAAGTGATATTTCTTTTGGTGGTAACAATTTTGAAGTCTATTTTGAAGAAGATGATTTTGATAAATTTGCTGATAGGCTGAAAGAATATGATATTGAATATGTCCACCCTATTATAGAGCATTCATGGGGACAGCGTGTAGTCCGCTTTTATGACCCCGATAAACATATTATTGAAGTTGGAGAAAACATGAAGATAGTGTGCAGGCGTTTCTTAAATAGTGGAATGACACCAGAACAAGTTGCAGAACGTATGGATGTACCTATGAAATTTATAAATGCTTGTATGCGATAAATTGAAAGTTAGGAGACTAATGCTATGAAAGGATTTGAACGCAAAAATCAATTATTTTCTCTTTGCGGATTGAATTGTGGACTATGCCCTATGCTTTTGGGAAATTACTGTGGCGGTTGTGGCAATGGTAATCAATCATGCAGAATTGCAAAATGTAGTCTTGAACATGGACAGATTGAATATTGCTATGAATGCAGACAATATCCATGCGAAAAATATCAACACATTGATGATTATGATTCTTTCATCACGCATAAACGGCGAAAAGCAGATTTAGAAAGAGCAAAAAACATAGGCATTGAGCAATATAATCTTGAACAGCAGGAAAAAACACAAATTCTTTCTTACTTACTTTCTAACTATAATGACGGGCGTAGAAAGACTTTCTTTTGTGTGGCAGTCAATTTATTAGAACTTTCAGAATTACAAGAAGCAATGAAACAAATACAATCCAATGACGAATTGTCCTTACTACCATTTAAGGCACAATGCTTGTATGTGGTGGAGGTGTTTCAGAAGATTGCTGAAAGGAGAAATATAAAACTGAAACTTTTCAAGAAAAAGTGATTTTCAAATTTGAAATTGTAACAAAGATTATTTATATGACGAATGGGGGAATACCTTTGGAAACAGTAGAGTTAAGATTTCAATATACTCAAAGTGAATATATAAAAGCAGAAAGGCAATATTTAATTTCTAGTAAAACTATACATAAATATGATATTGCTTTAGTCGCTGTATTTTTGTTGCTGTCAGTCGTTTATATGCTGTTCTCCTCTTTTAGCGTATTTAGTATTTTAATATTTGGATTGATAATTGTTGTAACTGCATTGGGAAGCTATTTATATATCCTAATGCCTATACTGAAATTCAAACAAACTGCAAAATATCATGAGGAATATACGCTGGTATTTTCTAAGGAAAACATTAAATTTAAAACACAAAGCATTGACTCAGAAGTGAAGTGGGACATTTACTCTGCACTATGGGAAAGCCATGATTTTTATTACTTAATTCAAGCACCACGATTATATACGTTAATTCCCAAAAGAGTTTTTAAAGACCTAAACGAAAAACAGCTATTTGAAGAAATTGCACAATCAAGAGTTAAAACAACAAAGCATATATAATGAACATACCCTACAATGTAACAACTTCATATTCATACACACAAAGCGGTTAGTCTTTTAAGATTGACTGCTTTTTTCATACTTAAATTAAGATTGGAGTGATTGATTTATGCGAATGATTTTGAATAAAGGACACCGTATCAGAGCCAGCGACAAGAACCTTGTCTACCACTTTTCCATAGGGACGCTTCTGTTTGTATTTGTGGCGGTTCTCCTGCTACTGAATATCAAACAGCTCATGCGTACCGACTGGGAACATTTCAGCTTATTGGACAATGGCTTGACGCTTTCCCCCTACAACTTCATAACCATATTGATAGCGACTGGTGTTTGTGCATTGGTCGCTTTTATGTATTACCGCTTCTGTTATGACAGTTTCAAAAAGCTCCTGCACCGTCAAAAGCTGGCACGAATGATACTGGAAAACAAGTGGTATGAAGCAGATACCGTACAAGACAGCGTTTTTTTTACTGACCTGCAAAGCAGATCAAGGGAAAAAATCGTCTGGTTTCCAAAGATTTATTATCAAATGGAAAACGGATTGCTTCATATTCACTGTGAAATCACATTAGGAAAATATCAAGACCAGCTTTTGCGATTAGAGGATAAGCTGGAAAGCGGTTTGTACTGTGAGCTGACCGACAAGACCCTGCATGACGGTTACATTGAGTACACGCTTTTGTATGATATGATAGCGAACCGTATTTCTATTGACAAAGTAAAAGCAGAAAACGGCTGTCTAAGGCTGATGAAAAATCTTGTCTGGGAATATGACGCACTCCCTCACGCTCTGATAGCTGGTGGGACTGGTGGCGGTAAGACCTACTTTCTGCTGACAATCATTGAAGCCTTGTTGCAGACCAACGCCGAGCTTTACATCTTAGACCCGAAGAACGCTGACCTTGCCGACTTGGGAACGGTTATGCCAAATGTGTACCATACGAAAGAAGAAATGATTGATTGCGTCAATGCCTTTTATGACGGTATGGTGGCACGAAGCGAAGAAATGAAACAGCACCCAAAGTACAAGACGGGCGAAAACTACGCCTACTTGGGACTACCGCCCTGCTTCCTTATCTTTGATGAATATGTGGCATTTTTTGAAATGCTGGCAACAAAGGAAAGCGTGAGCTTACTTAGCCAGCTAAAGAAAATCGTTATGTTGGGACGACAGGCAGGATACTTTCTGATTGTCGCTTGTCAAAGACCAGACGCAAAATATTTCAGCGACGGGATAAGGGATAACTTCAACTTCCGTGTAGGGCTTGGGCGTATCAGCGAATTAGGTTACGGTATGCTGTTCGGTTCAGATGTGAAAAAGCAGTTTTTCCAGAAGCGTATCAAAGGGCGTGGCTACTGTGATGTAGGGACAAGTGTTATCAGCGAGTTTTACACTCCCCTTGTACCCAAAGGGCATGACTTCTTACAGACAATCGGCTCTCTAGCATACGCTAGGCAGGACGGGACGGCGACGTGCGAAGCGAAAGGCGACGGCACGGACTAGCCGTTGCTGGTGTGGCGTTAGCCACGCCAGCAGATATAAGCCCCTCATTATCTAACAGAGGGGCACAATTACGCTGGAAACTGGTTCAAAAACCTTGAAAAGTCCGCTAGGAATAAGGGTTTTCTCTGTTCTCAGCTATTTGTGATAATCACTTGAAAATATCACAAAATCACAAAAATATCACGATTGGGGGTATGACAACTGAATGATACTGATTTTCTGAACACCTTGAAAGCAAAACGCACTGATTACGGCGTATCGCAGACAAGGCTTGCAATCATGGCTGGTATCAGCCGTGAACATCTAAGCCGTATCGAAGCTGGCAAGGTAGCACTGACCGAGGATATGAAGCACAAACTACTGGAAGCTGTGGAGAAATTCAATCCCGACGCTCCTATGTTCCTGCTCTTTGATTATGTGCGTATCCGATTTCCCACGCTGGATATACAGCACGTTATCAAGGACATTCTAAAGCTGAATATAGATTATATGCTTCACGAAGATTTCGGGCATTACAAGTACACCGAGCATTACTATATCGGGGACGTGTTCGTTTATACTTCACAAGATAGGGAAAAAGGTGTCCTGCTGGAACTGAAAGGCAAAGGCTGTCGCCAGTTTGAAAGCTACCTGCTGGCACAGGAGCGAAGCTGGTATGACTTCTTCATGGACGCATTAGTTGATGGCGGTGTGATGAAGCGTATCGACCTAGCTATCAACGACAGAACGGGCTTACTGGATATTCCAGAACTGATAGAGAAATGCAAGAACGAGGAATGTATTTCTAAATTTCGTTCTTTCAAGAACTATGGTTCTGGGGAGCTGGTAAAGCACAACGAAGCCAACAAGGACGGTATGGGACACACGCTTTACATTGGTTCGTTTACCAGTGAAGTCTACTTCTGTGTCTATGAAAAGAATTATGAACAATCTTCAAAATTGGGAATACCGATTGAGGAAGTCCCTATCAAAAACCGATTTGAGATACGTTTGAAAAATGAACGTGCCTACTATGCCGTGAGAGAGCTGCTGACCCACTACGACGCAGAGCTGACGGCATTTTCTATTATCAACCAGTATATCCGCTTTGCCGATAAGGAAGCCAACAAGCGAAAAAGCGACTGGAAAACCAACGCCCGCTGGTCTTGGTTCATTGGCGAAGAACGACCGCCCGTGAAGCTGACGACAAAGCCAGAGCCTTATACTCTGCAAAGGACGCTGAACTGGTTACAAAGACAGGTTGCACCGACCTTGAAAATGCTGAAACAGATAGACGCTGGCAATCAGACGGACTATCTCAAGAACATTGAACAGCAGGCAAAGCTGACAGATAAGCACAAGCAGATAATCAGACAGCAGACGGCTTCGGTGGACGAACTGATAAAACAAGAAAAGGAGTGATTGATGATGTGGGAATTGATTAAGGACTTACTGCTGGTATCACTTGGCATGGGTATCGGCGTGGTTCTGATGTGTATTGTGAGTGTCGGAAAGGAAGCTGACCGACACATGATTGAATTAAAAGAAAGCGAGGAAAAATAAATGAATTTCGGACAAAATTTATATACATGGTTTTTAAGCAACGCCCAGAGCTTAGTGCTTATGGCGATTGTGGTTATTGGTATCTACTTAGGGTTCAAGCGTGAGTTTTCAAAACTTATCGGCTTCTTGGTGGTTGCCTTAGTTGCTGTTGGATTGGTATTCAATGCAGGCGGTGTCAAAGACGTACTCTTAGAGCTGTTTAATAAGATTATCGGTGCATAACCGTACTCTCTCATAACTGTTTGCGGACACGCAAACATACCTTTTCCCCCTTGGGAGTGGGCTAAGGGGGAATGAAAAGAGGGTAACAGAATGGTATACAAATAAAAATACCAGCGTATGAATTTCATTGCTTGGCTCAAATAGAACTGCTATAATGAGGATATGAAAATAATAAACGAAAGTTTTTTGATAAGGAGTGATATTGTGAAATTGTGTATTGTTTTATCTCCATATAAGGCTTAATGGAATAGACTTGTATGGAGTGAAATGTTATCCAGAGAGCCTTACATTTTATCAAATTTCAAAATGTAAAGGAGAATGGTCATGGAATATAAATATACAAAAATTGATTTGAATAAATGGAATAGAGGTAAATTGTTTCAAAGCTACATTGATAATATGCGTATTGTTATGAGCTTAACCGTAGATATTGATGTAACAAAGCTTATTGAATTTTCAAAGAAGCATGATTTGAAGTTTTATCCAGCTATGATATGGGTTGTTTCAAAGGTTGTTAATGAACATGATGAGTTCAAATATAGTTGGGATAATAACGGGAATTTAATTAAGTGGGATTATATTTCTCCGTCCTATACTGAATTTCATAAAGAAGATGAAAATTTCACAAAGATAGTTACAGATTTTTCTGATAGCATATTTGAATTTCATAAACGTTTTATATTAGATAGGGAGAAGTATAAAACAGAACGTGCATTTGTGGAAAATCAACCTTTGAACTTTTTTGATGTATCTTGTTTACCGTGGGTAAAGTATAATCATTTTGATGTTCATGTTTTTGACGAGGGAAAATTTCTTGCACCAGTTATTACTTGGGGCAAATATGAATTAGAGCAAGAAAGATATATAATGCCTCTTACAATGAATATACATCATGCCGTAGCAGATGGGTTCCATTTATCCAGATTTTTTAATGAAATACAAGAATTGATAAACTCAATATAACAGTTATATTTCAGATATACACAAAGCAGTTAGTCTTAGGATTGACTGCTTTTTTCATACCTAAATTTAAGATTGGAGTGATTGATTGAAAGATATATTTTCGGATATGCAGGTAAGTATCGGCTGTACCTACATTTCAGATTTGCCACATCATAAGCGTATGGTATGGCAGGAAATGAAGCGACTGAACCTTGCCGATTATCCGCAGAAACAATTAGAAGATTTTGCAGGCTATGTCTTTGGTGTCCCCTACACCAGCATAGCTGAAGCATGAAAGAAAGGACGTGAAAACCTATGAATGAAATGCGTGTCTGTATCGAAAGCCGACTTCCCACTTCTGAAGAAATCCGTTCCGCATGGTTCACACTTCCCATTGACGAGGAAGAACTGGAAGAACGGATAGGCGTTCCTATTGACAGTGGAGATTACCGTATCACAGAAATGGAACTGCCCTTTGCTGATGAAGTCGGCGAAGATACGACCATTGAAAAACTGAATGACCTTTACCATACCTTTGAAAGCCTGCCACTTGATTTACAAGAGGACTACGGGGAACTGATGTGTTACTTTACCAGCCTTGATGAATTGCACCAGCACCGCCTTGACGTGATACATTATTCATGGTGTAAAAACATGGCTGACGTGGCAAGGCATTTGTTAGACAATGACCCTGCTTTTTCTTCCATTGAGGAACGCCTGACCCGTTACTTTGACTACGAAGCCTACGGACAGTATCTTGATGATAACGGAAATTTCATAGAAACAGACCACGGTATCTATGAACTGCCGTAGAAATGAGGTGTTGCTATGGTAGAGGATATGCGTGTATATATCGCTAATCTTGGGAAATACAACGAGGGGTATCTGGTTGGTGACTGGTTCTCTTTTCCGATTGACGAAGAAGATGTTGCCGAGCGTATCGGCTTGAATGAACGGTACGAAGAATACGCCGTACATGATACGGAAAACTTTCCCATTGAGATTGGCGAATATATCTCTATTGAAGAACTCAATGAAATGTATGAGATGATATGTGAGCTTCCCGACTACATCACGGACGAACTGGACGAGTTTATCTCTCATTACGGCAGTCTGGAAGAAGTGTACGAGCATAAGGACGATATGATTTTATACGCTGGCTGTGAAGATATGACCGACGTTGCCTATTACTTCATTGATGAATTGCAGGCATTGGGGGAAATCCCCTCACAGTTGCAGAACTATATCGACTACGAAGCATACGGCAGGGACTTATCCTTTGAGGGAACTTTTATTGAAACAAGCTACGGTATGTGTGAGATACCGTGGTAAGAAGCTGGAAGATCAGCGACAAGCATTGTTGCTTCTGACAGCTTTTTCTATTGGGACAGTCTGAAAAATGGCTGTCCTTTTCTATTATGCGAAAGGAGTTGAAACGAAAACGTGAAAAAGATTAAAAGCTATACGGGTATATGGAACGTGGAAAAAGTCTTGTATGCAATCAATGACTTTAACCTGCCCTTTCCCGTTACCTTTACACAGATTACATGGTTTGTGATAACCGAATTTATCATCATTCTGTTTGGGGACTTACCGCCCTTATCCATGATTGAGGGGGTATTTTTAAAATACTTTGGTATTCCCGTGGCTCTTACATGGTTCATGTCGCAAAAGACCTTTGATGGCAAGAAGCCGTACAGCTTTTTGAAATCACAGATAACCTTTGCCCTACGACCAAAGACCACTTATGCAGGAAAAGCCGTGAAACTGGATAAGCAGGTACTACAAGAAACTATCACGGCAGTAAGGAGTGTGAGCTATGTTCCCGATTAAATATATCGACAATAACCTTGTCTGGAACAAGGACAATGAGGTGTTCGCTTACTATGAGCTGATACCTTATAATTACAGTTTTCTATCTGCTGAACAAAAATTCATTGTGCATGACAGCTTCCGACAGCTTATCGCACAGTCCCGTGAGGGCAAGATACACGCCTTGCAGATTGCCACCGAAAGCTCAATCCGAAGCATACAAGAACAGTCAAAAAAGCTGGTAACGGGACGATTGAAAGACGTTGCCTATCAGAAGATAGACGAGCAGACCGAAGCGTTAGTAAGCATGATTGGGGACAATCAAGTAGACTACCGCTTTTTTCTTGGCTTCAAGCTCATGGTAACGGAAGAACAATTTAATTTGAAGAATATTAAAAAATCGGCGTGGCTGACATTCAAAGAGTTTATCCATGAAGTGAACCACACATTGATGAATGACTTTGTTTCCATGCCGAATGATGAAATCAACCGCTATATGAAAATGGAGAAGCTGTTGGAAAACAAAATCAGCCGACGTTTCAAAGTAAGACGTTTAGATAAAAACGACTTCGGCTATCTGATTGAACACATCTACGGCAGGGACGGTGTCGCCTATGAGGATTATGAGTACAGTTTACCAAAGAAGAAATTGAAAAAGGAAACGCTGATAAAGCACTATGACTTGATACGTCCGACCCGTTGCCTTGTGGAAGAAAGCCAGCGACATTTACGCTTGGAGCATGAGGACAGCGAGAGCTACGTTTCCTATTTTACCGTCAATGCGATTGTCGGGGAGCTGGATTTTCCGTCCTCTGAAATCTTCTACTTCCAGCAACAGCAGTTTACCTTTCCCGTTGATACTTCCATGAATGTAGAAATCGTGGAAAATCGAAAGGCGTTATCGACGGTTAGAAATAAAAAGAAAGAATTGAAAGATTTAGACAATCACGCCTACCAGTCGGGCAGTGAAACCAGCTCCAACGTGGTGGACGCACTGGACAGTGTGGACGAACTGGAAACGGATTTAGACCAGTCCAAAGAAAGTATGTATAAGCTGTCCTATGTTATCCGTGTATCTGCTCCCGACCTTGACGAGCTGAAAAGACGCTGTGATGAAGTCAAGGACTTTTATGACGATTTGAACGTCAAGCTGGTGCGTCCTGCTGGCGATATGCTGGGGCTTCACTCTGAATTTCATCCTACAAGCAAGCGTTATATCAATGACTATGTGCAGTATGTAAAATCAGACTTCCTAGCAGGGCTTGGCTTTGGAGCGACACAGCAGTTAGGGGAAAACACGGGTATTTATATCGGCTATTCCGTTGATACGGGACGCAATGTGTATCTGCAACCGTCCCTTGCCAGTCAAGGTGTAAAAGGTACGGTTACAAATGCCCTTGCTTCCGCTTTTGTTGGTTCGTTAGGCGGTGGAAAATCGTTCTGTAACAACCTGCTTGTCTATTATTCCGTTTTGTTTGGCGGTCAAGCGGTAATCTTAGACCCGAAATCCGAGCGTGGCAACTGGAAAGAAACTCTGCCAGAAATCGCCCATGAAATCAATATCGTCAATCTTACCAGCGACAGAGAAAACGCAGGGCTTCTTGACCCGTTCGTGATTATGCAGAATGTGAAAGACGCTGAAAGTCTGGCAATCGACATACTGACATTCCTTACGGGCATTTCATCAAGGGACGGCGAGAAGTTCCCTGTACTTAGAAAGGCGGTTCGTGCCGTTACCCAGAGTGAAACAAGGGGCTTGCTCGATGTGATTGAGGAATTAAGAAAAGAAGATACGCCAGTATCAAGGAACATTGCCGACCATATCGACAGTTTCACGGACTATGACTTTGCACATCTGCTGTTTTCAGACGGTACGGTGGAAAATGCAATCAGCCTAGACAACCAGCTCAATATCATTCAAGTAGCCGACTTAGTACTGCCCGATAAGGACACCACCTTTGAGGAATACACGACCATTGAATTACTGTCTGTTTCCATGCTGATTGTGATTAGTACCTTTGCGTTAGATTTCATTCACAGCGATAGGTCAATCTTTAAAATCGTGGACTTGGACGAAGCATGGGCGTTCTTAAATGTGGCACAAGGCGAAACACTTTCTAACAAGCTGGTTCGTGCTGGACGTGCCATGAACGCAGGTGTCTATTTTGTTACGCAATCCTCTGGCGACGTGTCAAAGGAAAGTCTGAAAAACAATATCGGTTTAAAATTCGCTTTCCGTTCTACTGACATCAACGAGATTAAGCAGACCCTTGAATTTTTCAGCATTGACAAAGAGGACGAGAACAACCAGAAGCGACTTCGTGATTTGGAAAACGGGCAATGCCTATTACAAGATTTATACGGACGTGTGGGCGTGGTGCAGATACACCCAGTCTTTGAAGAATTACTGCACGCCTTTGATACCAGACCGCCGATACAGAGAAATGAGGTGGAGTGATGAAAGAAAGGATAAAAGGTGCGTTCACAAGAAAAAAGATATTCCACTTTTTCAAAATGGCTCTGTTTGTCGTGGCACTGTCCCTTATCCTGCTTTCACTCTTGGGAACGGTGGCACACGCAATGGGGCTTGTGGACGACACTATCAACACCGAGAACCTTTATTCAAAATATCCGCTGTCGAATTATCAGCTTGATTTCTATGTGGATAATAGCTGGGCGTGGTTGCCGTGGAACTGGCTGGACGGGATTGGAAAAAGTGTGCAATATGGGCTTTACTGTATTACCAACTTTGTCTGGACGATAAGCCTATATTTAAGCAATGCAACGGGCTATGTGGTGCAGGAAGCCTATAAGCTGGATTTCATCAACGATATGGCAGACAGTATCGGAAGAAGCATACAGACCCTTGCAGGCGTTACCGAAAACGGCTTTTCCACATCTGGCTTTTATGTGGGCTTCTTACTACTGATTATCTTAGTGGTGGGTATCTACGTTGCCTATACGGGATTGATAAAAAGAGAAACCAGCAAGGCACTTCACGCCGTTATCAACTTTGTAGTGGTGTTTCTTTTATCTGCTTCCTTTATTGCCTACGCTCCTGACTACATCAAGAAAGTAAATGACTTTTCATCAGACATCAGCACCGCTTCACTGGACTTGGGAACAAAAATCATGCTTCCCGACAGCGACAGCAAGGGCAAGGACAGCGTGGACTTGATAAGGGACAGCTTGTTTTCCATTCAAGTACAACAGCCGTGGCTACTCTTACAGTTTGGCAACAGCGATATAGAGGAAATCGGCTCTGACCGTGTGGAAGCTCTGGTATCGGCAAGCCCAGAGGACGAGGACGGCGAAACAAGGGAAAATGTGGTAAAGGCAGAGATTGAGGACAACGACAACAACAATCTGACAATACCGCAGGTTGTCAATCGTCTTGGAATGGTATTCTTCCTCTTGTTCTTCAACTTGGGTATTACGATATTTGTATTCTTGCTTACGGGTATGATGTTGTTCAGCCAGATACTTTTTATCATTTTCGCTATGTTTCTGCCTATCAGCTTTCTATTAAGTATGATACCGAGCTATGAGAGCATGGAAAAACAAGCCATAGTCCGTGTGTTTAATACGATTATGACAAGGGCAGGTATTACACTAATTGTCACGGTAGCCTTTAGTATTTCCAGTATGTTCTACAACATATCGACGGACTACCCGTTCTTTATGGTGGCGTTCTTGCAGATAGTGTGTTTTGCAGGTATCTACATGAAGCTGGGCGATTTAATGAGTATGTTCTCTTTAAACGCTGGCGACAGTCAAAGCATGGGACGGAGAATATTCCGCAGACCGTATCTGTTCATGCGACATAGGGCTAGACGTATGGAACATAGGCTTGCAAGAGCTGTTAGTGCTGGTGGTGTCGCTGGTGCGGTGGCTGGTGGTGTCGTTGCCGGTTCAAAATCTACACGCCAGAATGGAACAAAGAACAATCGTGGAAATACAAGCTCCAGCATGGGGCAGAAAGCAGGTTCAGCCGTGGGAGCTGTCCTTGATACAAAGAATAAGGTCAAGGACAAGGCAACTGCTGTCAAAGAAAATATCAAAGATATGCCGACACAGACTGCCTATGCGGTTCACTCTGCTAAGGAAAAGGCGAAGTCCAGTATGTCTGATTTCAAGCGTGGCGTGGTGCAGGAAAAGGAAAACCGCCAGTCTGGACGTTTAGAGAAACAGCAGCTTCATAGACAGAATATCGCTGACAAACGTATGGAGCTTCAAAAAGCACAAGAAGCAAGGCAGGCAGGTAAGAAAACGCACGGATCAGCGACAAGCGGAGCTACCCGTCCCCATGAAAGACCAGCCACGGCTACCAAACAGAACATAGAAAAACAGCAGGAAGTCAAACGCCCTGCCACAGCTTCAACGATTAAGAATGATGAACCTAGCAAGAAAAATGCTATCAAAGAACGTCCGCTATCTTCTGGCGGTTCATCAGCAAAAACGGTCAATCAAGAAATCGCAAGACAGAATTACAAGGCTGAACGTGTTACGAAAACGCAGACAACTACCACACAGAAGCAGACACAGCAGAATACCGAGAAGAACAAACGAACCCTATTCAAGAAAGGACAAAAGAAGAAATGAAACTAAGACATATCGCTATTGTTGGCAGTCTGTTTCCTATCCTCTTTTCTATCGTATTATTCTTTGGGGTTCTGATTAGTGCCGAGGACGACGACGGGGGCAACAGCTATTCTTCTAATTATGCAGGAATGAACCTATCTGCCGAGGTATTGAAACATCAGCCTATGGTAGAAAAATATGCCAAAGAAAACGGTATTTCCGAGTATGTCAATGTATTGCTGGCAATCATACAAGTAGAAAGTGGCGGTACAGCCGAGGACGTTATGCAAAGTTCGGAAAGTTTGGGACTACCGCCTAATTCCTTAGATACAGAAAGCTCAATCAAGCAGGGGTGTCAGTATTTTGCGTCCCTGCTTTCTTCCTGCAAAAATCAAGGTATCAGTGATATAAATGTCGTGATACAGTCCTATAACTATGGCGGTGGCTATGTTGGTTATGTGGCAGGAAACGGGAAAAAGCATACATTCAACCTTGCAGAAAACTTCGCAAGGGATAAATCGAGCGGTCAGAAAGTAACCTATACGAACCCTATCGCTGTGGCAAAGAACGGGGGCTGGCGTTATGGCTATGGAAATATGTTCTATGTGGAGCTTGTGAACCAGTACCTTGTCGTCAATCAAGTATCGGGCGAACTGGCACAAAAGATAATGAATGAAGCGTTGAAGTATCAAGGTTGGAAATACGTGTATGGGGGCAGTAACCCGAACACTTCTTTTGATTGTAGCGGACTGACCCAGTGGTGTTATGGCAAGGCTGGTATCTCTTTACCGAGAACCGCACAAATGCAGTATGACGCAACACAGCATATCCCACTATCGCAGGCAAAGGCTGGCGATTTGGTCTTTTTCCACAGTACCTACAATGCAGGAAGCTATGTAACCCATGTCGGTATCTATGTCGGGAATAATCAGATGTATCATGCAGGCGACCCTATCGGATATACCGACCTTAATAATTCGTATTGGCAACAGCACTTGATTGGTGCTGGAAGAATAAAACAGTAGAAAGGATTGGAAACCATGTTTAAAAAGAAAGAAAAACCAGTAAAAGAAAAAAAGGTGCGTACTGTCAAGGTAGGCACACATAAGAAATCTGTGATTGCATTATGGGTAGTGCTTATCGCAAGTGTGAGCTTTGGAGTTTATAAGAACTTTACCGCTATTGATATGCACACCGTACATGAAACAGAAACGATACAGCTTAGATTAAATGACACCAACGGGATTGAAAATTTCGTGAAGAACTTCTGTAAGTCCTATTACACATGGGACAACAGCAAGGAAGCTATCGAAGCAAGGGCGCAGGCAATCAGTAACTATCTGACAAAGGAATTGCAGGACTTGAACCTTGATACCATAAGAACAGATATACCGACCAGCTCCATTGTTACAAATGTCTTGATTTGGGATATAGAACAGTCGGGAACGGACGATTTTATCGCTACCTACGAAGTAGATCAGCAGATAAAAGAGGGAGAACAGATAACAAACGTCAAAGCAACCTATACCGTTAAAGTCCATGTGGATAAAGACGGCGATATGGTAATCATTCAGAACCCGACTCTTGCACCAGCGATTGAAAAATCAACCTATGAACCAAAGGCACAAGAAGTAGACGCAAGCGTGGACGCTGATACCGTCAATGACGCTACCGCATTTTTAGAAACATTCTTTAAGCTGTACCCGACAGCGACGGAAAAAGAACTTGCGTACTATGTAGCTGACAATGTGCTTGAACCTATCGGCAGGGACTACCTATATTCTGAATTAGTCAATCCCGTGTTTACGGCTGACGGGGACAATGTGAAAGTCAAGGTTGCCGTGAAGTTTATTGACAATCAGACAAAGACAACGCAGGTATCACAGTTTGAGCTTGTGCTACATAAGGATAACAACTGGAAGATTATTATGTAAGATATTTTGTTGGCAGGCTCTATTTTCGGATATAGTCTGCCTTTTCTGTAGCAAATGTGCTGCACTAACAAGCGATTTCATTGTATTTTAAGCAATTAAATCTTTCTTGATAATTTTATCTTAAATCATATATTTATGGATATTGACTTTCTGCTTACAATAAGTTATAATATGACTATAAAACTAAATTAGTCATATAGGAGGTGTGTGATATGTATAAAGAAGTTGGTATTTCTTCAAATAATGTTCCGATAACACTTTCTATCTGGTATACAGAAAGAAGTAGTCCTACCATTGTTTTTTTGCCGGGTACTATGTCACACCCTCTCATGTATGAGAATTTTCTATGTGGTTTGAGTGAAAGAGGATTTAATATAATAGGCATTCACTATCTTTCACACGGAAAAAGCCCTAAAATCAAAAAAAATTATACAATGGAAGATTTGCTGCATAATGTATATGACGCAACGACTTACGGAATAGAAAATTTTGGTGAAAACATAGCTGTCATGGGTTCCAGTCAAGGTGGGATTTTAGCTGCAATGGCGGCGGGTAGGGACACAAGGTTAAAAGCCGTTTTTCCACATAATATCATGCTGACTACATTAAAAGAAACTATGAGCTTAACAAAATACCCCGCATGGTCACACCGTTTTATGGGGCTGATACAGTTGGGCTTTCGTGTAGGTGGAAAATTGCTGCCTAACTATAAGGTTCCAGGAGACGCTTATTTAGACTATGACAGAGTATTTTATAGTGAACAGGCAAAACAAGATTGCTTAAATGACCCTATGCTTTTACCCTATTATCCTTTAAGATTTGTCGCCAGCTTATTTAATGCTGACTTATCGTGCTTGGAGAATGGGGCTATACAATGTCCTGTTATTTTAATTACTGCCAAAGGCGATCCGCTTTTTAGCTTTGATTATACCAACAAAGTATTTGATTTAATTCATGTACCGAAAAAGGAATTACTTACTTTAGAGCTTAATCGTCACATGATTTTTAATGAGGACACGGACACTACAATAAACGCATTGGAAGCTACCTTGCATAAATATCTTGGATAGTATATTGATTATATAATCAGTAAATGTTATACTTTTCATGACGATAAAAACATTTTAGTCATAAGGGGGTTATGAGTTTGCCACGATTTACGGAACAAGAAAAAGAAATCATAAACAGTAAACTTTTGATAGAGGGAGAAAAGCTGTTTTCATTACACGGCTTAAAAAAAGTAACAGTTGATGATTTAGCAGCTGCTGTAAACATATCAAAAGGTTCATTCTATGCTTTTTATCCCAGTAAAGAACATCTATATGTGGAAATCAATTTTCGCTTACAAAAAGAGTTATTTACAAGTATAGAAACAACCGTTAAAAAGAAAAAGTATAAGAACCATAGAGATTTAGCAAAGGACGTTATCATGCTAAGTTTAACGGGGGTGATTACTTCGCCTATTCTTTCACAGATGGATTTATCTTTAATGGACTATCTGCAAAGAAAAATTTCGTCAGATATTTTTGAAAATCATATGTACAGTGATATTCGTATATTGGAGATACTGGAAGGTTTAGGGGTTGTATTTTTGGTTCCGCATACGGTTATCATAAAATCCCTGTATTCTGTTTTATCCTGTTTGGAACAATTCAAAGAGGACGAAGAATTGAATATGATACAAAATCTTTTAGTGAATGGTATTATTCAGCAAGTAGTAGCAGAGTAATAATTTTGTTTGGTTATTTGACAGGCAAGTGGCCAAACAAATTTTTTACAGTTTATATGACTATATATCTATAAACGTCATAAAGTTAAAGGAGGAAAGAATAATGATTGATGTAAAAAAACTGTATTTTAGCTATACTGACAAACCGTTTGTTGAGAATGTAAGTTTCCATGTTGGGAGAGGAGAAATTTTCGGTTTTTTAGGACCCTCTGGTGCTGGGAAATCAACTATTCAAAAAATTTTAACTGGGCTTAATACAAGTTATAAAGGCAGCGTAAAAGTTGCAGGTACAGAAATAAGGGAGCATACAAATCGGTTTTATGAAAATATTGGAGTAGACTTTGAATTTTCAACCTGCTACGAGAAATTCACAGCACGACAAAATCTCGCCTATTTTGCTTCTCTATATGACAAGCAACCTCGGTCTATTGATGAATTATTGCATATGGTAGGCTTAGAAAATGATGGAGACAAAAAAGTTGCTGACTTTTCCAAAGGTATGCGTTCTCGCTTGAATTTCATTAAAGCGTTAGTCCATGACCCTGATATATTATTCCTTGATGAACCTACAAGCGGTCTTGACCCTACAAATAATCGTTTAATGAAAGATATTATTCTTGCAGAAAAGAAACGCGGAAAAACGATTATCATTACTACTCACAATATGTTTGACGCAACAGAGCTATGTGACCAAGTAGCCTTTATTGTTGCCGGAAAAGTCAGTGCATTGGATAGCCCACATAATTTGATTATGTCAAGGGGAGCTGCTAAAATACACTATACCTACTATGATAAAGGCGAGAAAACCGGAGAATGTCTGCTTGATAGAACCACAGAAGATAAGTTGTTAAAAAGTTTAATTTCCGAAAACCGTTTGCTTTCTATTCATAGTAGTGAGCCTACATTAAATGATATTTTTGTTGATATTACAGGGAGGACACTTCAATGAGATTGGGACGTTTAATTTGTGGTGATATACATTTCCAATGGAAATATGGTTTCTATTTTATCTACTTTATATTAACAGTTTTATATGTGTGTGGGATTGCCGCTTTGACGGGACATTGGAAAACGAATATTGCTTCTATCATGATATACTCTGACCCGGCAGCAATGGGATTGTTTTTTATGGGAGCAATTGTCCTCTTGGAAAAAAGTCAAAAGGTGTTAAATGCTATGGTAGTATCGCCTGTAAAAGTATCGGAGTACATACTTTCAAAAACAGTTGCGTTAATTGCCATATCTACGATAATTGCAATGATATTAGGATTCGTTTCCGGTAGCAATCAGTTACTTAGTATCGCAGTTGGTACAGCTTTGACATCAGCAATCTTTACTATGCTTGGCATTATTGCGGCTACAAAAATTTCAAACTTGAACCAATTTCTCATTGTGATTATGCCGATAGAAATTGTTTGCTTTGTTCCACCTATCGTTGGTCTGTTTGTAAAGTTACCAGATATATTCCGCTTTTTTCCGTTCACAGCTTGCATGAACCTCATAACTGGAAAAAGCATTTTACTATCGTTTGATATGGTACTTGTAATTGCTACGTTGATTATCCTCTACATAGTTGCGCGACATACAGTTGAGCATATGTGGAGAAGTTTGGGAGGTGTAAAGCTATGAAAAGGATATTATCCAGTACCATACAGGTATTTAAGCAAATCAAGAGCGACCCTATGATGTTTGCAGCTTGTTTTACACCTTTTGTCATGGGAGCTTTGATTAAATTCGGTATTCCCTTTCTTGAAAGAATAACAGATTTTTCTTTGCAAACATACTATCCGATCTTTGATTTATTACTTTCTATCATGGCTCCTGTATTGCTCTGCTTTGCATTTGCAATGATTACATTAGAGGAAATCGACGATAAAGTGTCACGGTACTTTTCGATTACCCCTCTTGGTAAGTCGGGGTATCTCTTTACAAGGTTGGGAGTACCCTCAATTATTTCGGCGGTCATCGCTTTTATTGTACTGTTGCTTTTTTCATTAGAAAAGTTGTCCATTGGAATGACAATATGTTTGGCGCTTCTCGGCTCAGTACAGGCAATTATTGTTTCACTTATGATTATCACATTATCAAGCAATAAATTAGAGGGTATGGCAGTTACAAAACTAGCTGCACTTACATTACTCGGAATACCCGCTCCCTTTTTTATTGATAGTTATTACCAGTTCTCGGTTGGCTTCCTTCCATCATTTTGGGTAGCTAAAGCCATGCAGAATGAAGCGGTTCTTTATTTCTCCATAGGATTGATGGTAGCTTTGGTCTGGTACTACTTCCTTACAAAACGTCTGTTTAGGAAGCTGGCAGGATAAGAAGGCATATTATGAAAAAAGGTAGACTTCTGCAAAACAAAAATGTAAATAAGGCTATTCAGGTTTCCAAAATCACACTAATCATCAACTTGAGTTTATCGCTACTTAAATTTGCTGCCGGATATATAGGAAAGTCAAGTGCCATGCTGTCGGACGCTGTACATTCGGCTTCTGATGTAGTAAGCACAATCGTTGTGATGGTTGGAATTAAAATATCAGAAAAACAGCCTGATAGAGAACATCCTTATGGGCATGAACGTATGGAATGTGTGGCTTCCATTATTCTCTCTGTTGCATTGGCTATAACGGGTGCTGGAATAGGCTATTCAGGTATCAAGAAAATCTTTTCAGGACAGTACAATACGCTTTCTGTCTCTAGTGGAATCGCACTTACGGCGGCAGTCTTATCCATTGTTATAAAAGAGTGGATGTACTGGTATACAAGAAGTGCTGCAAAGCATACAAATTCTGACGCACTTATGGCTGACGCATGGCATCACCGCTCTGATGCACTCTCGTCGGTTGGTTCCTTAATTGGCATTTTAGGAGCACGTTTAGGCTTATGCTATTCTCGACCCTATTGCAAGCGTTGTGATTTGCGGTTGTATCTTAAAAGCTGCTTTGGACATTTTCAAAGAAAGCATTAACAAAATGGTAGACCATAGTTGTGACAATGCTACTGAAACAAAGATTAGGGAAGTTGTGCTTCAGCAGCAAGGGGTTGATGGTATTGATGAATTAAAAACCCGCATGTTTGGAGCGAAAATGTATGTAGATATTGAAATATTAGCTGATGGTAATTTAGCTCTTTATGACGCTCATAGAATTGCTGAGGGAGTCCATCAAACGATTGAAAACAACTTTCCACAATGTAAACATTGTATGGTACATGTTAATACGAATGAACTTCCCTATTCTCCATAGGACAGGGAAGATGATTTAAGACTATTGAAAGGGAAAGGGGGGAAGTAGGTTATGGAACAATACTGGTGGATTATCATTGTTATGGTTTTGATTGTCGTTGGCTTACTTAAAATTGTAATTATGAAGAAGTATAACCAAAGGAGAAATTCTAACAATCGTTCAAAAGATAGCAAGGACGACAAGATGTATTAAGGTTTATTGAAATCTGTTATGTTGTAGAATGATGTTTTTAGATACTAGAAAGTGCTTTAAAGGGGCTAACGTTAAGGAAAGCTTTGAGTACAATTCTTTACAATCAACAGTCTTTTGCATAGAGAAATGTATGTAGGAAATATGGTGCAAGGCACAAAACACCAACAATTGAGAAATCAACCTATGAACCAAAGGCACACTACATTTTATACTACTTGACAAGTAAACGAGCGTTTACTATAATGATTTATAGAGGTAAACGCTCGTTTACTAAAAAAGGAGGTTGTAAATGTCTGACACAAAAGAAAATATATTAAAAATTGCACTACACTTATTTGCAGTGAATGGTTATGAGGCTGTTTCTGTTAGTATGATTGCGGAAGCCTTAGGAATGACAAAAGGAGCGTTATATAAGCATTATAAAAATAAGCAAGATATTTTTGACTGTATAGTAGAACGTATGTATCAAATTGATAATGAGCGAGCTAAGGATTATCAAGTACCAGAAAGTACAATAGAGGTAGCTCCTAATGCATACAAAAATACAACTATTGAAAGTCTAATAACATTTACTCTTGCACAATACGATTTTTGGGTGACTGATGACTTTGCGTCTAATTTTCGCAAAATGTTAATACTAGAGCAATATAGAAATTTAAAAATGAATATGCTTTATCAAAAATGTCTTGTAAATGGTGCTATCAGTTATATAGAAGATATATTTAATGAAATGGTTGAAAAAGGTGTTCTTCAAGAGTGTGATACAAAGCAGCTTGCTATTGAATATTATGCGCCATTATTTCTGTTGATAAGTGTAGCAGACGCAGTTGAAAATTGTTGGGATTTAAAATCTCAATTAACCACACACGTTAATCAATTTGTTAAGAAATATATTACAAATGAGAAAGTAAAATAATCCTTTATTCTATCCTGAATACAAACATAACTTTTTAATTTCAGCAGAGAAACACAAAATGAATATTGTTATAAGTCACAAATATTAACTATTAAAATATTACAATAATGGAGATGAGGAAATGGAATATATTCGCAGTAAAAAATATTTTACACCCGACTTACAGGCAAAAATTATGGGACCGAATCCTATAAAATTACAAGAAGAACTTTTACAAAATCATAAAATCCCGTCTGGTAGCTATGTCTGTGACCTTGGAAGTGGACAAGGTTTAACTTCTGTATTTCTTGCAAAAGAATATGGATTTGTTGTTTTTGCAGTTGACTTATGGAGTGAGCCAAAAGAAAATGAAGAATTTTTCAAAAAAATGGGATTATCTTCTGCACAAATTAAATCCGTAAAAGCTGACGCTAATGAACTTAAATTTGAGAAAGAATTTTTTGACGCTGTAGTAAGTACAGATTCATATAATTATTTTGGACGTGACCCTATATATTTAGATGAAAAATTACTTCCATTTGTTAAAAAAGGCGGGTTTATTTATATCACAGTTCCTGGTATGAAGAAAGATTGCCATGACAAACTTCCAGAAGAGTTATTGTTATCATGGACACCAGAGGAACTTGATTATCTACATGATATAACATATTGGTCTAACATAATTAGTCATTGTAAAAAGGCAGATTTAATTTCAATATATGAAATGGAAAGTAATTCGGAAGTTTGGTCGGATTGGATAAAGCAAAATAATGAATATGCAATAAATGACCGTAAGGCAATAGAAGCTGGCGGTGGAGATTATCTGAATTTTATTGCTATAATTCTACAAAAAAAATGAATTCTTTAGAACCAGACACTATAATTTGCGTTCTAATATGTTTACCGATCGGCATCAATAATTTTATCTTTGAGGGTAATGATTTGAACATAGAAGAATACAAGAAGATACGAAATTGATAAATTAGAATTTGAAAGGAGTTTTGAAGAATGAAAAAATATGAGTATGTAGAAATTAACTATAATGCGAAAGGAGTTGTATTCCTTTGTACTGATAAACACAAAGAAATTATTGACAGTTATGCAAAAACGGGGTATCACTACGCAGGGTTTGTACCCACAGAAATTGACGCAAAAGGCTGTATGCGAAAGATAGATTTAATTTTTGAAAAAGAAGATTAACTTATTTTAGGGAGTTGGTTCTAATGATAGGACTTAAAAGACGAGATATGAATTATATTATGAAAGTTGGTGCTAAATCTCAAGGTGTTTCTGTATCTGAATTTAGGGCTATGCTACAAGATACCATAGACAAAACTATGGAAAGTACAGACCCAGACGTGCAGGCAAATTTTAAACGATACTTTGGAAATAAGCGGCCAACACCAGAGGAATATATTTATACGATTACCAAAAAGACAAAGGTTAAGGTTTAAATGTTGTAAAGGGGGGTTGCCGTATGAAACGCTTTAAATACAATTCAGTATATTCAAGCCCAATTTAACAGCATACTATTTACAATTAAATACGCTATACCAATAGCTCGTACAAAATTTATATTTTGTGCGGGCTTTTTTAATACCCGAAAAGTTTTTTTAATTATTTTCATTTTTTTGGAAGCAAATCACACCTTGCTGTACAGATATGGTGCGGAAAGAGGGATAAACCCTTTTCAATTCATAGCTGGAAAGGAGGTGAGATTATGAAACCGTCTGACTTCCAAAAAACAATTCAGTGTCAGTTTGAATGTAAGCTGAAAAAAATTGTCAAAGGTATTATCTGGAACTACCGTAAAGAATTAAAACGAAGAAAAAACAAGGAAATATCTTTTAGCGAATTACCAGACATTACGGTAGAAAGTCTGGCAACATGGGACGACTACGAAACAAACTACACAATTTTTAATGTGTGTGGCATAGATATTAAAGTCCTTGATGATGAACTTGCAGAAGCTCTCAAACAGCTGCCCGAAAAAAAACGTAACAATGTATTGATGTATTACTTCTTGGAAATGAGTGATACAGAGATTGCAGATATTATGAATTATACCAGAGGGGCTGTGTTCAAACACAGACACCGTGCACTAGAAACTATGAAAGAGATACTAAAGGAGAAGAAATAGAAATGAAGAAAAAGTACAAGCACCCTTCTTATTATTTGATTTCATCAGCTATGGACGGGGATGAAACTGCGATTGAGAAATTACTGGCATTCTATGACCCGTACATATCAAAGTGTTGTTTACGTCCTTTATATGATGAATACGGCAACGTCTATATTGTTGTTGATATGGAATTAAAGGGACGTATTCGAGAAGCCTTAATCAAAATGATTTTAGACTTTGAGATTGATATAGATATAGAAACCGAAGAAGAATAAGCAGATACCAGCAGGGCGTGATTGGTTAAATCCCCCTCTTTCCTGCCCTGCTCCTGCTTTTATGCATGGAAGCCTACGGCTTTCGCCGATTGTTCTTTGACAACTTAATAAAGCAGACAGATACGTTTGTGATACAGCGAGCCACGGGGACTGTACGCCATGACCTTTCCGACAAGAAAGTGAGCGACCCACGCAGTGATCCGAGAGCAACTTGTGGAATGGTCGCTTTGCCATGACCTGCTATCACAGGATAATGATACGTCCGCATGGTGCGGTTTTGCCCACAAGAATGGGAATAGTTGAGATACTAACGGAGCTTTCCGAAGCCGTCTGTTTGCTTATGATAAGATACACAGAAAGGAGTTGTTGCAACATGAATAATACTGATGTGCCGATTTGGGAAAAATACACCCTTAGTATAGAAGAAGCGTCCCGATATTTTCGTATCGGGGAAAAGAAGTTGCGTAGGCTTGCCGAGGAAAATCTGGACTCTGGCTGGGTTATCGTCAATGGAAATCGTATTCAGATAAAGCGAAAACAGTTTGAAAAAATTATTGATACACTGGACGAAATCTGATGTCTTAGAGCCGTAGATATGGTATAATATTAGTAGCGTATCACGGCTCATTCCATGACGGAAAGGAGCTTTACACTATGTCAAAAATAAAAAGACAAGACAGTAAAGGACGCAATTTGCGTCTTGGAGAGAGCCAGAGAAAAGACGGAAGATACGTTTATAAATATACCGATATATTCGGGAAGCCACAGTTTGTATATGCTTGGAAACTTGTACCGACAGACAAAACACCTGCTGGAAAACGTGATGATATATCGTTGAGGGAAAAAGAAAAGCAGATAAAAAAAGACCTTGACGACGGTATTGACACTATCGGCGGTAAAATGACAGTCTGCCAGCTTTACGAAAAGAAGAACAGTCAAAGAAAGAACATCAAGAGAAATACGGAAATAGGACGACAGTATCTTATGAACGCATTGGAAAATGACCCATTGGGTATGAGGGCGATTGATACGGTCAAACAATCGGACGCTAAAGAATGGGCTATTAGAATGAACGGCAAAGGTTATTCTTACAAGACGATAGATAACTACAAGCGTTCCTTAAAGGCTTCATTCTATATGGCGATACAAGATGACTGTGTTAGAAAAAATCCTTTCAATTTCAAGTTGAGTGATGTTCTGGAAGATGATACAGAAGCAAAGGTTATCTTAACACCAGAGCAGGAAGAAAAACTTCTAGCTTTTATGGAAACGGATAATGTTTACAGCAAGTATCGTGATGAAGTTATTCTTCTGCTGGAAACGGGACTTCGTATTTCTGAATTATGTGGACTGACAACACACATTGATATGCTTAACCGTGTGATTAACATAGACCACCAGCTATTGCGTGACACAGATGTGGGCTACTATATTTCCACACCTAAGACAAAGAACGGTAAGCGAGAGCTTCCATTAACAGAAAGAGCATATCAAGCACTCAAGCGAATTTTAAAGAACCGAGGAAAAGCACAACCGCTTGTTGTTGGCGGTTATAGCAATTTCTTATTCTTAAACCGTGAGGGATTGCCAAAAGTAGCAGGAAATTATGAAAGTATGGTGCGTGGGCTGATTAAGAAGTACAACAAGACCCATAAGGACAAGTTGCCCAACATCACGCCCCATTCATTCAGACATACCTACTGTACGAACATGGCAAATAAGGGAATGAACCCAAACACCCTGCAATACATCATGGGACACGCAAACATAACCATGACATTAGGGTATTATGCTCACGGTACTTTCCAGTCTGCAAAGGCAGAATTGGAAAGGCTGGCTTCTTAATATCGAAAATGTATCTTACTACTTATTTACTACTTTTGGTTGCATTTTCATGCTGGTAAATGCCAGCTTATGCGAGGTATCTTCCAAAAGGAAAATGCCCATACAGCCCGAAAATACGGGATATATCGGCATTTACCAGCTTATGAAAAGATAATCAGAAATTTAGTAAGTTTTTAGTTTCTAAAAAACATTGAATCTTTTATTGCAGTTTTAAGAAAAAATAATATCATAAAAATTAGTAGAAATAAAATATAATAATATGTTCTTAAATTATGTCTAAATATAATAGTAGATAAATATTAATAAGATTTAATGAAAAATGTAAGGTTAGCAATTAAACTAACTGTTTTCAATTGAAAACAGTAATGAAACTCTTTCAAAAATTTTCAAACTAATAATAAAAATAAGTCGTTGTACACATCACTTTCGTAATTTGAAAAATTTAGAGAAAGGAAAAGGTATAATAAAGTTATTTATAATATACCAGAAGTACAACTTATGAAACGTAATAGATTTCAATTTATTACATCTATTGCATTAATTTTCATGCTTTGCATGAGTACAGTTACACCAATATTTGCTGATACACCAATAACAAGAGTTTTTGCAGCTTCTGATTATCAAGCAAAAACAGGTGATGCTGAAGGGGAAGGAATACTTGGAGCTATCATTGATACTATGATAAATGATGGACATACAACAGTAGATGGTGCATTATATGCAGGGGATTACGATTATAATATGCCAAGTGATACATCACATGGTATAAATTCTATTAAAAATGTGTTTAATTCAAAATGGTCATCTCTTAGTGAGGATAATATGATATTTGCAAAGGGAAACCATGATCCTGCTAGTACACCAGGAATCAGTTCGAGTGGTGCAAATGATGCCAAGGATTATGGTGTATTTGTTATTAATGAATCTGATTATATGTGGTTTAACAATGACAAGGGAACAGTTCAAAGAACAGCAAATAATTTGAAAGGTTACCTTGATGATAAACTTGTTGAGGGTTATAGTAAACCTGTTTTTGTAGTATCTCATTTACCATTACATTATAGTATGCGTACTCGTAATGATGGTGATGCTCAATATGCGAATTTATTATTTGATGTACTTAATGAAGCTGGTGCTGAGGGATTAAATATTATTTTCCTATTTGGACATGATCATTCAAATGGCTGGGATGATTATCTTGGAGGTTCTTGTATATATCTTGCTAAAGGAGATAGTATTAATATCGCTCAATCAAGTCGTACAGAGTGGAAAGCTGAAACTTTAAACTTTACATATATGAATCCAGGATATACAGGCTATTATAATCAGGTTAATACCAGTGCTGAGGATATACTTTCTTCGACAATGTTTACAATTTATGAAAATAGAGTAGAAGTAAATCGTTATACTACAAGTGGTAAATATAACCTTAAGAGTAAAGGGGTAAGAAACAGTTATAAAAATGAAAGTGGATATGATTTAGATACTCGTATTATTACAAGCCCTGATGATATTGATTTAAATAAAGTTAAGGCTAGACCATCTGTTAAGATTATAAATGATGGAATGGATATTGTTCCAGTTGGTGGTGTAATTTCATTAACTGCAGAGGTTTCTAATGTAGAAAATCCAACATTTGAATGGTCAAGCAGTAATCCTGATATTTTATCTGTTGAGGGTAATGGAAACACTGTTTTAGTTTGTGCAGCAAGTAAGGGTGATGCAACAATTAATTTAAATGTAACTGATGGAAGTGACTCAACTGTAATTAAAGCTTCTTTCAATGCAACTGCTGTAGATGTGACTGATGGTGATGTTTACACATTAGTCAATAAAGTTAGTGATATTGTAAGTGGTGATAAATATTTTATGGTATTTACTGATACTAAAAATACATTACCTAAATATAACGTTGTATCTCATGAAGTTATGACTAATGGAGGAAGAACAGGATTAGTACCAAAAGATGTTGGATTAAATAGTGATGTTGATTATCTTACTGGTGATTATAGTAGTTATGAGTGGACATTTACTAGTTTGGAAGGTAATTATGTAATAAGCTGTGACAAAGGGGTTTTAAGTATTGCAAGTAATGATGTTAATTTAAATGGAGCTGCAGATCATGTAATTAAGATTACAGATGGTATGAGTGGACTATATTTGACAGATAGCAGTACTAATTATCAGCTAAGTGATTCTAGTAAAGGAATATTTAGTGGCTATGCAAGTGGTAAGCAATTTTCACTTTATAGAAAAATAGATATTACTCAAGCACCTGGAAAACCACAGGATTTATTAATTGTTACTGGAGATAAAACTGCAACCTTATCATGGGAAACACCAAAAATTAATGGAGGTAGTGCTATAACTGGTTATCAAATATCAAGTGATGGTATAACATGGATAGATACTGTTGATAATAGTTATACTTTTAATAACTTGATTAATGGTACAGAATATACATTTAGTGTACGTGCAGTGAACAGTAAAGGTGCTGGTGCAACAGCAAGTATTGCAGGTACACCTGATGCAGAAGATTTAAAATCAAGTAAGGATTTATTAGCTAGTTTGATTAGTAAAGCAAATGGATTAAATGGTGCAGATTATACAGAAAAGACATGGAAAGTTTTAGAGGAAGAAGTATTAAAAGCAAAAGCAGTATTTGAAGATCCAGATGCAAGTGAAGCAGAAATAAAAGCTGTAGAAGCATCATTAACAAAAGCAATAAGTCAATTGGTATTGAAGACAGAAGATGAAGAAGCTAAGGGATCAGTTAAGACTGGTGATAATAGTTTAATTGGAGGATTAGTAGGACTTGGGTTATTAAGTGTGACTGCAGTTCTAGTAAACTATAGAAGAAAAGAAGATTAATGAATAAGGAACTTGAATGTTTTTTATATAGTAGTTAATAAATAGGATAAAAGGAACATAAATTATTATGGCATATAATAGTCTATGTTCTTTTATTTTGAAAAAATAGTCATATTTATTTTATGTGTTTCTTTTAATTTATATATCATTCGTCTTTACCTTATATTTAAAATGTTATATAATAAACAAAATAAATTGGAGGACAGAAATATGGATGAGAACTTATTATTAACATTACTTCATAATAATGCAAGAATGGAAGTTACAGATCTTGCCATGGCATTAAATGAAACAGAAGATAATGTTGTCAAAACTATCAACCAATTAGAAAAGGATAAAGTTATCTGTGGTTATCATACGATTATTAATTGGGATCGTACTAATGTAGATAATGTAATGGCATTGATTCAAATTAATGCTACTCCTGAACGTGAATATGGTTATGATCGTATTGCTAAAAAGATTTATGCTTTTCCAGAAGTAGATACAATGTATTTATTAAGTGGAAGTTTTGAATTCGTTGCGATTGTTAAAGGACATACAATGCAAGAAGCCGCCCGTTTCGTTGCCTCTAAATTGGCGCCATTGGAAGGTGTAACTGGTACTGCAACAATGTTTGTATTAAAACAATATAAAAATAATGGAATAAGTTTTGATGATAATGACAAAGAAGCTGCTGAAAGATTGTTGGTAACACCATAATGGATTTTAATAAAGTATTAAATAATATCGTAAGAGATATACCACCTAGTGGAATTCGTAAATTTTTTGATTTAGCAAATGAAATGGAAGGTGTTATATCTTTAGGAGTTGGGGAACCTGATTTTGATACACCTTGGAAAATTAGAGAAGCAGCTATTTATTCAATTGAACAAGGAAAGACATTCTATACTGCTAATCAGGGTTTAGTTGAATTAAGAAAAGAAATTTGTCGTTATCAAAAAAGAAGATTTGGTTTGAATTATAATTATGATAAAGAGTGTATTGTTACTGTAGGGGGATCTGAAGCAATTGACTTAGCTTTTAGAGCAATTATTAATCCTGGTGATGAGGTGATCTTATTGCAGCCAAGTTATGTTGCTTATACACCAGGTGTAGCTTTGGCTGGTGGCAAAGTCGTTAATATTGAACTTAAAGAAGATAATGAGTTTAAATTAACTCCAGAATTGTTAAAGGCAGCGATAACTCCAAAAACTAAAGCAATCTTATTAAATTATCCTAGTAATCCTACGGGTGGTTTTATGACACAAGAAGATTATGAAAAACTTGTACCAATTATAAAAGAGCATGAAATTATTGTCATAACTGATGAGATATATGCAGAATTATCATATGAACAAAAATTCTGTTCTATTGCATCTTTTGATGAAATCAAAGATCAAGTAATCTTAGTTAGTGGTTATTCAAAGGCTTATGCGATGACAGGATGGCGTTTAGGATATGTTTTAGCTAATGAAATACTTACTAAAGCAATGAATAAAATTCATCAATATGTAATTATGTCAGCACCTACAGGTGCTCAGTATGGAGCTATTGAAGCAATGCGTCATTGTGATAATGAAATTGAGACAATGCGTCAAGCATATATGTTAAGACGTAATTATATTGTTAAAGCATTTAATGATATGGGATTACATACATTTACACCTCAAGGGGCATTTTATGTATTTCCATGTATTAAATCCACTGGTATGACTTCAGAACAATTCTGTGAAGAGTTATTAAAAGATCAATTAGTAGCTTGCGTACCAGGTACTGCTTTTGGTGAAGCTGGAGAAGGGTATATAAGAGTATCATATGCTTATTCAATTGATCAGATTAAGGAAGCAACTACAAGGATTCAAAGGTTTTTAGATAAATTAAATAACTGATGAGTTGATTTCAAAGCTTGTTCTATAGAATTTATTTATAGAATAAGCTTTTTATGTTTGAACTTTTTAATAGATTAAAATTTGTCATGTTATAGATAGAAAAAATAATTATTAGAGGTTTAAAGAAGTGGTGCATTTAAATAGATGTTTCAAGTTATATTGTCTAATTTTGCGTGTTAGGTATTTTTATTAGAATAGTGTAAAGTATTTGGTAGTACAATAATGATAGTATCACTGGTTTTAAAATTATATGGGCTAATAATATATAGTATTAGATGTGATTTAATTTATATAGTTAGTTTTGTTTATAGTTTTTTCTTAAAAGAAGAATTTATTTTATAATTCGAAGAATATATATTTAATAGACTTGGGTTATTAAAGTAGGTTTATTTTTATTTTTTTTCAATAATTTAATTTTAAAACCGAAAAAACGGTGTTATAATTAAAAAAATCAAATCATAAATATTTTTAATTAACTATAATATAGGTAATTAAAGGAGTGATTGATGATGAAAACACAAAGTTATGAAAAGGTTATTGATAAGGATATTGTTGATGTTAAAAGGTATTTGTTAGATATTAGTGAAAGTTATTGGATGCAAGATATTCATGATATTGTTAATAAGAGTATGGATATAAAGATTATTAAGAAAAAGATTAATAAAAGAAAAGATTTACAGTTGGTAATTTTTAGTAAAATAAAAAAGTTAATTGATAAGAGTGTTAGTTTAAGTGAAATGGAAAATCATTTGGTTTTTATGAATATTTTGTTAAGTTCGTATTATCGGCCTGTATTGGTATATAAATATAATTTATTAAACTATATTATTGATAATGGTGGTTTTTCAATTGAAACATATTGTTTGCTTAGACATTTAATTAAATTTAATGAAAAAGTTATTGAATCATTTGTTGATGCTCTAGCAAATCGATTAAACTTAGGTATGGAACGTTATCATTATTTAACTTGTTATATTTTATTATTAGAGAAAAACTATAAAAAAGCATATTTGCATTTAGAGTATGTTATTATTGATCAAGAATTTGAGCGTTTTTTACCAGCACTTTATAATTATAGTCCACGTTTATATAATAAATATTTAAAAAAAGTCGATATGCCATTAAATTCAATATTAATATAGGAGTAATTTTATGGGTGAAAAAATGTATTATATTTATAAAGTCATAAATGATAGTGATCAGCCGATTAAGGGTAAAGAGATACTAGTGTATTTACAACAGTATGGATATGATCTTAATATTAAAACGATATATAGCCTTATTAAAAGAATTAATGATTTTTATCATTGTTTAACAGGTAAATATCTAATAAAAACTATTAGAAGAAGCGGTTTTGTTATTGAGGATGAGTTTTTTGATGACGGGCAGTTACAGTTATTAATGGATAGTATTATTTTTAATCCTAATTTAGATAAAAATTCAGCTTCTATAATGGTTGAAAAGTTATCATTATTAAGCTCTTATAAACAAATTAAACGTTTAAATATTGAAGATGGAAATAATAATATTTTAACTTATGATCCTTTAATAAGTCTTACTACTATTATTAAGGCTGTTAATAATCACAAAAATATTGCTTTTAAATATATAAGTTATGATATTGATGATAATTGTTTGGTAGAAGTTTATCATAATAATGGTAATCATGATAGTGAAACATATATAATTTCACCCTATAAATTAATTTTAAAAGGTTCTAATTATTATCTTATTGGTTATTTTAATAAAAGAAAAAATAGTTTAAGTGTTTATCGAGTCGATCGAATGCGCTTGGTTAGAAATCATAATAGTAAGTTTGAGGAAATAAGAGAACAATTTGATATGGCCAAAGAGTTTGATAAAATTGTAAATATGTATATAAGTAAAAAGAGAATTGATTTGAAAATTAGATTTAATCAAAGTGTATTAAAAGAGGTAGTAAATCAATTTGGTAAAGATATTATTGTAAGTAAAACCTATGATGGTAAAATTGAAGCAGAAATAAAAAATGTTGCTTTATCTGATGGATTAGTAGGTTGGCTGATGATGCTACAGACAAATATCCAAGTAATATTACCACTTGGATTAAAAGAGATGATTAGAAAAAGATTAAAGTTAATGTTAAAGATGTATGAACAGGAAACTGAGTAAGTTTCCTGTTTTTAATCTAAGAGGGGAATGAGTGTTGTTAGTATTATCAAGGGAACATTATACTTATAAGTAAATTTGAATAGGGGCAGTTTTTAAAGTTGAAGTACTAAAAAATAAATGATTATATAGTAATGACTATTTTAGATATCACACAATATAAATAATTTTGTAGATAAAATAACTTGTAATTTTTCATTAAATAATAGATAATTTAGGTGAAAGGGATTACATGATTTTTAAGGTTCTGTATACTGTTTTTTTAGAGATATTTTAAATATTTTAAAGATTAAAAATTATAGCGAGCAGATATTTAATTAGTTCTAATAGGGAAAATGGAAACTTATATGTAATCATTTTTCAAAGAAAGGAGATAGAAAGAAACGATGAAAGTTATGAACAAGGTATGCAAGAGTTTAATCGCTTTGGTTTTATGTCTTACAAGCGTATTTTCTTTAAGTATCAACTTATCAGCTGAAGAAGTCAGTAATAATCTTGCTTTAAACAAGCCAGTTGTTGCTAGTGCTGAATATAGTACGATGCCTGCATCTAATTTAACTGATGCTGATGAAGATAGCCGTTGGTCAACAGAAAGAGATGCAACACAATGGGCATATGTTGATTTAGGACAAGAATATGAAATGAACAAGTTCCAGATGATTTGGGAAAGTGATTCAGTTTATGCTCAAGAATACAATATTTATGTATCAAATGACATAAATGATTGGGGTAGTGCGGTTGTTGTTAGAACTGAGAATAATAGTAAGACTTCTGAAGAGCTTTTAGCTCAAACTGTTAGTGGACGCTATGTTAAACTTGAAGTAACAAAGGTAAAGGGATATCCTAGTGTTTCTTGCCGTGATTTCAAGGTATTAAATACTGATGAAAAGTATCAAGATCCAACTCAAAATGTTGCTTTAAATAAAACAGCTGTTGCTAGTTCAATTGAGGCAGATTCTGTAAGAGCTGCTAATGCTACTGATGGAGATACGACTTCAAGAAGTTCAAGATGGGGAAGTAATCTTGGTGATGGACCAGATTGGATTTATGTTGATTTGGGTGAAAAGTTAAATGTTAATGTTGTTAAAATTTTCTGGGAAAATAGAAAAGCAACTAGCTATAAGCTTCAAATTGCTGAAGAATTAAGTGATCCAATGAGTGAGGATGATTGGACAACTGTTAAAGAGTTCAATGATCGTCCAGCATCTATAGATGAAAAAATTGTATTAGATCAAGTGTATAAAGCTCGTTATGTACGCTTATTGATTGATTCACATACATCTGCAGACCCTGATGGGGGAGTTGCATGGAACACTGTTTCTATTTATGAAATTGAAGTGTATGGTGGAAATCCAGATATTAAACCAGCAATTGGTGAAGTATTGAATGCTATTACTGTAGATACTCCTGAAAAAGGAGATAAGAAGTTATCAGTTAATTTACCTGAAGTTGAAGGGTATAAAGTTGAGTACAATGGTACTGATTTTGAACAGGTAATTGATGATGATTTAACTATTTATCAACCAGTAGTTGATAAAGAAGTATCTGTTTCATTTAAGGTTACTGATGAAGAAACAAATGATTACAAATTCAAAGAAATTAAAATTACTGTACCTGGTAAATATGAAGTTGAAAATAGTGATAATGAAGCTCCAAATATTTTACCTGAATTAGCTGAATGGAAAGGTGAAGAAGGAAGCTTTGTTGTTTCAAGCAACAGTCGTATTGTTATAGCTGGTGATGAATTGCAAGATGTTGCGGATGCATTAGCTGCTGATTATAAAGAAATGACAGGTAAAAAATTAACTGTTGTTAAGGGTAGTAAATCAGATGTACAAAGTGGTGATTTCTATTTTGCTCTAACTGATGATACAAGTAAAGGACTTCAAGACGAAGGTTATTTGATGACTACTGATGAATATGTTGAAGTTGAAGCAGAAACTACAACTGGTGCTTATTGGGCTACTAGAACTATTTTACAAAGTTTAAAACAAACAAATGATATCCCTTGTGGTACTACAAGAGATTATCCATTGTATAAAGTTCGTGGTTTCATTTTAGATGTAGGTAGAAAAACATTTACATTAGATTATTTAAAACAAGTTGTTAAACAAATGTCTTGGTATAAGATGAATGATTTTCAAGTACATTTAAATGATAACTTGATTGGATTAGAAAATGTTGCTGATCCAATGAGTGCTTATTCAGCATTTAGATTAGAGTCTGATGTTAAAGCAGGTGGTAATAACGGATTAAATCAAGCGGATTTAACTAGTACAGATATGTTCTATACAAAAGATGAATTTAGAGATTTTATTAAGGAATCTAGAATTTATGGTGTAGATATCGTACCAGAAATTGATACTCCTGCCCACTCATTAGCTCTTACTAAAGTAAGACCTGATTTACGTCATGGTACAAATGGAAGAAACAATGATCATTTGGCATTACGTGATAAATATGATGAATGTATCGAATTTGTTAAGGATATTTTTAACGAATATATGACCGATGATAATCCAGTATTTGATGATCAAACAATTGTACATGTTGGTGCTGATGAATATAATGCTGATAAAGAAGCATATCGTAAATTCTCAGATGATATGTTAGGATTTGTTCAAGATACTGGACGTACAGCTCGTATTTGGGGAAGTTTATCACAATGTCGTGGAACAACTCCAGTAAGAAGTGAAGGCGTTCAAATGAATTTATGGAACTTTGGATATGCTAACATGGATGAAATGTATGAACAAGGTTATGATTTGATCAACTGTAATGATGGAAATTATTATGTTGTTCCTAATGCAGGATATTACTATGATTATTTAAATGACAATACTCTTTATAATCTTGATATCAATACTATTGGTGGTGTTACTATTCCTGCAGGTGATAAGCAAATGATTGGTGGAGCATTTGCAGTATGGAATGATATGACAGATTATCTAGAAAATGGTGTTAGTGAATATGATGTTTATGATCGTATTGAAAATGCAATCCCATTGTTTGGTGCTAAACTATGGGGTAAAGGAACTAAATCATTAAATGAAGCAAATACTACTAGAGCTACATTGGGGGATGCTCCTGGAACTAATTTTGGATATGATGTAGACAGTAAAGATGGTATTATTGCAAATTATCCAATGAATTCACTAGTAGAAAATAGTGAAAATAATCGTGACTTAACAGCTGGAAATAATGCTTCTATTGCATCTGTAGATGGAAAAAAAGCTCTTAAATTAAATGGTAGTGAAAGCTATGTAAATTCTCCAGTTGCTACAGCAGGGTTAGGAAATGATTTAAGAGTAAAAGTTAAACGTACATCAAGCAGTAGTGAAGAACAAGTTTTATTTGAAAGCAGCTATGGTACAATTAAAGCTGTTCAAAAAGATACTGGAAAAGTTGGATTCTCAAGAGAAAATCATGATTATTCATTTGATTATGAATTACCTGTTAATGAATGGGTTGAACTTGAGTTTAAAAATGAACATAATGTAACATCACTTTATGTTAATGGTAAATTAGTTGATGTATTAGGTGATGGTGAAAAAGTTGAAGGAAGACCATTACTTGCAACAACAATGTTCCCAATTGAAAGAATTGGAAGTAAAACAAATGCTTTCATTGGTTATGTAGATGATGTTCGTATTGGTGAAAATAAAACATTTAATTCTACAATGAATCTTGATTATGCTGTATTAACAGCTAATGCCTTATTAAAAGAAGAAGACAATGTAGAGTTAGAAACATTAGTTAACCAAGCTAAAGTAATTTTTGAATTATATGATCCAAGTAGTGAAGAAGTTGAAAGTTTAACTACTCAAATTAATGCTATTATTAAAACAATTGATTATGCAAAAGCAGATTATAGTCGTGTAAATAAATATTTGAATTTAGTGTTAGATGATTTATCAGTATTTACTGATGCATCAGTAGCACGTTTACAAAATGTAATTGATAGTATTCGTGAAGATCTTCCAGCTTCAATGCAAGAAACTGTTGATGGTTATGTTATTCAGTTAGCTAATGCTTTAGCAAATCTAGAATTAAAAGCACAACTTAATGTAAATTATGTTGATAATTCTAAACTTACAGCTACAGCATCATCTTATCAACGTGATGGATCTAATCCAAGTAATGTATTAGACAATGATACTGGAACAATGTGGCATACAGATTGGTCAATTACAACTATGCCTCACTGGATTGCACTTGAAATTGATGAACCAACAGCAATTAATGGTTTAAGTTATACACCTCGTCAAACTGGTACTAATGGTAATTTAACTGAATATAGAATTGAAATTAGTGATGATGGTGAAAATTGGAATACAATTAAAACAGGAACATTAAGTTCTAATTCTAGTACTAAAGTGATTGATTTTGATACTGTTACAACTAAATTTGTTCGCCTTGTTTATGTTAAGGCTGTAAACAATAATGGTAGTGCTTCAGAAATCAAGTTACATCGTGCTGATGTTCCAGCTGATGTAGATGGATTAAATACGTTGATTGAAAAAGCAGAAAGTATTAAAAATACAGGATATAGTGAAGAATCATGGACTGCTCTTCAAAATCAAATTTTAGTAGCTAAAGAGCTTACAAATTCTCAAAATCCTGATGCTAATGAAATTGAAATTACTAAACGTAATTTAATAGAAAAAATGGTTAAATTAGTATTAACTGAAGAAGTAAAAGATGTAAGCAAGACAAAATTACAAATAGCTGTAGATTTGGCAAGTAATGTAACAGAAGAACAATTAGATAAAGTGGTACCAGCAGTAGTAACTGAATTCAATGCAGCATTAGAAGAAGCAAGAGTAATCTTAGCTAATGATAATGCAAATCAGGAAGAAGTAGATGCATCATTTGCAAGATTAGCAACAGCAATGCATATGTTAGAATTCTTAAAAGGTGACAAGACTGAATTACAAGACCTAGTAGATTCAACTGCAGATTTAGTAGCAGGAAACTATACAGAGGAAAGCTGGTCAGCATTGCAAGAAGCATTAGTAGAAGCAAATGCAGTACTAGATGATGTTAATGCAATGCAGGAAGAAGTAGATGATACATGTAGCAATTTACAGGCAGCAATAGATGGTTTAGTAGAAGTAAAACAAGTAGATAAATCATTATTGGAAGCAATGGTAAACAGAGTATTAGGATTAGAAGAAGATAAATATGTTCCAGCTACTTGGCAAGCAATGTTACCAAAATTGGAAGCAGCACAGGAAGTCTTAGCAGATGATAATGCAACACAGGCAGAAGTAGATAAAGCATGGAATGATTTAACAAGAGCATACTTGAACTTAAGATTAAAACCAATTATAGTTCAAAAAGGTGAATTACAAGACCTAGTAGATTCAACAGCAGACTTAGTAGAAGAAAAGTATACAGAAGAAAGCTGGTCAGCATTACAAGATGCATTGGATAAAGCAAATGCAGTATTGGCAAATGATAATGCAACACAAGAAGAAGTAGATGAAGCATATGACAATTTACAGGCAGCAATAAATGGTTTAGAAGAAGCAGAAGTAGTAGATAAATCATCATTAGAAGCAGTGGTAAACAGAGTATTAGGATTAGAAGAGGATAAATATATCCCATCTACATGGAGTGCAATGTTACCAGTGTTAGAAACAGCCCAAGAAGTATTAGCAAATAATAATGCAACACAGGCAGAAGTAGATAAAGCATATGATGATTTAGTAAAAGCATACTTAGACTTAAGAGTGAAACCAAATAAAGATGAATTACAAGACCTAGTAGATTCAACAGCAGACTTAGTAGAAGGAAACTATACAGAAGAAAGCTGGTCAGCATTGCAAGATGCATTAGCTGAAGCAAATGCAGTGTTGTTAAATGAAGAGGCAACACAAGAAGAAGTAGATGAAGCATATGACAATTTACAGGCAGCAATAAATGGTTTAGAAGAAGCAGAAGTAGTAGATAAATCATTATTGGAAGCAATGGTAAATAAAGTATTAGGATTAGAAGAAGATAAATATATCGCATCTTCGTGGCAAGCAATGTTACCAGAATTAGAAGCAGCTCAAGAAGTATTAGGAAATGAAAAAGCAACACAGGCAGAAGTAGATGAAGCATGTGATGCATTAACAAGAGCATACTTAGACTTAAGATTAAAACCAAATAAAGATTTATTAGCGGATTTAATCAATAAGGCAAATGGATTAAACAGTGCAAGTTATACAGCTAATACATGGGCAGTAGTAGAAAATGAAGTAATAAAAGCACAGGCAGTATTAGAAGATCCAGAAGCAAGTGAGGCAGAAGTAAAAGCTGCTGAGAAAGCTTTAACAAAAGCCCTTGAAGGATTAGAACCAGTAAAAGCTGGAGATACAACAGTAAGTGTAAAAACTGGAGATACAACAAATATGATGTATCCATTACTAGGTTTAGCAATTGCTTCATTAGGATTCTATGGAAATAAAAAAAGAAAAGGTTTATAATAATTATTTAAACTAGAAAGCAATAGAGCAGGATAATTAAGGGTAACCAAATAATTTAGGGGGAAAGCCAAATTATTTGGGGGTCAACTTTAGG